>Ga0209532_1000001_pt1 | contig 577947 bp, 487 predicted proteins | sample COG_02_FD_184746 | JGI IMG/M metagenome (GOLD analysis project Ga0209532, IMG submission 184746) | Pelagic Microbial community sample from North Sea - COGITO 998_met_02 (SPAdes) (version 2) | ecosystem: Environmental > Aquatic > Marine > Neritic zone/Coastal water | place: Helgoland, sampling... | reverse complement strand
ACTGGGTTCTCTTGCGAAATATAATCGTCAATGCGTTCGGGGAATAAGGTGGCTTGCTCGCGGCGTTCACCTTCAATAAAACGACTCATAAATTACTCCGCTGGATGCTGGAGTAATTATACCTTTTACGGAGTTTTTACACAGCCTGAGTATAGAACTGCCTGACCTACGTTTTGCCAGTCTTGAAGTATAAAAGGCGGCGAATCATAAGTTGATCTATTCTTCGCTATTGCGTAGCTCACGATACAAATCAAGTTCTCGCTCAAACTTCATCTCAACATTTTTCTTTTGCTGATATAAGTCGAGTAATTGTTTATCCGCGCTGGTCAGCTTATCCATAAGTTCAACGCCATCAGCTTCTGATTGTTGCTTTAAAACGCTATTAGTTATAGCTGCAGTTTTTGTTTTATTGGTCGCCTGGCGATCCTTCAATGACTTGATATACGCCTTAGTGACATCGATATTACTTTGTACCGAATATAGTTGATTGTCTCTCTGACGCTCAATGTCAGCTTCGGTTTCGTAAATACTTAGAATACGATTACGTTCTTCTCGCTGGGCCGTTTCTTTTGCTAGCTGCTCTTTTTCTAGGCGTAGCGCCTCGGCCTGTGCTTGTTTCTCTTGATCGGTTAGAGGTGCTTCTTGCTCTTCCGTAATATTTCCGCGCGCATCCAAAGTAGTGATCTTTGACTGACTGCACGCGTGTACCGCAAAGTCGCCGTAGTGCCAGTTACCTTCGCTGTCTTGGCATTTTTTGATTGCCCAGGCGTTAGTCGCAAGCAACCCATCGATACCGGCTAACAACAGCGTTAACAATAACGATCGAGTTAGTGTTTTCAGTCTAGCCATCATTAGGCCTCTGGACGGCCTTTAGCCGTTACTATTAAATACACACCTAAAAGTAACATTGGCAGGCTCAATAAATGCCCCATGGTCACCCAGTCAAACAACAAATAATCTAAGTGTTGATCAGGTACGCGGAAGAATTCAACGAACATTCGCGCCGATGAATAGCCGATCAAAAATATTCCCGATAGTACACCTACCGCGCGTGGCTTACGCGCCACCCACCATAAGACGATAAACAGCAAGAGTCCTTCTAATAATGCCTCATAGAGCATCGACGGATGGCGGGCGACTGAATCCACCGCTGGAAATACCATGCCCCAAGGAGCATCTGTGGGAACGCCCCACAATTCTTGGTTAATAAAGTTGCCCATGCGACCAAAGAACAGACCAATTGCGGAAACAGGTGCTACGAATTCAGCGATTTGAAAAAACGAAAACTTGGTCTTACGCGAGAATAAGGCGAGTGCGACGATGACGCCGAGCAAGCCGCCATGAAAGGACATACCTCCTTGGTTGATATACAAAATATCAATGGGATTTGCGAGGTATTCAGCGGGTTTGTAAAAGAGTACGTAGCCTAACCGACCACCCAACACAGCACCGAGCGCGCCATAAAAAAGCAGGTCAGAGGCATAATCATCTGTCCAACCTTGCACTGATACGTGCTTATAGTGCCGTATGCGATACATCCAAAGCAGGTAGACACTAAGAAACCCACACACATACATGAGCCCATACCAATGAATAGCCAAAGGTCCTAGTTGTAAGGCGACTGGATCAAACTGGGGATGTACAAGCATAAAATTTCTCTGAAGGGTTAACACATCACTAAACGTTTAAAGACTCAAGCCTTGTTAAGCGTCCATCTTTTCGTTATACGTCGCAGCGTATCTCTCGGCAAATTGCTCCAAGGTGAAACGGTGCGACTGAGTGCCTTCGCTTTCTACTTTGATAGCTCCGCATAGACCGCCAATCTTTGCACAACGTGCCCAGTCGTAACCTTTACTCAATCCATACAAAACACCAGACCGATAAGCATCACCACATCCGGTTGGATCAACGGCTTCGGAGATTGTCGCTGCCGGCACCTCCAAAGTTTCATTGTTTGTATACACCACTGAACCTTGAGCCCCTTTTGTCACAATCAGGCAATCGACCATTCCGGCCAATGTATCTATATCAACACCCGTTTTCTCGGTGAGCATTTGGCTTTCGTAATCGTTCACAATTAGCCAGCGTGCTTGTTCTACAAACTTAAGGAGTGCGGGACCGTCAAACAAAGGCATCGCCTGACCTGGGTCAAAGATAAATGGAATATTAGCTTCGGCAAACTGCTGTGCATGTTCTAACATCGCCTCTGGCCCGTTAGGCGCAACGATACCTAGCTCAACACCTTTCGCGTCACCAACCTTATTCATGTGGGCATGAGACATAGCACCGGGGTGAAATGCATTTATTTGGTTATTGCCGAGATCTGTAGTGATAAAGGCTTGCGCAGTGAACGTATCTTTAACGGTAGTTACATGCTCACTCGAGATCGACTGTTCGTCTAGCCACGATTGATAAGACCCAAAGTCCTCGCCTACTGTCGCCATAATCAACGGGTCACCCCCAAGTAGCTTTAAGGTATAAGCAATATTACCTGCGCAGCCACCGTTATGGCGCTTCATAGTCGGAACAAAGAAAGACACATTTAGAATATGTATCTGGTCTGGAAGGATATGATTTTTAAAATGGTCTTCGAATACCATTATCGAATCGAAGGCCATAGAACCACTTATGAGAGTTTTCATGTCGTGTTTTAAAACGCCCCCTTTCAGGAGCGTGCTGTTGTGTAATTAATATCAGGAGGTCGTTAGAGCAACCAACGGCGAAGCAAAAGCAACAAACTAGTCCTTGAGTCATAACCGCTGAATACACTGTTTAGCGTATTCGCTAGTTTGAAACATAGAGGACCTAGAAAATACCTTGCAAAGAAGAACCTACAGACTGGTCTGCCAGCGCTTCGTCAAATCAAACTATCCTTAATCATCGAGCTGAGCGAGGTAGGCTTCAGCTGACATGAGGCTTTCAAATTGGTTGATGTGAGTCACTTTAATGCGAAACATCCATCCACCTTCAAACGGTGATTCATTGAGCAGTTCAGGTTCGTCATCCAATGCTGAATTAACCTCTACGACTGTGCCGCTTACCGGCGCGTAAATATCCGAGGCTGCTTTTACAGATTCGACGGCGCAACACTCTTCACCAGCATTTACGTCTTGGCCTACCTCAGGCAACTCAACATAAACCACATCACCTAAAGCGGCTTGTGCATAATCACTAATGCCCACTTCGATCACATCATCGCCTAACTGTTTAACCCACTCATGTGACTTTGCGTAAATTAGGCTATCGGGTGCTTCGCTCATAGTAAACCTCTGAAAATGTTGTACAAAATTAATATGTAGTATGTAAAAGCCTGAGACTGTCATTACCTACTGACTCTGTCAGGCTCTTTTGATGACGCTAGTATAAACAAAATCTACATGGAATGAGCAAATGCTTAAATAACAGAATCAGTTGCATTCATTCAAAAATTCTAAGAGAATGAGAACTATTCTCATTTAGGAATTCGTTCTGTAGACGCCTTACCTAAATGAATTGCCCAATCACCTTCTTAATTTCTTTTTACCATTAGATAGGATCCAGCAATGCGTACCCTCATTAAAATAACAACGGCTGCCCTTCTTAGCGCCTCTTTTATAAGCCCTTTATTCGCTCAAGATGAAGTGAATATTTATTCAGCACGCAAAGAAGATATTATTCGGCCCTTGCTAGACGCGTTTACTAAGAAAACTCAAATTGAGGTAAATATAATTTCTGGCAAAGCCGATGCCTTGCTTAATCGTATAGTAAACGAAGCTCAGAACTCTCCCGTCGATGTCTTACTAACCACTGACGCGGGACGTCTATGGCGAGCTAAGCAAGCAGGAGTACTCGCTACAGTCGAATCTGACGTGCTCAATCAACTTATTCCAGCAAACCTACGCGATACAGACCAACAATGGTTTGGACTGTCGGTACGTGCTCGACCGATAATGCTTAGTCAATTTTATATTAGTAACACTGCAAGCGAAGAACGCCCACACGACTATAGTGATTTAGCCGACCCTAAGCATCAGAACCAAATATGTATTCGTTCCTCTGACAATATCTACAACCAGTCCTTAATGGCTAGCGTTATTGCAAACCAAGGTGAAGAAGCCGCCCTAAACTGGGCGAACGGCTTGGTTGGCAATATGGCGCGCAAGCCACAAGGTGGTGATCGCGATCAGATCAAAGCGGCGGCTCTCGGCCAGTGCGGTATTGCCATTGCTAACACGTATTATCTCGCGAGTATGTTGGCCGAAAACAGTCCAGCCGCCGACAAAGCGGCGGCCCAAGCGATGACGATATTATGGCCTAACCAATCAACCTTTGGTGCTCACGTTAATGTTAGCGGTGCAGGCGTTGCAAAGCATAGTCCAAATCCCAAAAACGCGGTTGCGCTAATCGAATTCTTGGCGTCAGATGCAGCGCAAGAAATTTATGCCAATGTGAACTTTGAATACCCTGTTCGAGACGGCATCGAACTGAATTCGTTACTGCAATCTTGGGGCGAGTTTAAAGCTGACACCCTTGACCTATCGACTCTTGGCGAATTAAACCCAAAAGCGGTGATGATCATGGACAAGGCAGGCTGGCGTTAACCCTGCTCTGTATTGGGCGATTAGGTTAAAGGATTTACTTTCCTTAACACGACAGCTCTATTCTTTCATTATTTTGCCAATCATGATTCTCATTAAAGTAGCCCAGTTTAATTAGCATGCAGCGTTTATTCATGCAGGCGTCAGTATTAGCGATCGGCGCTATTGTAGTCTTTCCGCTGCTGTCACTCATTAGCTTAAGCCTCAGTGGTGATTCAACCACCGACGTCTGGTCACACTTAGCAAGCACCGTGCTTCCAGACTACATTAAGACTTCTGTACTGCTGATGTTGGGTGTTGCGAGCGGAACGCTCCTGCTCGGGGTTAGTACGGCATATATAGTCAGCCAGTATCAATTCCCAGGGAAACGCTTTTGGACCTGGGCGCTGCTGCTTCCACTAGCGATGCCAACCTACATAATCGCTTATGCTTATACAGGCCTACTAGATATAGCTGGACCAGTCCAGGAACTCATTCGCAGCCATTTCGGCCTAAGTTTTGGCGAATACTGGTTTCCAGAAATTCGCAGTTTAGCTGGCGCTGTCGTTGTTTTTTCACTTGTCTTGTATCCTTATGTCTATCTATTGGTCAGATCCGCTCTCCTTAGCCAGTCGCCCAATTTAGCATCTACAGCACGCTTGTTTGGTTACACGCGTTGGCAACGTTTTTCGCGCGTTACCGTTCCTCTGGCAAGACCTGCCATTGTGGCCGGCGTGTCCTTAGCGCTTATGGAATCGTTAGCTGACTTTGGTGCGGTAAGCTATTTTGGAGTCAACACGTTTACCACCGGAATATATCGAACTTGGAATGGGCTAAACAGCGCGGCGGGCGCTGCGCAGTTGTCACTAGCGTTGCTGAGCTTTATTGCGGTATTAGTACTGTTGGAACAATACTCTAGGCGTAAAGCGCGCTACGAGCTAAAGAACCAGCAGCCACGCACCGACCAAAAGCGATTAACCGGCCTTAAACTCGCTCTAGCGATAATCGTGTTAACCACCCCTGTGTTATTTGGTTTTGCTATCCCTGTATCGCAACTCTTGGTTTGGGCGGTTCAACACATGGACCCTTTAGGGTGGAGTTCCTATATCGGCCTGGTGCTCAATACCGTTTCGGTAGCGGCCATTACGGCGGTTATTGCGACCACATTGGCATTAGTCATGCTCTATGCTCAACGCATTCATAAAACCAGGATCAACTCTGCCTTAAAAACGATAGTAGGACTTGGGTACGCCGTCCCCGGTATTGTGATTGCCGTAGGCACACTTATCCCACTCGCCCTTTTTGACAATGCGCTGGATACCGTATTACGTAATTGGTTTGGTATTTCGAGCGGATTGCTTCTAAGCGGTACACTTGTCGCTCTGATTTTGGCGTACTTAGTCCGTTTCCTTACCGTATCGATTAATTCTCTTGAACCCGGTTTCGGACATATACCGCAAACACTGGATATGGCCAGCCGTACTTTGGGAGACCGGCCTTTAGGTGTGCTCAAACGAGTTCATTTTCCGCTACTCAAACCAAGTCTAATAAGCGCCCTACTAATTGTGTTTGTAGAAACAATGAAAGAATTACCAGCGACGCTGATTCTTAGGCCATTCAACTTTAATACCTTGGCCGTGCGCGCATACGAGCTGGCCTCGGATGAGAGGCTGCCAGAGGCGGCTATGGCGTCTCTGACTATTGTCTTGGTCGGACTGATTCCAGTAATCTTTCTAACTCGATTGATGGCAAAGGACAAGACCGGCTAAATCCTTAAAGAAAAGCCTTAGAACGAACCTTAGCAGGGGGAAGGGTAATAGCTAAACTTAATTTTTAGCGGAATTACTTAGTGCAGTTACCGCACAAACCATATAAATAGAGGGAATGGTCTTGCAGCTCAAAGTTATGCTTTTCAGCGGCTGCCTTTTGACGTACCTCAATCTCTGCGTCATAGAATTCGGTAACGTTATTACACTTAACGCACACCATATGATCGTGATGTTCGCCGTCGTCTAGTTCAAATACAGAACGACCACCCTCAAAATTATGTCGCAAGACTAGCCCAGCATTTTCAAACTGAGTAAGCACTCGATACACGGTAGCAAAGGCGATGTCTTCGCCTGCTTCAAGCAGGCTTTTGTAGACATCCTCAGCCGTAAAATGACGCTGATTACCGTTCTCAAGAACCGCCAATATACGTAGTCGAGGTAACGTGGTTTTCAGTCCGGCTTCTTTTAAGTCTTGGCTGTTGGGCATATTGGTGAGGGCCTTAAAAGGCAATTAATAGCTTAGTTATTAAAGATAACTAGAACGCTGTACCTTTAGATGGGTCACAGTTTAACAGTTTTACGTGAAGTCAGTGCCGACTATCTAAAGTCTTTGCTTGCGTTTTTCGCTGAACTTAACGTTCAGTCTTTTGCTTGGTTTGCAGATAACTCTTTAAATCAAGCACGAAACCTCTAGAGTTATACGCATCTTGGCTTTTGGTATGTCTATAGGCTCGTTCTACCAATTCATGCAATGTCGGATCTAACGGTAAACTGTAAGCTAACACATCAATACCCATCACTGCCTGTTCCGCCGCAATATAGTCGCGGTACTCACCTTTAATACCATAAAAAACTATGCTGTCTACCATGGCTTTCTTGGTCTCATCATCTAACTCAACGTCACTGAGTACCGTTTGCGCTTGTTGTGATAACACGAATAGAGTTTGTGCTTCCTTCTGTAATTCTTTAATAGACCGCGTTGATGCCCCATGTAGTCGTTTAATTCCATCTGACATCTTCTGCTGCAATACGGCGTCGATTGGAGCCAGTAGCGCAGTCAACAAAATAAAACTTGAATCGTTTAACCTTATAGCGCCAGGCTTAAGCCCTTCTGTACTGGGTCGTTGCTCCCAACGCAGATCGTCCATTGGATGGTGACAAGAATGACAGTCATACAACACCAATTCAGGGTGGCCTTGGGGATGATCAACTAAACTTCCGCTAAGGTTCTTAGAGACGGCCTGTGCTTGCAACGCCGTACCCAACAATAAGCGACTAAGGGGTGTTTCTCTTTGTTTGCGCTCAACGTAATCGGCATCTGTTGAATAGTGTTCAGGCTGTCTAATCGTGAAGGTGTCTAACTCAAACCCTAACCGTGGGTGTCCGGCGCCCATAATATCGTGAGTAGCCATCTTTTTTTCATTGCCCAAGTGACAACTTAAGCACAAAGCCATTCGTTCTTTTACAGGACTGGTCGGGTACATACCGTCGTCGAGATTACGATGCGCATTGTAAGGCGTCAGCGTGTGCCGACTCAGCCATCGCTCAGAACCACCATGACAGGCTTCGCAACCTACACCATCCGATACGAAAAACTCTGGACCTTGTTGCTCTGTCGGCACATTGTCGGCGTGACAATCTAGACAAATAGAAGCGGTCGCCGCACTTTTAAGACCAAGCTTGCGCGCTATACGCTGCGACTCAACACTAAGTAACGTTGTGTACGCCTTCGCATGCCGATCATTTAGCAACCAGGTACGGTACTCATTTTGTTGAATATTACTCTCGTTCGCAGGAAGCGCTGCATGTGGCGCTACATCATGGCAGGTGGAATTGGCACAGGTGGCAACCCCCATATGCTTATCTTTTGCGTACTGTGGAAGTTCAGCTGCACTAACATCAAAGCCGCCCTGTAAAACCAACAGCAAAGCCAACGCGATATTAGCCATCATGGCAAATATCAAAGCGATCGGTTTTTGCAACTGTCGTGTTTTGAGCATAGTTTTGTTAATTACCTTGTTAGTATCTCTGTCTCGAACTGCTTTTTACTTAGCATCGACTCGAATTGATTCATCAAGCTCAGTACTCACTGTCCATGGCTTGCCATCTTTATCCAAATAGAGCTTCATCATTTCTTTCAGGTTGAGCGGTCTTGAACCCAAACGTCCAAATACCGCAATCTGCCCGCCTGTTTCGTCAACTCCTCGATCACGATCAAGGCCTTTAGACAGCGCAATGGCCGGTTGCTTGGTTTTCTTAAATGCGATTAATTCAGGCTTAGGTTCAGGACTAAAGCCATAAAACTTTGGCTGAGCATCCGGGGATGTTAGCTGAACAACCTTGAGGCCATTTTTACCATCGGCAATATACGCGAACAGACTAGCGTTGGTGCTGCCAACAACAACATCTCTAGCATCGTTGATTTTTCCATCGGCATCGAATGTCTCAACCAATTTCATCTTCTCAGGTTGCTTCACATCAATAATCGCCAATCCATCTGCGCCAGCAGCAACGTATGCATATGTACGTGCAACATAAATTCGTTGTGCATCCTTAAGAGTAATAGTGTTGTCTTCTAACAACTTAGGCGCTTTGCCTTGCGTCACGTCAACAACCTTCACACCGTCGGCATCACTTACAAACAAATATCTAAACTGCAATGCAGACGCGCGGCCATCGTTCAATGGAATAACCGTTTCAACTTTTGGCTCAAGTGGCGTATCAAGGTTCAGGATAACTAAGCCAGCGTCTGCAATAATGTAGGCGTAGTAACCACCAAGTACTATATGGCGCGCTCCATCGAGCACACCGTTCTCGTTCCAAACAAGCTGTGCTTCAAGAAAGTTATTTCTAAATTCACCGTCAACTAGTGTGTTTACGTCAACCAAGATCATGCCTTGATTAGAGTCTGTAACAACCGCGTAGTTGTAAATTGGATGGAAAGGTTGTTCTTGATTAACGACTCGCATCAACTCGCCTTGGTTTCTCAACGGTGCGATATTTTGATTAGTCGGTAGCGCCATACACGTCGCGTTGTCTGTATCAACTTGTGTATCTTGACCTAGTGGGCTAAAAGGTGCTGTAACAAACTTCAGGCTGTAACCTTTGTTCGCAATATTAGCCACGTCATATGCACGGAAACCATTCTTACCTTCGGCAACAAACAAATATTCACCGCGCAGCTGTAAGCATGCAGTTCGGGCTGATTTACGGTCATGGCTTATTTGAAGTTCCTGACCATTCTCTTGGTGGTCAGCATACCAATCTGGATAAGCATATTTTTGTAAATAGCTACCTATAACAGCCTGTGGCTCATCCCATTCAGTGACTTGTACAGCTGATAAACCTTTTTCAGTACCCACCAATGCGTTATAGCCAACAAAGTTTACAAAGTTGGTTCCTTGTAAGAGCAGTTGTGCCATGATCGCGTTGTTGTCATTTGACTCGCTTAGATGGCAGTCATCACAGGTTTTCGTTTCGGTCAGTCTAGCCGTGTGTGGGAAGTGCGGCGCAAACGCTTGCGAACTAAAACCACTCGCGGCGATCGGCGGTTGCTGAATATATATGTTTTCTCGGTTAGCGTTTTTTGATGACAATACTAATGCTGAAGAAGATCTTACTGGTGCAATACGACCACCATTGATTCCGCCACGACGACCTAGTTGAAACATTTGATCGCGTGCGACCTGTGGGTTATAGGTCGCGTAATTCCGCGACTCGCCACCTTCGTAATGATTACGTTCGGTTTTCCAGTTTGCTTCAATGGGTAAGTGACACCCCGCACATGATGTAGTCCAAGAGGTATGACAGGTATAACACTCCATCTCCTCGTCTTTGTGTGCTCGGTTTTCTGCGGCAATGCCTTGCACCCAACTTTCTTCTTTAGTGTCATTGCTTACAGTTTTAGCGCGAGCTGCTTTGGCGTTGTAGCTGGCGTGCTCAGGGTCTAGCGTATCTTTTACCAACGACATTTCCCACTCTAAACCAGGGTTAACCAAAGAGCGTTGAATCAGCTTTCCGTTGATCCATTCGAAACGAAGTTTTCCATCTGGATTTCTGATGGTGGCTAACTTATTGCCACCCGCCGGTGCGGCTGGCCCAGATGTTTCAAGTGATGGGTATTTGTCGGCCGTGCCATGGCAATCAACGCAGTCAATCTCTACTGCGTTAGCGACCTCTCCATAAATATGGCCATTACCATGTGAGCCCTGCGAAAAGTGACAGTCGGAACAATGTATGCCTTTGTCGGCATGAATGGATGACATGTGAACGCCCTTTTTGAATTTATCCGGGTCATCATCACTGATAGGATCGCCCTCGGCAGTTAGCAGAGTCCCGTCACGATCACGTTTGAAAATAGCTCTAAAGTTCCAACCATGACCATGATAATCCGCGAACTGTGTGTCGCGCATTTCGTCGTTCATTTCAGACACTTGAGCCACAAAGTCTGGATCGGCCCATTTGCCGCGAGTCGCAGCCGCTTCTGGGTTTCGTAGATTAATTTCACGGATCTCAGAAGCAGTAGGATACTGTTGTTCTTCTGGCCACATTCTAGGCGCATCAGACTCGTAGTCCCACATGGTGTACCCCAAATAGGTATTCACAAACATATTGGGCTGATGCATATGACAAATCATGCACTGAGATGTAGGAATTGCGCGGGTAAACTCATGCTTTAATGGATGGCCTGACTCTTCCTTAGAAATGGTCGGATCAACCGTTTGTGTTTTACCCAAATGACCGAATTCGGCATACGGCCCTGAGTGCTTCGGATCACGATCGTTGGCATAGACCACATGACAACCACTGCAACCAGAAGACCGATAATCACCAGGGTTATCGTTCGTACCCAAAAACCATGAAATAGGGTCATTCAGGCGAGTCTTGGTAATATTAATTACGGGTACCGAGATACGTCCCCCAGTTCCGGGCCCTCGATTCGATTGACGTATGTCAGGTCGGCCTGGCTCTTCTATCCGTTGCAGCTGCCCTAATGCATTAGGCAAGCCTGTTTCTGGCGGGCAAATTTTTATTAATGTCTTCCGCCACGCCAGCTGCTTGAGAATTTTGATCGGTTCCACCAAAAGACAAGCTATTTTCATCTTCAAGGCACTCTTCTCCGGCACAGATTCTGGTAATAAAATCGGTTCCACGAATACCAATTGATGCTATTGGGGTATCCACATTGAATGACTCTGGTTTACGTTGACCAATGAGCCCCGTAACTGTTCGCAAGCCACCTTTAACAAGGTTAATACAACCCTCTTCTTCGCCTTCCTTTATATTAAATGCGCCAATCGCAATCGTGGTATTTGGCTTTAAAGTTAATTTTGTATTATCCAACATTCGAATTACCGCAAAGCTTTTATTCGCGGTATTTACAACGTCACCTTCCTCAATACCACCGCCCTTCGCCAGTACGCGGCTTTGTTGTGTGGCATTAGTGGCAGTAACGACTCCTTTAGCGAGAATTACAGTGCCGGTCGACGCTTGACTCGCCTGAGCAACACTCAGCCCTAGAAAAATAACGAAAGCACCAACCAAAAATTTAACTCGACTAGAAATAGCCAACCCAATGCATTTCAAAAATAGTGTTTTCATAGTCTTAGCCTAGAAGCGGTAGCTGAAGTTAAAATGCAATTTGCCGTCGCCATCCAGTGACGCCGTAGTTGGGTCGGTTGCTCCATCAATACCATCCAATAAGTAACCATAACTAGCTGATGCAGAGATTTTTGAGCTCGGATTCCAGTTCATCATTACACCGACAGCAGAAACATTCTCAGTTAAGTATTCGTCGTTAACTGCGCGATTGTTTTCAAGTCTAGCAATGTCTGCAAATAACACAGCTCGGAGCGTTTTGGTTATAGGTGGGGCCCACGCCTGGAGGTTAACGAGATATCCCTCATCGCCGCGCAATTCACGCTCGTTTAAACCACGTAAATTATTTGCTCCGCCAACCGCAAACTGCTCTCCGGTTATAAGTCTGTCACTCGTGGCTGAATACTTTACAACGCCCGAATACAACCAGTTCCTAGCGGTGTATCGATAGCTAACGCCCAGTTCAATTTTGGACCAGTTATCAACCGCGCCGATGCGCGAGACATTATAGGACCGAGCATTATTGAAAGAGCCTCCACTTTGATTTGCGGTATAAGACGCAAAACCAGACCATTCAACGGCTTTGCCGTTGCCCCAGCTTCCAGAGTAGTTAATCGTCAACGGCCTGCTGCGTACATCTTCTAAAACTTGTTGACCTAAGAACTGAACATCGTTGTCGAACAGTTTATCGGATAGTTGCACAGCGACTCTATGGTGATAGCGGCCAATACTGCCCAGCTCGTGAGAGTATCCAGCATTGTAGACTTCGCCTTTACCCGCCACTTCAAATACTTCTGCCACCGTTCCCGTATCAATGTCTGATTTAACCGCAGTGAAACTTAGGCTGCCACCCAACTGATACAACGGAATACGGTAGTTGGCTGCGAATTGCTGAACGTCATCTACGCCTTCAGGCGAAGTGATAAATGTGAGTGATGCCTGATGATCGCGCCCAAAAAGGTTTCGGTGAGCAACACTTGCACCTACTCGATAGTCGCCAGACACCTTATTACCCGTATTGTTTAACCACGCCGACATACTCAGAGGCGCTTGGTCAACGACCGCCAAATTGGCGTTAATTTCATTTGGTTGGGTTCCAGGTGCCAACGACACTCTAATTCGCTTAATAGGACTTTGGTTGGCGACTCTAAGCGCTTTCGCTATCGTCGTGTGCTCGGCGCTTCTCCGGCAAGAAGAAGAGGCATACTGGCTTTGATGTTGGCATCACTGTGATGCTTATTCCCAGTGATTTTAACTTCGCCTATTTGATAGCGCTTGATCAGCAGTTCAACCGTACCGTCACTGAGTTCTTGCGGAGGAAAGGTTACACGGTAAAAACTGAAACCAGAGTCTGAAAGTGTTTGCTCGAATGAGTCGGCGGCTTGCTTGATGTCATCGATGCCTCGCGCTTCACCTAAATAGGGTTTAAGAATTTCTTGCGCTGCAAATTCGCTGAGTGGATTATCACCACTAATAACGAAGCTATTAACATCAAACGAAACTCGCTCGGTTAGACCCTGAGTAAGCCGTTCGACTTGCGTTTGCGCAAGGGCAGCTTGCGCGAAACCCAAGGCCGATAAAAGCAAAACATTTCGTATTACCCCACAGACTTTGTACACCAGATACCGCTGCGATAGTATTATTCTAGAGGGGCAAGACTTTTTCAGCGGGTGCACTATACGCTCCTCTGAATTTGTGTTTGCGATCATCAATCATTACCTTGGGTTAGAAATTCTCAAATGTTTCTTTAGTGTATTCTAGGTAACCGGGCCGACACTGTCACTGTCGAGCCTTTACGTGCCGATATAGGTTCTAAAAACATCGCTAGAACCACCATACGCCCAAAGGTACTACTAAGCCAATAGACATAGCCAAAAGAAACTTGCAATAGAGTGTACTCTAACTAATAACGTACCCTATTTCATAAAATCATTTAAACCCTGACAATAGTGCTGGTGTCTGCTCAACCGTTTATAGACAGCCAAGTGTTTAAAACGCTTATATTACGAAGCCCCATTGACCTCACTCGAAGTGATGTCGCCACTGATTTATGCTTTTATCCAGAAAAGGCACTTAATCGAGCCACTCGCTTGAGGTCAGCGGTTATTAAACACCGCCTTGGAACGCTAACCTTAATACAACTCTCGATGGACTATGTATGAGAAGATTGGTCTGTTTTAGTTGCATGATCTTGTTGTCGAACGCATTTATAACCGCGGCCTTCTCTCAGGAAGATAAATTAGCCAACAAGCCTAATTTTTATCTACCCTATTCTAATAAGCTAACATCTAGCATCAAGGCCACCCTTGAGAGCGACCTAGCAGAATTGGGTGCGGGGCTTATCAATATTCATACTGACCAAGATTGGAATGAGTATCTTGAAAAGGTGCGTTCAGGGAGTTCCGGCATTTATCTTGCTGCACCCCATTTTGCGGCTTGGTTGATCCATCAACATCAGTTTACGCCGCTTCGCCGAATTAAAGATAGTTTGAATTATTCCATTATAAGTCGCCAAGATGACGTTGAGATTTTTGCATTGAGCGATCTGAACGGCGAGCAAGTTTGCACACAAATGCCTCTCAGTCTAGACTACTTAATGGTTGACCAAGTGCTCAAAGAAACCGCAAAGACTGTAATTAAAGCCGTAACTCGGTCTATTGAACAACGTATCGTAAGTCGAGACATTCGCTGCCGAGGCTTCACGGCCAGCAAAGCGTTAGCATCCAGATTAGAACAAAACAATCCAAACGACTACGCTCGCCTGTTTCAGTCTAAGGATTGGAATAACTATGCGATTCTTGTTTCTAAAGATCTAAACTCGGAGCGGCTAAGGGCTTTAGACGATGCGCTCAGTTCCGCAATTATCTCGCGAGCACTTCTGTCCGTCATTCGTCACGAAATATCGGACACCGTCATGGTCACTGCGGCAAAACAAGACTACCCTTTGGAGTTGAGCGAAATGCTAAACCCTTATTGGCTTAGCCCCGATTAGCAAAAACTTGGATAAATATCTAGTGTCGCTTTGCTGTAGATGATTGACGCGAATCACTTGTCACGCAATTTTTTAAGCAGCGCATTCACCTCATTGCGCCGCCCTGCGTCTGCCACAGGGCGCCCCTCAAGTTGAGGCGCTTGAAGTGCAATTTCTAAATGCTCTATAGCTTTATTGGTCTCTTTGGCATCAGCTAAAAAATCAGCATAGAAAAAATTGGTGTCTAAACCTTGGGAGTCAACGCCAAGAGCCGCCTCCAAGTTCTTACGCGCCAGCTTATCGCTACCAAACCCCAACGGCCATCCAGGCACTTTATGATATAGAACACCAAGACTCGCATAAGCGGATCCGTGAAGAGCCTCTGGGTCTTGTTCAATAGCTGACTCCAATCGGGCTTTCGCTTGTTTAACCAACCCCAAAGCACCAAGTCCGCCTTTCTTGTTAGCCAGCGTGCTCAATACGATACCGCTCCATATTTTTATGTCGACGTTATTCGGGCTTGTTTCGACTAACGCTTCTACTTCTTCTGAAAGCAGCTCTAAGCCCTCTACGGCCGCATCAATGTTTGACTCGGGGCTGTAGTTAAAGCTTGCCCAACGCTGCTGAATGTCGTATACGGCCGGATCAACCTGGCTGGACCAGCTCAAATTGATCGAGAGTGTGATAACGCAGAGCATTAATAGTGCTTTGTAAGTTAATTTCATGATGTTACCTATTTTGGAATGTTCGCTTTACTTGCTTTAGAACTTAAGCCTTCGCAAACCGTTGAATGGTTGAAAGTTGTTTGTTTAGAGATTTTGAAACAACATTAGGAAACACAGAATTAAGTTGTACAAACAACTTTTCTGGCCACTGTATTTTGTTGTTAAGTTTTTTTGAATGGATGAACGCTAAAAGTTTAGCGGCCACACTTTGTGGAGTATCTGTATGTGTTTTTAGTGCTTTATTTAGTGCCACCACTGAGTCACTGTTTATATCTGTATCAGTTGCTCTAGCGGTAAAATGTCCAACGCTAACCGAAGAATTAGCAACTTCACGCGAAAGCGCTTCGCTAAAACCACGGAGAGCAAATTTACTTGATGAGTACGCTGCGAAACCTGGGTAAGCCAAACTCCCAAACACGGATCCGACATTAATAATACGAGCACAGTCTTGAGATGTGAGCATTGGCAACAAGCGTTTAGTGAGCTTCATTACGGCTGTTACATTGATTGATACGAGGTCGTCAATATATTGGTCAGAGGTGCTCTCAAAAAGGCCAAAATGACTAATGCCGGCATTGTTAATCAGAACGTTAATCGGAGGCAACTCAGCTAATTGCTGCGTCAAAGCATCGAGCTGGCTGGTAACCGTAAGATCGGCAACTAACAAGTTGACATTCTGCGTCGGTGTGGTTGGCTTGCCCAGCGACGTTTTTAGTTGTTCCAATTTTTCACGATTCCGTCCGATAAGGTATAAATCGGCTCCAGCCGAGTGCAGCTGGACGGCCAAAGCAGAACCGATTCCGCCATAAGCACCGGTCAATGCCACACGTAAGTTTTCTATTCCGTTTTTCATTACGTTACTCATTTACCCTGGCTAATTGACATAGTCGACATCTAAGCCGCTTTTGACTGTTCTTCAATTTGGCTAGCGAGTTGGGGGATTTCCTTAAATATATTGGCGTACAACACATACATAGCAAGTGCCATATCAATGACAGCCCTCTGATCTTCTGCTGAAGTCAAACGATTAACTATGCGTTCGAAGTCTTGCATATGTCCCACATCAAGACTTCCATGCGAAATCATGTAAGACATAGCGTTTTTAGGAAGGCTCAACGCACTCTGAATTTGGTTCGCGGCTGCTGTAGCAATGGTTGAACTGGTTTTCTCCAACACATAAACCATTCCGAAAAAGCCTACTGGGTTTTTGCGCATAATAGTGTCGTATGCGTAACTAACCATCAGATCAGTTGGAAACGCGGGTTGGCTGGATGCAGCCTTCGAACGGTCTGCTCCCAACATTTCGATATCATTGAGGATCCACTCCTGATGACCAATTTCTTCTTCGATATAGTTGGCAATTGCTTCTCTGAGCCACTCAAGCTCTTCGCTCAACTTGCTACCACAGGCCATCAGCAACGGTACCGTGTGTTTAACGTGGTGGTAGGCCTGCTGCAAGAAGGCGTGATAATCTGCAACCGAAACGTCTCCGCTTAGACTCTTCTCGACAATTGGCGTGCGGAGTAAGTCTTGTCTTGATGCTTCAGTGGCTTTCTCGAGACGGTTGAAAAATGTGTCTTCATCCATCGTATCGGAACTCTTTGATTCTGGCTCATGGACTATGGTGTTACTAGGTTTGATGTTGGTCATAACGTTTTTCTTAAAGGTTTGCTTTAGTGATAATTATCACAACGCCGAAGAAGCGTTGTCGCGTATTTTTTTCGAGTAAACATAGTCAACCAAAATCTGACTCCGGATCAACTTTCCCGTACTCGTAACTTGTTTTTTATCCGCTGTGAACGTGTCAACGAACTCCCATTGAGATACTTGTGCGAACTTCGGTAGAGATGAATTCGCTCGCTCAACAGCCTGATCGACCTTAGCCCAATCTATTTCTTGATGACTCGCAACGATAAGCGCCTGTAGCGAATCAAGCCCATCTCCATAAACAACACACTGCTTTATTTGTGGCTGTTGTAACAGTTCACTCTCCACCCATTCAGGTGATACGTTACGCCCAGATGCTAGTACCATCAGGTTCTTGCTTCGCCCAGCAATTGATAACACGCCTTGCTCATCAAGGTTTCCGATATCTCCAGTCGCGATTTGCCTGGGAAAGCCTCCAGTGCTTTTCAAATAGCGACCCAAGTTATTTCCCTTGACTATAAGCTCGCCACTCGCGCCAATATCGACCCGTAAATGTGGGAGCACTTTGCCAACCTTGCCCAATACATTTGACTGCATGGACGAAAGAGAAACAACAGAACCACATTCGGAAAGACCATATCCTTGGTAAACAGGCAACCCCATTGAGGAGGCACTTTCCAGTAAAGAGACTGCGCAAGAAGCGCCACCTACAGCAACAAATTTCAGATCGGTGGTATTAAGCAAACTAAGGCTTTTAAGCTCACATATCAGTTCGAGCAACTGTGGACTTACGATCAGACTATTGGGTTGAAGCTCGTTGAAAGTTTGAGCAAAACGTTGCCCATCGATATTCAGAGATGGAAGCAAGCCCAAACGTTCATTAGACTGCGTGAATATTGTCGCAGCAGACAGCAATGCCACATATATCCCTGCCAAGTTTTCCAGCAGAGTCGAATAAGGCATTACGCTGAGGTGGCGCTCAATAGGAAAGTCAGCCAGAACTCCATGCAATGATGTGGTTGTATCGTGCAACAAATCAGCGGATAAACAAACGCCTTTTGGCGCTCCTGTAGAACCCGAGGTATAGGTGATTTTGGAAGTACCACGCGGCATATTCACACTAGCGAATACGGAGCTTGTCTTTAATTGATGGATCTCACTTGCTTTGAGGACTTTTGTACGAGAAATATTTGGAAGCCCCGACAGCCATGGATCTGATGAATTAGCGCTGCTAAATAGCCACTGGATTTCGGCGTCTTTAAGAATGTGATTTTTCTGTTCGTCACTAAAAAAGTGAGGAACTGGGATCACGACCACACCACTGATTAAACAAGCAATGTCAGCCGCTATCCAATCTGCAGAATTGCCCATAAATAGGCCAAGACGCTGCACTTTTGAATGAGTAAAAACATCCGATAATTGTGCAATTCGACTCGCTAGCTCTGCTCCGCTAATTGGTCGACCTGACTCATTGATCACAGTCTCAGAGGAACGTGCCTCAATTGCCGATAACAGTTCTGAACCGAGGTTAGGCATACATAGCTCCTTCAATTGGGGCTTCAATAGCAGTTGGCTCGGGCGCAAAGACTGTTTGGGCTGTCTGAAGACGGCCAGCAAGAACGACCGGTGCATCCTGATAATAGGAACCCCATGAACCAACTGGCTCGCTGACACAACTCTCACGCGCGTCTGCAAGCTCAACCAGCGACAAACCAAGGTGTTTGAAAGCAGTAATTAAACGCTGGCAACTAGTGAAAGCCACCCATATAAATCTTTGCTCGTTACAATAATCAAATAACGCTTTAAACAAAAAACGGCTCGCCGAAAAGCTAGATGACGCTAGATTACCTATTTCAACAATATCTTGGCGAGCAATACACGAGGAGTGTTGTTTTGTGAGCTCGCCAATCGTGCGTTCGATTGGCTCATCGAGATATGTTTCAAGAAATAGTCTTTGCTCAGTACCTGGCCGAACACCACAAGCAGCAACAATTGAATGCTGCTTATTACGAACAACCAAAAGAGTTGGCATAAAGCTTGTGATTTTTGCTTCGAGCTTATCCGCAAAGCGGTTTGCAATAAACCGCTCTGCTTCTTGCCGAGCAAGGGAATCTGTACTGCATATATGGAGCGTGTAGCGCTCACTATTGGATGGAAATGAAACAAGCATTCTTAAAACCCAGTTCAATGTTGATGGGCTTAGTATGTTATTGAAAACTTAAGACAACCTTAAGCTAGGCATGTTGATTGTTAAACTGAAGTAATATTATTAGTAATTAACAGATTTGGGGCGGCTCAATATTAATAGAACTCATACTCCAAGCTGAGCTTTACAACTCTTTCAGGAACAGAATCAATAATGGGTCCTGCGAAACCATCTTCTGAGCTCTCATTATTTATTCCAAACAGCCACCCAAGGTCCCAGAACAACTTCCTATTGCCTGAAAATCTTACTTGTCCTAAAGCTGACGGCCCTATGAACGTACCGGCTTGATTCCTAAATATTTCTACAGCTGGTTCAAATTTCGGAGACACTCTGTATTTGAGCTGCGCCCCGAGTGAACTTTCAATCTCGTCCTCTATATCTCGTCCAAACTCGGCTTCAACTCCCAAATTTACCGTGGCCACAAAACGTCCAAACTCTCGTAACCCAATTAAGGTAACTCCTACGCCCCAGGTGTCTTCATCATGCAGTTTTTCCACTTCAAACTGTAGGCCCCAATCGTTGCTAAATTCGCCTTGCTCGGTCAATTGATATTTGGCCGCGACTTCATACGCTTGTACTCTAATACCCTGATTTTGTTGACCTTGTTGATCTTGGCCAAGCACTTCAAATTCTAATAACCAGCGATCATTTAGAGCATGCCCATATTCAAACTGGTGAATCTGCGAACCCACTCGATTATTGTCGTAGTTGAGGTCCAGCAGTTGATAGGCAATTTCATGCTCAAGGGGTTGTACATACGGATTCTCGATACGGTTGACACTAATCCCATCAGCTTTGACGCCTAATGACGCCGTCATTGCGAGCAGTAGCAACAAAGTGTTTTTATTGGTTCGCATAACGTTCCTTCAAATGAGTCAACTGACTGCGACCGACTCGTACAAACAACGCGGTGAACGCTATCGTAATAGTAGACCAATAAAAAACAACCTCTAGCAGTGTTGGAGTCGCCTCGTAGCCAAATACGGCGTAGAACATCTGGCCAGTGATAGAAACCTCGGCAAGCAAATGGTTTGTATCCCAGACGGGAGATGTAGCACTGACCCAATCAACCTGCATCAATAGTTGAATGCCTTGGACAACCGTGCCTGCTGCGACTAACGCAAGTAAGACAACCTGCACTATCATCTGAAAAGTTAGCGATAAGCGGTCAATCGTTGCGAACACTAGCACGCCAATACTCGCTCCAATAGTAAGACCGGCAAATCCACCTGTGACAGCGTTTGTCCAACTCCCTTGGGCTTGAATAATCCCGGAGTAGAAAATAACCAACTCAGTGAGTTCGCGGGTCAATGCTAAAACCACAACCAGAAACATCATTCGCAAAATGAACGTTTGTGACGTGTTTAGGTTCATAAATAAACGCCAAAACGAAATAATCAAAAGGCTAATGCAGATTGCGAACTGCAATGTCGAATTAAGTACTTCTTGTCCAGCATACTCAAACCACTGAGACACGGCACTGAAGTGAGTTGAATAGGCTGCTGCCATTAGCGCACCACCAACGATCCCGGCAAAAAGCCATTTAGCACCGAGCTTAGCCTGGGCTGCAATTGACAACAGCACCGCGAATAAAACACTGGCTTCCAATGTTTCACGAAGCACTAAAATTGTTATGTCGAGCAGCATGGTTTACTCCGCAATGACGGTGCCTAATGCCGTCGACATATTGAATTCGCCAAAAAAGGGATACTCTCCGGGCTTTAACGGACCGATGAAAATTATCGCCCGACTATTTCCGAGAATCACTTTCTCTCTATTAAGCTCGTAACTCTCAAACTCTTCAGGCGTAGCATCCTCGTTGATCACCATTAGTTTTACTTTTTGCCCAGCTGGGACTCGAACTTCTGCAGGATAAAAAAGGTGCCCCTTTATAATGATCTCAATGACCGGGGTAGCCCCTGCGGTAACCATTGATAATGCATACAAAGTAACGCCAATAAAGCGCATGTTTTGTTTAGCCAGCACCACTAGTCTGCTAATGCTCATGACTCTCTCCTAGCTGTTGTGTGTGCTGAGAAGTAGGTAAGAAAATAGACGCACATAAACCTCCGAGCTCGCTTGACTTAGCCAAAACAATGTCCCCATTGTGAAGCTCAAGAACACGCTTAACTATCGAAAGACCGATGCCCACCCCCGGTACATTTTGAGTGTTATCACTTTGCTCACCTCGGTAAAATCGCTCAAACACACGGCCGTAATTTTCCGGTGCAATTCCGGGCCCCGAATCTTCAATGCGTACGCATGCTAGGGAATCGGTGTAAGAGAGCGTGATCTTTATCTGACCTCCAGCAGGAGTGTATTTTTTACAATTTTCCAATATATTTGTAAAAAGAGTATATAGCGCATTTTGATCAGCTGGAATAGACAACGAATCGCCAACGAGCTCTACGTCAAGGGACTTTTCACGAAGGGATCCGTAGAGGTCAAGTATCACTGCCTGTAAGAGTCTTTTGAGGTTGCAAGGCGCTATTGTCCGTTTAAAATTTTCGGGCGTTAATTGATGTAAAGCCAATATCTGCTCTATGGATTTCTCCATGCGTTTTACGCTGAAAAGGAGTTGTTCTTGCTCCATGCCGTCGCGTTGAATCTCATCCTCTACATTCTCGCCCAACCAACGCAGATGGTTGTGCAAATTGATCTTTAAGACGGCCAATGGCGTACGTAACTCATGTGCTGCATTGGCTGCAAATTGCCGCTCACGACCCAATGCCTCTTCGAGCCGACTAAATAAACTATTCATTGCGGAAACAACATGAGACATCTCTTGCGGATAACGCTCAACATCTATTTCGCTCAGGTCACGCTCACTTCGATTGCTCAAAGACGCTCTAAGCTCGCGCAAAGGAGACAACCCAAATCCCGTTATAAACCAAACCAAAATAGCAATTATCGGTAAAACCCAAATGATCGGCAAAATCGACCTCACTGCCAGCTCGTCTATGAGCTTTTGATATTGATCGTTCGGCTCTCCATAAACTACCCACAACTCCGATGCGTCGTCATGTATCACAAATGTTTGCCACTGCACGCCATTGTAATTAACAATGTGGAGTCCAGCTTGGCTTTCAACTAAGGCTGTTTTACCCGCGTTCTCAGATTGGTTTAGCAAACGGTCGGCTGACCACACTTGGAAAATCGAATCTTGCGAAAACGCACTTGAGGTGAGTGACGGGTTGTCTTTGCTTAAACTTAAAATAGTCTGTGCCATATTTTGCAATCGGCTCTCTAATAACTGCCTGGCAGAGACCGAGCTACCAAGATAGCCGTTAAGAGCCGCAATAAAGTTGACAATACAAATGGTGGCAACTAAGACCACGGCGAGATAGCCACGAATGGATTTCACTGCTTTGTAAGGTCCGCAGCCTGATTCATTTCGATGGTATAACCCACCCCGCGGATTGTCTTAATGAAATCGTTAGGTAACTTCTTACGAAGATTACTGACGTGAACTTCTATGGTGTTGCTACTTAATTCTTCGCTCCAGTCATACAGCTTACGCTCGATCATTTCTTTGGTGAGAACTCGATCTGCATTCTGCATTAAGGCTTGAAGTATTAGGTATTCTTTACGCGTTAATATAATTCGCTGATCGTTTATGTTAGCCATATTTGCGGCCATATCCAATGTAACCGATCCAATGGTCACTACATTCTTCGCTGCTGTTCCAAGCCTTCTCGCCAGAACTCTAATCCTTGCGAGCAACTCCAGCATGTCGAATGGTTTAGCTAAGTAATCGTCAGCACCACTATCCAATGCACTCACCTTGTCGTAAACGGTATCCCGAGCAGTTAAGATCAAAACAGGTATGTTGATATTATCTTGACGCAAGCGCTCTAAAACCTTAATGCCCTCCATATCCGGCAAACCAAGATCTAGAATCAGTATCTCAGGGTCGAATTCGTAGGCTTGGTTTATTCCACTTTTGCCGTCAGGGGCGACACATACACGAAAACCCTCGTTGGCCATAGCTTTGCTCAAAGCTTGAGCAAGCATCGAATCGTCTTCAATTAACAGGATTTTCATAGTGAGTATATTTTACAGGGCAATAGCGCCTTTGAACCACTCTACATACTAACCAACCAAACTTAAGTTAGGCTTAAGGTGACGATCATCTAATCATTGCGCATGCCGAATTGGCAAACCTGCCTTCCTTGAAAACTATGCAAGTGCAAGTAAAAAATTGATTTAGCGGGGGTCTGACCCGACTGCTTGCTGAGTTAGTAACGTCTTGAGCGCTTTTGAGCCACTCACCCAACTCATACCTAAGCCTCGCAAGGCGGACCAAACTGGGTTGTTCTGCAAGAATGCAGAATTTAGAAGGGTCATGGCACGATCAGTTACCTGATTGTCACTGCGCCTTACATATTCATAGCGCGCTAACAGCTTAGTGAGGTTGTCATCTTGCGCTTCGTTTGCTTGGCTTAACAGCTCTACCAAACACTGGGCATCCTTAAAGCCAAGATTTGCTCCCTGACCCGCCAACGGATGAATGCTGTGAGCCGCATCTCCAACCAACACTATCCTCTGGTTAAAGTAACGCGCACTATTATTGCTGTTCAAAGGAAACGATTGGCGAGGGTTAACTAAACTAACTTCGCCTAAACGATGCTCTAACGCTTCGGCAAGCTCCAGACAAAACTCTTTATCACTCATTACATTCAACCGCTGTGCGTAGGGTTGCTTGCAACTCCACACGATCGAACATTGATTATTGGCTAACGGCAGTACACCCAATGGGCCATCTTTGAGAAAGCGCTGCCACGCTGTGTTTTGATGAGGCAAACTACAGGCTATCTTGGCTACTATGCCGATTTGCTCATAGCTGTGTTGGTTGGTGCTAATTTTTGCTAAGCGCCGGATAGACGACTGCCCACCATCGGCGGCAACAATTAGCGGCGCGCTGTAGCATCCTTTGTTTGTAGACACCGTAGCTAATGTATTTTCTGAGTTCTCTAGTTCACCAATCCGCGTATCAAAAACAACGTCAATCTGCGGATGTGCTTCAAGGGCTCGCTGTAGTAGATAGTTGCAGTGAACGCTGTCGATCATGTGCCCCAACTGGGGTAGGTCAACATCATTCGACGAAAACTCGAGTTCGCCACGACTATGCTGATCCCAAATAAACATTCGCTGATAAGGGAAGCAGGCGTTCTGCTGAAGATCTTTAAACACACCCACAGTATCCAGAACACCGGTTGCGAGTTGACCAAGCGCCACAACTCGTTGGTTGTTGTGTTGTTGCAGAGAGAGTCTTGGTGATCGTTCAATAAGCGCCACCCTACACTTAGGCATTTTATATGCCGCCAGCAAAGCGACACTGGCACCTATTAGGCCAGCACCCACGACAACAAGATCATAGTTATTTTGCTTAGACACGGCCTATTTTCAACTTAGGTGGTTTAGCGATTCTGGTAATTAACTAGTTTAACTAACTAATCTAATTAGCTAGCCATAACGGCTTCGACATCAGCAATTTCTTTCACCACATCTATGGTCAGGTTCTCATTGCCGTCCTTAGTGATAAGTACGTCATCTTCGATCCGGATACCAATGTTATGCCAGCGCTCATCAACATTCTCAGCAGGTGCCACATACACACCAGGCTCAATGGTGAAGACCATGCCGGGCTCAAGTTCGCGCCAACGTTCTTCAATTTGATAGTCGCCTACATCATGTACGTCCATGCCGATCCAGTGACCGGTTCGATGCATATAAAACTGGGTGTATGTTTGCGTTTCTAGAACCTCTTCTAATGAGCCTTTCAATAGCCCCACATCAATTAGTCCTTGAGCAATCGTTTTAACCGTTGCGTCATGAGTCTCGTTCCAAGAAACACCCGGCTTGCTCACTGCGAATGAGGCTTTTTGGGCGGCAAGCACTATCTCGTACAATGCTTTCTGCTCACCAGTGAATTTTCCGTTGATCGGGAATGTACGCGTGATATCGGCTGCATAGTTGCCAAACTCCGCGCCTGCGTCAATCAATAGCATTTCACCGTCGTTTAAGACATCGTGATTTTCGCCGTAATGCAAAATACAGGCATTCGCGCCGCCCGCAACAATCGAAGGGTAAGCGTTGTAATGACTACCGCCTTTGCGGAACACGCATTCCATCTCAGCTTGTACTTGATATTCGTACATGCCCGGCTTGCACACCTCCATAGCACGCATGTGGCCTGCTGCCGACATCTTTCCTGCTTTGCGCATTAGATCTACTTCGTCTTTACGTTTAATAAGACGCTGTTCGTGCAAAATGTGGTTCAGGTCAACAAACTCGTAAGGCGCGTGCTTACCTTGTCGCATGCCCTCTTTAATCCTGTTCATCCATTCCAACAACTTAGTGTCAAACTTTGAGTAACGCCCAACCGTATTGTAAACCTTAACTTTCTCTTCCATGAGACTTGGTAAAATATCGTCTAGGTCTTCGATTGGAAAAGCATCATCCGCCCCATATATCTCAACAGCTCCTTCTAGTCCTACTCTGCGACCGTCCCACATTTCTTTAAATGGGTCTCGCTCCCTACAAAACATAATAAAGGGACCTTGCTTACGCGCTGGGCAAATGACCATGACCGCTTCAGGCTCTTCAAACCCCGTTAAATAATAAAAATCACTATCTGGGCGAAACCGAAAATACACATCACCGTTGCGCGATTGAACATTAGCAGTGGGTACGATGACAATGTCATTTTCACCAATTTGATTTAACAGTTCTTGGCGGCGGCGCTTATAGATGTCTTTATTCATAATAGGATTCGGTTATACATTTAGGATTTATAAGTGTGGTTGTAACACTAGATTTCTACTTACTCAATAACGCTCTTTCAGTAAGACTTGTTGATCCTCGGTCACTTATTGAATCTTATCGGTTTTTGGCGCACTCGCCACTTTCTCTGAGTATACAAACTCGAAAACCAGTTGAGCACCTACTTTTACGTATTCTTGTAATTCGGCAAGAGCCCAATCTTCTTCGTCTTCGTCGGCGTCACCTGCAGCGGCCTCAGAAATGTCGATGAAGTCTCGTACAATTTCGGGACCATTGCTCGGCAACTGGTCAATACTGAATTTATCATTGTGCAACAACCCCAGAACATAGCCTTTACACCAGCTCGCTAGTTCATCTGTACGCAAGCCTAACGCGTCATCATCATCCGGCATTAAGAGACTGAAGTTTTCTGAGTCGTCAAAAAGACCGTCACTGGTTTGCCTATAAAGGTCTTGTACTTGAGTCAAGAGGTTACTGAAGCGGCCTTCAGTTGAGTCATAATTAGGCTCAATCAGCTTTAATAAGTCCGGCGTCTGACCCGTTTTTAGGTGGTTTACTATAGCGCCCACGACTATACCGTGCACTTCGCTAGCGGTTACTTCTAGCTGTGCCAGCTCAAGCACAATACCCAGTTGTTCGTATAAATCCGTATTTGTCACGGTCTCACCCATCAAAATCTTTGAATAAAAACCTATTATAACCGATGCGGTCGTGTAAGTATTGTGGCCATAACAGCTCGAGATATGCGGTATGAACGTTTATCCTTGTTGACCCTTTCAGGCGCTTAGCCTTACTATTACGGCAATTACAGTTCAGGTGTCCTTATGGAAGTAGAAATTAGCAGCTTGGAAAGACGCATCGAAACCCTTATCGATGAATGCCGCCGTTTGAATACGGAGAACAGATCGCTGCGAACTGAACAGGGTGAGTTAGTCAGTGAGAGGACTCAGCTCAAAGAAAAAAACAGATTAGCGTGCAGCCGCTTAGAACGGATCGTTGCAAAACTAAAACTGCTGGAAGAGCAATAACTGCAGTCTTGTTAAGCACATTACAGACGAACAAGTATCATCGCGTCATTATCAAACAGGAATCCCCATGGCCAGTAAAGGCGTAAATATTTCAATTCTAGGTCGCGACTTTTCAGTTGCGTGTCCTGAAGATGCTCAAGAAGAACTTATGGAAGCTGCTCGATATCTGGATAAAACCATGAAAGATATCCAAAAAACCGGAAAAATCATTGGCAGCGAAAGAACCGCAATAATGGCCGCGCTTAATATCACCAACGATCTGTTAAAGCTACAACGCAGCACAGCAGGTCAGGCGGAGGCTCAAGCTAGGTTGAGCTCATTGCAAGAAAAAATCGACGACGTTCTTAAAGAGGCAAAACTAAACTAAGGCTTTTTACCAGTCACAACACACTGATTTTTTCGAAAAACTCAATTGTCCTTACCATCCTTTAGCTTATACCTAGCTAAGCATTAATCCTCGTTAACTTAACTGGCGTTAGTGCCAAACAATCAAGGTAAATTGATGTGGCGCTGTTATACTTCATACTGGCGTTGCCTGTGGTGTTAGTAGACGTTTCTAATCCCTTAGAACCTAGTCTTTTTACCCGGGAGTTATATTGGTAAGCTGGTGTGATCGATTCTGCTAGCCGTTTGCTCGCAAACTGTTAGTTGCTATTGAACCCGACGTTTGCCATCGATTCCCACTTGAACCACCGGTTCAAGGCACCAAACGTAGTACGGCATTTACGGGTAACGCTCTTTTTTATTTTTCCAGTCTCTGTTTAGACGCTAAATCTTAAGCTCAAAAGGTATAGGATTTGCACTGGCCAAAGCCTAACGATGAAATCGGCTCAATAAACAATCTAGATCTTATGAGCAATTCAAACTGGGCAATACGTAAACAGATGGTAGCAGCTCGATCAGCTCTCAGCCGACAGCAATCACATGATGCAGCTGTTAACCTCGCTCGCATCGCGCGGCATTATCCCCCTTTGATGCGTTCAACCAGCATCGCTAGCTACATCCCCGTTAGAGGCGAAATTTCCCCGCATGCCGTAATAAGAACAATGAATATCAACCGCGCCTGCATACCCGTAATTTGCGATCTTAAAGCGGGCCAAATGAAGTTTTGTAGCACAGATCATGCCCTACTTGCCTATCCCCAAGCGTTATATAAGCCAGACATTAGACGCAATGAATATGGTATTCCTGAACCTATACTGGATACCATACCCCTACAAACCCGTGCCTTAGATGCTGTATTGGTTCCCTTAGCCGCTTTTGACAGGTTCGGCAGTAGATTGGGCTTAGGCGCAGGGTTTTACGACCGAGCCTTTGAATACAGACTTTGGAATCGCCATTTAATGCGCCCCATTCTGATTGGCTTAGCTCATGAATTTCAAGAGGTAGATCAGCTCGACTCTGCTCCGTGGGACGTGCCACTTGATGTTATTATTACGCCAAAGGAAATCATTCGTCCTTAGCGAGCTTAGAACGAACGAAAATCATCCCTATTTATTGATGCTAAATCAGCCATTTTTACCGATTTAATGGAGAAAATTAATGCCAAACACTATTCAACGTAACATAGTTATTCAAGACAGCTTAAGTACGCGCGTGTCCAAGAGTCTTTTTTGCATCACATTCCTCTTAGCTATGTTGTCGGCATGTCAGCAGCAAGAAACAACTGAAACAACAGCAAATACTAGTGACACAGAGGCCGTTGTTACAGAAGCAGTAACGACCGCTGAAGACACTATGCAAACATCCATCGATACAATTGTCGAAAACATAACTGAAGATAACCAGGAAACCACTATGAGCGATACTTCAACTATTCTTTTATCCACTAGCCTAGGCGATATCACGATTGAACTTGATCACAAAAATGCACCAGAAAGCGCTAAGAACTTCGAAGCCTATGTCGCTGCTGGTCATTACGATGGCGTGATTTTCCATCGCGTAATTCCAAACTTCATGATTCAAGGCGGTGGTTTTGCCATTGGCATGCAACAAAAACCGACTCAAGCTACGATTGTTAATGAAGCTGATAACGGTTTGAAAAACATGAAGTACACATTGGCAATGGCGCGTACCAACGAGCCACATTCAGCGTCCTCTCAGTTTTTCATCAACACCAACGATAATGACTTCTTGAACCACACAGCGACTACGCCACAAGGCTGGGGCTATGCAGTATTCGGCAAAGTTACTGACGGCTTTGATGTTGTTGATCAAATCGGCACAGTTCAAACTGGACAACAAGGCCCACATGGTGATGTACCGGTAACAGATGTAGTCATTGTTAGCGCGAAGAAGCTGTAAGCACTATTGATTTGATTCAAGAAAAAGTACTAGCTTAATTAAAACAATAAAAAACGATACGAGCCTGCTAGATGTCAGCTTCTAAACGAATAATGCTAACGGGCGCTACCGGTTTTACGGGTGGCGCTTTGGCAAAAAAACTGGTGGCTCAAGGCCACACGGTAGTCGCTTTGGTTCGCCCAACCGGTAACACCCGATCGCTTGATGCGCTCGGAGCAAACTTAGTTGAGGGTGACATAACCAATGCTGACGCCGTTAGCAAAGCGGCCGAAGGCTGCGACATAATCTATAATATTGCAGCCGTTTATCGCACAGCCGGACATCCAGACTCTTATTACGAAGCGGTTAATACCGAAGGTGTTCAACATATTATTGATGCCGCTATTAAGCACAAAGTTGGCCGTACAGTGCATTGCTCAACGATTGGCGTGCATGGCGACATCGAAGAAATACCCTCAAATGAAGAATCACCATTCAACCCCGGTGATATCTATCAACGCACTAAACTGGCTGGCGAAGAGTTATTTGCCGATGCAATGGCGAAAGGCTTGTCTGGTTCTATCTTTAGGCCTGGCGCTATTTATGGCCCAGGTGATTTGCGCTTACTCAAAATGTTTAAGCAAATCAAAAGAGGTTTTTTTCCTTTGTTTGGCGGCGGAAAGAACCTCTATCATTTGTCTTATATCGACGACCTTACCGACGGCATTATTCTGTGCGGCGAGCATCCTAACGCAGTTGGTGAGCGGTTTATATTGTGCTCAGACGAATACGACACAATGAAAGCATTGGCCGCAGACATTGCCGACGAACTTGGCGTTAAAGCGCCGCGTTTTGCGCCGCCAATTTGCCCCCTTATGTTCGCGGCTAAAGTCTGTGAGGCTATTTGTAAACCACTTGGATTGAACCCCATCTTGCATACACGACGTGTTGAATTTTTCGTAAAGTCGCGCGCTTTCGACAACGCCAAAGCAAAACGTCTATTGGGGTATCAGCCAAAAATGGGCACCAAAGAAGGCGTGCGACGAACTATCGCGTGGTACCAGGCTAATGGATACCTTTAAACGAGATACCGCAAGACTGGGTTCCGAACAGTATGATGCTCTTATCATTGGGGGCGGTATATCGGGAGCGTGGTTAGCCTTACATTGCCAGCAAGCGGGGTTGAAAACCGCATTGATTGATCGCGGCGACTACGCTGGCGAGACCTCTTCATCGTCGTCTAAGCTATTACACGGTGGCATCCGCTATCTACAGCAATTTCAGTTTACAAAGGTACGTGAATCGGCCATGGAACGCGCTGAATTCATATATGCAGCGCCTCATCTATCCACAGCAATTCCGTTCATTATTCCGACCTACCCTGATTTTAGCCGAAGCAAGTTTTTTCTAAATTGTGGAATGCTCGCTTATAGCATCCTGTGCTTGGGTCAAAACCGCCTGATCAACAATAAGGCCGAGCGCATCCCTAGAACACGCAACATCAATAAAACACAACTCAATGCGCTTTATGATTTGGATGATGTGAATACCGGTGGCGTAGTGTTTTTTGAGCGCCACATGTTTGATAGCGAGCGCATGGTGTTAGAAATTCTAAAGACCGCTGCAGATGCAGGTGCAACCGTTACCAATTACGTAAACGCAGATTCATTAATCGTAAAAGATTCGCGCGTATTAGGCGTTCAGGCTTGTGATACTAAATCTGGCGACAATTTTGACATCAAAGCCAAACTTGTCATTAACGCCGCGGGACCGTGGATAGATGGCCTAAATGGTAGCCTGCCGAATGCTGAGCAAGCGCCTTCGATAAACGGCTTCGCACTAGGTTCGCATATTGTTACTCGCCAGATATCGGATCATGCTATAGCGGTTGCCACCGAACTCGAAAGCGATGCAGCATTAGATCGAGGGGGCCGTCACGTATTTGCCATTCCTTGGCGAGGTTACTCTCTTATTGGTACGAGCTACGCCGAAGTTGAAAGCTGTGACGGTGACCTGAGCATTAAACCAGAACACGTCGATGAACTGCTCGCTGCCATCAATCACGGATTACCCAAAGCACAACTCACACGGGATGACTTGATCTCAGGGTATTCAGGTCTATACCCCTTGCGTACCGACAACATCAAATCGACTGTGTATCAAGGCACTGGCGAGTATCAAATAATTGATCATGCACAAGCCAATAAAATTGAGGGGCTAGTGACAGCCCTCGGCGCTAAATTCACGACTGGCCGTAAGCTTTCAGCACTAACTCTAAAAGTGGTTGCTAAAAAGTTAGGTGTTTCTAGTCGAATAGATCGCCGTAAGCTGAGTGCTAGTCAGTACGATGATTTCCTAAAATTTGTGAGCGATCTTATTAATGATTTCGGCGGCAGCTATTCATCTGAAACACTGCAACACCTAGCACATCATTATGGGAGCGACGCGCGAGCCGTATTGGCGCTTGCCGACAGCGACGTGCAACTGCAATCCACCATCATGCCTGGGCAGCCAGATTTACTCGCTCAGGTTGCTTGGGCGGTAATTCACGAACAAGCGTTGGGTTTAGAAGATGTTTTGTTTAGAAGGCTCTCAATCGGTCTACTGGGTTTAGACGAGGCACAGCTTGAAAACGTCGCCACGTTAATGGCCAAGCTACTCAACTGGGATGCGGTCAAACAGGCTGCAGAGGTGGCTCACCTTTCGCATCGCCTTAAAACGATCGAAGCTGCGCTTCGGCCTACCACTCGATGAAGTCAGACATGAGCACCACAAAAAAATCTAATCACCTCGTGCTGCACATAGCGCCTACGCCGTTTTTTGCGGACCGTGGCTGCCATATTCGCATTGAGGGCATCGTACGCAGTTTACGCGTACTGGATTGGGATAGCGTTGTATGCACTTATCATCACGGATACGATGTTGAAGGAGTTGAGACACGGCGTATTGGCGCAATTGAGTCTTATACACAGACTGCAGCAGGTCCAAACCCTTGGAAACTTTGGGCAGATTTGAAACTATTGTGGTTAAGCGCAAACACTTATAGGCGTGAACGACCTGATGTAATACATGCGCATTTGCACGAAGGCCTTTTTATTGGTCTATTAGTGAAGTGGGTGTTTTTCTGGCGACGAACGCCATTGATCGCCGACCTTCAAGGCAGCTTTACTGGCGAGCTTGACAGCCACGGAGTGTTCAAGAAACTTGGGTTTCTAAAACCTATATTTCGCTTTGCAGAGAAAGTATTGATGTGGTTTCCAAATCACATTGTTTGTTCTTCAGAACGTTCATTGAATTTGTTTATTAACGACTTCCACATCAACCCAGAGCGTATCTCCTTGGCGCAGGATGGAGCGGATAAGGGCGCGGAATTGAGCAATAAACAGCGTAGCGCGCTATTCAAAGAATTGGGGCTACCAAAAGATAAAACCTTGGTCGTTTACTCTGGGGCATTACTTGACTCTAAAGGCCTCAAGCAACTTCAAAAGTTAATTCAACGGAGTGATCCACTCCGAACACACTTTTTAATCATTGGATATCCTACCGAAGCTCTTGCTGAATTCTTGGCTACGAGTCAACTGAACGACCGGTGCTCTCTATTAGGACAATTTCCGTTTGAGCGATTACCGCAACTTTTACAGCTCAGTGATATTGCTGTTGATCCAAAGAACTTCGATGCCGGTGAAGGCAGCGGCAAGATGCTTAACTACATGGCCAATGGCTTGCCCGTTTTGGCGTTTGATACACCCAACAATAGAGCCTTTCTGCCCAGCAACACGCCGTTAGCAGCAAACGTTGAAGACATGGCAAATCAATTGGATAGCTGGCTTTCTGACGCCAACGAACGATCAGCAACGGCCCAACACAACCAAGTGTTTTTCGATGAAAACTACTCGTGGACCGTCACTCAAGGGCAGTTAAGTGACGTCTATCTTGGTATATCGAGTGCTGATCTTTAGCGCTTAAGCCGTGAGATACGGTCTGACGCTCTATCTGCATTTTGGCCTAGATTTGTCAGACGACTTAAGAATAACCAGCAAGCTATCCTGCTACAAAGCCACCGTCAACCATGTGGATTGATCCGGTGCAATAAGATGATTCATCGCTACCAAGAAACAGCGCCATATTGGCAACTTCTTGATCTGTACCGTAACGCTTCATCGGAATCAGTCCTTCGATGTCGTCATGCACGGCTTTAGTATCATCAGGTGACATTTGTGTTTCAAGCGACTGCATCATCCGATTATCAATCGGACCTGGTCCAATTGCATTGACCCTAATGCGGCTTTCGCCAAGCTCCATTGCTGACGTTTTGACCAATCCAAATACAGCGTGTTTGCTTGCCGTGTAGGGCGACAGCCCAGGGAATCCAGTTAGGCCTGCGACAGATGATATGGCAATTATTGAGCCACCACCGCGCGCCTTCATAGGCGCAACGCAATATTTCATCGACAACCAAACACCGATCACATTAACGTTTAACACCTGCTGCCAGTTTTCATAGGTTTGAATTTCGATCGGGCTGACTACTCCTTCCGTGCCAGCATTCGCCATCAAAATATCAACGCCACCGAATGCATCAATGGTCGCCTGAACGGCCGCGGCGGTTTGTTCTTCGTTGTCTGCTTCGGCAACCGCTTGCGCAATATTGTTGCCGCCGCCTAGCTTCTTTACGGAGCTACTAAGCTTCTCTTTAGATCGTGCAACGAGCATAACTTTCGCTCCTTGATCAAGGTATAACTTAGCCGTTGCTTCACCAATACCGCCAGTTGCACCCGTAATGATTGCTACCTTACCTTCAAGTCTGTTTCCTGTGCTCATTTGCTTCTCCGAATCATGTTGTGTTCAGTAATTATCGACTCATCATTTTCAGAGTGAAACCTATCCTTAAAAATGTGATCTGCTTACTGTACAGTAACTTCGGTTAAGTCCGACAGTACATTAATCGACTTATTTGGTTTTTGAATCAATAGTTCTAAGGGCAAATACTTACGGGCTACACGATTCTTGAGACTATTTCTAATGAGTAAGATCTAGCTATTATTTCTTACCTTCAATCTTATTTCCTGCACTCATTCATATTTATAACGTCCTGAGTAACCACTACCAACAGTTCATCGTCTTCATTTAAGGCGGACACCTATACTTGCACTAACATCATTTTCGCGTGGGTCGATCGCTGCGATAACATCAGCAAAGTGAATGCCTGCAATCAGTAAATCTTGGATATTAACGAGCTTCCTATTTATACTGCCACCGATCCCACCACGCAGATGCTCTCTAATTTTCATTGGAAAGTAGACCGTTAGGTTTCGCATAACCCTCACCTCTAAGAGCCACATTTCCCTTGCCAAAATTAACTCGCCAAAATACTTCTTACCACGACCGACCAAACCAACAATGTAATGGCCAATACCCATCCAGTTACACGCATAACCCATGGCTTGGATATTATTAGTGGTAGAACAGTCAGTATGCTCATGTAGAACATGAGCAACAAGTAGTACCACGGTGAAAAAATATCACCGCGAACAAATGTTTCTCCTACATCTAATGCGTACATGGCAAGCACCGACCCCAACAAGAATTTGCGTTGCAACTCTTCGGAATAACCGGTCAACAGCTTATATGGATATAAGGACGCTGCCATCAAATAATGACAGGTCGCATATACCGTTAGATAAAGGAACTCATGAAAATGCCAGTCCACATGGTCGCTCCATCGAAAAAGAAGCCACCAATTGAGGAGTAAAATATTGCCCACTAAAATCGTCCAAGCGATTCGCGTGTCGGTAAGCTCTCGCCGAACAAAGGCTTGAAGCACTCCTGAGAGCAAGTTAGATAAGCCAAGACCAAATATGATCGACAATAGAACGGCTATATATTCAAATTTGGACATTCGTTTGCTCTAGATTCCGTATATTAGGCAGACCGCAATACTGCGTGACCGAGAGAGTATACAACGAGCGGGCCACTCAGGCCGCGTCTAGGTAACGCGACCGTAAGAGCGTGATCAACTTTTATCGAACATCTAGTCTCTTATATACACATCTGGCCAATTGTCATTGCCCGTATGAAACGTGAGCCGAGTGGCTTGATCTGATGCGCTACCTACTTTCCATAGAAATATCTCATAGTCTTTAGTGTCATGCTCATGGTCTTGTGGTCCACGGCTAGCGCCGAACACCATGTACTCGCCGTTATTGGAATCTTTAGGCCAGTACTCGTGATTAAACTCTCCTTGTAAGTCGATCAGCGGTGTAGGCGCTAGCGTCTGTGGATCGATCGCTACGATTTCTACCGCACTGCCGCGCGCACTGGGTGTTACCTGAAATAATCCTGTGTACGCAGAATTCCAGCTCAATTCGCATCCATTTAACACACCTTGAACGGAGTCTTGCGACACGATAGCCGTGCCCCAACTACCCGTGTTTAGACCCACATCTGATTGACGACCAGTTAGTGTCGTTTGCTCTGTGATCGGGTTGTAGCGCGCGTTATGGATTTGCGCTGAGTCGGGCATTGCCGAATTCTTGTTGGAAGCAAAGACTGTTTCCACTTGCAAGGAGTCAATGTTAACGACTTCTACTGCCTGAGTATTGCGCACGTAGCTAATGCGTTGATTGTCTATCCAGTGTGGCGCCGTACCTTGGGTACCCACTCGCCATTCCTTACCTTTCGCGATGTCCATTACATAGACATCCCACGCCTTAGTATTTCGTTGCGATACCCACGGTTGATGCGCTCGTGCGAACACTAATCTTTCACCATCAGGTGAGATACGCGGATAAGTCTCTGTGTGCGGATGTTCAGTAAGCTTGCTTAGCTTGGATGTAGCCAGCTCGAACTTAAAGATATCGTGATTGCCGTCGCGGTTAGAGCTAAAGACCACAAAGCCATTAATGCCGCTCGAAGCCGCCAACTCGGCCTCTCGAATTGCCAAAGATTTTGCGTCGACGGTACCTGCCTCGGGCGCTGATGTGGCACCTAATTTGCTGGCTGCCCACAGTTGCAACGCTAAGAATACCGTGGCACCACCTAATGCGAGCGCAGCGAATGCGTACGCTCCCCATACCTGCCAGCGCTTAAACAATGGTCCAGAAGCATCTACTCCATTTGCACTTTTTAGTTGTTTTGCACGGTGGTAAAACAGAATAAACAAGGCTAAGAAAGTGCCGCCAATCATATAGTCCATTAGTTGACTCCAAATATGTACACTCAACATAGTGACAAACGCTTCAGCCTGATTTGCCACGCCAAGCAATTGAAACACGAGGGCACTACCTGCTTCGTAGGCCCCAAAACTCATAAACGTAGGGACCGGCATACTGGCACCCACTTCGCCGCCCACCAATGCTCCAATAATTTGTTCCACTGGCAAGTTCGCTAAGCTTTGAAAGCTTGGCACGGCTACCGCCATGAAGAGCAAGTACATACCTGTGTATTTGAGCACTCGAATAATTAGGGACAAAGTACTCACCTTGAGCAATTGACCACTGCGTCTTACCTGGGTAATGCTCTGGGAAAAATCCTCGCTCCATTCCAATAAACGTAGCCACCACTTGGGAGCTTTAGAAAATGCTAAGGGTTTACGGAAGGTCTTTACTCCCCAAGGTAAAACATAGAAAACGGCGAGCAGAGCAACGATAGTGACGATAAAAATCATCATTAAAGCATTCAACGCCCAAACTTCTACCGACTCTCCTAGAAATTGCTTTGCTACTATCGCAATGGCAATCACAAACAGTGCGACAAAATCAAAGACAATGGCAATGCCTAATGAGCTCATGCAATGCTGTAGCTTTACCCCATAACCGCGATTCAACAACGCCACATAGCCAAGCTCACCAAAGCGCGCAGGTAACATGTCGACAAACATATTGCGAATGCCTGTTACGAGAGCCATTTGGCCTAGTGTAGGAAGGTTCTTCTCGCCAGCAATATCCAACAACAGACGGTAACGTGCGGCTCGAAAATATAACTGCACGAAGTACAGACCTAAATACGCCAACAACCAAACTTTGGTGGTTGCTGCCAATGCCGCCCAAACACTAGGGCGTTGCTCTTCACCTAAGCCTGAAGTAACCAATTGCAACAATAAGGCCAACACCGTCAAAGACACGGCGATTGAGAGACCAATTCTGGCTAAGTGCTTGTACATACTGTGTTTGATAACTTGATGGACGTTAATTCTATTATAGGTATAGCGTGTCACGTTAAGGTAAGCTTAAGTACTCAGCAAACAACAAATATAAGTAAGAGGTAATACGCTATGCCAAAACCACACACCCGCTTGAGTAACTCTGTTCGCGGCATCAATAAGTTCGGCTTAGCGTTCGCAATCGTTAGCGTTGCGGCTTGCGCCACGCAACCTCCTCTGCCCACAGAGGTTGACGTGCACACACATGCTGATGTTGAATCTAGAATTGCCCACAAAATGCCGCCTGGTTCTAACGAGATGTTGCGCGCACTCATTGCGCAATCAGATGATCTAGAAGTAATTATTTCGGACGTTGTCATTCCGGCTGGTGCCTCAGTACCCAAACACTTTCACCCAGGACAAGAGTTTCTATACGTTATTGAAGGTAGTGCGATTCACCGAGAAGAGGGTCAGCCCGATCAAACCTTAAATGTGGGTGATGCCTATGTAATACCGCCGCGTGCTGTACACAACCCAATGGGTGGTCCTAAGGGTGCGCGAGCGATTGTCTTTAGGGTTCATCAGAAAGGTAACCCTGAGCGTATTTTAGTTAACGAATAAAGGCTGAATCAGCATTTTGCACTGACTCAGCCCTTTTCTTCGTTATCGAAATGAAACGTCTGAAAGACTACTTCTTAAACTTAAGAATGCTTCGGTCGGTATTGTATCGATTTTCGGGTGAGAACACTGAAGACACTCGATCATCTTCAGGATTACGCAATAGATCGGATTCTTCTACTAGCGTAAAGCCTGCTTTCTTTACATCATCAATTACGGCTTGTGGGTCTACTCGATGCACTGATTTGCCTATTACTTCGTTGTCAGCACCTGGTAATGCGTTTGCGTCTATTATTCCAAGCACGCCGCCTTCTTTAAGAATGTGGTGAATACCTCTTAGAAAAGCGTCCTTATCTATAGCCACCCAGCCTGTGTCTGGGTCCGCATAGTAAATGTCATGCATACCTAATATAAAAATGGCCGCGTCGTATTGCGCAGCGTCTTGCTCAAGCAATGATTCTGGAGTCGCCACTAAACGAGTCACATTTGGCAGTCGGTTGTCCGCCAAACGAGGAGTAACCGCTTTATTCACAAAGGCATCCCATGGCGCATTGTTATATAGCGTCACGCCGCCCTCTGGGCCAACTAGGTAGCTCAGAATCTCGGAGTAGTAACCACCACCAGCGAATACATCAAAGACTTTCATGCTAGGCTTGATTTCAAAAAACTCTAAAACACTACCCGGCTTGCGGCGATCATCAACTGAACGATCTTTTTCGCTACGGGCGGGGTTAGCTACAGCATCCTGATAGATCGATGTAACGTGATGCTTAGCCTTATCTTCAGACGCTTCATGGTGCGCAGCGTTTGCACTAAAAGTAACGCCAAGCGCTAAAATCATACTGCTCAATATTGTTGTTTTTTTCATTAAGAGCTCCAAAATCCTTTCGTTATATAGGGTTCGACATATGTCGAAGCAACGTTACACCGAAGGGTTTTAGAGCGGACGCGAGATTAACAGTATTTAAGCCTCTGTACACATTGTGAACAGGGTTTGGGATGGCGATAGTGTCTAAGACGCCGACCGAGATTTAAGCTTTTTCATTGGCACACCGGCAACCACGTCAAACTGCGCAACATCTTTATTGACGACGGTGCTCGCGCCAATAATGGAATCATCGCCAATGGTTACGCCGTCCAAGACCTGCACGTGTGAGCCAAACCAGACGTTGTTACCTATGTCTATGCCGCCTTGTGGACGCATTCCTTGCTTTTTAAACGCCACATCTAGCTGCTCCGTGCCATAAGGACCGCTGCCAATAAAGTAGCTAAAAGCGCCGATTAGAACTTCGTCGCCCATGTTAACGTCACTGCCTTCCATAGCGTGAACTAACGTCGAAATACCGACGGTACACCCTGACCCAATGCCAATATCGCCATTTTTGCAGGACAACACAACGTTACGACTAATAATGGTATTAGCGCCAATAACGATTCCATTGTTACTAGCACCTTTGGCATCTAACACTGCGCCATCATCAATGATCACGCTGTCGCCCAAATGTATTTTGAGCCCGTGCCGAATAGCTACGCCTTGGCCAAAAACGACCCCGCGGCCAACCGAACCCAATATAAACGGGTAAAACACTTTGCGCAGCACCAGGCCTAACGCGCCTGGTACCCACGACACAAATAGCATAATGAGTTCGTACTTAATTAAATACCAAATGCTTGAAGAACCCAAGGCAAGATCTTGATAGCGGCTAAACGTCGACTTATTCTCGTCGGTTAACTGCTCATGCAAGGTGGCTTGCTTAGGTTCTTTATCGCTCATGGTTTCAATTAAAGACTATCTCCTGTGCTATTCAACTGAACTAGTGGTCGTGACCGCCAGGGCCATGCACATGTCCATGCTCTACTTCTTCGGCTGAGGCATCACGCACTTCAGAAACCGACACTTTGAAATGCAATTCTTGACCAGACAGAGGATGGTTACCGTCTACGGTCACAGTGTCGTCTTCCATTGCAGTAACAACCACAGGAACTGGGCCCTGCTCTGTTTCTGCTTGAAAACGCATACCAACAGTCACTTGATCAATACCTTCGCCAAACGCCGTGCGCGGCACAGTTTGGATCAAAGCATCGACAGGCATACCGTAGCCTTTTTCTGGTGGAATCACGGCATTGATTTCGTCGCCGACTTTCTTGCCGGTCAACTCTTCTTCTAGGCCAACAATGATGTTGCCCGCGCCTTGCAAGTACACCAACGGCTCTTGGCCCTTGGATGAGTCAAGAACCTCACCTTCTGAATTCTTTAGCTCATAATGAATGGTTACTACACTGTTATCTTTAATCATTTTAAGGCTCTTTAAATTGTGAGCGCGCATTATGCCTGCTGAAAGAACGAATTCGTACCCGCTGACATTAATTTGTACGCCTTTTTTCGCTAGATATCCCGCTTAGCTATTTATAAGTGAGCACTAGCTAGCCAATTGTCTGGCTTGTCGCGATGCACGTTGTCTGCTCTTATGCGAACTCCCTGCACTGCCCCGCCCTAAACTATCCTGCAAAAACTTAGGAACTGACTTTAGGCCGGAACGCTGATAGTCTAACTCCAGCGCTTTATTAATAGTTACTTCATCTAAGCCCAAGTCCTGAGCACCAATCAACGACACCAAATCAAACAGCTTTAACAACGCTATTTTGTGAGTTTGCTGAGTGCGCTCAAACAGCGCATCACTAATGCGCATAAACTGATCGAACGCAGAGCCGTCTAACATTAAGTGTAACGTCTCGCGAAACCGCCCAGAGTTTGCTAACAAGTCCCAGTAACGGGCAAAGCGATTCATGCGCTGAACTTCGTCAAAGCTGCACAAGCTATTCTTAACGATATTAAATGGCGGGTTAGGATTAAACACCATCTTATATTCAGAGCTATGTCGAACAATGGGTGAGCCCTTCAAACGTTTTAAAATACCAACTTGTATCTCATGCGGCTGTAATGCATGCAGGGTATTAAAGCTGGTTGCGAAGCTAGCTAGGTCTTCACCCGGCAAACCATAGATTAGGTCCGCATGGATATACGCATTACTTTCGTTACGAATCCAACGCAAATTGTCCTGCGCGGCATCGTTCTTTTGCTTGCGGCTAATTCGTTGCTGGACGTCAGGATTAAACGTCTGAATTCCTATTTCAAACTGCAGACAGCCATCAGGAAATTCCTGTATTTTTTGTTTGAGCGCATCCGGTAGATGATCTGGTATTACTTCGAAATGCAAAAACAGATCGTCACTCATACGCTCCAAAAAGAAATCTAATATGCGTAAACTATTTTTTATTTTTAGATTAAACGTGCGATCCACAAACTTAAAGTGCCGCACGCCACGGGCATGGAGTTTTTCCATTTCGCCTAAAAAGCGATCAAGCTCAAATGGCCACGCAGTCTTATCTAAAGCCGACAAACAGAATTCGCATTTATAAGGACAGCCCCTAGACGCTTCGACATAAACGAGTCTGTTTGCAACATCCGCTTCGTCGTATAAATCGTAGGGCATCGCCATGTCTTTGAGTGCCAACTGTTGGCCTACGATAACTTTGCTCAAGCCTGCTTCAGGCGCATCCACTAACAATTGCTTACACAAGTCGTAGAAACTTTTCTCACCCCATCCCGTAATCACATGATCGGCATAGTTAATAATGCTCTGACCTTCTAGTTCGTAACTTACTTCAGGGCCTCCTAATACGACTTTCACCTCAGGCGCGACGGCTCGTAACAGGCTGACTACGCGCTCTGTCTGAACAACATTCCAGATGTATACGCCAAAGCCAACGACCTTAGGCTTGTGGGCAAGGATGGTTTCGACAGCGTCTTCTGGCTTTATGTCGATAATGAACTCGGCTAAAACCGCCCGCTCCTGCAATTCGTGCAGGTTCGCTTTTAAATAGCGAAGTCCAAACGAGCTATGTATATAGCGCGCATTTAGGGTTGATAGAACGATGTCGGTCATTGGATTGGCTGTTTATGTCTTAGTTTATTTAGCTAAGGCTTAGTTGATGCAGCAATAGAATTGAGAACATGAGCCGCTGCAAACATTGCAAAACTGGCTGTCACGTGAGTGATTGATCCTAAGCCGCCGGCACAATTTAGACCATTGAGTGTTTCTTCAGAATCTCCCGACTTAGGCCGCTGTGGGCTTAGCCCACCTTCGCCGTCAGGGTAATTGAGTTGTTCTTTAGAGTATACGGTTTTGACCCCAAAGCTGCGTTTGAGGTTTTTAGAGAAACCATAGTCTTGGCGCAATAATTTGCGAGTTTTAGCCAACAACACATCGTGCTCAGTATTGCTTAGATCGGCTAGTAGAATCTTTGATGGATCTATTTGCCCACCCGCGCCGCCGGTCGTCAGGATCTTAATTTTGTTAGTGCGGCAATAAGCGATTAAAGCTGCCTTGGTTCTAAAGTCATCGATACAGTCGATCACATAGTCGAACGTGTGCTGTATGAGTTCGTCGAGATTGTCTCGACTTACAAAATCATCCACACAGGTGACTTTGCAACTCGGGTTGATGTGCTGAATGCGTTGTTCCATTACCGCTATCTTACCGCGTCCGATCTGATCGTCTGTGGCGACCAGTTGACGATTAATGTTGGACTCAGCAACAACATCCAAATCAATCAGCGTGATTGCACCGACACCACTGCGCGCCAATGATTCGGCTACCCATGAGCCTACGCCACCCAGACCAATCACGCACACATGCGCGGCCTGCAACTTGGCAAGGCCGGCGTCGCCATACACTCGGGCTATTCCTCCGAAGCGCTTGGCATAATTCATTGTATGATTTTCACTCATTGCACTAACTTAATGGCTTACTGGGTACGTTACACTATGCGATATGACTACCTTAACTGATGCAAAGGCTATGGCAAAAGCAATGTCACTTATCGACACACATTGCCATCTGGATTTTACAGACTTTGATATGGATCGTAATGAGGTTATTGACAGTTGTTCGAACGTTGGCGTTAACACGATTGTTGTTCCTGCGACTCAACAGTCTACATGGCAGCGGACATTAGATTTACCGTTCTCTGCAAAAACTTCGGATAGCGTACAACAGGTAGCACTTTACGTTGCGTTAGGTCTACACCCGGTGTTCAACGATGCGCATCAACCACAGCATCTATTAGAGTTAGAGCAACTGGTTATAGAACACTCCCCCATAGCCGTTGGTGAGATCGGTTTGGACTTTCACACCAGCATGAACCTAAGCTCGGCACAAAAAGATAAGCAGCTCGCGTACTTTGAAAAACAATTTGTTATCGCCAACACACATCAATTACCCGTTATTATTCATAATCGCAAAGCGCATGACGAATGCATAAAGATTATTAAATCGTTTTATGACAATGGTTATCGCAAAGGCGGGATAATTCACGCGTTCAACGGTAGCATTCAGCAAGCCGAGCATTATATAGCGCTTGGATTTAGTTTGGGCTTTGGCGGTATGTTAACGTATCCGCGTTCTAGCAAACTGCAGGCACTAGTTAAGGCCATACCTATAGACAATATCGTTCTAGAAACCGATGCCCCGGATATGACCGTAATGGCACAGCGTGGTCAGCGCAACAGTCCGGCGTACTTACCCGATGTTGCTCGAGCAGTTGCTCTGTACAAATCTCTTGATGTCGCCGAGATCGCCAAGCACACTACCCGTAATGCTCAAACAGTTTTTGGATTAAGCTCACCCTAACCGTACTATTTATTTATGCAAAATACACTCAGCGCAGCCGTATTGTTAATCGGCAACGAATTATTGTCTGGCAGCATTCAAGACCTGAACCTTTCGCACATTGCGACTCGCTTAGAAGAGCGCGGAATTAGGGTAAGAGAAACGCGTATAGTGCCCGACATCGAAGAGGATATCGTAGATGCGATCGACGCATTACGAACGCGTTTTCAGTACGTCTTTACCACAGGCGGCATTGGTCCAACCCACGATGACATTACGTCAGACTCCATCGCCAAGGCCTTTGGTGTGCCTAACGTGATTCAGCAAGACGTATTCGATTCGATGAAAGCTTATCTTGATAGCAAAGGAGCGGAGTTTACGCCTGCCGCTCAGCGTATGGCCTATGCGCCAGAGGGCGCCGAGATGATCTATGCCCAGCAATCGATGATCCCGGGTTACCGCATAGGCAATGTCTACGTTATGGCGGGGGTCCCTAGAATCATGCAGATCATGCTCGGCGGTATAATCGAGCAGTTGGACACAGGTGTTGCGATCGTGAACAAAAAAATTCACGCCAATGTCAGCGAAGGAGAAATTGCCGCGGCGCTGGAGATTATTCAAAACCAACATCCAGACATTGATATCGGCAGCTACCCGCAAGACAAGGGCTCTACATTGAGCGACTACCGCGTAGTATTTATGGTTAAAGGAACCGATGAGCAAGACGTTGACGCCACCTGTAGCGAAATACTTGATGCCTGCTCAGCAGGTGAATTTGACGCCATTCTTGCTGACTAGCTGACTATGTCTGATCCCAAATCAAGCCACGCTCATGCCCTAATTCGTAGAGGTTTTGATCTAGGCGATACATCAAGCATTAAGGCGGATGCCACCGCCAATTCTAGCGAGTTAAATGGGGCGTGGGCAAAAGGCGAACCCATTGTCCTACGAGGAATTGCCAGGAGCTCGATCTCAACGCACCAGCACCACATCGCACGTTCGGCAGAGCTGTGTGAGCGAATATTGACCGGGGAGTCTGCCGAACAGGTATTTGATGAGCCCGTTTATCAAGCGCGTTGGTCTGCTCAGTTTGAGGCACTAGGCACAAGCGTGAACCCTGCCGAGCAGCAAGAGATTGAAACACTTTTTTTTGATGGGTTGGCCTCTGATAGTTCTCCTAACGGTTTACCGGACGGTCTACCGGACGGTCTACCGGACGGTCTATCAGACGGTGAGCCTATAGAAGATCTTTGGCTTAAAGTGTCTTGGCTGTCTTTTTATGAGGGCGATAAATCCCTACGTTTTCGATTTTCGTTTGGCGTAGATCATGAAGAAGATGTGGCTGCCGACCCAGTTCGCCAACACTATGCCGCTGAGTTGGCGGACGCCTTATTTCCTGAAAGTCGGATAATTACGCACAATCAGGACCTGCTGGCGAAAATTCAAGAATACGCCATCTCTCAATCAGGCGAGCAGCGCGACACAGCCACCGCTCGATTTGTAGAAAGGATTATTTATTTTAATGCGCCACAAGGTGGGGCGTATCTGCACCATGATTTAGAACGCGGGCACGCGGGTGTTGTGTATGTTCAAGTCAGTGGCGAGACCTGTTGGCTTGCTCTGCCTAAAAACACATTGCTTACCAATATTCAGAAATTCATCCAGCAATGTGATCATTCAGGTGGCTGGCCTGTTAGCTTCAGTCACAACTTTAACAAAAAGGAACGTGACCAGTTAACAGCCCTATCTATAGATTTGTCTGCTTTAGATGCCGCTATAGAGAGCTTTAACCACAGCGCACTCATTCGCTTAATTAACGAAACACCTGAATTTGTACAAGCCCTTATTGCAAACGGTCATGGACACATACTTAAATCGGGCGATGCCATACTATTGCCGCAGCAAACCAGCCCAGCAACAGAGGTGCAAAACTGTTGCTGGCATAGTGTGTTTTGCATTGGGGATGTAGCGGGCGAAGGCTTGTCGTTCGCAATTAGGACCGACTGAGACTAACGCCCTGAACTGAACTAATATAAACGGCTGAACTGAACCTAACTATTGAACGGTTACAAACACACCGTTATTTCTATAGGCAACTTCTTTCATTAACGTCGCAAACCGATCGTCTCCGCCGCTCGGTCTAAACTCGATGCCGTGGATACTGGCAATCGGCTCACCCGTTATTTTATTAACGTTGTAACGTTTTACGACGTTAAGTACCTGATCATAGGATGCGCCGTTAAAATCATCACCGAGAACGTAAATAGACAAACTAATGTTGCCTTTAGCATAAGTCTTGAGGGCTTTTTCGATACCGTCAGCCGGGTTGCTGTCTGACGAGGTAATCCAACGCTGATATCTCGAAAAAGCTTGGTCACGTTTAACTTTAGAATCCTTAATCCAAGTACCCGCCGTAGAGGAAGAAAGAAATCGTCCGTCATCGCTCATAATTTGAAAGCCCTTTACAGACGGATGAACATCCAACAATGCTCGCAGCACTGACGCTGCTTTGGCTCGCTGTGCATCCATACTGCCGGATTTATCAATGATGAATAAAACATACTCAGCGCCGACCGGAATACCCGCCACATAGTCGCTTTTCATCGTGCCAACACCACCATCAGAATGAGCAGACGTTACTGCTTTTATCTGTTCTTGTGCTTTTTCAAGCGTCGAGCGCTGTTTCTGCGTACTGGAATTAAGTTTAGCGTTTTGCGTTTCGAGCTTAGCCAACTGCGCTTGCAACGCGGCGGCTCTAGCGTCGAGTGCTCGTTTAGCGTCGGTCATTTCACCGGCAGAGCTTTTCAAGGCTAAGGCTTCCTTCTTGAGTTCGATTTTTTGTACAAGCAAGTTTTGAATATCAATCGTAGGGTCATTGCTCACTCCGCTCTTGGCCAGCAAAAGCATCATTACCATTGCGCCAAAGCCACACGAAATAACGTCTAAGAACGACATTCCAAATACTTCAGCTTCTTTACGTCTACTCTTCATATTTGTGTCGTTATAGATAGGTTTAAGGCCAAGACTGGGAAGGGCTAAACAAAACGCCTCCGGTGCGGCGTGCCCAAGCGTAATAGTATGGCGCTGCTTTGGAATCTCCTTCTAAGTGCAGTAAGAACACGTCAATTTGAAGATCTCGCGACCAAGACTGTTGCGCCGTTACTAACAAGTTGGCTCTACAGCGACCACTCACATACTCAGACTTGGCCTTGCAACCACCCACCCCTCCACGACCACCAATCTGTTGCGTGGGTAACCCGTCAGTCACTAGATAGACATTAGTCGGCGGTGGCGACATAGCGCTTACATAACGCACTGCTGCACTCAAGTTTGTTCCGCCGTTGGGTACGGCTTTTATGACATCTGCTTTGAGCGCATTAACGGCTTTAGCGTTAGACTTTGCTATATAGCCACCCGACAAACTTTTGGCTTTCTCAGAGAAAGCGATTAAATCAAACTGACTACCTTCAGGCACTTGATCAACAATCCAATTTGCTAGGCGTCTGGATTGGCCCCACTTCTTACCCTGGGCTAATGCGCCGGGGCCTGTAGCCTGCGCAATAATGACGTCAATAATTTGGCTCTCCGACATAGACGCGCTCACGTCAAACAGAATCGCAATACGTGGGCCTTGCACTTTAATCCCCAATAACTGACCTTGTAATGCAGGTTCAGGCTTGGCTACTTCGGCACCTTGTTTTTTAAGTGCTTCTTCTAGCTGTGCACTGACCGCCGCATTGAGGCTGGCCGCATCTGAATTATCGATTTCTAGATTTGCGTTAGCGAAAGTGGCGTCAGCGGTAGCGGATGCAAGTCTTGAGACTAAAGTTTGAGTGGCGGATATTTCTTCGCCTAAGTCAGAATTCAGTCTAGAGTATTCTTGAATTTGCGTTTCAAGCTCAGTGATCTGTTGCTCGATATCACCGCCCGATGCCGAGCCTGATTTAAAATCAATAATAAAAAAGATAAGTATCGCCGCACCGAGCCCACACGACATAGCGTCGATAAAGGACATCGTTGAGCCCGGCATACTCTTACGCTTGCTCACGCTTAGGCCTCGCTAGCCTCGGTCGTCAATACAACGTCATCGGCATTACTATGTTGAGGAGAGTTACTCACTCGCTCAATAAACTTCTCTTCGCAGAACACTTGAATTCGCTCAATATGTGAGTCCTGTTTACTCTGTAAGTAAAACAGCACCATCATCAAAAAGATGCTGATCACTAACGCGACTAAGGTTGAATTAAACGCAATGCCCAAGCTCTCGGTCATCGGACCAATATCCCCAGCAACGGCCGAGTCAGCTTGCGCCATAGCCGCACCAATGCCTCTTACCGTTCCTACAAAGCCAATCGATGGTACAGCCCAACAGATATATTTGAGTACCGCCAGTTCATTATCGTTTTTGGCGCTTATGGCCTCAATCGTTTGGTCGATAGCATCCGATGCGTTCTGCACGTTATCAGTAATAATCAATCGACGAATAGCCGCTCTTATTGTTCGGAGCAAAGGTGTTTGCTTGAACTTTTCAGACGCATCAAATTCCTTAAGCGCATCAATTAGGTCAGCGCGTTTTGGACCGATGCCATCCAAAAAATCTTCGTGGAATAACACTTCATCGGCATTCATCGCGCGACTAACAATCATGGCGTAATACAGACCAATAAACAGCAACATAAAACATATTTGCTGCTCCATGTCCTTTAGCAAGATAGCCCAATGGCGTGGCGCTACTGTGCCGTTTTGTTGAGCTGCGGCTAGCACTTGCTCGGCGGCTGGCCAGATCACGATTTGATAGATCACATGCACGACCACGATGATCGCAGCAAAAATGATGATGTTGGTTATATTCTGTTTCATATTAAATATTCGCGGGTATATCCACCGGTTGATCCAACGACAATTTTTGCGCTTGCACCGCAAGGGCAATACCTAACAGGGCTAAGACAATTAGAATGTACTTATGTTTAGAACGGATGTATTTAGAACGCATGCTGTGCTCCTTTATTGAAACGTAAGAGATTTTTAGGATCCCAACTAATAGACATACCGAGCGATTCTAAAGCCCGTTGTATCATTGCCTGCTCTAAACGCCAACCGCATCGATGCTCGAAGCTCGGCCCAGCTTTCTGAAAGATAGTTGGATCCTTTAATAACGTGCTCAGCATTCATAGACCTTGGTCCAGCGTAATTGAGATAACTAACATCAGAGTCAGAAGGTGTTCTCGAATAGCTATCGTGCACCCACTCACTGACATTGCCGACCATGTCAAACATGCCCGAACGCTCAGCATCATAAGAGCCAATCGGCGCTAACTCCGCAAAGCCATCTGAGTAATCAGACAAAAACACACTGGCTTTACCTTTAGCCGATACGTCGGCCAAATTACCACTACCTTCTGGTATTTGATATTGATTGCCCCATACGAAAATAGTCGGCGCCGCTTTGCCACCCGCCTTGGCCAACCATTCCCATTCTGCTTCTGTGGGTAGGCGGTAGCCAGTGCTGCTTAAATCAGCATCGACTACTCGGCCATTACGAACGGTATAAACCAAAGGAAGGCCTTCTTTTTGACTCAGCCAATTGCAGAACAACGCAGCCTCATCCCACGACACATTTCTAACCGGTGTCTTTACCGTGCTACGTTTGCCTTTAAAAACAGCAAACGCAGCTTCAGTTACTTCATGGGTCGATACGTAAATGTGCCGATCGAATTCAACTTTACGCTGAATCTCGTGTGCTTTTTGCCCGCGCTCAGAACGCGGTGCGCCCATCACAAAACTCTTGGGCATAAATTGCATTAGCGTCATCCCCAGCGAGTTCGTCACTCGCGGCGGGCTTTGCCTAAGCGAAGCCTCCTTAAGCGTAGTCATTTCAAACACCGCTTTTACGGTTTGATTCGCTTTTACGCTGACCTGTTTTCGTTCGTCCCCAAAACCCAGTTTTTTAAGGACTATCTGATAGTTGAGCGTTTGTAACTGAAGGCTAAGCGGTGTTGAACCCTTCGCTTCGTTATTAATAAACACTTGGGCTGGTACGTTAGACTCAACCGCAAGTTCACCAAAGGTTTTATCTAAGCTTATGCTCGCGCTACTATCAGCAGGACTCAACACAAGCGCTTTACTTGAATATCCAGGCTTGCTGTAACTCACTTTAGCGGTTCCAGTTTTAGGCACCTCAACATTGGTCACGCCAGCATTGCGACTCACGTCTAGCGGCCGCCCGTTTACTAATAGCGTGCCGCCTGAAGGTGATAGAGACAATCGCACACCATTGGTACCTGGGCGTAATCTATAGTTACGTTCAACATGTGGCGCTAAGGCGCTTATCTCAATAGATTCAAACTGACTCACATACTTGTCTTTTCGCAGCTCTAACTGAACACGACCGCCTTCAAGGCTTAATTGTAATGGCGTTGCACCCTTTACATCATCGTTAACCACCACCTCTGCGCCACTGGGCGAAGATTCGATAACAAGACTGCCAAGCACTGGGCTAGGCGAAACCTTTAGGGTGTTGTCTTGCGCTTTGATAAGTGTGATCTCTTGAATAAGATCTTCTGTGAATAATGATCCTACCTTAAGAGTGTAGCTACCAGGCTTAAGCTCTATTGCTAGACTTTCGTCCGAGCTCAACCATTCGTCATTCACAAACCAGCTCGGCGATTCTAGTTCCTCTGTGCTTTGAACCATCAGACTGACCGGCGCAAGCGGCATAAATACGTCGATGTACTTACCACGACCAACCGTTTTTAAATCGATAAGCTGGGTGATGTACCCAAGAGCTGACACTTCGATTCTTGCGTTCTTATCAAAGGAGATAATTCGATTGAACAATGTGATGGCTGAGCCAGACTGAACACTTAAGGAATAAGCCTCATCAGCGCCATCTTCAAATTCAACTGCAGGCTGCTTAGCCCAAACGATAATGGCAACAACCATGGCCGCCGCTAGCGTCGCCGTAATTGCTACTCTTTGAATGAGTCGAGCGCGCTTAGCTCGTTGTTGAGCCAACTCGGCTCTTTGATCAAATGCCTTCGCCACACACTACCTTTATGGGTTGAACTTCGCCGTCAAGAGGAACCAACAGATCGGTTACGGTTTCAAATTTTTTGTTACAGGTCGCGAATACTTTGTACTCACCAGGGTTTAACTCAACAATTTTTTCTAAGGTTGGCTGTATATAACCCACACGCTGAATCTGAATAGTGCTCTTACCATCAGATAGAAAGCGTACAGCCTTCTTTTTGTTCACTTTTACGAGCACTGTATTTAATGCATCAACCGACCGTGCCAACTGCGCACTGACGCCTAGCCAATCGGTCGAATCGGCCACTAAGTCTTGAGCGTAAGACTTAACCTTGGCATCAGAAACTCGCAGTGGACGGCTCAAAAGACTCGCTTGCTTGCTCAGTAACTGATCAATAGAGCTCGCCTGAGCCAAGCCATCTTGTGCCGCTTGATTAGTAGAGTCAACGGCTAACACAGCACTATAGCTACGTGCCGCATCAGACCATTGCTCAGTATTAACATACTTTTGTGCTGCACTTAAGTTACGAGAAACAGCCAATTCAATGTTCAAGGCGTTAAGACGCGACTGAAGCACTTGAGCTTCGCCTGCACCTTGTGGGTATTTTGCGGCTTGATTAAGAAAATTCTGTGCCTGAGTAACGTCTTTCTGGTTTAGTGCACTTCGCGCCTTAGACAAAATAGAATCGACTGTGTTTCTTGCAGTAACCAATTCTAAGTTTTGCACTCGCTCTTTTTGAGCTGGTGTTAAATCTGATATTTTTGATAACTGGCGTAATGCGTCCAACTCAAGTTCTGGCCTATTCTCCGCAGCGTATCGTTTTATATTGCCGCTAAGTTCCATAACTGCGGGTAAGATTTGTTGGCTTTGTTGTATTTTCGCTATGGCGGGATGGTTTGGTGATACGCTTTGTAGTGCCGCAACACCTTGCGTAATTCCCGCTTGCGAACCCGCGCCAAAAGCAGTCTCTATTTTGTTCAGTATACGATTAACATTCGCCTCTTGCTCTTCTAACAGCGCTTGCGCTTGCTTAATAGCGCTGCCTAGCGCATCAATACCTGATTTAAACTCTTCGTTAGCGTAAAGCTCACTGGCTTGCGTGATCCTACTTACGATCTTGCTTACCTTGGTCGCAGACCAAGACAGTTGTGCGAGCTCTTGCATGGAAGCACTATAGTCAGATTGATAGGCCTCAAACAACGCTTCAAAGTCCTGCTGAGCGTCTCCACTACTGCTTGGTAAAGTATTTTGTGGCCGGACAACATCCCTACTAACATCGCTAAGATCTTGCTCCACTTGAGAGACAGGCTCATAAGCTTCATTAGCAATCTGGTAGGTCTCAATGGAAGAAGATGACTTATCCGTCGTTTTCAGGTTATTAGAGAACCAGTACGCCAAAGCGGTAAGAGCCACGATTACGAGCAGGCCTACAAAACCAAGGAGAGCGTACTCTCTATTCTTTTGCGATTTTTCTTGACGCTCTAGATCTTTAGAAACAACAGCTTTTAAACGCTCTGACATAGGGTCGCTCAGCGGGTATTAGAGGTGAATATGGAATAACTGTGATTTAAACCGTTCTATAGGTTCACATCAGGAGTAGCCGTTTCTAAATAGTACTCACGTAACACAGCGCGCCATGTTGCAGCTTGTTCCTCGGCATCACCGGTAAGCTTAACCACTTGGTCTTCCAATTGAATATTCTTGGGCGCTAACTCGATATTGAGCTGTGACCCGAGTTCGTTAAGTGCATTTAGGTTTTCACGAGCTTCAGCTCGATCACCCATGCTATCAAAAACAGCGGCCGCACCCCCTAAAATTAATGCAGTAGCTGCAGCACCCTGAGTTGAACTCCTACGACCGTTTTGATTTCTATTATTATTTGACGCAACGATCACCCCTGCAACTGCCGCTAATGTACCCAACAGTGCCTTACTAGTGGCCGCCGCTTTTGCCTTGCGAGCCTGTTTAGACATCTCGAAAGCTTGCTCTTGCCAAACCAAGTAAGACTCATCCATTTTAGTGGAGTAGCGCGCGTAATCATCTTCTAACTGATCGGTAAACATTTGATCTTTAACTCGCACGGCCTCAAGGTTCTTAATCATAGGGTCATTGCGCGAAGGTGCCGACACTAAGCTCACCCGGCCTGATCGAGACGTTTTAAGGTACTTAGAGAAATAGTCTCCAGACATACTCTCGCCAAATCTCACGGTTTCAATAACATCTAACTTGGCGCGATCCTTAGCTCTGATTTTTGCGGCTGAGCGTGCTATCTCGGCCGCAATATCGTCAAAATAAGGAACGTATAGGTCTTTGCCTTTGTTGCGCGGGTTGTTGACGTCATATTCCTTAACTCGATTTCGGAAAATTTTCTTCATACGAGTTTTGCCGCTAATATCAATAACGGTGATTTCTAGATCGAGGTCTTCACCATTTGACTCTAAGATTTTGCCCATGACATACAGCTCCGCTGTCGCCGTTGCGTCTGGGTATACCCGCACACCATCAAAGCGTGCGGTTTTATCCATTGACACTTTCAATAAATGCGCGAAACGGTTGGCCTCTGCGTATCTCAACTCTGGCCAGATCCCTTTCTTTTCATAGTCATCGGCATTCGCAGGTAAATTCGGATCCATAACCGGAACAATAACGCTCAACTTTTGACCGCTATCCCCAACCAATTGGTTCGGTGCATTTTGCCGTTCGTTCGCGTTACTAGACTGTGGTCCGACTCGATACTTGTTGTTCTGCGACGTTTGCGTGGTTGCGCACGCTGTTAAAAACAGAAGTGTGGTTATGACAGTAAATTTTTTAAGCATTCTAAATTCCATTTGTAGGATATTTCGTAAAGTAATTTGCTAGCGGTTTAGTAGTTCTGTTATTACGCAATTGGGCCTGCGTTTACTTTAAACCATCTAAACGTTCTTGGAGTTTCTTTTTAACTTCTGGGTCATCAGTGGCCGCAATGGCGTCTCTTAGCTGTTGACGTAAACGCTCTTTGTTATCAGCTGACTTAGTTGATACTCGCGGCGCGCCATTGCCCGTGCCTTGATAGGTTTGGTCTGTTGTTGTGCTAGCGGGGGAATTGTTACTGGCATCAGACTCGGTGGCCGACTCAGGCGTCTGTGGCGCAACAAATGTGCCCTTAGCTATGCTCGAAGACGATGCCGAAGACTCGCCCTCTGACAAATGGTTCGAACTCGCCTGCTTGGAACCTGATTGAGAATTTTCGCCCTCACCTTTACCTTTGCTCGCACTTTGACTATCTGAATCGGGAGCACCCGCAGAACTCGCGCTATCAGCACCTGTACCCTTGCCCGAAGAACCTGTAGATCCCTCTTGGCCGTTAGCATTGCCACTTCCACCGGAACCAGCGCCAGACCCACTGGAACCCTGTGCTCCGCCGCCTCGGCCTTGCGATAAGCAGTGCTCTGACTGGTTGGCCAATTGAGTGATCTCTTGCTCGCGCAGTTCAATAATTTCTTGCTTGGTTAGAGGCTCATCATTTGAATACTCACTACGTTGCATCCACCCACACTCATCAAACTGCGTTTGAGCCGTCACATTGAGGGATGGCAGTAACAGTAAGACCGGAGTTAAAATTAATGTAAGACGTTTAATCATGATTCCTCTCTATCAGTACAGTTTTGGCTATCAGTACAGTTTTGGCAATAAGTGCCATAAGGGTGCACTCAATAACTGATTAATTGGTTAGTAGCATAGAGAAACTTGTATTAACCGAAGCTGAACGATGACATAACGGTTAGTAAGCACATGTGCGGTTTGAGTAAAACTGTAGCACCGCAACGAGACACTGGAATGTTATTGAACAAGAATTCACACTCTTTAACACCCCAATGGCTACGCCTCTAAATACCCCATATGTCTAAAGAGACGAGCGGCTATCGGTAGAGACTGAGTATAGTGCGGGTTCTGGCAAGCGCTAAACCCTAAAAAGCTGCTCGAGCCAAAAAGCTACTCTGCTTTGATTTTCGCCAATCCATTAACGATAAACGCCAGTGAAAGCCAGTACGTCGACAGTACAACGGGATGCCACAGCGGGTCCGGGCTTATAAAGCGGTTATAAGACAACACACCGTCTGAGATCAGAAACGAGAAACCACCGAGCATAATGAGCAAGCTTGCCGCGCTGCCCAATTGCTTGTGTAAGCTGATTCCCCATGCGGCCATTAAAGAAATAACAGAAACGTATACGGCGACAGGAAGGCCCATTGTTGCGAGACCCGCAGAGATATAAATATAGTAGCCTGCGCCTATGGCAAAGACGAATATTACGGCGAACCAGCTCAATGCGCCTTGCGCTAAACGACTGAACAACCAAACAAATATAAGGTGTCCAATAAGAAAGCTACTTAGTCCTGCCAAAAAGCCATTATCGAAGAGCAGAGCAACATCTCCCACTAAGCAAAAAACCAAAGCGACCGCCCCAAGCACATAGTTTAAACCGCCGAGGTCGCGTGCAAAACGCAAAAAGAACGCAACAATAACCAAGGTCGCTGCGGCTTTGGCATACCCGTAATAGGGGTCAATAGAAAACCAAGCCAGCGAAATGGCCAACAACGCGACCAGAACAATTAGAACATTGTGTAAGAATACCTTTGCTTGCATAACTATCTTCTATCTCTGAAACACGTTTAGTGTTCTTGTTGAAACAATTTGGTTTCTCTAACTTTGTTTTACGTTCGAGCGTGTTGCTTGATTACGCTTAAGAAAACTCCATAGCTCCATCATGCATAGACGAAAACTTAAGTGTGAACTTGTCATAAATGTAGTTCTGATAGAGTTTCCATGGCACTCGATCACCCTGCTTAGGAAGTCTATGTGCCGCACGTGTAATGTACCCTGAATTCAGGTCCAACAAGGGCTCTTCTTGTATATCTGCCGGAACTCTAGGCACGCACATGCGATGGCCTTTTTTGTCCATATGATTAATAAGGCGGCATGCGTATTTGTTAGTTAGATCAACCTTAAGCGTCCATGATGCGTTGGTATACCCTACTGAAATAAACATATTGGGTGTGTCGTTACACATAAAGCCCTTATAGACGAACACATCAGCAGGGTCACTGGTTTGACCATCTACGACAACGTCCATACCACCCAAGAACATCATATCTAAGCCCGTTGCCGTAACAATCATATCGGCTGGCAAGGTATCGCCTGATTTTAGTAAAATGCCCTCTTCCGTGAATCGGTCTATGTGATCTGTTACTACGCTCGCCTTATCAGCTTTCATTGCCTGGAAAAAGTCAGCATCCGGGCACAAGCATACTCGTTGGTCCCAAGGGTCATAGTCTGGTGTGAAGTGCTTGGCATCGAACTTATCACCAAGCAATTTTTCAATATCAGCGATTATGGCTTTTTTAGCTTTATCCGGAAATGCCTGACAGTATGCGTAAATGAACATGCTGCTTAAAATAAACCACCAACGTGCAGCCCAATCGCCAAACCAGCGCCCTAACCTATTCGCTATTGGATCTTCGGCTGGTTTGCTGCCCATATACGTTGGTGAACGTTGCAACATGGTTACATGCTCAGCCTTATCTGCCATTGACGGCACCATAGTAACGGCTGTTGCGCCGCTGCCAATAATGACGACATTCTTATCGGCATAGTCAGCGTCTTCTGGCCAGAATTGCGGATGCAATATCTCACCCTTGAATTTGTCTTGATCGGTAAATTCAGGTGTGTACCCAGCGTCGTAGTTGTAATACCCAACACACATAAATAAGAAACGGCAGGTAAAAATTCTCGAACCACTGCCATCTGTTGCATTTGTGTGTACGGTCCAGAGGGCCGTTTCTGAGTCCCATTCACAGCGCTGGCTCTGCAGACCGAACTCCATATGCTGACGGATATCAAACTCGTCGGCGGTCTCTTTCAAATAATCGAGAATCTTTTCCTTTTTTGCGATCGACTCTTTGTCAGCCCAAGGCTTAAACGAGTAACCAAACGTATACATATCCGAATCTGATCGAATGCCTGGGTAATTGAATAAGTCCCACGTACCGCCCATGTTGTCGCGACGCTCGATGAGCTTATACGTTTTACTAGGGCACTCTGTACTAAAGTGATAGGCGGCCGATAAGCCAGAAATACCACCACCGATAATGAGGGCGTCATAGTGCTCTGATTGCATAGAATAGTCTCGAAAAAAATTAGCCCATTAAAAAATGGGCTAATTAATAAAATAAGATTGATTAGACGTTTTGGAAATATGGGCTTAACTTAGTTTTCCATTCATCGATTAACGCTGAGTCATCGTGTTGCCAAGGATGAAAACCACGGCGTAAAAACATTAAGTAAATTGAGAATACTGAGCTCACCATTCCGGATTTTCCAAACAAATGTTTAACCATGCCCCAGCGGTGCGACCAGGTTACCTTAGTGTCGTGCTGTTTGAGTAAAAAACGCGTAATCAATGCCATCTGAAACGGGAATTCCAAAAAACAGAAGAACGCATAGTGGCGCTTTAATTTACCCATATCGCCTTCGCAGGTTTGATACACATCAAACGCAACTGACTTATGTTCAATTTCTTCAATCGCGTGCCAGAGCAGCGCGTTACGCAAAGACTCAGGCGCATCGTCTAACACGTGCGACTGCTTCAACGCATAGTGAGCAAAAGTGGCGGTAACGTGCTCAGCCGAAACTGTGCGCATCAATCGTTTCTTATCCGACCATTTCTCGATCCGCTCAGAAAGTTTTTCTTTCATGATATCTTCGATACTTGCGGTATTGAAACCCAGCTCGTCGAACTGCTTATTCATTTTTTTGTGTTGCAAAGAGTGATGAGCTTCTTGTGCTGCAAAATCAGCGACTTCTTCCTTTAACTTTGGATCCGTCACTTGATCTTCGTAGTTCTTAACAGACTTAATAAACTCGGCTTCACCTAAAGGGAAAGTCGCAGACAAGCCAACCCACAATGCGCTGATAACTGGGTTGTCTGAATAGAACACTGGAGTATCTATATCGCTATAATCAAAGCGGACAATACGTCTAACTATGGGTAGACGAGACTTAGATTTTTGCTCTGCTTGAACTGCTAAATTTGTTTTGGCGTTCATTTACTATATTCCTGAGCGACGAGGCGCTACCTAATACTTAAGAGTTAAACACTTGAGAGTTCGATCTGACTAATAACACTATAGCCAAACCCCTAACACTCGCGAGCTACAAAGCAGAGGCGAAGATAAAGTCTGACTATGAAAATAACTTCTAATTACACATTTATCTACTCATGTGTTTACAACACTGTAAACAAGGTTTATCGTACGGCTTCTTGATTAGGGTGTCAATACATCCAGCTGAAGATTAACCAGACGCAAACCCATTAAACTCATTCTGAAAAGTACCCTATAGATGGCCAAAAAAAACCATGACTCACCTGAAGCCGCACGAGATGCCATTCTAGATGCGGCCGAAGCAATCGTGGTTGAAGTCGGTCCTGCTGGCCTTCGCATTAGCGCCGTAGCAAAACGAGCAGGCATGGCGCACCCTAACATTATTCACCACTTTGGTTCGCGCGATGGATTATTAAACGCTTTAGCCGAACGAGTCGGCGAACGAGCAACCGAGCGAATTACTCAAGCCATTTCAAGCGCGTTAAGTGCTGACTCCGATCAATTAGTGGATGCAATGGCCAAAGTACTAGATACCGCATATCAAGGCGACGAAGGTCGTGCTGCTGTTTGGTTGCATTTAAGCGGTGCCGAAAGCTCTTTAAAAGACAATATGGATAAGATCGTCGACTTGTCTCATCAATTACGTAAAAATATCGAGCCTACAGTTGAGCGCGAAAACACCAGCCGTATCGTTCTGTTAGTCACACTCGCTCTGGTTGGCGAAGTGGTTTCGGGTGAAGCCATAAAAGCCGCTTTGGGTTTTGAAAAATCACCCGACGGAAGCCGTGCTCAATTTAGACGTTGGCTCGCACAACTGTTGTTGCAACTTTCAGACTCCGAGCTCCCTAAGGGCAGCGGCAAGCCATAGCCATAGCCATAGCCATAGCCATAGCCATAGCCATAGCCATAGTCACTATATTGGCCATCCTAGTGTTATTTGCATAATTAATATCTAGCTAGATGACCGCGAACATCCTACAAATTCAAAGATAGAAGGTAGATTCATGAGTAAATTCAAAGATCGTATATGTGTAGTCACCGGAGCCGGTTCAGGCATTGGCCGAGCACTTGCTCTGCAGCTGCATGAACGTGGCGCAAAACTCGCACTCGCTGATATTCAAGCCGACAATCTAGCCGAAACCGCAGAACTCATTAGCAAATCAGGCGGGAACGCATTTACCAAAACGCTAGACGTTGCAGATCAAGAAGCCGTTTTTGCATTTGCAGACGAAGTAAAAAACGAGCTAGGCGGCGTGCACTTAGTCGTCAATAACGCAGGAGTTGCGTTGGGTTCGGGGCCTTTATGGGACACCGAAATTGACGACTTTAAGTGGCTGATGAATATCAATTTCTACGGGGTCTTGTATGGAACTAAGGCGTTTTTACCGATACTCAAAGAACAAGACTGGGGGCATATCGTTAATATTTCTAGTTTGTTTGGGCTAGTTGGAGTGCCTGACCAAACCGCTTACAACGCAAGTAAATTTGCTGTGCGTGGTTTAACTGAAGCACTGCGCCATGAGCTCAAACGTGAAGAGAGCACTGTGAGTTGCACCAGCGTTCATCCGGGCGGCATAGACACGAACATTACCGTTAACGCGCGCGTCGTTAACAGCGAACTGAGTGCCGAAGAGATAAAAGCCGCACACGAAGACGCCGTTAAGAATTTTAAGAAATTAGCGCGCACTACGCCTGAAAGCGCGGCGACGCAGATATTAAAGGCCGTAGAAAAAGACAAGATGCGATTACTGATTGGCATGGACGCAAAATTGCTTGATCTGATTCAACGCTTTTTTCCCACAAGATACGCCAACGTCATGGCCTATTTTGTGGAAAAAAGCACCGAGGCTAAATAAGGGATTAATACAAGAGATTAAGTGTGTGGCTAGCGACTTTGACCACGCGAGCACTGATGTGCTCACGTACTCAAAAGCTCAGATTCGTCTATCTAGACAGTGTACCCAAAGTGAATATCACCGCGAGTACACCAAAAACGATCTGACTCTTTTTTTTCAGGTAAAGCATGAGCGTGCACACTAGCGGTGTACATAAGAAAACATCCCCATAGTGGCGACGCTAGATCACCAATCATTGGCAAAATTGAAAGTGCAGCAACTACCGGCAACACCGCGGTCGAGAACGCAAAACAGCGTACCGCCATCTCATAATCTTTAGTGCTATTCATGAGCTTCCAAATAACAAACAGAATACCGCCCATGATAAAGCACGCGACGACTACCGCTATTGGATAGACAATCAACATTGTTACAGCACCGAGTCCCATAGGACCCAAGGCACCCAAACCCACAATGGCTAAAGCAAAAAGAATTGCTGCCGTAACTGCCGCCATGATTGCCGCAAAGATGAGGGGAGCCTGAAAACCACCAGATTGGGGCATGGCCTTGTAAAAACTAACGGGGTCAGTGATGACCTGCATAGCCGTTGCGATGGTTTTATCAATATCGATAGACATATTGCTCATAAATGTTCTCCTCTAAACACAGGTTTGTAAGTTAATCAGTCAGCGCGCTGATCAGTTGCTAATGAGTTAGTTCACTAATTTAAAAAATTGTAATTGCCAACTATACCCGAACGTTCTGTTAATTTGATGACGGGTTATCTGAAAATGACTGCAAAACGACTAATGCTTGCTCGGCATAAGCCTCTAGCACGACATGATCATGATAAAACGCAGCCTTGAGATTCGCACTAATATTATAACGAGTGAGCGCCTCAGCAATTGCAGCGGATAAACCCACCGCACTAAAACTTGAATTAACCTCTAGAGTGAGGCGTGGAAAGCCATTTTGGTCGTCAAAACCTTTAGCTCGAGCGAGCTTTTGTTCCAGCACAAGGGTCAGGCCTTCGTCTTCTCGGAATAATTTAAGGAGGGTAATTGAAGCACACAATGAATCTGCATGTCCCGTTTAGCTGCCACGAAAAATGCATTCTTGGTGAGAAGGAAAAAACAAACATGGTCATTTATCAGCCAGCCCTGCGCCTATCGATTTTATTGATATCTAGAATTTCACCATCGCCTTTACATATTGACGAACCGCAAAACCCCAACGTAATAAATTATTTGCGAGAACGCTAATCATCATCCAATAGCAATACGATGATTGATGGGATGACGCTAGAACCTGGGGATGCAATTTCAACCAATCGAAAGGGGTTACTAAACGCTGGATCACTCAAAAATGCGGTGTCGGTTAGTGTTTCAAGAAACGCTACCAGCGCGGCGCGTTCCCCGGCGTTTAGATTCATCCTTATCGGCTGACCATTTCTACGCAGTCGGTTGTCTAAGCTTGGGTTGTCCTGAACTCCAGAGTTATAGAAGTTCACGACGGCGTCTAAAGAGTTGAATCGCCCGTCATGCATAAACGGTGGTCTCACCGCTATATTGCGTAAAGATGGTGATTTAAACTGACCGTTTCCGGCTCCTGGATCGGTAATAACGGCATCGAGTCCATTGTTCCGAGCTCTGTCTAAAGTTTGCAAATCGGTTTCGTGGCAAGCCCTACAATTGGTTTGAGGGCTGTTGAATAGCTGTCTGCCCTGTTGCTCTTGAGCAGAAAAATTAGAAAAATTAGTGGCTACACCTTGATCGTATTTCGATCGATATGAAAGCAATGATCGAATGAATTGCGCCAAACTATTTGCTATTCGTGTACTGTTTATTGTTGGTGAGCCATAGGCGGCTTCAAACAAATCAGGATAGTAGGTTGTGGCGCTTAGTTTATTCACAACGTTTGTAAGCGTTTCACCCATTTCAACAGGGTCTTGTATGGGAAGAAGCGCCTGAGCTTCTAAGCTATTGGCGCGTTCGTCCCAAAAAAAACGATTCGGACCGTAGTAGCGTGTATTACTTAACCCCATTGAATGCCTGCCGGTTAAACCACCCGAGAAGCCCACTGATAAACGCGCAGAATCGGAAAACCCACGAGATTGAGTGTGGCAAGATGCACAGGATATAGTGCTGTTAAGTGATAAGTCTTTATCATAAAACAAGACGCGACCTAAAGTAGCGCCCGCGTTAGTTGTGGGGTTAGCTGCGGGAGTTGTATCTATTGCGCCTACGTCCCCTGCCAAAAAGTGTGCTGGCAATGAGGGGTTGGCGTAGTTGTATGTGGTATCGGGCAAAACTGGAATAAGCTCGGTCTGTGCTCGGGATTCTTGAGTAAAAATGAAGGCCAACAATAATATTAAAATGCGCATAATTTTTAAGGGATAAGTGTTGATGTAAGTTAGAACCACTCGGCTCGGAACAAACTTTTTAAGCTGTCGCCGAGTCATAATTATGTGGCGATTGCTGATGTTAGGTAGTGCAAAAATAACTACTTAGCTGAGGGTTGAGTCTAGTACCCAATCACCGCCTAGCTGTACGTTGGCGGCAGAATCAAGATCTAACGTAGCGCATGCTGCTAAGCTCCATAACAGGACGAGTAAGAAGAGTCGCTCCATACTGTTATCCATTGACGAAGTTTGTATTGTTTTAGTGTGTCTTAATAAAACCAGCGGAATGTGGAGAAATTAAGGAACTTTTTCAGATTGACTGACTGCATTTCTAAGCGGCCGTATGCTCTCTGCGGTCCTGATATTGACGAATGATCATTCATAATCGAATGATGAACACTTACCAGGGTCACCAGTTTCTACTTGAAATTGTCAGCCAAGCGGTTTGATCATATTTCCGTTTTAATCTAAACCACCGTGATGCCCAAGATTTGTTCGCTGAGCAGAGTGTCAGCCTCAGTTATCAATCAATTCGGTACTGGTGTGTCAAATTTGGCACCAAATATAGCCATCGTCTAAAGCGCAAGCACAAAGAATTTGGCGATGCTTTTTATATGGACAAAGTGCGTGTAACAATCAACGGTGTCCGGCGCTACTTATAACGAGCCGCGGAGCAGAATGAAGGTGTCGTTGAGTTTCCTTTCAAAAGCGGCGCAATGCCATAGCGGCAAGACGTTTTTTAAAAGGCTGTTTCGAAGTCATGGCGGAAAGCCTTGAAAGACCGTGATCGATAAGCTCGGAAACTTTCGAGTCGCGAATTATCACCGGATGTAGTTCACGATACAACGCAATACTCCAATAATCTATCCTAGCTTTCGGCAAGCGTCCGCAAAACCTCTAAAGCCCGCTCGGCATCGGCTTCGGGCACAAATACATGATCATGATAAAACGCAGCCATGACATTCGCACTAATATTATGACGAGTGAGCGCTTCAGCGATTGCAGCCGTTAGGCCCACTGCATTTAAACTTGAATGAACCTTTAAAGTGAGACGTCGAAAGCCATTTTGATCGTCAAAGCCTTTAGCTTTAGCGAACTCTTGTTCAAGTATAAGAGTCAGGCCTTCGTCTTCGCGAAATGTGGCTATCGCTTTACTGCAATCGGTCGCTGGGTCATCGGTCGTACAAAAGACATACGTTACGAGGTCTAAAACCGGCTCAAGATTAGCCAGCAATTTATTGAGATCCTTCTCACCGTTAGCTACAGTATTCATTTTACCGCCCCAAATCTAAAGCAACTTTGAGTATGGTCAACTACCATGCCACTCGCTTGCATAAATGCGTAGCAAATAGTTGATCCTATAAACTTGAATCCCATTTTCTTGAGGGCTTTACTCATTGCATCCGATTCTGGCGTGTTCGCAGGCACATCCTTTAGTGTTGCAGGCGTATTAATAATTGAAGCGCCGCCTACGAAACTCCAGAGAAATTCGCTAAAAGTAGGCTCGCCATGTTTAGCAGATCTATCCATCATTTCTAAATACAGTTGCGCATTAACGATAAAGGCATTCACTTTTAACTTATTGCGAATAATACCCGCGTCTGACAATAGCTCGGCTCGTTTAGCCTCGTCGTATAGCGCCATCTTGGCTGGATCAAACTGATCAAATACAACGCGATAGTGCTCGCGTTTTCTCAACACGGTAATCCAACTTAAACCCGCTTGCGCACCTTCCAAATTAAGCATCTCGAACAAACGTTGGTCGTCATACTCTGGAACACCCCATTCTTGATCGTGATACTCCTCGTATAATGAATCTCCCTCGCACCACCAGCAGCGAGTAACGCTCACTGTTGTTCGCCCCGCAAGGCAATAACTTTCTCATGCATGGACAAACGATTTGCTTCTTCAGGCGGTACAGATTCGCCGCTGATTACACTAATACGGCGCATCCAGCTCGTTGGTAATCCTTTCATTGCGCTGCCCTTATGTCGCGAAAACCATGTGCCCCATACGCCTCTTAAGGCAATTGGTACAACCGGTACTGGGGTGCGCTTTAATATCTGATCTATGCCTGGCTGAAATTTGGCAATTTCACCATCGCGTGTGATTCCGCCTTCAGGAAAAAGCACCACTAAACGGCCTTTTTCTAAGCACTCAGCAATTTCATTAAACGCGTTAGTGAACACCACCTCGTCCGCCTTTTTGGTATTGATGGGTATTGATTTCATTCCACGAAAAAGCCAATTCATAACGGGCATCCGATAAAAAGGTTCGTACATAACGTATCGCGCAGGACGCGGCAGCAATGCGTGCAAAATCATCGGGTCAATAAAGCTAACGTGGTTGCATACAATCAACGCGCCGCCCTCTTCTGGAACGTTGTGTAGGTCTACTTTCTCCACTCTATAAATACTATGGATCAACAACCAAGCAACAAACCGCAACACAAACTCGGGCACCATCCACATAATGTAAACAGTAACAATCGCCGTTAGCACCGCAGTGACCTTGAAGATGTTTAAAACGTCATAACCAAGCAACAACATACCCGCGGCCATAATGCCTGCCGTGATCATAAAGATTGCGTTAATTATATTGTTTGCCGCGATAACCCGAGAGCGGTCAGCTTCGTCGGTTCGAATTTGCATGAACGCATACAACGGAACAAGAAACAGGCCCGCACTTATGGCAATCATAATCATGTTAATGATGACGGCGACAATCCCTGGAGTAACTGCAAGCTCAGCGAGTGTTCTCAATTGATCGGCAGGCGGCAAGGCGGTTTCACCCAGCATCCATGTAAATACGGCCATACCCACCGCACCTATTGGCATCAACCCAATCTCTACGCGACCCGACGACAACCACGAGCACAGCAAAGAGCCAATACCAATACCAACGGAGAACGTGGCAAGTAATAGAGTCGCTACCTGATCATCACCTTGCAAAACGTTTTGAGCGAAGGCCGGAAATTGCGACAAAATTATTGAACCCAAAAACCAAAACCACGAAATTGCCAAAACTGACAAAAACACCATACGGTCTCGATAGGTGATTTTTAGTATGTCGCGCGTGCCGCTCCAGAACTTATAAGAAATTTTCAAGTTCGACGCAGCCACTTTTGCGCTGGGTATCTGAAAGCTCACTAAATAACCCAATGCAGCAACAAACAAGATTGTTAACATAAGCCAAAGATCGTTAGATGCATCTCCGGCCAACAACCCCCCGAGCACTGTGCCAAATAGAATGGCGATAAACGTGGCCGCCTCAACAAAACCATTAGCCTGTAGAAGACGGGTTCGTTCAATATGCTGCGGCAAAATGCTGTACTTAATTGGACCGAAAAATGCCGACTGCGTCCCCATCAAAAACAGGATCAGCAGCATGAGTGGAACAGAGGCAAGGAAAATGGCAATACAACCTAAGATCATGATGCCAATCTCAGCAAGCTTAATATTTTGAATTAGCCATGCCTTCTCGTATTTATCTGCAAGTTGCCCCGCTAAAGAACCAAACAAGAAAAACGGTAGGATGAATAGTATCGCCGCAACGTTGACTAACACGCCTTGATTTTCAGATACTAATCGATAAGTGACCATGATAATCAAAGCACTCTTATAGATATTGTCGTTAAATGCCCCCAAAAACTGGGTGCAAAAATACGGCAAAAAACGACGTTGTGTGAGCAGATTGTCACTCATACTGGCGATACCTTTTATATGATGTTTTTTCTATTGGGCCTAAAATAACATTTAAGCTCTGCTTTTAGTAGATATGCCCTACCTCAGCACCTATATTGCTCAACCAACAATATTCGACACTACTTGAAATTCCAACCAAATTGAACAGAGAGCCAAATTGAAAACGGTTGATTGCATTATTGTTGGACAAGGCTTAGCAGGCTCGTTACTCGCTATGCGATTACTGGCCGACGGCAAACGCGTTATGGTGATTGATAACGCGCATTTTGGCGCTGCCTCCCATGTCGCCGCTGGAATAATAAATCCGATTACAGGTCATAGATTAAACATTACTTCGGACTTCGCACAATTCGCTCTCGCAGCCAAAGCCGAGTACGCGAGACTTAATGATGTCTTAGGGCGAAATGAGTCAGAGTCCTTTTACCAAACCATAGAGCAGCAACGCCTGATTAAAAATACTGGTCAGGCCGAATACTTAGCGAAACGCTTAAACGAGCCCGCTTATAAAGAATACTTAGAATCCAAGCAAAGAGCTTCTTCGGATGTTGATACTCCTGAATTGGTCGATAGAGGTTTTGGGGTATTAAATATAAAGCAGTCAGCGGTGGTTGATAGTAAGGCGTTATTGACGGCGGTTGCTGAGCACCTTGACGCTCAAGATTCCAGACTCATCGAAAAATTTGATTACGCAGAACTAGTGTCAGCTGGCGATACGGTCCGCTATAAAAACATTACCGCGAGGTCGGTGGTTTTCTGCGAAGGTTATCAAGCCATCCACAACCCGTGGTTAAAGGACTTACCGTTTAAGCTAGCCAAAGGAGATGTTCTGACTGTAAGAAAAGATACGTCTCACCCACAGCAAACCATCGAGCAAGAACGGCTTCTGAATTGGGGATCTTGGCTTCTTAGCAACCCATACGACCGTACCGAAAAACTTGGCTCGACTTACGAATGGAACGACTTAGACACGAGCATTGAAAGCGTTTGCGCGAAGGCCAACGCAAATAAACTGCTCACTAGCCTAAATGAAAATACCAACGGCAAATACCAAATCGTTGCGCACGAAGTCGGTATACGACCTACAACAACTCAACGAATACCGTTCATAGGCGCACTATCTGGCTTAAGCAATGCGTATTGCTTTAACGGGTTTGGCAGCAAAGGCTGCCTGATCATCCCCTATTATGCTCAACTAATGAGCGCGCATATTCAATCAGGCGCGCCGTTACCTAAGGAGTTATGCCAATGGCTCTAACGTTGACCCACCAAGCACATCAAATAATTCGGGATCACTTTGATGCTGAGAATGTGGCTCATAGCTTTGCAATCGATGCCACGTGCGGCAATGGTCACGACACACTCTTCTTGCTTGAATTAGGGTTTGCACAGCTCGTGGGCTTTGATATTCAAGATCGTGCCTTGCTCGCCACCCAAGAACGCTGCAAAAATTACTCAGTCGATAGACTGACATTAGTGAATGAGAGCCACAGCATGCTCGCTGAAACCATTCACGATCTGAAATTATCATCACACAAATTGTCTTGTGTGGTCTTTAACCTGGGTTACTTACCCAGTGGCGACAAAGCCATCGCTACCCAGAGTAGGTCTACACTTGAGGCTCTAGATCAAGCGTGTTCTGCATTAGCGAACGGCGGTTTGATTTCACTCCTTTGCTATCCTGGCCACCCTCATGGTGTCGAGGAAACCGCCGATTTGATTCAAGCACTTACCAATCTCGACATTTCTGGGGCATTCACGCTCAGACGCTATGATTCTGAGCGTGCGTCAGCAACCACTCCAGTCTTACTGACACTCGAAAAACACGCCAACTAAAACACCGTTAAAGAAGTACGCTCAGTCTTGTTAAGGTTACTCTCCTTCGCGCTTGTAGATTCGAACATAATCTACTTCCATTTTCGCTGGAAACGCGTTTAGGTCAGTGGGTCCACCGGCACTTCCCCATCCGCCGCCAACGGCGATGTTCAAGATTACATGAAAAGGATGATCGAAAGGCCAAGCTTGCCAATCATCTGAATCTTTAAGGTAAGTGAAATACAGTGTGTTGTTCAGGAAAACATCGATTCTCTCGGCACTCCATTCCATGGCATAAACATTAAACCCCTCATTTACAGCTGGCGCTTCAATACTGGCTTTGCGCTGTTCGCCGTTTACCCAGTAGTACGCTTTAGTGTGCACGGTGCCGTGAACACGATTCATGTCGTAACCTACGTGTTCCATAATATCGATTTCGCCTGAATTCGGCCACGCGTCGCAATCATCGCTACCTTGCCAATCAGTGCCAGCGCCGCAATTTGACGCGTATTTAAAAGGATCGCTCGGTAGCATCCAAATCGCCGGCCACGTTCCTTGGCCTTCAGGTAACTTGGCACGTGCTTCAACTCGGCCATACAAAAGGTCACCTTTGCCCATGGAGTGAATTCGACCCGATGTAATATTCCCCTCATTAACGATCGCTTCTATGACGAGATTGCCATTTTCTACCCGAACGTTTTTCAGGTCGTCGGTGTACTCTTGTTCTTCGTCGTTTACTTTTTCCGCAGGCCAAATATCGTGAGTCCATTTGTCAGGATCAGGAGCGCCTTGATAATCAAATTCATCGCTCCACACCAAGTTCCACCCCGCCAGTGGTGCTATTGGTTTGGTTTGCACCACAATTGCACTTAATATCGGCTCACCCGCTTTGGCATTAAATTGAATGTCTAAAACACCATCAACAACGTCTGCATTCAACACGGTTCTATCTACTGAGGATCTTGGGTTTCCGTCTCGAGCAACACGGACATCAAGGTTAGGTATCACCACTTGTCCTTCAACTAACACGTCGAATACACGAGCGCCAAAAGGAATATCGTCCGGTTCGGCAAACCTAAATGTAATATCGTAGGTGCCATTAGGAAGAGCGTGCTGCAAATGCATATCTCCAGCACGATAGGTTTGGTAAACAGTATTGTCTTGCGCTCCTTTGATGTTTTCAATCTGGCCTTTAACAGCCGTAGACTCAAATTGATCAGCGTCGTATATAATCTCGTCATCGCCCGTATATCCTGGACCCCCTATATTGGTCGCCCACACCACATTCGATACATGACTAGATATACTTGACTGGTTGGTTTGCGACCCACAACCCTGTAGTAAAAGCAGCGACAGACTCAAACACGCAATAACGATTTTTTTCATTAGGACCCTTTCTTAATAAGGTTTTGTTAACCGCAACAGCGCGGCGACTTTACCCAAATTCTGTCATCAAGAGAAACCAGCATCGACCAAGTTATTGTATTTGTTCTAACTTAAACCTCTAGAATCGAAAAAGTCGTTACTATTCTCTAATTGTGAATGGTGACGTAAGCCATTAAATCAGGCCGTTAAATCAGGCGAATAAACTAGGCCGATAACGGCGAATCGATGCATTTATGCATAAGCTGCAGCGTACAGCGAATGTCGCATTACTTTTCTATCGGAGGGCAATTCCCGTGAATGTTTCTAAAAGCACTGTTTATCTGCCCAAAGACTTCAAACACTTTTGGCCTCTACAGCTCGCCTTTTGGTCTAGCCTATGTGTCATTACGTTTTTTACTCTGACCGTTTGGTACGGGCAAATTGGTTGGCGACACCTTAGCCATACCGGCGTTCAAGGACTGCTCGGTTTGCTATTGTCCTATCCATTGCACATTGGTTTCAGCCGAATCTGGAACGAACCGATAAAAGTACGCGTACCCGTTAGCGTGGTAGCCGTCGCTGCAGTTGCCGGTTTGTGGAATATAAGCCGAATGATTTTATTCGTATGGCTGACCGACGAAACGGATATCTGGACTGACTTTGGTGGCTGGTACTTTGGCGCAATTTTTGTTTTCTTGTGCTGGGCCGCGCTCTATCACGGCATTAGTTACTACCAGTTACTGCAAAACGAAAGCGTTATGAAACTTGATGCTGAAGCATCAGTAAGCCAAGAAAAATTGAAACGCTTGGTTGCTGAGTCTGATGCCAAAGACGCGCAATTAAAGATGCTCCGTTATCAACTGAACCCCCATTTTTTGTTTAACACCCTCAACGCGATTAATTCCTTAGTTGGAACTGAAAAGCCGCAACGAGCACAAAAAATGATTGTGCAGTTGAGTAAATTTCTTCGTTACTCGCTAGACAATAACCCTGAAATGAAGACGCCTCTAGGTCGCGAAATTGATGCCTTGATGCTCTATCTAGAAATTGAAAAGACACGCTTCGGTGAACGCCTCAAACTTGATTTTTTAATTGATGAAAATACTAAATCAGCGTTAGTCCCAAGCCTTCTATTGCAACCAATTATCGAAAACTCCATGAAATACGCCATCGCCAAAAGTGAGCATGGAGGGGAGATTCGCTTACGAGCCCATGCCTCTGACGACGCTCTACTCATGGAGTTAAGCGATACCGGTGCGGGATCAAAAATACACAGCAGCAAGCTCAAAAGCGGCTCTGGACGCGGGATCGGCTTACGCAATACCATGGATAGACTCACAGCATTTTACGGTTCTGAATTTAAGTTCGAGCTAGCGCCAAGCTCCTCTGGAGGACTGAAAACAACAATTCGAATTCCTTACGAACTTAACGACGAAACATCTAGGCCAGTTAAATGAAAACGATACGAACGATCATTGTCGATGATGAGTCATTGGCCTTGGACCTTCTAAGAGCTTATTTGAGCCGCTATCCGCAGGTAGAAATTATCGCTGAATGTCAAAATGGACGACAAGCAATTGCCAAGGCCAATGAGCTACAGCCAGACTTAATGTTTTTAGACATTCAAATGCCAGAGCTAACAGGCTTTGACGTTATTAAAAACATACAAGCGGACATTATGCCTTTAGTTGTGTTTGTCACCGCTTACGACCATTACGCGCTCGAGGCGTTTGACGTCTATGCGGTTGATTATTTACTTAAGCCCTTAGACCAAGATCTGCTCGAACGAGCCCTAAGTCGTTGCCAGAGTCGCTTAGTGGTTAACGGTGCATCCAACAAATCCGAAATAATTGAGGCGTTGCATAAGATTAGTGACGGAAATACTGGGGTATCTTCCTCCAACTTACATAAGGCTTCATCGGTTCAAAGCGCTGAACTCAGCGCTCCTCAAGAATGGAAAAAAATCATCATCAAAGACCGTGATGCTATCAACTTAATAAATCAGGAAAACATAGACTGGGTAGATGCTGCGGGCGATTACATGTGTATTCATACTGGTGGGCAAACACACATTATGCGCAGCACTCTCAAATCACTGCTAGACCAACTAAACCCACAACTGTTTCAAAGAGTTCACCGATCAACAATTGTGAATCTTACGCGCATCCAAAAAATCATTCCGTGCGCGAAAGGCGAATATTTCTTAGAACTCGACAACAATGAACGCATCAAGGTAAGCCGTAATTTTAAGAACCCAATTCAGAAACTCATCGCGAAACACGCGAATTAGTCGTGCTTTATATTTAGCTTTGCCCAGCACTAAACTCTACTATTAGTTGTCCCTGCTCTATGCTTAGTCTCTAACTTAGCGCCCGTAATTCAATCCAAATCCAAACGGAAATAGCGGGTCGTAATTTTGATCCCCTACATTCAGTTCAGCCTTAGCTTCTTTAGGCCAAGAAAACGACAGTTTTCCCTGAAAATCAAAATCCCCAAGTAAAACGTCAGCAACACCTTGGCCTTCTGAGCCCGGCAACCAGGCTGCGACAAAGCTAGCCACTTCATCAAGTTCCTTATTTATAATCAGAGGTCGTCCAGACAGTAAAACGGCAATTACAGGAACGCCCCTGCTGCTAATGTTTTTAATGGTTGCTAGATCCTCAGGGTGCGACTCAGCGAGTTCGAGTGTGCGTCCATAGGGTTCAAGAATTTTCATCAACCCTTTTATTTGTGAACCCGCTTCGACCAACACATTATCGCCGTAACGAACATCACCCATACCTTCGGCATAAGGCCGTTCACCAATTACCACAACCGCCACATCATGCAGTGTAGGGTCGGCATCTAAACCTAAGCCATCTTCACTGAGTACGGCATTAGCTGCTTGGTTCTTGATACCTTCCCATACCGAGGTACCGCCAACAATTGATTCGTTATCTTGCACGCCCTGCCACGCTACAGTAAAGCCACCGCATTGGTGGCCGCGATTGTCTGCACTTTTACCAGCCACTAGAATTCTGGCTTGTTTTTTAAGTGGCAGTAATTCATCTTGGTTTTTTAACAGAACCATAGATTTACGTACGGCTTCGCGAGCAATCTCTCTATGCTGATCTGCACCGAATGAGTCACTGTTTGACCACGGGCGCTCTTGTGGACGCGGCTTTTCAAAGAGACCTGCCGCAAACTTTGTTAACAAAATCCTACGCACCGCATCATCGATACGTTGCATAGACACTGTGCCATTTAGAACATGGTTGCGAACGTGGCTAATAAATTCAATCCACTCGACCGATACCATAAACATATCAATGCCGGCGTTTACACCTTTACCAACTGCATCGTAGTAATCCTCTGAGAGATAGTCGATGCCATCCCAATCTGAAATGATGAAACCCTCGAACCCCATTTCATCCTTTAGCACATCGGTTAATAATTGTTTATGACCGTGGCATTTATCGCCATTCCAACTATTAAATGATGCCATTACGGTCAGAACCCCGGCATCAATCGCGGGCTGGTAAGGCCGCATATGAACATCTCGTAGCTCGCCTAAAGAAAGCGTTGTTTCTCCTTGATCAATACCATGAGTCGTTCCGCCATCTCCAACCCAGTGTTTAACACAGGCGGCTACACCGTCGTCGCCTAAATCACTTTGCATACCTTCTACAAATGGGGCGGCATAGGAGGTTACTAACTGAGTATCTTCTGAGTAACTTTCGTACGTTCGCCCCCAGTGATCATTGCGCGCAACAGCAAGAGTTGGAGCAAAGGTCCAATCTACGCCACATGCTAGTATTTCACGTGCCGTTGCTTGCGCTATGCGTTTAAGTAGGTCTGGGTCGCGCGTAGCACCTAAACCTATGTTATGCGGGAACACAGTCGCACCGAGAACATTGCTATTGCCGTGAATCGCGTCTACACCATAGATAAGCGGAATAGCGAGGTGCTGCTCGTCCTCTTCCATTGACGCGACCCAGTAGGCATCGTTCATATCTACCCAGTCCGCTGGCTTGTTTTCACCTGGACACGAGCCACCGCCACTAAGGACAGAGCCTAGGTGATATGCCTTCACGTCTTCAGGCGTGCACGCCATACGTTCAGGTTGAGTCATTTGACCGATCTTTTGATCTAAGGTCATACGCGAGAGAAGAGTTTCAACGCGTGCTTTCAATACGGGGGCATGTAGTGGGGAAGTCATTCGCTTATCCTGTGTCTAATTTAATTGTAGATCTAATAATTATTGCTAGCTGTGGATCTCAAAATCGGCCCAGAGCTCTGCATCGGAGCTGCCACCAATCCACACGTGGAATCTACCTGGTTCGGTAACGTGTTCCATTTTTCGATTATAAAAAGCAAGCTCGTCCGTATGTAAGGAGAACGAAATTCGCTTACGTTCACCCGGTTTTAAACTCACGCGTTTAAAGCCTCGCAATTCTTTTACCGGTCGCGTGACATTGCCGACCAGATCACGGACATACAATTGAACAATTTCTTCGGCAGCGCGTGATCCGGTATTAACGACATCCGCTGCAATGTCCATTGTCTCTCCAAGAGAGATACTTCGATGAGATGTGGTTATCTTCACGTACTTGATGTCGCCATAGGTCAGTCCAAATCCAAACGGAAATAGAGGTTTATAACCTGCATCCAGATGGAATGACGTCATACCCAATGAGGTTTGTGATGCACGCGGCTCAACTTCTTCCATATTGAAACAGGTGTGATCTGTGGCAGGTCGTCCAGTATTTTTATGGGAATAGAAAATAGGCACTTGGCCAACCATCTTTGGGAAGGTCACTGGCAACTTACCCGATGGTGATTCAATACCGAATAATAGGTCAGCAATCGCTGGGCCACCCATAGTGCCTGGGTGCCATGCGTATAAAACTGCGTCTGCGTGATCTAATATATTCCCTATAGTCAAAGGGCGACCCGCCATTATGACAACAACAACGGGTTTTCCTGCGCTGGCGACGGCTTTGATTAGCTCGGCCTGATGGCCCGGTAAATCAATATCCGCTCGCGAGTGAGCTTCACCAGACATAAAGGATTCTTCACCAACGACCACAATTACAGCATCTGACTTATTAGCTGCCGCTACCGCTTCTTCAAACCCGTCGTCATTATGACTTCGGGTTGTATCAAGCGCTTTGACATAGTTAATGTCAACGGTTCGCCCAATCATTTCCTCAATGGCTTGCTTGCACGTGACACTGTGTTGCGCTTCGCCGTCAAAAACCCAGGTACCTAACTGCTCGTAACCATCGTCAGCTAAGGGTCCAATCACGGCGACAGAACCAAGATCTGCGTGCGATAGAGGAAGCACATGCCGCTCATTTTTAAGCAGAACACAACTCATAACAGCTGCTTGCTTGGCGGCCTTTAGGGCAGACTTGTCAAGTAGGGCAACGTGTTCATCCGGGTCGGTATATGGCTTTTCGAATAAGCCGAGCTCAAATTTCAATTTAAGTACTCGAGCAACCATGGTGTCAATCTGCTCTATGGAGACTTTATCTTGAGCCACCAAATCCTCTAGATGGTCGTGATAGGACGAACTGGCCATTTCCATATCAATACCAGCCATCACCGCTTCATACGCGGCTTCTTCGTCATCATGAGTAAAACCATGCACACTCATCTCAACGATTGACTCCCAATCGCTGACGACCATCCCTTGGTACCCCCACTCCTTACGCAGCAGGTCGTCCATTAACCATGTGTTGCCCGTAGCAGGCACACCATTAAGGTCACAGAATGCCGACATAAATGAAGCCACACCAGCCTCAGCAACTCGCTTGAACGGCCTTAAATGGACGTTACGCATTTCGTTTTCAGGGATGTTCGCCGTGTTGTAATCGCGCCCACCTTCAGCCGCGCCATAGCCGGCAAAATGCTTAGCACAAGCCGCAATAGATCCAGGCTTAGAAAGATCATTAGACTGAAAACCCTTAACCATGGCAGTACCCAATACACCACACAAGTAAGGATCTTCGCCAAGTGACTCAGCGATTCGGCCCCAACGAGGGTCTCGAGTAATATCGATCATTGGTGCAAAGGTCCAATTAACGCCTGCACTGGCTGCTTCGTTCGCGCTCACTCGAGCACCCGCTTCAATGATATCGGGGTCCCACGATGCAGCTTGACCTAACGGTATAGGGAAAATAGTTTTAAACCCGTGAATCACATCACGACCAATCAGCAAAGGTATGCCGAGTCTACTTTCCTCCACACAAATACGCTGCATTTCGTTAATGATATCAACATTGACTTCATTCAGGATCGAGCCCACACGACTCGCCCTTAATGATTCTGCTAGGTCATGGGGAATCGAATTGCCCCCACCTTGCAATTGACTCATTTGGCCAATTTTTTCATCCAGCCCCATTTGCGAAATCAACTCCGCCACTCTCTTCTCTATACTTACTTGTGCGGTTGAAGTGATATTTGTAATTGCGCTCATTGAAGAACCCTTCTTTGAATTATTGTAAGACCGTATGACGGTCGCTTATTAATACGACAATACGGCAAATCGGGCGTGACACAACATCAACGAGATTAACAGGGCTAAGTGTGAGACAAGACGGATTGTCGTACACGCTTTAACAAAAGCAGAATTCAATAGCGCTCGCAAATCTAGCACTTACACTTTCTTTAGCCCTATTTATCTCAATTTCAGACCGCTTTGTCTCATTGTGGTTGTTTCTAATTCAGTTAGAAGTACTGTGAATAGAATTTGCCACTTTTACGACTCTCAGTTTTACAATTAAAGAGAGTCCAAATAATAATAAATAGGGTAACTATACTGATGAGCACAACGCAGCCTCACGCTATGCATGAAAAACTAAGCTTCAAAGAAAAACTGGGCTATGGCCTTGGTGATTCGGCATCGAACTTCTTCTTTCAAGTCTTCAATATCTTCCTTCTTTATTATTACACCGACGTGTTTGGTCTGGCACCCGCAGCCGTTGGGACGATGTTTTTGGTTACCAAAATTGTAGATGCCATCAGCGACCCGGTCATGGGACTGATTGCAGATAGAACCAAATCTCGTTGGGGTTCCTTCAGGCCATACATTCTCTGGATGGCTGTACCCTATGGAATATGCGGGTATTTAATGTTCGCAAGCCCAGAACTCACGGATTCTGGCAAGCTGATTTATGCGTATGCAACCTATACAGCAATGATGCTGGCCTATACCGCCATCAACGTTCCTTACTCATCACTAATGGGTGTTATTTCACCGTTATCGAGTGAACGTACTAAAGTGTCTAGCTATCGATTTGTCTGCGCATTTCTGGCCGCATGGATCGTCGGCACGTTTGTTGGACCCCTTAAAAACCTTCTAGGCGGCGGTGACGAAGTACTCGGCTTTCGCTTAACCATGTTCATTTTTGCGATTATTTCCGTCGTTCTGTTGTGGATTACCTTCGCAACAACAAAAGAGCGCGTACCACCACCCATTGACCGATCTACCGACATTAAGAAGGACTTGCGGGCACTGCTAAACAACGGCCCATGGATTGCGCTTTTCGTATCAGCCATAGCAGTCTTAATGAATTTGGCAATACGTAATGGCGCGTTGCTCTATTACTTCAAGTACTACGTCGGTGACGACGGCACTGCGATCTTTCTGATTTTTGACAAGACTTCAGTATTCCTGTCGCTCGGCTTACTTGCGATGGTATTAGGCGTTACGCTAACCAAGACATTGAGCGATCGATTTGAAAAACGCTCGTTGATGATAGCGCTCACGCTCTTTAATGCGCTTTCTATGGCGGCGTTCTTTTTTATCCCGCCAGAGTACTATTGGTTAATGGTGCTTGTTAACTGCATTGGTAGTTTTGCCAACGGCCCAACACCAGCCTTAGTATGGTCTATGTATGCTGATTGCGCCGATTACGGCGAATGGAAGTCTGGCCGCCGCACAACTGGACTGGTCTTCTCAACGGTTCTGTTTGCACAAAAAATGGGCTTAGCAATTGGTGCTGGCCTGGCCGGCATCATCTTGGGAATATTCGGTTTTGTGGCTAATGAAATGCAAAGCGAGGAAGCTCTATTTGGAATTCGTTTTATGTTTAGCATTATTCCAGCAATGCTTGCGATAGCGGGCACCATTGCCATTTTCTTCTACAAGATAGATCGAAAAACGATTAAGCAAATGGAAGCTGACTTAGCAGTCGTACATGCTAAACGCAGTACATAGAATCCAACCTAGCAACTTAGTGCGGCGTTATTGCTTCTAAGTTGCTTCTAAGACTGTTTGTTAGCTTACTCTCATGTTCTTCAATGGCTGAACGGCTGTTGCTGAACATGATGAGTTTTAGGGCTAATTGATGGCTTAGCCTCTCCGTAACTGACCGTCCCTAGATGCTTATCTATGCACTGGTGAAGCTTTCACAGCAACGCGGTATGATTCTGTGACCTCCTATACTTGCTCGGTTTGACTAACCCTTGAAAAACACTAATTGGCCGCAAAGAATTGTCTGTCTGACTGAGGAAACCACTGAGTTGTTGTATAGCATCGGTGAAGAACACCGCATCGTTGGCATATCTGGTTTTACAGTAAGGCCTGCACGAGCGCGCAAAGAGAAGCCTAAAGTCTCGGCGTTCACCAGCGCCAAGATCGACAAAATATTAGATCTGAAACCAGACTTGGTTTTGGGTTTCTCAGATCTCCAAGCTGATATAGCCGCAGAACTGATCAAACACGGCGTTGAAGTGTACGTGTTTAACCAACGATCACTAGCCGACATATCTCGAATGATGCGCGCTCTAGGGCGTTTGATTGACGCGGGAGACAAGACCGAACGTTTTGTTACTGACCTCGAAGACAATATGACCAGCATTCGAAACAGAGTTGCTACTTATAGGGTTCGTCCTAAGGTCTATTTTGAAGAGTGGTTCGACCCCATTATTAGCGGCATAGGCTGGGTAAGTGAAATTATTGAGTTGTGTGGCGGCGAAGACTGCTTTGCCGAGAACGCAAAACATCAAGGCGGCGCGCAAAGAATAGTCGCTGACCCGCTGACGGTCGTAGAGCGGCATCCCGATATTATTCTAGGCTCATGGTGTGGTCGACGCTTTCACCCACACAAAGTGGGCGAACGACCTGGTTGGGAACAGGTACCTGCTGTGTTAAACAACGACATCCACGAAATAAAGTCGTCTATTATCTTACAACCCGGGCCAGCCGCACTAAGTGATGGGCTGACCGCTATCGACAAGATTATTAGCCAATGGGTTACTGAACGTTCGTAGAACTCTCATTGTGTTGGACTATTTTCTATCTATCTAACTAACTTTAGTTTCTGACCCGCTTTGAGCTCACCGTCTGGGTACATGCCGTTGACTAACCGCAATGTTTCCTCTGGATATTCGCTAATATCTGACTTTCGAGCCAGTGATGAAAAGGTATCTCCAGGTTGAACAGTTATCAATTTCAGTGATTGGCCTTCAGCGAGGTTTTGCTCACTGCTTTTTAAGCTGCGCATATTTTTCGCTACTTCAAAAAATTCGCTATTCGGCAAAACCTTCTGCCCTAAACCGGCGACAACATATGCTTGCCCGCCACGTTTAACGGCACTCACTAAAAATTGTTGCTGCTGACCGGTACGTTGATCCTGAACAGACGCCACACCTGTGTAAGCTTGCCCAAACGCTGAATCCACGTATTGAGCACTTTGCAAGTTTTGAAATTTAGAATTGAGATACTGAGCAGCGTTCATCTGTTCGCCCACATTATCCATTTGTATTCTGATAGCTTGAGTACGATCCGGTGCTATTGCATTGAGCATAGTCGGAGTGTTTTGCACACTCCAACCAACTGGAAACTCAATAAATAGATCGAGCGATTTATGATAAAACTTGTTGCCACGAGTAATTCCTTGAGCTTCGCTATCGCCATACGCCATGCCGTCGGTTAAACGAAGAAACCGCCCGCCATCATCACTGTTTGCATTCGGGTTTTTGAAACGCTTGGCAGCCTTAACAACTTCTTGCAATCGTTGATCGTTGCGCGGGTGAGTAGAGTAAACGCCATGATAAGCCTGCACAGTGCGACCCTCGGCACGAGCTCGTTCAGCCGCAAACAGCTCTTGATCCTTAAGTATGCCAATAACGCCAATCATGTCTTCGACATCATAGTTATTCTTAGCAATATACTCGGCTCCAAGACGATCTGACTCTAGCTCTTGGTTGCGCCCATAACCGCTCATTAGCGCGCCGCCCAACATTTGCGATAACTGCATTACTTCTTGGCTTCCAGTGAGGATAGCCGCGCCAATCGTTGCCACGCCAGCTATTTGTTGCTGCGCCGCGCGTTGAGCGCCATGTCGTGCAGTAACGTGTCCTATTTCATGACCAATCACGCCTGCAAGGTGTGACTCTTCGGTCATGTAAGCCATGATGCCTCGGGTCACATATACGTAACCTCCAGGTAGCGCAAACGCATTTACTTGCGGGCTATCTAACAAAGTGAACGTAAATTTCAGATCTGGACGATGACTCTTAGCCGCTAACTTCTGACCTATTTCGTCTACATACGCCTGTAGCTCCGGGTCGTTGTACAGGCTGTACTCTTGCATTATCTGTTGGTGATACTGAGCGCCCGCTTTAAGCTCCCAATCTTCTGATAGAGCAAAGTTGCGTGACCCCGTGACTGGGTTCGTTGCGCATGCCGATAAAATGCTCAGCACGCCGAGTATAGAAACTGTTTTGATGAGTGACTTAATATACATTTTCATTCCTCAATAAATAAAATTCGGTTAAAGCCCGCAAAGCCTAAGGGTAGTTTCGTTACCCAGAGTCAGGGCTTTTGGTTTAGCTAGGCAATTAGGTAATTTGACTAAGCAAATATTTGGCGTTTAAGAATACATCGACTTGACACACGAAATTGCTATGAACATAGCCTTTTCACAACATTTTACGCTTGGGCTATTTAACGTCCTACATTGAATACCCCGCTTTAAACGTCTAACTTGCGCCCTAGATCCAATGGCTATACATCTGATATAGCTTAAGGCTTTTTCTGAGCTCCTGCTTTGGACTGTCTAGCTTCCGCTTTCGAATGTATAAACGGAGCAAGAAGCATTTGATCTATTCGAGTTTGCTCGCTTTCTTGATCTCTAGGCAAGCCAATATTCATTTTGGCATGTCCATCCATTGGCTCTTCGGTATACGTATCAAACCATTTATCCCACCAAATCAAGAAAAACCCATAGTTGGTATCCTGCTCTCGGCGATACACCGAATGATGCGTTCTATGTACATCAGGGGTAGCAATAACAAAACGCAATAATTTATCTAGCCACTGGGCTAGTTGAAGATTGCTATGGTTAAATGCTGGCCCGACAAACAACAACAGCACAAAAACCGCAACGGCCATTTCTGACGCACCCAGCAAAGCGATAAGGACCGCTTTGTAGCCTGTAGATAACACAAGTTCAACCGGATGAAAGCGCACGGCTGTAGACACATCCATTTCGCGGTCTGCATGATGAACCTTATGCAGCCGCCATAATAACGGAATTTTGTGTGTGGCTACATGCTGTACATAAATTGAAAAGTCGAGCACTATTACGGTGAGTAAAACCTCAAGCCAGGTTGGCGCAGGAATCAGATTAAACAATCCGAAACCCGCCTCATACGAACTTGCGGCAACGGCAAGCAAAGACAACGGCACGACAAAACGTGCAATGACTGCATTAAGTAAAAACAGACTGAGATTATGGATAAACCGAGTTTGCCACCACACGTTTGGCATCGGTCGACGCGGAAACAGAATTTGCAGCATCAGAAATGCGCAAAAACAACCAAACGGTAAAAGACTGATTAGTGTCGCTTCATTCACACAATTATTTTTCCTCGGACTTTCCTTCAAGCCAGTGAATAAGCGGTGTCCATTCACGCATATCCACCCCTACTTCGCTCAAAGGCATTTCGAAAATACCAATACCTGTATCAGCTGCTTTTACGTAGTTCTGAGAGTTACGCAACGTGCCCACCGTTGGAATATCAAGAGTTCTTAGAAAACGCTGTAAAACTTCATAGGATTTATAATGCCGCTGGGCTCTATTCGCCACGACGCCAAACAGCGCTTTTGAGTTATTCTTCTTAACCTTTGACACTATCTCGGCGACAAATCTAGCCGACGCTCGCATATCAATGGCGCTAGGTAACACCGGAATAATGACCACGTCGACCATTTTGATCAACTTCGCTAGCTTGACATTATCGGTACGCGCTGGCGCATCGTAAATAATCCGTTCAGTGCCTTCTGCCGGGCGAATGGTACCTTTAAGACCGTTGAAGCCTTGAATCGCAGGCTCGCTTTTGGGCCGCACCTTAAGCCATTGCAATGTAGATTCTTGCGGGTCAAGATCAACCAACGCAACCGATGTATTCCATACCGCATAATAAGTGGCAAGATTGGTTGCGATTGTGGTTTTACCACAGCCCCCTTTGGGGTTAACGACTAAAATGGAACGCATGAGGATGCCCTCGGTGAGTGAATTCGTCTCGAAATTAAAATCCAGCATACTATTTTTTCATTTTATTGCCAATTGAGGCTTAGCACTAACGTTTTATGTCTTAATATGTTCTGGCACAATAGCTATCTAGCAGTAAAGCCTAACACACCTATTTTGAAGCCCGTTTTGAATCAAGAAATACTAATAGTTGAAGACGAAAAGGAAATCGCAGACACCCTAGTCTACGCTCTCACCTCAGACCGTTTTTCGGTTGATTGGGCCGCTAATTGCGAAAACGCTAAACAACGCCTAAAAGAAAACACGTATGCTCTTGCCGTTTTTGATGTAGGCCTGCCCGATGGTGACGGTTTTGAGTTACTAAAAGCTCTGCGACAGAGTAGCGGCACGAATCGAGATATTCCGGTTATTTTTCTTACCGCACGTAACGAAGAAATTGACCGAATTGTAGGTTTAGAAATTGGCGCAGACGATTACGTTTGCAAACCGTTTAGCCCACGCGAACTCGCTACACGCGTTAAAGTGATCTTAAAGCGCAGTTCTCCTGCACCTCTCACGCATGGCGCTGACCTACAAAACTCAGATAGAACCCAAAACAAAACTAGTCAGACAGCACATCAGCAATTTAACCACGATGACAAAAAGCGTCTTATTAGTCTGAATCGAGCAGCCCTAGACTTAACTCGTGCAGAATACCTTTTATTGGCGTGCATGCTAGATCGACCTGAGCAGGTGTTTAGTCGGCGCCAGTTGATAGACCACGTTTGGTCAGCCAATCACCCGTCCGACGATCGAGCGATTGATACGCATATTAAAACGCTGCGCGCAAAACTCCGCGCGCATAATCCTCACACCGACTTCATAGTGACGCACCGCGGTTTTGGCTATAGTTTGAATGTCTAACTAGCGCGAAACCTTACTAACTAGGAGTAAATAGAAGCGATGAAGATCAGTTACAGTGTGCGCGCTTTTGTCGTCTACTTTGTCATCCTTGGGTCACTATTGTGGTTTTTGCTGGATAACGCTATCGAGCGTTTAAACGTTGGAATGCGCCAGTCTGCAGAGAGCGTTTTAGTCGACACGGCCAATTTATTTGCGACCTTGATCGAGCAAGAGCTAAGCGCAGATGCGACCTTCAAAGACTCTGTCTCACCGCTACAACGACTGTTTGAGACAACTGCATCCAGACAACTGGTCGCTCAGATATATCAGGTTACTAAGACTTCGATTGATAGTGCCGTATACGTAACCGATGCAAAGGGCCTTGTTATCTACGATTCTAATGGGACCAAAACGGGCTTGGATTTTTCGCAGTGGCGAGACGTACGCTTAACCCTAGAAGGCCAATACGGTGCTCGAACAAGCTTTATAGATACCTCCCGTACCGAGCCAGAAGATGCGAAAGCCATGTATGTCGCTGCGCCAATTCGTAGCGGGTCTCTGATAATGGGTGTAGTCAGTGTATCCAAACCCATTGCGAGCCTCGAAGCGCATTTGGTGACTGAAACGCGGCAGCTACAACGATATGCGTTTGCATTATTGTTTTTTGGATTAGTCACCGCTTACCTGCTGTCATTGTGGTTTACCTATGCTCTGAATAAAATTTCACGCTTTGCTAATAAAATGGCGGAAGGTAAACAAATCGAAACACCTATGTTTCGCGACTCGCGACTCGATGACCTAGCTCAGTCTATTTCGCATATGCGCCATCAGCTCGATGGCAAGGAATATGTTGAAAATTATATCCACAGCCTGACTCACGAATTAAAGACCCCAATCACGAGTATTCAAGGTGCTGTAGAGCTACTTGACGAGAACATGCCATTGGAAGACCGCAGGCGGTTTTTAAATAACATTTCCAACTCTAACCGTCGAATGTCTCGACTAGTAGAGAGAATGTTGTCACTAGCCAAGCTAGAAGGCTTATCTGAGCTGGTTGAGGCAGCGGAGTTTGATCTTTTAGGCCCACTACTTAGACTGAGCGAAGAGCGGGCTCCGAGCATCGCTGAGCGCAACCTCTCTTTTGAATACTCTATTGGAGGCAAGAGCATCAGCGCCGCCGAATATGCCAGTGAACTGAATCTAATACCAGAGAACCAGACTCTTGGGTTCGCCTGCGTAGGCGATCGCACGTTAATTACACAAGCTGTGGCTAACTTGCTGGATAATGCGATAAATTTTGCGGCCGATGGCAGCATCATTACGATTCAGATGGATGTCGAAACCGCAAGCATCCGACCCTCGGTCAAAGGATCTGGAGAGCGTCTGCCCCAAGATTTTAGTGTTAGAGTAATTAATCAGGGTCCTGCAATTCCTCTTTACGCACTACCTAAGCTCTATGATCGCTTTTTCTCGCTGCCACGAGAGATAGGCGGGGCCGAATCAAAGAGCACAGGACTTGGCTTAAGTTTTGTTAAAGAAATAATGAAACTTCACAATGGTCGAGTGCGCCTAGACAATACCGATGAAGGCGTTGCAGCCGGCTTAAAATGGACACTATAAGCTAAACGTTTTGACTTCTGTCACTCGTATTCCCAAGGCCGACATAACGCCCTAATCGCCGCACTATTTTAATAAGCTGTCACCTGCCCATAGATCCAGACAGGGGTGTCATCCCAGCAAGCCTCACATAAACCACACAATACTTCGCCCAACCCCCATTTGGATCACATATGGCTAGCTCATAGTTGCGTCATGGAATGCAGTTGAACACGGATGTTCCATTAGTTAATCCGCAGTGTCTGTGGGTTTTTGCCGCAACATTTCTTTATTGGGAGCCACATAATGAACTTACAAATAGAGCGTACAGCGATAATTCATATCGGAATCAGTTTTGTCGCTAGCCTATTCCTATTGCTTTGCACACAAACCGCCAGTGCCTGGCAAGACGATAGTTCTGCCGCACAGCAATCAAGTATAGGTGAATTAGAACTGCGCTCCGCAGACGGTACGCCACAAAATACAGCGCTGCTCTTAGATACTAAGCTGGCCGGTCACATCGAGGGGATGATTGTGTCACTCAGTGTTGAACAAGTGTTTAAAAACGCTAGCGATCAATGGCTACACGGCCGATACGTATTTCCATTACCAAGCACCGCTGCCATCGACAGTCTGACCATTCAAATTGGTGATCGAATTATTAAATGCAAGATTCAAGAAAAGGAACAGGCCAAAAAAACGTTCGAGAAAGCCAAGCGCGAAGGCAAAAAAGCGGGATTGCTCGAACAACACAGACCTAATCTATTTAGCGTCGCTGTCGCCAATATCGCCCCGCATGAAGAAGTCATTGCCAAAATCACCTTTATTGACCAGATCGAGTATCAAGATGATGTTTTCTCTCTCCGCCTTCCGACCACACTTACCCCTCGTTACGTTCCAAATCTCCTCACTAGTTCAAGACAAGAGGGATCAATACTAGGCGCTGATCTTTCGGCAAAAGAGCGCTCTAGTAACGCGTTTGATGGATCCAACAATGCGCCTGTATCTAATTTTTCACCAGAGCAGCTATACGACATTAAAGCTGTGTCGCCCCCACAAACGCACGATGACGCTGGTAAAACATCTCATACTTTCTCTTTGGATTTGAGTCTAAATGCAGGTTATGCGCTGGAAGCAGTACGCAGCAGCTCACATCGCGTATCGGTTAATTACCCTGATGCCATGAATGCAACCGTAACACTCGCAAATGGTACCGCGAGGCTCAATGCTGATCTCGTTTTGGAATGGCAGACAGCCGTTGGCCAAAGCCCTAAAGCACAGCTCTTTGAAGAAAAAACCAAAGACGGATACTTCTCTTTGCTGATGATCAAGTCGCCTGCCAGTAACGCAACGCTTAGCTTGCCTAAGAATGTGACCTTTATCATTGATTCATCTGGGTCGATGGCTGGCGAACCTATGCGTCAAGCACAGCAAGCATTGCTAAACGGTCTACAGTTTTTGAGTCCCGTTGACCGATTTAACATTATCGACTTTGATAGCGAGTTCAGAACGCTGTTCAAAACCCCTCAATATGCCCTGCGTTCTAATGTTGATGCGGGCATCGCCATGGTTAATGGTCTAGACGCTGACGGTGGCACCGAAATGTCGGGCGCTCTAGAATACGCATTACGCCACCCTGGTGATAGCACCGATGCGAATGAACTACGACAAGTGATTTTTATAACTGACGGCGCTGTGTACAACGAACGCGAGTTATTTGCCCTTATTAATAACTTACTCGGCGATGCACGGCTATTTACTGTAGGCATTGGCTCTGCGCCAAATACTTATTTTATGGAAAAAGCAGCGCAGTTTGGACGAGGTACGGCAACAATGATTGGCGATCTAAAACAAGTTAATGATCGTGTCACCAAATTATTCAAAACTATTTCTGCGCCAGTCCTACGGGACCTAAGCATTGATTGGGGCGTTGCAAGTGCTCACATTGAACATTTTCCCAACAAGTTGCCCGATCTATATCAGGGCGAGCCGCTAAGCCTGGTGATCCATTCTAAAAAGCCACTCAAGAACATAAAACTCTATGGGCGAATGTTAGACGAGCAGTGGAAGACAACACTGGGACGTGGCAATAGCAAGAAAAGCCCGAATGTGCGCTTAGACATAGTCTGGGCACGTAACAAAATCGCTGATCTCATGGATCAAATTATTTTCAGTAATCAACCACAAGGATCACCAGAAACACAACGCATTGAAAAAGAGATACTTGGTCTTGGCTTACGCCACCAGTTACTTACTAAGTTCACATCTTTCGTCGCGGTAGAGGAACAAGTCGTACGTCCGAGGTCACAAAACGCCAAGCACAATCAAGTACCAAATCTAATGCCTAAAGGCAGCACCATGCCTATGCCCCAGACCGCGACTATAGCCGATCTACTACTTTGGCTAGGCCTTCTGCTCATAGCAATTGGCGTGTACTTAGGCAGAAAAGGTACTCACCGTGTTTAAGTTGCCAATACATCGTCTTAAAGCCAGACATAAGCTAATCCAACGCATGACATTACTCAGTGGTGCTGGTTGGATCAAATCTACCATAAGCATTGCATTATTGGCCATTGGGATTGGCTTAGTGGGTAACGGTGGATACATGATCGCAAAAGCTCAACTAGCCCAGCAGCTACTCGCTTACAGCTGGAAACAAGGCATTGAATCTGGATCAGCGCAAAGGCCATGGTCTTGGGCCGATACTGAAGTTGCGGCGCGTATTCGATTTTTGAGTTTAGACGAAGAACGGTATGTCATGCGCGACGCGTCTGGCGAATCCTTAGCGTTTGGTCCTGGGTTTGTCGAAGACGGGCGTATTAAGCAGACATTAGAGCCCACAGGCACGGCAATTGCGGGTCATAGGGATTCTCATTTTGGTATTTTGCGTGACCTAAAGACTAATGATCTTATTGAGATACAACGATTAGACCAAAGCTCTATCCGCTTTAGAATAACTTCAGCGGCGGTTATCGACACACGCCACCAAACCTTGAGAAAACCTAGTGCTACGGAATTAACCTTGATCACTTGCTACCCCTTTGACTCAATGGTGGCAGGTGGTCCCTTGCGCTATGTGGTATTTGGCGTAGAGGTTTAAAGTAAATCTTTAGAAACCTAGTAATGATTCGGGGCTAATAATTCGGGCTTATCTATTTGGGTGCTTAGAGCATTACAAGCAACAGCTCTCTGAGGTCGGTTGGAGAGTTATCAAAAAGCCTAGATCAAGCCGAACCACAATATGCCACAGTGCCATCCATTATTTAGAAAGAATTGAAAGCAACCTGCCTACTGGCGCTCTTGAATGAGCAATTGCTGATGAACAAACACTCCCTTCACAATCAATAGAGCGATGTATAGCTTTGGTTCAAGTCCTTGAGTATTAGCCATAGGGCCAGAACACCAAACACATCCCAGCCTGCGCTACCAAACCCGGTCGCTGTAGACTTAACGCAGATCTTTATTATGTCTTCTTCTCGATAATAAATTGCATACATCGTGTCATAAACAAACACGCAGACGGTCATTGCAACAAGCTAAAAGCCTAGGTCGAAGGGCGCGCCACTCGCCACATACGCCATAGGTATACTGAATGAGAATGCGAAGCCCAATAGTAATTGCCGAGTTTGCACAAAGTGCTTCATTAAGGAATAGATCATCATTAACACTGCAGCGGGCAGCGACCAAGGACAGATAACGACAGGGAGTTACAGTAATAGGCAGAAGTGCAACTAAGCTCAAGCATCCTAATAAGCACAATGCTGCGCAAGCACTCGCTCGATATGAGGCAAGTGGCCGTTACTCAGTTGAGCAACGTTGGGATCAGTCTCTCAGTTTGCAAAGTCGTTAATAACGCACCCCGCTGAGCACATAACGATAACGCCAAAGATAAACACCCAATCCAACGATGCAGACGGTGATCCGCTATTCGCCAACCACAGCGCCCATAACGTTGGCGACATTAGCAATGATGATCCAATCGGCTTATCAAATCGCATGAGGACTAGATAGTCGCCGACTTTAGAAACTAATTGATCGAACCGCTTCGTCACATTCAACCTGAAACTGGCTTGGTAACGATTTCAAACTTCGTTTTCATCATATAATACGGATGTCTGCAGAAAACACTTTTCTACTAATTCCTTCTTACCCGCTTGGCAGAAAAACAGATTATTTAAAGCAAAATCATCGATGTAACTAGCGTTTACTTCTGTTCTTTTCACTAAGTCAAACAGAACGTACCCATGAATAGAAAGAAAATCAACAACATCGTGCACTGAAATACCTCGGTCAAAAAACGTACCACCATATTCCAGTTGACCACACACAATTCGATGTTGACTTAAGCTCTCAGCGGCACCTTGCAGCACATCCAACTCAAACCCTTCAGTATCAATTTTTAGGTAGTCCACTTGAATAATTTTCGTAACTCGACGGTACGCGTCTAATGTCGATAATTTTACCGAATGGGCTTTAACATCACCCCATTGTTTAACTTTCGAATCAAAGACTTCGCGATGCGCCAAACTCCCAAGTACGGTTTTCTTCTCTGGATGATATAAAGTACCAGTACCTTCCTGACTGGACAGCCCTATTTCAACAAGGGTAAAAGTACTCGCGTCGACTAATTTTTCAGCCAATATCGCATAAGCTGCAGGATTGGGCTCAAAACAATGAAGGTCTATCTTTTTAATAGGCCATTGATCGACAACTCTACGTGCGAAAAGACCTTCATTTGCACCGACGTCAAAGACGCAAATATCGTTTGGCAAACTTGAGTCGATAAGGATCTTCCCAATATTCAAGCAAGCCGAATCGCTTAGGTGCAACTTCTTTTTCTTAGACATTTTGCTTCCGTTTAACGTACAAAGCGTCACCCCAACATGACTTCTTCCACCATTTGGTTGCTACACGCTCAAAGGAAAAGTCTTCTAAAAACTGATCTAATTCCTCAATAAGCACACCACCCTCGTAGAGTTGATCTGAATTGACCTCAGATAAAATAGCATCTACAGAGCTTAATAACTCAGCTGCTCCCTTAAGCACCTCCAACTCGTACCCCTGAACATCAAGGTTTAGAAAATTATACCGCATTGGTGAGTCAACAAAATCATCGAGCCTAACCATTTCTACAGTCTCTTTTCCATCAAAAACAATGTTAGGGTAATCTATTAGATGCCGGCTAGGTACCAGCACTGAACTAGATTGAGACTTATTCTTAGTCTCTGTATACATTTCTATTGACGTGTTCTGGTTACCCACCGCCTTGTTAACAAGCTGGACCTCTTTCCCATTCAGGCGCTTCTGTAGCTCTTCGAATGATGCACGAACCGGCTCAAAGAACACCATTTCTCTAATACCACTGTCGGCGTAAGCCTGATACTCTTCACCGAAGTGCGCTCCAACATGGATGACCCCACGAATGTCCAATGAGTATTCTTTGATCAAATCAGGTAATGAAAGGAGCATAGTTTTTACCTACTGTTTTAGTTCTAACTACATAAAAGTAGTCTCATTATAGAGGCCTAGGCCAAAACATCTTCTAGCGTGTTGGCAAACAAGAAATACCCTCTATGCTTCTTTGGCCTGGAAATACTCACGTAAATGGGTATTACCGCTGACTTGCTCAAGCACATTTTGGCCTCGGGCGATTATAACCGAGCCTCGCTTGGCTCCAGTCTCGTGATCAGATGGCGCAGTCGGAAAGAAAATGCTGACTTTATGACGCGAAGTTACCGGACCAATATACTCGAGATCCAGCTTTTTACCGTTTTTGTAATCATCCCAGCCGTAACCAGGGTCATGTGGTACTTTGAAATCGTCAACCATAATAAGGAACGAGCCCCAATTGTCACAGATTAGTTCAATCTCTTCCTCTAAAGGAAGATCATCATACCAGTGGGCATCTAGATAAAAGAACGGTACTTCGGATTTACTATTTGGTAGAGCTACGACGGTCTTAATCAAGTCGCGAGAATCACAGTTGAGAATCGTTACATTTTTGAAGGCTTTTAATCTTTCCCTAGCGATTAAAAAAGATTCGCGTACGAGCTCCCCCGAATACACAGGTACACCACTGAATTTTTGAGCCAAATATTGTGTGGTGTTGGCCCATTTCGTTCCCGTTTCAACAGCGATACTAAACTCGATCGTTTTAGTCAAAGACTCAAAGATTTGCTTACGTTCGGTCTGATCATTGAATACAGAAAATTTGGACAAATAATCAGCATCTCTCTCGAGCAAGGCTTCTACGGCTTGCTCCATAACAAAGACTCTCCTTTGCAGTTTCGAGTACTTTTTCTCAAGGCTCGAAAATTCTTCGATTCCAACATATTTACGCTTAAACATTCTTATGACCCAAGTTAGCCGTTTGATTATACGATAACAGGTGAGCGCTTAAAAAATACGCGCTAACAGAAGTCGAATTCTATACTTTTGGAGTAAAGAAAACACGGTCGATTAACTCATCCTGCGATTATTTCTTGGGAATGACTGGTTTGCCATTTTTAACTTCTGACACTGATTACTTGCTATCTATTTGATTCAGTTGTGCACGGCGCCCCCTGCGTTATGTAGTTTTTGGCTAGGAAGTTATAAATCAACCTCTGGGTGCTAATAATTCGGAATTAAAAATTCGGGTGCGAAAGGCGTCACGAACAACATCTCCGTGAAGTCATTTCGCGTGTCATCAAAAAGCCAAAATCAAACCAAACCACAATACGCCACCCAACCAACCATTATTTAGGAAAGCTTGAAAACAACCTGCTTGCTGGCGCTTATGGATGAGTACTTGCTGATGAACAAACATGCCAGCAGCGATAAATAGAGCTACATATAAACTAGGATCCAAACCTTTGTTGCCAATGAGCACTAGCCATAGAGTCAGGAAAATCAACTGCAAGACGCCAAGCACATGACGGTCTGCGCTACCAAACCAGATCGCGGTAGACTTAACGCCGATTTTTATATCTTCTTCTCGGTCAGACATTGCATATGCAGTGTCGTAAACAACAACCCACACAATATTTGCCACAAGCAATAGGTAAAAGCTTTGATCAAATAATGCACCGCTGGCGACATAGGCCATAGGTATACTGAATGAGAATGCAAAGCCCAAAATAAGTTGAGGCGCTTGCATAAAACGCTTCATAAAGGGATAGATGATTGTGAGTGTCAAGGCTGGAATCGACCAAGGCCATACAGCAGCGGGGAGCTGCAGCAGCAATAACAGCGCAATAAGACATAAGCATCCGAATAGACCCAATGCTTCCTTAGTACTTACTCGACCAGACGCAAGCGGTCGCTGCTCCGTGCGAGCAACCTTGGGATCTATGTCACGATCCGCGTAGTCATTAATTACACAACCCGCAGAGCGCATAACGATCACGCCAAACACAAACACCCAAACCAACGATGCGTGTGGCGATCCGTCATTAGCCAACCACAACGCCCATAGCGTGGGCCACATTAACAAAAATGTTCCAATGGGCTTTTCGAAGCGCATGAGCACTAAATAGTCACTGGCTCTTCGCGAAATAGTTTTTCTTAAAGTCATGGGCAATAGTTTACCTAAAATAGAGGGATTAGTTTTTAACAACAAAAACCGAACTCGCTTTCAGCACAGTACGGTACCGTATTCTGCAAGTGGAATTTTCAGGCATTGATTCCACCTCATCAACTGTCACCTAACTCGAAACAGTAAGCTCTAGCACATTACACTAAGCGTTAACGTAGTCTTCTCTCTGACCAATCCAACGATCTATCAAAAGATCCACATTTTCGGGGGCATATTGTTGAAGAGACGTCGCCAAGGGTTCTATCTCGGGCAGCCAATGTTGGTCGCGCATGATATCTGCGACTCTAAAACTCACACTGCCGGTCTGTCGGGTACCCAACACCTCGCCTGCTCCACGAATTTCTAAGTCTTTTTCAGCTATCACGAAACCATCGTTGGTTTTACGCAATGTATCTAAGCGCTCTTTAGCGTGTGGCGAGAGCGGTGTTTGGTAGAGCAAGATACAAAACGACTGCTCACTGCCTCGACCAACTCGCCCCCTGAGTTGATGCAATTGTGCCAAACCCATTCGTTCCGCGTTCTCGATAATCATCAAACTTGCGTTGGGCACATCCACACCAACCTCAATAACGGTAGTCGCAACGAGCACATCCAGAGAGCCATCGCGGAACGCTGTCATCACCAAGTCTTTCTCTTGCGACTTCAAACGCCCATGCACTAGACCAATGGATAATTCTTGCAGACGTTCTTCCAATTCGTTTGCAACAACAGTTGCCGCTTGAACTTCCAGCACTTCAGATTCATCAATAATCGGGCACACCCAATAGGCTTGCCGCCCACTCTTACACGCCGCTCTAAGCCTCTCGATTACATTGTCTCGTTTTGCTGCGATCGGCATCACCACTGTGTCCACCACCTTTCGGCCTGGGGGTAGCTCATCAATGCTAGACACATCTAAATCAGCATAAAAGGTCATAGCCAATGTTCGTGGAATTGGAGTCGCCGTCATGGCTATCTGGTGGGGTACACAGCCATCTGCGGCCTTGCTTCGCAAAGCGAGCCTTTGAGCAACCCCGAAGCGGTGCTGCTCGTCGATCACGACTAAACTTAGATCCGCGAACGTCACAGAGTCCTGTATTAAGGCATGTGTACCAACAACAACTTGCAATGCGCCTTCAGCCAACCTTGCCAATACCTCTTGCTTTTCACTCGCTTTTAGACGACTGGCGAGAAAGCGCACCTCAATGCCCAAATCGTCAAACCATCCACTCAAGGTGCGGTAGTGTTGTTCTGCTAGCAGCTCAGTAGGCGCCATTAAGGCCACTTGCTTGCCGTTAGCAACGGCGACTAACATAGCCGCGGCAGCGACTACGGTTTTGCCAGAGCCGACATCACCTTGCACTAATCGCATAGATGGCTCGTGCCTGGCTATGTCGTCAAATAGCTCTTGAGTAACTCTCTGCTGTGCATTAGTAAGCGTAAATCCCAAACCATGTAAAAACGCCTGATGTAACGCTTGATTCACCTCTAACGCTTGAGCCCTCTCGCTACTGCGTTGAAGTCGAGCGCGTCTAAAACTAAAATGGTGCGCTAATAACTCTTCTACGATTAACCTCTGATGGGCTGGCGTATCAGCCGTGCTCATCGCACTAAGCAGGGCATTTTGAGGCGGTCGATGCAACATCTGTAATGCGTCCGCCAGGCTCGCGGCGTCAAATATCTGGCTCAACTTAGCCGAAGCGCTGGTGCTTGGCACTAGCTCAGTTAACAGTGGCAGGCCAACGGCGAGTGCTTGATCACTTAATTTACGCCAAAATATTTGACTCAACCCATCAACGGTTGGATATACCGGAGTCAATGTTTCCTCCATCGCCCCTGTCGGCTCGGAGTTGAATATTCGATACTCTGGATGGATCATCTCAAAACCAGAAGTACCTCTTCTAACCTCGCCAAAACAGCGAACCCATGCGCCTTTCTGCAATGAGTTTTGTTGAGTCTTATTAAAATAGAACAGTCTGAGCCCCATGAACGCATCGCCGTCACTAAGGCTAACCACCAAACTACGCCTTCGTCCAAAAACAACTTTTGAGTACTCTACTTGAGCAATCACTACGGCAGACTGACCCGGTAACAAATGGGCTATGTCAGTGACGCGCGTTCTGTCTTCGTAGCGAAAGGGAAGATGAAAAAGTACATCCTGTAGCGTATTCACATGCATCCGCGCAAGCTTCTCCGCAGTTTGCGGACCAACCCCTGTCAGTTTAGTGACGGAGGACTGAGCATCTAGTGGTGTGCGTTTTGGCATACGATTACGATTTAGGAAAACTCCTATATCGGCCCATTGGGCCAACTAAAGCACGCAATGCGGCTAGTCTACGAAAGCGACTGCATCGATTTCTATTTCGACACCGCGCGGCAATGCAGCAACCTGCACAGCAGCACGAGCCGGGTACGGGTCGGCAACATATTCACTCATTATTACATTGAGCTTCGCGAATACACTTAGATCGGTCATATACACATTGAGTTTTGCGACATTGGTCCAGTCGCAGTTCGCCGCTTTGAGTACCGCCGAGAGGTTTTCAAAAACCTGCCGCGCCTGCGCTTCAAAGCCACCCTCGACAGCTTCCATAGTTTTAGGATCTAGAGGAATCTGCCCTGATATATACAGAGTATTATTGGCTATAACGGCCTGAGAATACGCACCAATGGCGGCGGGCGCATCAGGGGTGGAGATAATGGTTTTGCTAGTCGTCTGTTTCATCTAGTGATTATTACGACAATGGTCATTCTTAACAAGCCCCAAAACTTGTAGAACAAGCCCCAAACGAAACTTAACCGTTTTGACGAGTAACTTTGGCTACTTTTTCTTTACGGTAAATCGACCGAATAAGCTTAGCGAGATGCGCTCTGTCTTTAACATCAACAACAAAGTCAATCTGAATGACGCTCTCTAGTCCTTCGTGCACATCAACGTTATTGATGTTAGATCCGTTTTCAGCGATTGCAGTTGCTACTTCGGCAAAAGCCCCTGCCACGTTATTAACTTTAACTTGCAAACGAACGTGAAAAACGCTGTCTAGGTTTTCATCCCAATCAACCATCAAACATCGGTCTGGATGGCGGCGAAGCTCGGCCGTATTGTTGCAATCGCTCGTATGGATTGCCAAGCCGTGGCCCGCCGTAAAAGCGCCAATGATCGGATCCCCAGGGATCGGACTACAGCACTTAGAGTACGAAATCATTAATCCTTCGGAGCCGCGAATCACCAAAGCGCTGGCCTCTTCCTGCCCTTCCGCCAGAACGCCAACATCACTAAGTCGAGCAACTTGTTGAGCAACAATACCGGGTACCCGGATACCTTGTCCTATTTCGATAAGTAGGTCAGACCACGTATCAAGCCCAAACTCGGCAAGCAATTTTGCTTGTACCTTAGCGCTAATCTTACGCCGGCCAAACAACCTTTGTTTGGTCGCACCAGCCAATAGGCGCTTGCCTAGGGCAAGTGCTTCTTCTGATGTTTGATTTCTTAAGAAATTGCGGATCTGTGATCGTGCTTTACCGCTAGTCGCGTAATTAAGCCATGCTGTGGTTGGTGACGCATCTTCATTGGTAATGATTTCAACGCGATCTCCGTTTTGTAACACCGTTGGCATTGTCGCTAAGCTGGCGTTTATACGCACCCCTGCACAATGAAGACCGACTTTGGTGTGAACCGAAAAGGCAAAGTCTAGTGCCGTGGCGCCTCGTGGTAATTTTCGAATATCGCCGGTCGGCGTGAAGACGTACACCTCATCGGGGTATAAATCGGCTTTAAGGTGTTCAAGAAACTCGATTGGGTTACCAGAGTGTTGTGTTGGGTCTAATAACTCAACCAACCACTCCCGCGCCAACTGACTCGAGTTAACACTGTCTGAGTCGTTACTGCCATCGGACTTATAAATCCAATGCGCTGCAATACCCGCTTCGGCAACGCGGTCCATCTCTCTAGTGCGTATCTGAACTTCCAACCGGTCGCCATGCGGACCTACTACAACAGTGTGTATTGATTGATACCCATTCGCCTTCGGTATAGCTATGTAGTCATGAAAACGACCATGTACTGGCTTGTAGGTTGTATGAACCATACCCAGAACGCGGTAACAGGTATCGACGCAGTCCACTATAATTCTAAAACCATATAAGTCGTATAACTCATCAAACGACTTATTTTTACGCACCATTTTGCGATATACGCTGTAGACAGTTTTACGTCGACCCTTGATATAAAAATCCGATAATCCGGCACTTCCGAGCGTATTTTTTAGCGACTCACTCAGCTTTTCTATGACGAGCTTACGATTGCCCTCACGTTTGCTCATTGCCAAATTTAGCGTTTTATATCGATTTGGAAAACGTGCACGCATGCAAACGTCTTGTAGTTCACGCGCCCAACTATAGAGACCTAAGCGCTCAGCAATTGGAGCGTAAATCTCAAGAGTCCGGCGAGCAATAGCTCGGCGTTCCTCGGTAGGGCGTTGATCTAGGCAACGCATATTTTGCAAGCGATTAGCAAGATGAATAATCATTACGCGAATGTCTTCAGACATTGCCATCAACATCCTGCGAAAACTTTCTGCTTCAGTTTCTAGTGTCAGACTATAGCGAATCTGACCCAATCTACCTGCTCCGCTGACGAGTTTAAAAATATGCACGCCAAACAGCTTAGAAATAGTATCGCCAGGACCTAGATTTGACTCCTGCTTTTCTGAATTCAGGTCTTCGGTGTTGATCAACAAGGCCGCAGTAAGAGTGGTGGCATCTAGTTGCAACTCACTTAAGATGTCGACTAAACCAAGTGAATGGTAAATAGCAGGACTACCATTAATAGGCGCCTGGTTGCGCAAGGTCTTTTCTGCGAACACAAACGCTTTCTGTAGCGCCTCGCGTTTTTCATCGCTTAAATAGCAAAGTCGCGCTTTGCCAATTTTTCGAAAAGCACGCTCTGGAGTAAGCGAAGCCCATACATAGGAGGCTGAGTAGCTGTCGGCTAATACAGTTGGTGCATCAACAACACTTTTCTTACGACCCGTTTTAGAATTCTTTGGCTCGAAAATCTGCGCTGAAATTGAAGGCTTACTAGGCTTGCTACCCACTACAGTTAACCATCTTTTGGATGTACATCAATTTTCAAAAGGCTCTAATTCATCCTGAACAAGAGCGCTTTTTTGTTTTTAAAACGTCAATAAAAGCGGCTAAGTAAAAACTACTTTGCTACCCTTATTAATTCGCCTGCGTCGATATTGATCGGGCAGGCGAATAACATGACTCTATTCGCTTTTTCCAGCGAGTTCTGCTTGAAGAGCTGCAGTTAGAGCGTCAAGCTCGCTTGTGTCTTCAGCGGCTTCGCCTTCTCCTTCGACCTGCTCTTCATCTGACGCTTCCATAAACTCTAAGATATCTTCTTCGATTTTCTCATCAAGGATGTCTTTAGTTACAAATCCTTCAGCTATTTCTCGTAACGCGATTACGGTTGGTTTGTCGTTTTCTTCTTCAACATGAGGCGTTGCACCCAATGAAATTTGACGCGCACGCTTAGTCGCTACCAACACAAGTTGAAAGCGGTTATCTACTTTACTTAAGCAATCTTCAACGGTTACTCGAGCCATAATGAACTCCTAATTTATCTGTAAAAGTCAGCGCGATTAAATCCCGCTGTCGGTTTTCTGTATTCACTTGTTTGATGAATGTGCTGTTTGGTTAGCAATTCTCAGTAATGACAGCGCTACTCAACAATACCCATCAATGAACGCACGTGTGAATTAAGGGGGCGGATTCTATCACCTTGACCCGCAACAATCAGCGATAATTCGCTTAAAGCTGTATTAAAATCATCATTTAAAACGGCAAAATCTGACTCCTTACAATGAGCCATCTCGCTTAGAGCCTGCTGCATTCGGCTCTGAATGACATCTTCAGAGTCACTGCCACGGCTACGTAGGCGTCTTTCTAGCTCTTCAATGCTCGGGGGTAATACCGAAATACTCACGGCATCAGGCATTTTTTTTCTTACTCTACGTGCGCCCTGCCAATCAATATCAAGTAAAACGTTCAATCCTTTAGTCAGCATTTCGTCAACCGCTAGAGATGATGTGCCGTAGTAATTGCCGTAGACTTCGGCATATTCTAGGAAAACGCCCTCTTCTACCATCTGCTGAAACTCAGATTGGTCTACGAAAAAATAGTCTTCGCCGTGCACTTCTCCACCACGCTTGGTACGTGTTGTATGCGAAACGGACATGGTTATGAACTCGCTACTCGCGATCAAAGCCTTGGCCAGAGAGGTTTTCCCTGCGCCTGACGGCGCGGAAACGATAAATAAGTTGCCGGTATTCACAATGACAATGCGGGACCTTCGATGGTTTACAGTCTAAATGTGGTCGGTATTCTACTGAAAAATTAGCTCATTAAAAGCGTTCTTAATGTCTTATTCATGGCAAAACACAGATTTTTATTAATATGCCATTCGCTTTTATCTGGCGATAGAGATGTTAATACGGATACAGTGAAACAAAGGTCGTTGCGTAAAGCTCGTTAAGCAGTGAGCTCGGCACCCATTTTAGCCAAAATATCCACTACTTTGCCTGCATGAACAGCATGCTCGCTAGAGGCATTACCTTGCGTAGAACGATAGTAAACACCTTGAGAAATAGACGCTAATCGAAAGAAACTAAAGGCCAGGTAGAAGTGCCAATGTTCAATGGACTCAATCTTACGCACCGCACAATACCGTTCGACCAACTCATCCTCATTCGGTATTCCTGCGCCAGACCGGTCCAGACCGTCAAGCCCTTTCATAAATCCGAGCTCTGGAACACGCAGTCCCATACAGAAATACGCCATATCTGAGATCGGATGCCCAAGCGTTGAGAGCTCCCAATCTAGAACAGCCGCAACCTGAGGTTGGTTCCGCACAAACAACATGTTATCGAACTTATAGTCACCATGAATTAGCGTCACTGTGCCGTCATCCGCTGGAAGGTTTTGCGGCAACCATTCGATCAAGTGATCCATGTCGGCGCGATCTTGCGTAAACGATAATTCGTATTGTTTAGTCCAGAGACTAATCTGACGTTCAAAAAAATTAACGCCCTTACCAAAATCATGTAAGCCGGTGGTTTGTAAGTCTGCATTGTGAATACTCGCCAATGTGTCAACGGCCGCCCAGTAGTAGTCAGCACGTTGGCTTGTATCAAGGGTTGGAAAACGAGGGTCAACAAATTGATCACCATCAATAAAGCTCATTACAAAGAACATAGCGCCTATCACGTCTGCGTCTCTGCACAGATGCACCATGGTCGGCAATGGCGTGTCAGGCAACGAACTCATAACTCGAAATTCGCGGTCAACTTGGTGTGCTGATTTCAACAGCTTTCCGAACGGCTGCCTGCGCAACACAAATGTACCGTCCGCTGTATCGAACCGATAGGTCGGGTTTGATTGCCCAACCGAAAACTTCTCAATTGATTCAATTGGCTTAAAGTCAGCAACTTGAACTTGCAGATACTTGGACAGTTTCTCTATATCAAAATCAATTTGGTCAGTAGTCATACTTTATTTTTTAGCTTGATGTTTAGTGTATTCGTGGCTGCAAAAATTCGGCAGCGGATTTCCTTAGGCATGGGATAATACCACCAAGCCCCACAAACAATGCAAACGCGCGCTCACCATCCGCCCGCTAGACCTCATTTTGACTAAAAACTAAGTACGATCAATGAAAGTAAGAAAGACCCGTACGTGCAAAATAGTCTAGTTTCATTGCCATAGATCTATCATCTACAGATGAGTTTTGTATACTAGCCGTCTTTTTTCGCGGCATTAGCACTGGTTCGCGAAGTTCATCATTTTCCTTGTACGTGTCGTAAGACCAAGACTTTAGATCATTAGACTCACATGACTTCAGCCAGCTCTAAATCGTTACCACTCATTGGAATTCTTGGCGACGGCCAACTATCCAAAATGTCTATCGAGGCCTATCACAAGATTGGCGGCAAAGCCTATGCGTTCGGTGGCAGCGATCAATCACCCGCCGGCCTTGTGGCCGATAAGTTTGTTACCGGCAGCGCTGAATCTTTGAGCGACTTAACTGAGTTTTTTAAGCAGGTTGATGTTGTTACTTTAGAAAACGAATTTATTGATAGCAATCTTTTGATACAAGCGTCGCAGGACAGCGGCATAAAGGTGTTTCCAGAACCTTCACGTTACCAATTGATTGAAGACAAGCTTTCTGAAAAACGCTTTTTTAGTGAAAGCGGCACGCAAGTCGCTAAATTTTTTGAAGTAAACGAGGTCAGCGACTTAATAGACACTCCCGGATATCTAAAACTAGCGAAAGGCGGTTACGATGGTAAGGGAACCTATAAGGTAGACAGCCTTGCTGAGGCGGCGGAAGTATTTACCAAAATTCGCTCAGCGGGTGCAGTATTGTTCGAGCATGCTCTAGATTACGCAAAGGAGCTGTCGATGATTGCAGCGCGCAACTCGAGTAGCATTATCTTTTATCCGCTGGTCGAAACTCATCAAGAGCACGGCACCTGTCGGTACGTTTCATTACCCGCCGGTGTAAGCGATGCGATCGAACAGCAAGCGCGACACGATACTGGTCAGATTATGCAAAAACTCGACACTCAAGGGCTATTTGCGTTTGAATTTTTTCTAACGCCTAGTGGCGAGCTAATTGTTAATGAGTCAGCGCCGCGCCCGCATAACTCTGGGCACATCACCATGGACTTAATGTCTGGTGACCAGTTCGAGAACCATATGCGTTCTGTCGCGGACCTGCCGCTAGTAGAACCACAAATGCAACATGCATCTGGCATAATGGTCAACTTGCTGGGCACACAGGACGGTCCAGTCAACGAAAAAGCTATATTCGATGACGCCGGCACTGAGGATCTAAAGGTTCACTTGTACGGAAAAACCGAATCACGCGTTAATCGTAAAATGGGCCACATCAACCTATGGGGCGATAACCAATGGCAACGCGCTAAGCAATTAGTAAAGACATTGGAAGTATAGATACATGTAATCCGGCCTAGCAACGCAGCAAGGGCTAAATGAATACGACAGAGAATGAGAAGTACCGAGAGGCAAATATGAAAGTAGCAATTATTATGGGTTCGGATTCCGACTGGGACGTGATGCGCGCAGCCGCCGAAACACTAAAAGAATTTAGCGTGGATTTTGATCATAAAGTGGTATCCGCTCATCGCACTCCCCAAGACATGATGGAATTTGCTAAAGATGCACGTGATAACGGCTATTCGGTAATAATCGCTGGTGCCGGCGGTGCGGCTCACCTACCTGGTATGGTTGCTTCGTTAACCACCCTTCCCGTGGTTGGCGTACCTGTTCGCGGCAGCAACCTAGAAGGCATGGACTCATTGCTTTCTATTGTACAAATGCCACGCGGTATTCCCGTCGCCACAGTAGCCATTAATAACTCTATGAATGCGGCATTATTAGCAATTCGTATTCTGGCTGTTTCAGATACAACTCTCGCGCAAAAAATGGCTGATTATCATGTCAGCATGTCGGACGCTTCGCGCGCTAAAACACTGCCCGACGTCTAAGCTTGAGTCTGTATTTTTAACTAGCCACCACACATCTTGCCGCCACACATTAAAAAGGGCGCACAGCATTTAGCATGTGCGCTCTTTTTTCTGCTTACTGGCTCCGCCTCTATTAGCTTTGTGGTGCGTCTATCACCACCACTTCAGCTGTTGCGCTTAATGCTTTGATTTGCACGCTCTTGAGCTTGCTCATCTCCATAGCATCGCCTTTAGCTAAAACCTGATCTTCAATTTGTATCTCTCCTGCAGACACCAGCAAATACGCCTGCCGCTTTATCGGATGATCAATCACCGCACCTTGCTTTAAAGTACCCGCATAGATCTCAGCGTCTTGGTAAATGTGCAACGGCGCGGTGCCATCACCCGCCACCAACAAACTAAGCTTGTCAGAAGTAGGTTCTTTGGGAAACTCATGAGCCTTCCAAGCTGGCTTCACGCCCCGTTGGTTCGGCTCAATCCATATTTGATATAGGGTCGTTTCCTCAGATTCTCGATTAAACTCGGAATGAGCGACACCGGTGCCCGCACTCATAACCTGCACATCGCCCGCCTCAGTCCGCCCTTCATTACCTTGACTGTCCTTATGCGTAATTGCGCCTGAACGAACAAAAGTAATAATCTCCATGTCTTGATGCGAATGTGTGTTGAAGCCCGTACCCGCCTGAATAATGTCGTCGTTAATCACGCGCAACACACCGAAACCCATACGTCTTGGATTGTAGTAATTGGCAAAGCTAAAATGATGTCGAGCGTTCAACCAACCGTGGTCAGCCTGGCCAAGTTCAGTGTAAGGAATATAGTTCAACATAATGGTCTCCTCGCTGGGGTTCAGCGTTAGGGTCAGTAAATGAGGTCGAAAATTAGTCTTTCAATGCAGCTGGAATCAGCCTATCTAATATCGGCAAACGCCGCAGAGCAAGCATACCCGGGCCTTGAAATACTAGCGCTGCAGACAGTGCGACAAGCAAGGCTGGAAATTCCCAACCGCCGCCGGGGTTACTAAACAGCCAGCCATTGCTCACATGCACCCAAGCAGCCCCTAGCAAAACCGGAATCGTCAGCAGAGCCACAAAACGGGTGTATAACCCTAATATTAATGCAGTGCCACCAGCGACTTCTGCAAATATGGTTAAATAAGCAGCAATCGCAGGCAGCCCCAATGATTCGAAATACCCAACCGTGCCCGCTGGCGTAAAGACTAAAAGCTTGAGTAAGCCATGTGCGAGCAGGATCGAGCCCAGAGCGAGTCGCAAAATGAGAGTTCCAAAAGGGTTGTTTGAAGTCGAATGTGTCATGTTTTAGTACCTAAATGTTTAAGTGAGACAGAACGATACCAGCCCTGAAATTAATGATAATATGCATAATAATTAAAACATTAGTTCCATTTAGTTATTAATATACTCAGCTATGGATCATATTTCACGAGTCGCTATCTTTCTTGAAGTTGTTAAACACAACAGCTTTTCAGGTGCTGCCCGTGCGCTGGGAATAACCGGACCAGCAGTAAGTAAGCAAATACAAGCATTGGAGTCCGAACTGGATGTACGCTTGCTCACTCGAACAACGCGGCACGTTTCCGTGACCGAAGAAGGTGGGGTCTATGCAGAGCGGGCGCGCAAGGCTTTAGATGATCTCAATGAAGCAGAGCTATTGATTCAAGACTTGAAAGCCACGCCAAAAGGAAGGTTGAAGATAAATGCGCCCACATCATTTAGTCATCAATATTTACGCCAGCCAATTGCAGAGTTTGCCAAGCAATACCCAGAGGTAGAAATCGATCTGGATTTAAGCGATCGCTGGGTCGATGTGATCGGTGAAGGATATGACGTAATCATTCGAATCGGCGTTCTGCGCGACTCAACACTTATCGCAAAAAAACTAGCTGCCTGTCCAATTTTGCTTTGTGCCGCTCCAAGCCTGTTGGCCCGCCATCCTGATATTAAAAATTCAGTAGACCTAGAAGTGATACCCGCCGTTGTTTATAACCAACATGGCCGAGTCGAAGACTGGAGATATCAAGATGAATCTGGTAATGAGAACACTGTTCGCTTAGCTCGTAGCTTCGCCGTTAATACTGCAGAGATGCAAGTTGAGGCTTGCGTACAAGGCGTAGGTATCGCACTTGTTCCAATGTTTAGCGCTGCGCCGTATCTGAATTCAGGTGAGCTGATTCATGTACTCCCAAAGCTACGCACTTTTCCAGAGCGTGGCATTTATGCGCTCTACCCGCAGAGTCGCCAAGTCGCACAGCGCGTGCGTTTATTTATAGAGGCATTGAGTGATGCGACTAAAGATCTACCCTGGTAGGCAGTCACCTAAACTATTGGAAAACTTCTAAGTTTAGGCATTACACCAGAATGATTCATTCCAAATTAGGCATCGAAAAATTAACATTTTCGCGTACTGAAGCTGACGGCCAACGTTGCGTTATAGTTTTGCGTTTGGTGTAGAACCGAATGGAATCGGGGCCGTAAGCATGTAAATCTCCAAATAGTGAACGCTTCCAACCGCCAAAACTGTGATATGCCACAGGGACCGGCAAAGGCACATTAATACCGACCATACCTACTTTAATCATGTCTGAAAAATAACGCGCTGCTTCGCCATCTCGCGTAAAAATACAGGTGCCATTGCCATATTCATGCGCATCGATCAAGTCCATGGCTTCTTGCATCGATTGAGTCCGTACCACCAACAATACTGGCCCAAAGATTTCCTCTTGATAACAACTCATTTGCGCGCTTACGCGATCAATAAGGGTTGCGCCTACAAAAAAACCAGACTCAAAACCATCAACCTTATGTTCACGGCCATCAACAACAACTTGCGCGCCATCATGCTCAGCACTGTCGATGTAGCCTACAACTTTAGCTTTGTGCTGCGCCGTGATTAGAGGGCCAAAATCGCTGCTCGCATCACTAGCGACACCGATTGTGAGCTCGGTCATCTTATCTTGCATCTTGCTGATAAACGCGTCGGCGGCAGCATCACCCACGGCGACAGCAACTGACAGCGCCATGCAGCGTTCGCCAGATGATCCAAAGGCTGCACCAACTAACTGCGACACCGCATTGTCCATGTCGGCATCGGGCATAATAATGGCGTGGTTTTTAGCGCCTCCCAAAGCTTGACAGCGTTTGCCTGCGGCACTGGCGCGCGTATAAATAGATTCTGCAATGGGCGTTGAGCCAACAAAACTAACTGCCATGATTCGCTCGTCTTCGAGCAAGGTGTCTACCGCTTCTTTGTCACCATTAACCACGTTCATTACGCCGTCAGGCAAACCCGCTTCTTTGAGCAACTGTGCGATATACAGCGCCGAGCTTGGGTCTCGCTCTGAAGGCTTAAGGATAAAACAGTTTCCACAAACGAGTGCCGCTGGATACATCCACAATGGCACCATTGCAGGAAAGTTAAACGGAGTAATACCAGCCACAACGCCCAACGGCTGAAATTCGCTCCACGAATCAATGTTCGAACCTACATTTTTGCTGTGCTCACCTTTGAGTAATTCTGGCGCACTGCAGGCGAATTCAACGTTCTCGATTCCTCGTTGCAGTTCGCCTTGAGCATCGTGCACGATTTTGCCGTGCTCCTCTCCGATCAATCTGCAAATTTCATCGGCGTGTTCTTCGAGCAATTGCTTAAATCGAAACATCACCCTCGCACGCTTAATAGGCGGAGTATTGCGCCACTCAGGGAATGCAGCTTGCGCCGCGGCTATAGCTGATTCGACCGTTGCTTTATCGGCCACGGCCACTCGCTTAGTTATCTCAGCGGTTGCAGGGTTAAATACATCGAGTGAGCGGGCACTGGTCGTAACAATTTCACCATTAATGAGGTGACCAACAATGGGCAGAGCAGAAGAGTTTGATGTCATGATTTTTGTGTTTTTTTAAGGTCTAGAGAAGGTGTAATCGGTGCTCGGTAAATGTCGAAGAGCAGTATGGTTTGAGGCCGTTACAGCGTTAAACTTTTTTAGCATCATCAACAATATTCATGCTGGCCACGCCGCTGTTGCCTAACTCAACCGATGCAAATGGGCCGCCAAGATACAGATGTTCAGGGTCTTTTAGATCGAGCAAAGGAGTATCTTTAAGCACTTCACCCGCGAATTGTTCGGCATTGTCTTTAGGCCGATAGCCCAGAAAGTCCGCTCGGCTGTTATCCACCGGACAGCGATCGTTATTAGAAATTCCATACACGATAGTGAATTCAGTCACGGGCGTGTTGATCGACTGTTCTACTAAGTGAATAAGGTCATCGTACGACAGCCATGTACCCAACGCTCGCGCATTATTGACTTGAGCGCACGAAAAAATACGCATGCACACAGACTCTACTCCGCGTTTATCCCAGTACATGCTGGCTAGATCTTCAGCGAAACATTTGGCTAGCCCATAAAACGTATCTGGTTTGTGTGGCGCATCTAGGCCAACGCCCGCCGTTCTAGACTGCATACCCACCGCATGAACCGAGCTCGCATAAACAACGCGCCGTACACCATTTCGGTAAGCGGCTTCCCATATATGGTAAGCACCGACGATATTGGGACCTAAAATTGTCTCAAACGGGGCTTCGTCACCGTACGCGCCAAAGTGCACAATCATATCCGCGCCTTCTGTCACCGCCAGAATTGCGTCTAGATCTTCTAGGTCGGCCGGCTGATAGCTTTCACCTAGGTATAGCTTGCCAATGTCAGCCACCAAGTCGGTACTGACTAACTCTTCGCCCATTCGAGTTAACGGTTCCCTCAAATACGAACCTAGTCGCCCTGCTGCACCTGTTAAAACTATCTTTTTCATTACCACCCTCATCGTAACTGTGTGTTTCTTTAGAAGAAATCGCGTTTATCTAATCTGTCGGATTTTTGCTCGCGTGCCTAAATAACCGCGCGCTCAGTAAACGGCTGACCCAAGGCTATTCGCTCAAATGAGAACGGACTCAAATCAAGAGCCCGAAACTCTCCATAGGTAATCCATTCCGCCAAACCGCGCCCCATTGCAGGCGCTTGCTGAAAACCATGCCCGGAGAAGCCGTTCATAAATATAAAGTTGCTCACTTGCGAATGTGGTCCGATTATCGCATTTTGATCAAGCGTATTGTACGCGTAATGCCCTACCCAAGAATTAATTAGACGTATCGAATCAAACTGAGGAATTCGGTTTGCAATTGCGGGCCAAACTTTGTCTTCCCATAGATTATGATCTGCTGTGAAATCATCATAATCGACGCCAGGATCACTGTCTGGAGGGCAGCCAGCCAAATAATATTGCCCGTCAGAACGCATATGTACGCCTGACGGGTCAATGGTTAAGGGTAGATCTTGGTCTAGCGGTTTTTCCGCCTGGAACACATAGGTGTATCGCTTACGAGGCTCAACGGGTATATCTAGCTCAGCCATCTGCGCCGTTCGATTAGCTCTTGGGCCAGAAGCATTAACAAGATAACCGCAAGCAATACGTTCGCCGGTACTCAAGGTCACGCTTTGAACCAACGCACCTTCAGTATTTTTGTGTATTGCCACTACTTCGTTTGAACAATATTCAACGCCGCGCTCGGCTGCGCAGCGTTTCCACCAATCAAACACTGTGTTGCCGTCATAGTAGCCTTCGTTTACGAGGTTATGGCTAGCAACGAGAATGTCGTCGAGTTGATAAAACGGATAATCGCGTGCAATGTCATCACGCGTCATAATTTGAGTGCCCGCTCCGCATTTAGCCTGCAACACTTGCGCCTCGCACAGGGACTGGGCGAATGACGCATTGTCGGCCAAATAGAGATAGCCAAAACTCTGAAAATGAATGGCGGGTACACGCGGGTCATTGTCAAAGAAGTCCTGAAAATTATTCACGAACTCCGCTGCAAACTGTGAAACACGAATATTTATTTCATTAGAAAACTGCTGCCGCATACAACTATTGGTATGCGCCGTGGATGACCATTCGTAACTAGTGTCTCGCTCTACTACCAATACTGACCCGTCAAAATCCGCGTTATCGCTTAAGAACCAGGCAAGAGACGAACCCATCTTTGCGCCGCCCACAATGACGACATCATAATACGATTTTTCAGGCGCTTTGTAGGCTCTCCTCTTTATCACTATTGTTCGCTATCTAGAATAGATCGCTCCATTGCGTTTATCTGTTCGCGACTTAGACCGTAAGATTGCTCAAGATCCTCTGGTGTCACATAGCCACCCTGTAAATCTCTTATAAGTTTTTCAGGACTACGCTCAGACGGTTTTCCATACCCTGCTCCACCGGGAAACTCTAACAATACTCGAGCGCCATGTGGTACAAATTGCTTACCTTTACCGAACATCGCTTGGCCATCGCTGCGAGCGATTGTAGTCGCGCCACCAGAAGCACCACCTTGACGACCTCGTGCAGGAAAACGCACTCGGTCGAACATTGCCGAAAAATCAAATTCGTGGCCTTGGGTGGCACCCACTTCCATAAACTGACCTAGCCCGCCACGAAACTGTCCAGCGCCACCGCTATCGGGACGTAACTCTTTGCGCCAAATAATCACAGGCCCTGAGTGCTCTGTTGCTTCCACCGGCATGGTCATTACACCTGATGGAAAGGCTGTTGCGTTCATCCCATCCAGCGTAGGTCTAGCGCCTGCGCCCCCAGAATTAAACGTGAGCACTTCTGCGCGACGCGTATTAGCAGGCGCTACCTGATCGGTGCGCGGACGAATCGACATCTGGAAATTGCACAGCGTTCCGGCCCCTTCGGCTGGCACTGTGTGCGGTAATATTTTGTCGAGTGCGTTATAGACCGTATCGGGCACCATGTGACCAATAACGTGGCGTAAGGCAACAGGCGCAGGATGCAACGCATTGAGAATACTGTGCTCTGGCGCGCTGATCTCAAACGGCGCTAAGGATGCCGTGTTGTTAGGAATTTCCGGGGCGATCGCACACTTTAATGCGTAACAGGCATACGCTTGGGTATACACCAACGGTACATTAATGCCTTTTTTATCCAGACCAGACGTTCCGCTAAAATCACAGATAATTCGGTCGGCTTTAATCTCCAAACTGACCTTTAGGATTATAGGCGTATCGTATCCGTCAATGGTCATCTCGCCATCGGCTGACGCTTGCGGTAACTCTGCGATTTTTTCTAATGTCGCACGGCGCGAGTTACTCAAAATAAATTCTGAAATCTCGCTTAGGTCACTTAACGAGAATTCTTCCATCATTTCGATTAAACGTTTGTGACCAATCTCATTACAGGTGGTCAGTGCATTTAAGTCCCCAATGAGCTGGTCAGGTTCTCGCACATTACCTCGCACTAAATTCAGGAAAGCACGATCTTCTTGTCCTCGCTCTGCAAGTTTCATAATAGGTATATAGAGGCCTTCTTCGTAAACCGACTCTGCGTCAGCACCAAAACCCCGTCCACCGATATCCACAACGTGTGCAGTGCATGCAAAAAAACCAATAAGTTTTTCTTGATGAAACGAAGGTGTTACCACGGTTATGTCGTGCAGATGGCCTGTGCCTTCCCAAGGGTCGTTGGTGAGATAGACATCGCCATCAAAAATGTTGTCCTGCCCTATACGTCGAATAAAGTGTGCAACCGCGGCAGCCATTGCATTGACGTGACCTGGAGTGCCTGTGACGGCTTGCGCCAACATGCGCCCTTGCGGATCATAGACACCCGCCGATAGATCGCCTGCTTCGCGCACAGAGGTGGAGAATGCAGTACGAATAAGCGCTTGAGCTTGCTCTTCGACGACCGAGATCATACGGTTCCACATAACCTGCTTCGCGACTAAATTTAGTGGTTTTGTCATTTTGTTTTGTCTGTTTTTTGGCTCAGGTTTTATACTTATATTTTACGCTCTATAAGCTCAATACTTCCATCAGCACGCTTTATTGCAATCCGGCTAGCCGGCACAATGATCGTTGTTTCGTCTTCCACGATTGCAGCAGGACCCTCGACAAATTCTGAGGTGCTCATTGCATCTCTGTTGACTAAACTAGCCTCCATTCGTTCGGCCCTAGCGGGATCAAATATCGCTCGTAGTCCAACCGTTTTGGCTGCGCTACTTAATTGGCTTGAATCGCCACCTTTAACATCAGGTTCTACATCTCTTTGGTTAGGGTTAGTAGAGAGCTTAGGGGTCGTGGCATTTACCGACCACACGGTAATCTCTATATCTAAGCCTTCGACCACGCGACCAAACAAGGCTTTGTAATGACGTTCGAATAACTCAATAAATTCGTCGGCTTTTGGCTCCTGCGCTTGTTGCGGCGCCACTTCAACAGGTACTTCCCAGCCTTGACCGGCGTAACGCATATACACTTTGTATTGCGTAGTAATTGGCGCTTGCGCATCGCAAGATCGAACAAAGCCAGTGGCTTCTTCTGACAGTTGGTTTAGCAATTCTTTGATCGCGCTGGGATCGAACTCCGACGCCCGCATATAGACAGACCGGTTTGCTTCAAAACTGTAGGGGGCACGTAAGAAACCGATGGCTGATCCCACCCCCGCGCCTACGGGTACCAGCAATCGTTGAACTCCCAGTTTTTCGCACAAGCGACCAGCATGCAATGGCGCCGCGCCACCAAAGGCGATCATGGTGTAGTCGGCTAGGTCTTCACCATTTTCAACCGCGTGTACACGTGCGGCATTAGCCATGTTCTCGTCAACCACCTCAACTAATCCATAGGCCGCTGTTAAAGCATCGATATCGAGGGTTGATCCTATTTCATCATTGAGTGCTTGGGCTGACGCTTTAGAGTCTAGTTTGATCGACCCGCCCGCAAAATTGTCTGGGTCGAGCTTGCCCATAATAAGATCAGCATCCGTTACAGCAGGTCTAGTACCACCCCGCGCATAACAGGCAGGCCCTGGCTCTGAACCCGCAGATTCTGGCCCGACTCGTATTTGCCGCATGCTGTCCACATGAGCCAAAGAGCCTCCCCCTGCACCAATCTCAACCATGTCAATTACAGGAATCGAAATGGGCATGCCTGAGCCTTTCTTGAAACGATAAGTTCTAGCCACTTCGAACACACGGCTAGTTTTGGGCGTTTGATTCTTGATCAAACAAATTTTCGCGGTAGTCCCGCCCATATCAAACGACAACACTTTGTCTAATCCATAGCGAGACGCTATGTCTGCAGCGAATACCGCGCCACCAGCGGGCCCCGACTCAACTAAACGCACCGGAAATTCTGCCGCGTTTTCTAAAGAAATAATACCGCCACCAGAGTGCATTAAGAAAATGGTGCATTGCACGCCCTGATCACTCAGTTGTTCGGCTAGGCGATCTAAATAACTCTTCATTAACGGTTTGATGTAAGCATTGGCCACTACAGTATTGAATCGCTCGTATTCACGCATTTGAGGCGAGACGTCGCTTGATAACGAAACGATTACGTCCGGCAGTAAGTCTTCTAACACCGACCTCACTAACCGCTCGTGTTCAGGATTTAAGTACGAATGCAAAAAGCCCACGGCAATGCTCTGATAGCTTTTCCCCTTGAGCTCTATTACGAGTTCTTCAACTTGTTTACGCTGCAGGGGCACCAACACCTCGCCGCTTGCCGCAACCCGTTCATGCAGTGTGTAGCGATCTTGACGAGGCAATAAGGGCTCGGGAAGTTGTAAATTTAAGTCGTATTGCTCAAACCGTGATTCAGTACGCATTTCAATTACGTCGCGAAAACCCTGAGTCGTAATTAATGCCGTTTTGGCACCACGTCGCTCGATCAACGCATTAGTGGCAAGGGTAGTGCCATGAATAATCTGCTGAATGTCACTCGCCGCTATCCGAGCCTTAGTGCATACCTGCTGCATGCCATCGATAATGCCTTGCTCTGGCGCTATATAAGTCGTGAGCACCTTTGCTGAGTATTGGCTATTACCCACTTCTAATACGACATCGGTAAAGGTTCCTCCGATGTCGACTCCCATTCTTATTTTATGTTCGGTCATCTCTATATTGGGTCAATGCGATAGGCGATCATTACAGAGCCATTAAGGTGTGTTGAAGATTCTGATTGCAGTATAAGAAGTCCTGCAAATAATTCTAATCTTTTAGCTTTAATGTCTCAAAGCAGCAGTAATGTGTAATTGGCCTGTACATTACAAAACCTTGCTCTACTATTACCTATACTAATGCTCCAGACAATTGCTTCACAAACTTCTAAATCGTAACCCTGTAGGAAAATGCAGTGAAACAACTCAACTTTAACCATCTTCAGTATTTCTTTGCTGTAGCCAAAGAAGGTAGTGTTACGCGCGCGGCCGAGGCTCTGCATGTAACACCACAAACGGTTAGCGGCCAATTAGCCACTTTTGAAGAATACATAGGGGCTCCTCTTTTTGAGCGCCAAGGCAAGCGTCTAGAGCCCAATAGCTTAGGGCAAATTGCGCTGCGTTACGCTGATGACATTTTTCAGTTGGGCAACGAGCTTTCTCGCACTTTGGCATCGCACGACACAGGCCAATTAGCCAACTTTAACGTGGGCGTCGTCGACGCGATCCCCAAGGTTATGGTGTTTGAAATGCTCAATAATTGCTTCGACTTAGAAAATAAATTTGTACTTGAGTGCCGTGAGGGCGACTTGTCGAGTCTACTATCAGATCTTTCCATAAATAAGCTAGATCTGATTCTTTCGGATCAACCTATGCCTGTTGGTGTGAGCGTACGCGCCACAAGCCATTTCTTGGGTGATTCCGGCGTTACGTTTTTTGCGCGCAGAGATTTGTGCGATCGTTACGACAAGACGTTTCCACAATCACTTCACCAAGCACCGTTCCTTATGCCAGGCCGAGATTCGGCACAGCATCAGAACTTGGTTTCATGGTTTTCACAAAACAAGATCGCACCAAGAATCGCTGCGGAGTTCGACGATACGGCATTGCTAAAGTTTTTTGGCCAAACTGGCCGGGGGATATTTTGCGTATCTACTGCGGTAGAACGAGATGTTCTTGTGCAATTTGATGTGGGAATTATCGGAAGGGTGACGTCGGTCTCTGACCGCTTTTATGGCATCTCGCCAGAGCGTAAGATCAAACATCCAGCGCTAGAACCTGTACTGGCTGCCGCAAGCCGACTGCTTTCGAAAGAGTCTTAGTCCAATGAGCACGAATATTAGTCGCGTAAGTGACAAGACTAGTTGCTAATTTTGATTGCCGGTATGTAACTTCTATGGCCGCAGCGTTGAACAGTGCGGCCATTCCTAACAGTTTGCTTGTCGTTTCTGCAATTGCTGCAGAGCGTGTAGTTGCTATTAGTTCCTATAAATAATCGCTTCGCCCTACCCTTCAGCATCTACGTAAGCGACTAAAACTAACAATACGATTGTTACGGCTAACATAATTTCCATTTCTACTATCCTATGTAAAGTTACCTGTCTTGGTTTGACTAGGCATTGGTTTCTCAACGGCAACAATGTGTTGCTATCTAGCTAGGTTATCCAGCGAGCGCATAATAGGGTCAAACATGTATAGGCGCTGTGCTTCTAGCTTGTAGATATTTTAGATCTAATCATAATTATTGTTAGATAAAACCTTACATACACTTTGGTTAGAACAATTTGTATAAAACCGCTATCCAGAGATTAAGGTAGCTTCGGCAAAAAAGTAATTTAAGTATTTTCCGAACGTAACTTAATAATTATTCGACTTTTATATTTATTTTAGTTCTGTAGTATGCATCTCATCAACACACACAGAGAGGCACCATGAAAATTCAAATCTATTCCAACGATATCAATCTCACTGACCCCCTCAAGCTCAGCATAGAAGCGCAAGCCGAAAAACGCGCAGCGCGACACGTTGATCGAATCGACACCATGGTAATCCGAATCAAGGATCTAAATGGCCCCAAGGGCGGCAAGGACAAACAGTGCACAGTGGAGATACATCAGGCTGGGCAAGCTCCGATTGTCGTCACTAAGCAAAGCGAGTCACTCGCTAAAGCGATCAACAAAGCACTCGGGCGAGCGGTTAGAACAAGCGTACGTAAAACACGAAAACAAAATGTCTACAGCGCTGTCCGACGCCGTCGTGACAAATTCAAAGAATTGTTCGGCCGCACGATGCAAGATTCCGATCCTGTCAATCAGTAAGATTTAATAATTTGAAATCAAGAAATCCATTGACCATTGCATGCAATTTCCTAGGGCTGCAATGATCGGGCCTCATGAGCGCCCAGTTCCCATTATCACTGGGCGCTCCTTTTTTTGCCAACTTAGGCCGAATAGATCAACAGACATTTGACATAACGAGAACCAATATGAACTTACAAAACCTTCTTTCAGAATTCAGCGCAGCGACACAATCGCAGAATGCGCATGCCACGAGTCACACTCCTCAAAGCGCGGCAGCCAACAGCCCGGTAAGCAGTAACCCAGTGAATAGTGCACTTCAGTCCATCAAGTCGAGCTTCCCGGGTGGGCTCGCTGGTGGCGCGGCTGCGGGCGGCGTTGTTGCACTGCTTCTAGGGAGTAAGTCCACGAGAAAAGTCGCCAAGAAAATGGCTAAGTTTGGTGGTACAGCGGTCTTAGGCGGACTTGCCTACAAAGCCTACTCAAATTGGCAGGACAACAAAGCACTCAACCAAACCCAGCCACTTCAAGATCAAGATATTCAGCAAGCCGCCGCTTTACTAAGTCCTTCGACAGCGGCTGAATTTGGAGCCGCAGCAGAAACGGTTGAGCTGGCTCACACCGCACTAGAGATAACCCTTGTCAAAGCAATGATCGCCGCATCAAAAGCTGATGGACAGATTGACGCTGTCGAACAAAAACGCTTGTTGGCCACCGTTGAAAAACTAAACTTGGATTCAGAGCAGAAAGGCCAGTTGTTTGGCCTAATGGCCGCCGACATCAGTGTTCAAGAGATCGCGGCTTCGGTAGAGACTGAAGAAGCACGCGCAGAAGTCTACTTAGCCGCCTACCTTGCCATTGAAGTTGACGATCAGCGCGAGCGTGCGTTTCTCAACGACTTGTCACTGGCGCTAAAATTGCCTCGCGGGCTGGCCGCCTATCTAGAACAACAGGCTGACCAAGGGGTCAGTCTATAGCCGCGACACCAAAGCCAAACGTCAACGCAGTCCAAAAAAAAGGGCTCAGCACTTTGCTGAGCCCTTTTTTAATATAAACTCTTAGTCAAATTTCAAACTGCAACCACAAAGGCCCACCATGTCACTTGATCCAGTCATTTGGTTTTTTATATTCGGGGTGCTCGCAGGCGTCCTGAAATCTGAATTGCGCTTGCCAAGCCCAATTTACGAGTTTGTCTCAATGCTTTTACTGATCACCATCGGCCTCAAAGGTGGTATCGAACTTGCCCAACAACCGTTCGGAACGCTACTACCGCAGATTCTCACCATCATCACTATGGGCTTCCTACTGCCTTTGATTGCGTACCCGCTATTAAAATACATAGGTAGACTCAGCACAGTAGACTCAGCGTCAATTGCAGCTCACTATGGATCAGTGAGCGTGGGTACTTTCGCGGTCGCCGTGGCGTATATGGGCGCACGCGATGTAATGTTCGAGCAGCACATGGCGCTGTTTGTGGTTCTTTTAGAAGTACCTGCAATCTTAGTCGGTATTGTCATTGCTAAAGGTTGGTCAGGGGATACTCGCTGGGGCGAGATTGGCCACGAAGTATTGCTTGGCAAAGGCGTTATGTTACTCATGGGCGGCCTAGTCATAGGCTGGTTAAGTGGCCCGACAGGAGTCGAGTCCATTACGCCTCTGTTCTTTGATCTCTTCAAAGGAATTCTGGCACTGTTTATGCTCGAGATGGGTTTGATTACTGCAACTCAACTTGGCAGCTTGCGGCATTACGGGGTGTTCTTAGTCGTATTTGGTATTGCCGTACCTTTGCTATTTGGTGCTATTGGCGCCGTTACGGGCACCCTGCTAGGACTTTCAATAGGCGGTACCGCAATTCTGGCCACGCTGTTTGCCAGTGCATCCTATATAGCGGTGCCCGCCGCGATGCGGATATCCCTACCTGAGGCAAATCCGACATTGTCGCTGACCGCTTCGCTGGGAATAACCTTTCCATTCAACATTCTATTGGGCATTCCGATTTATCACAGTTACGCCCAATACGCACACACTGCTTTAGTGTGATCGCCAACCTATATTTAGTCACGACGCAGAGGCTATTCGCATGAAAACATACAATCAAAAACTACTCACTATTTACACCGAAGCGGCACTGGAATCTTCATTGATTCGCAAGATCGACAAACTCGGAGCAACCGGCTACACGATCACTAACGCCAGAGGCAAAGGTAGCAGCGGATCGCGCACAGCATTCTGGGAAGCTAACTCAAACATCCGTGTAGAAATTATCTGCACCGAAGAAATAGCCATAGCTATTTCGCAGGGCCTGCATGAGAAGTACGGCAAGAACTACGCGATGATGACGTTTACGAGTGATATTGAGGTTATGGCGACCGAAAGTTGAATGCGAAGACGGCTAAAGGTGGTAATCAAGTGACTCGATTGTCACCTATATAAAGAGTGATGTAGGGCCTGAATACGTTCGTAAAGCAACCAGTCCTCTTCGTATAAAATACGCACCCGATCTATATTTTCTCTAGTCGATAAGTGTTGATAGCTAGGAGAGGCGTTGATTCTTGGAAGATCCACGACGCCTATCAGGGGTTGGATTCGCTTAAGTTCTATATCTATGTTTTCGAGTAGCAGTATATCGTCAACTACTAGCTCCCCACCGTTCAAACAATAGCTCACCATAGGTCTAAAGTGGTCGAAATGAACTTTTTCGAAGTATCGCTGATTCTTTACCACGGATTCAGCAAAATCAAGATAATCAGAGAATTGCATAGACTTAAACAAGTTGTGCCGATCATATCGCTGTTGCCAAAGGTAGTCTGAAGCCATGCGAGAAAAAGGGTCACGAATAATCGTAAACTTAAAATATGATTCGAGCACAGATGGGTCGACCAACCCCAATTCTTCCAAATCTCCAGGCGTCAAGTGATGTAGGGTCCGCTCCTGATCGCCCATTCTAACTACGCCGAATAGCTGTTGTTTACTTCTTAAATTAAAAACCCGTTCGATGGATGTACCGCCGCAACGAGGTATATGGAGAAAGATGAATTTATTTTTTTGACAAATCGGCATAAACTCAGAACTAGGTCGATTGTTCGCAAACAGCGTCACTAAATTAAAAAAAGGTCAGTAAGCACCAATGCTAAAAACAGTACTGGAAAAGGGCGTTGAGTCATCGGCTGCTGAGCTTGCCTATAAAGCAAAAACTCAATTAGGTGTGAATCGCACAGACATAACTGCTCAACATGCAGAACCTGTCTACCAATCCATGCCAAAACTTTCCGTTGCTGCTGATTTCTCTTTGATTGACGATATTGCAATTGGCAACAATAAACAAGCCGCGTTATCTGCCGATGTCACTGGGGTGATTGTCGAAACACGAGAACACCACGCACTTGAAGCGGTCATATTAAATGTCCACAAAAGGTGCAAAATCCCTATACAGCTCTTCCACGGAACAAATAATCTAAAGTTTATTTTGTCCACCAAGATCGCTGATCTGATCGAGCGCGGCGATGTTCTTCTAACACCAATATCTGCCAATGCCCTTGACGCACGTGCATACAACGCGCTCTTCTTGTCGCCCAAATTTTGGGAGGCAATGCTGGGCAGAAAAAAAATATTGGTCTTTCAGACCGACTCCTTATGTTGTTTGAATTCGCCTTATGATCTAAACGGATTTTTACATTTTGATTACATTGGCAGTCTATGGGGTTTTTATCGTCCAGTGCGTCTACGTATAGCTGGAGGCAGTGGTGGCTTCAGCTTACGCGATTGGGCGAAATCGGTTAACTGTTTGGATAAATTTCCTGCTGATAGATGGGGAGGCGGAGAAGATGGTTACTTTGCGTTTCATCTAGATTTGATTGGCGATAAGGTGGCTTCGATCGACGAAGCAGCAAAATTTTCCACTCAAGACAGGTTTCTGTATCACAGTTTTGCCGCGCACGGTTTAAGAGCACTAAATACTTCTGACCGGAGCGCTTTCATTTTGTATTGTCCTGAGGCCAAAGAGATTTTTCCAGCTCTCTGGCCTCAGGAAACCTAAAGGCTTAGAAAAATGTTTATATCTGATGCATTAAAATTGGTCTTCTTTGAAGTTCCTAGAACAGGCTCCAATTCTGTTACCGCTGCTCTAAATGAGTTGGACCCCGAGGCACCCACCGCAAAAACGCGTTCTCAGAGAGGCGTAACATTTGATTACCACGTCTTCATGCTGCCCACTGATTTACCACAGGCAGGGTATCGCTTACTTGCAGCTCATAGAAACCCTTATGAGCGACTGTGGTCGCACTGGAAGTTTCGAAACAAATACGGAAACCCTCCTGTGTTTCGCACAACTTCTTGGGAACGCTATGTACAGTGGGCCTGCGACCCAAGTTCAGCGAAAGAAATACGAGGAGCAATGCTGGATGTTCCAATATGTGAGATGTTCGATTGTGACAGGGTTGACAACTGGTTGCAGTTTGAGGATTTGGAACAAAGCTGGCTTAAACTATCGAAGGACATGGGTATTGCATTACCTCCGCTTCCGCTCAAGCATTCTTCGCCGATCAAAGGGGATTTTCGTGATGCTTATAACCACGAGCTTGCATCACTAGTATTTACTCGATTCGCCGCAGATTTTGAGCGTTTTGGGTACGACCCTGATTCTTGGAAACGCTCTCATAAGAATAACGAGCCGAACCTTTTATCTATTTCGAACAACTTGGAGTCAAAGGAACAAGAACTTAACAAACCTAAGATCGCAATACTTACGCACTTTCAAAGATCATTTACTGCCTTTTCGCTAAATCGAGTGGTGCAGGATCAAATCGCAATGCTTGTAGGGCATGGCTACGACACAACCGTATTGGTTTCAGAGTCTAGCGCATGGGATTCGCCTGAGGGTAAGTATGCTGACCCTCGGATCAAACTCGTGCAGCTTCCTAATTTTGCAGAAATTATTGATGAAGAAAACCCCTCTGAAACCGAGCAGGAAATAGCTGAACTCTCAGAAGCGTTAGCGTCAGCTTTGGACGGCATTGATGTTGTCTTTACTCATGACATTGTCTACATGGGGCGCTCAAAGAAACTGATGCAGGCTGCGTGGAATACCGCAAAGAAACAACCTAAGCTTAAATGGCTGCACTGGATTCATTCTGCCGCCAATCCCGCCTTAATTAACAAGACCCCATCAGCAGCGGCTATTCATTCTAAGTTTGTGTCTGAAGGTTGGGCAAACAGCCAGCTTATCTTTTTTAATCATATGTCCATTCCGCGACTCGCAGAATGGTTTGGCTATGCTGAAGCGGACATTAAAATCGTTCCACACCCTTTAGATGTATGCACTTTTTTTGGTTTCTCCTCGTTGACGAGCCAAATATACGAATCATATCAATTATACGACGCAGACTACATCGCGATCAGTCCGACTCGATTAACGTCAAATAAGCAAATTGAGTGGGTAATTAAAATCATGTCTCGTCTTAAATTCAATGGAGCGAAAGTTCGTCTATTGTTGTTGGATTTTCATTCCAATAAGGACAAGAGCATCGAGTATCGCTCAAAATTAAAACGGCTAGCTGATGAATGGGGAATGGATGCAAGCGACGCAGTCTTTATATCCGAGTTTGACGAGTCATTGCGTTTTGAGGCGCCACACAGCATGGTGAGAGAGCTTTTTTCCTTGTCGCATGTGTTTATTCAGCCTAGTGTATCTGAGAGCTATTCGCTAGCTGCGCAAGAAGCCGCCGCCTTAGGCAACTTACTAGTATTGAATACTGATTTTCCGCCCATGCATGAGATGTATGGGAAGCATGCGATGTACTTTCATTTTTCTTCCTATATGAATCGCGACACACTCAAAGACGGCCAAACGATAACTAGGTTTCAAGAGGTCGAGTTCGGTTTCGAACCGCCCAACGTGCCATCGTCACTTGTGACTCAAAAGGGTGAGAGCTGGTTTGTTGGTGGCGATGTCGCTTACGCAGACCAAATAGCTAGAAAGATTATTGAGGAGTTTGCTAGCAACATGGTTCTTGCACAACGACAGATGCGGTTACGCGACAGGAATCTATACTCAATTTTTCGTAATCACCTTGAACCGTTACTCACGGCTTCTGTATCCGTGGACAGGCCAATTTAAGCTAAACGGATTGGCACATTGCGGTGAATTTTGACGGTTCTAAATCCAAGTCTCTTCTCCAGCCTTTATCCAGAGCCTATACAGTGCGCGCTACGTCCTTTTGGGGTGACATCCGCCTCACATTGTCGTACTATTGTGGTATTATGTGCTTAGGTTTCGATGACTTAGGAAACTCCTTTTGCACATTAATTTTGTATAAAAGGTTAAGTTAGAATAATACGAAAGACAACGTTGTGGAGAAGCAAAGTGACTAATAAGAACCCGAACCTTGATAAGGTTACCAATGATTCAGATATCAGTAGCGAACAGAAGACAGCCATAGAGAAAAGAAGGAATGTTCTAAAGGGTGCGATCGCTGGCGCCGGCATAACCGCTGTTTTACCAGAAGCTTGGGTAAACCCAGTGATTAACACGGTTGTTGTTCCAGTACACGCGCAAACTTCTTCGATCACAACGGCCCCAGTGACATCTGTGCCAGTCACAACCGTGCCGTTGCCGTAACTTCGCTTCCGGTTACGACAATATAGCCTCACCGCTAGTCACTACGGTTTTTCTAACAACCGGCTTGCAACAACACCCTGATACTACACCCCATACTTGGCCGGTATCCGCCTTTGAGATACTGCCAAGGTCAGCTATTGGGTCGGCGGGACTAGGTAGATAAACATTCTCAGCTAAAAAGTATCCACAACTTGTTATGTGGTGGATTCCATTCAGTTAGTGCGAATGGATCCAATAAAGCTTGAACCCAAAGCGGGTAAAACGCAGAGATGTCAATTCCACACAATATCCCTAAAGTATTATGGTTCGCAAATGAATCAAATAATTAACCGTCTCACTAAAACACTCTGCCTTGTCAATATGAACAGCGAGACTAACAGTACATCCGCCTTTTGGGCTCTATCGTTAGATCGATTTCAATTGTCACATGCTTTGAGCTCTTAAAATAATACCAATCTGGATTTTCTCAATAACATATCGAGTGCTTTGGTTTAAAAGCTGTAACTTCAGACTCAGCTTCCATCACTCGATATTTTGAACCTGCTTATTGATAATAATATTAATACCCATTATTAACAGCCACTTAAGTTCGAACATGTTTCACTTATTCGATTACATGTCACCAGTTATGTCACCAATAGAGTTTTAGCACTTAAAGACAGATTAGCGCGATTGAGTTGTTCTTCGTATTGACAAAAATGCGGCGCTTGTCACCCTCGACTTCGAATCCCTCGCCCGCACCGATTCCACCTTAAAAACCATCTTCATCCAGTTGATTTAAATTGGACATCATGACCTCGCGATCTACCCGAATGTTAAAACTGTAAGCATGTTCGCACAATCTGTTGATCGCTTTCGCTGTATTAAATGCTTCCTAGCAATCAAGCTTTACGATTCTGTGCGGCCGGCCTAGCGGCTCGATCAGCTCGGTGCTCAGGTTAAGTATTTGGCGGCCGCACGCAAACTATCAACCGTATCTATCGCAGGTCAATAAAAAATGACAACTAAGCCCATATACTTCGCAGCTCATGAATTGCTACTCGCTCCAAGTTTAGAGTGTCATGTTCGTTGCACGGCTTTATTTCAATACGATCAAGTGGTTGTTCTACAAAATAACTTAACGTGGCTAACGATAGTCCGTCACGTGAAAATATTTCAATCGATGAAACGTCCATAATAATTCGCAAGCAAAGATCTTTTTGACCACCATGAAGATATGGAGCTTTGATTGGGCTGTGGGCCCCGCTCTCTTCACTCATACTAAAGACCGAATTCTGTCTATTCACCTCAACTTGAGTACCCTCCTCAGTAACACTGATAATCAATTGCTCATCAAAATCATTGTGAAACCTAAGTTCCCAATCTCGTTTAAGTGATGACTGCTGAACATGTAACTCGATATCTAGCGCGCTGCGGGGCGACTCTTGCATATGTAACTGAAAAGCACTATCGATAAGAAGGTTTTCAAAAACCTGTGGCTCATCAAGTCTAAGCGAGTCGATCTCTTCGATTGGTTTGCAGGTCAATCGTAAACCGAGATGGGTATCAATCAATGACAATTCACGAGGCAGCGACATTGCCCCGCGCCAAGGGTCGGTGGGAACACTATTGGCGTATTGCCAGTTACTCATCCATGCAATCAATAATCGCCGCCCATCCGTGACAGGCACATCACTCCAAGTGACTCCAGCATAAAAATCTGGGCCGTAGTCTGCCCACAAAACCTCAGAGTGCTCTGGTATAAATCGATCACCGTCAAAATCTCCAACAAAATACTGAGTCGCGGACCCACCACTTGGCCCGCCGGGGTTGAGCGAAACAATCAACACCCATTTTTTATCTTGGCTGCCCTCGACTTGTAACTGAAATAGATCAGGACATTCCCAAACGCCACCATGTGAGCCAGCACCCTCTCCAAAATCATGGAAATGCTCCCAACTGCGTAAATCTGCAGAGCGAAAGAACTGTATCACCGAACCCGCTGCTAACACCATAACCCAGCAACCAGAACGATCATCCCAAAACACCTTGGGGTCTCTAAAATCAACGATTCCGCGATTGCCTAGGACTGGATTACCCGAATACATAGTCCAGCTAGACCCAGAATCATTGCTGTATGCCAAACTCTGTACTTGGTCACCGGTGAGCGAGCTGTGGGTGAATATGACCACCAATGGAGGTTTGTTATTCACTCCAAATCCAGAAGTGTTGTTCCAATCCACCACTGCGCATCCAGAAAATATCAAGCCCAAGCCCTCGGGCTCTGAGTGCAATGCCACAGGGTGATGTTGCCACGTAAGTAAATCGGAACTCGTCGCATGCCCCCAATGCATGTTGTTCCAAACTTTATCCGAAGGGTTATATTGATAGAAAAGGTGGTAAAGCCCTTCAAAATAAACCATACCATTAGGGTCGTTCATCCAGTTTTGTGGTGGGCTGAAATGTACTTGTGGCCGGTGCTTTTCGCCATAAACCAGCGGGAGACCTATGGTGGAATTATTCATGATTTTTTTTAATTTTAGATATTCTACGAATGCTAAGGTCTGAAATTGTTGCAGCGCCATCTGCAAACACGGTTATCTGCGATAAAGGCTCTTCGGGGTAAATTAGCTCCGACATCGCATACTGACCACCATTTAAAAACACTTCGACTGAGCACCTATCAACATAAATTTCAATGTTAAGGCTTTGATACTCTCGTTTTACATTAGCCACATGTAGACCCGCGAAACCCTCAGCAAAATCCTCATTGCCACTATTACTCCGATCAACGTAGAAAACAGCTTCTGACTTTCGGTAGCCAATGCGGGTTTTTTGGTTCTTTGAGTTCGCTAACTCAATGCCAATCTCATCAGCTTCACCAACATCAAGATCAACTTGAATGCGACTCGATGACAAGCCCCCCCCTACTAGAGTTGGGATATTGAATTGAATCTTGCCAACATCTGCTAACTCGCTACCAAGCAGTTCATCATAAACAGGCGCGGGGCGACAAGTCAGCGTTATTGCGCCATCAATCGTTTCAATCTTTAACTCTCGAATCATGGTCATAACGCCTCTCCATTGGCTGGTAGGCGTTTTATAAGCATAGATCCAGTTATTCATCCAGCCTATTGAAAAAACCCGATCTCCAAACTTTGAACCCTCTAGGTTGGTCCAGCCCACACCCGCGTAATTATCCATTCCCCAATCAAGCCATTTCACCTCAGATTGTTGGCTGCTAAATGTAAACTTGCCATCTATTTCTGCAAAGTCTCCGATGAAATACTGTGTACCGCAACCACCATTGGGGCCGCCAGGGTTAACGCTGACAATCAGCACCCAGGCTCGTTTGCCTGAATTACTGTCAATCGGCATATAACGCAGATCAGGGCACTCCCACTCTCCGCCATGCGCGCCCTTACCTTCGCCAAAACAACTTTCAAACTGCCAATCAATTAAGTTGGCCGAAGACCAAAACTCAATTCGCTCTGGACCAGCCACCGCCATAACCCACAAAGAGGCTGGCTCATACCACATGACCTTTGGGTCACGAAAGTCTGGCGACATGCCTTCAGTGTTTACGATAACTGGGTTGTGTTCGTACTTGGTAAAGGTTCTGCCCTTATCAGTGCTATAGAACATAGACTGCTGCTGTCTTGGAAGTTCAGAGGTATAAAACCCAATCAAGGCATTTTCGCCAAAACCAGCTGTATTATTTTTGTCTACTACCAGACAACCTGAGAAACACATTCCCAACTTATCATCAGGCTCAATCGCTTTTGGGAGCTCTTGCCAGTCGAGCAAGTTTTTTGAAACAGCGTGCCCCCACGACATGCCACCAAAGACCTTATCGTAATCGTCATGTTGATAGCAAAGATGGAACTCTCCATCGAAATAGACCATACCATTTGGGTCACTCAGCCAATTTTTGCTAGAGGTGTAATGGTAATTAGGGCGATATTTTTCGGGCCCGGTGGAGACAATATCCACATCGGGCAAAACGTAACTGCTAAGAGACATACTTTATAATGCAAGGTGTAAAGTTGAGGGGGTTTGCAACGGCTTGCTTCCAAAACTCGCCGTTGCAAAATTACGGATGATCGATAGAGAAAATACTAAAAACGGTTTTCGCTAAGTGGCGTCTTGTCGACGCGCAGCAAGTTGCGTTTCAACTTTCGCTAGAGTGGTGCGGTTGATTCGATACTTCATAATCAACAAACCTGCTGCTAGAAAAAACACGGCTGGCACCACATTAAACATCAAGCGAATACCGGTGACGGCCGAGTCGGTTTGTATTTCATTCGCGATAAAACCGAAGCCCGCCAACATAAACGCCGGTAATGCGCCGCCAACGGCCGAACCAAATTTGAGTGAGAACATAGACGCTGACACGATCAAACCTGCCGTTTGCTTGCCAGTAGACCATTCACCAAATTCAGCGCAATCGGTGTACATAGAAAACAAAAGAGTAATGATCACACCAAATGTAAATATACCGAGACTGTGTACTAAAACGATCAGCCCAAAATTTTGAGGTGGAATAATGAAACACAAGCCTAATAAAACAACATGAGCAATATTCATCACCGCCACCAAATGATGTTTCTCAAAGCGCTTAACCAGTGCTGGTGTGATTAACGCTCCAATTAACTGCCCTATTAGGCCGCAAGAAGTAAGTAGCGCGGTAGCATCAAAAATCAGAAAAATGGTAGAACCATTGTCATTCAAATAATATTTGCTGTAATAGATTAGCGAAGCAAATCGAGTAATCAGACCAACCACCACGAGCATTCCAGTAAATACCAGCACAACCCAAGATGGGTTGCTAAGCAGCGCAGAAAAATCTTCTCGAACACTGGAATTGTGAACCTTTGGCTTAACTCTTTCCTTGGTGGTGGCGAAGGTGATCAAGTAAAGCAAAATCGAGAGCATTGCGAATAATAAGATTGTTAGGCGAAAGCCGAGTAGTTCGTTATCGCCACCCAACCAAGTTACCAACGGTGTGGCAAAAGCACCTACCACAAGTGTGCCGAGCGAAGCGAAGACGAATCGGTATTGGGTGGCCTTAGTGCGTTCTTCCGCGCTGGGAGAAATCACCGCAAGTAGCGCGGAGTAAGGTACGTTAATGGCGGTGTAGGCCAACATCACTAGAGAATAGGTAATGTAGGCAAATATCAACTTACCCGTATTCGAAAGGTCTGGGCCTAAAAATAGCAAATAGCCTAAAAGCGCATACGGAATCACCATCCAGAGTAAATAGGGTCGATACTTGCCCCAGCGAGTATTAGTTCTATCAGCAATTAAGCCCATTGCCGGATCACTGATGGCATCAATGATCTTGGTCACAAGCAGCATTGTGCCTGCTGCAGCCGGTGAAATGCCGAAAACGTCGGTGTAATAATAAAGCAGGAATAAGCCGAAAAAGCCCATGTAAAAATTGGATGCCATGTCACCAAGGCCATAACCAACCTTTTCGGTGATAGATAGCTTTTCAGTATTTTTGTTAGTATTCATATCGCTCTCTGGTAATTATGCTTAATGGAATTTTCCGTCGCCTACTATGCTATTTTGTCGCCTGCTCTGCTATTAGAAGAGCACCAGATAAACCCGCGCCATCAGGCAGACTTGCACCAACCACCACACTATCTAGGCCCCTGGTGCATTCGTCGATAGGCAAATAGTCATTCAATTTATCGTGCAATTGGTGTTTGATTTTGTCTAGCAGACCCTCTTTAGACATAACACCACCACCCAAAATAATTCGTTGTGTGGAAAGTATCATCAGCAGATTGGTACACATATCGCCGAGGTTACTTGCCACGGCATTCCACACAGGGTGCTCAATTGGAATGTCCTGCGCGGCTCGCCCTGCTCGAGCATGAATTGCCGGGCCAGATGCTAGGCCTTCTAAGCAGTCACCATGAAATGGGCAACAGCCTTTAACGCCGCCCGTTGGGATGCGTATGTGACCAACCTCCGGATGCAAAAATCCATTTACAAGCTGACCGTTTACCATTACTCCTGCGCCAACACCGGTGCCAACAGTCACGTAAACTGCATTGTTCACACCTCGAGCTGCGCCAAAGCGGTGTTCTGCCAGCAATGCAGCATTAACATCGGTAGTAATAGCCATTGGAATATCAAACTGTTCGCGCATTGCTTGCAACAATGGATAATTCGACCAGTTAGGTTTTGGTGTCTTTAATATTGACCCATACGTGGCCGAATCTTGGTTAAGATCAACTGGACCAAAGCTGGCTAGCCCTAGCCCTCTCAGAGCACCATGTTGCGATTCGGCTTGCCTAAGATATTCGATCACCTCGCTCAGCGTCGACTGAGGCTCGCGAGTTTCAATCTCCTGCGTATCAATAAACTCATTATTACCGTGACCAATACCACAGCAAATTTTTGTTCCGCCTAGTTCAATTGCTGCGTACATCGGCAACGCCACCAAATTTTGATTTATGATTTAGCTGACGCAAATCAAGGCTGTGGGTCTTCGACAAAGTGAGAAACTTATCTGGCCCTGCTTCTGCAGTGTAGGGTGCTACGTACTGTAATATTTGAGCGTCGAAGTCTGCATCCACAATACTTACACCAAACATATTTTCCTCGGCCAAATCTAAAGTGCTACCGTGGTGTCCGAATTCATGCCAAGGGCCGTCAGGAGACTCAGACTGGTATAAACGCATACGTTTGTCGGCTTCTTCATCGCTCTGACGTTCATGCAAACGATTGCAACTAGACACTAGAAGTAGGAATCGATCATTGACATCATCATGATATATCTTGGGCAATTCTAATTGCGTGTACTCACCACCATCAGGCATCGCCACGGGAGGGTACATTTTTTCGACTGTATAGCCAGACTCACTTTCGGTCAAAAGCGCGTGGCCAAGAGCCGGTGTACGAGCAGCCATTTTAGCGCTCCAATACATATGTATTTGACCTTCGTGATTCAATAAAAACGGGTCACGCCAGGCTAAAATTGGCCCATCTGCTTCACCATCTTTATGTCCTAATAAGCTCAACTCTCCAAGAAAGTACCCTAATTTTGTGATCGCCTCCCAATCCAAGAGAGGGTCGGAGACAACGTGTTGAGTATTAGGGGTTACACACTGCCAATCATCACTAAGACTTAGCGCTAACGATTGTTGAAAGAGTAGCGTGTCGCTCTGTTTTCGTATTCCGGTATAAGCTGTTAGCTGCCGGCCATCGCGCAAAGGTAGTATTGAACCACTCCAAATTGAACGTGAATCGAAGCCCTCTGTTTTATCTCTTGGTTTTTGATAGCAACCCTTATCGCTCCATGACTGACCTGCATTCTTCGACAGAAAATGACGGATATGGAAACTTGTGTGGTTACGAAGTTCCGGTGGTATCACCTTACCTTGAACGTCTTTGCGACTGACCGCGAGGCAGTAGAGGTGCACCTCATTACTTTCTTGGCTAGACCATACATCCCAAAGATAGAGCTCTGAGTGAGAAATACCAGACTCGAACAACTCACCGCTGGGTTCGGGAATGATTTCCTTTATGGTGGTTTTTTCTGCTTCCTGAAAAGCCACGTTTTGCTGACTAAACTTTTTCACTGTGCCGACGAATATTCAAGGGAAACTGGAAACCCCATATTAGTGACAAAAATTATCTCTCGTAAGCGCTTAAGCCTCAGTTGAAGTAACTTTAATCACGAAATGGAATCTGATAAAAACATGCTGTGCAAGCTGCCTATCATAAACAGCATTAGCTTATGATAGGGGCTCACATCAAAGATTAAATTTGTGACTCAACCCAACTTTCAATTATTTCCATCAGGGAAATAATATGAGAAATCGGGTTGAGCTCACAGATCAATTCAAGCTACTAGAAATCGTAACGAACAGTAGCTGAAGTGGTACGACCATTAATTGGGCGAATTCGAACAAAGCTGCCTGGGGTCGCTGATCCTTCTTCACCTTCAGTGAATCCTTCTTCATCAAACAAGTTGTTAGAATTCAAGCTCAAACGCAATTTATCGTTGATCTGATAGTTAAAGAACAAGTTCGCTGTAATGTAAGCATCAAATTTCAAATCGTTATTATCTTGCACAAAGACCTCATCAGTTCCGACAAAGTTTATTCCAGCATCCCACTTATCAGCCGTGTATGTTGGCGTAATATTGAAAATGTAATCTGCTTGGCGACGAGGTTGGTTACCCACATTTGCACCGCCGGCAGTTTTTACAATTTCCGCGTCGGTCAATGTTAAGCTACCTTTTATTGCAAAGTTTGAACCGAAGTCGTAATCGGCTTCAATTTCAAAACCGGATGACTCATAGGCATTCTCAAGGAATGTTTGAGTGGTAACTTCAAACTCACGAGCTTCAGAGATATCTGCACTAAAGTAGGTCACGAATAATGAAGAATTATCACCAAGAAATTTGACACCAATTTCAACCTGCTCAACTGAGCTATACGCCGTATCGTTTTGAATGCTTCCATCCGCTTGAATGTTTCCAGTAACACGATCTGGGGAAGATAAACTGCCGCCTTCGGAAATATTCGCGAAAAGAGCCAAATTATCGCTCAATGCATAGTTAACACCCACTGACCAAGAATCATAATCAACGCTGTAGTCGGCGCGACGAGCTGCGCCCAAAGTCGGTACTGCTTGCTCATTACCATCAATAGACCCGTTACCATTTACATCCAATGGTACCAAGACAGTGCTTTCTTGAAATGTGCCATCAATAGCAAAATCATCTTTTCGATAGCTCGCATCCCAGCTTAGGTTTTCACCAATTTCACCAGAAAGCGAAATATATGGGGCCGTGCCGTCAATTTGAAAATCATAGCCGCGAGTACAGCAGTTACCAAACGCCGGGTTACCGTACAAAACACCACCAATAGAATCACCTTGATCAAACACTGACAAGCTTCCGTCGAGGCGACGATAGTATTGATTGAAGTTCCATGTGGTGCTTATATCTTGCGAAACATACGCCAAACCAGCTTTGGCTTGTACATTACCAAAATCAGCTTGTAAGCTTAAATCTGCAAAATCATTGCCGACGTCATTTACCTGAGTATCGAAGTAAACAATCTCTACTGAAGGGCCGTTCGCGCCATCCACGAAAGTATTGGCAGGGAAAGGCGACGCAAAGTTACCGTCAATTGAAGCGGTTCGGTATTTGAATGCACCCGTTAGGATATCTGTAAACTGATAATCACCCGCAACTGCCAAAGAAGTCATCGATGCTTCAAAACCATCGCCATCAACAGCCGCAATGTCATTTCTGCGCGGCGCGAAATCAGTTGTGTTTAAAAACAACGTGCCATTACTAAGGTCAGTGCCTAGCGCTGAAAAGCTGCTACCACCATTAGCAATCGCAGGAATCGGCAAATAAGTTGGCACTTCATCGTCAAGGTGCTTCAAGTGAAAACGGATTGAACCCCTATCAAAATCCCGAGCAATAGTAGCCTTGATTTGACCGCCTTGTTCAATACTTTCTTCAGCGTCACGGGGACCTTCACCAGAACGGTAGAAACCACCAATATGATAAGTCCAGTCACCTGAAAGCACACCGCCGTATTCAAGATCAAGACGCATCGCATCGTAATCTAAGCCAGCAGTAAAACCGATCGAACCACCTTCGACATCACCTGTTTTTGAGATGAAATTAATAATACCACCTGGTGAATTGCCCGCTTGTGTTGACGCGGAACCGCCTCTAATAGATTGTACGCTTGAAACAGTAGTGTCAAACCGTAGAAAGCTATCAGCGGTAGCAAAAGCTGTATCACCCACCGCCATCATTGGGAAACCATCTTCTTGAAAGGAAAGATAACGTGCACCGCCAGAACTAATCGGCATACCGCGCACTTTAACATTTGCGTTAGCATCTCCTGAAGAAGACTCTGATTGAATCCCGGGGATATTGCGAAATATTTCAGCAGTCGAACGTGGCGCAAAATTAATCACGTCTGCAGCCGGTAACGCAGTTACCGACATGGTTGATTCGAATTTAGTGGTTGGTTTGGCAACACCGGTAACAATGATTTCTTCCAAAACTAGGTCACTGTCTTGTCCATGCGCTACGACGGTTGTCAATGCCATCGTCGCCAGGGTCAAAATTTTAAGAACGGGTTTAAACATGAGTTTTGCTCCTCTAGATAGTTATTAATTTTATTTTTTACGGATAGCTACACGCTAGCCTTTTTCGTGAACGCGGTGATCAAAACGCTCGATTTCGCGTTTATATCGGAGTCCTGCTGCTGTTTCATGCTCTTACTCAATAAAGCATAGAAAACCCTTAACCGACATCACTAAAAGCAGTTTTACTTGCTATTTAGCCATTTATACAACCGATTGTATCTAAATGCAACCGGTTGTACATCATTTTGGTTGGTTAGTCGTAAACATTTCTACGCACCCTTCGCATTTAGACGATCAAAACTTTACACTTGCCTCTATCACAGGGCAATATATCGAAGTAGACTGATTAAGTTCTACTTGGCTCTTAACCATCACGACACCGACCAAATTCTAAACATGAAAATGTCAGATCTAGCAATAATCGCAGGTGTTTCGAAATCAACCGTTTCGCGTGCATTGGCTGACAGCCCACGAGTAACTCAAGAAACGCGAGAGCGCATTCAGAACCTTGCTAAAGAGCACAATTACCGGCTAGATATACGCGCACGTAACTTTCGACAGAAGAAAACGTTAACCATAGGAGTTCTTTTACCGTCGAATGGTCGCGCTGATTGGTTGGCCACCGACCCTTTTGTATTAGAAATGCTGGGCTCCGTGGCCGATGCACTAGAAGCTCATGGTGGTCATGAGTTATTACTCGCAAAACACACTGACAATGACCCCTCGTGGATCGAGGAATTTGCGCGAACTCGAAGCGTCGATGGCATCATTGTGATCGGACAGAGTTTGTATCACACCCAGCTGAATAATGCCGCTGAGCAAAATCAAGCAATGGTGGTCTGGGGCGCTGAGCTTCCAGATCAGAAATACGTGACAGTCGGTTCCGATAATTATCGAGGCGGCCGACTTGCGGCTAAACATTTGTTAGCGCAGGGACGAAAGAACTTCGCATTTTTAGGCGATATACGCTACCCAGAAACTAAACTTCGCTATCAAGGTTACCGTGATGCATTGAAGGAAGCTGGCCTTGCTTATCGCTCTGAACTTACTACAGATTCCGAATACGCTAGCGATATCGCGCTCGCATCCATCGGCAAACTACTTAGATCTGAATCTAGGTTTGATGCTCTTATTACTTCAAGTGACATGCTTGCGATCAGCGCTATTAAAGCAATCAACGACTATGGCTTAAGTGTGCCCAAGGACATATCTGTCGTGGGCTACGATAATATTACACTTGCAAATTATAGTACCCCTACCCTATCCTCAATCACCCAAGATCGGCTTAGCGCAGGCACTCTATTAGTTGAAAAACTATTTGAATTGATTAAAACTGGAAAGGCAAAAAACATGATGATCAATACCGAGCTTGTGGTTCGCGGTTCATCTTGAGAAGACCCCAGTGTTCGTAGGGTATCGACAGATTGAAGTTTTGTCATGACTATTGATAAGTCAATTTGATAGAACCACTTCGTGGGAACTAATTTGTCAATGCGTAAGAACGCTGGCCCTTTTTCGACGGCTTTGGCAAGTTAACTTCACGGTGCCAATCAACCGTGATCTTCCTCGCTTATGCAACCACTGAACTCCATTCGTTGAACCAATTATTTCCAATAATTTTAATAGTTCTAAGCTAACCGCTCACGAGTGCTCTAGAAGCCGTCCATAAATCAACAACTCATTCCAAATTTTGAACCTGCTCACGCATTTGCTCTATAAGTACTTTCATATCCACACTAGCCTTAGTCACCCGAGCATCATTAGACTTAGAACCCAGCGTATTAGCTTCTCGATTCAACTCTTGCATCAAAAAATCCAGCTTTCGACCTGCTGGCGCTGACTTACTCAGCACACTCGCGACTTCGCCTAGGTGTACGTTGAGACGGTCTAGCTCTTCGGCTACGTCGGCCTTGTTAAGCAAAATGATCATTTCTTGTTCGACTCTATGCGGGTCGAGCTGTTCGGAATACTCCGCCAACTTGTCTTGCAAGCGCTGTTTGTGGATCTGTGCAATCTCTGGAAGCGCTTGTTCAACGTTAGCAATAATCTCTTTAATGCCTTCTAAGCGTTGGTGAATTAGCTCGGCCATCTTTTCACCTTCGCGAGATCTTGCCGTCAGTAGCGCGTCCAATGCGTCGTTTACCACACTTAATAGGTTCTTTTTTAGCTCTGCAGGGTCTGCACTTTTTGATTGCAGAACGCCCGGCCAGCGTAGAGCATCGATTGCTCTGAGTGGCTGAACCGTGGGCATGGCCGCTTGAGTCTTCATCATGAGCAGGTTCAACTCATTCAGCAGATCTTCATTCAACGCTAACGATGCCATTTCTTGGGTATCTAAGCGGATGAAGCAATCAACCCGCCCTCTTGACAACTTAGCGCCTATGGCTTCGCGCAAATCTCCCTCGAACGGACGAAGTTCGTCTGGCATGCGGGGTGCGACTTCCAGAAAACGGTGATTTACGGTGCGAAGCTCGCAACTTAGTTCACCAAGCTCGGTTTGAGTGGCGGCTTGGGCGTAAGCTGTCATGCTGTAAGTCGTACGTAAGGTCATAGTTACCTCGAAATAGGGTTCGCGATCATAGATTTAATTTCACTTGATTGACGTGCTTGAATTGAAGCAATTTCAACCAAGGGTCTATAATACCTGAATGAGCATCCTTAAACCCAAACCGAAGATTATTCCGGCGCTGCCGCTGCGGCCCGATACAATGGTCGAGCATTACAAAATCGGCAAAGTTATTGGAGTCGGCGGATTCAGCCTCGTCTATAAAGCCTTAGACACCAAGACTGGTAAGGTGGTGGCAATAAAAGAATTTTATGCTACCAACTGCATGCGGCGTACTCGCGATGGTTCTTTGCACGTTTACCCCAAAGACCAAGAGCGCAAATATAATATTGGTCTAAAGCGCTTTTTTGACGAAGGTCTTACGCTCTCACAGATACACCACCCAAACATTGTTAACGTTTCGAACTTCCTTAGGTCGAACAATACGGCGTATTTGGTTATGCGTTTTGAGCAAGGCAAGGACTTGCGCTGGTTTATTAATAACACGGATTACGTGCCTGACGAAGAATTTATTTTGTCGGTATTCAGCATGGTATTGGCTGGCTTGAAAGAGGTGCATAAGAACAGCTTCTTACACTTGGACATGAAGCCAAGTAATATTTTATTGCGCGCGTCTGGAGTGCCACTAATATTGGATTTGGGCGCGGCGTTTAAAATACCAAAGAGCGACGCTCAAAAAGTTCATACGCTCACGCACGGTTATTCTTCGCCAGAGCAACACAAAAAAGAAGGGCTAAGTTATGCGTCTGACCTCTATGCGGTAGCAATGACTATGAGGGCGTGCATAATGCACCGCTCGCCACCCTCAGCCATTAAACGCATGAAGAAAGATACCGTGCGCATGATCAGCGAAACGCACTCAAAACACTTTAGTAAGGGGATGTTGGAAGCCATTGATATGACCAGTCATTTAGACCATCGTGAGCGGCCACAAACCGTTGATGAATTTATTGAAATCATGACATCTCGCTAATTATTAAGGCATATGCTCTATTCAATTGCACAACAAAGCCATCAAGGTGGCCGCGACTACAACGAAGATCGCACCGCTATATTTGAGCGCGAAGGAGCCGTCTTACTGGTGGTTGCCGACGGACTCGGCGGGCATGCGGGCGGAGATCTTGCGTCGCAAGCATTTGTTGATGCCATGGGCGATTCATTTACTCGCGCCACCGGCCGTCAGTTATTAGATGCAGCCAACTTCTTAAAACTGTCGATTAACTACGCACACCACAAGATTCATAGGCGTGCAGCGAATCATGGCTACGACCCTAAAACACCCAAAACTACTTGTGTGGTTTGCTTGATCTGTGGTGACGAAGCAACTTGGGCGCATTCTGGAGATAGCCGCTTATATCTTATTAACAAGCGCAAGATTCAAGCCCAAACCACTGACCACGTCAGCATTAAACACGGCACGACTGGCAACCACCCGATCAACCGCTGTGTTGGTGGCGCTGAGCCACCAATGCCAGAGATTAGTGAGCCGTTCATTATGAGTGATGGTGACATTTTGATTCTAGCCTCTGATGGCGCATGGCAGTCGTTCAAGCCCAGGGACCTAGAAGAATACATAGACGCCGAACACCCAACGCTCGGTTTAGATAACTTGTTGCAAACGCTAGAGAACCGTAACAAAGCGCCTAGCGATAATTTGTCGATAACAATGTTGTATTGGGGTGTAAGTCAACTCGACAATCCTTCAGCAACCGCATATGAAGAATCTGACAGTATTCAGCTTCTAAGTCACGAAGACTACGCTGATCCGAAATCCTTGGATGGTAAAACGCCTTTTGATATCGAGGATCTTGATAACAAGATTAATGAGATCGAAGAGTTCATTTTAGATATCGACAAACAAATATAGAAATCCTGTATTCAAAATTTTTTTCTTATTTTCAGATCGACTGAACAAGCCTTACCAAACATTCTTTGGTGTACTTTGCTTAGATTTTTTGTACACCTATCTTCGCGCATCTATATAGGTTCGCGCACCCTTCACTTTTACCCAAAACACTTATGACTCAAACTTCCACAAGAAACAGTGCCATCGAGCGTCCTAGCGGCAGAGCACCTGACGAACTACGCAGCATCAGCATAGAACGTAATTACACCAAACACGCCGAAGGTTCTGTTCTAATCTCCTGCGGCAATACCAAGGTGTTGTGTACGGCCTCGGCAGATACCAACGTACCGCGATTTCTTAAAGGTAAAGGTCAAGGATGGGTTACCGCTGAATACGGCATGTTGCCTCGCTCCACTGGGTCACGCATGGCGCGAGAAGCCGCACGCGGCAAGCAATCGGGTCGTACACAAGAAATTCAACGTCTTATCGGCCGCTCTTTACGCGCGTCATTAGACCTCTCTAAGCTAGGTGAAAACACCATCACGCTAGATTGTGATGTTATTCAAGCCGACGGCGGAACTCGTACAGCGGCTATTACCGGGGCGTATGTTGCTATGGTAGACGCAGTCAACTATCTGATTGCCAAAGGTGCTATTAAAGAGTCGCCCGTCGCGCGGCAAATTGCGTCGGTGTCTGTCGGCGTATACAAAGGGTTGCCAGTACTCGATTTGGACTACCCAGAAGACAGTAAAGCCGAAACTGATATGAACGTGGTAATGGATGATCAAGGCCACTTTATTGAGTTACAAGGCACTGCTGAAGGAGCGCCTTTCTCGCCGGACGAATTAGCTGCAATGACAGCATTGGCCAGTACAGGCATTGAGCAATTAATGGCGTTTCAAAACGAAGCGCTTGCTGGATAAGACATTAACAATGAAAGTAGTTCTTGCTACAGGCAATGCCGGAAAAGTGGCCGAGCTTCAACAACACCTTGCGGAATTAGGGTTTGACGTTCGCGCGCAAAGCGAATTTGATATTCCAGAGGCTGTAGAAGACGGTCTTACTTTTATTGAGAACGCGTTAAAGAAAGCGCGGCATGCCGCTGCGCTAACAGGTCTGCCAGCCATAGCCGATGATTCAGGCCTTGAAGTAGATGCTCTGCATGGCGCGCCAGGAATTTATTCAGCGCGCTACGCACAACGCAACAACTCTGGCGAGGGCGACCAAGCCAACATCAACTACCTTTTATCCCAACTAAACGCTCAGAACGCTTCCGCGCTCGAGAAGCGCTCTGCGCGATTTCGTTGTGCACTGGTGTATATGCGCCATGCTGACGACCCAGCACCGTTGATTGCCGAAGGCGTTTGGAATGGGCAAATCGCCCTAAACGCTAAAGGCGAAAATGGCTTTGGGTATGACCCTATTTTTTACGTGCTCGAAAAAAGGTGTACGGCAGCAGAACTCAGTGCCCAATCAAAAAAGGAACTCTCGCACAGAGGTCATGCCTTGCGTCTATTGGGTAAGCTATTAAAGCAACCCGGCCATTCCAGCTTTTTGCCATGACGCTGTTTAATGATAAATTTCGCATCCAATAATTCACTTTTAGCCATAAACGTTTAACACTATGTCAGTCACTCCACTCAAACCACTAAGCTCTCTTTCTGCTCCTACTGGCCCCGTTGTGATTGTCGTCGCCGACGGCTATGGCATTGGCGATGATGTTCCGAGCAACGCTATTGCCCAAGCAAACACACCCAATATCGACACACTCCAAGCGTCCGAACTCTACACCGAACTCGCCGCTCATGGTGTAGCGGTTGGCTTACCGAGTGACGATGACATGGGCAATAGTGAAGTAGGCCACAATGCCATCGGCGCAGGTCGGATTTTTGCGCAAGGTGCGAAGCTGGTTAACCATGCATTTGAGTCTAAATCGGCATTCCAGACCTCGGTCTGGAAAAAGGTGGTTAAGCACGGTCGCGAACACACGCTGCACCTAATGGGTTTACATTCAGACGGCAATGTTCACTCACACAATCAACACTTGTATGAATTACTAGAACAAGCGGCCATTGAGGGTGTAGGTAATGTTTGCTTACATCTAGTGACTGATGGGCGCGATGTTTCTGGTCGTTCTGCACTAGGTTACATAGAAACGACGGAGGCCAAGTTGCTCGATCTGAACACACGATACAACGTGGACTACAGAATCGCCAGCGGTGGCGGTCGCATGGAAATAACCATGGACCGTTATGACGCTGACTGGGGAATGGTTGAACGCGGCTACAATTGCCATGCACACGGCATTGGCAAACCGTTTAATTCTGCGCATGAAGCCATTACCTCGCTCTACGAATCAAGCGGTAAGGACGATCAATACTTACCTGCGTTTGTGATCCACCGCGACGGCAAGCCTGCGGGGCTCATCGAAGACAATGATGCCGTTCTATTCTTTAATTTTAGAGGAGACCGCGCTATTGAAATTTCAAAGTGCTTTGAGCAAGAGAGCATTGAGCATTTTGACAGAAGCCAACACCGTGCGCACCCTAACGTATTTTATGCCGGCATGCTGCAGTATGACGGCGACGAACTCATTCCTGAAAATTATTTAGTAAACCCACCAGAAATTGACAACACCATGGGCGAATATATATGCGCCACTGGATTGAAATCATTTGCGGTAAGCGAAACGCAAAAATTTGGCCACGTTACTTTCTTTTGGAACGGTAATCGCTCGGGCTATTTGGACGAATCGTTAGAGACTTACATTGAGATACCCAGTGACAACATTGAGTTTGATCAAGCGCCCGCAATGAAAGCCAGGGAAATCACAGACGCGACCATCAAGCTGATCGAAACCGGTGATTATGCTTTTGGCAGAATCAATATTGCCAATGGCGACATGGTGGGACACACCGGCAATTTAGAGGCCGCCATTCAAGCCGTTGAAGTAGTCGACGAATGTGTAGGCCGCTTGCTTGCCGCCATTAAGAGTAACAACGGCATCTTAATTTTCACTGCCGACCACGGTAATGCCGACATCATGTATACCGAGAAAGAGGGGGTGCGTACGCCCAAAACGAGCCATACGCTCAACCCTGTCCCTTTTGCTATTTTTGATAGTCGCGCAGATACCCAGTACTGCATGAACGCCCCTTCTGGCGCGGGTTTAAGCAATATTGCCGCAACAACGCTCAACTTAATGGGATACGTTGCTCCATCCGCTTATGAACCAAGCCTAGTGTCATCTAAATGAGTAACCAAGACACGCTTATTCATAAAGGCAATCTAATCACCCTAAATCGCGAGAAAGTAGAGTTGCGCGAAGGCGGTTACACGCACTTTGACATCGTCAAGCATCCTGGTGGCGCGGTAATTGCAGCCTTAAACGACAACAATGAGATTTGCTTGTTAAAGCAGTGGCGCCACGCTGTTAATAAAGAGATTTGGGAAGCGCCAGCCGGTTGCCTTGAGCCAGGAGAACCTCCTTTAGAGACAGCCAAAAGAGAGCTAGAAGAAGAGGCAGGCGTATGCGCGAGCGAATGGCAAGATCTAGGCCCCATCGTGACAACACCTGGTTTTTGCAACGAAGTGTTGCATTTATTTAAAGCGTCCCAGATAAGTGAAGGCACCACCAACTTAGATGGCGCGGAACGACTTACGGCTCATTGGATACCCCTTGAACAAGCGTATGCACTGGTAGCGTCAGGGGAAATAAAAGATGCTAAAACGTTAGCCATTCTACTAAAGTTAAAACTTAGACTTGGTATTTAAAAAAACTCGCGGCTATTATGATTGCTCCATCTGCTTAAGAATAGGTTTGAGCATATCTATGTTTTTATCCAAAGCACCACGATGAGCATCAATAAAGTCTAATCCACGTCGGCCCATTCGGTCACGTCGCGAGGCATTACCCAGCAAATCTCGTAGCTCATCCATTAACTCTTTGCTGTTGTGCACCATCAAGCCTGCGCCTTCGCGAATGGTCCATTTACTAATATCTGGAAAATTGAACATATGCGGGCCAAATAACACAGGGACTCCTAAGGCACACGGCTCCAAAATGTTTTGCCCACCAAAAGGTTCCAAACTACCTCCCACAAATGCCACATCAGAACTTGCATACAACAATGATAGTTCGCCCATGGTATCGCCCAGGTAAACGTCTACATCACTTTCAAGTTCTGGCACACCTTCGGTACGACGGACAACTTTAAGGCCACGTCGAGCAGTCTTACGAGCCACGTAATCAAATCGTTCAGGGTGACGCGGCACAATCACTAGCAACAAATGAGGAAATTCTGCCTTGAGCACTTTATACGACTCAAGAATACGCCCCTCTTCGCCATCGCGAGTGCTTCCTGCAATCCAGATCAGCCGATCGCTACCGAGTTGACGACGAGTCACTTCGGCCATTTCGAGCATGCTAGCGGGTATCTGAACGTCAAACTTAATACTGCCAGTAATCGCGATCTTGCTTGGGTCTACACCCAGCAGCTCTAGATGCTGAGCATCAGCTTTACCTTGGGCTGCAAAAAAGTCTACGGGTGAAAGTGTGTACGAAATCAGTTCTTTGAACCGAGCGTAGTTGTTATATGAGCGATCAGATAAGCGCACATTGGTATACATTAAATGCGTACCAACGGCCTTAATTTGACTGATCATCTCTGGCCAAATTTCGGTCTCCATAACCAATCCAAGCCTAGGCTTAGTTGCCGCGGCGAAACGACGCATCGACCCACGTAGATCGTACGGAAAATAACAATGCGCTACGCTGCTACCCAACATTTGTGTGACCATTGCTGAGCCGGTTGGTGTAGTCGTAGTGATGAGTATTTTTAGGTGCGGGTAGTCTTCACGCAACCGCCTCACCAAAGGCGCTGCTGCACGTGCTTCGCCTACTGAGACTGCGTGTAGCCACAGATCAAATGGTCCTTGCTTTGCAACACTAGAAGGTACAAAGCCAAAGCGTTCTGACCAACGATGCCAGTATGCTGAATTGCGAAAACCACGAAAGCATAAACCAACAATAGCCAGCGGCGCTAACGTGGTCATAAGAAAACGATAAACCCACAACATTTTAGGCATTGGCTGTGCGTTAGAATTGTTATCCGAGGCCATGCTAAGCGCCCTCGCCCAACCAGTCTCTAGGATACAAGTAGCGTTTTAGTAAGCGCTCCTCATTAGAACCCTCTATAGGTACATTTTGATACTCCCAAGCAACCTGCGGCGGTAAAGACATTAAAATAGACTCAGTTCGCCCACCTGACTGCAGGCCAAATAGAGTGCCGCGATCATACACCAAGTTAAATTCAACGTAGCGGCCACGGCGTAATAGCTGCCATGCACGCTGCTGCTCGGTAAACTCTGTTTGTGCACGGCGCTCAAGAATAGGCAAGTAGGCGGCTAGATAATGGTCCCCAACGCTACGCATAAACGCAAATGCCGTGGTGAAATCGGGCTGGTTTACATCGTCAAAAAATAGACCACCCACACCTCGGGTTTCGTCGCGATGCGGCAAATAAAAGTATTCATCGCACCATTTTTTATACTGCGCGTATACGTCTTGATCAAACGCCGTATCAAATGGCTCGCATGCGGCTTTTGCTGTTTTATGCCAATGAACCGCGTCTTCATCAAAGCCATACGAAGGTGTTAAATCAAAGCCACCCCCAAACCACCAAACAGGGTTGTCGCCTTGCGCATCCGCAATAAAGAATCGCACATTCATATGCGAAGTGGGTGCAAAAGGGTTGTGAGGATGTATTACCAGTGAAACCCCCATTGCCTCAAAGCTCTTACCCGCTAGTTCAGGGCGTTTGGCTGTTGCTGCAGGTGGTAGCGCATCACCTTTGACATAAGAGAAGTTAACTCCGCCTTTTTCAATCACATTGCCGTTGGCCAGAACGCGTGAGCGACCACCGCCACCACTAGGGTATTGCCAAGTATCTTCTTCAAAGTTGTGGCCATCAAGACCAGATAGACCGTCGCAGATAGAGTCTTGTAAAGACTTGAGATAGCGTTCAACTTCAGACTTGTCGATATTCATACGTAAAAAACTCAAAGGCAGAAAAAGTGAGCGTGGGCGAACTAAAACGCCAACGGAAATCTAACCGTTAGTTTACCGCAATTGTTGGTTGTTGAGCGCGTCGCGTATCGTGGAAGGTTTGGCTGCGCCGCCTACAGAGAATTCGAGAACGTAGTCGACGTCTTTGCCCAGCAAAGAAACTACGTCTGTAGATTCTAGAATTGACGGTTGCCCATGCCTGTTCGCACTCGTTGATACTAACGCCTTACCAAAAGCCGTTAACAGGTCTCGGCATATTTCATTAGCTGTTGCGCGCACAGCGATACTCTCGTGACTTCCGCGCAGCAAAGTAGATGTATGCTCATACGCAGGAATCAACCATGTATTTGGCCCCGGCCAACTGGTAACAACACGTTCGAGCTGTTCAGTGTTTAAAGCCGCAAAATCGGCATAGGGATCAAACTGCTGCTGATCCAAACCTATTAAAATAAGTCCTTGGTCAGCGCTGCGTTGTTTAATATCTAATATGCGCTGAACTGCCTGAGGATTATCTGGATCACAGCCCAAACCAAAACATTGCTCAGTAGGATAAGCAATTACGCCACCTGCCGTTAATACATCAACGGCCTTTTCTATAGCCTGTTTCGATCTCATCCGCGCCGCCATGTGTGAAATCGTTCAACCCATTTCAGAAGTCCATGTGGTTGGTTATTGCGTTTCCAGTTACCAGCAACAAATTTGTTTGCTTCAGCCAAACTAGGATAAAGGTGTATCGTACCTAAAATCTTATTCAAACCGAGGTTGTGCTTCATAGCTAAGACATATTCAGATATAAGATCACCCGCATGGTGCCCCACAATGGTCACACCCAATACCTTGTCTTTACCTTTTGGCGTTATCACCTTAACAAACCCGTGCGCTTCGCCGTCGGCGATTGCTCGGTCTAAATCATCTATCCCATAGCGAGTCACTTCATAAGACAACTTCTGTTCTTGTGCTTCACGTTCGTTAATACCCACCCTAGCAACTTCGGGCATTGTGAACGTGGCCCAAGGGATAACTCGATAGTCCACCTTAAATTTTTTGGCGAATCCAAACAAAGCATTTACCGTAGCAAACCATGCTTGGTGAGACGCGGTATGCGTAAACTGATAAGGTCCTGTGATATCGCCACAGGCAAAAATATTCGGTACCGCAGTACGCAAGTAATCATCTGTTTCGATGGTGCCATTGCGCCGTAATTTAATACCTAACTTATCTAGGCCCATACCGTCAGTATTGGCTTTACGACCAACGGCTATCAGTACCTCATCAAAAACCACTTCGACCTGGCCCGATTCAGCTTCACAGATGAGCGTCTTCTCGCGACTATTCTTAAACTCAACGGCCTTGTGCCCTGTGAGTACTGTAATACCGTCAGACTCAAAGCGTGATCGTATATGCTCGGCAACGTCGCTGTCTTCTCGTCCCATCAACTGATCCATCATTTCAACGATAGTTACTTGGGTGCCTAACTTAGCAAACGCTTGACTCAACTCACAGCCTATAGGGCCGCCGCCAAGAACCAGCAAACGTTTAGGCTGTTCTTTTACTTCCCATACAGTGTCAGACGTAAGATAACCAACTTCATCCAACCCTGTTATCGGAGGCACAAAGGGTCTAGCACCCGCTGCAATAATAATGTTCTTGGTGCTGATAGTACGATCCCCCACTTGCACGGTGTAACGATCGATTATATGAGCCTCGCCCATAACGCACTCGACGCCTAAGCCAGTAAAACGCTCGACAGAATCATGTGGCTCAATGGTTGCAATAACATCCTGCACTCGTTGCATAACAGCCTTGAAATCCGCTTTCACCTCAACTTTAGCTAAACCAAATTCGGTAGCCCGTTGCATATAGTTGGCGATTTTTGCTGATCGCAACAATGCTTTACTTGGTACACAGCCTGTATTTAGGCAATCACCTCCCATCTTGTCGCGTTCAATTAAGATTACCTTGGACTTAACGGCTGCAGCAATCAGAGCTGAAACCAAACCGCCTGACCCCGCCCCAATGACCACTATATTGGCTTCGTATTTACTCATTATTTACACCCCATAAAACGTTTCTTACATAGCCATTTAGCTACATCTAATCTTATTTACTTAATGTCTATTGCAACTGAACGAGCCCGCAACCAGTTCATTATGTGCTTTGCAATAATTGGGAAAGTCCCCAATAGCACGAACGCAATCAACAATTGAGGAGACACGATATCGCCAAGCGACTCAATCTGTGCCAATTGCGTACCGGCATAAACGTACACTGCTGTTCCAGCCAACATGCCGATCTGACTCGCCCAATAGAACGTCGTCGTTTTAAGGCGTGTTAATGCCAACAGCGAATTCACCATGAAAAACGGAAACAGGGGTACCAAGCGCAAACCAAATACATACAACGCACCTTCGCGCTCAATACCTTGGTTAATTGCGCCTAAGCGATCACCAAACTTAGTTTGGATTGTGTCGTGAAACAAGAAACGCGTTAGTAAAAATGCAATCGTTGCGCCTATTGTACTGGCGAATGAAGCTAAGATGAGTCCAGTTGTAAAACCGAAAATTGCTCCGCCCGCGAGAGTCAGAATGGCAGCCGCTGGCAAAGCGAATGCTGCAACAATCAAGTAGATGCTAAAATAGGCTATAGCCACCAACGTTGGGTTAGCTTGATAGAATTGGTCTAACTGTTGTTTTTGCGCTTTTAAACTTTCAAGATTTAAATAGCTTTGTCCATCAAAGTAAAAGAATGCGCTAAGGAGTGAGACGAATATCAGAACGATAAATATTTTTGTTTTCATTTATTTAGTCTAAAGGTAATGTAGCCTAGATGTTAGTCGCTGGATCGCATGCAGTCCGTTTGTACCTGTATAGGCGTGATGTGATTTAATTTAAGAGAAACTCTCGTATATTATGACCGACAATAGCCTACATCGCTTTCCCTCAGTTGTGCATTTGTTCTCAGAACCTAGGCAACGCACGTCTGCATTCATATTATCTGAGAACTAAGTCGCGCTCATATGCCTACTAACTCTATCATTCAACTCAACTGGAGCCACACCTCGGTGGCACAATTACCAGCGCTAGAGTCCGGTGTAGTGTATGTCGTATACGTTCCTTTGTGTGTGAATGGCAAAAGTGTCCTTAGCGACAGTCAGCGCCTGATCGCGATTGAACTGCTTAGCGATATTCAATGGGACCGCTTTGAACGCCGTCCTATCGGGCCAAGCAAAGAGAGTTATTTAACGGGTCGATATTACTTATTACAATTGCTGGCTCAGTTCTCGAAAATCCAGCCAGAGTCGATAACCCTAAGTTACAACCGACTAAACAAGCCGTTTTTAGAACCTAATCCACAAGGGCTAGAGTTTAACTTTACAGACACTTCTATAGCTCGTGATATGCGGCATGGCGGTGGTATTGAGAGTGTTGGTCTTTTTGCGTTCACACTGAAATCGCACGTAGGGGTAGACATCGAGGCCGCACATAGAACAGCCGCTAGCGATAAAATAGCAGAGCGACGATTCACCGCCCATGAGCATGCTTTTTATACTAACGGCAGCGTCGGCGCTAATCTTAAAAATGAGAGCGCAAAAAAGCACGAAGAGCGTACGACTAAAGACGAGAGATTCCTCCATCTTTGGACGCGTAAAGAAGCGTTTGGAAAAGCCTGCGGTTTGGGAATCAACTTTAAGATGAATCAACTAAACCTAATGGCTAGCCCAGGTGCTGGCGACGCGCGCCTTGACCAACATGCATTCGAATACCAACAGCAGGCTTGGCGCTTGCAACAGTTCTACGGGCCACAAAATGAAATAGCGTGCATTAGTTACGCTGGTTCTCAGACGCTCGAGATTCAAGCCTTTCAAATAGACCCAGAGCTTGACTCAGCTTAATTACGCTTAAATTAACCCTGCATAGTTAATAGTTAAGCAAATGCCGCCTAAAGATATTCTTTGATGAACGCTTTAAGCTGAACAAACCACAAACCATACAATTCATGGACAGCGACGCCAGCCAAACCAAGGGCTCCTGTGTTCGGCATCCAGTACTTAAAGCTTGGATCACCCGTGGCGATAATCAGCACATCGGCCGATGCGGGCGTTATGTTCACCCGTTCATTCAGTCGACTTCGCATTAAATACTTACTCCTAGGCATATGTATTGCTGATGTAACCAATATTACGTCTAACGACTCTTTACTAAATTTGGGGTTATCTTTTAATAACAGCTCAAACTCAGCAATATTCTGTTCCGTTGTTCGACTTTTGGTTTCGACCACTATTGCTTCTACTGGAACTCCCCAATCAATCAATAAGTCCCGAGCGTATTCCGACTCCGCAGCAATACCAGGTTGCTCAAATACATTGCCGCCCAGCAATACAACAAATGGCGCTTTGCCCGCCGCGTATAACTTGCTAGCGACCCAATAGCGATCACTCGCGCTGGTCAGTTGTACTCTATTGGCAGGCGGACTCGGCAGTCTAAGACCTCCACCCATCACGACAATGGCGTCGTGTGCGCCGTACGAATTCACGGGCTGTGGAGGGTTTTTCGCCTCAAGCCACGCTGTAAGCCCAACGGAAAAAATGGGAGTTGAAAACACCCAAAGAAGGATAAATCCGACAATCCAAAAACGCTTTGCCGCAATTGGCTTGCGCCGGATAAAGTAAAGAAAACCCAAACCGGCACAGACAAACACCAGCCCCAATGGGTACAAAAGCAGTGAGACAAATTTGATGATTGCAACAATATCCATACGACTACAGTAACAAGTTCAGGAACACTGCACGCCGACACTCATCTTTGACAACAGATAAGCAATAATCCCGAGCGTAAAGAGTAGGCTAAGTAATAGCCGAATGATACGATACAAACCCCTTAAAGCTCCCCAAAATGCGATCGAATTAAGATTCTCATGGACTTATTTAATTTTAAAGATGGCCGCGAAGGCTATTACGGCGAATATGGCGGCACGTTTCTGCCCGAAATTCTTCACTCTACAATCGAAGAACTCAAACTCGAGTTTCGTAAAGCTAAGGACGACCCTGAGTTCTGGCAAGAGTTTATTCTACTCATGCAGAACTATTCTGGCCGCCCGACCCCGGTAACCCATCTTGCTAATTTGTCAAAGCAGTTAGGCGGCGCTCAAATATATTTAAAGCGCGAAGACCTAAACCATACGGGCTCCCACAAAATCAATAATGTGATGGGGCAAGGTCTGTTGGTTAAACGTATGGGTAAAACCCGCGTTATTGCCGAAACGGGGGCTGGTCAGCATGGCTATGCCACCGCCACCATGGCGGCTCGTTTTGGTTTTGATAGCCGCATTTATATGGGAGCTGTAGACGTTGCTCGCCAGCGCCCAAATGTGTTTTGGATGGAGAACATGGGGTCAGAGGTTATCGCTGTTACTGATGGCCAACAGACGCTCAAGGACGCGATTAACGAATGTCTTAGAGATTGGGTGACCAACATGGACAACACCCATTACGTGCTTGGCACCGCGTGCGGCCCGCATCCATTTCCAGAAATGGTGAGCTGGTTCCAATCAGTCATCGGCAAAGAAGCTAGACAACAGATGCTTGATTCTGCGGGTAAATTACCAGACCGCATCTTCGCCTGTGTTGGAGGCGGGTCTAATGCGATTGGTCTATTCCAAGGCTTTATGGACGATAAAGACGTAGAACTGATCGGTTGTGAAGCAGGTGGTTTTGGTCCTGGCAAAGGAAACCACGCCGCACGCTTAGCGTACAAAGACGCCTCAGTAGGTGTAGCGCAAGGTATGAAAACCTACTTTCTGCAAAACGACGATGGCAATATGCTCGAAACTCATTCGGTAGCAGCGGGCCTTGATTATATTGGTGTAAATCCAGTGTTAGTCCATTTGTGGGAACAAGAACGAGTCCGCTTCGAAGCAGTAACCGATACGCAGGTCACCGAAGCATTGAAAATCAGCATGCGTACAGAAGGCATTATTCCGGCATTAGAAAGCGCACATGGTTTTGCTCAAGCAATAATCGAAGCCGAAACGATGTCTAAAGATGATGTCATTTTAATCAATATGTCAGGCCGCGGTGATAAAGATATTTTCACAATCGCAGACGCCCTTGATGACAAACACTGGAAACAATTCATCCGACAGAAGGCAGAACAATATGGCCCTGAATGAATATTTGAATGAACGCTTGGAATTAAAAAAGAGCGGAAAGAAACCAGCGCTGGTAATGACCCATGTTGTGTGCGGCTACCCTTCATTTGAAGAAAACTGGCAAGAGCTCGAAGTCATGCAAGAATTTGGCGTTGACTTGGTAGAGCTGCAATTTCCTTTTTCTGAGCCATCGGCTGATGGGCCGCTATTTGTTAAAGCCAATCAACAGGCTATCGAAAATGGCGTGCATGTCGATGACTGCTTTGAGTTCATGCAGCGCGTAACCCAACACTTTGATTTTAAGGTCATTATGATGGGCTACTACAACACGGTCTTTAAAACCGGGCATCGGGCCTTTTTACAACGTTTGAAAGACGCAGGCGGGTACGGGTTTATTCTCCCAGACCTTCCCATTGATGAAGCAGGCGAATTGCACAGCATAGCCACCGAATTAGATCTTGCGCCTATTGTTCTGATGACGCCAACTAACAGCGATGAACGCCTTGCGCATCTAGCTAAAAATGCCGATGGCTTTATTTATGCAGTAGCTCGTAAGGGCGTCACTGGGTCGAACACGACGATGGATCAAGAAGTCGCAGGATTTATTGCGCGTTGTAAGCAAGCAACGGATTTACCAATAGCCGTAGGTTTTGGTGTAAGCACTTCCGCAGACATACATTTTATTGGTGAACATGCCGAAATTGCCGTTATCGGAACAGCTGCTCTAAAAGCCTGGGAAAGCGGCAAAGCGCCGGAGTTGCGAGCCTTTTTCGCACAACTTGAAGCCTAATGTGGCATCGGAGCTAGAATTGAGCTACAACGTAGTTAGACCCCCTACAAAGCAATACTAAAAATTAGATCATGCCTAGCGAAAAAACCACCCACTGTCCCAATTGCGGCGTCGAGATTGATGTTAACGAGTTGCTGTACCAAGAACTTGAGACTAAAGCTAAGGCGGAAATGTCAGCGCAGATTAATACCGAACGTAAAAAACTCGCCGAAAAAACAACTGCCATCGAGACACAAGCACAACAACTGGAAACAACCATAAGTGAGCGATTAAACCACGCTTTAGCCACTGAGAAGGCAAGCCTCGAAGCTAAGCTCAAGAGTCAGCTAGAAGACCAACAAGGCGGTCTAATAAAGGGTTTGCAAACGCAACTGCAAGAACAAGCTACAAAACTGACAGGGTTCAATCAGGCGCAACTCGAGATCGAAAAATTAAAACACGAGAAGACCACTCTAAAGTCTGAAATAGAGTTAGACCTGCAACGCAAAATGGCAGCACAATTGCAAACCGAGCAAGCTGCGTTCAAAGCGAAAACTCAAGAAGAAATGTCTTTACGTGTTTCTGAGAAAGAGCAGGTAATCAATCAGTTGCGTGATCAATTAAACATCGCGCAACGAAAAGCCGAACAGGGTTCCACACAGCTACAGGGCGAAGTTCAAGAACTCGTTATCGAAGACTGGTTACGCCAAGAGTTTCCGCAAGACCTGATTGAAGAGATCAAGAAGGGTCAGACGGGCGCCGACACGCTGCAACTTGTAAAAGGTGCAATTCAAGATGCGAGCGGCTCAATCTATTACGAAAGCAAAAGAACCAAAGCATTCTCGCCCGCTTGGATCCCCAAGTTTAAAGCAGACATCCAACAAAAAAACGCCGACATAGGCGTCCTTATTACTCAAACTATGCCCGACGGCATGGAGGGCTTAGGGCAAATCGACGGGGTCTGGGTGTGTTCCTTTTCTCAATTTAAGCACTTATCACGCGTATTGCGCGACTCTTTGATACAAGTGAGCAATGCACTCATGGTCTCTGACAACAAAGGCGACAAGATGGGTATGCTCTACGACTTTTTGACGGGCAATGAGTTTCGACTGCAAATTGAGTCGATTGTAGAGGGCTTTACCGAACTGAAATCAGATTTAGAGCGCGAAAAACGCGCTATGCAAGGTGCCTGGAAAAGGCGCGAGAAACAGCTCGATCGAGTTTTACTCAACACCAACTATATGTACAACAGCATCAAAGGCATTGCTGGCAGTGCTGTTCAAGATATAGCCGCATTAGAACTACAGGATGAAGAAGACAATTAAACGCCTAACCTAGTCAACATTAGCTCAGTGAATTGAATCGATGCGTCAAAACCAAACATTTCAATACTGGCTTCGAATACTTGCTGGACTATTTGGTAGACTATAAAGATTGCTCAAACAACACTGGATTTATCAGTTTTAGCGATAGAGGCATTTGGCTAAGGTATTATAGACTCGATGCAGTGCTAAACTACTATCTACATGAAGTCTAATAATTTAATTAGTAAAGGGACCTTTCCAGTGTTTTCCGCGCTGTTGAGCTCGCTGTTAGTTTTAGCATTGCTTTTCGTATTAGTCCTGTAATTTAAATGGCGCTCGATAGAGCAAGATATAGCAGATTCGTCTTTATTGGCCCTCAATACTGCAGGTTTCACTTGGGCGGGTATTCGCACTCATAACCGAGGTCGCGACGTGCTGCTGCTAGGTACTGCGCCGAATGATATTGCAGTGCAGCAGGCGTTAGACGTACTTGCAGTCAATCCAGCAATTCGAGTCGCCGAGTTCGCAGGAGCAGTTTCTAAATCTCTTCCAGTAACAACGCCTGATGCGTTTATCAGCATTGATCAAGATGGGGTGCTTGCCACGGATAATATTGAACGCAAAAGCAAGCAAGGCAGCAATTCAAACGATTCCTCAAAACCAGACTTTTCGAAGTCGCGCCTTCGAGTCGAAGTTAAAAGCGATACCCTAACGTTGGCAGGTACTTTAGCGGACTCCTCTGCCAACGCAGATTACATTAGTCAATTAATAGCCAGTGCAAAATCTGTTTTCGGACAAGATAACGTTCTTAACCAAATTAGTGTTAGCACAAACATCGTAGATTCTCTTCCTCAGATTGACCAAGACATCTTCAAGACACTTAAAGCAACCCCATTTGTTAATGCAGAGTTCGCACAGAAACCCTCAGGCTTTACCCTTGAAGATAACACCGTAGTATTAACTGGCATTGTCGAAAATCATACTCAAAGACAATCTTATAAAGAGCGGGTTTCCGCGTTGTTTGCAGGCGAAGTTACAAGCCTCGTCGCCGCAATTGATCCAAAGGGTAGGCCAGATCTCCGAGTATTCCCGTTGCAAGATGACAAAACATGTGCAGCCAAGATATCGAGCCTTTTGGCCAGCTCCAAAATCACCTTCGAAGAAGGCAACACATTAATCAAGCCAGAAAGCTACGGCTTACTAGAACACCTGTCGACCCTTATTAAGCGATGCCCAGATGCTAAGTTTGATTTAATTGGACACACCGACAATACCGGTGACTCAGATTCGAATCTTCTGCTTAGCGTGAATCGGGCCGAATCAGTTAAGGACTTTTTGCTTTACTTAGGCGTCGCTGCACATCATTTGATGGTGAAGGGAGTGGGGGCAACTCAGCCTCTAGCTAGCGAATCATCAGAGGCCGGGCGAGCTATGAATAGACGAGTAGAATTTCACTTGATTGATCGCGCAAGCAACGCAACTAACCCTTAGGGAATATCCGTATGTGGTACTTATTTTTACAGATTTGGGGCTGGCTTGTTGCCGCTTTTGTACTTGGCTGGTTGTCTCATTGGTTTTGGACTACTCGCGATTCTGGCAACAACGCAGATCCTATGACGTCGAACCAGCCTATATCCCTAATGGCTAAGGCTGAATCATCGTCTTTGAAGTCACAGCACCAGCCCGACGACTTGCAGCAGATTCGTGGTATTGGCAGTATATTGTCAGACACACTAAATCGCGAGCTTGGGGTATACACATTTGCGCAGATAGCTGCTTGGACCGACGAGGACATCGCTAAAATTGAAACGTACTTGAAGTTTTCTGGAAGGGTTCAGCGCGAAAACTGGATCGAGCAAGCTAAGGTCTTAACATCTGGCGACAGCACTGAAGTTTCGGATAAAGTCTCGTAGGGAAACGTAGACTATTAATAATTTCTAGAAATTGCGAGCTATAGGTACTCTTTGCGATGCGCGGTTCTAAATCATAGCTAAACACAATCTAATTCTCTTATCTAGGGTGTTGAAGTATTACTCAAGAGATAGTCTATTCGTTAAAATACGACGATCTTAGAGGTTGCGTACCCTACTCCCCATACCCAATCATGGTTTCTGTGCAGCTTCTTCGCTCTTTTCTCTCATCTTCTTACAGCCCCTTTCCTGCTCCAACTATTTTTTCCTAATCCGCTTTTATTTAGCTCTTTTTATACTACCTATTCGCTATAACCCTTAGGGTTTTGTTTTTGCCAACGCCAGTGGTCTGCCATCATAGTTTGTAGGTCAAACTTAGCCTGCCAATTGAGCGCTTTTTTCGAATACGCCACGTCGGCGTAACAGGTTGCAATGTCGCCGGTTCGGCGTGGTTTTATTTCAAAAGGTATGGTCTGTCCACTCGCCAGCTCGAACGCCTTTATCACCTCTAAAACGCTATAGCCTCGCCCAGTGCCAATATTGTACGCCTTGCATCCATGCTCTGGGACTAGAACCTCTAGAGCACTTAAATGAGCTTGGGCCAGATCAAGCACATGAATATAGTCTCTTACTCCAGTACCGTCGGCGGTATTGTAATCGTCTCCGAACACGCTCAATTGCTTCAGCTTGCCAACCGCTACCTGCGCTATATAAGGCACCAAGTTGTTTGGCTCTCCATTCGGATCTTCCCCAAGCGAACCACTTGCGTGAGCGCCTACCGGATTAAAATAGCGCAAAATAGCGATCTCCCATTGCGGGTCACTTGCGGACAGATCTCGCAATATCTCTTCGATCATCAGCTTAGTGCGCCCATAGGGGTTGGTTGCTCTAAGGCTTGCTTGCTCAGTAATAGGAACTGATTCTGGGTCTCCATAAACTGTGGCCGATGAGCTAAATACAATCTTAGAACAGGCGCCGCCACGCATTGCACTGAGTAAATTTAAAGTGCCCACAACATTATTGTCGTAGTATTCAAGGGGCATATGTTGTGATTCGCCAACGGCTTTGAGCCCAGCAAAATGGATGACCGAGTCTATTTCATTGTTTGTAAACACTTCGTTCAACCCTGCCGCATCACGAAGGTCTAATTTGTAGTGCATCGGGCGCATACCACTGAGGGTTTCAAGTCGGTCTAATACGACCGGATTAGAATTACTCCAATTGTCGACCAAAATTGGCTGGTAGCCGGCTGCATACAGGCTAAGCACCGTATGACTACCAATGTATCCACCGCCACCAGTTACCAACACCTTTCGAGCCTGTTCTGTTCCTTGTGCGGCATCCCTCGCAACCTTACCTGTCGGGTTCTCATTACTCATGCGCAAAAGCTCCTGATTGATTGGTGATTAACCGTCCTGAATTGCAGACAACTTCTAACTCTATGATACTATTGTCTTCATTGAGGCGGGCATAAATGTAAGCCTAATTATTACTCAAACTTGCTTTGAGAAGACAAGATATCTCAACAGGATCCGCTATAGTCTGCGGGAAATAGCCATACGGAATTACAAGACTCAATAATAAGCCATGCGTTGCATTCAGCAACTAAAACCATGCGCTGTAATCAGCGACTAAAGAACAATAATAATTAACATCAAATGGATGTCGGAAATGCTGTAAGCGCACCATGGTAGATCTGGTCAAAAGCAATCCTAGAGCGGTCTTCGCGCTCATTTTAATTAATATCCTTCTGTCCCTATGGGCATATTATGCTGACCCCGTAATTAATAACGATGGCATCGTATATCTATCCGTCGCACAACTTCTGCTTGATGGCAACTGGAGCGGCGCTATCGAAGGATACAGCTGGCCGTTTTATCCTGGCCTAATTGCTTTAACTTCAAAACTGTTTTGGGTCGACCTTGAGCTAGCCGCTTACCTGTTAAATGGTTTTCTAATTATTCTACTAACCTTAGCCTTCACTAGCGTGGTTGGCGAATTGTCTGGCCATGACCGCCGGATCATGTTGATAGCGTTAATAGTGGTTGTATTATTTCCGAGCATCACTAAGTATCGAGCCCTAATCATTAGAGATTTTGGCTATTTAGCGCTCTACCTTTGGTCGCTCTACTTTTTGTTGCTTTTTTGCAAGCAGCCCAAAAAACAATATCTTATCGGATGGATAATTTTGGCGGCAACAAGTTGCTTATTCCGGTTCGAAGGGATCGCTTTTCTAATCGTAGCACCCTACTTTTTAGTCCTTTTCATTGGACAAGACTTACAGCATCGGCGTGCCATATTATTAGGCAGCGCCGTCGGGTTATTCGCTGCGGCCGTTGGCTTGCTCAGCTGGTATGTACAGTCTAAGTATTCCGCATCCATTATCGAAGCGGGCCGAGCAGGCCTTGAAGTCAGCTCGCTTAAAGATTTGTTTTATTACAATTTGAGTCATCGCTACGGCGATGAAGTCTTAACACCCTTCGGCTTATTCACGGCGTTAGCTGGAACCACTGGCGATGTATTCTATGAAACAGTACGACGACTTGCGGTCGTTTATGTGCTCTTCGCAGCCTATGCCCTTTATGTTGGTCTAGTGCTGGAAAAACCGATCATGAAGAAAATTTGGATCGTCTACGTTGTCACTAATCTCGTTTTACTCGTTGGTTTTAGCCTCTTTAATTCATTTTTGGTAAGTCGCTACACACTCGCAACAGCTCTCACGGTCTTGTTATTGGCGCCCTTTGCAATTAATCGACTATTGTTGCGTTGGCCGCACGTCAATTGGGTCAAAAAGGCATTGATTGGATTTGCTTTGTTTATCGTAACTGTCGTGTCCTTAGAAGGTTTGGATGTTTCAACTAACAAGCGCTTTGTACGTGAAGGCGGTGAGTGGATGGCAAACAACTTGCCTAAAGATTCAAGCATTTACAGCAACAGTAGAATTGCCATCTTCTACTCAGGGGCCTCGGTCAAGGAAAACTTGGGGGAAGAATATAGCAACCCAAGATTTGCACACTACTTGCAAACTAAGCATTTGAACAATTTTGACTTTATCGCTTTAGAAGTAGATCTAAATTCTCAGCTAGAAAACCGCTTTCGTCAGACACTGGGGTTCAAGTATGGCCTGCCTGTGAATGTCTTCGAAGGCGAAAAAAATCGCGTTTTATTTATTCACTCCACAAAAATGTGTCCTGCAGCTACAGTATACTAAACTTAATGTTTACGCGATTAAGGCTATAATACTAGAGCCTTAGGCCCTCTGACCATTCATATGAATTTCAATGTTCGACGTAGATCTATGCTTGCAGGGGGACTTGCCGCCGTGACAGGCGCATTTCTCTATCATAGAGGCGTTCGCTATCCGACCCTGAGTCTAGAGGCATCCGATTTGCCGACGGCTGTTTCCAGCAATGGTGTGGCGGTATCGCTAAGCGACTGCTTTCAATTTTATGCGAGTCAGACAAGCTTTAGAGCCTTTGCGCCAGAGCCGAAAATGGTCTTTAGCGCGACGAAGAACCAACGCATAGAATTTGAACTCAACAATGTGTCAAAACGAGCGATATTGGGTACTAGCGCACCAAATTTGAATGAAGATAAAGACGGTATTACCAGACGCATCAGCTTTGATATTCAAGCGGACAAAGACGTTGAGTTACACTGGCAAGTTCCCTTTAAAGACGAATTCACTTTCGCTTCAATTGGTGACTCCGGCGGCAATCACGAGCTTAGTTGGTGTTTAAAACGCTCAGCTGAACTAGGTGCGGAATTTCTTTTGCACCTCGGAGACTTTAATTATCAAGACGGTGACTATGAGCGCGCAATAGACCTATTTCACAACGCGCCTATTCCTTGCTACATCACCATTGGCAACCACGACTTTCACGACTCAGGTCTACTGCATCACCAATTCACTGATTATTTGGGCCCTTTCAATAGTGTATTCAGTCTTGGTAATGTACGATTTCTGAATCTAGATACCGCCGCAAGCGTTTGGCCAAGATCTGGCGGAAAACGTGGCCGTTTAGTTCAAAGACTCATAGATGAAGGTCAAGAGCAACCACAAACTGTCGCCTATTCACACTGCCCTTTGCATGACCCATCAGGAATAACTACCCATGATATCGGTAGCGTTCGAGAACGTGACTGGGTCATCGACTCCTTGCATAAACTCAATGCAAAAACGCTCTTGAGTGGGCATATTCATATCTTTGATCGTACCGAGTTTATGGGTATCGACAATATAATCGTGGGCCAAGGTATGGGGCACCAAGACCTCTTGACCGCCAATATGGCAACTTCAAAAATGGCTTTGGGCAAAGTCCGCAAAGACTCTGATATAGAGTTTGAGTTTGCGCCGCTGAACATGCCACTAGAACTACATTGCCACCCGCGCATGGAGCCTGTAAAAGCGTCACTGCGAGACGGTGAGCACGCCGACTTAATCAAACAAGTCGACGCTGCCTGTAGTTAGAAAAAGGGAATACGAGGCTGGGCTAAAACGCTAGAGTTAAAGCCCCTGACTTAAAGACTTAGAATTAAAGGCTTAGAGCTGAACATTCAGAGTCAGTTCTTTAGGAGGTCTGTTGATCGATCTAACGCTTCATCGAACCGAAGAACTCAGCGTTTTCTTTAGTTGCCTTAAGCTTGTCAAGTAAGAATTCGATGGCTTCAATTTCGTTCATGGGATGTAGCAATTTGCGTAATACCCAAATCTTTTGAAGCTCTTCTGGGTCGATCAATAATTCCTCGCGGCGCGTACTAGATTTGTTAACAATAACCGCTGGATAGACTCGCTTCTCAGCAATCTTACGATCCAAGTGAATCTCCATATTACCCGTACCTTTAAATTCCTCGTAGATTACTTCGTCCATCTTCGAGCCGGTCTCGATTAGAGCAGTGGCCAAAATCGTAAGACTTCCACCTTCCTCAATATTTCTCGCCGCACCAAAGAAACGCTTAGGTCTTTGCAATGCATTGGCATCAACACCACCGGTTAGCACTTTGCCTGACGCTGGCGCAACGGTATTGTATGCACGGGCCAAACGAGTGATCGAGTCAAGCAAAATCACCACGTCCTTCTTGTGCTCGACTAATCGTTTAGCTTTCTCAATCACCATCTCAGCCACTTGTACGTGTCGAGCAGCTGGCTCATCAAATGTTGACGAAATAACTTCACCGCGAACCGAACGTTGCATTTCAGTTACTTCTTCAGGTCGCTCATCAATGAGCAGAACCATCAACTCAACATCTGGATTATTGGCGGTAATTGCTTGAGCAATTTGCTGCAGCATAACGGTCTTACCGCTCTTGGGCGACGATACAATCAATCCCCGTTGTCCTTTACCGATAGGGGCCATTAGGTCTACCAGGCGACCGGTTAAGTCCTCAGAGGTACCATTAGCCTGTTCAAGGCGTAATCGTTTATTTGGGTGGAGTGCCGTTAAGTTTTCAAACAGAATCTTATTACGTGCTTCTTCTGGTGAAGAGCCGTTAATTGTCTCGACTTTCAGAAGAGCAAAATATCGCTCTGATTCCTTGGGTGGACGCACCAGCCCTGCGACCGTATCGCCCGTGCGCAAACTAAACCGTCTAATCTGGCTCGGAGAAACATAGATATCGTCAGGCCCGGCAAGGTATGAGCTGTCTGCGGAACGCAAAAAGCCAAAACCATCTTGCAATATTTCGACTACGCCCTCCCCTTGAATATCATCTCCGCGCTTAGCGAGAGACTTTAATATGGTGAAAATCTGGTCTTGCTTTCGCATACGACCAAGACCATCAAGGTCCATTGATTTACCCATTTCGGTGAGTTCGGTGGCGCTTTTTTTCTTAAGATCGGAGAGAGATACTGACATATTTATTCGGGGTGCCCAATCAAGATTGGGTTTAGTTAGGATAGGTTAGATTAATTCGCGTGTTTTAACTAAAGTGTGTTTTAACTAAAGTATTGTTTGATAAAGTGCGTTTTAACTTGGATGTTCTAATTTGACTGTTTAGTGTGTTGTTCGCGCGTTTATTTGCATGCGATAAATAACAAAAAACGATGCGTTAATAGAAAAGGACTTATTCCCTATTTATTTCTTAGTGTGCTCTGATTTACTAATTAACAATTCAGAGAGTGCCAAAGCACCAAAGATTACTAAAGGGAGTCGGTCGTAGTCTTCCGAAGCGTTTGAATTATCTGCTTCAGCGAAACACGATCTATTTGGGGGCTTGTTCTTTATTCTGGGAGGATAGTTTGAACGACAAGCTCGGGGGTAACTTTAACCGCTCTTCGACAACTTGTCTAGCCTATTTGACTACAGCTTTATCTTGTTCGGCCAGCGCCACTGACCGAGTTACTTGTTAAGCCAATTCTCCCGTTATTCAAAACTGAGAAGTCTGCCTAGCCAGCGCATTTAATCCTCTGGCTAGGGAATAAGACCCACTATAACGATAGCCCGCAACGGGATGTTCTAGCGGGATGTTTTAATAAATCGCTTGTACTAAATAGTTTCGTCAATGAACGCCGTTAACTGCGATTTAGACATAGCGCCGACTTTAGTACCAACTACGTCCCCGCCTTTAAAGATCATCAATGTTGGGATGCCGCGAATTCCAAACTTAGGCGGTGTGTTTGGATTGCTATCAATATCAAGTTTAGCAACGGTAAGCTTATCGCCGTACTCAATCGCAACTTCATCTAATATTGGCGCCAGCATTTTGCAGGGTCCACACCACTCAGCCCAGTAATCAACGAGTACCGGCTTATCGGCTTGGAGGACATCAGTTTCAAAACTGGAATCGGTAATTTGAACGGTAGTTTGTGACATATCTTATTGCCTAATGGTTTTGGATTTAGGGTATAGTGTGCGGATTATTTTGGATAATGCAAGTACCTTGAAGTCTGGAAAATAAGACTTTCTAACAAGACCTGCAGAATCCAAAACGCAATCTCATTTGCATAGCCCACTCAGCGGCCTTCTTACAGCCATTTTGATGGCTTTTGCTTATGGATTATTAGCCTCAGCGAAATATAGGACAGCCTCAGCGAAATATAGGACAGCCTCAACGACTATAGACTAGCTTCAGCAATTATAGATTAGCTTCTGCGATTATAGATTTGCTTCAGCGATCTTTAGATCAGAGCGTCAGACCAACCAGAAAACACACAGTAATGAGCGAAACACATCTAAGCGACACCAAATTTACCGACCTTGCGATCCATCCAGATGTTTTGTCTGGGATTGCGTCAATGGGTTTTGAGTACTGCACACCGATTCAGGCCATGGCTCTGCCCAAAGCACTTGAGGGTCATGATGTGAGTGGGCAAGCGCAAACGGGAACAGGCAAAACTGCTGCATTTCTTATCGCTTGTTTAGACCGTCTACTCAGACAAGAGCCCAAAAAATCTAAACTTAAAAACCCTATCCGCGCATTGATAGTAGCGCCTACTCGTGAACTGGCGATCCAGATCATGGAAGATGGGAAACCCTTAGTTGCAAACACTAATATACGCCTCGCACTAGCGTATGGCGGCACGGACTATGAAAAGCAACGAGCAGAAATAGAAGCTGGCATAGACGTATTGATTGGGACACCCGGTCGCATAATCGACTATTTAAAACAGGGTGTTTATTCGATCGACGCGCTTGAAGTGATCATATTAGACGAGGCCGACCGGATGTTTGACTTAGGCTTCATTACCGACATTCGCTTTCTGTTTAGAAAAATGCCGCCGCCTGAAGACCGTTTAAACATGTTGTTTTCTGCGACACTCTCGCATCGAGTTTCTGAGCTAGCATACGAACATATGAGCGAGCCGCAAATTGTTAAAATTGAAGCTGAGATTACAGCTGATCGCATTACGCAAATTGCATACATGCCCTCTAACGAGGAAAAGATCCCTCTTTTACTTGGCTTAGTTAAGCGAGCGGAAGAACAAAAATGTGTTGTGTTTGTAAATACCAAACATATGGCCGAGAAAGTCGAAGCGTGGTTACTCGCCAACGATTTCAAAGCAGCACTATTGTCAGGCGATGTACCTCAGAAAAAGCGCGAAAAGATTTTGGGCAAGTTTAAGGACGCTGAAATTACAATTTTGGTGGCCACTGATGTAGCCGCTCGAGGCCTTCATATTCCGGATGTTAATTTTGTTGTAAATTTTGATCTACCAGGTGACGCTGAAGACTACGTTCACCGAGTCGGCAGAACGGCCCGTGCTGGTGCAAGCGGCACAGCCATCAGTTTGATTTGCGAAACCTACGCTATGAATATCGTCGCCATTGAGGAATTTATTGAACACACTATTCCCGTTGAGCGTGAAATCGGCGACATCATAATGACCGACCCTGTTAAGCCTGACTTAAGTTCGTTACGTAGCAATCGCGGTAAAGATAAGCACAAAGGAAAAGGCAAGGGCAGCCCTGCTCGCAAAGTCGGTATGCCAAGCGGTCCTAAAGAAGCTCGTGCCGATAGATCTGCTGACGCACCAGCGCGCCCACGACGCGAAAAAGGCAACCCAAATCGTCCGCCAAAAGAAGAACGCACGGTTCAAGAACCAACCGTAAGCCCTGAAGAAAGAGAAGCGGCGAAGCTAGCTGCTTTAGAAAAGCTAAAGGAGCAGAAACCAAAACCACGTCGTATTCCTCTACGCGGTCGTCTTGGAGTGGAAGTTCCAGCGATTGGTTAGTTTGTAACGTATCTTTACGCGTTTATGGCGTTAAGAGTATTTGGAGGGCGCGCGACATTCGGAAGGCCTTAGGTATATTGAAGGGGCAGAGTGATCAATAGAGCACAACCGAGTTTTCCATAGCGTTAGTTTAAACAGTGCCAGTATTATTGTGTGCGAGTATAAAAGGATGAGCCAAACAAAAGCTGAATATCGTCCAAAGTCAGCGTTACTCTTAGGTGGGGGTGGCGCAAGAGCGGCCTATCAAGTTGGCGTTCTCAAGGCTGTTTCAGAGCTTTGTGACACCGAAAAAGGTAACCCCTTCCCGATTATTTGCGGTACTTCGGCTGGATCAATCAACGCCCTAGCGCTGGCATCTTTTGCACACGATTTCCAACTCGGCGTGAATCAAATATTGGGTGTCTGGTCAAACTTTAAAGTTGGCATGGTATTCAAGGCTTCCGCCGGAAGTCTGACATCGAGGATATTCAACTGGGCGTGGTCCAATCTCGCTTTTGGCAACCCCAATAAGGGCCCCAGCTCATTACTTGATAACAGTCCTTTAAAGGGTCTATTGCAGCGCACGATTAGCTTTAAAGGGATCGAAAGTTCTTTAGAAAATGGTCATCTGCACGCCTATTGCGTAACCGCCTGCAGCTACACTACAGGGGAGTCTACAACGTTTTACGATGGCCACGAGGACATTAAAGACTGGCATCGCACTCATCGTGATGGTAGGCGAAGAACGTTGAACATCGACCATCTAATGGCGTCCTCAGCGATTCCTGTAATATTCCCATCAGTACCGATTGGCAATGAACACTTTGGCGATGGTTCCATGCGCCAAGGCTCACCTATTAGTCCTGCCTTGCATCTTGGCGCCGATAAAATATTGATAATTGGCTTGCGCATCGCAAGCGATGATCCAGTACCACCCCTTAGCCCTCCGCGGCCATCGCTCGGGCAAATATCGGGTTATGTAATGGATACGCTTTTTCTAAACAGCTTACGAGCTGATTTAGAACGCCTTGAACGAATTAATCGAACGCTAGAAAACGGCATTACAGAAGGTCGACTCACAGATGAAACGGGCGAGTTAAAGATCATTGAGCACATGTTAATCAGTCCATCCGAAGACATTGCGAACATCGCACAAAAACACTACAACGATTTACCCCGAAGCTTCAGGATCGCCTTGAGGTTTTTGGGCATGAAAAGAGGCAACAGCCGACGCTTGATCAGCTACCTTATGTTCACCAAACATTTCTGCAAAGAACTGATTGAACTAGGCTACAACGATGCAATGAGTCAACAAGAAGAACTAAAAGCGTTCTTAGACGACTAGAAAGACTAAACGCACATCGGGAAAACGAGCCTTACGCGAGCTTCAACGGGTGTATAAAAAGCAGATCCCTCACGGGTGTAAATAAAACGCAGAGCCTTCTGGGGCGTATATAGAAAGATCAGCGCAAAAACTCAAACAGTTCCAGCACCTGCGGTTGGTCTTGCCAATTTTTCAAGAATCGCCTACGGTCTTTTCGGTTCGCCTTCTTCCAGCTCTTTTTAGCCGTATGCTGATGCGCAGCATCAAGATCAATAAGAGCAATATTTTTACCATCCCATAACAAGTTCGTTGCCTTCATATCTCCGTGACTAAGCGAGAACGCTTCAAACCGTTCAAACATATCACGAATAGCCACCACAACTTGATCTTGCTCGGCACGCTCTAACTTGGGCAAGGCCGCTAGTAATTCCTGTCCAGCAAGCTTTTGCGTCGCAAAGAACGCGTCTAAGTTAAACATAGCAAACCGTTGTTCATGCATCATATAAGGCTGCGCAACAGTAAGACCCGCTTGGCCAAACGTAAAGCTCATATGCCAACAGCGGTTTGCTCTGGTCTTACGAACCGCACGCGATACCCGATGCCATTGCCCCTTAGCGTTATACCGTTTGAGAACAATGTTTTGATCTGGCTTGTCGTCCAGCGCCACTACGCTAACCGTTGTAGTTCGATCGTTTTTCAATACTACCTTCGCCACCTTACCTTTCATAAGCAATTCGGCAATGTCATCAACACCGCGAGGCATCAGTACCGCACTCCAGCAACTGCTTGTTCGCAACGACTGATTACTTAAATAACGGGCACTCAACCACTCAGGAACGGACATACATACGTCCCGCAACTAAATAACAGCTAAAAATAGAAGGTTGTTTACGGCAGCTTTTTGCGAAATAAAGTGAAACGATCACTTACCCACCACACGATCAATCGTGATCGCGTCTTTATTCTCTGACGATTGATACGTAGATTGGCTAACATCGGGCGTTTGCTCTCCACGCACCTCATTACGATGCGCATCTAAGTCAGCGGGTGCAATTCTAGCCACCTCAGCTGTCGCTTTCTCGTGGGCTTTTCGTTTCTCTGATTCGTAGAGACGGTTTCCGCGAGACTCCACTTTGCGCCAAAAACCTCTTTCGGTTTCCAATATTTCGCGCAAGGGCTTACCGCGATACAGACGCATAAATCTCAGTAAATCGCGCTTGGTCAAACCAATGTCTTTACTGGAATAATACAAGCCCGCAATGTCCTTTACTGCCCAACGCTCAGGAGTTTTTCGGCGCAACTGTATTCGATGTAAATCAATTAAGTACAATTTACTTTCCGAGGCTATTTGTTCGTCGTCACTGAAATGCACGTCCAGCAAAAAGTGACACAAATAAAAATCGCGATGGTTGGCTCCATTCTCGTGAATAACTCTAGCCGTCTCGACAACTTTGTTCATTATCCAGCGTTTTAAACGAAACTCTTTTAACGTACGAGGTGGCTCAGTTTTCCACTTTTCGCAATAGTCTTCTAAACTTGTCTCTGTGGGCAGTGCCTCTGTGACAATAAACGAATTCTTAGTTGCAGGATTACGACCACGAATACCGTATGCGGCAACGGTCATCGTATCAATCTCGAGATCTTTAAGTCGATGCACGCCATGCCATTCGTTAAGAGCTCCAACGACGGGGGCACGCAAATAAGTGATGTTTTTAAGGATCTCGCCCCAACCCACGCCGGTATGCGCTTTAAGAAAATAGTCTTTATCACCACGAGTAAATCGTAAAGTACGTCGCCCTAACGCTTCGCGGTAGACTTTACCTTCTATATTCATGATGTCCCAAAAACTATCGTGCCCCTTTAAGCCTTGACGCAATTCGTTATGGATATATAGAGATTCGTCGTGCTCTATACGCTGCTCTGTACTTAGATAAAGAGTCTTCTGCGCACAAGTCTGTTCGATATAATCTACAGCGCGTTTTGGCATCACGTAAAGACTAGAGTCTTGACCGTATTTCAAGCCGTTTTCACGCCACTGCTCTTTCTCTTCAGACAACAACATTTCTAAAAGCTTCTCGTTAAGCTCGTCTTGTGTGAACCGTTTGCGCAGCACAACACCTGCTTCAGCTGTTTTAATGTGAGGCGCGTATCCGCAAACTGGCGTAGCAAGAACAGGCAGACCAGATACGATTGCTTCTAAAAGAACACCACCTGTTGTTTCCGCGTAAGCAGGATGCAACAACATATCGCCTGCTTTCATTAGGGCTGGAACGTCTGTGCGTCCACCCAAAAAATGTATCCGGTCGGCTACGTCTGCACGCTTGGCGATTCGTATAAACTGCTCTCCTTTGTCTTGCCCAACAACAAACAACTTAGTCTTTTGTTGTATCTCTTCGGGCAGAGCTGCTATTGCCAAAATTGCTCTATCCAGTCCCTTAGTTTGAAAACCCGAACCAATGAGTAGCACCAAATTTTCGTCGTCCTCAACGTCTAAAGACTTTCGAATCTGCCTTCGATCAGGCAGCTCATCCAAGTTAGCCCAACGTGCTTTTTCTAACGTAGGAGGCAAACATAAAAAGCGGGAGTCCTGAGTTAAGTAATACTGCTGGTAAATAGCTTTCTCACGGTCTGACAACGACAAAATATTGGTCTTAGACGCGGCCTCAAACACACCGCGCTCAAAGCTGGAGAAGTATAAAAAGCGAGGGGTAAATCGATAAAATATTGAGTGGCGCAAGAAAGATCGACCGACATAACAGTAGTCGCCACAATAATAGATATCCATGCCTGGAATCTTATTAAAACCTACCACGACGTCAAAATCTTTGGGGTCTAAGTGGTGGCGTAATTTTCGATGAAACGAATGCGCGCGGGTATGATTGGTAAACCCAAAATGCTTAACAATAACAACCTTTATACCTTCTGGAACATCGCCCTCCCAACTGCCAGTAAAGACCGTTGCTTGATGGCCACGCTGCGTGCACTCGTGAGCTATCCGCAACATGTCTAAAGACAAGCCGCTGTACGGAAAATGTTTATAAAGACAAAAAGCAAAATGCATAGTGATACCTAGATTTAGGTCTTAATTATACGCCTATTGCCCGCTCGCGGGCGCTAATTTGATGAACCAGCGATTGCCAGATGGATTCGACCGCAAAGGTTGCGTAACAAGGCGGCTCAGTAACACCATCGCCTAACTCACTACACGTTTTGGATAAACAAGGGGCACACACTATTTCGGCCTGAAGTTGCATTTGAAACCGCCCGTACGTTCCCGTCAGTGCTGGGTCTGTTGCCCCGTAAATCGATACACACGGAACATCCAGAGCCGCGGCTAAATGTCCTAACCCCGTATCAACCGCTATTGCACCAGACGCATCGCAAAGAATAGCCGCTAGCTGAGTCAGCGAGGACTTAGGCAATACTACCGCACCTTCAACATGCTCGGCGATTCGTTGAGCACGTTGATGCTCAATATCGTTGCCCCAGGTTAAAACCGGCGTATAGCCATTATTGAGCACTCGCTCTGCAATTCGATACCAAAGAGTTTCAGGTAGGTGCTTGGTTGCCCAAGTTGTTCCGTGAAATAGAAAGACAGACTTCTTAGCAATAAGTCTATTCTGCGCGCCTTCTTTTGTATCGAAGCTTGTTTTGATTGAGTAACTTCGTCGTATTTCAGGTGTCTGAGCATCAAATGCGCCACAGATTAATAGTCGCAACCGCTCAACAGCATGTTCGTCGCGTGACACAGCTACTTTATTTGAATACAACCAGGCAGCGGGTGACTCTTTTATCGAGTCACCCGAATATCCGATTCTTTGACCACCTGGTACGAGGCGCGCGAGGCGCGCAAACGCGGCACTCTTCATAAGACCCTGAGCGTCGATGATGTAGTCATACGGCACCTTTCGCAGTGATTTAAGAAACGCTCTAAAATCCCCATAATTGGCACGCGACCAGCGCCTCCAGCGTCGAGTAGCCACTGGAATAACTCGGTCAACAAGAGGATGCCACGATGGAATATCAGAGAAACTTTCTTCAACCATCCAATCAACCGACAACTCTGGAACATGCTCTGCAAGATCTTCAAGCGCTGGTAGAGCGTGCAATACGTCGCCCATCGACGTCATTTTTACGATCAATACCTTAGTCATGGCCTTTTTCCCACATGCGGCGCAATAACCTGTTGTGACTCTTTAATAACGCTATCCGCACTTAATTGCCTTAAACAATTCAAATGTTCTAAAGGGCATTCGCGCTTAAAGCAAGGGCTGCACTCAAGATTGAGCCACGCGATTTTATGGTTGTGACTCAAAGGCGGAGTATGTCTAGGGTTGGTTGAGCCATAAACGGCTACAAGCGGTACTGATAAGGCCGCCGCTATATGCATAAGCCCGCTGTCGTTACTGACGACTAAATCAGCACAAGAGAGTAAGTCGACCGCTTCGGGCAAGCTCGTCTTACCCGCCAACTCATGGCCCTGCTGATCGATGACGTTATTTATGTAGGCACATGTTTCCTGATCCTTAGCGCTACCTAACAACCAAACTTGCCAATCCAAATTTAGATAATGCTCAGCCACTTTCGCGTAGTGCTCTGCCGGCCACTGTTTTGATGCCCCAAACTCCGCGCCTGGACACAATGCAAGAATCTTAGCTGAGTCTTTTAAACCCAGCTGTAGGCGCAGGTCACTCACCATCGATGCAGATGTTTTTAAGGCCGGCGGCGGCACTTGTTCTCGGGCTCTTGGCAAGGCGTCTGGCGATTCGCCCAGCGCAATAAAGCGCTGCACAGTCATAGGCCAACGTTGATTATCTAGTGAACGAACATCATTAAGTAAACCGTAGCGTTGTTCGCCGAGCCAGCCAGTACGCATCGCAATACCCGCAAACCACGGAACCAATGCGGCCTTAATAGAATTAGGTAGCACAATCGCTTGAGTGAAACCTTGCTTAGCAAGCTGCCTTGCCACTTTCCAGCGCTTTGATAAGCCCAGCTCACCGTGCACAAAATCCACAGCAATCAGAGAGCTAACCTCAGGCATGCGGTCTATCAAAGCCGCAGTCCATGCAGGCGCCAAGATATGAATCTCAACAGAGGGTTCGCGGTGCTTAAGGTCAATGCAAAGGCTTTGCGCCATCACCATATCACCCACCCACGAAGGCCCTACAATTAGAACCTTGTTTGCGGCCTTGCTCATTACGTTTGGTCTTACTTTTGCGATTAGGTCTCTAAGAAATCAAGCGTATCAGAGAATAGATAGCGCTGCTAAACGTATGTTAACCAATCGCTGCGTTTCGGATCACGTCCGTGCACGATATCAAAGTAGCGCCGCTGGATATCCAGAGTGATGTCACCCGCAGTGCCGTTTCCTATTTCGCGATCATCGAGCGAGCGGATCGGCGTGATTTCGGCAGCGGTACCCGTAAAGAATGCTTCGTCAGCCGTATAAACTTCGTCTCGCGTAATTTGTTTCTCGATAATCTCTAGACCTAGGTCTTCTTTAACCATTTGGCATATAGAGTCGCGCGTTATACCTTCAAGCGCGGAGGTGAGCTCAGGCGTGTAAATCTTGCCACGGCGAATGATAAATATGTTTTCACCCGCACCTTCGGCCACATAACCGTTGGTATCCAGCAACAAGGCTTCGTCATAACCACAACTTTCAGCTTCTTGAGTCGCGAGAATCGAATTCGTGTAATTGCCGTTGGTTTTTGCCTTTGCCATTGTCGAATTTACGTGATGACGGCTAAACGAAGACGTTTTAACACGAATTCCCTTACTGAGTGCTTCTTCACCCAGGTATGTACCCCATTCCCACGCGGCCACCATTAAGTGGGTCTTCAAACCCTTGGCGTGCAAGCCCATCGCTTGGGACCCGTACCAAGCCATCGGTCGTATATACGCCGATTTCAGGTTATTGTCCTTAACACTGTCGAGCTGGGCCTGGCTAATCTGTTCTGCACTGAACGGTATTTTCATGCCCATGATTTTGGCAGACTGAAGCAACCTTTCTGAATGTCGCTCTAATCTGAAAATTGCAGGGCCCTTATCGGTCTCGTACGCGCGAACACCTTCGAAAACACCCAAGCCATAATGCAAAGTGTGAGTTAGGACGTGAACCTTAGCACCACGCCAGTCCACCATTTCCCCATCCATCCAAATTAATCCATCTCGGTCATCAAAAGACATTACTAGCTCCAAGTGTTACGCCACCCCCAGCATCGGGGTGCGGCAGAATTCTAAATCGACCTAGGATTATAAATCCTTTGAATTAAAAAAATTGGCCTTTTAATGCGCTCAACCTGGCTTTTTAATGCATTGACTCTGACTATTTACCGCATTTACTCTCTCATTCTTACTGCATTTACCAATGATTTCGTAATTCACGCAATTTCAAAAACACCTCTTCAGCAGAAGCAATAGACGTTAGGTCTTCAAACTGCTCACAAAGAACGCTCCTTATCTCTTCGCTGTCCAAACGAAAAAAGCTATTAACCGACCGTTCCATCGCCAGATTAGAGATGAAGTGCCTATCGGATGTCCATTGCTGCATCGCGGCTAATAGGCTTTTAGCGGCCTCGTTTGAGGGTTCTCGATCCAGGGTAAACAGTAGGTTATTTATAATGTAGTCGTGCCCGGGGTAAATGCGCGTTGTGTCGCTAAGCGCAAAGATCTGCTCGGCAAACGTGGCGTACATAACTTTCGGGTCGCCACCGTTGTGACAATTGCCGACGCCTGCGTTGAACAAAGTGTCGCCACAAAAAAGTGCGGGGGTCTCTTCGTGCTGATTCCCTTTAAATAACAAGCACGTATGGCAAAACGTGTGACCGGGTGTATCAAGCGCACGTAATTGCACTGACGTACCTACTTGAACAACATCATCTGCGCGCAAGGCAACATCGACGTTATCAATAACATCAACGGCTTTGTAATGAGCGTACAAGGTAGCACCCGTGGCATGAATAACCGGCTCGTTGCCGCCTATGTGATCGTGGTGTTCGTGAGTGTTAATCACCCCGCGAATAGACCAACCTAACTCTGCGGCACGCGCTAGAGTACTAGCATGATCGAGCGGGTCAATGGCGACCGCTTCTAGAGTATCTGGGCACGCAATAAGATACATATAGTTGCGGAGAGAGTTATTGACTGCAATTTGTTCGACAAGCACGATATTTTCCTTTAGTTCGGGTTAAAGCATTAATGCTCGATGTTGATTCTGTATTTAGATGCTGAGTGGTAAACTCCGCCGCTCGATTATTGCGACACTCGTATTTGAGAGAAAAATCGCATAACTATTTACGAAATGTACTTTGCGTACAGATCGTACAACTTTATCTATTACAGGCGTACTCGGTTTGGCTCTTATTACTTTAAGCAACGCAGGTCTAAGTTTTGGCGGCGACCCCATTTTAGACCAAGCTGACTTCATTATCGAACCTGGCGACCGAATCGGCTTGATTGGCCGCAATGGCGCGGGCAAATCGACTTTGCTTAAAGTCATCGAAGGCAGCGTCGTTATAGACGGCGGCGAGATGCAAGTTCAGCAAGGAACCGTCGTTAGCCGACTAATTCAGGAAGTACCCACCGACAAAAAGTTCAACGTTGCTGCAATGGTTGCCTTAGGCGACCCCCGAGTAGGCCCTACTTTGGCTGAGTTCTATAACGACCCTATCGCCAACGAATCACTTCAGCACACAGTAACTGAACTCGATGGCTGGCCTTTAGATCAACGGGTAAAGATGCTGTGCTCCAAGTTTGAACTTGATCCTGAGCAACGCTTTGATGATTTATCCGGCGGACGCAAACGTCGCGTTTTAATGGCACAAGCGCTAGTACCTGATCCAAATATTTTGTTATTAGACGAGCCAACCAACCATTTAGATATCGACACTATTCTTTGGCTCGAGAATCTCTTGAAGAATATGCACTGCGCTATGGTAATCGTGTCGCATGACAGGAGCTTTATCGACTCTCTGTGCACACGCATCGTCGAATTAGACCGAGGCTTGATTAGTAACTATCCCGGCAACTATCAGGCATACCTTGAGCTAAAGAAAAAAGCGCTTGAAGAAGAAGACCGCCACAACCGCAAATTTGATAAGCGCTTAGCGGAAGAAGAAGTCTGGATCAGAAAAGGTATACAAGCTCGTCGTACACGCAACGAAGGCCGTGTTCGCGCACTCAAGCAAATGCGCGATGAACGACGCCAACGTCGCGAACGACAAGGCACCGCCAGTCTTTCGCTTAACCAAGGCGCTCAATCTGGCAAGGTGGTGATCGAGAGCGAAGGTCTGAAAGTTCAGTTTGGTGAGAACACCGTTATTGATTCACTCGATTTACGCGTTATCCGAGGCGATCGAATTGGCTTGATCGGCCCCAATGGCTGCGGAAAATCCACTCTAATTAAAGTGCTTACAGGCGAAATACAGCCCACGGCAGGCAATTTAAAGATAGGGACCAACATTCAGGTTGCCTACCTAGACCAGTACCGTGACGCCATTCGTGACGATTTGAGTGTACAAGACAACGTATCTGGCGAATCCGAAATCACCATAAACGGGCAACGCAAACACATCTTGGGTTATCTGCAAGACTTCTTGTTCACACCTGATCGAGCGAGAGCCCCTGCCGCCAAACTGTCTGGCGGTGAACGCAACCGAGTAATGTTAGCAAAACTGTTTACTCAACCGTTTAACGTGCTCGTACTCGATGAGCCGACCAACGACCTAGACTACGAAACGCTAGAGCTGTTAGAACAAATCTTAATGGACTTTGACGGCACGTTATTATTGGCCAGTCACGACCGAGCATTTTTAGACAACATCGTGACCAGCACTCTTGCTTTTGAGGGCAATGGTGTTGTGAACGAATATGTTGGTGGCTATAGCGATTGGCTAGAACAGCGACGAGATACGCAACGCGCCCAGAAGTCCAAGAAAAATGCGTCTACAAACAGTGGCTCTGTTGCCGCTGCACCAAAACCAAAGAAGTTAAGCTATAAGTTAAAGCGAGAATTAGAAGAACTGCCTGCGAAGATCGAGCAACTCGAAAAATTGCTCGAATCTATGGCGGCTGAAATGAATGCGGCGGACTTTTACTCTCAAGACCAAAAAGTGATTGCAACACATGCCGACACACTAACCGCGGCACAAGAAGATTTAACCAAGGCGTATGCACGTTGGGAAGAACTAGAGGGTTAGACTCTGCCGCTCATCATATGAGTTAACCAACACAGACAACCAAGAAAGATGTTGATTTAACGAGCGGCATTAAGTCGTTTAAAGCCCTCGCTTAGGTCTTCTATAAGGTCATCAATCGACTCCAAACCGATATGCAGCCGTATCAAAGTTTGATCCTCTCGAAGTCGGTTAAACTTACGATTCGAAAGCCCTGCAGCAGGCAACGCTAGGCTTTCGTACCCTCCCCATGAAAATCCAAGCTTAAAATGATGGTAACCGTCAACCATAGCGGCAACCGCCGCTGACGATCGACCATTTAAAACGAATGAGAACAAACCATTTCCCCCGCTAAAATCTCGCTCATAAAATTCATGACCGGGGCAGGCGGCAAATGCAGGGTGCAGTACGTGGTCTACTTCATCACAGCCCGATAACCACTGTGCAATATGCAAAGCACTTTCATCGTGCTGGCGCAAACGGACGCCCATGGTTCGCAGGCCGCGAAGTGCCGTATAAATGTCATCCACCGATGCACACAAGCCCAATTCAAGGCTGATCTGTTGCAGCCGAGGCCAAGCCTTTTCACTACAACAGGCGACCCCCAGCATTATGTCGGAGTGCCCACATAAATATTTGCTGCCCGATTGCACGCTCACGTCAACGCCCATGGGAATGGGGGCAAAGTTATACGCCGTGGCGAAAGTGTTATCGATGACTGTCACTAAATCATGATCTGCGGCTATTTGAACAATTTTAGGGACGTCTTGTACTTCCATTGTCAAACTGCCCGGCGACTCCATAAATATAACTCTAGTGTTGGACTGAATAAGTTTCACCAAGCTATTAGTATCTAGCGGATCGTAGTAACTTACCTCTACGCCTTTTTCGCTCAATGTGCCAACACAGAAATCCCGCGTAGGCTCATACGCGGAGTCCACCATAAGCAAATGATCGCCTTGGTTAAGGAACGCCAGTAACGCCGTGGTTAATGCGCTGGTTCCACTCGGGTAAACAAAACAGCCCGCGGCCTCTTCTAGTTGACACATGGCTTGTTGGAACGCAAAAGTAGTGCTCGTTCCCCTTCGCCCGTAGTACTCGACTGGGCCCAATCGTCTACGGCCAGATTCGTGCATGTCTGCGACGGAATCAAAAACGATTGTCGAGGCACGTACAATTTTTGGATTTACCGCCCTTCCCGTATATTCCTTACTGCGCCCAGCATTGATCAACAATGTGTCTTTTCTTGGGTCTCTATTCTTCAATTTTGACGCCCCATTTTTGCTGTATACCTAAACCAATAATGATTAGGCCTAGCCCCATTAAAGTGCTTGAATATATTGTTTCGTTAAGAAATGTAGCAATAAAGAACAACGACAAGAAAGGTGATAGAAATATCAAATTAGCCACCCTAGCAGTATTAGTAGCGAGCTTCATTGCGTATAGCCAGAACACAAAGGCAAGACCAATCTCAACTAAGCCAACGTACAGCCCACCTAGCCAACCTTGTAGAGCAACCCCTGTGGTCAGCCCAGATAAATCTCCAGTCACCCACAAAATTAACGTAAGAATCGGAACAGCAAATAAGAAGTTTAGCGCCAAACCTAAAACAGGCTCTCTTTGATCTTGACGATTAAGTATCCAGTAGCTTGACCAAATCAACGTGCTAAGCAGAGCCATCGACACTCCAAACACGTTACTGAAATTAAGCCCCAAAACATCGCCTCGAGTTGCAATGACTAACACTCCTAGGTAACAGACTAGAGCAGCCAGCACGTCGAAGCGGCCTAACTTATGGCCAAGAAAAGGTACCGCCATTAGCGTTAAAACAATCGCCCAACTGTAGTTGAGAGACTGAGCTTCTTGCGCTGGTAGTTGCGAGTAGGCGTAAAACAAAACAATGTAATAGAGCACTGGATTGAGTAATGCAAATCCGAAAGAGCGCCAGTACGTGGGAACATCCTGCTGCAACAATTCAGCCAATCGCCTTTGCCAAGCGAGCAATACTAGAAAAAACACAAGAGCACTAACGCTCGCCACAAAAATCAATTGCAGTGGCGACAAATGCACCAAGCTTAACTTAAACGCAGTCGCTACCGTAGACCAGCATAAGACAGCCAGTAGAGCAAAAAATGTAGCGCGCGATTGGGACACAGCAAAGCCTCGAAATAAGTGTGTGGCAAAGGATATTACATACTCGTAAGCATAGAAATCGTTTTCGGTGAATCCAAACCCTTGCTTTGTTCGTCTAAGTAAATAGAAATGACATTAAGGCTCAATTAAATAGATTGGTCAGACAGGTTCGTTTAGAGGCTGGATTCAAAGGCTTGCTTCAAAACCCCAGCTTTGTGTCATCAGAACAAATTAGCAACCGTGATTACCCTCAATGGTCGTGGCGCTTGATAAGTACTTTTTAGGTTACTCATTAAGCTGTAATAGCGGATTTGTTTGAGTGCCTACTTACTCATTGTTTTAAGGAGCAGTATGAGCGTATAGCTCGCAGGGATGCACTAAAAAGCCTCGGACTTTGATCATCAGTCCGAGGCTTTTTCTTTTTCTCACACGATCGGCCGTATGATTGGAAATAAAAGTGAGAACAATCCTTTGAAATATCTAATTCTGATACGCCACGCCAAATCAAGTTGGAACGATCCATCCGCTGATGATCATGACCGAACGCTTAACGATCGTGGGTTACGCGATGCGCCTATTATGGCCGAACGCCTCGCAGACAGCTTAAACCGACTCGGCATTGATCTACAACAAATATTCAGTAGCTCTGCTGTAAGATCACAAACCTACGCGCAAGCATTAAGCACGGCGTGCGGGTGCCCACTGGAGACTGACCGAGCGTTGTATACTTTTTCTTCAGCACAGCTAGTTAGCGCAATACAGGAATTTCCTGACAATTTAAACGCAATTGCTGTGGTCGGTCACAATCCAGCGATGACCATGTTGGCCAACCAGCTATCAAGCGCTAATTTAGACAACATGCCCACAAGTGCGTTTTTAGTACTTAAATGCGATATAACCCGTTGGCAAGAACTGGCGGTACGGACTAATCGTGAGTTTTCGAGCACAAAAAATCTAGATGCTATTGAGCACACAATACTTGAGTACAACTTCCCTAAGAAGGACAATAGCTAGAACAGTTGCATCTAGACAATCTTAAATAAGGAAAGCCAATAATGAATAGACGAAAGAGCTTTGAGAATCAGGTGGTGTGGATTACAGGCGCATCGAGCGGTATAGGCGAAGCCTTAGCATTAGCTTTTGCCAAGCGCGGAGCAAAATTGATACTCAGCGCTCGAAGCACTGAAAAGCTCGAAGCCCTTGCTCAAAAGTGTAAAGAGATGGCCGCTGACACCAGCGATGCGATTGCACTAACATTGGATGTGACCGATGAGGCTAGTCTTGCGGGTAAGACGAAGGCTGCCTGGTTTACTTTTGGGCAAGTCGATTTACTCATTAACAACGCGGGGATTTCTCAGCGCTCAAGCTTTTTGACGACGTCGATGGAAACTTACAGAACACTGTTCGAAGTTGACGTGTTCGGCCAAATAGCGCTGACCAAGGCAGTGGTGCCTTTGATGATTGAACAAGGCTTCGGGCATGTAGCAGTCACTGCATCTGTGGCGGGTAAAGTCGGCGCTCCGTTTCGTACCGGCTACTGCGCGGCTAAGCACGCCGTAATGGGTTTCTTTGATGCATTGCGGACAGAAGTTACCGATAAAAACATTGAGGTGACCACCATCACGCCTGGCTACATCCGCACCAGCATTTCCGAAAACGCCCTAACGGGCGACGGTAAAGCGTTTGGCAAGGTCGATTCGAATATTGGTAAAGGTATGTCGGCCGATGACTGCGCAGAAGTAATCATTAGCAAGATGGAGAAAGGCGTTGCAGAGATTCCCGTGGGTAAAGGCATGGAAATGGTGGCGTTAAAAATAAAGCGTTGGTTCCCCACTTTACTGCTCAAAATGGCCAACGGTATGTACAAAAAAGCGGCTAAAGAAAATGACTTTGAATAACCGGCAATGAAAATTCCGCTCATACCAAAGCATCGTCGTGCCTTTTACGTTAGCTCTATCGCCATTGTTGCAGCCTTTTTGTTCAATTCTTGTACACATGCCGGACCTAAATCAGACCTTTGGGATTTTTGGGAGAATTCAAACTCGGCAGAATCAAGGGAGTCTAGCCAAACCAGCATTGATCATTCGACATGGCAAAGCTTTCTAAACGAATATCTAGTAACCAACGATCCTAGCGGCATTAATTTAGTTCGATACGAAGCCATTGCTACCCAAGGTTCACAGGGACTCAACCTACTCAATCAGTATATTGCATCACTCGAGGCGGTTGACCCACGCTCTCTAAGTAAAAATGAACAGTTCGCGTACTGGGTTAATTTATACAATGCTACAACTGTTCGAGTTATTGCTAACGCCTATCCCGTTAAGTCTATTCGCAAAACAGGTAAAGGCTTGTTCTCGTTTGGACCATGGGATGATGTGGTGACTCAAATCGCTGGCAAAGGAGTGACGCTTAATGATATTGAGCACCGCATACTCAGACCCTTCTGGAAAGATTCAAGAATCCATTTTGTGGTTAACTGCGCCAGCATTGGATGCCCCAACTTGCACCAAACAGCACTCACCGCAGACAATCATCAAGTGATTTTGGACCAGGCAAGAAGGTCGTTTATAAACCATCCTCGCGCTGTTAGCGTAGCCAATGGCGAGCTGCACTTGTCATCAATTTTTGATTGGTACGCTGATGATTTTGGCAACAGCCAATCCGAGGTTCTTGAGTACTTGGCAACTTACTTAAACCGTGAAAGGTCGGATTCAATATTGAGCGTTATTCAACAGCCCAAAGCAGATGTAAAGTACAGCTATGACTGGAGTTTAAATTTAGCTAAATAGTCCAAGTCACTCACATTTGAACACCAAGCACTGGTTATTGGCTGGCATTGCAATGTCTTCAATCAAAGTCAAACCAACATCTACAGCCAATCCTACTATCCACTCTATTTCTCTGATTGCGCTGCCAACGCCCCGACTACGCAAAGAAAGATCGAACCCAGCATTACTCTCACTAGTAAATTCTCCCGCATAACGAAAAGGTCCGTAGACGAACAAGACGGAGTGCTGCTTGATGCGATGCGATAACCCTTTGAAAAAATTCTCAACCGCTCCTGAGTCCATAATGTGGAATGTGTTGGCCGTAAACACGGCGTCGTATAGAACCGTATCAGATGCCGCTTTATTCAACCAGTCATCGCCATTTACATCCAACTCAAAAGGAGCCTGCAAATTGGCTCGCTCTGCGCGTTTAACTCGCTCTCTCAAATGCATCAAATAGTCGTGCTGGTCGGCTGTTTGCCAATGCACTTTCGGCAGTTGTTGAGCAAAATATTCCGCGTGCTGACCCGTTCCTGAACCAACTTCCAATACTCTGGTTTCGCCCTGCGCTAAGTGCTTTTTCAACACTTCGAGAATCGGTGCTTTATTGCGCTCACACGCCTCTGAGTGAAGCAGATTAATTAGTTCGATACCTTTGTTCATTGATTTCTCACGCGTTTTATTCTGTTGGCATCGACCAGTTCGTCATTGCTAATAGCCTGCCGCACTGCCGTCTTTTCGCGACTCGGTTGCTCCCCAATACACACCGTTAGGTGCACGCATAATTGCTTGGTAGCCGCCATAGGGCCCGTTGGCAAATTGTACTTTATGCCCGCGACGCATTAGCTCTCGAATGGTTGAATAAGGAAACTGCGATTCCAGATTGAGAATACCGCCATTGGTCATTACTTCACCCGTTGGCTGGGATGAACCCGTGTGGTGGATTCTTGGGGCATCGCCCGCCTCCTGAATATTTAGACCGAAATCGATCATGTTAAGCAGGATTTGCACATGACCTTGGGGCTGCATAGCACCGCCCATTAAGCCAAAGCTCATCCATGGCTTATTATTTTTGGTAACGAAGGCTGGAATAATGGTATGGAAAGGACGCTTACCCGGCTCATAGCTATTGAAGTGACCTTCTTCTAACGAAAAGAGCTCACCGCGATCCTGCAGAATAAAACCCAAGCCCGGAGGCGTCATGCCTGAGCCCATACCACGATAGTTGCTCTGAATTAGCGAGACCATATTGCCTTCGCTGTCCGCCGTGGTTAAGTAAATGGTATCACCACGTTCTAACTTAGGATCTCCGGCATCAAAGCTAGTACCTGCTTTTTCGAAATCAATAAGCTTAGCTCTCTTCTTTGCGTACGACTTGGAGATAAGCTCCTTTACGGGAATTTCATTAAACTCGGAATCAGCGTAGTACTTAGCTCGATCTTCAAAAACGATTTTCTTAACTTCGGTAAACAAGTGCACAAACTCAGGCGACTCACGGTCCATACTTTTTATATCGTACATCTCCAACATATTAAGCATCTGCAACGCCGCTATACCTTGACCATTAGGTGGTAGCTCCCACACATCGTAACCACGGTAATTAGTACTTACCGGATCTATCCATTTGCTTGTATGAGTCGCCAGGTCTTCATAATCAAGAAAACCATCATTCTCTTGCATGTAATCTGCAATAGTCCGGGCAATCTCGCCTTTGTAAAAAGCGTCGCGACCTCCTTCAGCAATTTTACTTAGAGTATTCGCTAGATTGGGGTTTTTCCAAACATCGCCTTCTTTTGGAGCACGTCCATCAAGTGTCATCTGTTCGATAAAGCCAGGCCACTTACCCAAGATAGGCACATAGATGTCCCAGAGGTAAGCAATGTATTGGGTAATCGGTACGCCTTCGTTTGCGTAGGTAATTGCTGGTTTTAGTAGGTCTGCCATCGGCAATTTACCAAACCGAGAATGCATCTCGAACCAACCATCGACGGTTCCTGGTACCGAAACTGGTAGAGGCCCACGTGGTGGAATAGAGGTATGACCATTCTCGATAAACCATTCGCGCGTTAGCGACTTTGGCGATTTACCCGACGCATTGAGTCCATACAGCTTTTGCGTACTGTTATCCCAAATAATTGCGTAGAGGTCTCCACCTATGCCGTTACCTGTTGGCTCTACTAAACCCAATACAGCGTTGGCCGCTATTGCAGCATCTACAGCGTTACCGCCTTGTTGCAGTACATCAAGGGCAACCTGTGTGGCTATAGGTTGCGACGTTGCCGCCATTCCGTTTTGTGCCAATACCGCAGAGCGCTTAGCAAACTGCTCGCCGGTGACTCGATCCACAGCAAATGAGTTTGTAACAAGGACTAAACACGCGACTATTAATGCTGTGGCTGAACGCGCTAAAAGCGATGAATTAGAACTGATTCGTAAACGTAAGAAATTCATGGGCATACCTACTGCGTAAAGTTTTGTCGTGCAGAATCTTATCCTGCCTCTGTCGTGTCGAAATGAACATCTTTTCGTTAAAAAATCAAAACGGTAACGATAGACGCGATTGGCTGAGGCTCTTTACTAGCTGAGGCTCTTTACCAGCTGAGGCTCTTTACCAGCTGAGGCTCTTTACTAGCTGAGGCTCCTGCATTAACCATAACCGTCTCGATTAGTATTTTATAGCGGCCACTATAATATGGGTTATGAAATAGACAAACAGACTAGCTTTCTCTGCTGTACTACTCACCAGCCCTTTGTTGGCGCACGCTCGCGATCACACGGCCTTAGATGAACATCTCAAACATGACTTTGGTGGTTACACGATAGTTCTAACGCACATAATTTAGGCAGTTGTTGAGCTGCGTAAAGATCCAACCCATTCAAACCACGCTACTATAAAGTCTAAAACGCCAGAAACGTTACATAAGGTGGCAATCGTAAACTCGATTCGTAGCGCCTTTTGTCGTCGCTAAGGCTTTTCTTTGAAACAAAAAAAGACCTTGGCTAAGATGTCTCAACCAAGGTCCTGTCTGAACACTAATAGTAAGAGCAGTTACCTACTCTTACTTTTTACTGAGTCTTACTGAGCGTTTAAACCTCTACGCTCTAGCAAAGGCGCAATATTTGGCTCAGCACCACGGAATGTTCTGAACAACGTCATTGCGTCGATCGAACCACCCTTAGACAGAAGTGTTTCTCTGAAATGGTCGCCATTAGCGCGTAACATGCCGCCGTTTTCTTTAAACCATTCCACTGAATCAGCATCTAGCACTTCACTCCAGATATACGAATAGTAACCCGCTGAGTAGCCGCCCATACTGTGCGAGAAGTACGCTGTACGATAGCGCGAAGGAACTTCGTCCATCTTGATACCAGCCTTAGTCAAGGCCGCTTCTTCGAACGCTAGGAGTTCGTCAGCACTGGGAACCTCTTCTGGGGTCAATTGATGTAACGCCTGATCCAGAATAGAAGCCGCGAGATATTCAGTTGTTTTATACCCCTCGTTAAACTTAGAGCTCGCAAGCACTTTATCCAACAACTCTCTAGGCATCGCTTCGCCTGTTTCGTAATGCGTCGCATAGTTGGCCAAAATCTCAGGCCAATCTGCCCACATCTCGTTTACTTGAGATGGGTATTCAACGAAATCACGTGGAACACTAGTACCTGCAAAACTTGGGTACGTGACGTCTGAAAATAGCCCATGCAAGGCATGACCAAACTCATGGAACATAGTAGTGACTTCGTCCCAAGTGAGTAACGTGGGCTCGCCTTCTGGCGGCTTTGGTACGTTCAAGTGGTTTGCTACTACTGGCTTATTACCAAACAAGTTGTTTTGTGACACATACGCATTCATCCATGCACCACCACGCTTAGATTCACGCGCGTAGAAATCTTCGATAAACAGACCAAGCGTAGATCCGTCAGCCTCAAACACTTCCCAAACATGAACGTCTGGGTGGTACGTTGGAAGGTCATCACGTTTCTTAAAGGTTAAACCAAATACCTGTTCAGCTGCGTAGAAAACGCCGTTTACTAGAACGTTGTTCATTTCTAGATAAGGCTTGAGTTGTGATTCATCAAAATTGAATTTTTCGGCTTTTAGCTTTTCTGCGTAGAAATTCCAGTCGGCTGCGCCCAGTTTAAAGTCACCACCGTCGGCTTCCACCATCGCCTGTAACTCACCCGCTTCGCGCTTTGCGTTAGCCACCGAAGGAGGCGCTAATGTACCCAGACGCTCATTAACCGCTTCAGTCGTTTGAGCCGTTTGGTTAGTCAGTGAATAAGCTGCGTGATTGTCATAGCCCAATAACTGTGCCCGTTCAGCGCGTATTCTGATGATGTTACTGACAATCTCTAGAGTGTCGTTTTCGCCACCTGAGCTACCACGTGTTAGCGACGTATCTAAAATTCTTTGGCGTAGTTCACGGTTCTCAAGAGAAGCCAAAGAAGGTTGTTGGCTCGTATTAAGCAGAGGCAGTACATACTTGCCTTCTAGCTCGCGAGCTTTACCCGCTTCGAGAGCAGAGGCAATTGCCACTTCACTCATTCCTACTAACTCGTCAGCCGAATCAACAACGATGGCGTTATCGTTTACTTCATCAAGCACTTTCTTACTAAACTCAGTGCCCAAGCTAGCAAGCTCAGAGTTCATTGCTTTGAGTTTTTCTTTGTCTTCATCAGATAACTGAGCACCGGCACCAATAAAATCTTTATAGGTCTCAGAAACCAAACGTTTTGATTCTGCGTCAAGTTCTAAGTCATCAAGTTGATCGTTGACGGCTTTAACGCGAGCGAACAATTTGCTGTTCAGTAAAATTTCATCGCCATGAGCCGACAACATCGGCGCAAGTTCTGTACGAATTTCGTCAACCTCGTCATTGGTGTGCGCTGACACTCGTGCATAAAACACTCGTGCTACGCGGTCTAAGATGGCACCACTGCGCTCCATTGCTACAAACGTGTTCTCAAACGTTGGCGCTTCTTCAGAATTGGCGATCACGTCAATTTCGGCTACTTGTTCAGCCAAACCTGCTTTAAACGCAGGCATGTAATGAGCGTTTTCAATTTTGTCGAATGCTGGGTATTGAAGGTAAAGATCAGACGCTTGCATGAATGGATTGTCACCAGACTGCATCGTAGTCGCTTCGACTTGGTCAGCGGTATCCGCGTCAGCTGTGATGCTATCATCACTGGGTGCGCAGGCGATTACAGTCATCGCACAAACACAGCTCAGCGCTATCTTACTAAGGCCTTTGGCAGTTGTTTTTAGTCTCATTTGAATTTTTGTTTTTGTTAGTTAATGGGTTAAAGCCGGCTTCATAGCTCCCTCTTTGGAGGGGGGTGGGAAAACGGCGCTGCCGTATTATGAAACTTTTTTAAGCTTTTGTGGTTAATGTTATGCAATGTTAACGGTTAGGATATTGAAATATAGTGAGTGAGCTCCAAGACCAAACGTAAATATAATGACTGAGTTCGATGATAACGTTATCCAAGTTTTAAAGTTAATTCCCTCTGGGAATGTCGCCACCTATGGCCAAATCGCTGAGCTAGCGGGCTTTAAGAACTACGCTAGGCATGTTGGCAAGGTGCTGGCTAAGGCAGACGACGAGCTGCAATTACCCTGGCATAGAGTGGTTAACGCACAAGGCACTATTAGCCATCGCGGCACACCTGGCAGCATAGAATTACAACGCCTTCTGCTAGAAGAAGAAGGGGTTGAGATAGGTTTATATGGAAAGATAAATTTAAAGCAGTACCGTTGGCAGCCTTAGCGACAAGATTGGTTATTCAAACACCCACAGGAGTAATGGCTTAGATATTCAATATCAGCCCCACCCTTATAACTAAAATGTATTTACTTATAGTTTTTTGGTATTAAACTGGTCATCTTCTGAATAATCAATGTTTGCCGTCTTATGCCCCAGTCTCCTGCTGATATCGCCGCCAAGCTGCCCAGGTTCGAAAATCACGCAGAGCAAGAAACCCACTTCACCACCTGTTACATGTGTGCGTGCCGTTGTGGAATTAAGGTAACCACCGAGAACGAACAGATACGCTTCATTCAAGGCAACCGTAACCACCCCGTTAATAAAGGCGTGCTGTGCGGAAAAGGCAACGCGGGGATAATGAAGCAAAACTCCCCCGCCAAACTCAAACACCCTATGCGGCGTAAGTCCGGCAGTGAGCGTGGTAGCGGGGAATTCGAAGCAATTTCTTGGGACGAAGCGCTCGACATTCTGACTAAACGCCTTAAGAACATACGCGACACAGACCCAAAAAAATTAGCCTTCTTCACTGGCCGCGACCAAATGCAGGCCTTAACGGGCCTTTGGGCGAGCCAATTCGGCACTATCAATTGGGCGGCTCATGGTGGCTTTTGCTCAGTCAACATGGCATCCGCTGGCCTGTATACAACAGGGCATTCTTTCTGGGAATTCGGCGACCCCGATTGGGATAATACTCGCTACTTTATGCTGTGGGGCGTTGCTGAAGATCATGCATCAAACCCCATTAAGATTGGCTTAGAGAAGCTTAAAAAGCGTGGCGCTAAGTTTGTTGCCATCAACCCTGTTCGTACTGGATATCAAGCCATCGCTGATGAGTGGATCGCGATTAAGCCAGGCACCGACGGGATATTTGCTTTATCAATGGTCCACGTGCTGTTACGGGAGCGTCTTATAGACGAAGAGTTTTTGGTAAGGTATACCAACGCCCCGCAACTGATCATCCAAAACCCTGGCGGTAACAACGACGGTTTGGTGCATCGCGACCAAGACGGTAACCCTACGTTGTGGTGCCAATCGTCTGAACAAGTAACTTCAGCATTAAATACCGATGCGAATCCTGCTTTAGTCGGCGAATACACAACAGACGACGGCGTACTAGTTAAGACCGCCATGAGTCTCATTCTAGAAAGCTATCTAGACGAGCAATATGCTCCCGAACAAGCCGCCAAAGTGTGCGGGATTGATGCGGCTGACATCGAACGCCTAGCCCTAGAAATGGCGCATGTGGCATTCAAAGAAACCATCGAGATCAAAACACCATGGGTTGATTGGGCGGGGCGCGAGCACGAATCGTTCATTGGCAGACCCGTTTCCATGCACGCCATGCGCGGTGTGTCTGCGCATTCAAACGGCTTTCAAACCTGCCGCGGCATACACCTGCTGCAAGCATTGCTTGGGACTGTTGATTGCCCAGGCGGTCATTTAGCCAAGCCTCCTTACCCAAAACATATTGCACCACCGATTAAACCAGCTAAGGCGATGGCGCCCAATACCCCGCTCAACTCACCGCCGTTAGGGTTTCCAACCTCACCAGACGACTTAGTGATTGACGACGATGGTAATCCATTGCGAATAGACAAAGCTTATTCGTGGGACGCGCCGTTGGCTAACCATGGATTAATGCACATGGTCATTAAAAATGCTGTGAATGCTGACCCCTACCCCATAGATACGCTCATATTGTTTATGGCCAATATGGCGTGGAACTCCAGCATGAATACGGCTCAGACAATGGAGATGCTGAAAGCCAAGAACGATGACGGCGAATATAAAATTCCGTTTATTGTCTGCTCGGACGCGTTTCATTCCGAGACGGTAGACTTTGCAGACTTGATTCTTCCCGATACGACGTATCTCGAACGATATGACACTATTTCGATTTTAGACCGCCCTATTTCTGAAGCGCATATGGCGTGCGATGCCATACGTCAGCCCATAATCAATCCCGACCGCGATGTTCGACCTTGGCAAGAAGTGCTGATCGATTTAGCAGGGCGCTTAAAGTTTCCCCAGTTTACCAACGATGAAGGCAAGCCTAGATACGAAGGTTACGAAGACTTTATTGTTAACTACGAGAAATCGCCGGGCATTGGCTTTTTGGCCGGCTGGCGCGGGGACAACCAGAATGATCACTTACTGGGCGAACCCAATCCAGAACAATGGGAGCGCTATAAAGAAAATGAGTGCTTCTTTGAATTCGAGTTTCCAGACAACTTTAAATATTTTCGCCATGCGAATAAAGAATATTTAGAGTTTGCTCAATCACTGGGCTGGGTAAACTGTACCGATCAGATTGTTATTGAGCTTTACTCAGAGAAACTGCAAAGCTTTCGCCTTGCCGCCCTAGGACAAAGCGATGGCCCGCAGCCGCAAACTCAGGCCCAACGAGACCGAATACTGCGTTATTTCGAGCCGCTGCCTATTTACTACCAGCCACTAGAACAGCAAGAGATCACAAAAGATGAATACCCATTTTTTGCGATCACACAGCGCCCGATGCATATGTATCACTCGTGGGATTCACAGAATTCGTGGTTGCGACAAATCACCTCGCATAACTACTTATACATGAGTGAGTCCAAAGCCCTAGAGCTTGGCATTGCCGATTTGGGCTGGGTATGGGTTGAATCGCACAATGCCAAAATCCGCGCCCAAGTAAAACACATGCAGGGCGTGCAAGCCGACACCGTGTGGACTTGGAACGCCATAGGTAAGCGCAAGGGTAATTGGGGTTTGAGCAAAGACGCACCCGAATCTAACAAAGGTTTTTTGCTTAACCACTTAATTAGCGAGTCATTACCAAAACAAGATGGCATTACAAATTCGGACCCCATCACAGGGCAAGCTGCTTGGTACGACCTTAAAGTTAAGATTACACCTTGCTATGAAAAAGACGATAAAAGTTGGCCGCAATTTGAGGGCACTAAAAACCCAATGACGGCTTCAACTCAAGACCAAAGTTATCAATGCGGCGAATCAGTCAATCTGAAACGCTCGCTTAAAGACAGCCTGTTTAAAAAGTAGAATCTAACGCCAGAGAACATTAGGTGCGACGCTAATATGAAGTTAGGACTAACAGTAGATTTAGATACATGTGTCGGCTGCCATGGGTGCGCGACGGCGTGCAAGCAATGGAACAGCTCAGGAACAATCGGCCCACTAACGGATTTAAACGCTTACGCCGATGAACCGGACGGTCCATGGCTCAATCGTATTCGCACGTACGAAGTTAAAGCCGAGAATGAAGTGAGTAAAACGGTGCATTTCCCAATGAGTTGTCTGCATTGCGAGAACGCGGAGTGCGTTACGGTGTGTCCCACGGGCGCATCTTACAAACGTGAAGAAGACGGCATCGTATTAGTCGATCAGGACAAATGCATGGGCTGTAACCTATGTGCTTGGGCGTGTCCGTATGGCGCGCGCGAATTAGACGAAGCGCAAGGCGTTATGAAAAAATGTACCTTGTGTGTTGATCGTATTTACGACCAGGAGCTAGAGCCAGAAGACCGCCAACCCGCCTGTGTTTTGACTTGCCCTACAGGCTCCAGAAAGTTTGGCGACTTTGACGACCCTACTTCCGAAGTCAGTCTATTAACCGCATCTCGCAAAGGTGTGGACCTTATGCCTGAACTTGGTTACGCACCCACCAACAAATACCTGCCACCCAGAGCGGCTCCACAAGTGCCCACCCACGCAACGAGCACGAGCTCTTCTGATGCTGGTATTAAAGGGTGGATTAACAAAATGATCGCCCGTTAATTATGCATCCAGCACTCTCAGTTTTATTTTTTACGGTGACGTCAGGCATGGGCTTTGGCTTACTGTTCTGCCTACTGTTTGCTTATCATTATGGAGTTTTCCCTCTGCCGTTAAACGGCTTGAGCGATAACGTATGGTCTTCTCTAACACAGCCCTATTTGATTGATATAGCGATAGCCACGGGGTTATTTACCCTAGGCTTAATCTCGTCGAGTTTTCACTTAGCGAACCCCAAAAATGCGTGGCGTTCGTTTACCCGATTTCGTTCATCGTGGTTGTCGCGCGAAGCCGTGTTTGCCGTATTGATGTATCCAGTGCTTGCCATTTATATAGGTGCGTTGCTGTTCGAAATGACGTTAGCAGCCAACCTAATTGGCCTAGCCTTATTGGTTCTTTTGCTGGTGTTGGTTTATTGCACTGCCATGATTTATGCGAGTCTGAAAACGATCCCGCAATGGCACAACCGGTACGTAAGCGCAGGCTTTTTAATCTTCTCTTTGATATCTGGTTTGATGGCCTATGCGGCGATCGTGCCAGAAGCGCAACTGAATTCGCTTATCTACTTGCCCGTATTAGGGACTGGGCTCGTCATTAAGCTACTTTATTTTCATAGCCTTGGCGAGCCACAAATCAGCAACATAAATACCGCCACAGGCTTCGGCGCGAGCCAAGCCTCGATTACACTATTTGATACTGGCCACAGCAGTCGCAACTTCTCGCAACGAGAGTTCATCTATATCGTTGGACCAAAGACTACAAACCTAGCGCGTAAAGTGTGCTTAATTGCCGCATTTGTTTTGCCTGCCGCTCTGCTAACAATGAACTGGACGTGGGCTGCATTGGCCAGCCATTATCTAGGAATGCTCTTAGAGCGATGGTTGTTTTTTGTTGAGGCTAAGCATGTAATTCGTCACTACTATTCTACTTAAGAGAAAGCAGATTGGCTTGACGCCATATTGTTTTAGGCCGCGACCAACTAAATAGAATACTATTAGATTTTAAAAACGATACGGCCGTGCCGTAGCAGGGTTATGTGCAAGAACATTCAGATTAATTAATTTTTGAAGAACTGGATTACGTCGAAACCAATTTAGGCGTGATCAGCCTAAGGCACAGAAGTATGCTGCTAAACAATGAACAACGTTATAAGGAATGACAATGGTAGACGTTAAAACATATCCAATATTAGCGATATTTACCCTTGCGCTATTAATGCAGCAAGACATTACAGCAGCAACGAAAAATGATGCAGATGTGCAATTAAATCAAGTTCAACAGGAAGTTATCATTGATAGTCTTATCGAGGTTATTAGAAACGAATATGTTGAACCAAAAAAAGCGAAAGAGTTTATTGCTGCATTAGAAGCATCCGTTAAAGACGGTGCTTATGATCAAGAACGTTTAGCTTCAAGTTTTATAATTGCAACTAATCAGTTATTGCACGCCGTCTATCCCGATAAGCATTTGGGAGTCCTAACGGCGGAGCGTTTTGCATTAATGCAGGAGATATTTAAATCAGAGCAACATCAACCGAATCAACATCAAGGTCAACCTGAGCAACATCAATCTAATCAGCATCAGAGAACTCAACATTCAAGCGCAGGTAATACTTCGAGCTCTGAACAAGGGGGTAGCAGTTTAGATTCAATTGGCATTGCTAGTGTATCCGAGATTTCTAGGGATGGACTTAATCAAATTGGCTATCTGTCCTTTAGCCGTTTCGATAATAGTGAGGTTGCTAAGAGCTTTGTTGGTCGGGTGTTTTCAATATTCTCAGAAGCCGATGGCATTATTATTGATTTGCGTGAATGTGCAGGTGGTGATGCAAATATGGTTACATACCTATCTAACTTTTTCTTTGATAAACGAACACACCTGCTAACTTCTGAATTTGCTAAAAATGCTAATGGCGTGCGTGTGCAGGCAGATCGGTGGACTGAGCCGAATGAGCTAAGTGTTATTTTTGCTAAAAAACCTTTAAAAATTCTGATATCAGAAAAGTCTTTTTCTGCGGCTGAGTCTTTTGCTTACGGTATGCAGGTAACTAAACGAGCTCAAATTGTAGGGCAGGCCTCAGGTGGTGGCGGCTACATGAATGATTTTTTTACGTTGCCATCAAATCTAGGCGTGAGTGTCAGTGTTGGACGCACTTTTGATCCAAGAACCGGTAAAGGTTGGCAAATTGTAGGTGTAGAGCCCGACCTAGTTACCGAGCAAGGTCATGGCTTGTATGCAGCACTAAAAAGCTATACGGAGGCATCTGGAAAACTTGTAGCGCTGAATGCTGAGCAACGCGCGATTTATGATCAAGTGCAAGCCTATGCCAATGCTTGGTACGGAGCAGATGGTGACACGATGAAAGACTTAATAGCTGCTAATTATCAGCGCTTTGAACCTAAACTTAACATGCCATTAAGTGGTGTTGAGATGATAGAAAAGACACAGGCTGGTGAAGGCGTGCGTGAAAAAAAAATCTACTACAACCGACAAATTCGAGATATTGTCACCTCAGATAATGTAGCCACTGTGACTTTAATCCTAAGAGAGACAAGCCATAAATTAAAACTGGTTAAATCAAATCCCTTATCAAAAAACTGGCTAATAACCTTTGATGAATTGCAATACAAAATGAGAGGTTGAAATATCTTATAGCGACAGTGTCCCAATTTAGGTCTAGTGCCAACGCACTACCGCTCACCAAAAGCAACATAACGACGCATGCGCTTAAAAATCTAGAGGCTACTCGAAATGCCAAACGTGTAATTGTTTTCAATGTGTGCTCTACTCAAGCTAGGTAATCAGACTTCCAGTATGTTCTAGATTAGTAAATAAATGTACATTTATTCACCAATCGTATTGATTAAAAAACTTTATCGATTTCCCCTCATCGCTTCCTGCTAGGGGGCTTTGACTTTACGCTTAGAACATTAAGCGGTCTCTTTCAATTTCAGCATAACCTCTTCAAGTCACACCTTACGGATAACCAAGCTACCGATCGAATACCCAGCGCCAAAAGAGCAAATGACTCCTAAGTCACCCGTTTTTAGATCTTGGTGGTTTAGCGAGAAAGCAATGATCGAACCGGCTGATGCTGTGTTGGCGTATTCATCGAGCACGATTGGAGCTTCTTCTAATGTGGCATCACGGCCTAACAATCTCTTGGAAATCAATAAGTTCATATTGATATTGGCTTGATGTAACCACCAACGTGTTAGGTCTTGTGCGGTTAGGTCTAACGACTCCAAGTGATCTGAGATGTGCTGGGCTGCCATCGGGCAGACTTCTTTAAACACTGCGCGACCACTTTGATGAAAAAGCTTATCAGGACCATACGGATCGGCATCTGTGGCATGCATTATGTAGCCGAAATTTGAGCGTATATTATTTGAATAAACCGTAACGGCTTTGGTGCTCAAAATGTCGTAACTGTGTTTTGAAGTGCAGTTGTTTTTGTCTTCGACAATTATTGCTGTCGCCACATCGCCAAAAATAAAATGTCCGTCGCGGTCGCGATAGTTCACTTGCGGTGACGTAAGTTCTGGATTGATTACGAGTACGGTTTTAGCCGTGCCCGCCTTTACCATTTCGTATGCTCGTTGCAACGCAAAGGTTGCGGCTGAACAGGCAACCAACATATCAAAACCAAAGCCTTCAATGCCTAACTCTGCTTGAACCTCGATGGCAATGGCGGGATATGAGCGTTCTGTATAGGCGCAACTCACGATCACCACGTCTACGTCGCTAGCCTCTTTGTTCGCTTCAGTTAGCGCCATACGCGCTGCGTTAACCGCAAACTCAGCTTGGTGAGATAACTCGTCTTCACCGCGCTCAGGAATGATCGGACGCATTCTATTAATGTCTAAAACACCGTCCTTACAGTAGATGTAGCGTTGCTTGATGCCTGAAGCTTTTTGGATGAACTCTGCTGAAGACGTCGGTACGGCGTCTACATCTCCTGCGGCAATTGCATCCGCGTTCTGAGCATTAAATTGTTCAGCATAACCATTGTATGCTCCAACCAACTCTTCGTTAGTCAATACATGGGGTGGATTCCAGACTGCAGAACCGCTAATAACAACATCAGTCATAATATTTTTATTCGAGTAAGTATTCTAAAACTAAGTGGTCAAGACGACTTAGCACATAAATCATGCTTAAACTTATAGCCTTCGCATGTGCAACGCAAGTCTCGTGATTATAAGCTGATTGACCTGCGTTTAATTCACACAGGAATTGCACCTAGTAATCGTGAAAGGTATCGCCCGAATCATGCCCATCTTTACCGCGATCAAAAAACCGTACAATCCGATTAGACAAACTGATTGCGCGCTTGTTCAATAAGGTCTGTTCTTGCTGACGACTCAATTTTATCTGATTAAGTACGTCTTCTTCTTCAGCCTGCCAACGAGTGACTGATTCAGCAATGTTGGTCATTACTTCGGGCTTCTTCTGAAACACTTCATGTAAAGATTCGCTGCTAATTTCCCACACAGCGGTTTCTGTGCGGGCTCGAATGGTGGTTCTTTGTGGCGACCCTGTTAATAGTGACATTAAGCCAATAGTCTCGCCCTCGCCTACTTCGGCCATCCAGGTTTCTTTACCGGTCTCATCAACCTCATAAACATCAGCCTCGCCGCTGGCAATCAAATACATAGAGGCACGCTTTGAGCCGGCCCGAATTATACGTTCCGGCGGTCCAACGACATGCAGACTGGCGTTGCGAGCAAGATCTGCCATATCGTCTTGAGTCATACCTTCAAACATCGGCACCTGATCAAACCGTTCGACCAATGCTTGCCAATTGTTGCGTTCTAAGACACTACTCGGCAAATGACGCTCGGCGTCTTCATCATTAGAGTAGTTGAGGTGTCGCTGCTGCCCGAACCGAATGCCTTCGCGCTCAAAGCGGTACCACAAAGCATTAAAAAATTCGTTACTGGCTAACCACCAATCCCAATAGCTCTTGATATAAAAGGCTGCTCGATAACGTACGCCAGTATCATCAAAGTCGTAAAGGCATACATCATTCCATTCATGGTCGAGTATATGCGGGCACTCTTCCATTGCCGCTTTAGCTAAATCTAAAACAACCTTTGGCGGGGTATTGTATTCAACCAAAAAGTAATAAAGGCGGCGCGTAACCGGGTCTGGGCGGTCGAGATTGCGAATCTTACTGGCAGCAACCACCGTGTTGGGAACGACAACACTGTTGTTGTCCATATCTATATACGTGATCGCTCGCCATCCAATGTCCTTAACCAGCGCCCATTCGTCGTTAAGCTGAATCAGCTCACCTTTTTCAAACGGTGAACTAAAATTCAATGCTATGCCCGCAAACACTTCTTCAAGTACCGTACGTGCGGAATAACCTAACACTAATGCTAAAGCACCTGAGGTCGCCGCGATCGCGAATATCGGCTGTTGATACACCATCCTGACCACAATCATCAGTGTAATTAGGTACACAATGACGCTGACCAAGTATTGAACTATTAACGGTACCTTAGGATCGCCTTCTGGCGTTAGACGCCGCAAATAGACAAAGCGCTTGATACAAGTATTAACCACATAAGCAAGAGCCAAGCACATTAACGTTGCTATCGCTTGACTAACACTCGCTTGCGTCACTTCAAGATAGGGACTCAGCCATTCGAAAACGGTCTTACTCATCGAATATGCAACCGCGCCTAGGGCAAATACGGTTACACCCAGTGGAATCCGTATGCCCCGTTTTCGTTGCAAGCGCAGTGATATAAGTATGAGCGTAATCAGGCTCAAAACCGCAAAAGCGGTGACTTGGTAGGCGAGCATTAGTGAATAAACTCCAGGTTCAGCCAAGAGGTACAGAAACCTCTGTTATGCACGTATTTATACTCTTTTTGTAACCAATGAGCTAGCGACGATTCATCAATATGGCTAGCAACCTAAATACATGCGGATATCAGGTATGACTTACGGTTATGGTCAGTATTAGTCGAGATGTAAACAAACGTATAACGTTGTATTCCACTTACAAACAGAAAATGGCACACTCCGTATCCAAATTTTCAACCATTTTGTCTGTGGAGACCACAAATGCAAACTTCTGCCAGCATGATGCCAATGGCTGTTTTGGCCGCTCGAGCAAAAAAGCACCCTAATAAAGTCTATTTACGCCAACCCTGTAACGAAGAGTATGTAGATACCACCTGGGGAGAAGTGTTCGAACGAGCATCTCGGATCGCTCAGGGCTTGGTTTCTATGGGGCTTAAGAAAGGCGATAAAGTCTCCATTCTTGCGTCTAACTGCGACGAATGGTTTATCAGTGATTTTGCCATTCAAATAGCTGGAATGGTTTCTGTTCCAATCTATGCGACTGCGGGCGAAAGCATCATCGAATATGTAATCGATCATTCAGAAGCAAAAGCAATGATCATCGGTAAATTGCCGAAAGTCGCCGATACAGAAGCGGCGCTTAAAAAGCATAAAGATGTAATCACCATCGGCATGGATTTGTGCGAGATTAAAACTAAGCATACGCTCGCTGATCTAGTGGCTAACAACGAAATGATTGCCTCTGTTCATGAGCCAGAGCCAGAAGACACGTTCTCTATCGTCTACACATCTGGATCTACTGGTAAGCCTAAAGGCGTAGTACTTACGTACACAAACATTTCGTTTCAAGGATCTGCCTGTGCCGACCTGTTGGGGCGAAGCAAAGAAGAGCGCTTAATCTCGTACTTGCCGCTTGCGCACGTGACTGAGCGTGGCGTTATCGAGTATTCAAGTCTGTACGGCGGAGCTCAAGTAACCTTTAACGAATCACTAGAAACGTTCCTACGCGATTTACGCGAAGCCAAGGTAACTAACTTTATTTCTGTACCTCGCCTATGGGTTAAATTCCAAAGCGAAGTATTAAAAGCTATGCCTCAAGAAAAATTAAGCCGTTTAATTAAAATCCCTATTCTTGGCGGTATTGTTAAACGCAAAATTCGCTCACAACTAGGGCTGTCGTACTCACGCAGCTGTGGTAGTGGTTCAGCGCCTATCTCACCGCATATTTTAGAGTGGTACCGCAAATTAGGCATTAAGATTTCTGAAGGTTGGGGAATGACTGAGTTGGCAGGTTTAGCGACTACGCAATTTCCTTTTCGCCGCAGTAAGTTAGGTACTATTGGTGTTCCGCTTAAAGGCCTAGATGTGAAAATATCTGACCAAGGCGAGCTATTGATTAAAGGCGAAGGCGTATTCAAAGAATATTACAAAAACCCTGAAGTCACTGCGGAAACGTTCACAGACGACGGTTACATGCGCACTGGCGATAAAGTGGACATGGATAAAGAAGGCTACTTGCGTATTACTGGCCGAGTAAAAGACTTATTCAAATCGGGCAAAGGTAAATACATTGCGCCAGTCCCGATTGAAGGCAAACTCGCGAGCAATCTTATTTTCGATCAAATGTGCGTTATGGGTAGCGGCCTACCGGCCGCGGTATGTGTTGCTGTTCTGAATGAAGACGCTGCACAAACTATGAGCCGCGAAGCGATCGAAGCAAGCTTGTCGGCGACTTTGGATGAAGTGAATGCCAGCATCGAGAAGCATGAAGTCGTAGCAAACATCATCATTGCGAAAGAGCAGTGGACTATTGATAACGGCATGCTAACGCCAACGCTTAAAATTAAGCGTTCGGAACTAGAAGCTAAGTATAAGGACGTGATTGCTCAACCAGGACTACCTAAGATTTCTTGGGAGAGTTAAGCAAGTAACGTTAGCGTTATAGAGTCCGTAAGGATCAAGCCCGCAACTGACACAATTGTCATTTGCGGGTTTTTTTTGGCTACATTTTGGTGAATATAACTAAGCTATAATAAAGATCAAAACGTGACACCCAAAACCGCAACCGACCACCATGACACAACGCTCGCCTTTTTTACCTCAGTATTCAGACCTACCTGAGGAGATCGCTATCTTCCCGCTGCCCAACGCAGTGGTATTGCCGGGTGGATTCTTACCTCTCAATATATTTGAGCCACGCTATATCGCCATGGTGCAAGATGCGATGCGCAATAACCAGCTCATTGGAATGGTGCAACCTAAGCCCAATTTAGCGTCACCCAATAGTGATGATATTTATTCGATTGGCTGCGCTGGACGGATTTTCAAATATCAGGAGACGTTAGATGGTCGCATTGAGTTGGCCCTAATAGGCGTTAGCCGCTTTGAGATATTAAGCGAGGTAGATGGTGCTAACGGCTATCGAAAAGTTAAGGTCGCCTGGTCTGGATATAAGTCCGATTTCGACACGCCTGATAGTGTCGACTCTGAACTTGATCAAAAATTTAGAGCGGCACTGCGGCACTACATGAATGACCAACAACTTAAAACCGATTGGAGTACGCTCGAACAGCTGAGCGTGGGCGACTTATGCAATAGCATTTTGAGTTTTTTACCTCTTACCTCAGATGACAAACAACTGCTGCTTGAGACTCAAAGTCTCGCCGACAGAATCAAAGCATTTGCTGCGGTGCTGCTCAACGCCAGAGCGAATAATAAGCCTACGACGCACTAATCCTAGGATTAATATTCTGACGTAAGCTTGAATTTAGTCGTTACTCTTTACCTATTGATGATCTCTATTTGCTGACTGGAAGCGATCGTTATCGATCATCTGGTAACGATCAAATTTTATATTCTCGCGCGGCATCTATGAGCCAAGTTCCTATGTAGTCTGCAAAGCTGCGGCGTACAACGACTCTAAAACTTGGAGCGCCATCGTACTGATACAATGCCGCGCTCGCGTGAGCAAATATGGTTAGCGCACAATCCCCAGTCGCGCATGCTCTTGTGTGAACATCAATCGTAGTTGCCTTCTTTAGTAAATCACGGCTTTTCTCTCCGCTGATATCAATTACGGTATTGCCACCACTGATGTCCGTCACCAAAGAATGCATTCCTTCGAGTGCAGAGCGAAGTTGATTGAGTAAGGTATCGTCAGATTCGTTTCCGCACAGCACCAACCATTCGCTTGGGCCGTACCACAAAATGGTCAAAGCGCTTTCAATGACCGCTGTATTTGCGGAGGTTGGCAACGCTACACCAAGCACTGACTCAACCGCTTGCATAAAGGCGGTATCGCCTGCATTGCCACGAATGTTTATATGTTTTAAAAAGGGATCTTCGACTATGCGCAGCACGTCGCTGGATAAACCTATCGACGCAAAATCAATCGCAATCAACGGGCTCTCTGACACCACGTTTGAGTCTCTATTAGTATTACGCGACATTTTGACGTTCCCCTTTAGGGTCTATAAATACGGTAGAACCGATGACGGCAGGTACTGTTCGTCCATCGTTCATCGACACATAGATCGTTTCGCCTTGGCGCTTATGCCCGTTTCTCACCAAAGCCAATGCAATTGATCGATCTAAACACGCACTATGGTAACTAGATGTAACGTGCCCCAACATAGTCGCGGGTATCTGTTGAGCTGGCTCATTGAGAATCTGGCCACCCTCTTCCAGAACGATTTTAGGATCAACCGTCAACAATCCTACAAATTGCTTGCGATCCTCGCGGCGCAATTCTTGTAAGGCAAGCGAGCGCCTACCCAGATAGTCCTTGGTTTTAGACATCGCCCATTGCATACCCAGATCCTCTGGGCTCACTGATCCATCAGTATCTTGGCCAACAATGACATAGCCTTTTTCGGCACGCAGCACATGCAGAGTTTCGGTTCCGTAAGCTGTAATGTCATACGGTTGACCTGCCGCCCAGAGCCTTTCCCAAACATGGCGACCTTGATTAGCGTTTACATTTACTTCGTAAGCGAGTTCACCTGAAAAACTAATGCGGTTTACCCACACAGGCACTCCGTCAATACTGCCGTGTCGCGACCCCATAAACGGGAAGGCATCTTTATCAAAATCGATACCGTCAACGACACTGCTCACTACTTTGCGACTATTAGGGCCCACCACCGCTGCAGTAGACCAATGATCTGTTACCGACGTCATAAAGACTTCGAGCTCTGGCCATTCTGTTTGGAGCCACACCTCTAACCAATTCATGACTGACGCCGCGCCGCCAGTTGTTGTGTGCATAAAGAAGTGGTCATCGGCTAGACGTACAGTAACGCCGTCGTCCATAACCATGCCGTCTTCGCCCAACATAAATCCGTAACGCGCCATACCAACAGCCAGTTTCTTCCAGTTATTGGTGTAGATCATTTCAAGAAACTTAGAGGCGTCTTTTCCTTTAATCTCGATTTTACCGAGGGTAGACGCATCCATAATGCCAACGCTATTGCGCGTCGCTAAGCACTCTCTATTAACCGCTTCTTGCAGTGTCTCGTTACCTTGAGGGTAATACCAGGGCCGGTGCCATTGCCCCACGTTTTCAAACAAAGCACCGTGTTCAGCGTGCCATTGATGAATAGCTGTTTTGCGTACAGGGTCGAACATCGTACCGTCAATGTCTGGCCCTGCCACCGCACCAAATGTAACGGGCGTGTAGTTAGGACGAAACGTAGTGGTACCCGTACTTGGAATGTCTTTATCTAGAGCATCAGCAAGTATGGCCATGCCAACAATGTTGCCTGTTTTACCTTGATCGGTACCAAAACCCAAAGCGGTGTAGCGTTTTACATGCTCGACAGAGTGAAAACCCTCGCGCACTGCTAGGTAGATATCTGAAACGCTCACATCGTTCTGAAAATCAACAAACTGTTTCGGACCATCCCACGGCTTGTCCGCGTTATAGGGTACGCGCCACATTGGCTGTATTGCTTGTTCTTTAATTGAGTCGGCCTTAGGGGCAGCATTTGTAGCTGGATCAAATCCTAAAGTCTTAGCGGCCGCATCGCCCGCCTGAGCGCCTTCTTGTAAACCTTCTGCTAGGCTGAACGACGCATTGGCTGCACCCACCGAAACCTGCTTTTGCACAACGACATCTGGTTCAAAGCACACCTTAGCGTCATTCCATTTAACTTTTCCACCTGACTGAGCCAGTAAATGAATAGCTGGATTCCAGCCTCCAGAAACAGCGATTAAGTCGCATTCGAACAAGCGACTAGCACCTACCAATGACTTTGAGTCATCACTTAAAGACTGAACGTAGGCACCGGTGACGCTCTTGCCGCCTTTGGACTTAACAACCGTCGATTGAGTAAGCACTTCGATACCAAGCCCCCTAACTATTTCGGGTAGGTCACCGTTTGTTTCGGAACGAGAATCAACCACGGCACTAACCGTAATGCCCGCTCGATGCAAGTCGATTGCTGTTTGATACGCACCATCATTGTTGGTAAAGACAACGGCTCTCTTTGCTAACGGAGCGGAGTAACGCACAACGTACGAAGACACCGCTGACGCCAACATTACGCCAGCACGATCGTTATACCCAAACGGGATGGGACGTTCGTGCGCACCGGTGGCTAAAATTACTTGCTTTGCGCGAATTCTAAAGACTTTCTCCCGCGCACCACGTTGCTTAGACTCAGGAAGGTGGTCGGTAAGTCTTTGTACCGCCGTTACGAAGTTACCATCGTGATAACCGAACGCCGTAGTTCGGCCTAATAGTGTGACGTTCTCAAATGCTTGGAGCTCTAACAGCGCAGAGCGGAGCCATTCACTACTAGCGTTACCCTCTATCTGAACGTTTTGACTCAAGAGCCGCCCACCCATCTCGGACTGCTCATCAACCAGCAAAACTCGAGCGTCTGCACGAGCTGCATGCAGCGCCGCCACTATTCCCGAAGGGCCTGCGCCCACAACTAGTACATCGCAGTGCTCATTGGTTTTCTCGTAATGATCGGTATCTTGCTCCTTAGGGGCAACACCTAAACCGGACGCCTTGCGGATAATATGTTCATAGGTCATCCACAACTTGGCTGGCCACATAAAGGTTTTGTAGTAAAACCCTGCAGGCAACATAAACGAAAACTTGCCAAACAAGGCCAACACATCAAAGTTAGGATTCGGCCACGCGTTAGTACTCGTGAACTCTAGGCCTTCATAAATCTCGGCCTGAGTACCTCGCACATTCGGAATAGTCTTCGCGCCAGTTTGAACCTGAAACAAACCATTGGCTTCTTCAACGCCGTCGCCCATAAATCCACGAGCGCGATGGTATTTCCAACTCCGACCGATAACTTTAACACCGTTGGCCAATAGAGCTGACGCGATGGTATCGCCTTGATAGCCGACATAACCTTTACCATTAAAGCGAAAACTTATCGGTTTGCTGCGATCGATTCGACCTGCTGTATCCAGTCTATTCGTCATTATTTTGCCGCTCCCGGTACTGACCTATTTGGCAGGTCGGGAAGTGGGTCACCCACCCGATAGAATGCAGTAAATTCATAGCTCACCGTATTGCGAATGGCATAAAACCATTGACGACATCCTGCGGCATGAAGCCACATTTCGCGATGGAAGCCTTTAACGTTAGACCGATTAAACAGATAGTCTGCCCACTCTTCATCGCTCAGGGCGTCGGGCTCTAGCGGGCGCGCAATGTGCGCTTCGCCACCGAACGAAAATTCACTTTCGTCTCTTAAGCCGCAAAATGGGCATTGGAGTTGCAACATAGTTTTATCTCAAATCTAAACAGTTACGTATCGCCTATCGAAATGGCGAGATTGAATTATTATTCGCAGCGCTTAGTGCGCCACGCCTGCAGCGCCATGCTCATCAATGAGCTTGCCACTAATAAACCGATCTAAAGAGAACGGTGCGTTAAGCTCGTGCGGCTCATCGTGCGCTAAGGTATGCGCAAAAGCCCAGCCTGATCCTGGCGTTGCTTTAAAGCCACCCGTTCCCCAACCACAGTTAAAATACAAACCTTGTACTGGCGTTTTGCTCAAAATTGGGCAAGCATCTGGGCACGTATCAACGATACCGCCCCATTGACGGTTCATCTTGACCCGACTAAAGGTTGGGAACATTTCCAGAATAGCCGCCATTGTGTGCTCGATAACAGTAAAGCTACCGCGTTGCCCGTAGCCGTTATAACTATCGATACCCGCTCCGATAACTAAGTCGCCTTTATCTGACTGACTAATATAACCGTGCACCGCATTTGACATAACCACGGTATCTAAGACTGGCTTTATAGCTTCTGAAACATAGGCCTGAAGGGGATGACTTTCTACAGGCATGCGAATACCTGCCATGTCGGCAAGCACACTAGAGTTGCCGGCAACCACTACGCCGACTTTAGGCGCTTGGATGTAACCACGGCTTGTGTCAACGCCAACAACCTTAGCGCCGTCACGTCGAATACCAGTGACTTCACAATTTTGAATAATATCAACCCCGAGCGCATCTGCTGCGCGGGCATAGCCCCACGCAACAGCGTCATGACGCGCCGTTCCGGCACGTGCTTGGTACGAAGCACCCAGCACTGGGTAGCGCGCGTCAGGAGAACAGTTGAGCAGAGGGATGGCTTTCTGAACTTGCTCTTTATTAAGCAACTCGCTGTCGACTCCGTTCAAACGATTAGCATTAACCCGCCGCTGAATATCTCGCATATCTTGTAGGTTATGCCCGAGACTGTAGACGCCGCGTTGCGAGAACATGACGTTATAGTTTAGATCTTGGCTCAGTCCTTCCCAGAGCTTTAGTGATTTCTCGTACAAGGCCGCGGCTTCGTCCCACAAGTAGTTGGAACGAACAATAGTCGTATTGCGCCCAGTATTTCCTCCGCCCAACCAGCCCTTTTCCAGCACAGCGATATTCTTCATCCCGTGCAGTTTGGCTAGATAGTATGCGGTTGCTAAGCCGTGTCCGCCGCCACCAATAATAATGGCGTCGTAGGCTTTCTTAGGTTCTGGGCTTCGCCAGTTTGCTTCCCAGTTTTCGTGCTTGGTTAAAGCATTTCTAGCGAGAGAGAAGATCGAGTATTTTTTCATAATTTAAAGCTTATGTATTTATACGACACATGCGTGAAGGACGATGGTGCGGAATTGATCCACACGTGTTTTGCCGCTGGTCTTTTGACCTTTACACACTCATAAACGCGAATATAGCTCACACGAGTCAAGGATTAGCATTCGGTGATATTTACAGCAAGCCCACCTAATGATGTTTCTTTATATTTGGTCTGCATGTCAGCACCTGTGTCGCGCATGGTTCTAATGACTTTATCTAGCGACACAAAATGCTCACCAGTGCCCTTACTTGCTAAACGTACTGCGTTGATCGCTTTTATTGATGCCATCGCGTTGCGTTCAATACACGGCACTTGCACTAGCCCGCCAATCGGATCACAAGTGAGGCCAAGGTTGTGCTCCATTGCAATCTCGGCGGCGTTGGTTACATGCGCTGGGCTACAACCTGTAACCTCTGCTAATCCCGCTGCAGCCATCGAACAGGCTGAACCCACTTCGCCTTGACAGCCAACTTCGGCGCCTGAGATTGATGCATTCATTTTAAATAGCATTCCGATCGCGCCAGCCGTTAGAAAAAACCGTACTATGCCGTCTTCGTTCGAGTTAGGAACAAAGCGATCATAATAGTGTAAGACCGCTGGGACTATGCCCGCCGCGCCATTCGTCGGTGCTGTAACGACACGCCCGCCGCTCGCGTTCTCTTCGTTAACCGCAATCGCGTACACATTGACCCAATCCATGATGCTTAAAGGGTCTTTAAGGCTCGCCTCTGGACGAGACGCGAGCGCTTGATAAAGTGATGCCGCGCGCCGTTTAACTTGTAAACCACCTGGCAGGATTCCCGTTTGATGGCAGCCGCGGTCTACACATTCACGCATTACTTGCCAAATATTGAGTAGACCCTCGCGAATCTCTTCCTCACTACGCCAGACTTTTTCGTTAGCCATCATGAGTGAACTGATGGATAAGTCATGCTGCTTGCACAAGCGCAGTAGCTCGTCGCCAGAACTAAACGGGTATGGCAACTCAACATGTTCTCCCAGCGAAATCTTGGGCGCAGATGCTTCTTCTTCGGTGACTACAAAGCCACCACCAATCGAATAAAAAGTGCTTTCACGCAGAACCTTGCCGCTCACATCTAATGCACTGTACGTCATACCATTTGAGTGGTACTCGAGTGTTTTATCTAAACGCAGAAAGAGATCCGTCTCTTCGCTAAACTTAATGGCGTGAACCCCTAATAAGTTTAAGGAACCTTTGGCACGAATACCGTCGATGCGTTCATGCACCTTATCGACATCAACTGTTTCTGCTTGCTCTCCTTCTAGCCCAAGCAACACGGCAGTATCCGTACCATGACCTCGACCCGTGGCGCCTAGCGAACCGTATAAATCCACTCTAATGCGAGCAACGTCAGTCAAGACTCCTGATGATTCCAGCTCGAGCACGAATGCTTTGGCTGCTCGCATCGGCCCCATAGTGTGAGAGCTCGATGGACCTATGCCGATACTGAATAGATCGAAAACGCTAATACTCATAATCTCTTGGTTCCTAAATTTTGATCCAAATTTTTGATTTCAGTTTTCAGCCTTACAATTCTTTCTTGGAAGCCTAAAGCAGTGTTTATAATTGTAATCGTTGTTGTTGCCGTTCTTCTCTTGGAGTACGACCAAACATATCTCGATACGACTTGCTAAAATGCGACGCTGATACAAAGCCGCAAGCGATGGCAACGTCTGATATCGAAATGCTCGTTTGTAATAACAACTGCCGCGCCTTCTTTAACCTAAGATCTAAATAATATCTGCTTGGCACGCAGCCTAAATATTTTCTAAACAATCGCTCTAACTGTCTTCTAGACACCCCCACCAAACTGGATAGATCATCCAGGTTGATGAGCTCTTCAAGATTCGATTCCATTAATTCTACGGCCTCAATCAGCTTAGGCTGGTCAGCACCGATCAATAGCTTTAGGGGCACGCGTTGTCGATCGTATTCACCCCGCATGCGGTCGCACATAAACTGTTCTGAAATCGAAACGGCCAGCTCCTTACCGTGCTCTCGCTTAACCAGTTCGTACATCATGTCTAGCGGTGCAGTACCGCCTGATACTGTATAGCGATCGCGATCTAGTTCGTAGAGTTCCTCGCTGACAATAATGTTAGGCGAGGTCTCGCGCAAACTCGCAAGATTTTCCCAATGAATAGTGCAACGATATCCCTCTAGAAGCCCCGCCGTAGCGAGCACTTGAGTACCTGTACAAATACCGCCCAAAATAACTTTGGATTTAGCCGCACGCACTAAATGAGTTTTAATCGCTGGCTGCCATTGCTGCATCACTCGCATTCCAGAACAAACAAATAAGACGCGTAGGTCTTGCATCTCGCTGATGGCGTGATCGGGCAGTAGAGTCACGCCATTACTGGCCGCAACAGCTTGACCGTCCAGTGTATAGCTCGGCCATTCGTACAAGGTTTCATGGCGCAAACGATTGGCCATACGTAAAACCTCAACCGCCGACGAATACGCAAGCATTGAATAATTAGGTAAGAGTAAAAATCCGTAACGTACGGGCTTATCTGTGTTCATTGAAATCAAGCCTCTAAGGTTGAGAGACCGATACTTGCAACTCCACTACCACCTATGAGCTCTGATCAAAAAACGACAAAACATGGTGTGAACCACAGCTTCGGTCAGCAACTCTAGATGATAACTTCGGGACTTCAAATTCGGGCAATTTATATATTGTTCTGTAAACGACAATTTCGTTGAGCAATAATAACCCTAAATATACGAATCTGCCTAAATATCCTTGATAGAAAATGGTTTTTTCAGTTTGAACGCTTTTAAGATAATTGCTGAGATTCTTCCAATATTAATTAGTGCTAAACTAAATCTCTTAGCGATATACAAACCATAACCGACAACATATTTATAAACCTATGAGCTTTCACGAAATCAGTTTGAACCCCGAGCAGTTTCTAGCGGCCTTTAACGAACAGTTAAACAACCGCTTCTACGCGTTGTCCCGTGCTGAATCCAAAATACTGTACCAGCAACTTATTGACGGCGAGCCCGAACCGTTTATGCAAATAGATGCTGGTGAAGGCGGCGAGGTAATCTGTGATTTGGTTCTAGATTACTCGGAGCATGTTGGAAAAATGAGCTTTAGCAAGTTCAGAAAGGGCTTGGCAATGATGATGCTCAACATCAAAAATAGATTAGATGAAAAAAAGAGCCTAAACCCAATGAGTAGTGACACCGGCGAGGTACTGTTCAATGTTCCTGGCGTACTCCAAGAGACTGATGCGACAAACGTAATTGTATGTAGCTTTGCGCAAGCGGGGCCTGGGCGCGCAACACTCAAACTAATGTACTTAAACCCAGAAAGCTATGTTCAGGCTGCCGCTGCAGTGTCTGATCAGATAGCGGCGCAGTAAAAGGAATGTTGTAAACTCACACCATGGAGTTAAAAAAACCATTTGTCAGGCTGCCCTTCCAATTCGACGTGAGTCGGTTACAGGAAGAGCTCTCACAATTTTCAGACCAAGAGTGGATGCCACACCCCTCTGGAATAGAGGGCAATCTTGCCGTACCGCTTATTTCTTTACATGGCGAAAACAATAATCACTTTGCTGGGAACATGCAGGCTACTCCACACCTTGAGCGCTGCCCGTACATACAGCAAGTAATGAGTAGCTTTGGCGAGGTGCTTGCACGTTCAAGACTCATGCGCCTAAATGCCGGAACTGAAGTGCGCGCTCACGTTGATTTCAACTACCACTGGTACTCAAGGGTAAGAATTCATATTCCAATTATCACCAATCCCGACGTTACATTTTACTGTGGCGATAGCGAACTGCACATGCAAGCAGGCGAGTGCTGGATCTTTGATTCTTGGCGTTGGCACAACGTTATTAACCGAGGCGATGAGGATCGAGTGCATCTTGTTGTTGACACAGCGGGCTCCGCTCAGTTTTGGAACATGGTCGACAAGATGAGTGATTATGATCCGGTGGAGCAATCTGATGAACTTAAGGCGCTAGCACAGCTCATTGCCTTTGATGCCCAAAGGCAAACTACGCTTAAAACTGAGCAATACAACGTATCTCCAGTAATGTCGCCCGGAGAACTCGAGGCGCTTACAAAAGACCTGATTCGAGATTTCAGCTCGCACCCCGACAACCCTGAGGACTTAATTCAGAACTATAAGAGACTGCTGAGAGACCTCGCCAAGGATTGGCGCGCTACATGGTCGCAGCACGGGTATCATTCCGCAGGTTGGCCAGACTATCGTCAAACTTTGGAAGCTACGGTTCAACAACTTCACCCAAACCCTAGAGCTTTACTCACGCAAAGCAACAATGTTGGTGTTAATCCAATCATTATGCAGCGCATTATCAGAGCAGCGTTACACACGGACCAAGTGGACCGGTTTTAACTTAGTCCGGCTACTAGACCCGTCTTTGTTTTAGACTAAACTAAATGGGGTAACGTTTTAGTACATCGTCACCCAGAGCGTCAGCTAAAGGGGTTAGTTGTTGCTCGTAATTACGCCACTGCTCAAGAGCTGTGGTATAGATTGGCTGACGCACTTGCTCGGAACTCGGTGTTCGCACATTACGTTTGGTCTTATAAAACTCGATACAAGACTGTTCGAACTCAAGACCGCAGAACTCAAGCATTCGGTGAACTTGTGTATCCAAGTCCGCCACCACGTCTTCATGTTGAACTCGCAATACAGAGCCTGGTAACACACTATCCCAGTGATCCATTAAGCGAACGTACTCTCGGTAATATTCGCCAATCTGGCGCAACCCATAAGTAAACTCTTGGCCTTCTGCGAATAGCTGCTTAAATCCGCTAAAGCAACAAGACATTGGGTGTCGGCGCGCATCAATTATTTTCGCATTAGGCAAAATAAGTTTAATTAGCCCAATGTGTAAAAAGTTGTTGGGCATTTTATCGATGAATAACGGTGCGTCTCCTCGGAACACTCGAGTGTCTTCAATATACTGCTCACCAAACGTTTTTAGTAGTTCTGGGTCTATATCTTTCAAGACAGCAGGGTATCGTGGTTCTTCGCCAGCTTTAGGCACGCTGCGCCCTAGTAAGCGTCGTGACAAACTCATGATGTCAGGCAATTCATGCGTGCCGTCTATCTGCGAATGCGATGCCAGTATCTGCTCTATTAGAGTTGAACCTGCTCGAGGCAAACCAACCACAAATATGGGATCCGGAGCAATGCACCCTGCCTTAGCATGACGCTCAAAAAGCTCTGGGGTACAAATTTCAATTTGACGTTGCACGCGCTTACTAATATCTGGCGACGCGCCCCTGGCCCGTTCGGAATTTAATTGATTACCGCGCTCATAAAATTTGAATGAGCGTTCAAAGTCATTTTTGTCTTCAAATGCTTTACCCAATGCAAAACAAAAATGAACTCGGTCGACGATCGAAGTCGTTTCTCTTTGCTCATAGTCCAGCATATGAGCAATTTCTTGTTTAGTAAATTTATAGGTTTTCGTGTTAGCAAGGCTCCAAAATGCATCTCCAAAATCAGGAACGTTCTTGTATAGGCTTTGATATGCCGTCACCGATTCAGCGAAATTACCCGCCGTTTTATGCGCATGACCCGCCAGTAAATAAGCACTTTTAAGATTAGTTTGGCTTTCGATCAAACCGTTAAAACTGTCTAACGCACCTTCGATATCACCTACGCCCATTCGAGCTGAACCCAGCAACGTCTTCGCCTCATCATTATTAGGGTCGGCTTCGATTAGCTCTTGAGCTATGGCATGAGCCGCTGCAAACTTCTGACGCTTGAGCCGTACACTAGCAAGATCGAACTTGGCACCTAGATGATCTGGTTCGAAGACTACGGCGCTATCTAACATAAACTCAGCATCATCCAATATCTGCGCTTGCGTCGCTATCTGCGCCAAAATACGCAGACCTTCAACATGCTTTTGATGCGTTTGCATAAATGCTCTACAGACTTGATCCGCTGTATCCAAGTCTCCTTGGTTCAAACAGCTCCGAGCAGCGACTAATTCTTCGGGGAGTGCCGACAATTCGTCAACATTGCGCTGAGCAAATTGACTGTTAGCTTCATCGCCTAACATCCGATAGAGCTGCACTAACGGTATCCAGCTCGACAACAACGCCGAGTCGCGCGCTACCGCTTGCGAATAGCCGAAGGCCGCTTTCTCTGCATTACGCCCTGCTACATGCACATGTCCAAGCTCTTGATAGGCTCGAATGTGTTCAGGGTCCGCTTGTAATATTTGTTTTAGACAGCTCAATGCTTCTGCGCGACGATCTAAACGGCGCAAGCAAACAGCTCGAACGTACAGTATGGCTACTTGAGTTTGGTCTTCGCTGGGAAGTGCATCAAGCTCAGCAATTGCTTCGATATGTTTGCCTTCTTGCGCAAGCTGTTGAGCGGATTCAATTGTGTTCGACATGCTGAATTATGTGGGTAATAGGTCTGGGTTGCTAAAATTAGCACTTAAAATTGAATAATACAGAAATTGGTATTTTTAAAAAAATCTTCAACTACGAACGAATTAGAAATTCGTCCTATAAATAAAAAAGGTGGGCAATTGCCCACCTTTTTTAAGCTCGTAATCAACTTACGAATATGAAATTAAAATTTCTCGAAATATCTAGAAATCGTAGTTCATACGGATACCAACAGTACGTGGACGCGTTACGGCAACCGTAGGAGTGTAATCAAAGGTAGAAACATGCGTCACACCTGATTCATCAAACAGGTTGTTAACGTAAAGTTCTACACCTAAATTATCCTTATTGAAGCCTGCTGCAACATTCACCAGCGTATAAGACTCTTGAACATATCGACCGTTTTGGAAGAACTGTCCACCTTGCGCTAAACCAAACGTACCTGGCAAGTTAGTGGCTGTGCGGCTTGCACCGAATGTACCACCTTCATTAGCGATTTGAAGTCCTGAACCCTGGCCGTAAATGCGACGAGTTACGTCTTCCGCAAAATAGGCATTACCAACGATTCCTGCTTTGCTGTCGCCAGTATGCGCAAGTGCACCCTGAACATAAGCATCGGCGCCCATCGACTCCCAGTTGAAGTTATAACGCGCTCGCACGTTAAACGAGAAGTCAGATGTATAAGGCAGTTCGCTTCCAACCGGAACCGCAACCCCTTCTAACTGAGCATTCAAACGAGTAATCTCGGAATCAACAAATGACGCGGCGCCAGAAATCGTTAGCTTATCTGTTGCAGCCCATTGGTAATCTAGATCTATACCTTGAATATCGGCATCACCTACGTTCTCAATAAACACTAAGAATGCGATGTTTGATGGGTCAAAGCGTGCTGACTGTAGATCAGTGATTTCAGAATTGTAGTACGTGGCATTTAATCGCAACGTACCGTCTAAGAAATCTCCCTTCATACCCACTTCAAAGTTGCTTAACTCATCCGTTGAGGCAATAGCGGGGACTGCATACCCTTCAAAAACACCAGTTTGGTTACCTGAAGCTACACCCGCATTACGGTTAGCAACTTGAGGGCGGAAGCCTTCGGAGTAAGTCGCAAAAACCATAAGGTCTGGGTTGACACGATAATCGAAGCTTACCTTCGGAATAGTATCTGATTGATTCGCAACACCATCCGCGCCTAAACCTGTAACTGTTCCTGACTGCCCTAGGTTAATTAATCTTTGCGTTACGTGGTTATCAAACGAATTGCCATCACAACCAACTGAACCGTCTGGACGAACCGCAGCAACTGCTCCGTTACCAGAACGAGATGCCGGCAATGTTGATGGATCTACGTTTTTACAACCAAACGATGAGCCGGTTGCACCTTGAAACTGAAAATCAAGGTCGTAGCGGCGTAAACCAAGACGCATAGACAACGCGTCGGTAATATCGAACTTCAACTCACCAAAGAAAGCAATTTGATCTTCGTTACGTGTAAAGTCATTAACGAAAATGGTAGATGCTCCGCGAGCGCCTGGATTGCCAACACCTTGGCGTGGAATATCAGTCGCAATACTGCCACCGCCACCAGGGGTAACGGCTACATCAAAACCTGCGCCAACGGCACCGAAGTATTGAAAGTGACCGCTTGAGTTAGTTTCCATCTCATCGATAAATATACCTGCGGTATAGCTAAAACGATTTTCAGGATCACTTTGAATACGCAACTCATGAGTTGTGCGTTCGTTGGTCGTATTGTCTTGATATTGCTTACGGAAATCATGCAATGTATCTGCACCACCACCGTAGGAAAATGGACTGCCTAGATAGTAAGCTTGGTAACCACCGCCAAATGTATAAAGCGTGTAGTCAGTAATATTACTTACTTCGCGATCTAGATAACCACCAGTGTAAATGAGGTCAAGCTGACCAACACGACCTTCAACCGTCCATGTCGTGAGGTTAAACTCATCAGTCAATGTGTCCGGTGAATAGATCTGAGACGACGAATCACCCAAAACTGGGCTTACAGCAAACGCGCCGTCTGTTTCCAAACGCTGCATTGAGTGCTGTACCAACACATCCCAATCGTCATTAATATTGTGCTTCAGACTGAGTCGCGCACCGGTATAACTCGCATCGTTAAAGTTCTCTTCAACAAGACTATCGTTACTCGGACGTATCACTTCTGCATCAGGCAAAATTGTGGATGAACCCAAAGAAATCTGGTTGCGATTAACTACGTTAATCAACTGACTATCATCAGGATTAAAACTGCCGGGCTTGTTGTCAATCCAACCGCCTTGAGTATTACTGTAAACAACAGCACGTACTGCGGTGTTTTCGCTCAAAGGAAGATTCACGTAGGCTTCGCCCGTAGAACTAAGGTCGCCACCGGACGTTGAAGAAAATCCTGCGCTAACACCGGCTTGTGTTTCGCCTAGAACCGGTTTATTCGTAATCAAGCGCAATGTGCCCGACTGCGAACTCGCACCGAATAATGTGCCTTGAGGACCCGCCAATACTTCTACGCGTTCTAAATCAGCGGCGTAGATGTCTAAGTTTCGACCACCAAATGCGACCGGCTGCTCATCAAGATATAAAGCAACTTGTGGAGCTGAACCTTGAACCGATGAAACAGTCGTACTGGTTTGCTCAGTGGCAGCGCCACGGATATAAATTTCGTTACGGCCTGGACCTGAACCCTGTTGAACTACATTAGGTAGAAATTTGATGTATTCGCCGAAAGTCGCAACGCCTAGGTTTTTCATTGCTTGGCCATTTAACGCCTGCACAGAAACCGGTACGTCTTGCATGCTCTCAGAACGCTTTGTAGCCGTTACTACGATTGTTTCGAGTGCTGCGTTGGCGTTACCCATCGATAAAGATGCACCCAATGCAAGCGCTATCGCACTGCTTAACTTGGATTTATTCATTTTTGATAATCTCCTTTTTCTCGTTATAGTTATTATTAGTTTTATTCGTATCACTCTCTTATCCGCGATACCAAAGATCTAAAAAAACCTAATAAATAGGAGCCTCTTAGAAATTTGGCGACGGACTTAAAGCGCTTGAGACGTGCCCCTAAAACGATTAAACAGATTTTTGCGTGACGATATTTTCAAAGCCTATGGCGAGCCTACGGCAAGCCAACATGGCGCTTAAAATCGGCAAGGAGAAATCTGCTCCAGCTCTAATCAGGATAGATGCTTAAAAGCGAAACTCAGTCCAACTAATTGCTTTTTGCAAATTTAGTATAAACAATGCATCGCGGTATAACCACCGCAGTTCCCGCAATATACCCGCACAATCGCTCTTAATTGTTCATTAAGCGACCCTTTCTGGACTTTTGACATTTGTTGGTGAGCAAATATTACTCAATGACCGAGCGGTAGAGTTCGATCATATCTTGCTGAGTTGGAACTCGTGGATTATTGGCTGGAGAACCAGATTGCTCTGCTTGAGCCGCCATTATAGAAACAACTTCAAGATAATTTTGTCGCGAAATTCCGTACTCCAATGGTGTAGGAACCGCCAATTCTGTATTTAATGCGCGCAATTCGTCTAACAGTAAGTCATTTGCTTCATCATCGGTATGCGATTTTTGCGCAACCCCCATTTGACGCGCACAATCAGCGTACCGCTCTACAGCGGCAGGAATCGAATATTCGGTCACAGCGGGCAATAACATTGCATTAGAAAGCCCGTGCGGCACATGAAAGAACGCGCCTATAGGACGACTCATCCCATGCACCAATGCCACGGATGCATTTGAAAACGCCATCCCTGCGAGGGTCGCGCCTAACATTACTGCTTCGCGCGCCTGTCGATCATTCCCATTGCTATACACTTTACGCAAATTGGGTGCGATCAAACTCATGGCTGCTAACGCTTGTTGATCACTAAATGCGTTAGCCTTTTTACTGACGTACGCTTCTATCGCGTGGGTTAACGCGTCTATTGCAGTATCAGCGGTGGTTCGGGGCGGTACGGTTAGCGTTAATTCATAGTCTACTAAAGCAGCGCGCGGTAAAAATGCGGCGCCCGCGCAAAGCATCTTCTCGTCAGTGGTTTCGTCTGTTATTACGGTAAAGCGCGTTGCCTCGCTGCCAGTACCCGCGGTGGTGGGAATTGCAATTACCGGCAAGCCCAACTGATCAACCGAGCGCGGGACTTTATAATCGCGCATTTCGCCACCAAAGTGATGTAACACCGAGAGAGCCTTGGCAGTATCGATAGGACTCCCCCCTCCTAAAGCGACTAGACAATCGTAGTTTCCTGCCTTGAGCATCTCTAGACTCGGCTGAAGTGAGGCAACAGTCGGCTCTGGCAACGTTTGGTCGCAGTAGTCACAATCCACACCCGCTTCATCGAGCAGCTTAACGATAGACGCAGCATAACCAAGCTCGACCATCATCGGATCTGTAATCATGAGAGGCTTAGAGCAATTTAGATTGGCTAGCACCTCTGCCAATTGGCCGGATGAACCTGCTCCTATGTGCATTATCGAAGGGAGTTGTATGAGGTATGACATGGTATTAGTCCAGCTCGTTTATGAGGGGGGGTTAGTTTAGAGAGAATTATGTGAAAACGGTTTTATCGTACTTTTAAACCATTCGGATCAGGGCACCTAACGACACAGCAAACAAATCACTAGTTTTCGTTAAACCGAAACAAACAATAAGGATCACCATCCATACGGCAATTGCTTTCTTCTACGTGTACGTATTTCATACCTGGGGTGACCTCCATGACGCCCTGAATATATCCATTCAAAAAGCCGCATTTTTCTACTTTCTCTGCTCGACCAAATCGAAATCCAAAAAGACCTGGCTTTTGTTCTTCTTGGTCCTGGGTGAACACGGAACTCAGCACCTTTAACCCCCCATCCGAGTACTCCACATTAGCAAGGCCCGTAATATCTGGAATTAATCGTGACGTTGCAAACTCAGCCATCTCGGGCTTTTCTTGGACTGTTTTGAACATGTCTGCTCGCAAGGCTGCTACCTCTACCCCTAATGCAAACATCAGCTCTGAAGCCTGATCATTTGCTAATGACTCTCTATATTCTATGACCAACTCGATAATGTTGGGAAATGCTTCTGCAATGGCAACAGCCCTTGGGTCGGTGAAACCACGCGAACCATACGAGATATCTGCGTCACTGGAAGGTTCAAATGAGTCAACAGAACTGGCTTCGAAATACAATTCTGGCTCTTCATCCGACAACAACTCTAGCACCCCTGGAATCGCTCGAATAATTCCAGACAGTTCGATCTCAGAAATTTCAGGCCCCTCAACTATCAGATCTATTTGCCGATGATCAGCAGCCTCGATCATCTTCTGCTGTGCAAGATGTAGGTTAATCCGTCGTAACGCCACAATGATGCGCGCTAGAACTCCAGCTGATTTATCACTTTTAATACTTAGTTTAATTTGCATGACAGTGTCAAAAGATAAGCGTTTTTAATCGGCCGATATTTCGGTGTATTCATGAATAGTTGCTCAATCATCTAGTTACGTCAATTGGAATGCTCTAATTGTAACCAGGCGCCTCACTAGGCAGACATCAATATACATTCAATTGGTTGTCAGTGGCGAGGAAACGCAAAACTGAAATCAAATATTTGATCTTCGTGATGATTTTGGACCACGCTCAGACTACTGATAATGCTGCTAACTCAACAGCATTGGTAGCATGTCTAGCCCTCTCTCTAAGTTAGGGCTTTTTATTGAATACGCTACATTTATCATATATATCTACGTAGACGTCTTCGAGCTAAAGTAGTAAAAATGGCAAGCATGCTAAGTTTTCGTTTTCACTCTGCACGACACTGTTCGCACCACACAGATAAACCATTAGGGCTTCGTTTCACAAATGCTTAATGCAAACAACAGGTTCAATTTAACTCAGCAGGTTGCCGAGACCCTCGGCAAGGCTATTGTTCGTGGCGAGTACAGCAAGGATAAGCCCGTACCGAGCGAAGCAGTGATTTGTACGCAATTAGAAGTGAGCCGCAGCGCGGCTCGCGAGGCAGTTAAATCGCTTGCTGCCAAGGGGTTAATTTCGTCGCGCGCTCGTCAAGGCATTCGGATATTGCCTGAGAGTCAATGGAACCTTTTTGATGCGGACGTTTTACGTTGGCTAAGTATTACCAATCCCTCGCTCGAGCTAATTCGAGAATGTGCGGAACTGCGCGTTGCGATGGAACCCGAAGCAGCCGCCTTAGCTGCAACGAGACAAAACCGAAAAAAACTGGATCTTGTCTGTGCAGCTTTAAACGAAATGCGCTTAGCCGAGACGGGCGCAGCCGACCCACTTGAAGCCGATATTAGTTTTCACCTTAGTATCTTGAGCGCGAGTGAAAACCGTTTCTTTATACAGCTGGGTAGAATCATTGATACGACTCTGCGCGGGTCAATTCGCTTCACTAATCACCGCAGCGGTCTGCCTGCAGCCAGCTACGCGGATCATAAGCTCATCTACGATGCGATAGTTGCTGGCGAGGCCAGCGAAGCGGCCAACTCATCGAGACAGTTGATGGAAGAAGCACTCGCATTTATTACCTGCGCAATTGACGAACGTGACAACTCATAAGCGTCTTATGTCGTCGCCCGACATATTCAGGACTGATTAAATGAACCTACCTGTCTATCTGGCCTACACTTTCTCAAGCATTAGCAAAGCACTGGCAAAGTCACCCTTAGGCATATAGTTACTGTAATCTAGACGGCCCTCTTGGTGTTGCATAGCGTCTACAAATGGTAAATCTATACCTCTATTAAGTAACTCGTCTCCGGCAAATTCGGGCTGGCCTTGCTTCCAAATGGGGGACATCAAACGATATCGAGCGCCCGCCTCTAAACCGACTAAACGCGCCCTACGCAGAGCTTGGTTAGGACCGGACAGTATATGAAAACAGCCTACGTAGACTCGGCTTAGATCTGGTGAGTTAAGTTGCCAAACCACTTCGTTTGCTGAATATCTAAGCCTGTGCAATTGGCCGGACACCACATCTTGCGCGCTTGCTTTATACAACTGGACATAATGCTTTATCTCTTCATGGTCTTTCTCTAAGTCTGCCTTATTCAACGATAATCCGCGAGCCGCACAGAAAAAACCAACTTCCGCACGCGTCTTTATAGATACGTTGCGCGCATTCTGATGGCTCGGTACGGGGCCAATATAGGACGCCATCGCACTCTGAGGGTAAATATGTGACGCACCGTTGAAAACGCCTAACCTTCCTATCGGCTCAGACATATCGCTTACCCACCCCTGTGCCATAAAACTAAGCATACCTAAGTCGAAGCGATTTCCGCCCGAAGCGCAGTTCTCAAACAATACCTCAGGATGCTTTTTGATGATTCGGCGGACTAATGTGTAAACACCCAAGATATAGCGGTGCGCAACTTCTTGTTGCTGGGCCGAACTCCAAACGGGCGAACCCAACTCTGTCATCGTTCGGTTCATGTCCCATTTAACATAGTCAATCTGCCCACTAGACAGAAAGTCGTCTATGCGCTCAAATAAGTACTCCACCACTTCTGGGTTAGACAGATCAAGAATGAGCTGTTGGCGCCCTGTAGATAATGTTCGATGCGGAACTTGCAATATCCATTGCGGATGCGCTCTGTATAAATCACTTTTGCGGTTTACCATTTCGGGCTCAAACCATAAACCGAATTTTAGACCCAAATCTCTAACGCGTTTGGCGGCTGACGCCATGCCGTTAGGAAACTTTTCTTCGTCAGAAAACCAGTCACCCAACGAAGACGTGTCGTCGGCTCGGCCTTTAAACCAGCCATCATCCAGAACCAGCATTTCTACGCCAACATCCTTGGCCTTATGTGCAAGCTCGACTACGGCATCTTCTGACACATCAAAATAGTGCGCCTCCCAAGAATTAAGATACGTTGGTCGAGCAACGCCCTGAAACTGCTTCGGTATAACTTTACTATTAATAAAGCCATGCCATACCGCGCTCATACCATTTAGGCCTTTATCACTAAATACTTGTACGACTTCGGGGCACGCAAAACTTGTGTTTGGCTCTAACTGCCAACTAAAATTGAAAGGACTAATGCCCGCATTAATTCGCACACTGTCGAATTCACCCCGTTCGACATTAAAGGCGTGAGAGCCACTGTACATCAACGCAAAGCTATAGCTATCGCCGTATGATTCGGTCGTATGTGGGTGGGTAATGATTAATGCAGGATTATGCGAATTGCTGCTTGTGCCTTTGTTAGATTCAACAACAAATCGCCCTGACTCAATTGAGTGGCGTATTTGTTCGAACTCGCGAGACCAAGAACCTTTAAAATGCAGAAGCTCGTAATCATCCACAGGCAGGTCAAAATTAGTGCTTAACGCCTGATCCAAAACAATCGTATTTTGTCCCTCGTTACGCAACACCACCGAACGTGTGATCGCATCGTGGTCGGCGTAAACTGTGTAGTAAAGCTCTACAACCAACCCATAGACATTGTCTTTAAGTACCACCTTAATCGTTTCACTACCGCCCGCCGCAGCTTGTGGAAGCTCTCCTAGATCTGGTTTGCCTGTGCTTACTTGGTAAGAATCATAAAGCGGAGAAAAAGTACTGTTGCCATCATGATTGCGAGCATGCAGCGTCGGGGAGCGGTTATCTGACCGTCCGAATACCGCAAACTCTTGAGGTGTATCGTCAAGGCAATAATTTAGGTTCGCCTCAAACTCTAATGTACACGCTCTAAATACCCGCCTAGGTACTACGGAATTTTCTTCTAAACCTGCGATAGCCGCACCAAAGAAAAGATGCTCCAAGATACCTTCTGGAGAAACTCTGAAGGCGTAACTGATGCGACCGTTTGACAAGTGAAAATGCAAGTCGTCGCTAACTGAAACCAATTTATTCATAACAGGTTGGATTTGATTTAACTAAGTAACCATCAGCGCGATGCTGTTGTCTAAACACGTTACCGCGAAAACATTTGTGTCAGTTTACACTACGCTGTTGGGTGTTAAGTATGTTCAAGTTAGTTGACTTCAATTGGTTTTTTTAGACGCACGCTCAAGGCAAGCCAATGCTCGCCGCTAAAGTCTAGCCGATGCCAATAGATGCGCGCCTGCACCCTTATACGCTTCCGCGTCGCCTGGATTATACAGCTGACATTTCTCCAAAGATAAACATCCACAACCGATGCACCCATCTAGCTTTCCGCGCAGTTCTTCTAGGGCTCGAATTCGATCGTCAATTTCGCGCCCAAACAGTGTTGCTAGTTCCGTCCAGTCTGCTTGCGTTGGCGTACGCTTGTTGGGCAGGCTGCCAAGCGCAGTCTTTATTTGCACCAGCGTGTAGCCTAAATTTTGTGAAATCAAAATAAAGGCCACTCGCCGAATCGTAGAGCGATGAAACAACCGATGACCACTTGGCGCACGCACCGCAGGTATTAAGCCTTCGTCAGCGTAAAAACGCAGGGCGGATACCGTAGCGCCAGTTCTCTTGGCAACGTAACCAATAGTTTTAAGTGCTTTATCTTCCATCACCAATATCCGTAAGCAAGAGTTTCCGTAGATAAGTCTCAAGAGGGCTGTTCAAAAAAACTGTATAAACCCCTTGATCTCAAGTTAACTTGAGATATTAGAGTACGCCTATGAAATTAACCAATCAAGCTTAGAGAGGATTATTATGAGCAATTTTTTAGAACACACTAACCTTACCGTACGCAACCCTGGCGACCTTGCAGACAAGCTCGTTAACATCTTTGACTGGAAAGTACGCTGGAGCGGAGAAGCACTGAATAACGGTCACACCGTACACGTTGGTAGCGACACATCTTATTTAGCACTCTACACACCTGTGTCACTAGACGACTCTAAGGAGCGAGACGACACACTGCTAAACAATTTGAACCACTTGGGCATTGTGGTTGACGACCTAGATGCAATCGAAGCGAAGGTTGTGGCAATGGGATACGAACCGTTCGGGCGTAGAGAGTATGAACCGGGTAAGCGTTTCTATTTTCTGGCTGACGATGACATCGAATTAGAAGTTATTTCGTACGTCTAGTCCGGGTACCGACTGGATACCGTCCGGGTTCTGCCCAAGTACTCCAAAATCTAAAAAGGGCTAGTCGTTGACTAGCCCTTTTCGCAGGAGTCAGGGTATGTGCGTTAACCTCAATGAGCTACTTGTTGAGAATGGGGCTCTACTTTTACATCCACTATTTTAATCGTGCCATCCTTTAAGTTGTGACGCTTAGCTAAACTATTGACCTGAAAGACCGAAAACAACATTGCGTAGATCGACACTAAGAAGCCGTTCTCCCTTAACGCTAATATTGTTTCGTCTGACAACTCGTTGAATTTTTCTTCGTTGATTGTATGCAGACCTTTGAGCGTGTGCTCATTATTGTCGGCAAACCTAAGCACAACATTAACTTCGCGGATCAACCCTAGCTCATCAAGCTGCTTAGTAAAACGATACGTAAATACTTCGTTTTTAATATCAGCATCCAACTGTGCTGTAACACTGCTAAGGTAATCAGTCGCATTGCCGTCTTCATCAAACAATGCATCACCTGACTCTTTGCTAAAGACTGAACTTTCTGGATCAATGCCAACAGAGTAGCCCTCTTTGCCTTGCCCTGCGACCGTCAAGAACATCGGAAAAGTACGCATTGCGCTAGGCACGTAGACACTGTCCCACTGACCGTCTACTACAAACAAATTCACGTTCTGCTCGAAACTGGTGATAGCCGATAACGCCCAAAGTGGACTATCACTATCAGGTTGTTTCGAACGCATAAGAAACACCGGAAAAGCGGAAAGCGCTTGACCAAGCTCGTTCACTTTTACGCCAATAATATGTTGTTTCGATGCTTGGCTGATTGCAGCACCTGGTACGACCTTAAGGTCACCATGAATATTCTGGTTTAGTTCCACTAACTCTCTTTTTTTAGTCATGTTGTTTATTAGGATTCCTAACTAGTGTTTTCAAAACGGGTTTTGGTATGGAGGTCACTTTTGCGCTAACTATCAAGCAACGACTTAATGCTGATATCAGTGTTGGCAATATCAGCAGGATCTAGCCTAGCCTTAGCGGCAACCAGCCTTTTGCCAATCATAAATTCTGCGGGTGAGTTTATTGCATCTATCGCAATTAAACGTCCTTCATGCAGATAAAAAACCGAGAATTTTCGACTACTTTGATCACCACGCACTATCGTTTGGTCATAATCCTGCAACAACCCAACAGTTTGTAGCTTTACGTCATACTGATCAGACCAAAACCATGGAACTGAATCGTATTTAACCGGCGCTCCACAGATAGAAGCGGCTGCTACCTTAGCCTGCTCAGAAGCATTTGGCACAGACTCCAACCTTATTCTGCGTTCGTACAGGGGGCTTGGATGATTACAGCAATCACCAATAGCGTAGATATTCGGTTGACTAGTTTGGGTAAACTCATCGACCAATATTCCATTGTCACATTCAATACCAGCATCTAACGCTAATTCAACATTGGGCACTACACCGATGCCTACAATCACATTATCAAACTCAATAAAGTTGCCGTCATTCAGCAATGCTCTTGAGCCTTCCGAGTCATGTACCAATTCTTGTAGCCCGACATCAAGTTGAATGTGAACACCCTCTTCTCTATGCACCCTTTGATAGAACTCGGAAATTACTGGGCTTGTTACTCGTGCCAGGACTCGGTCTTGTGCTTCTAGCACGGTAACATCTACACCTTGCTTGACCGCCGAAGCCGCGATCTCGAGACCTATATAGCCAGCCCCTACAATCAAAAGCTTTGTTCCCGGTAGAACGTTAGCGCGAATAACGTCCACATCATGCAACGTACGTAGATAAAACACATTGTCTTCTTCGGCACCCCCAACAGGCAGATGCCTAGCACGTGTGCCCGTACTCAAGATCAGATGAGAGTAGTTAACTCGCTCATGATCAGCCAACTCAACTTGACGGTTCTCGACATCTAGCGCCAGTGCTCTGACGCCCAGACGAAAAGTGACGCCCGCTTTGTCATATGATTCTTTCGGACGTATTAATAACTTCTCGGCCGCCACATCGCCCTTAAAATAAGCTTTAGAAAGAGGTGGTCGTTGATAAGGTAAATGCAACTCATCACCGATTACTGTAATACCGTGCACCCACCCTTGTTTACGTAGCTGCATTACAGTCTCGGCTGCCGCGTGGCTAGCACCTATGATTACAACATCAGCAACTGCATTATTTTTGTCAACCATGGCTGTATGAGCTCTTTCTGTTAATACTGGGTAGGGTGTCCACTCATGTAGTAAATCACCCAATTAATGTAGCTAGCTTTGTGTAGCTAATGTTACGTGCCTAATGTTACGTGCCTAATTTTACCAACCTAGTTTAACGTATGTAACAACTTGCGCACTTCTACGTCTAAACAAACATTCATTGGTATACTCTGTTGCAGTCTAGTCAGCCACCACTAAAATGTAAATCGTGACTCTTGTGCAAACACCCTTTTTCGGCGCTAAAACTGTCTATTTAACGGCCATCACCTTACTTGTTGGTTTCGCTAACGCTACGTACGCGTTAGGCGAAGAAACAAGGCCGCAAGTGATTGCCGATGTCAATTTTTGCTACACACCAAGTCGGGAAAATACAGCGTACTCTGAGCTACTTAAAACCGAAGTAGATTCCCCAAACAAACTAATTGCCTATGGCGACTCGCCTCTCCAGTTTGGTGAGCTTTGGCTACCCTACAATAGTACTAACCCACCCCTAGTTATTTTTGTACACGGTGGTTGTTGGCTGAATGCATACGACATACAACATTCTCATGCGTTAAGCACAGGCTTACGCCGCTCTGGTTATGCGGTTTGGTCCATAGAGTATCGCCGCACAGGCGATGAAGGCGGCGGATGGCCTGGCAGCCTAATGGATGTCACGGCGGCAATACACTACGGCTTGAACAACTTAAACAAGCATGTCGACATCAACAACACTGTTGTTATGGGCCATTCTGCAGGCGGCCATCTCGCGCTGCTTGCCAGTAGCGATAAGCGCATCGTAAATCGGATAAAAGGAGTTATCGGGCTCGCTGCGATCATCGACCCTGCACTTTATAGCCAAGGCACCAATAGCTGCGAAAGCGCAACAGCCGACTTTATGGGTGGAACAGCGCTAGAAATACCCGACGCTTACAAAGCCGCAACCGTTGTCGCTAGTAGTTTACCTACTGACAGTAAGCTGCTCATAGGTAGCGCAGACAGAATTGTATCTAAAACTCAGTCTGAGCAGATTAATATCATGGTGGGCGAAGTAGCTCGAGCAGGTCACTTTGACTTTATTGACCCTCACAGCTGGGCATTTAGTGGAATACTTAGATCATTGGCAAAGATGCTGCCTGTTGCAGACGTAACTATTGAAAAAGCACTAGAGGCTACTGACAGAAAAGCGCTTGGCAAATAAGCACCAGGCAAAAAGAGCTGACACGCTCTCGGTCTAACCGAGTAAGCCGTTTAGTCCATCGTAACTTAGTTTGATTCCGAGTAAACCAAGCCCGAAGTATGACAACGCGTAGATTCTGTCCTCGTTAATTTTATCCAACAGCCATATCCCTAGCAATACACCTATCGGCGCTAGTGGTATCAGCACCAAGGATGTCAGCACGTTGTCTCTAGAAAATTGACCTAAAGCAGCGTACGGAACTAGCTTCACAACATTCACTACTGCGAAGAAGAACGCGAAGGTTGCCATCAAACGACGTTTTTCGAGCCGCTGTGGTAATACAAAAATGCTTATAGGTGGTCCGCCGGCATGTATACCAAAACTGGTGAACCCGGCTAACCCACCCCACCAAGCTCCACGACCAAGAGTTGGCAGCTTGGGCGCTAGGTTTCTATTCAGAAAGTAGTTGGCAACAAACATCACCACCATCACACCTAGCAATAAACGAATCGCCGCATCCGAAAAATACTGAAATGTAAAAGTGCCTACTAAAATTCCAAGCATTGCGCCGGGCAAGGTTAAACGCAGATTAAGCTCGTCCCATTCTTTCCAAAAGCTCTTAACCGCAACAGCATCCATCACCAGCAAAATGGGCAGTAAGATAGCCGCCGCTTGCAGCGGCGGCACAGCTAAAGACATCAATGGAACGCTGACTAAACCAAACGCCGATCCCATACCACCTTTGGCCATTCCAAAAAAGATTACAGCAGGTATAGCAACTACGTAAAAGAAAGGATCAACAATCACTTAATTATTCCAAGGTCGCTTAACAGTCTAGATTTGTGAATTGCGCACGCTGTGCAGCGATGCTTAGCTTTTTGTTCCCTTGATTACGGACGATTGAAGGTCATTTCTGGAACGTCACCAGGAATGACTAACTCTCCTGCGGTGAGCGCTTTAATTTCATCAACGCTTACACCGGGAGCGCGTTCACGCAAAACAAACTTTCCGTCTTCGATATCCATTAAAGCAAGATCGGTAAGGACTCGTTTGATACAACCTTTTCCGGTAAGGGGGAGCGTACACTCAGACAATAATTTGGATTGTCCATCCTTAGATGCATGGGTCATCGTCACAATAATGTTGTCCGCGCCGGCAACCAAGTCCATTGCACCACCCATGCCTTTAATTAGCTTGCCGGGAATCATGTACGACGCTATGTTGCCTTGGCAATCGACTTCAAAGGCACCCAAAACCGTTAGGTCTACGTGACCGCCACGGATCATGGCAAACGAATCGGCCGAAGAAAAAAGCGACGCGCCCGTTACCATGGTAACCGTTTGTTTGCCTGCATTAATTAGATCAGGATCGACTTCTTCATCCAAAGGAAACGGCCCCATTCCAAGCAAACCATTCTCTGATTGCAGCATCACCTGCATGTCGCTTGGAATGTAGTTGACGGCCAGCGTAGGAATTCCAATGCCTAAATTGACGTAATAACCATCTTGGAATTCTTGGGCAACACGTTGTGCGATTTGTTCGCGAGTTAGACCAGTAGTAACGTTAGTAGCCATGTCAGATTCTCCTAAGCACTGCGCACTGTGCGCTGTTCAATTCGTTTCTCAAAACTGCCTTTAATAAGACGGTTTACATATATACCCGGTAGATGAATTTCATCTGGGTCTAACTCGCCTACCTCAACGATCTCTTCCACTTCAACCACGGCAATTTTGCCTGCGGTGATGGCCATAGGATTGAAGTTACGGGCGGTCTTACGGAACATCAAATTACCGAAGCGATCTGCTTTCCACGCCTTGGCAATTGAAAAATCGCCCTGTAACGCTTCTTCAAGAATGTAGTGTCGACCATTGAATTCGCGTTCTTCTTTACCTTCACCAACTGGCGTACCGTATCCAGTAGCGGTATAGAAAGCGGGGATACCCGCGCCGCCGGCTCGCATTTTTTCGGCAAGTGTTCCTTGTGGCGTTAGCTCAACCTCTAACTCGCCACTCATCATCTGCGATTCAAACAAAGCGTTCTCGCCAACATAAGATGCGATCATCTTTTTGATTTGTTTATCTACAAGCAATAAACCTAAACCTGCGCCATCAACCCCCGCATTATTAGATGCAATAGTTAGACCCTTGGTGCCTTTGCGTTTTATTTCCTTGATCAGGTTTTCGGGTATGCCACAGAGACCGAAGCCGCCGGCGATTACCGTCATATTGTCTTCAAGGCCCGCAAGGGCCTCTTCATAACTGTTCACTACCTTGTCAAATCCGGCCACGATATACCTCTATAAATTTTGGTTTTGGTTATTATTTGCCTAGACTGCAAGAAATCATTATATTAATCAAATTGTATTTTTTAATGAATTGATTGATTAAATCTATTAATGACAGTTCCTATAAATCAGATCATCGCATTCACCACGATTGCCCGTACGCGGAGTTTTGCCGAAGCTGCCGTACAGCTACATCTATCTCAGCCAACACTGAGTATCGCAATAAAGAACCTTGAAGAAAACTTAGGGGGAAAGCTGCTGGCTCGCACTACAAGAGCTGTATCTCTGACCCCCGAAGGTAAAGCCTTTTACCCTGTAGCTCGACGACTACTTGCAGATTGGGAACAATCACTGCAAGACGTACGCAATCATTTTCAATTACGCAGAGGCAAGCTTGATTTAGCAGCGATGCCGACTTACACGATAAACTTACTGCCTAAAATTCTTGCTGACTTCCACCAACAACACCCAAGCATAAACGTCACGATCCACGACGTTATTGCTGAAAATGTTGTAGACATGGTAAGAGAGGGACGGTGTGAACTCGGTGTTACCTTCGAGCCTTCTGACGCGCCCGAACTCATTTTTGAGCCTCTCTTTATCGACCGCTTTATGGCAATCCTTCCCGCTAATCACAAACTGCTGAGTAAGCAAAGTTTAGAGTGGGTAGATATTCTTGAATATCCCCACATAAGTTTGCAGCACCCTGCAGGAACTCGTTTACTTATTGACCGGGCTCTTGCAAGTGAGAAACTGGTCCTGAAACCTGATTTCGAATCTCATCAATTGATCAGCATCGGCCAGATGGTGAACGCAGGTCTTGGCTTAAGTGTGGTGCCTAGCACTAGTCGGGCACAGATGGAGCAAATGGGCCTGCAGTGCAGACCAATCTCTTGCCCAGAAATAACTCACCAAGTAGGAATAGTCACACATCGTAAACAAGCACTATCTAGTGCTGCGCAAGGCATGAAGGGGTTTATACAAGGAGCAAGGTAGCCGAAAACATCACGAATCGGTTCAAAAATATTTCTAGCACAGAGCAACATCTCATTGAGAGTTCGACTTAAATGGGTTCACTAGTAATGAATCCTTATTGGATTTTTGGCGGTAATTCGTTGACTGCTAGCGTTCGATGCGGCAAATTGAGCAAAGAAACAAACAAAGTTTGCGCTAAAGACTAATTTTGAAATAACGATCTATGAGCAACGTTGGCCCTACCAGAAAGCAGTTCGAAAAATTTAAGAACCTTCCCCGTGATACTCCAATCATGATGCTCAACTTGATCAAGTTAAATAAACGAGCTCGGTACGAAGACGGACGCAAAGCCACTGGGGAGGAAGCCTACGCCACCTATAATGAAGAAAGTTCTCCAATAGTAGCAAGCGTTGGTGGCACTATTATTTGGCGCGGCAAACCTGAGTCAGTACTCATTGGTCCCCAAGACGAACGTTGGGACCTTGCATTTATTTCGCACTTTCCAAATTCTAAAGCTTTCTTGGATATGGTGACGGAACCTGCATATCAAGCAATCGCCTTCCACCGCCAAGCAGCTGTTAAAGACAGCCGTTTAATTCGCATGGGCGAAACTGAAGCTGGTATAAGTTTCTAGCAAAGCAAACTCGCGGCTCTTTCCTTACCCTCAGTTCTATATCCCGAGTCCGCTATGCGCGTTTAGTCATTCGCACTCATCTATGCCAAAATACTTGCGCATTACACGTTTATTCCCCTTCAAGAAACAACACTTAACACCCGATCAGTAAGGATACCTATGAGTAATATCGACCCGACTAGAGAACAATTCGAAGCATTTAAAGATTTGCCTCGTGACACCCCAATCATGATGCTCAATCTAATTTCGCTACATGATAAAGCCCACTATGCGGATGGACGAAAAGCAACAGGCGCTGAAGCCTATGCCGCATATGGTCAAGAAAGCGGTTCGATCTTTGCCGATGTTGGTGGCTCCATTCTCTGGCGTGGCAAACCGGAATGCGTGTTAATTGGCCCTGCGACCGAACACTGGGATGTTGCGTTTATTGCACACTATCCAAACGCTAAAGCTTTTTTAGCTATGGTGACCAATCCTGACTATCAAGCGATAGTGTTTCATCGCCAAGCCGCCGTTAAAGACAGCCGATTAATTCGTATGGGCGAAACCGAAGCGGGCGTCAGTTTTTAATTGGCTAATGAGCAATCATTGTCCTACCCCAGGACCAAGAATTAACTAGCGACCCTTCCAGACTGGGTCGCGTTTTTCTGCAAAGGCTTTAAAACCTTCATGCATATCCTCGCTGGAATACAACTTGTCTACCGTTTCTAGCTGGCGTGTCGTCACACGGTTCAGCGCATCTTGGAAATTAGAGTCTTCGGCATCTCGAACCACTTCTTTGATTGCCGCCATCACAAGAGGTGGGCCTGCTGCAATATGATCAGCAAGCTCACGCGCCTTGGTTAACAACTCATCGGCAGGGTGAATTTGATTCACAAAACCCCAACGATGCGCTTCTTGTGCATCTAACCAACGCCCCGTTAATAGCATTTCCATGGCGATATGATACGGAATTCGTTTTGGCAACTTGATAGATGCCGCATCAGCTACTGTACCCGATCGGATTTCGGGTAAGGCAAACGTCGCGTGTTCGGCCGCCAGAATAATATCTGTAGATAACGCTATCTCTAAACCGCCACCACAGCAGATACCGTTAATAGCACTGATTACAGGTTTATTTAGACGTGGCAATTCTTGCAAGCCACCAAATCCGCCAACGCCATAATCACCATCTACTTCGTCACCGTCTGCCGCCGCTTTTAGATCCCAACCCGGACAAAAGAACTTTTCTCCTGCGGCTGTCAATAAGGCAACTCGTAAATCAGGATCGTCGCGGAACGCCGCAAAGACTTCGCCTAACTCACGACTGGTTTTCAAATCGACTGCATTCGCTTTGGGTCGATCCAAAGTAACTTCGAGCACATTACCGCGACGTTCTGTTTTAACTGATGTAGACATTCGATATTCCTCTCAATTTCCTAATTAGATTGTTCAAACAAACTCAATAAGCGCATCAACCGCAAACACAGCGGTGGGGGTAACCATAAGCGGGTTAACGTCAAGACTTAGAAGGCCCTCTCCCTGATCAACCACATACGCATCAATGGCCATAATGGCAGCCACCACTAAATCCATATTCGCTGCAGGCCTGCCTCGGTAACCCTTGAGTAAAGGCGCAAGCTTTAGCTCAGATAATGCTTTGTACACTGCGTTAGCAGTCGTTGGTAATAATAGATGCGTTACATCTTTGATAAGTTCAGCATAAATTCCACCCGAGCCTAGCGTCAACAGCATCAACCCAGACGCGTCGCGACTGACGCCAACAATTAATTCGGCAATGGGTGATTCAATTTGCTGCTCCAGCAGTATCTGAGTCTCCCGCCCTTGATTCAACTCTTGCTGCTGCAGGTCATGTGGACTAAGCGACGCTGCAACTTGCATTAAGTCCTCAAAGGCAAATTCTAGTTCTGCTTCTGTGCGTAAATTTAACCGTACGCCGCCAATCTCGGTTTTATGCGCGACACCTAAGACTTTGAGCACCCAACTATGCTCTTTATTTTTCGTTACTTGCTGGAGTTCAGTCAATGTGGAGACAACGGCACTAAATGGGATCGCCAAACCATAAGACTTTAAGACTTTTTTTGCCGAAACTTCATCTAATAATTTCGAAGTGGCCGTCGAAACAGACGCAGACAACATGGGTATGACGGAATCAACGAACCCTTTTTGACCCGCTCGAATTGAAGCATCAATTGCAGCGATCGCCGTTTCCACACCATGCAAAGTAATCACGTCCGCACACCTGAATTTATCGATAACATCTGCTGATAGATTTTCTGGTAGCAGTCCAATAACCGCAATGGTAGGTCTGATGCCTCGCTCGGCTAACGCTACAGCGCAATTACAGATTGCCTCGATAGCACAGTCATGGCCAGATGGGTCGCAGCGATCAGCTCTGGGAATATCCAATACAAACACATGCAGGTCAAATGGCGCAGCCACAATTGCTGAAAAACAGTCCGTCATGGTTGGAACATCACCCCAAATGTAGGTGTGATAGTCAAGCGGGTTTGCTACCGTTACTCTCAGGCCAAGAATCTTACGTAGCACACTTGTGGTTGCCGGTGAAAAGTCAGGATACTGTAGCTCACTGCCCTCGGCTAAATCCGACATCAAACCGGCTTCTCCTCCCGAACAGCTCACAGACGCAATCGCAGACCCAGTCAATGGACCCAAGTGATCCAAGAGCTTTAATGTTTCTAGAAACACACTAATCGTGCTGACTTCAACAATACCCAGGCGAACTAGCAATGCACTTGACGCAGCAGCTCCTCCAGCCATTGATGCCGTATGGGTAAAAGTTGCCACTTGCGCTTTCTGAGTTTTACCCACCTTTAACACAACAATACTCTTACCCGCCTCGCGGGCTCTGAGCGCCGAATGACAAAAACGTTCTATATCCCCAAAACCCTCAAGGTATAAACCAATGGCACTTACTCTTGGGTCTGCGACTAGGGCATCAACTAAATCACAGACCTGCGTTTGTGCCTGATTACCTAGGGTAACTAGGTAGGCTAAATTGAGCCCTCGCTGTTGCATCGTCATGTTAATGGCTACGTTGCTGGACTGCGCCACTATCGCCACCCCGCCATCAACGGTAACACCGCCATGCTGATCTGGCCAAACGACGGCATTATCGACGTAATTGATAAAGCCATAACAGTTCGGGCCGAGTATCGGCATATCCCCCGCAGCAGTCACTAACTGCGTTTGAAGTAATTCGCCATCGTCGAGATCACTCTCTCGAAAACCCGAGGCAAAGCAAACCGCTCCGCCAGCACCTGCGTTGGCAAGTTCACGCACAACAGCAACGCTGGCGCTCCGATTAAGCCCTATAAAACTAGCATCTGGAGCAAACGGAAGTTGCTGTATCGTCTTTACGCACGCGATACCAGCGAGCGTGTCTCTGTGGGGATGTACCGCGAATATCTGGCCGCTGTAATTGCTCTTAGTTAACTGTTTAGCGACGTTTTCCGCCCAGTCACTGCCAAACAGGCAGATTGAACGCGGACTCAGTAAGCGTTGTAGCTTAGAGTGCATGCGCTTCAGCATCAATCAGTAGATCTGCCAACTTAGGCCCCATACGGCCGCAGTAAGCTACGAGAAATAATGTGTCTCTGGATCTCAGAGGTTCCTTCCCATATTCGTTCAATGCGGGCGTCTCGCCATATTCGCTCAAGCGGTAACTCTGACATCAAGCCCATACCACCAAAAATCTGAATGGCTTCGTCTGCGACCATTGCTAACATCTCGGTAGCCTTTAACTTAGCCATCGCCATATCGGCATCAGTGCAACGACCCGAGTCGTAATCACTGCCTGCTGACCACACTAATAGCTCGGCCGCTTTTAACTCGGTAGCCATGTCCGCCAACTTAAATGAGACACCTTGGAATTTACCAATCTTCTGGCCGAATTGTTCGCGCTCAGCGGCATACTCAACCGCCAATTTAAAGGCTCGATCAGCCCGCCCTAAGCAAGTCGCTGCCACTTGCAAACGGGTAGCACCTAACCAATCGTTAGCGACTTCGAAGCCCTTGTGTAGCTCACCCAACATGGCCTCTTTAGGGACGCGGCAATCATTAAACGATAATGTTGCGTTGGTGTAGCCACGATGAGACACATTGTCATAGCCCGCTGTAATGTCTAGCCCTGGATTGTCGTGGTCGACAAAAAAAGCCGAGATCAGTTTCTTTTTACCTCTAGGAGTATCTTGTTCGCCTGTCGCCATAAAAGCGATGGTAAAGTCGGCTTCCGCTGCATGGCTAATAAAGTGCTTTGTGCCATTCAAAATCCAGTCGTCGCCGTCAGCAACCGCCGTTGCTTTCATGCCGCGCAGATCGGAACCTGCACCGGGTTCGGTCATGGCCAAACAATCCGACTTTTCTCCGCGCACGCAAGGCTCAAGGTATTTCTGGCGTTGCTCTGGTGTTCCAGCACACAGAATATTGGAAGGCCGAGCAACGCAGTTCCAATGCAGTGCATAGTTGGCACGCCCGAGTTCTTTCTCGTACAACAACCAAGTGAGCGTATCCAATCCGCCACCGCCAAACTCCTCTGGAATATTGGCTGCATACAGCCCTGCCGCTAAGGCTTTGGCTTTCACTTCGTCTGCAACTTCTTTACGCAATATACCGGTTTTCTCTATTTCCTGTTCGAGCGGATAAAGTTCTTTTTCTACAAATGCTCTGGTCGTATCCACGATCATTTGCTGTTCTTCGTTTAGCTGAAAATTCATAGTTGCTTCAAGTTCCCGTACGTCCTGCAGACCTTAATGTGTTTAGTGATAGATAGAGCTAACCTAGCGCTTTCTGCTGCTCGGCTACGGCCACCAGCTTTTCCGCTAGGTCAGCGCGTGGCGGACAAGACTTTCGTTGGTTTAAATCAACGTGCAACATAAATTGTTCGCCGCTGCACAATAGGCGGCCGTCAGCGTGATTCATCTCATGATAGAGCTGTACTTTCTTGCCTTCGCATAACAGCACTTTAGTATTGACTGATACTCGGTCACCTGCATGGCACTCCTCGATATAGCGAATGTGTGTATCCACTGTAAAGAAACTAAAGCCAGCTTTTATGTATTCAGCATCGGCGCCAACCAGCTGCATAAAGGCATCTGCGGCATCTGAAAATACTTGCCCGTAACGCGCTTCGTTCATGTGGCCGTTATAGTCTGTCCAATCAGCAGGAATAGTCCGATTAACAGTTGCGATCATTTTGCTAAAATCCGGTTCAGGTCGATTACCAAACAACTTTTGGTCAAAGTCATTAAGTAGCTCACCCGCGCCCCAATTTTGGGTTTTAAGGCCACGCATCATCGCCACTAAGTTGTCGTCACGAATGCGTTCTAACTCGCGAATACTATGGTGACCTGATTGCGCATCCGACTGATCTGCGATCATGGTCACTAGCTCATCAGTCAATTCTGGGACGTCCATCAATTTGGTCCACGGCCACTCCAGGGCCGGACCGAACTGACCTATAAAATGCGCCATTCCTGCTTCGCCACCCGCCACTCGATACGTTTCGAATAGACCCATTTGGGCCCAGCGCAGACCAAAGCCGTAGCGGATCGCGTCGTCAATTTCTTGGGTTGTCGCTATCCCATCCTTGATCAACCACAAGCCTTCTCGCCACACCGCTTCTAAGAAGCGATCTGCAATATGCGCGTCTATTTCCTTTCGCACTAGTAGCGGAAACATACCCAAGCCATCCAAAATGGCTTTTGCATTTAGACAGGTTGCGTTGTCACCGACTAACTCAACCAGTGGAATTAGGTAAACAGGATTAAAGGGGTGAGCAACAATGATTTGTTCTGGCCTAGTTGCTCCGTCATTTAACTCGCTCGGTTTAAAACCAGAAGTAGATGAACTGATAACGGTGGTGTCCAAACAATTGGCTTGCACTTCAGTTAATACAGTCTGCTTAAGATCTAGGCGCTCAGGCACACACTCTGAAACCCATGCAACATTGTTGACCGCCTCGGCGAGTGTTTTACAAAATTGTATTTCCCCTTCCTCTGGTAAGGCTTGCTCGTACAAGGCTGGCAAAGAATGGCGAGCGTTGGTCAATACCGCTTCGACTTTACGTGCGGCTTCTGGGTCTGGGTCATAGACATTTACATTCCAGCCCATGAGTGCAAAACGCGCAACCCAACCACCGCCAATGACACCGCCACCCAATACTGCTGCTGTCTGCTTCATAGTATTAACCCTGAGCTTACGCTGGATTTCGTTTAGTCAAACCCAACTTTTCTCGCACCTGTTGTGGCGTGAGTAGAGTCGAGCCCATTGCTTCGATGATGACGCGTGCGCGTGCTACAAGATCTTCATTCTTTGCAAGCACGCCTTTCTCTAACCATAGGTTGTCTTCCAAACCCACTCGCACATTGCCACCGGCAAGAACCGCTGCGGCAACGAATGGCATTTGATGCTGCCCGATCGAAAAGGCCGACCAGTTCCAATCTTGTGGGATATTATTAACCATAGCCATAAACGTATTCATATCGTTAGGCGCGCCCCATGGGATGCCCATGCACAATTGCACCAAAGCCGGTGAATCGATTACTCCGCGCTCAGCCAAATCTTTGGCATACCAGAGGTGGCCTGTATCAAAGGCTTCGATCTCGGGTTTCACTCCAAGTTCAGTCATCATGCCGCCCATAGCATCCAACATGCCGGGCGTATTTGTCATCACATAATCAGCTTCGGCAAAGTTCATTGTTCCGCAATCCAAAGTGCATATCTCGGGCAAACACATTGCCACATGCTCCATACGCTCCTCGGCGCCAACCATGTCAGTACCCTCTATAAAGGGTAGGGGTTTCGACGGAGGTCCAAACACCAAGTCACCACCCATGCCTGCGGTTAGGTTTAGTACAACATCCGTTGCCGAGTCACGCACTCTCTCGGTGAGCTCTAGATACAACTTAGGGTCGCGCGAAGGTACGCCTGTTTCTGGATCACGCACATGGCAATGCACTACCGCCGCTCCTGCTTTAGCGGCCGCAATTGCGCTATTAGCAATCTGCTCTGGGGAACGAGGTACATGCGGACTGCGGTCTTGGCTACTGCCAGACCCTGTTACGGCACAGGTGATGAATACTTCTTTGTTGGCGTTTAAAGGCATTACGCTGACTCCATTGATCATTTAATGACTCATATATTGGCAGAATCATCAAAAGCACAATTGCCATAAATCGTATAAAAATATACATTATTCGTATGCGCATAAATCAACTTCAATTGGTCACGATTGTGGTCTTACCGCAAAGCTCAATGATGAGCTTAGCCGCCGTAATTGACCCATTACGTGCGGCCAATCGACTGGCAAGACAGCCCATGTTCGAATGGCGTATTAAGTCGTTTAATGGAGAACCAATCCGCTTAACCAGTGGTATTGATATTGCCGTTAGTGGAGAGCTGTCTAAACAAGACTCAGGTGACGCACTGATTGTCGTTGCAGGTTTCGAGCATGATCAATGGGCTGGCAAGAAACACATGATGACCCTAAGAGAAGCCGCACGGCGCCACAACTTAAACATGGGAGTCGAAGCAGGAACATGGCTACTCGCCAAATCCGGCACAATTAGTGATCACCGAGTAACCACCCACTGGGAAGACCTAGAACTCTTAGCATCCAGCTACTCGGGTTTAAACGTGCGGCACGATCGCTACACCATTGATCGAAACATCTGGACCTGTGGAGGTGCTTCCCCCGCACTGGATATGATGTTGCAATATATTCGAACTTCTACCCACCGGTCACTTGCTTTAGAAGTAGCCAACGTATTTGTCTATGACGACTCTCACCCTGCAAGCGACACACAAGCGATGAGCGCGACTAGCAGGCTAAAGCATCTTGAGTCTCGTGTGGCGCAAGCCGTTAAATTTATGGAAGAAAACTTGGATGACCCCGTTAGTATTCGCTCCCTTAATTCGACGATTGGCGTCTCTTCTAAAACCCTAGAACAACTGTTCAAGTTGCACTTAGACTCAACACCCAAGGCGTTCTATTTACGACTGCGCTTACAAGCGGCTCGCCGATTGGTATTAGACAGCCAACTAAAACTCACTGAAATTGCAGTACGCAGCGGGTTCAATAGCCAAACACACTTCACACGTAGCTTTAAACGGCATTTTGGAGTCGCTCCAAGAATACTCCGCAGTAACGCGAGGGCGTGACGCTAGGCGCAAAAGTGATATGCTTTTGGAGTAGGTTAAATATTAACTTCTTGCCGACTATCAATAGCCAATATGAACATCCAATCTGTTGACCAACACGCACACTCATTCATGCTTTCTTGGGAAGACGGCACTCAGCAGGAACTTCCGTTTGTATGGTTGCGAGACAATGACCCTAGCGAATTACACCCAGACACCAAAGAAAGAACATTTGATCTAGCTTCTGTTCCTCTTGATATACAGCCACGTAGTTATTCTATTGAAGCTAATGCACTCAAGATGCGCTGGCCTGAGCGGAACAACGATTCGATCTACACCAGTGAATGGTTAAATGAGCATCGCTTAGGTAGACCTGCCGAAGACCCTGCCAAACTAGAACAACAGAGTTGGTTCCCTAGTGACATGCAAACCATGTATCGTTTTGACGCCAAAGACAGCGAAAACAAAAAAGGGCTCCTGAAGGTCTTAACTGCGATGAAACGTTATGGTCTAGTCCTTATTGATAATCTCCAGGATGACCCGCAGGCTGGAGAACGTTTTGGAGATCTAATCGGGTTTAAGCGCGAGAGTAATTTTGGCGTCATATTTGACGTAATCAGCAAGCCTGATCCAAACAATCTAGCCTATACATCTATCGCCTTACCTCTCCATACCGATTTACCCAATCAAGAGTTGGTGCCCGGTTTTCAGTTCTTGCATTGTTATAAGAACAACACAATAGGTGGAGCATCAGTTTTGGCGGATGGTCTAGCTATTGTTGAGGAATTTAAACGAGATTTTCCTGAACACTTTGCTCTGCTTAGCGAACTTGATGTGCCGTTTCGGTTTCATGACGAAACCTGCGATATCCGGCGCAAACGACCCATTATCGATATTGATGCCGATGGCAACCTTCGAAATTTTACGTTCAATGGCCATATCGCCGACGTTGCGTGCCTGCCTGCAGACAAAATTTATGACTTTTATGCCGCCTACCATACGCTGATGAAACGCATTCGTAGCGACGACTACTCGATTCGTTACACGCTGCAGCCTGGCGAAATGGTGATCTTTGATAACCGACGTGTTATGCACGGACGCGACAGCTTTGACCCTACAGCGGGCGACCGACACCTACGTGGCTACTATATTGACCACAACGAAGTAGACAGTCGGCTTAGAGTTTTAGCTAGATAACCTCGCGCCGACTCCTTCAACTGAGCGGAGTCTCTCTTCCCAAAAAGGCGGCCAAACCATGATTTCCTAATTCCTGTTAATATGTTGGCTTAATTGCATTCTAATACCAACCAAGGAACAGTATGGATTTTAAAGACGCCAGTCGCTTAATAGACAAAACCACCTTTTTCTCGTCGCTCTTTCTACTCTTAGGCGTGACCATACCTTTGCTTATCCGGCCAGAAGCAGGCGGCGTCATCGTTAACCAAATCCGCCGTTTTCTTACTGACGTTTTAGGAACTTGGTATCTTGCGCTTGGTCTTGGCGCATTCATCTTCATGGTTTACATAGTCTTTAGTGACTTTGGCAAAATTAAGCTGGGCGAGCCTGACGAGAAACCTGAGTTTGGCGACTTCGCTTGGATCTCAATGTTATTTTGCGCCGGAATTGGCGCGAGCATTGTGTATTGGGGCCCTATCGAATGGGCTTTCTATTATCAGTCACCGCCCTTTATGATCGAACCAGAGTCGGTCGAAGCTATGCGTTGGGCTTCCACTTACGGCATGTACCATTGGGGGCCCGTCGCTTGGTCAATTTACTTAATTCCTGCTGTGCCGATTGCGTACTTTTATCACGTTAGAAAGAAACATGTATTAAAGCTGTCGCGCGCGGTAGCACCTGTTATTGGAACTACTGCCGCTCGCGGATGGCCTGGCAAGATTATTGATGTGCTGTTTATCTTTGGCATGTTGGGTGGCGGCGCGACCTCATTGGGTCTTGCAGCACCTTTAATTAATGAAGGTCTGTTCCGCCTGTTTGAAGTGCCTAGGGGCATCTGGCCGCAGATCTTAATTCTATTAGTCTGCACAGCAATCTTTGGAGCCAGCGCATACTCCGGCTTAAAGAAAGGGATTCAACGCTTATCCACTCTCAATGTCGCCATTGCGTTAGGCTTACTGGTTTATGTATTCCTTGTAGGCCCCACCACCTTCATTACCGAAAGCTCTTTTGAAGCCGTCGGCCGCTTGGCATCAAACTTCATTCAAATGTCCACATGGCTCGAGCCGTTTGGAGGCATGAACGGTTACGAAGATACAAGCTTCCCCGCTGACTGGACTATTTTTTACTGGGCTTGGTGGCTTGCATTCGCGCCAACGGTTGGTATTTTCATCGCTCGAATATCTAAGGGCCGTACCATAGCTAATATGGTTGGCGGCTCGTTAGTTTGGGGCTCATTAGGTTGCGCATTGTTCTTTATGATCTTAGGCAACTTTGGTAGCTTTTTACAATTGTCTGGCCAGCTAGATGTGATATCCATACTCAACAACGATTCTGCAGAAGCCGCTATTTTCTCCATCCTAAATGAACTGCCATTTGGCTGGATAGTGACGGCTGTATTTACGTTTCTTGCACTGATTTTCTTGGCGACCACGTTTGACTCTATTTCCTACATTCTGGCATCTGCTGTTCAAACCCACGTTGATGACGAACCAATGCGCTGGAACCGTTTATTCTGGGCGGCTATGCTCAGCCTAATGCCGGTATCGCTGATGTTCTTAGGCGGGTTAAACACGGTACAAACAGCAAGTATCGTTGGAGGCGCACCTCTGTTGATCATCGCAGTGCTGCTGTGCTGGTCTATATTAATTGTGGCGCGACGAGACCTACACAAACACTCGACATTTGAACCAAGCCAGATCAACATTGACGTCCCTAAAGAAAATATCGATCCCTGGAACAAAGAGGATTAACGTTAATCCTCTAGCTCTTTTGATTCAATCGACCCAGATACTTTTTTGATCAATCGATGAAAAGTGTTCCGCTCGCTGTTAGACAGACAAGCGAAAAGTTCTTGCTCGTACGCTTTCGATAGCGGTACCACTTGGCGGTATATGTCCTGCCCTGTTCGTGATAAACGTAAGCAATGCTTGCGTGCGTCCTGCGCGTCGGTTTCTCGACGCACTAGGTTTCGAGCGAGCAAGCGTTTAATTGCTCGACTGATCAGAGATTTTTCTACTTGAGTTCGCTGCGAGACAGTGTCGGCTGATACGCCTGCCACATCGGGTGACCCGACACCCATGGTTTCACCCAATACAGCCATTATCCGCCACTCTGTTACCGTGAGAGCGAACTTGTCTTGATAGGCTGTCGCAATAGTAGAACTAACGCGGTTGGATAATATGGATAGCTGGTAGGGTAAAAAGTCTTCCAGCGACAGAATATTATCGATGTGATTTGCTGTTTTTTTCGGCTCGCGCATGATTGCAATTAGTTGCTATTACAACTATTATTGTTGCAGATGCAACTAGTTTACTCGCTAAGACCCCGCTCTGGCGAGCGTTTGACCAAATTAATGGAGATAATATGACTGATTTATTTGAGAACCCGATGGGTTTGTGCGGTTTTGAATTTGTAGAATTTGCTGCTAAGGAACCTGGCATTCTTGAGCCTGTGTTTGAGATGGCGGGCTTTACGCACGTTGCATCGCATCGCACTAAGCAAGTTGAACTTTATCGCCAAGGGCAGATCAACTTAATCATCAATTACGAGCCCAACAGCTACGCCTATTACTTTGCCGAAGAGCACGGCCCTTCTGCATGTGGTTTGGCATTTAGAGTTAAAGACTCACGCGCAGCCTATAAGCGAGCGCTTTCGTTAGGTGCACAACCCATTGACATTCCGGTGGGCCCTATGGAACTCCGCTTACCTGCTATTAAAGGTATCGGTGGCGCACCTCTTTACTTGATTGACCGTTATGAAGACGGATCATCAATCTATGACATCGACTTTATCTTCAAAGAAGGCGCAGACTATCGTCCAGAAGGTTGTGGGTTTGAGCTGATCGATCACCTTACGCATAACGTCTACCGTGGACGCATGGACTACTGGGCTGACTTTTACGAGACCCTGTTCAACTTTCGCGAAATTCGTTACTTTGATATTAAAGGCGAGTACACCGGCCTCAAGTCAAAAGCACTCACTGCGCCAGATGGCAAGATTCGGATCCCATTGAACGAAGAAGCCTCAAAAGAAACAGGCCAGATCGAAGAATTCTTAATGAAGTACAACGGCGAAGGCATTCAACACATTGCTTTTTCGTGTGACGATTTACTGGGCTGCTACGATCGCTTGAAAGCGCGCGGCATGAAATTTATGAGTGCACCGCCAGAAACCTACTATCGCATGCTAGATGATCGCCTCCCTGGTCATGGCGAGCCTATTGAAGAACTGCAAACGCGTGGTATTTTATTAGACGGTACTACCGAAAACGATGATCCTCGCCTGTTGCTACAGATCTTTTCTGATACCTTAATCGGCCCAGTGTTCTTTGAATTTATTCAACGTAAAGCTGATGATGGTTTTGGCGAAGGTAACTTCAAAGCACTGTTTGAATCTATCGAGCGCGACCAAGTTGAACGTGGTGTTATCTCTGGCAAGAAATAGCCTTAGAATAATCACGCAAACCTAAGTACCACAATCCAAAGACTAATATAGGAAAGGCCATGAGCTACTCTTTAAATTCTACTCACGACCCAAAAGCTCGCTCTTGGGTGACTAGCGCTAACGAAGAAACGAGTGAGTTTCCGATTCAGAACCTACCGTTTGGCGTATTCCAAACTAAAGGTAAGAGCGATGGCTTTAGAATTGGAGTAGCTATTGGTGACTCTATTGTGGATATGCCTAAAGCGCTAGCGAGTGGAGCACTCGAAGGATTAAGCAATGACGCAAAACTTGCCTTAGGCGCATCAAGCCTAAATGCGTTCATGGCGCTAGGCAAGCAAAACTGGAGCCAGGTACGCGCTTCGTTGTTTGCGGCTCTGAGCGAAGATTCAGGTGCCCAGAACGTTCTTAGCGATTGCTTGGTAACACTTAGCGACGCTGAGTATGCCGTGCCCGCTCAAATCGGCGACTACACTGATTTCTATACGTCGATCCATCACGCAACCAATGTCGGCAAGCTGTTTAGACCCGACAACCCGTTGCTGCCTAACTATCAGTGGATCCCAATTGGTTACCACGGCCGAAGCTCATCTATTGAAGTTTCTGGTCACAGTTTTCACAGACCAAAAGGACAATTAAAGCCACCAACAGCCGACACGCCAACTCTTGAGCCATGCAAACGTCTGGATTATGAGCTCGAGGTCGGTATTTATATTGGCACAGGTAATGAACTCGGGTCGGCCATCGAATTAGACAATGCAGAAGATCACGTATTTGGGCTATGTCTTTTTAACGATTGGTCGGCGCGGGACATTCAAGCGTGGGAATACCAGCCATTAGGTCCGTTTTTATCTAAGAGCTTTGCGTCTACCGTGTCGCCTTGGATTGTAAGCATGGAAGCACTTGCACCGTTCCGCCAAGCTTGGCAGCGAGATGTAGCCGATCCACAGCCACTGGCTTATTTAGACTCTGACTCTATGCGCGAATCTGGCGCCGTGGATATGAAGCTTGAAATCCTGATTCAAACGACTGCAATGCGCGAACAAGGTGTTGCGGCTGAAAGTGTAGCCAAGAGCAACTTCAATCATTCTTACTGGAACATTGCACAAATGGTCGCTCATCACAGCGTTAACGGCTGCAATTTACGTCCTGGTGACTTATTTGGTAGCGGAACATTGTCTGGCCCTTCGGCTGACAGTGTTGGTGCATTACTTGAAGCGACTCAGGGCGGCAAGAACCCAATTACTCTAAGCAATGGCGAACAACGTACATTCTTAGAAGACGGCGACACCGTGGTTCTGCGAGGTTATTGCGATAACTCAAACGCACGTCGAATTGGTTTTGGCGAAGCACTCGCAAGCATCTTACCTGCGATTTAGAACAGTCATTTAGAAGAGTCAGTTAAAACAAGAGGCCTTATATGAAAGTTGAACACATCCACCACGTTGCGTACCGTTGCAAAGACGCTAAAGAGACCGTTGAATGGTATGTAAAAAATCTAAACATGGATTTCGTACTGGCTATTGCTGAAGACGAGGTGCCCTCGACCAAACAGCCTGATCCCTACATGCACGTATTTTTGGATGCCGGGCAAGAAAACGTATTAGCGTTCTTCGAATTGCCTACGCAACCGGAAATGGGTCGAGACCCAAACACACCAGAATGGGTGCAACATATTGCCTTTAAAGTAAAAGACCGCGAAACGCTCTTAGCCTTCAGAGAACAACTTGAAGGAAACGGAGTCGACGTGCTCGGCGTTACGGACCATAGTTTGTTCCACTCAATCTATTTCTTTGATCCAAACGGTCACCGTGTTGAATTAGCCTGTCCCGATGCAGAAGAAGAAGCCAAGCTAAAACGGTTGGACGCGGTTAAATGGGAAATGCTGGAAGAATGGTCAAGGACCAAAAAAGCGCCACGGCACGCCGATTGGATGCACGCCAAAGAATTTGGCAAAGAAGGCGCGTAAACACTCATGCTGTGAGCACTAACAAGATCTAAGGAGAAAGGCCGCGTGAAACTATTTACTTATTTTAGAAGCACTGCAGCCTATCGAGTGCGAATAGCCCTTAACCTTAAGGGCTTACCTGCAGAGCTGCTGCCGGTTAATCTTGTTGAGAAAAAGCACACAGAAGCGGCCTACACGGATCTTAATCCACAAGGATTAGTGCCAGCGTTAATGCTTGAGAGTGGCGAGGTAATGAATCAGTCGATGTCCATTCTCGAATACCTTGACGAACAATACCCCCTCCCACCACTACTGCCCACTGGCCCGCTAGAGCGCGCCGAAGTGCGTAGTTTTGCCTATGAGATTGCCTGCGACATGCACCCTCTTAATAACTTGCGTGTACTCAAATATTTAGAAAATGATTTAGGGGTTGGTGCCCAAGACAAGCAAACATGGTACGAACATTGGATAGCGACAGGCTTTACCGCATTGGAGCAACGCCTAGAATTACGCAAGCCTCCACAACAAGGATCATTTTGTTTTGGGAATACAGCGACAATTGCCGACTGCCTTCTAATACCTCAGGTCTACAACGCATTGCGTTTTAACTGTGACATGCAGCCCTACCCGCTCATTAATGCCATTAACGAGCACTGTTTGAGCCTTAATGCCTTCGAGGCGGCTCGACCCGAAAACCAAGCCGATGCATAATGGTTAGGCTTACCGTACGGTGAGCCACTAGTAGCTTCAGCAACACTCTGAATACGAAAACAGCACCTAAATTGGTTTCTCCACGTTAGAACTAGGTCACACACGACACATTATGCAAAAGTTTGGTCTAAGAACACATAGAACCGCCGTTTATGGGCTCGCTGAACTTGAAATCAGAAAAGAGCAAGCGAGTGCTCTAGGTAGAGCCGGACGAAAACTACGGTTGTCTTTAGAAGACTTCGCAAAGACTGTTCCTGAGCAACTAAGTGCAGAACAAAAGCAGGCCTTGCTGCAAAGCATCTCCGACAATGTCTGGCAGTTAGTGCTACAACGTGAATTTTTAGGTTTTATAGAAGGGAATCTTGAATGGGTTCAGCAACACTACGCTATTCCTCCACAAGCTATCAGCGCGCTGGGTGGCACGCCTTCGGTCATCTAATTACTCAATTAGCCATTTACTAGAAAGCATGTGAAGGTTTGTAACTATCTTCGCATACAATGGCGGATCATTCGAATATTCTAGGGGAACCAAGTGGGCGTACTAAAAGTAATTCGCATGATTTTTTTGGCGGGCCTTATTGCCGCAGCGCAAATCGCTGTGGGTCAGACTGCTACAGAGACAGTTACAAAAGCTGATATTGAAGTAGATGTGAGCACAGATGCAATTGTAGACGCAGAACCTATTGTCGGCCCGCTTCCTTCAGACAAGCCAGCGGCAGAAGTAAACACTGCTGCCTCCAAATTCAGTGCAGCGAAAGAAGTTGCTCCAACATTGGAAGGCTCTTTACCTGCTGAAGGCTCTCCAATAGCTGAGGGCGCTCCAATAGCTGAGGGCGCTCCGCAAACAGTTGTCAAACCTGTGGAGGTCGTTGACCCTACTTTGCAGCCTACCCTCAAGTTGCTGGGCGCTAAAGTTAAACCGGGCACCTCCGACATTTTAACTTGGGAGATGGAGAGTAGCTTTCAAGACGTTTCGGCACCTGTATCAGTCCTCGTGGTCAATGGTAAAAAAGTTGGTCCAACCGTATGTATTACCGCGGCTGTGCATGGTGACGAGTTGAACGGTATTGAGATCGTTCGCCGAGTCGTTTACGAAACTGACCCAGAGACAATATCCGGCGCTGTCATTGGCGTGCCTATTGTTAACCTGGAAGGTTTTAAGCGAGCTAACCGCTACCTTCCTGACAGGCGTGATCTTAATCGATATTTTCCAGGACAAGAACGTGGGAGCTACGCATCGCGTATTGCTTATTCATTTTTTAACCGTGTGATTAAGCATTGCGACTACCTAGTTGACCTTCATACGGGTTCATTGAGTCGAACCAATCTGCCACAGATTCGTGCCAATTTGTCAGATCCCAACGTTGCTTCGCTCGCTGAGAAAATGGGTTCTATTGTTGTCTTACAGAGCCGTGGTGGATCAGGCACTTTACGACGAGCTGCTACCGACATTGGGATTCCGGCGGTTACTCTAGAAGCGGGCGGCCCAAACAATCTTCAAAAAGAAGCTGTTGAACAAGGCGTTGTTACTTTAACGAGTACGTTAAATTCCTTAGGCATTATCAGCAAAGGTCGTTGGAAGCGGAATGCCGAACCCACGTTCTATAGGTCAAAGTGGGTCCGAGCGCGACAAGGTGGAATATTGTTTAGTAGAGTAGAACTCGGCGATAACGTAAAACAAGGCAGCGTATTGGGCCTACTGAGCAACCCTATTACCAATAAGACTAACGAGATACTCTCACCCCTTGAGGGTCGCGTCATCGGCATGGCGCTGAATCAGGTTATGTACCCAGGCTTCGCGGCGTACCACATTGGACTGAAATCATCGATGGTCGAAGCTGCGCACCCTGAGGATGACGAAGCTAACGAAGGCTTATTCTTCGAATTAGATGAGCGTGACGATGGCCTAGGAGACGACAACGAATTCGAAATCGATAACCCTTCAGCTTCAGAAGGAGAGGTGCTCCAAGATGAAGACTACCCCGCTTCACCACAACAAGAAGACAAGCCTGAAATACGCGAAATGGAACTGCCAACGGCAGGCAATATGTAAATACAATCCATCGATTTCGCAGACATAAAAAAGGCCGCTTAACTAATGACAGTTAAGCGGCCTTTTTGATTGATACTCAGTTGGTACTTACATCATGGATTGCAAATAGTTTTGCTCACCTACTTTGTTAAACAATTCGATTTGAGTTTCCAACCAATCATAATGCTCTTCTTCTGAAGCAAGAATATGCGCCATCAAGTCACGCGTTACAAAGTCGCCAACTTTCTCACAGTGCGCAACAATATCCGCGTACATAGGTATTGCTTCGGTCTCAAGACGTAAATCACATTGCAACATCTCAAGCACGTTCTCACCAATATACAACTTGCCCAAGTCTTGTAGATTCGGTAAACCTTCTAGCATAAGAATGCGTTCGATAAGCATGTCGGCATGCTTCATTTCGTCAATAGACTCTTCGTACTCTTTTTGATTGAGCTTTTCTAAGCCCCAATTTTTGTACATGCGTGCATGTAAAAAATACTGATTGATTGCTGTTAACTCAGCTTTTAGAGCTTCATTAAGTAACTTGAGGACGCCTTCTTTTGCTTTCATTATATATAAAATCTGTAATTGGTTAAGATGACAGCAGTGTACAACAAACACACTACTCTTGATGTCAATATTTGAATAAGCTGTTGATTTTATTCAAGTTTAATGCGAATGGTTCGCATTATTTTTCGCACTACGTTTTAGCTATTCTTGTTCTTTAACTGGAAGTCTAAAATCAGCATCGGCGTCAGCCGCAAGATAAGCCGCAACCACATAGGCCGCTACATTTTGCTTTAGCTCTTCTGGATCGATCTTATCTAACGTGTCGTCAGGGGTGTGGTTGTAGTCAAAATAATCCATGCCGTTTTGGTTAAGACGAATTGTTGGTACACCCGCCTCTGCCATATATTTAATATCTGGGCCACCGCCGACAACATCACTACCACCTCGTACTATGCCTAACGGTTGAATTATCTTACCGATTTCATCAATGAACGAATTAGCATCAGGATTAACATTTGAATCCAACTTCCAAATAGTGCGTGCACCAAAATCTGATTCCGTCGCCAAAACGTGATTATTAAGATTGTTGGCGTGCTTCAATGCATACGCTCTGGCACCCAATAACCCAACTTCCTCGGCACCAAACATCACAACACGAATAGTACGTTTTGGCCGCTTAGGTAAATCGGCAATCAACTTAGCCGCTGCAACGGTAATCGCCACCCCAGCGCCATCATCTAAGGCGCCTGTGCCTAAGTCCCAGCTATCAAGGTGACCGCCAATCAAGACAATTTCTTCAGGCATTTCACTGCCAATCAAATCTAAAATGACATTGCCGCTGCTCACATCGCCTTTCCATGCAGCCGATGACTCAATAGATACTTTTAAAGGCGTTTCTAAACCATGTAGTCGCCGAATGTGATCAGCATCTGGATTAGATACCGCAATCACAGGAATGTTCGCCCACTTGTCTTCAAGATGACTCATCATGCCAGTGTGTGGAAAACGATGTGAATCGGACCCAACCGAACGAACCATCAATGCTAGTGCTCCAGCGCGTTCGGCATGCTGCCAACCCACACGACGCTTTTGATTCGCCGATTTATATCCAGCACCCGTTTGGCTAGGGACCATTAGATCACCATCAATAAAGGCGACTTTTCCCTTTAAGTCACCCGCTTCTACCGTCTCAATTTCATGAATATTGCGAAAGTACGTTATCGGCGCGTTTATAGCACTTTGTGATGCCGCTGAACCACCCAATGCTGTTCCATACAGATCTTGCGAATACGGCGCGGTTAGCGCGATCTTTAATTCGCCACGCTCCCAGTAAGGCATGGTGAATTCTTCGATCGATACCCGGTCAAAAGCAAGTTCTTTACCCAAGTCCTTGCCCCATTGTCGAGCGCGTTTTTCGGCCTCTGAGCCGCCTAATCGGGGACCAACTTCAGTAGTCAATGATTCGACAATCTCGTATGCCAATTCGCTTTTCAGCGCTTGTTGCATTAATGATTGGGCCGTCTTTGTTTGCGTATCGGTAAAGGGCTCTTCGGCGTAGCTATTAGTAACACCCAGCACCAACAATAGAATAGTTGTCGCACATAAAGAAACTGATGAGGATAATAAGGAAGGGTTCATAAAACACACTCGTCATACAAGTGGATGATCTGACTCGAAGTCAGGCGGATATTTAGCGGTGCTAACTATAACGAATATTTGGACCAGATAGAACGCTAGAGTCTGTCTAGTTAGATACCTTTTTTGGTACTACTTGATTCACTAATCTGATCATCAACATACGCCCTAAACGATGGCACAAATACGTTTCTAATCTGTTTCCATCGTTCAACTATCTTAGGGTTCTGTAACCTCAAAATTAACGGCGCCATAGCCGAAATCATTCTTTCCTGATTGATTGAACCGCTCTCGTATTGAAAGTAGGCCATATCGCCATGCCGGAACAGTATCCACAAGAGAGAATTCAATTTTTGCGTTTGAGTCGCATCTAGGAATTCCTTGGAAGCTAGAATGTCGATCGAAGTCGCTTTGTCGATATCAATAGCATTCATTTCCACAATGCGACTGATCAAGTCTTGATATGCCGAAACCTGCAACGAGCGCGTATTCTGCTCCATTTGTTGTGTACTGTTACGTATTTCCATACCCACAAAAACAAGGGAAACCACAACAGCCGTCGCAGTGATTATTTCTAAAGCTGTAGATAGTCTGGATTGCATAGCTGGCTCACCCTTTGTCGTATAACTCTTTTGTCTCTCAACTCACTTAATACGATCTCGAAGCAGTGTCTTTTGAATTTTCCCTGTCGCCGTTTTAGGCAAAGGTCCAAACACAACCTTTTTAGGTTTTTTAAATCGCGGCATATTGTCAGCGCAGAACGCGATTAGTTCATCCTCGCTAATCTCTGACGCTTCGGGTTTTAGTTCGACAAACGCACAGGGCACTTCGCCCCATTTATCGTCTGGCATTGCCACCACCGCCGCTTCGCCGACAGCATTGTGCTTGTACAAAACGTTTTCTACTTCAACCGACGATATGTTTTCGCCACCAGAAATAATAATGTCTTTAGCCCTGTCTCGTATTTGGATATAACCGTCCGGATGAATCACGGCCAGGTCGCCACTCAAGAACCAACCGTTTTTAAAAGCCTTAGCCGTTTCATCATCATTTTTTAAATAACCCTTCATCACCGTATTACCACGAATAACGATCTCACCCATTGTTTCGCCATCGTGCGGAACGGGCACGAACGTGTCTGGGTTAACAACTTCAACGGCTTCGGTCATAGCAAATCGCACTCCTTGACGCGATCGCAATTCAGCTTGACGTTCTTCTGACTCGCTCTCCCATTGGTCTTGTGGTGCGGCTTGCAAAATATGTCCATAGGTCTCCGTGAGCCCATACACGTGCATTACGTCAAAGCCAAAGCCTTTCATGCTTTGTAAGACTTTCGCCGGTGGTGGCGCGCCAGCCGTCATTACGTCAATTGTTTTACTGAACTTTTTTTGATGACTCGCCGGTGCGTTCGCCAGCATGTTTAGAACAATAGGCGCACCACCAAAATGAGTGATGTCGTGCTTCTCTAAGAGGTCGAAAAATGACTGCGGCTCGAAGTGACGTAAACAAACAACTGTTGCCGCCTTAGCGGTCATTGTCCATGCGTGTCCCCAACCGTTACAGTGGAACATTGGCACCGAGTAAAGGTAACGCGGCCTGTTCGGTATATTCCAAGACGCGATCGTTCCCATGCTCATTAAGTATGAGCCGCGATGATGGTAAACCACTCCTTTTGGTCGCCCAGTGGTACCAGACGTATAGTTGAGCGATAGCGCTTGCCATTCGTCTGCCGGCAACTGCCACGCAAAGTCAGCGTTACCAGAGCTCAACAGCTCCTCGTAAGTTGTAATATCTAGCTCAGTAGGAACCGCTGTTTTCTCTTCCTCATTAGCAAACTCATCATCGATGAGTACAATTTTAGGCTGACCTTTAGCAATCTTTAAGGCATCTATCAGTACCGGTAACAATCCGCGATCACAAACAAACAGCTTAGAGTCGGCGTGGTCAATTATGTACGCAACCGTATCGGCATCAAGCCGTGTATTGATGGTATTGAGCACTGCTCCGGCCATAGGCACCGCAAAATGGCACTCGAACATTTCTGGCGTGTTATGCGCAAATACAGACACCGTATCGTTACGTCCCAAGCCGAGAGCAGCAATACTTGACGCAATCTTTATGCAGCGCTCGCGTGTCTGTGACCAGCTCCAAGATCGGGTGTTGTAAACAAGTGACGTTTCGTCAGGGTATATGTCCGCCGTACGATGCAGAAACGAGACTGGCGACAAGGGTACATAGTTTGCGCCTTGTTGGTCTAATTGGTCGTAGGCTAAGGTCATAATTAATCCCTATTAAATTTCTTTAGTTTTGCGTTGTTATTCCAGTATCCAACATCGAATTAATGCGTTCTTGGGTCGCGTCTGTACTGACCAACTTTAAAAAGGCTCGTCGTTCGGCATCATATAAATCTTGCTCGCTCATCTTTGTGCCAGCACTCACATCACCGCCGGTCACTATCCGCGCAAGCTCAGTTGCCACTACAACATTGTGCGGCGTTAACTTACCCGCAGCGAGGGCTTTTTGTAACCACTCTTGCATAGCCTGAAAAACGTCTCGACCTGGTGCGGCAAAATCAGCACGTACAAATGCCATTTGATCTTGGGTTGCATCCAACGCCGCTATTGCCGCAGGTAAGAGGCGGTCTCGGTTACTTAAAAATAGGTCGTTTGGTCGTAGCATAGCTTCTTGGCGCGCCATTAGAGGCGACGCACACGTTTTGCCGTAGCCTAGATTCATAAAGGCTTTCCATGCCGCCTCGCTGATATCGCGATCTGCTGCTGGCCCACCCAACTGCTCGACCCAGCGATACAGTGTTTCTTTGCAGCCACCACCAGCTGGGATAACACCAACACCCGACTCCACCAATCCCATTACTGAATTTGCGTGGCAAATCACTTGCTTAGAATGCAGTACAACTTCAAATCCTCCACCTAAAGACATGCCGACGGGGGCACAGACAACAGGAAACTCAGCGCGCGAAAGGCTAAAACAAGTTTGTTGAAAATGATCGAGAAACCCATCTAAGCCATCCATATCATCAGCGTTAAAAAAACCACGAACGGCCTGCAGGTTCACACCACAAGAAAAGTGCTGTGCATCATTATGTACGACTAAACCGCGCATTCCTTTGTTGCCAACAGTAGCGATCGCATCAGCTAAAATCGCCATAGAGTCTGCATCTAGCGCGTTGGCCTTACTGTGGAATTCAACAAGAGCCACGCCGTCTAGATCAAACCAACTAGCGCTTTCGGTAGTATTTATAGGCGCTCTGGTCTGACGCGTTTCGTTAAATCGTTGTACGCCCTCTGGACGCTTGATGCCTTGCCATGTGCCACCGAATTCTCGTACTTGCAGCTCACCTTGTTCAACTCGATAAAACGTAGAGCCCGCCGCTTCGCGCAAATACGCAGGCACATCACGACCCTCAGCTTCAAGTCGCGCAATAAAATAGTCCACACCGATTTCGTCAATTAACGCAAAAGGTCCCTTAACCCAGTTGTAGCCCAGCTTCATCGCATCATCCACGCCCACTGGGTTTGTACCGACTTCTGGGATCAATGATGCTGCGTAACGCAGGGTGCGAGACAGAACGCGCCAAGCAAACTGACCGTAAATAGTGTCACTGTCGAGCAGGTGAATAACACCTTCCTTCTCAGCTTTTAAAGCTAGGTCAAGATCGAGCCGCTCAAACGGTGCGTACTCGCCCGTTTTAAGGTCAATCACCTCGCGGCCATTCTTTCCTTTACGATAGAAGCCTTGCCCTTGCTTAATTCCAGTTTGGCCGTTGGCAATCATTGTCACCATCAGAGGCAGCTTGCCAGCCTCGATGTGAAAGTCATCTGTGTCAGGAAGCGTGTTAACTAAGCTTTGCGCAACGTCCGACATTAAGTCGATGCCTATTAGGTCGTATAAACCAAACACACCTGTTTTAGGTATACCCATGGGACGACCAAAAATGGCATCCGCTTGCACTGGGCTTAAGCCCATCTCGTCAGCGGCTTGCAGTGCCGCTTGAATTGCAAAGCAACCTACACGATTACCTAAGAAGCCAGGTGTGTCCAAACAATCGATAACGCCCTTACCAAGCTGTTGGTCACAGAAATCACCCAACACCTGCATAACCTCTTCGGACGTATCTTCGCCGCGCACTAGCTCTAACAACGGCATAAAGCGTACAGGGTTAAAGAAGTGCGTAATAGCGAAGCGTTCGCGAAAGCGCTTGGGCATATCCTCAACTAAGAGTTTGATCGGTATGCTCGACGTATTTGACGACACATACGCGTCGTCTCGACACACTGCATCGATACGCTTATAGAGCTCCTTTTTAATATCTAATCGTTCGACCACTGCCTCGGCAATCCAATCGCATTCAGCCAATTTGTCAAAATCATCGCGTGTATTACCTACTTCAATGTGCTTTTCGAGGTCGGCGCTCATCAAGCCATTTTCGTCTCGCAAGCGTTGCAAGCCTCGCTCCGAAAGCGCGTTGATATTGCTATCACCATCTTGAGGGAGGTCTAACAGCAGCACATCGATCCCCGCGTTGGCAACCTGCCCAGCAATGCCAGATCCCATAGTGCCTGCGCCGATAACGGCGACTTTCTTAATCGTTTTCATACGTCGAATATTTTTTAGTTTGTGTTGATAGAGATTGAAGTTCGTCTATCTTTAAGTGAGTTCTGTAATAAAGCCTCGAAGCGCGTCCAACACTTCGCGGGGTGCTTCGATGTGCAGCATGTGTCCAGCGTTCTCAATCACCACAACCTTGGCGTTTAAGGTTGTTGCCGCTGCATAACCCGACTTAATCGGCGTCATTTTGTCTTTACCCGCTAAGATCATCGCGGTTGGAATAGTAGGCTCAAGCTGACTAACCTTTACGGTTGCGGCTGCTCCTCCCGTATAGGCCGCACAGGCTTCAAGATCTGTAGCGATTGGGTTGAGTCCCATTATCTGCAAGCCTTGCCCTAGAGGCTGCATGCCAGGTGTTGGGCTGACACCTAAATGAATATTTGGACCAAACCCCCACTGCAACATCATTTTCGCAGCATCAAAAGCTGATTCATAGGCCGTCTTGATTAAAGCCGGGTTAACGGGTATTGCGGCCGCTGTACCTACTCCCACTAATGAAATCACTCGCTTAGGTGAGTTAGCTGCGAACTCCAGCGCACTCAAAAACCCTTGTGAGTGACCAACGATATGAGCGGCCGCTACTTTCAAATGATCAAGCATTTGCTCTAGCCAAACTGCCGAATCTTCGATTGATTCAGGGCATTTTCCTTCTGACAAACTATGCCCAGGGAAATCAGGAGCCAGCACGTTATAACCATGAAACGCGAACCAGCGCGTTTGCAGCGCCCAAGCGCGATGATCCATTCCTGTGCCATGCAGAAACACAACGGTAGGCAGTTCGGAATCAAATGGTTTACCACCGGTGCCAACGTAATACGATTTATCTTCTATAGTAATACGCATTCTAGGCTCCTTTACTGGCTTGTTTCGCAGCCGCGCGCAAGCCAAGCTTAAAGTCAGCTCGTAAATCCTTAATATTCTCGAGACCGACTGACACACGAATCATGTCGGGACTGATGCCTGCATCGATCATTGCCTGTTCGCTCAGTCTAGAATGAGTAGTACTGCCTGGATGCAAGACCAACGTTCGTGAATCCCCAACGTTGGCCAAATTGGAAACAATCTGTAAGGCATCAATAAAGGCTGCGCCCGCCGCTCTGCCGCCTTTTACGCCAAAGGTGAGAATTGAGCCAGCGCCATCTGGGAACAATTCTCTGGCGATTTTTTGTGATGAATGGTCAGGTAAATCGGGATGATTGACCCAAGCCACATCGTCCTGCTCAAGCAACCATTTGGCCAATGCAACCGTGTTGCTTAAGTGACGATCCATACGCAGACTTAACGTCTCTAAACCTTGCAGAATAAGAAAGGCATTATTAGGGCTTAAACACGCGCCAAGGTCGCGCATCGACTCCGCTCTTATTTTCATAGCTAACGCGTTAGGACCAAACTCATCCCAAAACCGAATTCCGTGAAATGGCTCATAGGGCTCGGTGAGCTGGTCAAAGCGACCGCTCTTAGACCAATCCAGATTACCGCCATCAATAATAACGCCGCCAATGGCCGTACCATGACCTGCAATCCATTTAGTCATAGAATGCACAACAACATTCGCTCCATACTTAAAAGGATCGTGAATTACTGGCGGTGCAAAAGTAGCGTCAACAACTAAGGGAATCAAATACTGACCGCATATTTCCGAGATCATCGGAAGATCAGAAACGTCTAGACCTGGGTTACCTATCGACTCACAAAACACTAATTTAGTGTTGTCTTGAATCGCGTTTGCTACCGCTTCGGGATCATTAATTGAAACAAACGTTGTTTCGATTCCCAAGCGCTTTAAAGTATGACGTAGCAAGGTCGCAGTCGACCCATAAATCTGTGCGGCCGACACAATATGATCGCCGGACGAACATAATGTAATAAACGTTGTGAACAAAGCCGACATTCCAGACGCAGTACAGATTGCTCCTGACCCTCCTTGCAGTGCAGCTAAGCGTTGTTCCAAAACCGCAACGGTAGGATTAGATATTCGGCTGTATATGTGTCCGCCCTGTTCTACGTTAAACAAAGACGATGCCGAATCTACGCTATCAAACACATAAGAGGTTGTTTGATAAATAGGCACAGCGCGCGACCCATGCTCTGATTCAGGTGCATAGCCACTGTGTAATGCAATGGTTTCGGGTTGGTAAAAAGAGGATTTGCTCATAACGTTATTGGCTTCATGGGTTTGGGTATTCGGTCCGGCTATTCAATGTCATTATGCACACGCTTTACATAAAAACACTGAATAGCGTCTACGCTGCAGTTCTGCGCACATCAATAGAGAGGCATTATGTGCATGTTAAAAACTAGGCTTGGTGCGGATGATGCCTTAATACTACATCACCCGGTCCAAAAACGTCGTTTAGGCGAGACTTAATGTCCCTCTAAAGCCGCCTTGAATAATGACAAAGGATGGATCGAACCATCTTGACCATTGACGGTAATCACATCGTTTGCGCGGATATACGACAAATCGAACATCGCGTACATCATGTACTTCTTATAACGGAATGACCATGTTTGAGAGCGAGCCTCACCCACAACAACACCGTCTACAATCAGGTCGTAGCCTCCCTGAATATTAAAGTTATCTGATACGTCAACGGGCTCATCAAACAGCACACCCATTAATTTCTTAGTTTGCTTACCCGCTAACTCTCGTAAGGCGGGCAAACTCAAACTATCAACCTGCGCGTCCAAATTTAGATAGCTGTCTAAACCACATTCAAACGGCGTTTCGTGCTCGTTCATATCAGAACCATACGATAGAAGACATGCTTCAAGACGCTCTGTACCGTGCGGAGAACCGGGCCCCACATCTAGATCTTCGCCTTTTTCAAACAGCTCATCCCATAGCGCTTCACCTAATTCACCTTTGTGCAAATAGATCTCAAAACCGCCTTGATGACTCCAGCCTGACCGCGCCACATAGATTTCCTCGCCATTCCAAGACAACATCTTGCCGTGGAAGAACTTAATACTGCGCACCTCTTCACCAAACACTCTCGCACACAATTCTTCGGCTTTAGGGCCTTGTACCGCGAGCGGCGATACATCAGGTTCGAATACGTTTACATCCATACCGTACCCTTGCGCCAACCCTTTAGCAAAAAACTTTATGTCACTGTCGGCCAGACTAATCCACCAACGGTCTTCAGCCAGCTTAATTACGATTGGGTCATTTAAAATATGGCCTTGCGCATCGCAGATTGGTGCGTACTTGCCTTGCAATAAAGCGGTCTTGCTAAGATCTCGGGGAGTCATCAATTGAACCAGTTTAGCCGCATCAGGGCCAACGACTTCAACTTGACGCTCAGCGGCCACATCCCATACCTGTACATGCTCACATAAGTGCCAGTAGTCTTCTTCTACGGTACGGTACAAGGCAGGCAACAACATATGGTTGTAGACTGAATAGGCCTTAACACCGGCTGCTTCAACTCGGCGGGAATAAGGGGTGGCTCGCTGGCGTTTGGTAACGCTCAATAATTTGTTTTGCAGATTCATGCATCCTCCATAAGTTTTAACCTAATCTCTACTCGTTAACTGAACTCTTATTGGTTCTAGATGCAGTGTTTTGAATTAGGGTTATCGAATTCGTCCATAGACGTTTGTGGTGTGTATTTAGCTAAGCTATAGAGAAACCTCCAAGCTTAGTTTCTAAATATTCTTGCAGGCCTTCTCGTGCACCTTCACGCCCTAAACCGCTTTCGTTCATGCCACCAAATGGGGCGGCCGCACTGGTTGGGTTAATGTCGTTGATGCCGATAATGCCAAAATTAAGTGCTTCGAACGCACGCATCGCGGTCGATAGGTTTTGTGTATAGACGTACGCTGCTAGTCCGTAATTAGTGTCGTTTGCTCGTTCTATAACTTCGTCATACGTATCAAACGGTATGATTGCGGCAACAGGTCCAAAGGTCTCTTCGCGATAAATCAGCATGTCTTCATCCACTGAGCTAAGGACAGTTGGCGCATAAAAGTGACCATTAGATAGATCACCTTGGTTCAATCGTTGACCACCACAATGCAGCGCAGCGCCCTTATCAACAGCATCGTTTACTTGCCGTTCGACTTTTGCTACTGCTGCCTCGTTAACTAAAGGGCCGATGCTGTTTGCTGGGTCTAGCCCATTGCCGGCATTCATTGCATTTACGCGAGCAACCAATGTGTGGATAAATGGTTCGAGTATTTTGCGCTGTACAAAAATCCTATTTGGGCTAATACAAGCTTGCCCCGTATTTAAAAATTTGACCAGCGATGCGCCTTTCGCCGCATGAACCGGATCTGCATCATCAAACACAATAAATGGAGCGTGTCCGCCTAACTCCATGGACACTCGTTTAACTTGAGCGGCCGCCTGTTGGGCTATTTTGCGACCTACCGCGGTGGAGCCCGTGAAGGTGATTTTTTTAACTTTAGGGTTAGTACAAAATTCATGTCCAATGTCAGTCGGATCACTAACCGTTATTAAATTAGCGACCCCGGCGGGAAGCCCAGCTTGCTCGAGAATCTCGAATACAGCCTTTGCGCACAATGGAGTTGCTTCAGCGGGTTTGAGTACCACTGTGCAGCCCGCCGCTAAAGCTGGCGCTAGCTTGCGAGTAAGCATCGAGATAGGATAGTTCCATGGGGTGATGGCGGCGACTACTCCTACGGGCTGGTAGCGCACGATAAAGCGTTGATCTGCTCGGGCTGACGGAATAGTTTCGCCGTAGACCCGCTTAGATTCTTCGGCAAACCACAATAGAAAATCGGCGGCGTACTGAACTTCGTTCAAGGCAGCTTTAAGTGGCTTGCCTTGTTCGCGAGTCATCAGTTCAGCTAATGACTGCTTAGATGCAATCATTAGTTGGTGTGCTTTGAGTAAAATAGCGGCGCGTTGATATGCCGTTGATGCAGACCAATCTGGCAATGCTGTGGCCGCTGCCTCAATAGCATCGACCGCATGACTGCGGTCTCCTTCGGCCATTTGGCCGATTACTTCGCCAGTCGCGGGATTAGTAACAGCAAACGTATTTTGCGTGGTAATCCAACGACCGTTGATAAACATGCTAATCCCTAGACCCTAGATCTTACGTCAGAACGCACTGGCTTCTAGCGTCATGATGCTGGCACTTCCCGCGTGTTGCATTTCGGCAAAAGCCAAGTAGCGAGGTAAAACATTGTTTATATAAAAATCGGCTGTGGCCAACTTTTGCTCGTAAAACGGATGGGTAGAATCCGACTTTCGTTGTTCAGCAACGGTTGCGCCATGCAACATCTGCCATGCGCCACACACGTAGCCCATGAACATCATATAGTTATAACTCACACTGCCGGCGTAGTTTTCGTCTTCCTGTGATTTGGCCAGCAGATCAACTTTAGCTTGTTCGAGCGCATCAATCGCCTTTGCAACTTTGGCTGCATTCGCCTGCAAGTGCTCGCTACCTTGCTGAGCAGCGACAACAACATCACGCATATCAGCCAAAAGCGCATCCATAGCACGACCACCGTCAAACTGAGTCTTACGGCCGACTAAATCAGCGGCTTGAATACCATTAGTACCTTCGTAAATAGGCAGAATTCGAGCATCACGATAGTGCTGAGCTGCGCCTGTCTCTTCGATAAAACCCATTCCACCATGCACTTGAACACCAAGAGATGTGATCTCTTGTGCTATTTCTGTAGTCCAGCCTTTAACAATAGGTGTTAACAGTGCAGAGCGATCAGAATGCTTAGCACTTAGTTCTTCATCAATCGCCTTATTGCGAAAATCAACACTACTGCATGCGACGTAGGCTAGAGCACGTGACGCTTCGGTCATGGAGCGCATAGTCAACAACATCCGGCGCACATCGGGGTGGTGAATAATCGCTCCGAAGTCTTCCTTACCCGGCGCAATACCTTGAACTCGATCGTTCGCGTAATCGCGCGCCAGTTGATATGCACGTTCCGAGATTGCAACGCCCTGCAATCCAACAGTCAAGCGAGCATTGTTCATCATTTTGAACATGCACGATAAGCCTTGGTGCTCTTCACCGACTAAATAGCCGATGGCACCTTCGTCCTCACCAAAGCTCATTACACATGTTGGACTAGCGTGCGCGCCTAGCTTATGCTCAGTCGATACTACTTTGACATCATTACGCTCACCTAAACTACCGTCCGCATTGACCAGAAATTTAGGCACTAAAAATAAAGAAATTCCTTTGACGCCCTCAGGAGCATCTGGGAGTCGAGCCAACACAAGATGAATGATGTTATCCACCATGTCGTGCTCTCCCCACGTAATATAAATTTTCTGGCCCTTAATACGATAGTAATCGTTCTCGCGCTCAGCTTTGGATTTGAGCGTGGCCATATCCGAACCTGACTGAGGTTCAGTAAGGTTCATAGTGCCTGTCCATGTCCCCGCTACCATGTTGGGCAGATACTTTTCTTTGAGCTCTTCGCTGGCACTAGACTCAATGGCTTCAATGGCGCCTTGAGTTAGCAATGGGCATAAACCCCAAGCCATGTTCGATGCGTGCCACATTTCTTGAACGGGTATCGTCAATGCAAACGGTAGGCCCTGGCCACCATGCTCTGGATCAAACTGAAGCGACCCCCAGCCCGCTTCAGCGTATTGCTGATAGGCTGCCTTAAATCCCTTTGGAGTTTTAACTTCGGCATCACCATGGACGTGAACGCCGGTTTGATCACCCACCCAGTTCAGTGGAGAAAGAACATTGGACGCCAGCTTATTGGCCTCGTCGAGGATGCTCTCTGCAAGTTCTATAGAAAAATCTTCATGACCTGGAAGAGCAGCTAATCCAGTAACGTCAACATGCTCTGCGAGCACAAAATTCATATCATCGAGAGGTGCTTGATATTCGGCCATAATGATTCCTTGTTAACTTGTCTGTAACTAGTGCTTTAACTAGTGCGGTTTTGTGAGAGTCATAGTGTAATCGTTTTTATGTGCAAATTTTGCCGAGCCAATTGGTTTAGCTCTGATTTGCACAAATTTGGGGCATAAACCCCGCTTATACCGATCTACACCTATCTTAGAATCAACATGCATTTGGCACAGCTAATAGGCCAAATAATATGCAATCCAAAGACTTAAACACTATTACATTATTCGATAATAGCGAGTAAGCGGCACAATTCGATGCTTGGATGCGACACAGCCTGAACGTTTTTACCTAAAGATATTGCCAATCGTTGGTCCTCACTGAACTCCGGCCATTGGGCTAACTCCTCGGTTTGAGGCGTACCTTGGGCCACAAAAGCGGACCAATACTGAGCTATCTCGTTGGTAAGCTGAAGATCCTCAGCGTCTGTCGGCAACCAATCGTCATGGGTGTTAAAGATGTACGGTATCTCAGCACCGTGATAAGCGCCCATCTTGCTTGCCAATTCTCCTGTCCGCACTTTATTAAAATCATAAACCCAAGCACGCGAGCCATTGCTATTAATCTGCTCAGCCAACTTAAGCGTTGGGCAACCAAACTGAACCGCTGTAATCAAGCGGTCCACTTGCTCCAGCTCTGTAGAACCGTCGTTCAACACCGCTTTTATAGCGGCGACTGTCTCTTTATCACTTGGATTTTCGTCTATCCACTGCTGCACCGTTTGATCAGGACTCAGGTAGACCAAATATTCGTTAGTGTTAGAGCCCAGGATCACATCAACATTGTGGAGTTTTCTGGCCTTGGCTACTTCGCGTAAACTAACGGGCACAACTGGGTCGCCAACCGACGGGCCAAAGCCGAGTTCGGCAAATGCGATGTCAGCGGCTAACGCTAATTCTTGCGCGTCAATCTTTCTTAATTGCTCTAAGCTAGCGTTTTCATCACCCAACACCTCTATCGACAGCGCTTTGATTTGATGTTCAACCTCTTTACGCTCGGGCATCGACACAATAGACCAACCGCCACTCTGAACAACCGCGCGATGAAAAAGCCCTTTTGCCATTGGCGAGCCAAGTAAAACTGCAATATTGTCTGCGCCAGCGGACTCACCAGCTAACGTTACGCGCGCTGGATCTCCCCCTACCGCCGCTATATTGTCTTGTACCCACTGTAGGGCGGCAATTTGATCGAGCAATGCGAAATTTACATACTCTGAATCAGCGTGTGGAAAAAAACCAAATACGCCTACGCGATACGGTATCGATACTACGACCATGTCGCGTTCAGCCATTTTACGACCAATGTAATTTGGCTCGTATGACCAACCCGCTTTATTACTTCCGCCGTGCATATAAATATATACCGGTAATTTTTCTGCGTCTTTGTTTGAGGTTTTAGGTGCCCACACATTTAAATATAGACAGTCTTCGCTAAATTCAGGGGACGCGAACGTTTCGGGATCACCGCCAAAATCTTCAATAACCCCTTTGTACCACTTAACAATGCGATCGGCTTGCATGCAGGCTGGCGCAAATTGTTTAACTTCGATTACCGATTCGCTTGGCGTATAAGGTTGTGTAGGCTGCCAGCGTAATTCACCTATGGGAGGGGCGGCAAACGGAATACCCAAATACTCATTAATCTGATCGTCACTCGAACTATTGCCGTTGTAAACCGTATCGTTAACACTAAAGCTGGCGTCATTAGTGGTCTCAGCGTTAGCGAGAACGCTCGGCGAATTCATTAGCATTGCCGTTGCAAGCACGAAAAACGTATAGAAAGTTTTATTCATAAAATCCCTCTGATTACTAAATCTTTCAGTCTTCATCCACGGCCCAGTTAAGAGCCTCTAAACGACTATGCGTCGCAATTTCGGCGGGCATATCCGCCATGGTTAATTCCGCTTCGCACGCCACCCGGCCATCGGGCAAATAGATTTTGCCTTGGGCTTTCGCGATACGGCTCTTAAGTCTAAGCAGTTTTCCTTCGGCTTTAACTTTTGTGCCAACCAATACCGGTAGTCTAAACTGCACCTGCATATTTACCGTCATCATAAAGCGGTGGTGGTCGCCCGCCATAATAGACCGACCGACTACCTCATCTAAAATGGCCGTCAAAATTCCGCCATGAGCGATCTCTGGATATCCTTGGCAATGCTCTGGAATGACCACTTCGCTAACTACCGTATCAATCTCGTTGTCGTGAAAGCTCATCTTCAGCCCGGCAGGATTACTTCTTCCGCATACAAAGCACATTTCAGCGTTGGGTTGTTTTCGCATTTTCATATCTCAAGTAATATCTTGCCCTAATACTCAGCACAGCATCGCAGATGTTTGTGAATCAGGTCACCACAATTGGTTAACAATTGATCAACCATCGCCTAATAGTTATTGCGCGCATCACCTAGCGCATTTACAAGTGGCTGTAGGTGCTCTTCGAAATTACGCCATTGATCCATTCCCGTCGTATAAATTGGTTGGCGTACTTGCTCCGAACTTGGTGTACGCACAGCACGTTCAGTTTTATGAAATTCTACGCAGTCGGCTTCGAACGGAAGCTCCAAATAATCTAGCATACGTCGCACTTGCCCTTCTAGATCTGCGATTACGTCTTCGTGCTGAACCTTCAATATGCGGCCGGGTAAAACGCTTTGATAATGATCCATAAGATCAACATAGCCTCGGTAATAACGACCTATTGAATCTAAGCCGTAGCTGAACTCTTGCCCTTCGGCAAACAACTGCTTAAAGCCACTAAAGCAGCACGCCATTGGATGGCGCCGTGCATCAATTATTTTAGCGTTGGGCAGCATTAGATGAATCAGAGCAATATGCCTGAAATTATTCGGCATTTTATCTACAAAATGAATGCCGCCTTGGCGGTGAAACTCGGTGTCTTTAATAAAGCTTTGTCCAAACTCCGCAAACAATTCTGGTTTTAGACTTTCTAAGATACCTGGATAGGGTGTTTCTTCTTGTCGACGTTTTTTACCATTAAGGCGATGAGCCAAACCTATCACGTTGGCCAGCTCCATGGTGCCGTCGATCTGTGAATGCGATGCCAGTATTTGTTCTATCAGCGTTGATCCTGCTCGCGGCAAGCCAACAACAAAGATTGGCGCTTTATCCGTGCAGCCATAGTCTTGTCGGGCTGCGAAAAACTCTTTAGTAAATAATAACTTCTGTTGTTCGAAGTCAGCCTCAAAACGTGCAGGATCATATCGAGTCTGAGATTGTTTTAGTTGATTACCCAGCTGATAAAACTTAAACGACTCAGCAAATTCGCTGCGGTCTTCAAGTGCTTTACCAAGAGCAAAACAAATATGCACTCGGTCTGTTATAGACACACCCGCCTTAGACTCTTCTGCGCGCATTTGATCTATTTCAGCTTCACTAAACTTATAAGTCTTTAAGTTAGCCAAGCTCCAAAAGGCGTCACCATAGTCGCTCTGAGATTCATAAGCCCGCTGATAGGTTTTAATCGCTTCGTCTGTGCGACCCACGGTTTTGAGCGCGTGGCCTTTGGCTGTTAACACCGATGGTAAGTCAGGCTGCTTTTTCAGCGCCGAATCGTAACTTTGCAATGCTTTGTCAAACTCTCCAACGGCTTGAAACTCGTTAGCGAGCGCAATTTCAAACGCTAGGTTTTCAGGCGCGAGTTCATACAAAATCTGCGCTTGGCTAAGCGCCTGCTGAAACTTCTGACGCTTGTGCAAGACTTGTACGTATTCCAAGCGGGCTCGGTGAAAGCTGGGATGAAACTCAACGCAGCTTTCTAATAAAAACTCTGCATCATCTAGAATTTGCAGTTTGCTACCGATCTCTGCTAGCAGACGCATGCCTTCCGGATGCTTTTTATCTTGGCGCAAATATTGACGACACAACTGTTCGGCCAAAAACAGACGATCCTCATGAATCAGGCTACTAGCCGTCAGCAGCTCTTGCGGCAAGCTAGCCAATGCCTTTGCCTGTTGCATAGCTTGAATCGCCGCGTCTCGATCACCGCTGGCATCCAGTAGCTTAACCATGGCACCCCAACTACTGACTAGCGCAGGGTTTAATTCTACCGCTCGCTTATAAGCCGTTAGTGCCTCAGCCGCGAGGTCTTGTGAAAGCAGTAAATGACCTTGTTCTTGGTGACCTCTGCCGTAGTCGTTGTGATGCTTCAATAATCTAGCAATTGCCTCATTAGCTGCGCTAACATTTTTTTGCTGGCGCTCGGCTACAGCGCTGTAGTACAAAGCCTCTCGGTGCGCTGGTTGGGACTCAAGAATTTGCGTTAAACAATCCTTAGCTTCTTCCAAGTTATTTTGCTGCAAAAGCTTTTTGGCAGTCTGAAGCGTTTCGTTAATTGATTCGTGATCTGGTATTTGCATATAAGGCGTCTGGGGCTAGCAATGTGGCCGTACAGTTCTTGAACGGCTCTAAGCAATAAGACAAAGAGCATACAATAAACGAGGTTAAAAAAAGGGCGTCTTCGTAAAAAGACGCCCTTCTCGCTAAGGCGAACCCTAGACTATTTTTACACTTCTAATTCCTGTGAATCGAATTACTCGAAATCATAAGAGAAGCGAACACCAATCGTGCGAGGACGGTTTGGCGTGTTCTTCAAGATATCATCTTCGTTACTAATGAAGAGAACTGCCAATTCGTCTGTCACGTTTTCAATGAACAACGTAGTAGACCAATTGTCTCTTGCGTAACCAATAGACGCATCAATTGTTGTGTAGCTAGGTTGCTCGAATAGAGCACCGGCGTTAATTGAACTAATGGTGTCGTCTGTGTACTGATACGAAACTTGACCATACGCTCGACCATTGGCCGTATCCCAGTCATAACGACCGCGAATTACGTACTGAAGCTCAGGCGCTAGGGCTAACGAAGAACCTACAGGTGCTAGACCAACAACGTTTGGCGGAACACGAGTCAATTCTGAATCGTTAAATGAGACGTTCGCGAATAGCGTAAAGTTATCATTTGGACGATAGATTGAATCAATTTCAAGACCCTTAATTTCAGCATCAGCCGCGTTTGAAATAAACGCTAGGTTTGATACGTCGAAATCAAGTGTTTGAATTTGAATTCCATCCCACTCAATGAAGTAAGCCGCACCGTTAAAGCGTAGCTTGTCGTCAAGTAAGTTGGTTTTCCAACCGAACTCTAGATTGTTAAGTTCGTCTGATCCAAAGAAGTCTGGTACAAAAGGACCTACGCCAGCAACTAGGCTTGCACCACCATTACGGTTAAATCCACCAGCTCGGAAGCCTTCAGACATTGTTCCGTACAACATCACATTGTCATTCACTTGGTATTGCAAGTTCAACTTGCCGATAGTGTCTGAGAAGTCTGCAGGACTCGCATCACCAAGAATGGCATCAACGTTACGGCCTGAATCTCTATCAACACCACGGTTACCAAAGTTTGAGCTACCGCCCAATGACAATTCGATGTCATAACGACGTAAACCAACTGTTCCTGTTAACTTGTCTGTGATGTCATAAGAGAACTCACCAAAAAATGATGTTTCTTTTTTGCTACGCGTAAAGTCATTGAAGAACGCAACGCCAGGGTCACGAGTATTAGGGTTAGAGTTGGTAGCGCCAGGAATTGGGTTGTTAGGTGCAAAACCTTGGCCGATAGTCGCTGGGTAGTTCCAATCGCCACGTTCAATCGTTTCGGTATCATCATTAAACACACCGAAAATAGCCTGCCAACGATTGTCTTCGCTAGTTGCGAAACGCAATTCGTGAGTCGTTCTCTCTACAAAGTATTCTTGGTCTAAGAAAAAGTTAGGCGCGCCGCAGGTTGCGTAACCTGGGTAAGAACAAATGTAGTAAGGAATAAACGGGCCTGAATCAGCATAGCCAGAGTAATCAGCGATCTCGTCGACACTTCGATCTAAGTAAGATCCGGTATACACCATCTCTAAATTGGCGACACGACCGGTTACAGTCCATGACGTCATAGAGTATTCGTCATTACTGTAATCAGGAGCGAAACTTTGTGAGTTAAAGTCACCTAAGTCTGGTGCGTAATCCCATACGCCTTCACGATCAAGTTCTTGATCGAAATGCGACAGTAAAACTTCCCATTCGTCATTTGGTGAGTACTTTAAGCTTGCGCGGTAACCGGCATAGGTTGCTTCGTTAAAATCGTCACGTGCAAATTGTGAGTTGTAAACGGTTTCGCGAAAATCTGGAGCAACGGACAAACTTGGGTTCGTTAGAGCAATTTGCTTTGAACCTTTGATGTTGTCGATGTAGCCGCCTTCTTTAGCATTGAAGATTGCGATACGAGCAGACAGCTTATCGTCAATTAAAGGAAAGTTTAAGAACCCTTCAACCGAGTTGCTGTTACCACCACCTTTAGTGCTCGAGTAGCTTGCATCAAAGCCAGCATCAAAATCATTATGCTGTGGCTTGTTCGTAATCAGGCGAACTGTACCAGCTTGCGAACTCGCGCCGAACAGAGTTCCTTGCGGCCCAGGCAGTACTTCAACGCGCTGCATATCAGTCATGTATGGATCGATATTACGACCCGCTAGAGTAATTGGCGCTTCATCTAAATAGAGTGCCACGTTTGGCTCTGTTCCGATCGCACCAGCAATTTTGAAACCGCCTTTACCCGCTGATACTCCGCGAATAAAAATTTCGTTTCGACCAGGACCTCGACCACCGGAAACAACACCCGCTAGGTTACGGATATAGTCTTTAAAGTTAGCAACACCTAAGTCTTCTAGGGCTTGCTCACCAATGGCTTGAATCGTTACTGGAATAGTTTGAGCACTGGCACTACGTTTAGTCGCGGTAACCACAACCTCTTCGATAGCCGCCGATGCGGGTACTGCCGTGCCAAGGGCTACCGCAGTCGCTATTGCGTAACTTAGCTTTTTTCGTTTAAACATGATTATGTTTCCTCTTTCTCTGGAATGTTTCGTTCGCGATATAATCCGAAAACGTTATTCTTGAAGGCGTAACCGACCTATCTTATCTTTGCTAAACACTTCGAATTTACATTCAAAATTCAAGCAAGTAGCAGGCTTAGGTTAAGCATAAATCGTGCGCACTTAAACTCACGTCAAAGACCCGAGCATACGCGCACCCATCTAGCCTACTCAACAACCGTCTTTGAATCAAGCTTTTCGACGTTCCAGACAAGTTTATGTCGTTTGCTAACGATTATAAATTGACGTTCTGGGCGTATGATCTGACAATTAGGACGGCCGATTTACCTTACCTTAACTCTTTTCCCCGCTCCAACGAGAATCCTACATGACAGAAAAACACTTTGGTCTCGGATCATTTTCATTAGCGGGTAAAAACGCTATCGTCACTGGCGGCAACAGTGGCTTGGGTCAAGCTTTTTCAGAAGCGTTAGCAAAGGCCGGCGCGAACATTCACGTTACGAGCATAATGCCGGAGACTGGTAAAACGAGATCGTTAGTCGAAGCGCAGGGCGTCAAGTACCGAAGGCTAGAAGCCGATATTACTGAAACGGGCGCCGTCGAGACCATAACCAAAGACTGCATCGAATCCCTGGGCAGTGTTGATATATTAGTTAATTGCGCGGGCATTTCACTACTCGCCGACGTTCAAGAGTTTGGGCGTGATCAGTGGGACAAAATGGTAAAAGTTAACTTAACCGCTGCCTTTGAATTTAGCCACCATGTTGGCAATCACATGATCCAACAAGGCAGCGGCAAGATCATTAATATCTGCTCGATCTATTCGTTTCTTGGCGGCATAGGCGGAATCGCTTATTCAGCGACAAAGCATGGCATTGCAGGGTTAACCAAAACCTATTGCGATGAACTAGCTAAGCACAATATTCAGGTAAATGGCATCGCTCCAGGTTATTTTAAAACCGCGCTCACTGAAAAAACTTTTTCAGATCCAGCCAAAGCGCAAAAAATAGTAGAGCGCATACCTGCAGATCGTTTAGGCAACCCTGAAGACTTAATGGGCGCTATCGTCTTTTTAGCGAGCCCAGCTTCTAACTATGTTAACGGGCACATCTTGGCGGTTGATGGTGGCTACCTTGTTCGATAGAGCGATTTGACATGACCTTGCAACCAAAGCTCTCCAGCATGACTACACATTCACATTACGCTTGTAGTGCGCTTGCTAACCTCTGCTAATGTCTGGTCCTTACATTCTTGCGGTTGATGGCGGCTCGCAGAGCACCAAGGTATCGATATTCGACACGCAAGGACGCGTGCATGCCCACGCGAGCGTTGCTTTGCAGCCGCTGACTCATCACCCAGATGGTCGAGTTGAACACCCTGGCGATGATCTATGGGACTCATTGATCAACGCCTGCCAGAGCGCGCTTTCACAATTTAACGGCAAACCTAGTGACATTGTAGGTATTGGTTTATGTACGATTCGATGTTGCCGTGCGGTACTCGGCAAAGATGGCCTCTTGGCCAGCCCAGTTATGTCATGGATGGATGTACGCTTGGGCGTACCGTATCAGGACACCGACGACGATATTCATTACGTGACTACGTCGTCGGGCTATATAAGTCATAGATTGACTGGCCTCTTTAAGGACACTGCTTCGAACTACGAAGGTCAATGGCCAATAGACAAGCTTACATGGGATTGGAGTGATGACGAGCAGGTGATTACTGAATTTCATGTTCCGCGCAGCAAGTTGTTTCAGCTAGTGAAACCTGGGGATCAGCTTGGCTTACTCACTGAAGAAGCCTCATCAGTATTGGGCCTAACACCGAACACGCCTGTCATTGCTACAGCAAACGACAAAGCCGTTGAGGCTTTGGGTGCTGGGCTGAATACTGATGATCCTGATGACTCGAGTTGTCTTATTTCACTAGGGACTTATATCGGCGGTATGCGCACCATCAGCGGTATGCGCTCCAAAAGCGGTATGCGCTCCAAAAGCGATGTAGAAAGTAATATTGATGGCGTTGAGCTGCAGTTGGACTCAGAACACTTTTTTTGCAATATGGCCAGCCAACCCAATGGGTATCTTTACGAAAGCGGCGGTATTCGCTTTGGTATGTCGATGGTGTCCTGGTTTAGAGGGCTGCTTAATGAAGGCAGAACTGAGTCTGAGCACTTAATTACCGACACACAACTCAATGACGAAGCAACTCAGCTTCCTGTCGGTAGTGAAGGACTGATTACTGTCCCTGAATTTTTGGCCTCCACCAGCAAACCTTACCAACGTGGCTGCCTAATAGGCTTAACCGCGAAACACGAACGTGCGCATGTATTCAGATCTATCCTAGAGTCTATTGCTATGACTATGGTTAATCACGTAAACGCAATGAACGAAAGCTTGAGCGAGCCATGCTCAAAAGTGATTGTGTCTGGCGGTGGTTCTAAGAGCGATCTGCTGATGCAGATTTTTGCAGATTTATTTAATACAAACGTCGTTAGACCCATCAATAGCGACGCAGCAGGTCTGGGCGCAGCAATCTGTGCCTCGGTCGCTTTAGGTCTACACGACTCATTCGCGTCCGCACAAGAACAGATGGTCCGATACGGCGATGTATTTCAGCCAAACGCTCTTCACGCCCATCAATATCAACGCCTAAATGATGTTTTTAAAACGGCCACGCGTCACACTGATCCGTTATTGTCTGACCTGTACCGTGTAACCCAATCCTTTAACGAAACCAAACCCTGAACGAATCCAATATGACTACTCCTGATTTGACCAAAGAACAAATTGTTGCCGACCTAGAATCCATGCTCGGCAAAGGTAAAGTGATCACCGACGCTGAAGAACTCAAACTGAGCAGTATCGACCGCTTTCGACGGTTCGAAGGATTTCATGGGGTATTTCGCATGCCAATACCCGCAGCCATCGTTATGGCCGAATCCAGTGACGATGTTGCTCGTGTGATAGAGTTTGCCAATCAAAATCTGATCAACGTAGTACCACGCACGGGACGCTCAGCAACTGAGGGCGGACTAGAGACAGCGGTTAAGAACTCGATAGTGCTCGACGGTTCGCGCATGAACAAGATCGTCAGCATTGATATCGAGAACATGCAGGCTACAGTGGAGTGCGGCGTGTCTTTACAAACCCTAGACGATGAACTTCAAGCGATGGGTTACACCACGGGGCATTCGCCACAATCTAAACCGCTCGCTCAATTTGGTGGCCTAGTGGCAACCCGTTCTATAGGCCAACTCTCCACACTGTATGGCGGTATCGAAGATATGGTGGTTGGGCTAGAGGCGGTATTTCCAGAAGGCGGCCTGACCCGCATTAAAAACGTACCGCGCAGAGCCGCAGGCCCTGACATTCGCCATGTGATTATCGGCAACGAAGGCGCCTTGTGCTACATCACTGAGGTGACTGTTAAAATTTTCAAACACTTTCCAGACAGCCTACAGTTTATTGGCTACACGTTAGACAACATGAAAACTGGCTTTGAAATTCTGCGCGAAGTAATGGCAGAAGGTTATCGCCCTTCTGTCGCGCGTTTATATGACGTTGAAGACGGCGCGTATCACTTCTCACACTTTGCGCAAGATAAATGCGTGTTGATCTTTGTTACCGAAGGCCCACCTCGTATTGCCCAAGCAACAGCAGATGCAATTAACGAAATCATTGCCAAGCACAGCGAGTGCGTTGCGGTAGAAAGTGACTTAATCAAAACTTGGTTTGCACATTTGAACTGGGACCCAAGCAATTTGATCGAAGAAAGACGCGAGATTGTTGAAACTCAGAACATTTGTAACACAACTGAAATCTCCGCCAACTGGAGCGTGATCAACGAGATTTACGAAGTGTGTATGGAGCGAGTACGTAATGAGATTCCTGACCTCACTCTATTAGGAGGCCACTCGTCGCACAGCTACCTAAACGGGACTAACTTGTACTTCGTCTATTTTTACGATGTGAAAAACCAACAACCCGAAAACGAATTAGACGACTACCATTTGCCAATCAAGAAGATCATAGTCGAAGAAACCATCAAACGTGGTGGGTCTATGTGCCATCACCATGGTGTAGGCAAACATCGCACGCCGTGGGTTAAACAAGAATATGGTTCTTCGTATTACATTCTCGAACAACTTAAAAAGGCATACGACCCTAACGGCATAATGAATGCCGGAACGATCTACCCGTTAGATTAGAGAGTATGTAAGCGCCCAAAAAGCCAACATTTGAGATAAGGACCATGACAACCATAAAGGAAGCTGCACGCGAAGTTCCAGTAATTCACCACACAGACGTGTTGGTAGTCGGCAGTGGTCCTGGGGGGCTAGCCGCCGCACTAGCGTCAGCGCGTATGGGGGTGAAAACAACTCTGCTAGAACGTTATGGCTGTTTCGGCGGAAATATTACTCAGGTAGGCGTAGAAGGTTTCGCATGGTATCGACATAAAGATACGGTAGACAGCGAAGGCATTGGCATTGAATTTGAAGAACGTGCCAAGAATATGAATGCGGCAGTCCCGGAACCTCAGTCAGACAGTCATGCGATTGACGGCGAAGCGTTCAAATATGTGGCGGATGTATTAGTGCAAGAAGCCGGTATCGTACCGATGCTACACCGCATGATGGTCGCGCCGATTGTCGAAGGCGGTGTAATCAAAGGGGTAATCGTTGAGAGTAAGTCAGGGCGCGAAGCGATACTGGCTGAACGCATTATTGATGCTACCGGCGACGCCGACGTAGCGCATCGCGCGGGCGCCATTACGCACAAAGCCAAACGCGAAAATCTCATGGCCGCATCGGTTATGTTCTCGATGACGGGCGTTGATAAAGCGCGTTTTTTGGACCACGTTAAAGCCGACCCACAAACCTATGCCGATTGGGCTGGCGGCGAATGGACCATTGAAACGACCGGCAAGGAAGACAAAATGTTTTCGCCGTTCATGAAGAAACCTTTTGATCAAGCCATCGCGGCTGGTCTTATCCCAGCCAACCTCAACACCATTAATGGCACATGGGGAGCCATCTACGACCAAGGCGATTTAACCTATCTAAACCTAGTGCACCTCGCCGAGATCGACGGCACTAATGCCGACGACCTAACCAAAGGCGAAATGGAAGGTCGACGCCAAGCCATGCTTGCTATTGAGGCGCTACAGAGATTTAACCCTGGTTGCGAGAACGCCAAGCTAAGAAATTTCGGCATGACGCTCGGGATTAGAGACACTCGCAAGATCGACGCTCATTACAACATGACCGCCCACGACGTACGCCAGCAAGGCCGCTTCGACGACAGCATTGGCATTTTTCCGGAATTCATAGACGGATACGGAATACTCATCCTCCCAACAACTGGCCGGTACTTCCACGTACCTTACCGCTCAATGCTACCCAAAGGCGTAAAGCATTTAATAGTGACGGGCCGAAGTATAGGCGGCGATACAGACTCGCATGCGGCTGTAAGAAATATGATGTGCTGTGCAGTAAGCGGGCAAGGCGCTGGCGTGGCTGCTGCTTTAGCCGTAAAGACTGGGGTTGATTTTGATGAAGTAAATATCAATGAGCTACAAAAAGAGCTGGTTGCTCAAGGAGCACGAATCAATTGATTCAACCACCGTGATCAACTAAACAATCAAACATCTATGATCACAGGAACATAACTAGTCTGTTTATAAAGTGGTGCCCCATCAATTTTGGCATTAGGACCAAACCATCGGCTGGGCATCGTTACGGTCTTCTCGGGGTTTGTATTTAGCCATGCGGCCCACCATGAAAAACTCGAATTGGCCATTACGGTTCCTAACGAGCAGCGACTCATTAATTGTAGAGATTGAAATGCCCCTAGATCTGCACTTACAAAATGTGCTCTATCTACTAAGTCCTGCTCTTTTTTGAACTGAGCACGACACCAATCGATGTCATCACTAAAAACCGCAAACGGAGCGTCTTTAGGAAAGCGCGTCGCCGCCTCTCTATAATAGGAATGGAGCTGGTCATCACCGATAAGGACTTCGTGATATTTGTGACCAACATAATCTGATCTTCGCACGTGTACGGCGTATCTCATCGACTCAGAAGAATTCATCTCTTCTATGGCCCCTGGCCAAGTGAACCAATCTTTAATTGTTGCCGCTTCAGACGGCGAGCTCAAATAGGCCTCACCTTGAAAATAGCCCCGCAACAATACGATGGCGCTTTGAGTAGGATTGAGATTCTCAAGAGCACGCTTTATACGAATCACCAAGCCTTCTGGTTTTTCACCCCAGTGCTCAGCAACGGTTACCACTGCCGCGTCGCTATCAGTAGGTAAGCGCGCTACATGGCGAAAGTACCAGTTGTTCTCTGGATCATGACCATGCGCATTAACGCCAGCGAACGTCGCGGACAGTGCGAGCTCGGACCCCGTTGCTATAGCGACATGCCTAGCAGCAGCCAATTGGAAAAGCCTGTTTCCGACTCCGCCAACCAACTTTGGAACAATAGTTATCGTCATTTTCTATGCAAGTTGAGTCTTCGGATTTGATCTTTGAATTCGGCCAACCAGACCCAGTCAACATCTTATACCTTTATGGCAACGCACTGTGTAAGCATGTTGCAAGAGATCGCTATATACCACTTATACGCTACCAAATCTCTTCCTTGTGTAGCTTCGTCATTCTTTGGGAAATATAAGCAATTTCGGCTCGCGCTTAATGAGTTGGTTTCGTATTAGTTCAGAGCGTAAGCTGACCATCGCGTTAAGCCTATTAGCAGAAAAGTTACCTACTCATGCCAACCAAGTTATTAAACCTAATAGGTCTTGTGTGGTGAATATGTTATTGACTCAACAACTTAGCGTGTTCGCGTAAAACGAATTTCTGTAGCTTACCCGTTGATGTTTTCGGCAAGGCTTGAAAGACAATTCTACTTGGCACTTTATAGCCTGCCAACGATTGCTTACACCATTCGATAAGCTCCGCCTCGCTAGCCTGTGCTTGGCTACTTAGCTCAATAAAGGCACAGGGGGTTTCGCCCCACTTTTCATGTGGCATCGCAACAACCGCCGCGACTTCGACGCTTGGATGTCGATAAAGCGCTTCCTCAACCTCGATTGAAGAAATATTCTCTCCGCCTGAAATAATAATATCCTTAGATCGATCCTTCAGCTGCAGGTAACCGTCTGGGTAGATAACGCCAAGGTCTCCTGAACGAAACCAACCGCCTTTAAACGCTTTTTGGGTTGCTTCAGGATTGCGAAAATAGCCTTTCATAACCACGTTGCCTCGGAACATTACTTCGCCTAATGTCTCCCCATCCCGCGGTACCGGCTGCATAGTCTCTGGATCTAATACATCCAGTTGCTCAAGCGGCAAATACCGCACGCCTTGACGTGATTTTAATGTGGCTTGCTCTTGTGACGGTAATTTTGACCATGCTTGATGCCAATCGTTGACTACCGCTGGACCGTAGGTTTCGGTTAACCCATAAAGATGGGTTACCTCAAAACCAGCAGATTGCATTTCAGCAAGTATTGTCTCAGGTGGAGGTGCGGCGGCAGTAAAAAATTGGACTGTTTGTTTAAGATCACGTTTAATCTCTTGGGGCGCTCTCACGATTAATGACATAACAATCGGGGCACCACACAGATAAGTAACTCGGTGCTCGGACAACGCAGCCCAAATCGGTTCAGCGCGTACCTCACGCAAGCATACATGGGTACCGATTAATGCCGATAACGTCCATGGGAAGCACCAACCATTACAATGAAACATCGGTAGCGTCCACAGATACACTGGGTGTTTCGGCATTGAGGTCGTTAACGCATTCCCTTGCGCGAGCAAGTAAGCTCCGCGGTGATGCGATACCACGCCTTTCGGGTCTCCTGTTGTTCCAGAGGTGTAATTGATTGAGATAGCATCCCACTCATCTTCTGGCATTAACCAGTCGAAATTTGGGTCACCCAACGACAACAACTCCTCGTAATCAGCCGCTTCCGCCCTCATTCCAGACTCTTGAAATTCAGGGTCATCGTATTCAACCAGTATCGGCTTGACCGTAGCCAGACCAAGCGCTTGTTGCATTAAGGGCATTAATTGCCGGTCTATGATCACTACCTTAGACAATGCATGATCAAGCTGAAAGGCGATCGTAGCCGCATCAAGGCGGGTATTAATCGAGTGCAAGACAGCGCCGCTCATCGGCACACCGTAATGGCATTCCAGCATTGCTGGCGTATTGGCTAACAGCGCAGATACAGTGTCGCCACGCGTAATGTCATATTGCCGAGCCAGCGCGCTAGCCAGTTGTCGTGAGCGGGCGTAAAATTGCGAGTAAGTGCGCCGCAGAGTGCCGTGCACGATGGCAACGTGCTCAGGAAATACGGTCGCGGCACGCTCCAAAAATGTAAGCGGCGTTAGCGGTTGGAAGTTGGCTCCACAGCGTTCTAAACCCTCATTAAAGGGGTTAGGGGTTGGCAACTTAAGCATCCTGCCACTCTGGTGAGCGCTTCTCTATAAACGCGTTTATTCCTTCTTCAGCATCCTGCGCCAGCATATTCTCTACCATCACCTTAGAGGCGTATTCATAAGCCTCTGCCAAGGTCATTTCGCGTTGCGCGTAAAAAGCACGCTTTCCTGTCGCCAAAGTCATGCTTGATTTAGAGGCAATCTTACGCGCCATTGCCATGGTCTCTTCGGTGAGTGTATCGGGGTTAACAGCATGATTGATCAAACCGATTTCAGCGGCACGACTCGCAGCAGTCATATCCCCTGTTAACAACATTTCCATAGCATGCTTGTTGGCCACGTTGCGCGACAAAGCCACCATTGGCGTAGAACAAAACAAGCCAATATGAACGCCAGGCGTGCTGAACATAGCGGTGTCCGCCGCCATCGCAATGTCACAGCTCGCAACCAATTGACAACCAGCGGCCGTGGCAACACCCGTCACCTCGGCGATAACGGGCTTAGGGCAGTGCACGATTGACCGCATTACGCCCGCACAGAGCTGCATAATTTTACTAAAATAAGCTCTACCATGATCAGCATCAGAGCGGCCAGCCGTCATTTCTTTGAGATCATGACCTGCACAGAATGCGGGGCCATTTGCCGCCAGTACGATAACCCTAACTTTAGCGTCCTTGCCAGCGTCAGCAAACGCCGCGCCCAACTCATTGAGCATCGCTTCTGACAGCGCATTGCGTCTCCCAAAATCATCAAGGGTGATTCGTAAAACCCCCTCATCATCCAAAGCCAGCAACAGTTTTTCAGTACCCTGCATGAAAATCCTCCTTTTTTAAAAATACGTCGAGTCAATAGTGCGGTAAGTTCTCTTCAGTAAAGAATTTACCCTAAAGACCTAGTCAGAACATCCTATCAGCGAGTTCACTCGCGATACAACGTTCAAATTGCAACAGTTATAACAAGCTAGTTACTTAAGGGCCGTACTGGCTCCTCTAAACCTTAATTCATTTTATGCTCTATTCGAGCCACGCGACTAAATCGCGTGCTGCGCCATTGCCTGATAGTCAGGCAAACATTCTTCGACAACTTGAAGCTCGGCGGAACTGAGCTTGGGATTCTTCGGTTTATAGGCCCCGAAGCCAGTCGACGCTTCAACCTTGTTGTACCAATGCGGAGCCCATACACCGTCTGACTCGCGTCGGCCTGAAGGCCAGCTCAGCATTGCGTCATTAAACGGAACATCTAATGCGGCACATAAAGCGCTGAGGCTTCCTCGAGGGTCTTTGAGTACGGTTGATGATCGAATCACTGGAGGGATTTTGCCTGTGGCTTCCTTTGCCATTTCAAACAGCTCGCACTGTCGAGCAAAACCAACGTCTTCCGCCCCCACACTTCCGCGCTTTTCTTTGTACGATGCAATGACATCCGCAGGGTGACGAATCAAAAACGCGTGCCGCAAGCTTGCAAACCACTCCATATCAATCGGCGCAACCATGTGCTGGGTCATATGTTTTTGATATTGAATAGTGGCCGGGAATTCTAGATCTTGACTTAATTCCTGATCGATAACGGTCTGCCAATTACTGGACTGGCTCGCTAGCACCTCGTCCTGCATAGGGTGGATGATTCCCGTAGCGGTTAAAAAACACGCGTAAAAGGGTTCGTCTACCACTTGGGTATCTGGGCGGTTTTCCCACGAGCGCATCATTGCCGTAGAGATATTCCTTGGACCGCTCCACATTGCGATTCGAATCGAGGGACTAATAACGTCTTTAGGCATTGCGGCACTCCTGGTCCAGCAACTCCATGTAATGTTGTTGCAACTGTTCAACCATTGGGCCACGACCGCCATTGCCAATTTCTCGGCCATCTACCGAACACACAGGCACCAGACCCGCAAACGTTCCTGTCACAAATGCTTCGTCGGCGTTATAGACGTCAGACAAAGAAAACGCAGTTTGGTCGTGTTCAATGCCCTGCTCGCGACATATACGCAACACTGCACCACGAGTAACACCGTCTATGCAAAACTGACCCGTTGATGTCATTACTTTGTTGTCTTTAACAATAAAGAAGTGAGTGCTGTTACACGTTGCTACAAAGCCAAATGGGTCTAGCATCAATGCTTCATCAGCACCCGCTTTAGTCGCCTGAATACAGGCGAGGATGCAGTTAATCTTAGAATGGCTATTAAGCTTAGGGTCTTGCACATCTGGAAAACCACGTCGCACATGCACAGTAAACAAGTTAACACCCTTGGTTACTGTTTCTGGTAAAGCTTCTTTGTACTCCGGCACTATTACAATGGTAGGCGCGGTAATTGTTACTCTAGGGTCTTGATACGGCGTAGATTTGGTACCGCGGCTAACCATTAAGCGAAGATGCACACCTTCGCTCATATTGTTACCCTCAAGTGTTTGGTAAATTCGTTGGGTAAGCTCTTCTTGGGTCAGCCCTGGATGAAAGTCCAATGACTTAGCGCCAGCATACAAACGGTCGAGATGCGTTTGCAAGAACGCCACTTTACCGTGGTGAACACGCAGCCCTTCCCAAACTCCGTCGCCCAACATAAACGCCGAATCAAATACCGATACTTTGGCTTCGTGACGCGGAAACAATTCTCCGTCAATATTAATCAGGATGCCCTGATTACGGTCGTCGTCGTTATAGGTATGCGTTGAATGGCTCATTTTGGAATCCGGGTTGTGGGTCACACTTTTAGTTTTTTAAGATTCTAACAGGGCTTATTGGTTTTAAGGAAGTCGGAAAGCTATCAGTTAGCCATACCGTTGGGACTACAACTGCCAGCAAATAATCAGCTACCCAAGCACAAGCCAAAATGCCACGCCAACCATAAGCCCAGCTGCGATACGATTGAGCCATTGACCAAGACCTCTGTTGGCTAGGTAGTCGCGGAGCATTCGGCCGCCTTGCGCGTAAATTAGTAGGCAGATGAATTCAATAACAACCATCACACTAAGCAAGACTACGGCTTGCGGGAGTAACGATTGCTGCGGGTCTATAAAGGGAGGGAGTAAGGCCGCAAAAAATATCCACGCTTTGGGGTTTGAAACGGCTGTTATAAAACCCTGAGAAATAAGCCCTTTTGTGCTGACCTCATCCGACGCTTGGCTCAATGCAATCTTTACTGGCGAGCGCCATGCTTTGACCGCAGACCAAATTAAATAAGCAGCGCCAATTACCTTTGCGACCATAAATGCTTGCGGCGCGCTCAATAAAAGTGCCGCTACCCCGCCTAGCGCGGCGGCACCAACAAGCGCAACGCCTACTAGCTCGCCCAGCATCATCCACAACGCGCGGCGTACGCCAACGCTAACCCCAAGCGACATAGACAACGTCATGCACAGCCCCGGACTCAAGGAGATCATAAAAAAGGTCGCGCAGAACGTTAGAAATCTAGCGGCATCCATACCTAGAACTTGTTCACTAGTGAATTATTACGCACTTCTATCTTCGGCTTTCTTAACGCGTATTTTATTAGCACCTACTAACTTGCCATTCAGATTTATCAGCGCTGCCTTGGCATCCCCAACTTTGGGCATTTCAACAAACCCAAAGCCTTTAGACGCTCCAGTTGTTACGTCTTTGACCACAGTGCAAGACTGAATGGTTCCAAACGCCTTAAATAAGTCGTGCAACTCGTCGGCGGTCGTTGATCGATCTAAATTGCGTACTAATAATTTCATGCTTACCTATTAATTTTGAATTGTACAGACAGGGAATAACATTGTACTGATGGGAACAACAATGGTCGATTCCCACGTAGGGCTATTCGTGATTAACGAATATCAGCTCTTGGCTGTTATAGCCATACCCTTCGATTTTTTTGAGGAAATTCTCTTTAACCAAATCGCTTATTTTGGGTTTTCTCGACAGTAGCCATAATGTGTTCTCGCTGCCTGTGATGAATGCGTATTGGTAATTGTCTTTATCCAATTCAAAGATAACGTACGAACCGAAAAACGGGCCAAAAAAGGATACTTCCAAATAGCCAACATCGGTGTTTCCGGCAAATCTTGCTTTACCAGTAGCATCTTCCCATTTGCCACTTTTAGTGGAAAACCCGCGATTTACAACTCTGACACTTCCATCGTCGTTCATCGAGTAAGTCGCCGTAACCTGCTCTAGCCCTCTCTCAAAGCGATGATCTAACCTAGCAATCTCGTACCACTCACCAAGATATCGATCTAACTTAAAGTTAGTGACCGGCTCAATGCCTTTGGGTAGCCCTGCACAGCCTGATAGCAGAAGAGAAAATAGGATGAGGCAGATTGATTTCATAGAGGTTCTTTATCGCAGAAACATCGACGTTGGAAAGTTGATTAATCTAAGCATACACCCAAATTTACTAGGGCTCTTATATCTCTTCCAAGCTTCGGGCAATAGCGTAAAAACTTTTCATGAATCATCGGAATCAGAAAGTTCGAACTGAATACCACCTATAAACGAAGCCAGCTTAAAGCGACTGCCCGCGTTAATCGTCCTACCTAAGGTCATAGCGCTAAGACGAACTATCGTCCAGCATCTTAAGTGCGGCCTTCACAGATTCTACGTAGCCTAAAGCTGAATCATCGTCTTCATCAGTGATCGGTAAAAGGATTTCGCGCGACTTTTCTAGGCGCTCTTCACGCTGCTCCCATACGATCCTTGCACCAGGGTTGTTATGCAAAAAAATAGCAAAATCACTAACGACCACATTTATCTTGCTTGTGCCTATCAGTTGGTCTTGGCTAATGCTGATAAAGAATGCTAGATCGTTAACGTTAGTCACTAGGTTCTCGAAAACCACGCGTTCCACTGGATTAAGCTCGTCGCCCGACAGCCCCTTAGCCCATGTGGCGGCGTTTTGATTGATATCCGCCCTCATTGATATCGTACTTTGCAACGATATTAGATTTGTTTCGTTAATCCCAATTTGGAGAGATTGACGAACCTGTAGTCCAACGAATATCAGCGATGCCACAATGGATACGGCCCCTAAGAATTCAACAAGATTCTTCCACTTCAATGTAATTTGCATAAAGACCTGTAAATAAATGTTGGGTTGATCTGGAATCCAGATTTTTGCAAAGCATCCAGCTTAAACTTTAATAATAGACTATTGAAGGTTTGAACGAGCTAAATACACGCTCTTAGTCCATTTGAAGTGTGCGGCACATGTGCTGTCGAACTTTAACAAGACATTTACGCAGCCACGCCAAATGCTCGACCAACCATTGCCGTTACAACCATAGCTAGAGCACCCCAGAACGTTACACGCATCGATCCTATTAGAACGGATGCTCCACCAGCTCGAGCGGCCAACGCCCCGAGAGATGCCAGAAACAATAAAGACGAGACTGCTACTGATGAGATTAGTTGAGGTCCGGGCACAACCCATGCTAAAGAGAGGGGAAGAGCAGCGCCGACTGTAAACGTGACAGCAGAAAAGAAGGCGGCTTGTATGGGTTGCGCACCATTACTTTCCGATATGCCTATTTCGTCTCGCAGGTGTGTACCAAGAGCGTCGTGTGCCATCAATTTTTCGGCAACCTCACGCGCCAAATCAGTTTCAAGCCCCCGATCTTCATAAATGTGCGTTAGTTCTTCAACCTCAAGATCAAAATCTTCTTCTAGCGCTTTTCTCTCAAGCGCTATATCCGCATTTTCGGTATCAGATTGAGAACTCACAGACACATACTCACCAGCCGCCATCGACATAGCACCAGCGACTAAACCTGCAACTCCGGCAAGAAGAATACTCTCTTGTGTTCCACCAGCCGCTGCAACACCAATAATAAGACTGGCTGTGGATACGATACCGTCGTTGGCGCCTAAAACAGCGGCACGCAACCAGCCAACTCTATGCGAGCGGTGCTCTTCATGATGACTCATACTTTTCCTCGATCGGTCTTAGCCATAACGTTTTACCTTTTAGTTTTGCACCTAGGTTTTGCATCCAGGCACTCTACCTAGCCCAACTACGTAGCGTACTATCTGACTTGCTCACTCGGATAGAACAACAGCAAATATAAATTATGTACGCCTGTACAAATACCGTAGAGAAGGCTAAGGCCGAATGCAAGCTCATGGTATGGCGTGTAATTGAATATGCTCGCTAACAGAAAAAGCAAAATGAGTATAAAGATCGTAACCATTATCTTATGAGTAGAGGTCACGCCCGAGCTGCTCCCACGGACGATGAAGGCACTAAAACCGACCAAGTGAAACACCGCAAGGAGTGCATTTGAAGTTCGCCATAAAGATTCTTCGTTCAGAAAAAGTAACCCAAGAAGTATGGGCACAAACGCACCGAGTAATGACACGATGCTGGGCTCTACCAGAGTCCTCAATTGCAGCATCTCAGACGGCGTCCATTTGCCTTCGCCACGCCGACCCAATGCAATGACTACTCCGCTAAAGCCAATCAGAGCAATGGCAATGCTCGCAATGCCCAATAAAAAACCTTCAGTCATATCAATAACTACCTTTTGTTACATCTAAAGCTACTTGGCTCCGTCAGCCTAATCGCAACCTTTGATTATCATTTATCGAAAAAGCACGATTAGTAAGCAGCTTCAAGCGACTGTCCGCGTTAATCCTGCCGTTCATTTAATACTGCTAGTCAGCGCTGTTACCTATAAGTGTGGCTACTTTGCTTGCGATTTATTGCTCATGCCATTGATTGTAATGTTGTAAATCACTGGGCTGTTATTTCGTCCCACACAGTTCTCCAAACTGGGTTTGATGTGTCTCTGCTTATTCCTCGGGATTCAGCATAGTCAGCTACAAATGGAGCGAGTCCCGGGTAATCCGTAAACGTGGCTGCAATTCCGCTTTTCGCAAATCTCAAACTCGACTCAGGCAACAATCCCGTTGAATTCTGAACCACCAACTTTCCCCAGTTGCTGACATAAAGCATTGTTAATTTTGCTGCGAGCTCTTTTTCAATGGCGTCTAATTGAGGATCAGGTTGCTTAAGTTTTACAGAGAGCTCCAACAATCTATCATTGGCAGAAATCACCTCTGCAAGCTGGAACTCTGCAGCTGTATTTCTGTCTCTAGCTTCACCTTCAGCAATTCGGTTAGCCTGATTTAATTCGGCCACTAAAAAGTAGATACCGATAATCACTCCAATACTGGCTAAGAAGTTAAGCAAATGATTTAGTTTTTCAATATTCATACTCAATTACTATTTACTTCATGTCCTAACGGCCAGGACTGGGTCTGTGTAGAACGTCGTTCTATTATGATAGCTTAACTACATGCGGTCTAAGCCCCTTGCAAGACAGAGTCACTATCTTCCATATTGCCTAAGGTTTTACAGTTTGCTCACACCTTATCAGTCTGAATGTTTGATGCGTTTAGTTGATTGAAACATATTCTTCTTTGATGATCTTTCGGTCTTTCCAAGTTTGAATATGCTTACCTGTAAATTCATTAACTTTTGAATCTGCACCCGTCATTTTGTAATGAAAGGTTAGCTCGGCTATGTTTTCGCTAATAACAGATGAAACTAACCCAATATCAAAGTGTTGAATTGAACCCACGAAACCTTTTTGTTTATCGTAGGATTCTTGCATTGACGATGCAAACAGCTCGCCATTGTTCAACATTAGAACGTTTTTATCGTAATACTTCTCGCACAACTCTAGAACGAGACCCGCCTTATTCATTTCAATAAAATCATTTATTAGATTTTGCAATTCTCTCATCCTTGTTTAAAACATCACGGCCCACCAAACGACATGGTTTTGCAGAGTCTAGTTTCAGTACGTTGCTAGACCGAGGTAATCATCTACCCACAATACTTGGTTTTCTACAGATTACTCATCACCCAAAATACTATCCATTAGCTGTTGAAACTCAGGGTTGTAAATAAACTTTTCGCTTTTCCAAGCCCACTTCATAGCTATACGTCTGCGGTCACTATCTATTAACGTATCACTAGATGCTTTTCTAGCATAAGTAGATATTTCCTGAATCACACCATCGTATAAAACGGGGTCTAATGTGCCATTCAAGAATTGCCTGTGGCCATTGGACCAAATATGGAAAAGGGCTCTATAGAGCCCAAGAATTTGGATTCTATCTTCTTGAGAGATGTCGTCTAGGTTTCCATCCAGTTGGGCAAGTGCTTTTGAAAGCGAAGGGCTGGACGCCACTACGAGGTTCAATTCTTGGAAACCAGATGCAAATGAGGAATTTGTTGCGGCTCGTATCGCAATAGTATTTTGCCGTTGTTCAAGGCCTACAAAAATTAGGGACCCAACAACACATACGAGACCAACTGTCTCAGCGACCATTCTAGGTGTGAATTTTTTCATAAAAAGTATGCTGCCGAATTCATCTTATATTAAATGCAAACGATTGTGGTTATCTGGGGAGATTACAGCGGAAGCGAACCCTCAGCAAATAAATGCCCCGCCACTTTTATATGATTCTTACAATGACGCGGTTGCGTACAATTTGTAGAGTTCAGCATAGTCCGGTTTCTTTTGATAAGACTTCAAGTTGGGGTCGATATAAACCCAAGGCTGGGCGCTACGAAGCCAAATATTTGCCACTGGCTTGAACCAAGAGCTATCGTCAAACGCTCCCGGGAAAATACAATACGTATTGGGAGAAGCCTTCAATATCATCAGACTTTTGCAGCCAGCACAGTACTGCAATGTACGCCGTCTTTGGTAACAACATCATCAAAATCACTCTCAGTAATCTCTATAGATGTTGCCGGCACAAGCATTGACAGGCCAAAAGCAGAACCAGTGCGCTGTTGGCACGTTGTGCAATGACAAGCATAGACCGTGTAATGCTCTCCCGTGAATTTGTATTGAACTCCTCCACAGGCACATCTCGCTTCATGTGATTTCATAGGGCCGTCCTATATTCGTAAAACCTTGCTAAGTGCCTCGAACGATGGCGCGAGCCGAGCGCATTAAGCAAATTTTAGTACCTTCATTGCAAGACTACTAACTATCAAAATGCGGCCTTCCATTGTTCGGTATCAATAAACCAACGCTCTCCAGAGCAGCTAGAAAATCCTCTGGCACCTGCATCTCGCTTACGGAATAAGCCTGATCCCAACGGCCGTCAGCTTTGGCTGCACGAACATGAATGAGTCCAGACTCCTGCATCCGACCTTCAGCTATCAGGCGCCCCACATGCTCTGTATTCCTTTTTGACCAGTTACTACCGGCCTTTCTTGGGGTAATTCGCTGTATGTAGGCTTGGTCATCAAGTGAATTCTTAATACCGTCAATCCATCCCCAGCATAGCGACTCAATTACCACTTCGTCCCAGTTAACACTCGGAATACCAGAGCCCTTCTTGAACATCTTGATCAAAAGTTCACTTTCGGTAGCATGATTGTCTTGCAACCATTTACCTAGATCTATTGGCAACTCAAAAGTCATTGTTTTATCAGAGTCAGCCATCGAATCAATGTTGTGCACTACCTTACCGGCACTCCTGCAATGTAAGGGTGGATAAAGATCACAACGGCCAATACTACGAGACTTATAAGACCGCCCTTAATTTCTTGGCTCCATGAAGGACTTTCGGGCTTGATCCATTGGCCTTCACGCTTGTTGATGAAAATCATTTCTAAGATCGCCCATAAAGCCAGGCCACCAAATAGAACCACAGAACGTGAATCACCATTTATTAATAGGTGAGCAATAGCCCAAGTTGCAACACCCGTGAGTTGTGGATGACGGATAAATCGTTTAACTCTAGTTACGTAATTTGCAGCACCTAACAGGAAGAAGGCAATAACGAGCAAAACCAGCGCCACAGGTTTTGCCACAGCTGGAAGAGTGTATAAGTACTCAGGCGTAGTACTGCGCCAGCCTAAGACCATTAACACGAGTGATAAAACAATGAGTAACGCGAACGTGGCCGCGTAAGGTTTTTCCCCAAGGCGCGCCACTAAAGAAGCTTTAAACGAGATCCCAATAGAGGGGATGAAATGAACGCTAGACCAAAGTAAAAGGCCAATGATAAGAAGTTCCATAAATTATCCTCTGATAGTTTGGCTTAACCATAGCGCCATTTGCAGGTGCAGTAAACCAGCGCGAAGCGACAGTCATGCGGAGTAAGGGGGGCATGGGCGGCATGTGAGGGCATGCGATCCCACGTCCATTCCTTATTAAACATACGCCTTTGTCGCGTCGGCTTAAAGTAGGACAGGAACCCTAAAGCTCACTGCTCCTTGCTCGTTTCTCGTTGCTACTAGGAACAAAGAAGACACCAGCCAACTGATAAACGCCTTTACAACTTGTTTTGGATTATCATTTCCTTTGCAACCAGAACCGCTGAAGGCAGAAACATGGTTGAAATAATGCGTTGATCTGTAATTACGGCGTTTTTATCTTTTAGCGTTTGCTTATTTTGAGCAATAGCGCCGTTCTTATTAAGCTGACTTTCGATAAGAAAAGGTAGCAATGTGCCCTGCATGGCCCATGGCTTTTCTGTTTCAGTAGAGTTTGGAAATCCAGCTACTTTTTTCCCTTTCACCAGAAACTCGCCGTTAGACAATCTGACCTTGGCAATACCGGCAGAGCCATGACCACCAACCCCCACAACCCCGCCTGACTCATAGACTGTACTGATAATAGAATGGATTTCTTTGTTATCGGCAACGTCAAACATTACTCCGTAGCCACCACCAATATATACGCCCCAATAGTCGCTAGAATCAATTTGTGACGGCGTGAAAGAGCTGTTCGCCTTTTCTAAAAAACCTTCGTGTTTGATCGCATAGCTACTGATTCCTAGTGGGTCCATCATAAACTCAACTTCTCCACCATCAGGCGACACAAAGTCGACTTCAAAACCATGACTAACAAAAATGTGAAAGGGAGGCGCGACTTCCCAGAGATTATTTCTAGCGTCGTGTTTTTCAGAATCCCCCATGTCTACCATGTTCGAAACCACGATAAGCACTTTCTTGGTCGGTTCTGCCGCGGCATTTGTGGCAAACAACGCCGCCGTTAGTAAAATAGTGAGAAAAATTTTCATTGTCTTCCTTTTTAAATAATTGGATTTACTAGTTAGACGACACTAGTAGGCAAAAGGTTTCAATGCTGATACGGGAAAAATCAAAAGGGAAAAATCTAAATCAAATATCTAATCTTCATGTGCTTTACGTCTTGCTAGGGGGTGCACTTTAGCGCGTCCAATTCAGGCCACTATTGAGTCAGAGCTGTATTTGAGCAATTTGCTATGAACTTCATTTCAACAATAACGAAATGAAGTTGTAGGCACTGGGCTAGCTTATTGAAATCAGCGGCCTTTTCTCAATGCAGCTGATATTTTGGGGACGCGCTTAGTGAGCACTCCAAACCCATTTATTAAAACGACGTGCAGGTAAAGCCTGGTAGCATTGCCCCAGAAGTAGGTCTAATTTTTGGGCTCGTGATGTTGTGTTCTTTAACGAATTTGGGGTAGAGAGTGTCGATTCGCTCTACAGCCTCACCAAATATAACGCCGACAGTACCGCCTTCAGAGGCGCTGTAGATATGGTCAAATTTCGGGTGTTCATCAAGTACAATATTTTTTTCTACTCGAGTGACCTCATACCGTAGGACGATAAGTTTGTTTTCGTTGATAACGAAAACCATATCACCCACACTGATTTTTGAAAATTCATCCCAGCCGAACTGTGTTTCATCCAAATCAAATATGGCGTCTTCTGCAAGCGCCTCATATATTTTGTAATGATTGCGTCCTTTGACATTATTGACTAGGTATCTATTCATAATTTATCCATTTGCGTATATCGCCCGACTAATAGGCCCGACTAACAGGTCCGAACTACTCACCAAGCGGCGCTGGTTTGCTTTGCTATCGAGAACCATCTCGACAATAAGGCTGGCTCTCTATCATTTGTAACACAATTTGGTTTGAATGTTATATGTATTATGATTTAGGTCTAAGAGTCTCTATAAACTGTGCATCCACCCAATAGATATCAACATTTGGAAGTTCATCACCAACGCCTGGATTTATCAGTCGGTTAAAAAAGAAATATTTTCCGTCAGGGGTAACGTATTCGGCCGCGTCCCAAGCACTTGTATTTATTTTATCGCCCAAATTTATAGCGTCTCCCCAATCGCCATCGTTTTGTCGATAACTGATATAAAGATCAGAGTCACCATACCCGTCACTTCTTACTGCATCCCAAATTAAATACGACTCATCAGGGGCGATATAAGGGTGGTTTAACTGCGTTCCTGTATTAATTGTCTTGCTCAATGGTTTAGGGTCTTCATACTTTCCTTCTACAATTCGTGAATAACGTATTGGAAAGTCCTCATTTGATTCATCCCATGTATCAAAATAGTAAGTGCCATTTGAGGCTGATGTAAGACGCATGATCAGAATGTCAGTGAAAGGTAAATCAAGGTTCTTCCTCTCTGACCAGTCGTGATTGATACGCTCTATATATCGCCTACCTAAATGCATGATTTTACCATCAGGAGAGATAGTGGGTTGCCCTATTCTAGGAGACTTAACCTCGCCAAACCATTGATCATCCGTTTTCTTATAAGTAACAAACTCTTGGCTTGTATTGTCTTCGCCACCTCTAATGAAATAAAACTCATCCATGTCTGGAGTAAAAACGCCGCTATATTCATATCCCTCTGTTGAGATAACACCAGGAGCGAATGGCTCTGGAGTTAAGCCAGGGGGCTTTTGTCCTATGTAGTCCCCAACAAGTACCGGCAAGTTGTCCTGAGCGTGACTGATATTGCTCACCATTAGTGTCAAAAACAGTAGAACATTTAAAACAACATTCTTATTCATATATTTGTCCTATTTGAAATTCAGCAAACACTTAGCAAGAGGCGTAGCGAAGCTATGTCATGCTCAGAAAGTGCTAGCGGCGATTGCTAGCGGGACATGCTAGCGGGACACACACTTTTAAGACTATCACTTATCACGTAATCTGTTTATAACTAAGCGATATGAATCTCGATGAGCCAACGGAATGACTCAGCCCAGAAGCACGCTTATCTCTCTTTCAGATACGCCCTACTACCACTGCGTCTCACGTTGTGTTCGTCAGGCCTTTTTGTGTGGCGAAGACCGTAAGTCAGGTAAGTCGTATGAACACCGCCGAGAATGGCTTGAACAAAAGCTATTGTGTACGGCTGACTCGTTTGCCATCAGAGTGTGTGCTTATTCTATAATGAGTAATCACTACCACGTTGTTCTAAGAGTGTGCCCAGAACAAGCTGATGAATGGTCTTTTAAAGAAGTCGTATTTCGATGGCATTCGCTCTATTCGGGAACTGTCTTTTCTAGACGATTCATGGCTGGCGAAGCACTATCGACTGCTGAGCGTCACGAGTTAAATCAATCGGTTACGATATGGCGTGAGCGGCTAACAAACATTTCGTGGTTAATGAAAATTGTAAATCATGCCTTGGCTCTTATGGCCAATGAAGAAGACCAGTGCAAAGGTCATTTTTGGGAAAGTCGCTTTAAGAGCCAAGCGCTCCTAGATGATCGAGCCCTACTAGCCTGTATGGCGTATGTGGACTTAAACCCCATTCGAGCTAAGCTAGCTCGTACGCCAGAAGATTCAGACCACACGAGCATCAAGAACCGCATTGATTCAATTGCCAAAAAGACAACGCCCGTAAAGTGTTTAGATGACTTCGTAGGTATCAAGAAGGATGTTGATGGTATTCCGTTTAAGCTTGAAGACTACATAGATTTGGTTGAATGGAGTGGACGTATTATCCATCCCAACAAACGAGGATTTATAAAAAGCGACGAACCAGAAATGTTAAGTCGGTTGAGTTTAGACAAAGACGCTTGGCATACACTCGTTACTCAGTTTGAGCAGCAATTTGGTCATTGGGTCGGCTCAGAACATATTGTTCGGCAGGTATATGAAGACCACCATTACCAGCGTACCCCCAGTACCAGATCTCATCGTTGCTTATTCGGCTAAATACGCACCTTAGAGAAATTTAAATCTAACCGTTTAGTTAGGTGAGTGACTTTCTTATTTAATATTTAAGCTTCTAACGAATCCTCTACAATATTGAAGCGTTTAGTGTTGGTTTAAGTCAAAAACACTCGCCATATCTCTGATAAAGACAAATTGCAAATCGCTTCAACCTTGATTTTGATGTTTCTTAAAGTTTTGATGGGTGTCCAGCATTGGTCACCACAGACAACGAAGAACTGTGTGTTCCAATTAAGACCTCCAATAACGCCGTTGCAGTAATTTGTTTATAACTGATCGACTCGCTAGGCAACATCACAAACCTATGATGTTGCCTAGCCATCAGGTATCTATGGTTACATCCAAATTCGATCTAGGTCATCCGAGTACAACTCAATAGCGGTTCGATATTTCTTAATCGAATCGTTATCTGTTGTAGACACAATTAAAGATAATAGTTGACTAGTGGCTTCTTTGTGCCGACCTAAGTTGTATAAGCACATTGCATAGAAGGGCTGAATTTCAATAGCTTCAGGGTATTCAACTAAAATACACTCAAAATAATTAAGCGCGTCTTCGTAACGCCCTACACTGCGCAATGTGCTTGCTAATCCAAATAGAGCATCGAATATCTCTGCTTTACTAAGCTGCCCATCAATTGCTAATTCATAGTGCTCTATAGCGGCTAACTCTTGGCTTTCGTTGTCGTACGACCAAGCAATCTGTAAATGCGCTTTTGCGGCGAACTCAGGCTTGGGTAGCAAGTTGGTGAGTAACGCCCTTGATGCTGCGTACTCACCTTGCTTGCGCAGCTCAATTGCTTCTTTGATTATTGCATTCATTAACTTTCACGTACGCGACCGCGGACAAACAGTGGCTATTATTTAGCCCGCTAGAACTTAAACGGTATTGCTGCATCTATGAGCTGGTAGATATGCCCCGCTTCACCCATCCAAATAAGGTACAGGACAGCCGCGACATTCAAGAGCGCAGTAAACCAAAACCCTGTTAAAAAAGACGTCTTGCTTGATTTGTGACGTAATTGACGCTGAGCCAATAACGCACCTGGCCAACCGCATACAAGAGCCAAAACATGTAAGTTAAATTCTGGAATGCGCCACCGATCAGACTGTGCCGATGCTTTATCTATAGCATAGGCTAGATATGTGACTAAGCTCGCGGCTACAAACAAAAACGCTACTGCGTAATGCAGTCGACCAATTGCGGTAGAAACAATCACAACGCAAAGAAAAAGCAGTGTGAGCTGAATAGCAAGCTTACTCTCTCCTGAACCGCTATTATGCGAACGGTTTTCGGTTTTGTGCTTGGCGGCAGCCTCACCCACAAATCGCGCATTTTCCGCTCTAGGACGTCCGTCTTTATCCCTGGCTAATTCGTAGGTAACACGGTCACCTGCATAGGGTCTGCGAACTTTTGTCTCGAAACTCTTTATGTGTAGAAATACAGAGTCTTCATCGTCGGAGGCAATAAAACCGAAACCTCTTTTGTCGACCCAGCGAGTTATTTTTCCTTCATGGCGCATATTTTTGGCTCTCTCCAAATTTTATTTATTGGTATTTTGCTCGACTACACCCATGGTGTGGTCAAGCATCGTGGCATCACCTGGCTTCCCGTGACCTGGCACCACTAGAGTAATTGGGTTGAATTTATCCTTTACTTTTTGTACCGAACTCGCCCAACGGCCAATACTGGCATCACCCGTAAACCCAAGGCTACCCCACTCAAAGCTTCGGATCAAACATCCGCCAAACAAGACTTGTTGTTCTGGCAGCCAAATCACTAAATTGTCTTTTGCGTGCCCTTCGCCAGGATAAAATGCCTGAACGCGACCGCCCAACATTTCAAAGCTCTCTCCTGAAAACGAATTCAATGCTCTGGTTTTTCCTTTCTCAAGAAGAATCTCATCTGTCATCTTAGAAGTGTACGTAGGTATCGACTTTGAGTTGAGTAACGCTATGCCTGCGGTTCGATCATCATGAAAGTGGGTAGAAATACTCCCTTGCAATTGCCACCCCTGGCCGGCAATCCACTTTAGTAACAGCTCAGTGTCCGTTTCTGACCAAGGAGTGTCAACGATAAAGGCTTGATCTTGATGCACTACAACAAGGCCATTGGAATCTATCCACCCCGATCTCTCAAAGTGCTTGTATGAAGTATGTACATATACGCCATCTGTAAGAGGCTCTACCCTCAGCGGCTTATGAACTTCGTTCGCGTGGAGATGCTGGCAAACAGCTAATGTGAAAAGCAGAGGTAAGACGACTAAATACTTATTCATTTCTGGGATAGTAGGGTAGTTTTTGACAAGGTTTATTCGTGCTTCGATTATCTAAGCAGCAACTCTCACTCACCAACCATGTTCGTTAACTTTTCTACCGTATTCCAATTTCTTGCGGTGGCCGGCACACCGATTAGCTTCTCTGCAGAAGCAGCAAGCTTGGACTGGCCTATTCCGTCAGGTGCATATAGATAAAACACTGTATCGGTTAGTGTAAATTGCTCTGACTTAATTTTTAGAGCCTCTAGTTTCTCAAGATTGGGCGTAGCAGCGGGAGCATCCAGAAAATAGAAATGCACTACCTTTCCAATGTCGACTGGGTAAGGATTTTTGCTCACAGCGGTGGCAAGCTTCTCTGCTCCCATTAGCAACACGGTCGGCTTAAAACCCATCTTGTTTTGAATCGCTTTGCTGATTTTTACCGCTTCATTCGCGCCAAGTTTACCCACTGTTTCAAACGCGACATTGCCGCTTTGAATATAAGTTCTAATATTTTCGTACCCAAGCCCTGCCAAAATCTCAGAAAGATCTTTCATTGGCAGTTTGTTGTTACCGCCCACATTTATGCCACGAAATAGCGCTATATGAGTAGTCACTTTATTTATTTCCAAACATTCGCCATCTTCTCAAGGTCTGACCGAATAGGTTCAATAACACAAAATCGATGTTTGCTCTGCGCTTCCATAACCACCCACTTTTCCATCCACTCAACGACGCTAGCCCCAGCGGCTTCCAACCGTTTAACTTCGGCGTCAATATCGTCTGTTTCGATAGCAGAGAGAACTCCACTCGGATGCTCCACTTTTTGCAGGAGTACTTGCGCTTCTGATGGTGCGCCGTTTAGTCGAATATATTTTGAGTTAACCTGGATTTCTTGAGATTCGGGCTGTGTTCCTAAAGCGGCTACCCAGAAACGAGCCTGGTCTGCTTGGTCATCTGACTGACAATCTACAACTAGTGCGCCTAATCTGCTCTTATGCATAAGTCACTACGGTTTACCCTTTACAGGCTTCTTTAAAACCAGCAGCCACAAATGGAATCATGATTCCATACGCAGTCTGAAAGTCGGAGCTGTGACATTTGTTGTTCGATAGCCGGTCTATACGTCCGGTTTGAGCCAGGGTTAGCGTAAGCGCGCCCGAAAGATTGTGATAACACCAATAGATTTTTTCTTCATCTGCGTCAGGCATCGCTTTTTTAATTGCAGCCAGAAACTCTAGAACGAGCGCATCAAAAGTAGATGACATTAACTTCTCACCCCATACTGCAGAATTATTCACATATGCAATAAGTGCCAGATAGTTTTTCCAGCCTGGGTCTGGGCTTTCTTGCGCTATTTCTAAAGGCAGAAGAAAGGCCTCAATGATTTTTTCGATGGTAGGGCCAGACTTGCCAGCCTCGGCTTGAACTTTTTGTAACGCCTCTAAGCGTGTTCTATTGAGCTCTCCTGCGCGACGTTGAAAAACGGCTTCGAATACATCCATCTTTTTACCAAAATGGTATCCAGCTAAGGCTAGATCCACGCCCGCCTCGGAGGCGATTTTACGCATGGTTACGCCATCATACCCATGATAGGCAAACAAGGCTTCGGCCGCATCCAAGATCTTATCTTTCTTTTCTATTTTTGGGCTCATGCTCGGCCGATAGAGTCGTTTTTTATGGTTAGTTCAACTTAGCACAAAAGTCATTTAGAGTCTCTTTTGCGCTTCTAGAGCGCCTCTCTGGCGCATTTATTCAGTTTCTTTTACAAATTACACGAGTATTATATTTGTAATTTCAACAAATGTTGAATATATTTTGCCCTGCCTAACTTTCAAAGAAGAAAACCATGACACCAGAAATCTTTAAGTACTTACTTACCTTCTCTTATCTAGTTCTTGTTCTGTGGTTATCGTTCATTGGAATGCGGCGCACAACTGATCTCGCAAGCTTTGCGATTGGCGATAAGCAATTCAGCCCTTATCTGATTGGCTTAACATTGTCAGCGTCTATAGCGTCTACAGCGACCTTTGTGATTAACCCCGGGTTTATATACGTACATGGTTTATCCGCGTTCTTTCATTTTGGCATTGCCGCTTCGGGCGGAATCCTCACTGCGTTCTTAGTTCTCACCAGAGGCTTCTTAAAGTTTGGCACATCGAGTAATGCCGTCACCATTCCGCAATGGGTATACCATCGCTATCAGAGCGGCGAGTTGCGTTTGTTCTTTGCTGTTATTAACTTACTTTCAATTGCCTTTGTTGTATTAATCTTAGTAGGTTGCAGTCTTTTAGTAAGCGGTATGTTTCCAGTAAGCCAGAAGCTCGCATTGGTGCTCGTCATGCTGTTCGTTTTTTCATACGTGTTAACGGGCGGCACCTATGCCCATGCCTACACCAACGCATTGCAGGGTGGCATGATGTTGCTCATCGCGATTTTTCTATTTGCCGATGGGATTGGCACAATGGGTGACGGTTTTGTTAGTTCTTTACGCGCCGTAGGTCCGGATTTCGCCAGCGTGTTCAATCCGTCATCTGATCTGTATTACGACTTTTTCTCGGTTTTTGTGTCGGGCTTTGTCGTTACCTTTGCGCTGATGCTACAGCCGCATATTCTGACCAAGATTCTTTATTTGCGCGAACCGAGTGACATAAACAAGTTTATCTGGACCACGGTCTTAGTCGGCTTTGGCTTTAGTCTAATTTTAATGATTGGATTTTTCGCTCGCTTTTCTGGCCTAGAAATCCCCATGCAAGATCAAGTCGTGCGCGACTACCTTGTGTTCCGTTTTATGGGTACCGAAGCGGGCGCTTACCTGCTTACTTTTATTTTTCTCACCTTACTCGCAGCCGGTATGAGCACGCTAGACGGTATATTAGTGTCGCTGTCCGCTATGGTTATTAACGACATCGTTGTGCCATTAACGGGTCGAGCTGACCAAGGCCTTATGTTTTCGCGTATCTTTTTAATTGCGCTGGGCTTAGTTGGCGTTGCTCTAGCCTGGAACCCCCCAGCACTTGTCGGATTATTTGCGCAAAAAGGAGTGTATGGTTTGGCGGCCGCGTCAGCTGCGCCTATCCTTATCGGCGTTTTATACACTAAGCCGATACCCGCATGGATCGCGTTAAGCTCAGCCTTCGTCGGGCTATTCACCCATTTAGCCTTGAATCTTGGCTATGGCGTCAGCAATCCAGCCGTATCGGCAACATTGGCTATCTTTGCCTCGTTTGCGGTATTCGGAACGGGCTTATTGCTGAACAAAACTCGCCAAGCTTAACCGTTCCTTAGTTAAAGTTTGTTTGACATTGCCTAGCGATGGCTAGGCTTCTGCTCGCTTTCGCAATCACTATGAACTTACCTTAACGGACCATCGCACCATTCCCCATTGACATTTCAACGCTTGTTGAGTATTTTTCAACAAACGTTGAATAGAAGATACGCGTTGCTTTAAATAATAATACTCATGAACACCCTTACTGGAGGACTCCCCATGAAAACATTAAGACTCAAAGCGTCCGCACTTGCTGTGGCATCGCTGGTCAGCTTTGGCGCTGCTTTACCCGCACAAGCACAATCAAGTGACGGCGCAGGCGAACAAGCCAAGCTGGAAGAAATTGTAGTAACCGCACGTCGTCGCTCAGAATCTCTACAAGATGTGCCGATTGCCGTAACAGCGATTACAGGCGACCAATTATCACTTAGAGGCGCTGCTGATATTTCTGAGCTCACTCAATCAGTACCTAGTCTCACGGTTGAAGCATCGCGTGCAACTAACTCTACACTAACCGCGTTTATCCGCGGCGTTGGTCAGCAAGACCCTTTGGCTGGCTTTGAGCAAGGTGTTGCTCTTTACATCGACGACGTCTACATGGCTCGCCCTCAAGGGGCATTGCTAGACATCTATGACGTTGAACGCATCGAAGTATTGCGTGGCCCTCAAGGCACATTGTACGGACGTAATGCTGTTGGCGGCGCAATTAAATATGTTACTCGACGTCTTTCTGACGAACCTGAGTATCGCGTAAAAATGTCAGTCGGTGAGTACAACCAAGCAGACTTAGTAGCAACGGCGTCTTTGCCAATCAGCGACACATTTCGCGTTGGCGGTACATTCGCTACGCTTAACCGTGACGGTTATGGCGACAACTTAACGACCGGTGCAGGCAACTACGATAAAGATGTAACGGGTATACGCCTAAGCGCCGAGTACGAGCCAAGCGAAGACGTATTAGTTCGTCTTAGCTACGACAATACAGACGACGACTCGTCTCCTGTTGCTGGCTTTAGACCATTCGCAGGTGCCTTTACGGGCTCACCAGTGTTGAGCAACGTTCGCGATACATTTGCTGGCGCTGCAATCAGCCCTTCTACAGCCGGCATTAACGGTAATAATTCAGTAGAAAGCGAAGGCATCCATTTGTCAGTAGATTGGGCAATTAACGACAATCTAACGTTCCGTTCTATCACAGCCAGCCGCGAAGACTTCACCGAGTCCGTCATTGATTTTGACAGCCTTGCGTCGCAAGATTTTGACGCTCAAGTGGTTTACGACAATGAGCAGTTCAGCCAAGAATTTCAGTTGTTATACGACACAGACCGCCTAAATGTAGTCACAGGTTTTTACTACCTAGATGCCACTGCATCAAATGACTTTGACGTAGTACTAGGGCAACTAGGCGTTTTAGCTTTTGGTGCTCCATTAACCGCGTACACAGGCGGCGTGGTTGACACCGAGTCTTGGTCAGTATTCGCTGATGCGACTTACGCTCTTAACGATCAGTGGAGCCTAACTTTAGGCGGTCGTTATACCGAAGACAAACGAAGCGCGGATATCTTTAGAGCCAACTACTTAGGTACAGGTTCACCACAATTAGGTAACCCTAGCGCGTTTTTCTTAGCCGCAACCAGTGATTTTGAAGCTAATCGTAAGTTCGATGACTTTACGCCCCGCATTAATATCGCGTATACGATCAACGACAATATGAATGTCTATGCTGGCTACAACCAAGGCTTTAAAGCCGGTAGCTTTGATCCGCGTGGGGCCAACTTTGCAACGGCTGAAGTAGTGAATGGTTTTGAACCAGAAACGATCGACTCTTTTGAGCTGGGCTTTAAAGCCACTTTGCTTGATGGTCGTGCAACCACTAACGTTGCGGTGTTCCAATCTGAGTACAAAGACATGCAAATCCCTGGTTCAATTGGGGTAGACACAACGGGCGACGGCAACAACGATTCGTTTGTTGGGTCTGTAACCAACGCAGGTCAAGCCGACATCAACGGTGTTGAATTTGAAGGTAACTTTTTATTGACCGACAACTTGTCATTGCAATTAGCGGTTAGCTTGCTAGACGCTGAGATTAAAGAGTGGATCGTTAACGGTGTTAACGTAGCCGCTCAGCGCGAGGTTCAAAACACGCCAGAATCTATGGCTTTTATTGGACTCAACTACACTAAGCAATTGGCATCTGGCTCGCTATACCTTGGGGCCAACTGGTCTTATCGCGACGATACGTTCCAGTTTGAGTTGCCTACTCCTGTGTTGGATCAAGAATCTTACGACGTAATCAATGCAAGCATCGTCTGGTCTAACGACGCAGAGAATGTGCGCTTTGGTTTACACGGCAAGAATCTTGGTGACGAAGACATTAAAACGTCTGGCTACTGCTTTGGTTCTGGTGGTTGCCCATCAACGCTTGGCTTAGAAGACAACACTACTGTGTTCTACGCGCCGCCACGCACAGTGACAGCGACGCTAGAACTAACATTCTAAGCTTGGATTTAAAATCTAGACAATTAGCACGGCCTTTCTCCTAGGGTCCCTACCTGGAAACTCAGGTAATGCAAGACGATGAGCCGGCGCAAGTAGTTTGCGCCGGCATCATCTATCTAAACTACTTAACACCCGTGTGCGTTTTGGCTTAACAGCTCAGATCCACACCTTTACTTAGCCTGACTATGGACTACTTCCCCTCAGAAGCGCCTTTGTTGCCCGAAATTCTTGCCCTACATGGCAAGTGGCGTAACACTAAGACTGCAGTCATTTGCGATGACATGTCTCTAACATGGCGTGAATTTACCCACAGCAATCATAAACTTGCCAATGGACTGCTTGCGCGAGGGTTGAGCACGGGCGACACCATTGCAGTCGTTATGTCTAACGGCATTCCTATGTTAACTACCCTAATGGCTTGCATGACCGCCGGCTTAGTGTCAGTGCCCATTAACCTCTCGGTTAACGACGATGCGCTCGTCAACATGATCAACGACGCGAAGTGTAAAGCTGTAGTGGTTTCCGAAGACCAACGAGCACGCTTGGAACTAATTCGCCATCGTTTAGATAATTCGCAATTAAAATTGTTAAGCGACACACCAGCAAAAGGCTGGCAAACGATTGACTCGTTACAGAACGATCAATCTACCGATTTACCCAATACTCGCATTCCCGATGATGCAACGCTGAACGTAATTTACAGCTCTGGCACCACGGGCATGCCCAAAGGCATATTGGCAACTCAGCGTGGACGCCGCGACTGGGCATACGACCTCGCTATTGCCTTGCGCTATCACGGCGCGGCACGAACATTGTTAAGCATTGGCCTTTACTCAAACATTTCTTGGGTCGCCATGCTCAGCACCTTATTGGCGGGCGGCTGCCTAGTCATTACTAAACAGTTTGATGCCAGTGCTGCACTGCGCCTAATCAAACAGCAAAAAATAACCCACTTCGCGATGGTGCCCATTCAGTTTCAACGACTGATCGAAACCCTAGAGAGCGCGCCACAAGACTTTGATGTGGCTAGTGTGCAAGCATTAATGAGTTGCGGTTCACCGTTGCACGCCGACCTAAAGCGAAAGATATTCGAGTATTTTAGCTGCGGTATCGTAGAGCTTTATGGCCTTACCGAAGGCGTGATCACGACCATTGACCCAGAAGACGCTGAGGGTCTTTGGAGCTCTGTAGGCAAACCGTTAATAGGCACCGACATAATGTTGATCGATGACCAAGACAACGAGGTTGCCGCCAACCAAAGTGGCGAGATCGTATCGCGCGGGCGGATCACTATGCCAGGATACTTAAATCGCGAAGACGCTAACGCCGAAGCGTGTTTTGACGACGCCTCGGGCCGACGTTGGTTACGCACTGGCGACATCGGTTATTTAGATGACGATGGCTTTTTGTTTATCGTCGATCGCAAGAAAGATATGATCTTGACCGGTGGTCAAAACGTTTATCCTCAAGACATTGAAGCTGTTTTAATTGCGCACCCACAAGTAAACGACGTTGCTGTGATAGGCGCTAAGAGTGCACTTTGGGGAGAAACCCCAATCGCAATTGTCGTAGTTGAGTCTGATACAGTTGAAGATGCAGATAGTTTTAAGACAGACCTCATCGCATGGACTAATCCAAAACTAGGCAAGCAGCAAAGAATTGCAGATGTTGTTATTATTGATGAACTACCACGCAACCCTAACGGTAAGATTCTAAAAAGAGAGTTGCGCTCCACACTAGACCTACCTGTTTATCATCAGTCTTAAAACGAGCTTGTATGTAGGAATACGATCATGGCTAAATTCACTAAACACCTGTACCAAAGTAACGATGGCTTAACGCTCTACGCGCGATACTATGACTGTCAGGGTCTAGAACAAGGCGTGATTCTCTGCATGCACGGGCTCACACGTAACTCTGCTGACTTCGAGCCAATTGTAGACGAACTGGTCAAAACACATCGAGTAATTACCGCAGACCAACGCGGACGTGGCCGTTCGGCGTATGACCCTAATCCAGACAACTACAATCCGGCTGTGTATGTAGCCGATATGTTTAGCTTGCTGGACTCGTTGAAGCTCGACAAAGTAATTCTGTTCGGTACATCCATGGGCGGCTTAATGGCCACCATGATGAAAGCCACGCAACCCGAGCGATTCTCTGCTCTGATCATCAATGATATATGTGCTGACATAAATCCAGCTGGACTTGAACGAATAATGAGTTACGTGGGCACTCAAGAAGCCATTACTGATTGGGACGCTGGGATTGCTGAGATAAAACGCTTAAACGCTGGAATCTTTCCCAATTTAGACGAAGACGGTTGGTTAGCCTTTGCGCAACGCATCTTTATTGAATCACCTGATGGCGGTTTGGAGTTTGATTACGACCCAGCAATTCGTAAACCACTAAAGGCCAACGAAGAAAATGCGGCTCCACCAGACTTATGGCCGGTTTTTCAAGCAGCTGGTAGCACGCCTGTAATGTTAATTCACGGTGAACTGTCTGACCTACTGGTCGAAGAAGGCGTTAACAAGTTTAAAGACTTAGTACCCAACTTAAAATATGTAAAGGTCAAAGGCGTAGGCCACGCGCCAATATTGGACGAGCCTGAGGTAGCACCCGCCATAAAAGCTTTTCTTGCGCAGTTAGTGTAGTTCTTCCAATTTCTTATTCAGGTATGTGAAGGGGCTTGCCGTAGCGCAAAACATCCAGTACCACCTGCCCTCGATGTTCTGATACTCTTGTTCTCCCACGCTTTAGATCAAAGGAGAACTCAAATGATGCAACCCCTCTTAGTACGCATTGCAGCGCTCGCACTTTTAGCTATAGGCCACGTTCAAATGAGCGCCGCGTCTACTGATTCTGATACCCACTCTCATACTCCCTACGCGGTTGGTGTTAAGACTCTGTTTATTCACGATGAGTCGCGCCCCTATGATGCCCTTGCCGGCGTAAACGTGGGGGTTAGGTCGCTGCTTACCGAAGTCTGGTATCCGGTAGATCATTCAAGCTTGACCAACGAGAAGGAGAGTGAGGCACCAGCCTATCAACAAGCGATCTTCGGTGATTACGTTTTTGGACGACGCGATATTCATAAAAAGATGATGACGCAAACCACGTTCTTTCATCTAACGCCACAAACGGTACGCGATGGTGTAACTAAAGAACAAATGGATGCGGCAATGGCGGAACTGTTTGATCGCCCACGTAACGCTTACATTAATGCGCCATTGGCAAAAACCGACCAGCCGTTCCCCATAGTAGTGATGACCCACGGCGATGCTGGCAGTCGCTACAATATGGAAACCGCCTGCGAAGCACTAGCCGCACAAGGCTATGTGGTCATAGCACCGGAACATACCGGCAACACGCCTTTTGCGCTTACGGGCGAAGACCCTGCGCTTAAAGAAGGCTTTGCAGATGCTGAGTTAGCCAAGAAAATGGCCGAAGTTAAGGCGGTGTTGAACACAGATGGAACCTATGGACCTGAAGATAGCTATGGCCAAACCTACACGCCGCTAGCAAGCTCAGACGAAACAGGTATGGCATTTATTCAATTAGACAAATCACTGGTCGAACGCGTTAACGATCTACGTGCTGCACTAACAACGTTAGAGCAGTGGAATACGTCTGGTGAGTTTGCAGATCGCCTAGACATGCAGCGTATTGGAGTGATGGGTCGATCGTTTGGCGGCATGACCACTTTGGCGGCGCTGGGCTTAGAAAATCGCTTTGTAGCTGGCGTAGCCGTTGTACCGCTAGTGTTTCCTGATTTTCGGCCTGCCTTACCAAAAGAAGCATTAATCGGTGAAGAAGGCGAAACGGTGTTATTGGATCGCGAAGGCGATATCACCCTGAATACAGTACACAAGCCGACGCTGTATTTAAGTGGCGCCGAAGACGCCCTAATTATTGGTTCGGGCATTCGGATGGCACAAAACTTTGGTGGCCCAGTTCCATCTCAAAATAATCCACACGCGGTTTTACGAGCGTCATATGAAAGTACAGATCTGCCTGTTTATTGGGGTTTACTGAAAAACTCGAATCACTCAAGCTTTGGAATATCAGGCGGTTATTGGTGGCCTGAATTAAAGCCTGACTCGCAGACGCGCACATTTTCACCGGATGAAAAATTTACCTTAGTTGCTCCTATTTTGGCGCATGAGATTCAACAAGAGCGCGTTGTAACGTTTTTTGATGCCTATCTAAAGGAACAGAGCGATGCCATGCAGCGCCTGAGAGAAAATCCGTTTTCTGACGGCGGGTTTGAGTACGAATATCGCAACGCTGGCGAATAGACAGCCAGCTTGAAAGCTCTCTTTTTAAAAAGTAGTCCAAAATAGGAACGCATAGCCAATGAATAACTTAAGCTCACGCAGCGATTCTCTGCGCCCTTATCTAGACACTAAGGTTTTTATAATTTCGATTATAGCTTTGTTTTTTGTCAGTGGAGTATTAATCACACTACCAGAACAAACGGCAACGGCCGCCAACTCCGCCAAAACGTGGATCACAACTCAATTCGGGTGGTTGTATTTACTCACGGGTGTACTGCCACTGGCTTTTGCTGGTTGGCTTGCGTTTGGACCTTATGGACAGATTAAGCTTGGCGCCGAAGACGAAAAACCTGAGTATTCTAATGCCAGCTGGATTGGCATGATGTTTACTGCAAGCATGGGGGCGAGTCTAATAGCTTGGGGCTTTGCGGAGCCAATCTTTTATATTCAAACGCCACCGCTAGGCATAGAACCTAATTCAGCACGAGCATTTGAGTTCGCACACATGTACCCCTTGTTTCATTGGGGTGTTGTACCTTGGGCAATCTATTGCCTACCAGCCGTGCCGATAGCCTACATGCTATTTGTTCGCAAAAAACCTAGCTTGAAGATTAGCGATTCTTGCGAAGAGGCCCTGCCAAAACGCGGCCGCAACGCCTGGCGTATGGTGATTGATATTTTTGTGGTTATCGGCATCGTTGGCGGCGTTGCAACCTCCCTAGGGTTTGGCGTGCCATTGGTTACATCATTAGCCGTTGAGTTATTAGGTGTGCCCGACAACTTAACTACGCAGATTGCAGTAATTGCCTTATGGACAATGATCTTTGGTACCACTGCGTATTTAGGTCTAAAGCGCGGAATTAAGGTGTTGGCCGACGTTAACCTTGTTCTGATGTTCTTTGTGATGGCCTTTATTCTATTGCTCGGCCCCACCGTTTATATCCTGTCGCTAACCACCAACTCATTTGGTTTAATGCTCAATAATTTTCTGCGCATTAGTTTTTGGACCGATCCAATTGCAGCCAGTGGCTTTCCCGAAGACTGGACCATTTTTTACTGGGCGTGGTGGATTGCCTACGCGCCCATGATGGGGTTGTTCTTTGGCCGCATTTCACGTGGTCGAACCATCAAAAACGTAGTGGTAGGCATTATAGGCTTTGGTGCGTTGGGGACTTTCTTGTTCCTAAGTATCGCGGGCGCCTACGTACTTTATTTAGAAAGCAATGGCTTGTTGGATGCGTCAGCGATTATGGCTGAACAAGGCATGGCAACATTAGTGGCCACCGTAATTGCTCAGCTACCCTATAAGATATTTATCTTAGGTGTCGTTACCGTGCTGTCAGTCATTTTTTACGCGACTACATTTGATTCCGCCGCTTACATTTTAGCCAGTGTGTGCACTAACGATTTACCCAGCGATGCCGAACCCGGGAAATTAAACCGCGTGGCTTGGGCAATGGGGTTGGGTGTAATGGCTGTTGGACTAATGGTGGCGGGCGGCATTGAAACCGTTAAAGCCATGTCAGTGGTCTCTTCCCTGCCGATCATCCCCATCGTATTTATGATGTGCTATACGCTTTATAAATGGATTAAAGCGGATTTTCCTGAGCTTGGAAAGAAAGAAGTCTATACGCTTGATTAAGCGTTAAAAAAGTTGCGTATCAGCGCAGAAGACATTTCTACGCTGTTACGCTCGCACTTATTCTTTTCTCTTATTCTTTTCTCTTATTCTTGGTCGTCTAGCTGATCAATTCCGTGCTGCGTTTCCACACGCAACAATCGATCAAGTTCCCAAGGGTGGCGTGCCAATTGAACCATAGCCACTGCGGCCAAATTTTGCGAGGGATCAATAAAAAATTGCGTGGCTGCCAATCCACTCCATGCGACTTCGCCTTGAGAATACTCTTCTGGCAATTGAGTTTCGTCATACACGATTGAAAAACCCAACCCCATGCTCGTGCCGTCATAAATATTAATGTCTGGGTAAGGACCGCCTGCCGATCGAACTTCGGGCGTCATGTGGTCAGTCATCATCAAAGCCACCGTTTCTGCTTTAAGTAAACGTGCTCCGTTGCCCTCACCACCATTGAGTAACATTTGGCAGAATTTTAGGTAGTCTCCTAAACTAGACACTAGCCCTCCACCACCTGAGTACAATGCTACCTTAGTTAGATCGTTCTGGTACTCAGTTGGCATCATATCTATTTGCTTAGTCTCTGGATTCCAATACTGAAAACTCGCTACTCGGTGCATCTTCTCAGCCGGCACTCTAAAGAATGTATCCGTCATAGCCAAGGGGGTAAAGACTCGTTCCTTAAAGAACGCCTCCAATGATTGACCGCTGATTTTTTCGACAATGGCACCCACCACATCGATCGAAACACTGTATCGGTATTGTGTGCCTGGTTCATGCTTTAACGGTAGAGCCGCTACGTTGTCGATAAAGGTATCAAGATCTGGTGAGCGGAAAAACAACTGTGCTTCAAAATAAGCTTTGTCGACAATACTGTCGGGTGCAAAACCATACGTAAAACCAGCGCTATGCGTAAGGAGCTGGCGAATAGTCATTACATTTTTGGCAGGCCGCGCAATACCGTCGTCCCCCATGACCTGTGGATTTTTGAATTGAGGAAGATAGTCCGCGACCGGATCATCTAAATCAAACTTTCCTTCTTCATGCAGCATCATTGCCGCTACAGCCGTAATAGGCTTGGTCATCGAAAAAATTCTAAATAGCGTATCTTCAGCTATCGGCTTGGGGTTATCGATACCGTAAACACCGTGCATACTCGAATGAATTTGCACACCATCTTTTATTACAGCAAACGAAGCACCCGCGAACTTTTTCTCAGCGACCAAACTATCGCCTAATTCAGTTAGTGTCGCCAACGAAGATGGTGAAGCCACCTCTGGAGCGAGCACCTGAACAGGCTGAGATTGACACGCCGTAATGAGGAGTGCGGTAAATAGTACGGTAATTAGCTTTATTGGGTTCATCGTTTTATCGGGCTCACAGATTTTTCAAACTTGGGGGTGACATAAAGGAATTCGACATTCAGTAGCAGTACAGAGTAAAGTAGACGCTATTATTTGATAGTATAAACCACCGATTGAAAATTGGCTTTGACGCGAGGCTCACGAGCAATGCAACTTAAAAGGCGGTTTAGACATTCTAACAAGGACATTGCATGACATCTTCTTCGACTACAACACCCTCTACTCCTTCAGCCACACCAGCAAATGAAGAGAGCTTGACCAGCCGCTATATAAAGCTCGGTATTCTAGTGGTTATCGCTGGAAACATTTATCCACTGATATACCTTCGTCAGAACTTTGAGCAGAGCATGTTGGAGTCATTCGGACTCACTGCCGCTCAGCTTGGACAGAATTACAGCATGCTGGGAATCTTATATATGCTGACCTATATCCCAAGCGGTTGGTTAGCGGACAAAGTGTCTCCGCGTATTTTGATGAGCTTTTCGCTCGCAGGCTGCGGCGCCTTAGGAGTGTGGTACAGCACATTTCCGGACTTTACGTCTACTCAAATCATCTTTGCAGGCTGGGGCGTTTTTGCAGGTCTAACATTTTGGTCCGCAATGATTAAGGCCACAGCCTTGCTTGCTAAACCAAATGAACAAGGTCGATTTTTTGGCATTCTTGATGGCGGTCGTGGCCTAGTTGAAGCAATCATCGCAACAATCGCTGTAGCCATGTTTGGGTACTACTTAAGCAGCACTGGCGGTGATACGCCAACAGCCATGAACCGAGTGATCTGGTTGTATGTTGGCCTTCAGTTAATCTTAGCCCCCATCGCTTACTTTGCCCTGACAGACAATGTTGATGATGAAGAGTCTACCACTCAAAAATACAACGTAATTAGAGATCTAAAAACCATCCTTAAAAAGGAAGAAATTTGGTTGTGTTGTATTATCGTTCTTACCGGTTATCAATTGTTCTTTGCCACCTACTCGTTCTCTGCTTACATCCAAAATCACCATGGACTGGGTGCCGTGGCGGTTGGTTGGGTCACAGTAGCCAAGCTTTGGATGCGGCCCATCGGCGGCATTAGCGCTGGTTTTGCAGCAGACTTCTTAGATCGTGAAAAAGTACTAGGCTGCTTAATGTTAATCGCTTCTTTGGCTTTATATGGGTTAACGGTTTTACCCACCACAGCAGGACAAGCCTCACTGTTGGTGGTCGTAATGATAATCGGTGTTATGACGTACGCGGTTCGAGGAATTTATTGGGCAACCCTAGAAAGCAGCGGCATATCCAATCGGATCAAAGGTCTCGCGATTGGGTTTATATCGCTCGTTGGATTTTCTTCAGATGTGTACCTGCCCTTCTTCGAAGCTAAGTTGTTAGCCGCTTTTCCAGGGAAAACAGGTTCAGACTACTATTTCACGATCATTGCCTTAATGGGTGTTCTTGGAGCATTGGCCGCTTGGAGGCTCAAAATTTTGACGCTACGACGAGATGCTGCAAAAGCAGAGAAAGCCTAAATAGGCTTTCTCAACACTTTAGCTTCTATGTCTTTTAAGCTGCGTTGCGGTCTTTGTGCACGCTGAGTCGTTTCCCAATTAGGTTCTACCCAAACTGAGACATCGGTTGCAGCTAGAGGTGTTTTTCCTAAAATAATATCGGCCGCTTTCTCGGCCACCATCATGGTTGGTGCGTTTAAATTGCCATTAGGAATAGTCGGAAAGATCGACGAATCCACTACCCGTAAATTAGTCACGCCACGCACCAAACAATTAGCGTCTAACACGGCCATTGGATCATCATCTGCACCCATCTTAGCGGTGCATGAAGGATGATACGCACTCTCAACATTCTGTCGCACCCAGGAATCTATGTCGTCGTCACTGCGCACTTTAATGCCTGGCTGAATTTCGCCACCACGATAGTCATCAAAAGCAGCCTGCCCCATAATCTCGCGAGTTAGCCGAATAACATGACGCCAATCCTCTACATCGGCTTTTGATTGTAGATAGTTAAAGCGAATTTGCGGCACATTTGAATTGGGATTTTGCAGCATCACTGAGCCGCGGCTATGTGGTTTATTCGGCCCTACATGCACTTGATACCCATGTCCTTTAACCGCACTGTTGCCATCATAGCGCATGGCAGCAGGTAAAAAATGATACTGGATGTCAGGCCATTTCTGCCCTTCTTTTGAACGAATAAACGCGCACGATTCAAAGTGATTGGTGCTGCCTAAGCCGGAGCGCAAGAAAAACCAGCGTGCGCCGATCATACCCATACTAATGAGATCTAAACTGCCATTGAGCGATATAGGCTTCTTACAATGAAACTGAAAGTAAACTTCAAGGTGATCCTGTAGGTTTTGCCCAACACCTGGTAGGTCTTTTAAAACCTTAATGCCAAGCGCCTGTAAATGCGCTGCAGGACCAATACCTGAACGTTGCAACAACGTGGGCGAGCCAATTGATCCAGCCGCCAGAATCACTTCCTTTGAGCCTTTGGCAATGTATGTTTTGCCATGCTTAGTGAAGTGCACTCCCGTGGCGCGCTTACCTTCAAACATTACTTGCTCGGCTGAGGCGTGTTTAATAATGCGCAAATTGGGGCGGCGGCGCACCGGGTCTAAGTACGCGCGTGCAGTTGATTCGCGCACACCAGAACCAACATTCATATGCATAGCGCCAAAGCCTTCTTGCTGAGCACCATTATAATCTTGAGTGTACGGATAGCCAGCTTGCTTGCCGGCGTCGACAAAGGCTCGATACAAAGGATTGCGCATATCGTTGCCGTTATTGACTTCAACAGGGCCGTCATTTCCGCGATAGTCGTCTCCGCCCTTGTACCATTTCTCTAGCTTTTTAAAATACGGTAAGCAGTTTCTATATCCCCATCCTGTGGCTCCATGTTGCTCCCACTCATCAAAATCCAACGCATGCCCACGTACAAACACCATACCGTTAATAGAAGAAGAGCCGCCCAACACTTTGCCACGTGGGCAATGCAGGCTGCGTTGGTCTAAATGTGGTTCGGGTTCGGAATGAAAATCCCAATTATACTTCTTGGTATTCATTGGGTAAGAAAGCGCAGTTGGCATTTTAATAAAAATGCTTTTATCGCTGCCGCCAGCCTCTAACAAAATAACTTTATTATTTGGGTCTTCGCTTAAGCGATTTGCCAAGATACACCCTGCGGAGCCCGCACCAACAATTACGTAGTCGGCATTAAGATCAGTCATTTTTGGTTTTATCATGGCGCACTCTACCCGTAATTTACTGGGGATGGTTTATATGAGAAGGTTTATACGACTTGTTATGACCAACTAAGATACTCGCTGGCCACCAAAATACAAGAGTGTTAGAAAGCTAGACTGCTGCATTCTGGGTAAACCAAGTCGTTCTTGGCACAAACGAGTTAAAATTCGCGGCGCGCGCTAATAAAGAACGTTCGTGGTTCACCTGGAAAATAGCGCTGTTGAGTAAAGCTCGTGTAGTCTGCTCGTTTAGCATAGCGCGCATCCAATACATTGAGCAACCGTGCTGACAGCGTCCACTGTGCATTAAGCTGTTTGCGTGCATAGAGGTTCACGATCTCATGTCCCGCATACTCAAAAGCATTTGTGGGCTCAAGAAAATAACTGGCTTCGTGTTGCAATTCGGCCGTGACCGAGTATCTGTCATTAGGTGCGAATCGTAATCTTAGCGAGCCTGCCGTCTTGGGCGCTGTATCAACAAATAACCCACGCACTGAAGACCCATCTATTATTTGATCCGAAGCATATTTATGCTCTGCATAAGTGCCGTTCAGTTGCAGCGACCACTCAGTGTTGATCGACCAGTCGGCGGCAAACTCTAGGCCTTCTGACTCAGTGGCATTGCCGTCTACGCTGAAGAAGTCTGAATCGCGAATAATTACATTATTAAGATCCAAGCGATATATCGATGCGTTCAAACTCAGCGTGTCGGATTCATATACCACACTGATTTCGAGATTATCGGCCGTAACACTATCAAGATCCGCAACCTGCTGCTCTCGTTGCAGGCGGTAAAGCTCAGTTGCCTGCGGTGCACGTGCCGATTCGGATGCGGCAACGTAGGTCTGCCACTGATCGTTTACCTGATACCTGACTTGTAGTTTGGTTGACCAATCGGTGAATGTGTCATCGCGGTCCGCAGGCCTAGAATATCGACAACCACCAAAGCCACAATCAGTGCCATCGTCGCGTGTTCGGCCATCAAGCGTTAGATTGTCATACTCATAATCGAGCCGCTCGCCACGTATCCCAGCTATTACTTGCCAGCGGTCATTGGGGGTCCAGCGAACATGCGAAAACGCCGCCAACTGTTTTGCGACAACCGCGTAATCGTACTGAATGCCCGCAGGGATCGTTGCCACCAAAAATGGCGATCCCGAAGTAGGGTTCTCTTGCGACTGGCGTAACTCTCCATCTGACCAGTCGCCGTCAATACCCACCACACTGGTAAAGTTGTTGCTGTGCTCAGTCGTTAACGCCGATTGCCAACCCACACCCGTTTGCGCATTTTGCTCCAATGGATCCCCTGGCAAAAAATGCATACGGAAGTCCATATCGCTACTTCGTACATAGCTAGTGAGTTGTAGTTGTTGAGTATCGTTAAGCTGCCTATGCCATCGGCCCCAAGCACGAATCGACCGAGTATATCGAAACGCTTCTGGGTCTAAATTCTGGCGCGCCAGACGTTTATCTTGATACGCGTTCTCGCCAACGATAAAACCAGCCGTTTGTTGATCTAAGCTGGTAATGGTCAAGCCTGCATTAAAACCGTTATCAATGTCGCCTTGGGCATGCCGCCAACTTAATTTGTATTGCTCGAACCCTGCGTCATCGCGATACCCACCATCATGAGTTAGGCTGAGCGCTATACGATTACGGCTTTGTGTCGACAAGTTATAAGCGCTTTGGAGTCGCATATACTCATTCGACCCCGCCTCCATAGAAATGTAATTTGGTCCTTGCGTTGCAAGATTCACATTGACCATTCCGGTCAGCGCGTTGGACCCAAAGAAAGCCGTGCCCGGTCCACGAGTCACTTCAATCGATTCGGCATTTTCAAAATGCGTATCGAACAACTCGTTCACATTGCAAAAGGCAGGCCCGCGAACAGGTATAGCGTCTTCCAACACTAAAACACTGCCACACGCTCCTGCTCCCGTCTGTACGGCCGAACGAATGCCTGGCAATGATTCTTGACCATTACCGCGCTGCGTTGTTACGCCCGGCACACGTGCAAGCACCTGCTGAATATGGACAGCGTTGATTTCTTGCAACTCTTGAGAGCCAATCTGGCTAATATTGAGAGGTACGTTATCGGCACTCTCAGCCGTACGCGTTGCCGTGACAATGACCGTCTCAAGCACATCATTGTTTGCACTCTTGATAACAACATTGTTTTCAGCTTGGGCGTGAACCACTTGGATGTGGAAAAATATAGGTAAAGCAATAAGTAAAATTGCAGCACCCTTATTAAAGCCTAAGAAGGATTTCTTTGCGAATAGTGAGAGTTGGGACATAGCAGTACGGCACCTAATCTTGAATTTTTAAAGACCGCCGCGAACGGTCTTTTTTGTGGATGGCGACTATACCACCCAGCATGTGTTTGGAAGATATCCGCACCACTCACTCAAGTGCTAACTGGGGCCAAAGGCGTGGCTATCGGAGAGTGAAACTAGATTTGATCGTTAGGCACGTGCACAAAACCATCCATCAATACGCGTGCAGAGCGCGACATTATTGCTTTTTCAGCACGCAACTGATCGCCCTGTTTGCCAACTTGCCCACCCACTTTCAACGTACCAGAGGGATGACCAAATCGGACTGCTGGCAAATCACCACCGCCAGCAGCCAGATTAACCAATGTGCCAGGCACTGCACTAGCAATGCCTATAGCGACAGCCGCCGTGCCCATCATTGCATGGTGCAATTGCCCCATGGACATAGCTCTTACCAGTAAGTCTATATCGTCAGCGTTCACTGCAGCGCCACTAGACGCTGTATACGTTTGAGCAGGCGCTACCCACGCAACTTTGGGCGTGTGCTGGCGAGACTCCGCTTCGGAGATATCTTCAATGAGCCCCATTCTGACTGCGCCGTGTGCGCGTATAGTCTCTAAGCGTTCTAACAGCTCAGTGTTCGAATTAACGTCGGACTGCAGTTCCATACCCGTTAAAGCCAAATCAGCTGCGTTTAGAAAGATAGTTGGGATACCTGCGTTCACTAAAGACGCTTTCAGTAACTTCTCGCCAGGCACTTCGAGATCATCAACCACATTTCCCGTTGGGAATATGGCGCCATCGCCCGCTGGGTCCAAAAACTCAAGCTGCACTTCGCCCGCAGGAAAGGTAACACCGTCTAGCCAGAAATCACCGGTCTCTTGAACCGCACCACCACTCATTGGAATTCGCGCAATAATAGATTTACCGATATTCACTTGCCAGATTCGTACCGTAGCTATGCCATCGGTCGGTAAAGCGCTGGTATCAAACAATTTATTAGTAATGGCAAATGCACCCACGGCTGCTGTTAAATTGCCGCAGTTACCACTCCAATCAACGAATGGTCGATCAATAGCAACTTGTCCAAATAGGTAATCAACATCGTGTTCGGGTTGGGTACTAGCAGACAGAATAACGGTTTTGCTAGTGCTGGAGGTTGCGCCACCCATTCCATCCGTTTGTTTTGCATACGGATCTGGACTGCCTATGACTCGCAATAACAATGCGTCACGCTCTGGACCTGCTTGCTGTGCAAACTCAGGCAGATCATCCAGCTTAAAGAAAACACCTTTACTGGTACCGCCACGCATATACGTCGCAGGAATTTTGATTTGAGTTCTGGCTGACATCTTTATTAGCTTCCTTGCTTATGAAAGAGTTGATTCTAAAAAGTCTTGGGCGAAGCGCTGTAATACACCGCCCGCTTGAAAAATAGTAACTTCCTCAGCTGTATCCAATCGGCACTTAACAGAGACTGTTTCGCTATCACCATTGGTGCGATTAATCTGCACCTTAAGTTCCGCGCCCGCTTGTGGATCGCCGATAACATCAAATGTCTCGGTGCCATCAATCGAATACGTGTGACGCGTTTCGCCATTAGTGAATTCAAGCGGAAGAACGCCCATACCAATCAAGTTGGTACGGTGAATACGCTCAAAGCCTTCTGCCAAAATCGCTTCGACACCGGCTAGCCGCACACCTTTGGCCGCCCAATCACGCGACGAGCCTTGGCCGTAATCTGCGCCCGCCACAATAATTAGCGGCTGTTTACGCTCCATGTAGGTTTCGATAACTTCCCACATTCGCATGGTTGTCCCTTCTGGCTCTAAACGCGCGTGCGATCCTTGTACGATCTCACCGTCTTTGGTCACCATCTCATTCAACAGCTTAGGGTTGGCAAAGGTCGCTCGTTGCGCCGTTAAGTGGTCGCCGCGATGAGTTGCATACGAATTAAAGTCTTCTTCTGGTAAGCCCATCTTAGCGAGATACTCGCCGGCCGCACTAGACGCCATAATGGCATTAGAAGGCGACAAATGGTCAGTCGTAATATTGTCTCCCAATACAGCCAGAGGACGCATACCTTTAAGCGTTCGCTCGCCTGCTAAGGCGCCTTCCCAATAAGGTGGTCTGCGGATATAGGTGCTCTGTGGTTGCCAATCGTATAGGGGCTTAGTCTTAGGGCCGGTGTTCACTTCGAGTTTAAACATCGGCTCGTAGACTTTTCGGAACTGTTCTGGTTTTACTGCGCTGGCGACAATTTCGTCAATCTCTTCGTCACTCGGCCAAATGTCTTTTAGGCGTACTTCATTGCCCTCTTGATCTAGTCCTAAAACGCCCTGCTCAATGTCAAAACGAATCGTGCCTGCTATCGCGTAAGCAACGACTAATGGCGGTGACGCCAAAAAGGCTTGCTTAGCATAGGGATGAATACGGCCATCAAAGTTACGATTGCCAGACAACACAGCGGTCGCATACAAGTCACGATCGATCACTTCTTTTTGGATTACAGGATCAAGTGCACCGCTCATGCCGTTACACGTAGTGCAGGCAAAACCAACGATACCAAACCCAAGTTGTTCTAGTTCAGTTAGTAAGTCGGCCTCTTCCAAATACAATTGCACCGCTTTAGAGCCTGGCGCGAGTGAGCTTTTGACCCAAGGTTTTCGCGTTAAGCCCAATCTGTTGGCGTTGCGTGCAATTAAGGCGGCGGCTATCACATTGCGTGGATTACTAGTATTGGTACAACTAGTGATTGCGGCAATGATGACCGCGCCGTCTGGCATCAAACCATCTTCTTCAACGTAGTCACCGACAATGCCTTGTTTAACAAGGTCACTTGTCGCTACGCGACGGTGCGGATTAGAAGGTCCAGCAAGATTGCGTACTACGCTGCTTAGATCAAACGTAAGCACGCGTTCGTATTGAGCCGTGGCCATTGAGTCCGCCCACAAGCCCGCAGTCTTTGCGTAGTGCTCCACCAATTGCACCTGTTCTTCTTCGCGCCCCGTTAATCGCAAATAGTCGATGGTTTTTTCATCGATGTAAAACATCGCCGCCGTTGCACCAAACTCAGGGGTCATATTGGAAATAGTCGCGCGGTCGCCTAGTGTAAGGGCCCGTGCACCTTCGCCATAAAACTCTAGATACGTCGAGACTACTTTTTGCTCGCGCAAAAATTCAGTAATCGCTAATACGATATCGGTAGCCGTAATGCCTGGCTGACGTTTACCGGTTAGCTCAACACCAACAATATCAGGCAAGCGCATATACGACGCTCGGCCTAGCATGACGCTCTCGGCTTCTAAACCACCAACACCAATTGCCATAACACCCAACGCATCAACATGAGGCGTATGGCTGTCTGTACCGACTAATGTGTCTGGAAATGCGACACCGTCTTTTACGTAGACCACAGGCGACATACGTTCCAGATTTATTTGATGCATGATGCCGTTACCTGGCGGAATCACGTCTACGTTTTCGAAGGCTGTTTTACACCATTCGATAAAGTCGAATCGGTCTTCGTTGCGACGATCTTCGATTGCTCGGTTTTTCTCAAACGCGTCTGGATCAGCACCGCCGTGTTCAACGGCAAGCGAATGGTCTACGATCAATTGAGTGGGTACAACAGGATTAACTTTGGCGGGGTCGCCGCCTTTTTCGGCAATCGCATCTCTTAGTCCAGCCAGATCTACTAGCGCGGTTTGGCCCAAGATATCGTGACAAACTACACGAGCCGGAAACCATGGAAAGTCTAGATCACGCTTTCGATAGATAAGTTGTTCTAACGAAGCTTTTAACAATTCTGGGGGACAACGGCGAACTAAGTTCTCGGCGAGTACTTTTGATGTATAGGGCAGACCCGCATAAGCACCGGGCTCAATTTCGTCGACAGCCGCTTGCGCGTCAAAGTACGATAGTTCGGTAGCGTAAAGAGGAATCTTAAACTGCTTATTCATAATTACCATAATTTGAATGAAAATAGTTTGATCGCTGCAAAGCCTTGAACGTTTCCCGTAGGAGAGCCCAACAGCTTCAGAATGGGGGCTATATTATACCTCAAACCAGCTAAGCTGCTTTAGAGTCTTAGCAAACCGACAGCTCACTTATGTGTGTTGCGCAGTCGGCTCGCCTTCAACGGTGCGTAGCGCGCGGTTCTCTAATTCTTTAGGGGAATGGTCTGACGCCAGCACCATGTAGATACTCGGCAAGACTAAGAGCGTAAATGCCGTACCGACGAGCATTCCAGCGACTAAAATAATACCTATACTGTTTCGAGCCTCAGCACCTGCACCCGACACTAACACTAACGGAAAGTGACCTAATACGGTTGCACCAGTGGTCATTAGAACAGGACGTAAACGCGTTTGTGCGGCAAGGCGAATAGCCTTGAGTTTGTCGTGACCGAGTTTCTGCATATGGTTGGCAAACTCTACGATCAATATTCCATTTTTTGCGATCAAACCGACCAAAGTAATAAAGCCAACCTGCGAATAGATATTGATGGTCGTGAAGTCCAAGAAGGCAAAAACCATAGCGCCCGACAGGGCCAGAGGTACTGAGCCAAGCAAAACGACTAAAGGATCTCGGAAGCTATTGAACTGAATCGCCAGCACAAAAAATACAAATACGAGAGCAATAACCAAAACGCCTTCCAGAGTATTGCCCTCTAGACGAATCTGCCGTGATTCGCCGGCATAATCTATCGAATAGTGCGCCGGTAAAATTTGAGCGGCTGCATCCTCTAGAGCACTTAGACCTTGCTCCTTAGTTGTGCCCGGAATCACTTCGCCATAAATACGAAACGCATTCTTTTGCGCAAACTTGGACAAGAACCTTGGTGCCGTTTCGGTACGTAACGTTGCTATTGCTCGCAGCGGTATTAGATCGCCGGAAGGCGTTCTAATTTGCAGATCTAGCAGCGCTTCGGGGTTATCACGTTGCCCACTGGCGATCATAGGGATCACCCTATAGGCCCGACCGTCTTGGTTGTATCTATTTACAAAGTTACCTGACAACAATGTGCCAAGTTGACGACTCACATTAGCTAGGTCTAAACCAAGGTCGGCGATACGTTCTCGATCTAAAACAAAACGTGCTTGGGGTAGATCTAACTTAAGGTCGGTTGAAGCAAACAAGAATTTCTGACTGGCGTTAGCCGCCGCTACCATTTGGTTTGCGTACGACATCATTTCCTCATAAGGGTCAGAACTCATGACCACTAGCTCTACCGAGAAATTGCCCGCCGTGGGCAATGCCGAACCAAGTACTGGAAATGCCTTAATACCATCCACCGAAGATAATTCGCCGAACGCTTTCCAGAACATATCTTGAACACCTTCTTCTCGTTCAGACAACGGAACAAAGTCAACACCACCAAACGCGCCCGTCGGGTTTACAACTTGCCACATAAACTTTGCACCACCCAACTCAAGCATGGTGCTGACGACATCATCCATTTGCTCGGTGGTGTAATCCAAAGAAGCTTCAGGAGACGACTCCACAATAACCGTGATCGATGACTCGTCCTCAGTAGGTGCTAGCTCTTTAAGAGACAATAAGTAGAATGGCACAGTCAACAAACTAAGAAACACTGCCATGCACAATATCTGTGCTTTGTAGTTGATTGAACTCTCGACAATGCGCCCATAGCGCTCTTGGAGGCTGGCAAATACAGCATTAACACGCAGAGTAAACTTGCCTTCTTTGCCACCTTCGGGACTCGCGTACGCGCTCATGATAGGCGACAGCGTCACTGCCACAATGCCGGAGATTAATACGGCTATAGCCAATGTGAATGCAAATTCCTTAAACAGAGCACCGGTTAAGCCAGACAACAAACCAATCGGTAAATACACCGCCGCAAGAGTGACGGTCATACTGATTATAGGAGCAAGCAATTGCCGTGAACTGGCCAACGCGGCCTCAATACGGCTCATACCTTCGCGCATGTAACGCGAGACATTTTCGACTACGACGATGGCGTCATCCACCACCAACCCCACCGACAACACGATTGCGAGCACAGTTAATAGGTTTAGCGTAAACCCCATTAGGGTCATAGCCGCCACCGCACCCAACAATGAAATTGGGATCGTTATCAACGGAACTAGCGCGGCGCGGAATGAACCCATCATGACCAACACGACCAAGCCAACCAGAACGACTGTTTCGATCAAGGTGATAAAGATCTCACGTAGCGCATCACGCATATATAAGGTACCGTCAAAACCGTCAGTGATGCTTAATCCCTGGGGAAGAGTGGTATTGATCTCGTCGATCATCACATACAGGCGGTCACCGATTGCAATTTCGTTGGCACCTGGCAATGGCCACACAGAGATGTAGAGAACAAGCTCTTTATCTATTCGTGAATTTATCTGTCCTTCTTCTTCGCCAAGTTCTACCTCAGCTACATCACGTAATCTTATTTGTACGCCATCAACTTCGCGTACCACCAATTGCTCAAACTCAGCAACGCTAGACAGTGACGTATCTGTAAGCAAGCCGACCCGTTGGTTCGCACTTTCAGATTGCCCTACAGTGGCTATCAAGTTGTTAGCTCGCAAGGCATTAGATACATCGTCGGCCGCTAGATTAAAGGCGGCCATCTTTATAGGATCAATCCAAACCCGCATAGCAGGGTTACGACTGCCTTCCAGACCAATGCGCTGAACTCCAGGAATTGCCGTGAGTTCCGGCACAACATTTCTTGCCAAATAATCGGTTGCTTCAATACGAGAAATACCTGCAACGTCTTCGTCGTAATTAACTGTGAGGTAAAAAATAGCAATCGGTCGATCCGCTCTGACCACTTGCACCGAAGGGTCTTCAGCGCCTTCTGGCAATTCAAATCTAATCTGATCTAACCGAGATGACAGCTCAGCTAAGGCTCGGGTACTGTCTTCATTCAGGTTTAGCCATACGGTCACTGTACTCACGCCTGGCGTGGTGCGCGAGTCAACATAGTCAACACCAGGAACTGAAGACGCCGCGCGCTCTATGGGTTCGGTAATAAAACCTTGAACAACTTCAGCCGACGCGCCTATATAAGGCGTGGTAATAACCAGCGACGAACTCGATATCTTAGGGAACTGCAGGATCGGCAGCTCTAACGCAGCACGTAAGCCCATGAGCACGATGCCCAGCGACAACACAATTGAGAGCACCGGACGCGTTGAAAAAACGTCCATAATGCTCGGTTTGCCATAACTAGACTCTTCCGAAAATTGCTGAGACGAATCTTGTTCAGACGCGTTAGGCTTACTGGTCATTGCCTTCACCTAATCCTTCAACCGAGCCTTCAACCAAGCTTTTAGCTGAGCTCTCTTCTGAGGACTCTTTAACCCAGATGCCTTCGCGCAGCTTAAACGCGCCTTTAGTAGCTATCCGTTCTCCAGCCAATAGGCCGTCTTTAACAATTGTATATTCCTGTTCTTTGCTACTCACAGAAACAGGCCTACGCTTGGCTCTAATCTTGCCTTCTGGGTCAGACTCTAAAACGAACACATAAGGTCCAAAGGTATCTACACGAACAGCACTGCTCGGTAATGTAACCGTTTGGATCGGTTGACCAAGTGGTGTCGACACACGGACGATCGTACCTGGTTTAAGCGGTGAAATACCAGGTTCAAGCGCCGCTCGCACTTGTACAGCTCTGGAATGTCGAGATATTCCGCGCTCCACCGCTATCACCTTCGCGGGCACGTCCTGAACTTGGCTTTCGGGTGCGCTTACCGTCACTAGAGAACCAATCTCGATTCCTGAATACTGTTGGGGAATGGCAAAGTCGACCCACGACTCACCGCCATCGCCCACTAGTCTAGTGACCATACTATTGGCCGACAAAAATTGACCGACTTCAAATTGATGAATGCTGCTGTAGCCTTTGAAAGGAGCGCGCAAAGTCTTGCGGTCGATAACACTCTGAATAGCACCAGCTCGGCCTTTGGCCATCAAGAATTCAGCTTTTGAGCGTTCAACCTGCTGGCGACTGACTGCATCAGGATTTTTAAATCCTGAAAACCTTTTATAATCGGCCTCGGCTAACGCCAATTCAGCTTGTGCACTTTGCAACTGAGCCGTTTCTTGACTGATATCCAGTTGCAATAACAGATCGCCTTCTTCAACCAAGCTACCTGATGCAAAACCAACCTCAGCAATGACCCCTGGCAACTCATTACGCAACTCTACTTCGCGGCTAGCACGAACATCGCCCACAACCACCATTCGCGGTTGCCAATCCGAAAATTCGACCGTGGCTATTTGTACTGTTTCGCTGGGCTCAGGAAAAGATTCACCAAAGGCAATGGCCGCGCGAATTTGAGTGAATTTAATAAAACCCAATACCAACACCAAAACTAAACAGCCCAAGATCACAACTAACCAAGGTCGATTGCGCATATAACACTCCACTTAATTTATTTGCAGATCACCGACTAGTTAGGGTGAGTCCAACGAATTTATCTACTGCAATTTACGAGACGAGCTAACCGTCAATTAGTGACGAAAATACGTTTGAGGTACGACCAATTACTTTGCCGAGCGCACCGCATTTAGCTTGGCGAGCATTTGCGCAAAATCCACTTTATCGTTATGCGCATGCGATACACGGTATTCATATTCTAGGGCGTCAGCGATTGGCAGGCCGTTGCCATGGTCAATGAGTGCACGAATGCCCTGGACAGATATGGTGTCGTTTGCGGCCATTTCTAATGCCAGGTCAATTATTGCTGGCATTAACTCATTGGCTGGAAACACTCGATTGACTAACCCCCAACGTTCAGCAAGTTGAGCATCAACCTTTCGTCCACTGAGAGACATTTCTTTAGCACGGGCAACACCAATGAGTCGGTGCAAGCGTTGCGACAAACTCCAGGTTGGCATCAAACCAACCTTGGCATGAGTGTCTGCAAACACGGCTGACTCAGAGGCGTATAAAAGGTCGCACTGCAACGCTAGTTCCAAACCGCCGGTCATAACATAACCATTGATCGCCCCGAGAAGAGGCTTGCGCAGCTGCGAGAACGCATTAAGCATCGCCATATCGTCGACCAATACGGTCGGGTTTTCTGACACCTCTTTTAGATCAACACCCGCGCTAAAAGCCTTGCCTGTCCCAGTTAGAACAATGGCTCCGACATTATCATCATGATGAGCTGTATTAAGCGCATCAATTAATTGAGCGATAAGCGCTTGCGATAATGCGTTGAGCGCCGCAGGTCGGTTTAAGGTAATAACGGCAACCTGTTGGTCGGTATCGCCTTCCAAGCGGTAAAGCACTAATTCTTTTGACCCAATGTCGTTCATATTTGTCTACAAGCCTCGTTAATAATAATTCTAGGGATAGCGGTGCAAACGAAATGGTTTGCTTAGGTGATGTTGGCTAGCTTTTAACTGATTTTGCTCGCTAAGCCAGATCGCTCTTTGCGATCAAATAGTACTTTGCTTTGCCAATAGCGCACACTACACCCTCTTGATTCACGAGCTCAGTACTTGTCTCAAACTGAGCTTTATTGGCCGCCGCCAGCTGCGCCTTCACGTCTTCAACCTGCTCGCGAGTCAGCGACAACTCGGCGGTCAATGAGGTTGACACAGGTTTAATGAAGGTGATCTCAAACTTCCCAACAATCGGCACATGATCGCTTAAGTTAAAGGTCGCCATCATCAATGCGCCACCCATAACTTCGGCTAAAGTAAATTGCACGCCGGCGTACATAGTTTGAAAATGGTTAACGTTTTCGGGCTTCAACGGCATTTGCATCACCACGCGCCGCGGCTCTATTTCTAAGAGCTTAACGCCCATTTGTTTAACGATGCCAATCGACTCTTCGGCGAAATACTTAATCTGTGCTACATCCATTATAATCTCCGCGTTAAGCCGCTGTGTTTAGGTTCGAGTGTGAAAAGGAAGTCATTAGGTCGAGCGGCGGTACTGGCCACCCACTTCAAAAAACGCGTCTGTGAGCTGCCCTAAAGAACAATCTCGTACAGCTTCCATCAATGCCTCAAACCCATTACCACCATCGCTTACCGTCGCTTTAATGACTTCGATCGTTTGTGGCGCAGTATCGGCATGACGCTTATGGAATTCGGCGAGTCGTGCGATTTGTGATTGCTTTTCTGCGTCGGTAGAACGGGCTAATTCAATTTCGAACGCCTCTTCTTCTTTTTCAGACAAAAAGGTATTAACGCCAATAATCGGCAGAGTACCGTCGTGTTTCTGTGTTTCGTACTTCATCGATTCTTCTTGAATCTTGCCGCGCTGATAACCCGTTTCCATGGCACCCAATACACCACCACGATCAGAGATACGTTCGAACTCCTGCAGCACCGCTTCTTCAACTAAGTCGGTTAACTCATCAGCAATAAATGAACCTTGATAAGGGTTTTCATTTTTTGCTAAGCCGAACTCACGATTAATAATGAGCTGGATAGCCAATGCACGGCGCACCGAATCTTCGGTTGGCGTAGTGATTGCTTCGTCAAACGCGTTGGTATGCAAACTGTTGCAGTTATCTTGTATCGCGAGTAGCGCTTGCAAGGTTGTACGAATATCGTTGAACTGCATTTCTTGAGCATGCAGCGATCGACCTGATGTTTGAATATGGTATTTGAGCTTTTGTGACTTAGCGTTGGCACCATACTTATCACGCATAGCAACTGCCCATATACGTCGAGCAACTCTACCAATTACGGTGTACTCAGGATCCATGCCGTTAGAGAAGAAAAAGCTCAGGTTAGAGGCAAAGTCGTCAATGTGCATTCCGCGTGCTAGATACGCTTCAACAAAGGTAAAACCATTGGCCAATGTAAACGCCAATTGGGATATTGGGTTAGCGCCTGCTTCGGCAATGTGGTATCCCGATATTGATACTGAATAAAAATTACGAATATCGTGGTTGATAAAATATTGCTGTATATCGCCCATCATTCGCAAGCTAAATTCGGTCGAGAAAATACAGGTGTTCTGACCCTGGTCTTCTTTAAGAATGTCAGCTTGCACCGTTCCGCGCACTGAACTTAAGGCAAAAGCCTTTAGTTCTTTGTACTCATCAGCGGTTGGGTCGCGACTTTCTTTGTCTTTAAAGCGATCGACTTGTTGATCAATCGCTGTATTCAAAAACATTGCAAGAATAGTGGGCGCTGGACCGTTAATGGTCATGGACACTGAGGTGCTTGGGTCACACAAGTCAAAGCCATCATACAGCTGCTTCATGTCATCAAGTGTTGCTACAGATACGCCTGAGTTTCCAATTTTGCCGTATATGTCAGGGCGTGTCGCTGGATCAAAGCCATACAACGTAACGGAATCAAACGCAGTCGACAGCCGCTTGGCTGGAGAATGTTCTGACAGACGCTTAAAGCGGCGATTGGTTCGCGCTGGATCGCCTTCGCCAGCAAACATGCGAGCAGGGTCTTCGCCTTCGCGCTTATACGGGAATACCCCAGCCGCGTAAGGGAAAAACCCAGGTAGGTTCTCGTTACGCAAAAAGGTTAGCAGCTCACCGTAATGTTTGAATTTTGGCACCGCCACTCTAGACACTAAAGTACCCGATAAGCTCTCCCGCGCCAAACCGGGAACCGCACTCTTACCATCAGCTTGAGCCTTAGTCTCGTGATCGTAAATATAGCGTGCTTTAATTTCTGGCCAGCTATCAAGCAATGCTTGATTTTCGGCTGCCAAAGCCTGTTGCTTTTCTTTTAATGCCGACTCCAGGTCTGAGTTGTTTCCAATCAAACGAAGTGCCTCTTGTAACGAATAGACTTCACCCGCCACTTCAGCTTGCTCAACAGTCGCTTCATGATAACGACGCACCGACTCTGAAATCTCGGCTAAATAACGTTGTCGTTTGGGCGGCACAATCGCCGTTTCTACCGAGGGTTTTTTATTGTCGATCATTGGCAAAGTAGACTGCCATTCTTTAAGCCCCTTACCACGCAACACTTGTAGCAAACCATGGTAAGCCGCCGTAACGCCGTCGTCACCAAAACGCGAGGCAATAGAACCGTACACCGGCATATCACTAGGCGCACTTGACCACGCATCTCTATTGCGTTGCACTTGCTTGGCCACATCGCGCAAAGCGTCGTCTGAACCTTTGCGGTCAAACTTATTAATCACAACGATGTCGGCAAAGTCCAACATATCGATTTTTTCGAGCTGGCTTTGTGCGCCAAACTCAGGCGTCATCACATACATCGACACATCAACATAAGGCACGATACCGGCGTCGCCCTGACCAATGCCGGGTGTTTCTACCACAATCAAATCAAAATCATATTGTTTGGTCGCCGCTATTATTTCTGGCAACTGTGAGGGCACTTCGCCGCTAGACCCACGCGTTGCAATCGAACGCATATAAATATTATCTGCGTAAATCGAGTTCATACGAATACGGTCGCCTAACAAAGCTCCGCCAGTTTTACGGCGAGTAGGGTCAATAGCAATAATGGCTATCTTGGCTTGGTCTTGACTGTCCACACGAAAACGCCGAATCATCTCGTCGGTTAAAGAACTCTTGCCTGCACCACCGGTACCTGTAATTCCGAGTACTGGAGTCGCGTTACCAGAAGCAAGTTTGATCTCAGCTAAACGATCCTTAGCCAATTCGCCACGCTCAATCGCGGTAATAAGCCGCGATAACTGCGAATAGTTACTGCGGTCTTCAATTTTATCCAAACTGGCTGGGTCCGCTGACTCTAAGCTGCAGCGCTTTACCATATCTTCGATCATGCCAACTAAGCCCAGCTTCATGCCGTCTTGTGGCGAATAGATGCGCTCAACGCCGTAAGCGTGTAGCTCTTCGATTTCGGCAGGAACGATAACTCCACCGCCACCGCCAAACACTTTGATGTGCCCTGCGCCATTTTCTTTGAGCATATCGATAATGTACTTAAAGTACTCTACGTGCCCGCCCTGGTAGGAGCTAAGGGCTATACCCTGCACATCTTCTTGCAGCGCGGCTTGAACAACTTCGGCGACCGAACGATTGTGGGCAAGGTGGATTACCTCAACGCCCAAAGACTGCAATATTCGACGCATGATATTAATAGAAGCATCATGCCCGTCAAATAGGCTTGCCGCCGTGACGAAGCGAAGTGGAGTAGTTGATTGCACGTGTTGAGCACCGCCAATAGTATCCAAATTAGTTTGGGCTGGGGCTTGCGGTTTTGCTGCATCACTCATGATTGTCACCTTCGACTTATTTTTATGCCTGCATTTTACACCATGACTCACATGACAACCTCTACAAACGGTTGAGGAAATGGAAGTGTTTTGATGCGAATCAGCTCAATACCCCACTTATATAACCCTAATACGATATATTTTTTGCTTTTAAGCCAAGCCTAATGCTAGGATTTTGGGCGGTGGGATTAGATTAGCGCCTAACCCAATCTCGTTAACACTCAGATCGATAAGACTTTGCATCATCGTCGGATACTCGATACGCACCCAGTTCACCATTGAGGATTGTATGAAACACTTATTCCCACTACTTGCTCTGCTAGCGCTCGCCGCTTGTGGAGACGACACAGCTCACCAGAATGTTGAGCTATCTGATGCAGATCTTGCCTATGTACCGATATCGGAGCGCATCATCTTAGAGGCTAGCGATGATGGTTGGCGATCTCACGGGCGTACTTACTCTGAGCAACGCCACTCTCCTCTCTCTCAGATATCTACCGACAATGTCGATGAGCTTGGTCTTGCGTGGTCGATTGAACTTGGAGCCGATCGCGGCATTGAGGTAACGCCCATCGTTCACAATGGAACCATGTTCATTACCTCTACATGGAACATTGTTTTGGCGTTAGATGCTGTTACTGGTGAAATGTTGTGGAAACATGACCCCTTGGTTGATCGTAAGCAAGCAGCACTAGGTTGCTGCGACGCGGTTAATCGCGGCGTAGCCTTATGGGGTGATGACGTTTTTACCGGCACTATTGATGGGCGTTTAATTTCGTTGGATGCGCTCACTGGAGAAGTCAATTGGGACGTCAACACTATCGATAAGAGTAAGCCCTATACGATTACTGGCGCGCCTCGGATTGTCAACGGCATGGTCTTGATCGGCAATGGCGGCGCCGAATTCGGCGTACGCGGCTATATAAGCGCGTACAACGCACAAACAGGCGAAATGGTGTGGCGCTTTTATACAGTACCGGGCAACCCTGAATTAGGCTTTGAAAACGACGCGATGGCCAAAGCAGCCGAAACGTGGACAGGCGAATACTGGCAAGCGGGCGGCGGTGGTACCGTGTGGGATTCTATGGCCTACGACCCAGAACTAAATCAACTCTATATTGGCGTGGGTAACGGCTCGCCGTGGAATCACGGCATTCGTAGTCCAGAAGGTGGAGACAACTTATACCTTTCTTCAATCGTTGCACTTAATCCAGACAATGGCGAGTACATTTGGCACTACCAAAGTACTCCAGCAGAAACTTGGGACTATACCGCCACACAGCATATGATTTTGGCTGAGCTTGAGATCGAAGGCCAAATGCGCAAAGTGATTATGCAAGCACCTAAGAACGGTTTCTTTTATGTGCTTGATCGGGAAACGGGCGAATTTATCTCTGCAAACAATTATGTACCCGTTACTTGGGCAACTCACATTGACCCAGAATCAGGCCGCCCTGTAGAGGTAGAAGGCGCTCGTTACTCAGGAAGCGAACCTGTGCTAACACTTCCGGGCTCTTACGGTGGTCACAATTGGATGCCGATGTCGTACAGTCCAGAAACAGGTTTGGTCTACATTCCTGCACAAGAAATTCCGCTCGTATTTGGCGAAGCTGAAGATTATGAATACACGCCTGGAATATGGAACACTGGCCTTAACGGTATGTTTGCTGTACTACCAACGGACGTACCTACACTGACTTATCTTAAAGCTATGGTAAAGGGTCGCTTGATTGCGTGGGATCCAGTGAAGCAAGAAGCGGCGTGGAGTGTAGAACATAAAGGGCCTTGGAACGGTGGCGTGCTCAGCACCAAAAGTAATGTTGTATTCCAAGGTACAGCCGACGCACATTTTGCGGCTTACAACGCTGCGACGGGCGAAGAGCTTTGGAAGTACTTTACCCAAACAGGAATTGTTGCAGCACCGATCACCTATTCAATAGATGGTGAGCAATACGTAGCCGTCGCAGCTGGCTGGGGTGGTGCTTACGCGCTTATTGCTGGCGGGGTATTACCTTCGGGCAGCCGACCTGACGGCGGTCGCCTCATGGTATTTAAGTTAGGCGGTACTGAAGAATTACCTGAAATCACCGAGCAGGCGATTCGCGACACAACGCCACCAGCACCAATAGACGTAAGCAAAGAAGTTATCGCGTTAGGTGAATATACTTATGTTCATAACTGCAGCGTATGTCATGGTGAGCAAGCACTAAGCTATGGCTCAATACCAAGCTTACGCTTGTCGAATATTACTAAGTCCTCCGAGACCTGGCGCACTGTAGTGTTGAATGGAGCGCTTAGCGGCTATGGGATGCCCAACTTTGATGGCATTTTGGATGAAGATGAAGTCGAAGCCGTTCGTGCCTATGTGATCGACGCAGCGAATAGCGAGCGCACTGCGGCATTCTATGAATCGATAGGTAAGCCGACTGTTGAGCAAGAAAGCCAGACAGAGGCCGATGCTGAATCTGATAGCGAAGAGAACGCCGGTGGCTAGCAACCACTTAAACGATTAATTCGTTTACACTCTAGGGCCAGTCAGATTATCTGACTGGCCTTTTTTTGCGTTGCACTTCTTAAACAACACACTGAACCCGCTTTGTAAAAGCACGACCAGATAAACATATAGACAGGCAGGTATGGAATTTCTAGCGCTAAGCTTACAGTCTCTAAGCAACCCCACAGACATACTGCTGATTGCCACTAGTTTTATTGGTTCGCTGATAAGTGCTGCACTCGGGATTGGTGGCGGCACACTGATGTTAGCCGTGATTGCGCAAACCTTACCCGTAGCCGCGATTATCCCGGTGCATGGAGTGGTGCAGTTTGGGTCGAACTTAGGCCGCGCCTTATTGCTGATTAAGCACGTTCAATGGACATTGTTTTTCGCGTTTACCGCTGGTGCGCTGATAGGTGCTTTAATAGGAGGGCAACTCGTAGTAAGCCTACCCGCTCAAATTCTAAAGCCTGCGCTAGGCGCCTTTATTCTGTATTCGGTGTGGGGCTCCAAGCTTAAGCCGGATCAAATGTCACTAAAGGCATTGGGATTCGGCGGCACAATAACTACATTCCTTACTATGTTCGTCGGGGCAACCGGTCCATTTGTTTTAAGTTTAATTCGTACCTTTGGCCTTCCACCTGCCGAAACGGTCTCGACCAACTCTGCCTGCATACTCATGCAACACACGCTAAAGATAGTAGTGTTCGGGCTCTTAGGGTTTAACTTTTATCCCTATGCGAGTTTAATCGCAGCCATGTTGGCGGCAGGATTTGCGGGAACGTACCTAGGAAAGATGGTGTTGGTTAGAACCGCACCCGAACGTTTCGATGCGGTGCTAAAGCTTATACTTAGCGCGTTGGCTTTGCGCTTGTTGTGGCCTTTCTAGAGGTCAGTCTATCAAAGCGGACTCACAGAATAAATTAGGAATTCATGCGACTCAAAAGCTCACGGGCAATAATCACTCGTTGAACTTCGCTGGTTCCTTCATAAATTGAAGTAACTCGCGCATCTCTAGCAAATCGCTCTAACGGATATTCGCGGCTGTAACCAACGCCACCCATCAACTGAATAGCTGTATAGCAGACCGCGTTAGCCGTTTCGCTAGAATGCAATTTCGCCATAGATGCCGCACTCGCAAAAGGCTTGCCTGATTCTTTGAGTTGCGCTGCGTGTAAGGTAAGCAAGCGCGAAGCTTCTAACTGCGTGTACGCATCCGCGACCATCCACTGTGGCCCCTGAAACTGCGAAATCTTAGTACCGAACTGTTCGCGTTCCTTAATATAGCCACGAGCATAATCCATTGCTGCAGAACCAATACCAAGCGCCAACGAGGCTATACCAATTCGGCCGCCGCCAAGCTCGGTAACAGCAATCCTAAAACCATCGTTCTCTTTACCCATTAATGCGCTAGCAGGAATTCGACAATCCTCAAACAATACGCGGTTAGTGGATGACGCATGTTGCCCCATCTTTTCTTCTGCTCGCTCTACGCTTAAGCCTGGCGTGCCGTGCTCAACTAAAAAGCAAGATATCCCTTTGCCTTTAGCCGCATCCGAATCGGTAACCGCCCAAACAACATATACACCTGCGTATTCAGCACTGGTGATCCACATTTTGGCTCCATTGAGAACCCATTCATCACCGTCACGGCGAGCTCGAGTTTTCATTGAAGCTGGATCAGAACCTGCACCGGCTTCAGACAAGCAAAACGCCCCTGCGTGATATTCACCCGAACATAACTTGGGAAGGTAATGAAGTTTCTGTTCTTCGTTAGCGATAGCTTGAATGACTTCGCCCACCATGTTGGTAACTGAAGTGGTTACCGCTGTTGAAGCACATTCGCGAGCGATTTCGGTAATGGCCAAACTGAATGCAACTACGCCGGCTTCAGAACCACCGTATTCAGCGCGAACGTTTAAACCCATCAGGCCCAACTCCGCGAGCCCGTGTAGATTTTTTAGAAACAATGTTCGATCAGCTTCTGGATTGGCACCCGCATCTAACTGCGCTGCAATCGGGGCTAAGCTGTCACGCGCAAAGCGGCGCGCAGTATCCTGGATCAGTATGTGTTCTTCGTTGAGCATCATGCTAAGTCACCACAAAAATTAAATGCAGTCGCCATAATAACGGATACCGTGCTTTACAAAAAATTAGTTCTTCTGAAAACTTTCTTAACCGCTTGTTAACCTCTTTGACCACAGCACGCTTTAGCGTGTCTGTCTGTTTGAACTTGTTAGTGCTTTTTGTTGAGTCACATAATCATCTAAGAGCTGCCTAATCATCTTTTGGTACTGCATATCATGAGTTCTAGCTTGATCCTTAAAAAAGTTGATGCTCTCAGTGCTGAGAGAGATCGTGATTTTTGTGTTGCGATTACGAAGGGAGAGCTCTAGCGGTGTCGGAAGAAAATCCGAAACCATGTTCAACTCATTAAGCGGTTCATCACTATATTTTATTTTCTTGTTCATACAATTTTTTACCTTTTCGCCAGTAGCCTGCGCCGAAGATTCTTATGCGGTTGTGTCTATACGTGAACCGTACGGTCAAAATACCTTCAAAAGCTTGGTCATACCCAAAACAATAGAATCGTTTCTCATCACTACTATGACCGAGATCTTCAGCAATTATGCGGTTCTCGTCAAGAAATGCGAATTGGGCATCAGCAAATGAAACACCGTGCTTTATCTGGTTATCACCGTCCTTTGTGTTATCCCATTCAAAACTTGAATCGCTCATATAAAGATATTGCCATAAATATGGCTAAATAGCCATACTACAGCCACAGTAGCGCTAACTACCGCTTAACGGGATGATAACCACCGGTGTTCAAAATGATCGAACGCTTCTTCTGCTCGATTAAACGGCATAAGTAATTCAAGCGTCTTCAGCGTTGGTCGCACCATTTCGATATCGGTTTTTGCTCGAGACAAAGCCTCTTCCGGAGTAATCCAAAAGCAGTCCTTTAACTCCATATTGCAAGGCGTACCGTCCGCACCCTCTGGCACCACCGTCAGAAAAAAGTGGGTATCAAAACGAGCCGGAGCAAACGCGGGTGTTATTCGTCTACTCAAATAGGTTAGGCGGTCAAATGCAGGCGTTAGACCTTGCTCGCTTAAAAAGTCATTAAAGCTAAGTTGCTTGTCGTTAAGTTGCTGCCGCTGTATGTCGAACACACCCACTTCGCCACCAAGAAAACGCCCCTGCTTGTCATAAGCAAGCAGCAAACCAGACTCTTCAAAGGTTTCTCTAATAGCGGCTGCCCAATACGCAGTAGCCGAATGATCGCCTTCAAACTCTTGATTGTTGGCAAACTTTGCCATCGACGGATGCGATACTTCGACATCCAGCACACTATCTTCAGGATCAACCACGCCACCAGGAAACACATGCATACCCGAAAAGGCACCGCCCATACGGCGGCGCATAAGAAACACTTCTAAAGAAGCGCCTACATTGCGAAGCAAGCATAACGTTGATGCGGGCTTAGGTTGCTTGATCATAAAAATAATAGGCCAGGGCTGTTTTAGCTGGGGGGCAATAAGAATAGTAACTCAGTGGTGCTTTAGCCACAGAGAGTATAACCACTTGTTAGTAACAAGAAATCAATCATACAATTCTTGAACTGCTCGACGTGAACATCCGACCAGAATTGCCCAGTGGCACTCAAGACATTGATAAGGTCACTGCCATAGCCTTTCAATATGAATCTAATGTTTCAATACGCCTTCGGGCCCCTCTATATTCATTGCGCTCACTAAATAGTTAAGGTATTTATAAATAATCATGCTTATAGGTAAAGTTGAAACGTTATCAAGGTATCCCGTTAAATCGCTTTTAGGGGAATTTTTAGAGGCCGCCGATATCGACAAAAGAGGCGTTAGAGGAGACAGGCTCCACGCCATTTCTAACCAACAAGGAAAGTTCGGCAGCGGCAAAAACACTCGTCGCTTTAGAAAAATAGAGGGCCTTTTGCACTTGTCCGCTCAATTTAATAGCGACACCCTTTTAATAACATTTCCCAGCGGTGAATCGCACAATAGTGACCATCAGGATATTAATCAAAAACTATCGACTGAGCTCGGCCAAGCTGTGACGCTCACTAAAGAAACCGACGTACCTCATTTCGATGATGGCTCGGTACACATCATCACCAGTGCCGACCTAGAACAGCTCAAGCTTGAGCTACCTGAGTCTCAAATAGATATCCGAAGGTTTAGAGCCAATATTTTAATAGACACCGATAGCCTAAGTCGGGATCTTTTGGGTAAGACTTTGAGAATTCGTGAAACTGAATTGGCAATTGTTGAGGAAACAAGACGATGCAGAATGATTGGCTTGGCTCAGGCAGCGCTAAATAACGATCCAAAGATACTTGAGATGGTGGCCAAACAAAATAATCATAATTTTGGCGTTTACGCGACCGTAGTTCGTCCTGGGCTAATTAACGTTGGAGACAGTATTTCGATCGTATAGCCAGCCGTTAAGCGCAAATTTGCGCCATAGCAAAGCCTGTTGCATACTCAAATAGAACACTTGGACAGTGGGGTAAAAGGCAAGACCCCCAACTTGGTGCGTACTTGGTGCCAGTCACTACAAAAAAGTGACGTATTTGATTACACTAAATACTTAGGAAACGGTGATATGGACCAACTTATTAAGGGCTTAAGCCTTTGTCTATTTTTGATTACTTCAACCTCTAGTATGGCAATACAAGCAGCAACACCGAAAGCTATATTCATTATTGTTGATGGCATACCAGCGGATGTTATCGAAAAGGTGAACACCCCGAATCTCGATGCCATTGCCAGCGTTGGGGGTTACACACGAGCTTATACTGGCGGAGAAATTGGAGGGCAAACCGAGAGTCCGACCATATCTGCCGTCGGTTATATGAATCTTATTACTGGCACGTGGGCCAACAAACACAATGTTTGGAGCAATAAGGTAAGAAAGCCCGATTATCAATATTGGGACATTTTCCGCATTGCGCGTGCGCACAACCCGCAACTACACACCGCATTATTTTCGACCTGGGAAGACAACCGCACCAAGCTAATTGGCAATGGCTTACCACAAGCAGGCGGCAACAAACTTAGCTACGCGTTTGACGGCTTTGAAAATGATACCGACCGATTTCCACATGACGAGTATTACCGTTATATCGAGAAGATTGATGATCTTGTGGCTCAAGAAGCGGCCCGCTACATCACCGATAAAGGCCCCGATTTGTCTTGGGTGTATCTTGAGTACACTGACACCGTGGCACATGGCTACGGCGACAGCGATGAGTTTACTAGCGCGATTCAGAGAGCCGATGCTCGCGTGGGAAAAATTTGGAAAGCCATTTTGCAGCGTGAAAAAAACTTCGGTGAAGATTGGCTAGTAGTGATTACCACCGACCATGGTCGGGATTCCGAGACCGGCAAAGATCATGGCGGTCAAAGCCAACGCGAGCGCACCATTTGGGTCACCACTAATAGCCGAGACTTGAATACCAACTTTGGTGAAAGAACAGCAATCGTAGATATATTGCCATCCATCGCCACCCACATGCACATACCCATAAACGAGCCGATCAAGTCACAACTAGACGGTCGTTCATTCATTGGTGATTAGTCGGCATAGATTAGACTATCAACCCATGTAACAGATAATTTTTAGACGTCCCTTAAAAGCGGTTATTGAAAATGGGCTCTTACCCCCCCTTTTCTTCTTGGTTAAATCATCCATAACTTCGGCTCTATTTCTAATCAAGCGACTTTGTAGAAGTAGCAAGGTATAACTAGCCACACTCACTCAGGCTTTGAAGTGCCGAATTTTCGATCCTGCCGAATGTGACCAGCCTAGGCCTAGGTAGGCCTATTTTTTCTCATGGTGATGATGGTCATCGTCCCCAGTCACGTCTTCATGGTGGTGCTCATGTTCATTGCGATGCCCATCTTTACCATGATGATGTTCATGTTCGCTTGCATGACCATCATCACCATGATGGTGTTCATGTTCGCTTGCATGAGTATCGTCACCATGATGGTGTTCATGCTCTGTCATGTGACCATCATCAACGCCATGATGATGAGCGTGCTCACTGCCATGGGCGTGATCCTGGTGGTGGTGAGCTTCGTCTTTTACATGTTTGTCAGTACCGTGATGATGCGCGAATTCATCGGCATGCCCATCGTCACCATGATGGTGTTGATGTTCAGACTTATGACCATCAGTACCATGATGATGATTATGTAGTTTATTTTCAACTATGGGGTCCTGTGCGACAGCGATATGAGCCATGCCCAAATTGACGATCAAGACAATGCTTCCAACAGAATAGAATTTTGTCATTTTCGGTAACAGCAGCTTTAAAAGTTTGAGTGTTTTCATTAACGTTCCAAGTTTTTGGTCTAGCGGGATGCTTAGCTAGACAAGTGATTAAATTGCTCAATTAGTTTAGCAAAACGGATGCGCTGGCAAAAGCGAACAAGAATTAAATTAGACTTTTGAGGTTGGACGTATAGCTAACACCGCTTAGGGTGATGTTGAGACAGTGGGAAAATAGAATCTCCAAGAGAATAACCAAACCACAATTCTCAGTTTATTACATACCTCAAAACCCTGTTTTTGTTCAAAACATTCTAAAATGCGTAACCAACCTAGCGCATCAATTGCTTCGCAGAACTACTTCAACTCAACTGTATTAGCGTTGTAGCCAGGCAAAAACGACTCATTCGCTTTAGCCACTGTACCAAAAGCTCTGAACGCTAAGTTGCGCAGCACTGTGCTTTTAACGTGGTACAAACTGCCCATCTTAGAAGACACTCTTTGCACTTTACTCGTGCGTTCGAAGCGCGAGTTTTGATATAGGCGTAACGCATCTGGTAGAGATTCTTCCTGTTCAATCGCACGATCCAATATACGTCCGTCTTCGACGGCCATCGCCGCGCCCGACGCCATAAAGGGTAAGCTCGCATGAGCAGCGTCACCCAGCAAAGCAACTCTATTGGACACCCAGTTTTTGAGCGGCGCGTGATCGTATAGAGCCCATCGGTAACATTGATCTTTTTCCGCTGCATCAATAATCGCTTGTACCGTTGGGTGCCAACCCGCGAAGTCAGCCTTTAGCTCTGCCCACGGAGAATTACGTACCCAAGAGTCACCTGCCCACTGTTTATTCTGGTCTGCGCTTTCAACCACTCCCACCAAGTTAGCAAGCTGTTGGTTGCGTAAGTAATACAACACGGCGTGCTGGTTTGGTCCGACATAGTTAGCGACTATCTTGTCCATCCAGTCGTTAGGCAGATGTGATGTGGGCACTACTACTCGCCACGCCACATGCCCTGTGAACTTTGGAGTATTGGAGCCACATAATTGTTGGCGCACTTTAGAGCGGATTCCGTCTGCGCCTATTAATAGATCGCCTTCAAATTCTCGGCCATCGGTCAGACGTAGAACCACACCTGCTCCAGCCTCAACATCGTTACTGTCACCGTGTTCGGTATAGCGTTCAAATTGAGCATTTAGATGAATCGCGTCAGGTGCTCGCTCACGTAAAGCTTGTTCGAAAACCGTATGCATGTCTGCACGGTGCAGATGCCAGTAGGGTTCGCCGTACTTTTCTTGATACCCTTGACCTAGGGGCATGGTGGCAAGCGCACTACCTGTTTTACAATCGCGAAACTCGACACGCTCAGGCTGGACGGCCAGTGCTGCGGTGGCATCAAATAGACCTAGATGACGCAGTACGTGAACTGCGTTTGCGCCACTCTGAATGCCAGCCCCAACTGGAGCGAACACTTTACTCTGCTCAAATACCTGAACTTCGTGGCCTGCTTGTTGCAGGCACAATGCAGCGCTTAAACCACCTAAGCCGCCACCTACGATTAGTATTTTCAATGTATCTCCATGCAGACTTCCTCTTTACTCGGGAATGACTCCTGCGGCATACAGTCCAGCAATTTGCTCTGCATCAAGACCGAGATCTTGCAGGATCGCATCAGTATCTGCGCCTTCAGACTTGGGTGCTTTTGGCGTATCCAAAGAATGATTTGTAAATTTGGGTGCGGGCGCGGGTTGAACAACACCGTCTAGCTCAATATAGGTGCCGCGTGCTTTGTTGTGTGGATGATCTGGCGCTTCCTTAATATTCAAGACAGGCGCAAAACAAACTTCGGTGCCTTCCATTAGCTCGCACCACTCATCGCGCGTTTTAGTCTTAAACACTGCGTTGAGCTTATCGGCTTTGGCTTCCCAGCCCGCGGGATTGTTTTGATCCTTAAACTCTTCTGGGTCCATGCCTGTCATTTCCAACAGCAACGCATAGAACTGCGGCTCAATTGAACCAATCGCCACATGCTTGCCGTCGGCTGTGTCGTAACAACGGTAATAGTGCGATCCGCCATCAAGACCGTTAGACGCGCGGTTTGTCGACCAAAGGCCTAACTTATCAAAGGTATACACAATCGACATCAAGCTTGCTGTTCCGTCAGTAATTGCGGCATCGACCACATCGCCCTTACCGGTTTTTTGCGCCGCGTGTAATGCTGCCAAAACACCCATCACCAAAAACATACTGCCGCCCGCATAATCACCTATTAGATTCAGTGGCGGTATAGGTCGTTCACGCTCGCCAATTGCGGCTAAGCTTCCTGTGAGCGCAATGTAGTTCAAATCGTGACCTGCCACCTTAGATAACGGCCCAGTTTGGCCCCAGCCCGTCATACGTCCGTATACAAGCTTAGGGTTACGCGCATGGCACACTTCTGGACCAAAACCCAGCTTCTCGGCAACGCCTGGACGATAGGCTTCGACCAAAATATCGGCCTTATCGATCAGATCCAACAATACTTCTAGACCTTGCTCTGTTTTTAAATTCAGTGCTATGGACTTTTTCCCTCGACAATTGATATCTAATTGCGAAGGAAAACTAATACCGGATGGCTTACGCGCTCGTTCAACGGTAATAACTTCGGCGCCCATGTCGGCGAGCAACATCGTTGCATATGGCCCAGGACCAATGCCTTTTAGCTCAACAATTTTGATTCCTTCTAATGGTCCCATGTCATATTTCCTTGATAATTTGCATGCAACCTTAGTTGCGATTAACGATGTTGCTTTTAACTAGTGCTGCGTTAAATAGATTACTGTTCCTGCGTTAAGTTTGAATGCTTAGCCAGCATCGCTCAAGCGCACTTTAGCTATGGTGGTCATAGTTGCAGTAACTTGACCTTTTTCGTTGCGTAGCTCGGCGCTCAAAAAGGCAATACTGCGACCTAGTTTATCAACTCGGCCAATTGCATCGAACTTACCTGCGCGGCTGGCTTCTAGAAATAGAGTTTTAAATTCCAACGTCGATACGCTATTAATCTTCTCGTTAGCCGCGAATGCCGCGTGGGTAGACACCGCGTCTAACATTGCCGAGACAAAACCACCCTGAACAATATCACCGCTATGGCAGTAACTTTTTGAAATATCGAACTGCATAGAACAGGTCATTTTCTCGACGTCTACACCCACAATAGTGCAACCCATATCATCTAAAAATGAAGGTCTGAATCGGCTAAGGAGTTCAATAGTTTCGGCTTCGCTACGCATAATCATGCTCCAAGATTAAGTCTGAAAATTCCGAGGGAGGCTAGAAATGCCCATAAACAGTAGAGCGCGTTAGTTTAACTTGAGTAACGCGAACAACTCATCAACAGCCGGCGACACATCACCAAAAGGTACTTTAATAGTGTGCATACCCATCGCTTTAGCAGGCTTAAGATTAATACCTAAGTCATCTAAAAACACGCACTGCGATGGTTCTAAAGCCAACGCTTCGCACATCATCTCGTAAATACGCGGCTCTGGCTTACGTAAACCCGCTTTGGAGGATTCGATTACGTGATCGAACTGGCCAAATATTGCGTTCGCTGTATCAGCGTCTGCCGAATCACCGAGCATAGCTTTGCTGTCTAAATTCGGTAAGTTGTTAGTAATGCAACCCGTTTTAAGTCCAGCCTTTTTTACGGACGCCAACGCATCGATCATCACTGGCTTTAAACTAAGACTCAACAAAGACAATAACGTGTCTCCAGATACTTCATGACCCGCTGCCGCGGTTTCTGCTGCAAAGGCTTTATCGAACTCGCCTTGAGTCATTTCAGCGCGTTCAAACTTGGCCCAGGCATTGTGATCATGATTGGTTTTAATAACTCCGCCCAGAAATTTCTCGGGCAGATTATGCGCTTGTTCAAATTTAGCAAATTCTTCAACAGGTGAACTGGTGAACACGCCGCCAAAATCAAAAATTACTGCTTGGATTGCTTGCATAGTTAGTTCTTCAAAACGGACAAAGGAATGGAGGGGGAACTTATTTGTTTGGCGCGAGATTGATCTCGCCGACTACGTGCGGTCTGCGGCCTGTCGGCCCGCGCATTTCAAAGGGAATAGAGTCACCTTCTTGCTCATGCATCATCGTGACTTTTGCAGGCAGATAAACAGGCAACTTAAACGCTGCATTTATCTGCAGAGGTTGATTCCAGTTATCGTCCCACAAGTGCGCAATGCAGCGACTCTTGCTCCACATACCGTGGGCGATGTGTCTGCGAAAGCCCAGCATTTTGGCAGTTGCTGTATAGAGGTGAATAGGATTGAAGTCGCCTGACGCCTTCGCGTAGCGTCTGCCTCGATTACCTGGAATTCCCCAAGTTTCTACATGAGCGTATTCGCGGCCTTTTTGATGTTCGCGTTTTGCCGGCTTAGAGGTTCCTAACTTGCGCCGGATAAGGACCGTAGCAATTGCTTGCCAAACCTGCTCGCCTGCAACGCTAACACTGTTAACGAAATCAACTTCGTAGCCTGTTGGGGTTGTTCGCATAGGGCTAGTAGCTACATTAAAATCTAGCGCCTCGTCTTCAGTCAACACTCGTGTTTGTGAAATCTCATTGCGTAAATGCACAACACCAATGGGATTAAACGGAAACTCAGGTTCCAGCATCAGTTTAATCTGTAGTGCTGTAGACATGACCTGCGGAAACGTAATGGGCAGTTGGCCGTTTTCTCTAAAACCACAAACCTCTCTAAAGCGAGCCAATTGCTTGGCATTCGCGACCACACCGTTAACCTCAACACAGGAGGGAACGAGTTCGGGTGTATCGGTTTTCGTCTTGCTCACCAATCCCGCGCGCAACAGCATAAAGGCTGCATTAGGCAGCTTACTTAACGTGCACGTTTTTAACGCTTGGGAGCTTGGAGCTGAATTTTGCATGGCTACACGTCTGTTTTAAACAGCGTCTAAAACCTCAATATCTGGTGCGGCAGCAACCATGCTGACCAACACTTTATTGGCCTCAATAAAATAGTCGGTCTTGCTGTGGGCTTTCATGTCGTCCATCGAAGTATAGCGCTCTAATACTTTGTATTCCTGTGGATCACTTTTACTGCGATGCAAGGCATAAAACTCCGCACCTTTTTCATTCGCTAATACTTGCTCTGCCAACTTAGTGAACACAGCTTCGAACTCTGCATTCTTACCTTCCTGTACTTTAATTGTTGCGATTACGCCAAAAGCCATGCTGCACCTTTTATCTCGGATGATGTTAATGTTTATGTAGAAGACAGCCCTAGAGTATAGCGAAAAGAGTTTCTTTGCTTAAGCATCTGATGATGCTCGATATTGCTCAGGTAATAACGTCTGGGCTAGTGCGCCCAGTGTATTGCTTAATCATTGCAATATGTTCAGCCGCGTCAAGTACGCCCGCTAGCGCCTGCTGGGGATCACTGTCTAAATCAGTTTTGGAATATCGGTCGCAATACACTCTAAGCGTTGCACCAGAAGTACCTGTGCCTGATAACCTGAATACGATTCTGGCGCCCTCTTTAAACTGAATGCGTAAGCCTTGCTGCTGACTCTGGCTCTGGTCTACAGGATCGGTATAACTAAAGTCATCCGCGTTAGACACGGTTAGCCCAGCAAAGGATTGCCCAACCAGATCGCTTAGATTGTTGCGCAATCGGTCAATCAACATCTTAGCCGCAGCGGAATCTACACCTTCGTAATCGTGGCGAGTAAAATAGTCTCGACCAAAAGTCTGCCAATGCTGTGCAAGTATCTCACCCACTGATTGCTGCTTTACCGCAATTAAATTTAACCAGAACAGCACAGCCCACAAACCGTCTTTCTCTCGGACGTGGCTAGACCCAGTACCAAAACTTTCTTCTCCGCAGAGTGCAATCTTGCCAGCATCCATCAGGTTGCCAAAAAACTTCCAGCCTGTTGGAGTCTCGTACATGTCGATTCCCAGTTTAGCCGCAACGCGATCAAGAGCGGGACTCGTTGGCATTGATCGAGCAACTCCAGGCAATCCGTCGGCATACCCGGGCACTTGATCAGCTAATGCCGCCAATACAGCCAATGAATCGCAGGGATTGATATACACATTCTTGCCTAGCACCATATTGCGGTCGCCGTCGCCGTCTGATGCCGCTGCAAAATGTATTTTGGGGTCATTGTTTACTGTCTCGACTAATTCCTTGGCGTGTACGAGATTGGGGTCTGGGTGACCTCCACCGAAATCTTCGAGCGGGATTGCGTTGATAACGGTACCCTCGCCTGCTCCCAAACGACGTTCCAAAATATCGACTGCGTAAGGGCCCGTTACCGCATGCATAGCATCAAAACACATGGCAAACGAATCGTTTTTAAACAATCCAGAGATTGCGCTAAAGTCGAACAAAGTCTCCATCAGCTGCGCATAGTCAGATACCGGATCAATGACATCAATGGTCGTTCCGCGAATAGTAACGGACCCCAACTGATCAAGATCCAAGTCTTCCTGTTCAACACTTAAGTAGTGTTCAATGACTTGGGTGTACGCGTGTATTTTTGCAGTTACTGCTTCGCTGGCGGGTGCGCCGTTTGCACCATTATATTTAATTCCGAAGTCAGCGTTCGGACCAGCAGGGTTATGACTCGCCGACAATATGATGCCGCCAAACGTTTGATACTTTCGTATAACGCACGAAGCAGCAGGCGTCGATAAGATGCCGCCTTGCCCTACGACCAAGCGGGTAAAACCGTTTGCTATGGCAAGACGAATAATGGTTTGAATGGCGGTGCGATTAAAGTAACGACCATCACCACCAATAACCAAGGACTTGTCTGCGCAGCCTGCGTCTTTATGATCCCCTAAAGAACTGAATATCGACTGAACAAAGTTTTCTAAGTAACTGGGCTGCTCGAATTCTTTAACGCGTTTGCGTAAACCCGAAGTCCCCGGTTTTTGCCCATCAAAAGGAGTGGTCGCGTGTTTAATATTTTGCATTTGTTACTGCTAGGCGTCGCGCGCTCTGGTTACGGTTCTAGTCGAGAGAGTACTGTCTATTAATGGATTATAACGGTATGAGAGAAATTGTTTTGAGAAGCGCTGTAGCTAGGCGGATTGGCAATCGATGATACGGAGATTTGAGGAAATCGAACGAGTAAAAACGAGAACAAGATTGCTGCCCCGCCGGCAATTGGGTTTTGGTTGCCGGCGAAGCAGAGTATAAATTCAAAGAGATAACATCGTTGTTAGAAGATTTCGAACATGCAACTAGCTAACAACTACACCACCTCAATTGAATCAGGATTACGCATAAAGGCAGCGGCTAGAATGATCATCGCTAGCGGGAAGATAAAGAGAGTCATAAAGCTTAAGAAAAGCGAAACCTCAAATACTCCTTGAATGATAGCGATTACCGCAAATATCTTAAGTACTGAAGGCACCGGAACCGCGGCACGTAATAAGGCAATACCTAAGATGATATCTAAGATACCAAAAAGGATCATCGAGCCTGCGGCTATGGTCATTGCGGAACCTACCAAATAGCCTTCGTTGCTTGCAAGCGTATCCGCTGACATAGTGCTGGCGTATAGATCCAACACAAGAGTGCCAGTAAATATGGCGTTCAGTGCAATGATGATCCAGATTACGATATTCAAACTGCTGTAATTGAGCTGGTCGTTCAACAGGTGTATTAACTTAAAGTACACATACATCGTTAACAAGCCTAAGACTAAAAACAACACATCACTCAAATCTAGCGTTGAGATGTTGATAAACAATCCCGCCACCATATCGGCGCCTTCCATGCCAATGCCCATGGGCATTTGGCCAATCCAATAGATTGGAAAGAGTATCGCTACAGCCACGGCAGCCAAAGCAGGTAATAAATAATCAGTGTTTTTCATTAAAAATCTCCAAAGAGAATAACTGAGGCTATGCGTCGTCAGTTGGTTTAGGTTCGCCCACATACTCAAGAATGTCGCCAGGTTGGCAAGCCAACTCTTGGCATATTGCAGACAGAGTCGTAAAGCGAATAGCTTTAACTCGGCCCGTCTTGAGCAGTGAAAGGTTTGTCATTGAAATACCAATTCTCTGTGAAAGCTCTTTCAAAGAGATTTTGTTCTTGGCCATCTCGACATCTAGGTTTATTTGAATATCCATGCGCGCATCTTAATTGACAATTTTATCTAAATCAATAATTATTTTATTTTTATCATAAACTATTTAATGCTAAGTATGGTTTTGGCTAGTTCACAGAAGAGCTTGAGGATCGTAACTTGCCCTTGCAATGCGTCAGGAAACAATAAGAATGATCATCTAGGCGGTGTGGCACTATATGGTCACTAATATTGCCACTAATATGGGGTACTCATAAAGATCTATTGGGTTTGTTAGAGTCAACGCATTGAGAGACGATTAGAAATGGAGAGAAAACATGTTTGAATCTGTAATTGAGTTTTGGTTTAACGAGTTAGAGCCAAAAATGTGGTGGCAAAAATCTGATGACTTGGACGCAACAATTAACTCACGGTTTGGCGAACTATTAGTTCAAGCCGCGAAAGGTGAGCTATTCGGTTGGCGTGAGACCGCAAAAGGCGCTTTGGCAGAAGTAATAGTGCTTGACCAGTTCTCTCGCAATATCCATCGCGATACACGCAAAGCATTTGAATGCGATCCACTGGCATTGGCTCTGTCGCAATTTGCGATAAGTACCGGGGCTGATAAAGAGCTTTCTGTAGATGAGCGTAAATTTCTATACATGCCATTTATGCACAGTGAGTCAAAAGTGATTCATGCAGAAGCATTAAGGCTTTTCTCTGAGCTAGGCAGCCCACAGAACCTTGAATTTGAGCTCAAACATAAAGTAATCATCGATCGTTTTGGTCGCTACCCACATCGAAATAAAATACTGGGACGCGAGTCTACCGCCGAAGAAATCGACTTTTTGAAGCAAGATGGGTCTAGCTTTTAGCCAAGCTTTACCAGCAAGTTTTGGACCCAAACCATTTCACTCAAGTTCCGCCGTGCTTTAAGATGGTTATAACTCGCGCCTTATAAGACAGCTGTTTGCAGCATGTAGCTGGAGGTCGATGCAACTAAAACAACAATAAAATCAAACGGCGAAGTCAATTCTGCCCAATTGATTCGGAGGCTTTAATGTCAAAAGTAATCATGGTTCTATACGGTGGCGTCGCCTATTTCATTGGTGTCGTGGGCTTAGTCAGTATAATCGTTGTGCTTGCAGGCTTGATGCCTTGGGGATTTCTATCTTTAGCCAACATGGACATGAGCAGTGCGATTGCCTGGAACATTGCATTAGTGGCTGTATGGGGGATCATCCATTCAGTAATGGCACGCCCGTCGTTTAAGCAAAAACTTACACAGTTCATTCCCGAACCTGCAGAGCGGCCTACTTACGTTTTGATTGCAGGTATCACCAGTGTTGCCCTCGTAGGCTACTGGCAGCCGATCGAGGGAATCGTTTGGTCTATTCAAAACGACGCATTGGCTATGACGCTATGGGGCATCTTTGTATTCGGCTGGGCATTCCTGTTGCTAGCTACATTCGCGATTAACCATTTCGACTTGTTTGGTTTAAGGCAAGTCTACTATTACGCAAAAGGCGAAAATCGGCCACCACTCGCTTTTGTCAAACGAATGATGTACGCCCATATTCGACACCCAATTCAGACCGGTGTGTTAATTGGAGTGTGGGCAACGCCCACAATGTCTAATACGCAAGTTATTCTAAGCGTAGGTTTTACGGCGTATATTTTTGTTGGTCTTTGGTTTGAAGAGCGAGACTTAATCGCTGCTCACGGCGAAGAGTATCTAAGCTATAAGGCCGAAACGGGTATGGTACTGCCACGAATTAAATAACAGCCCAGCACGCCTCAGCGAGTAGCTCGCATTGGTTGGGCTATTTGTTGGACTAGGCAAATCTTCAGCAGACCAAATACTATAAAAAGTATTTTTTCCGCTGATATTTCTATACTTGCTCCTGGTGCATTCATACTAGTGGCCATCATTACTTCGGTAAAGATCTGCGCAAATGGGTAGACCATCAACGCTATACCACCGCCAATTCCTAAACGAGCTCGTCCTGGTCTAGCCAGAAAACTAGCGAACAGCAGAAAGGACAAAGCCAAAACACCATTGGATATCCATAACCAGGCGCTTGCTTGCTTAATTTGCGCGAGAGTAAACTCTAATGCGTGCTCATGGTGTTGGGTCAGTTCGTCTGAATATGAATCGGGGTACAACACTCCCCACAGAGGGTAGGCTATAAGTACTACTGCACTTATAATCAAAACACTTCGGGTCGCTAGTCTCATTGCGGCTCGTCCTTAAATTAATGTTGCGTCGAGTATACTGGACGTTTCGTTGACTCGTACAGTCGAGGTTTAATTTATGTCACGCAACAAAGCGCACGGCGACCCTGTTAGCACTCTAAATGTGTTGGTGTAGAATTCTCTATTCGCAAACTTTTCATAATCATTAAGCGCATTAAGCAATGCTTCAACCGAAACCCGATTTGACTCGCACAAGTTACAAAACCAACGCTAATACCTTTTTAGCCCAGTTCTCACGTTTAGGCATCGTTTGCTTGTGCTTGGCATTTCAAGCTTGCAGTAACAATGGCGAAGGCGAACAGCTTTGCTCTGCGTCCCTCGCAGAGCAGGATGAGTATGTCACGATCCCGCAAGGCGACTTCATAATGTCTGCCTTACCAATGTATACAGAAGAAGGTTCTCCTTCACGAGTCACGGTTCAGACATTTGAAATTCAAGCGACCGAGGTCAGCAATTCTCAATTTGGCGAATTCGTTACTGCGACTTCGTATGTTACCGACGCAGAGAGATCGCGCCAAGTTGCAGAGGAAGAAGGCTCCGCAGTGTTTGCCAGCAGTTCGGCTGATGTGACGATGGACGATGAATCGACCATTGATCAGTGGTCCCTAGTAAAAGGGGCTACATGGCGAAAGCCTTTAGGATCAAACCATGCCTTTACCGCCAACCCAGACCACCCAACAGTTCACGTATCACTAAGAGATGCGCGAGCCTACGCGCAATGGGCTGGGGGTCGTTTACCAACAGAGCTGGAATGGGAGTATGCGGCCAGTTTAGGTCTGCCCGACACTAGCCGCGCAGACTCTGGAGCTTATGACACTAAGGGAGATCCGATAGCGAATACTTGGCAAGGCGTTTTCCCGATTATTGATTCAGGTAAAGACGGCTTTAAGGGCTCGTCACCTGTGGGATGTTTTCCTCCGAGTAAAATTGGGCTGTATGACATGATTGGTAACGTGTGGGAATGGACCGATACCCCGAGTAGCCAAACAACACACCTGATTAAAGGCGGATCATTTTTGTGCGCCAACAACTTTTGTAAACGTTACCGTGCTGCGGCACGACAAAGCCAGGATATTGACTTCTCAACCAACCATATTGGTTTTAGGCTGGTGCGAGCGACAGACTCCAGTCTCTAGCTTTATAAACCGAGAAGCAAACGCTTATCAGTTAACACCTAGAGGGGCGTGTAAACATACTCGTCCCCTTCTTCAAACGATTCGTCGATCGTTTTATCAATAAGTACAGGCGCCTGTACTGTTGCTGGAAACAAGGGTTTACGCGCACTTGCATTATATTGATCAAGCAACGCTTGCAGCTCTGAAACTATATCGGGTCGTAGTTCAGCAAGATTGTTTTTCTCAGTAGGATCTACGTTCAAATCATATAACCACATTTTTTGCCCGTCCGTACGGCGGTCATTAAGTTGTAGCTTCCAATTTTTATGGCGTACAACTTGAGAATGATCAATAACCCAAAACAAAGTATCTCTAGACCATACCTCTGCACTGCTTTGCGTTCCTGTTTGCCCATCGACACTGAGTAACGGCAGCACGCTTTTTCCGTCGATTTCTATGTTGTCTGGCACCTGAGTTTGAGCGGCCGCAAGCAGGGTCGGCATTATATCAATGTGGGCTACTGGTGTTTCGACTTGTGTTCCGGCGGTTAGCTTAGCAGGCCACTTCATGAACATCGGAACCCGTATACCACCCTCAAATGAGGTAGCCTTCCACCCCCTAAATGGCTGGTTGATCTCGGGCAATCCAATATAGCCAGGCCCACCATTATCACTAGTAAACATTATTATGGTGTTGTCGCTTAAACCCTGCTCTTCGAGCGATTCGGTGATGCGACCAACGCTGCGATCCAACGCTCGAATCATCGCGGCGTACACTCTCAGGCGGTGTGGCTTTATATCGCCAACGGCAAGATAGTCTTCGCGTGTTGCTTGTAAGGGCGTATGGATACCCCAATGAGCTAAATACAGAAAAAACGGTCTGTTCTTATTTTTCTCAATGACCCGAATTGATTCGTCGGTCCAATAGTCAGTTAAGTAACCGCCAGGCACAAAACTCTCTCCATCTGGGTCATTAAAGCTGGCGGCATAACGCATTCGCGCCCATAAAAAAGCATCAATGGGATCAAAGTCCATCGTGGCGTTCACAACATTTGGGCTGTCCTCATTTAGATACAAACCACTTTGCATGAGTAAACTGTCCTCAAAACCTTGGTGGTTGGGCGCCATACCATTGTTACGGCCTAGATGCCACTTACCAATATGTGCTGTGTAGTAGCCTCTGTCTTTTAAAATTTCTGCCACCGTCACCTCTTCGGCTGGCAAACCTTGGTTTTCAAAAAGAGGTTTTGTCGCAGCCAACTCGGCATCAAACTCCGCAGGAGGCATTCCTGTTCCTGACGCGTTCAAAATACCGGTAATTAGTTTCCCCATCCCATCTGGCGTTGGTGTGAACGCTAGGCCCGTTCGACTGGGGTACCGGCCAGTCATCAACATGCCTCGCGATATCGCGCAGGTATTGGCGCCCGAATAGGACTGCCGAAACACTACACCATCGTTCGCAAGCTGATCGATATTGGGTGTTTGTATACGGCCGCCCGCCACACCGCCACCAAACGTAGAGATGTCGTTAAAGCCAAGGTCATCGGCTACGATTAAGATAATGTTGGGCGGCCTTTCGTTGCTCGGTGTCTCGGCTTCTACCGGCCCCTGCCCCCAAGGCACTAGGTGAAACGGCTTGATATCCGCGTATTGCCGATCCGTTTTAAAACTAACCAAAGCAAGTAATATATCTGTGCGCTTGTACCACGCGGTTGCACCCGCAAGCGCAATAATAACTAAGCCAATGACTAGATTCTTTTTCACCTTTTAAGCCTCTTTAATGTAATGGTACTGAGTCAACCTACTGTTGAATAATCAACGAGTCGCAACCCGTACCCGCTAATATAACGTTTACGCGCTCCTTATCACTACTTGCAAGAGCGTGATACTGCTGATTAATCCAATGCAAACATTTACCCTGATAGGCGAATGTCTGTTGCCGCCACTGAGCACCATCAATGTTAGTTTCCCATTCTTTCTGTCCCGACTCTAATGCCTTTGCGTTCGCAAGTAGAGCGGGCGCATAGACGCGACCCACTTCCTTTAATATCTCACTCAGTGTGCCTGGGATAGAATCAATGTCATTCCAGTGATCGGGCCTAACCTCTAAGCCACTTAGATCATCCGCCATCAGGCTCCATGCAACCGTCCGCGGTGATAGCTCGTGCGCTATTTTTCTTGGAGTGGGGTCAAAACCAATGAGCTGAGACAGCTGTCCGTATAAGGCGAAATCAGCCGCACCTGGTCTATTTCCTAATAAGAATAGCTGCTGTTCAAAATGCGCTTCGAGCGCTTTGAGAAAACGCTTATAACTTGCGTCGATAATGGGCGCCGTGACGTCATTAGAACCCACCACATAGAGCCGCTCAATCTGACGTTTGCTGAAAAATTCTTTGGCGTGCGCATGCTTGGCAACATCCATACTTGGGTCAATGCAAAACGGTAAGAGTGTGCCCGCATTATCGGCATCACTCCTAAAGTGCCACCGATAGTGAAACATGTACTTAGTGCACCACTCATCGGCAAAGTCTTCTAGCAAGTAGTCTATAAATGCGAGAACAGGATTGATTGGAATGACAGAACGCGGCTCATACATGCTTTCGAGTGTACGAATGATCGGTGTCGAATCGACTACAGCTTGAGGAAGACCTTGCGCATCGTCAAAAATAAAGGTGGGCAACAATGCGACCTTTGGCGCAGCCATTCCACGCGTTTCTAAAACATCGGCAGGGTTTGCCCAGACAATCGAGTACGGAATCTGTCGGTAACGAAGTAGAGCAACCATCTTCTTGGTGTATGGCGAAGGCGTATTACCTATCAGAGTTATTCGTTTCTGCGACGTCATCATTATCTCTCTGTTGTGTAGATGGCAAACAGGATTAACTATTTACCCGTAAAACGTGGAGCTCGACGTTCTTTTCTAGCCATCATCGCTTCAGCAAAATCGGCAGACTTAAATAAATTGCCTAAGGCTTCATTTTCGCGATCAAGAGCGTTAGCGATCTCGTCAACCATTGGCGCGCGCAATAGTCTTTTCATAGCACTAATGGATCGCGGTGCTCCCCTTGGCGGAACAAGCTCTAGAGCTTTTTTGTAGGTATACGGCAACAATTCATCATGCGGCACTACCGCATTCGTCAGATGTAAGTCACGCGCCGTTTGCGCATCAATTCGTTCTGCGAAAAACATAATCTCTTTGGTTTTTTGCATCCCTAACAGTCGAGGCAAAAGAAAAGAAGATGCCAGTTCTGCAGATATCCCCAGTTTGGCAAAGGGCAGTTGAAACCACGCGTGCTCAGACATATAGATTTGGTCTGCACCCGCTAAGACAAAGGTTACAGCGCCACCAATAGCCAAGCCGTTTACCGCTGCAAGAATAGGTTTATCGCACATAAATATTTTCATGGTTGTGCGCTTTTGTGCAATATCACTTTGATCTAGTTCGGCTACTATTTTTGGTGAAAGCCCTTCATACGCATCCGGACTAAAGTAGCCACCACTACTAAACGCTTGCTTGCTTGGGGCTTCGATGTTCGGATCATTTGCACCCGTCATGATCATTGCGAATGCTGTATCGTCTTTTTCAAAGGCGTCGATTGCCAAATAAATCTCATAGAAGGTGTACATGCTTAATGCATGTTTTCTGGCTGGCGTATTAAAGGTAAGCGTAACGATACCGGCTTGGTCGCGGTCGTAGATGATTTCTCTAAACTCTGAAGTATTCATATTTATAAAATGTGTGTGTTTATAAGAACCGTTATAAGCCCTTTTTAACTTTAATGATCTCGTTAGAGCCTGCTGGCATCGAAAACAAAACGCCATCCTGCCCTATCGTGTAATTCGGGAATACCTCCTCAGCTCCATTCAGAAACAACGAGTCTTGCCCGGGCAAAACCAGAGGAGGCATGATGTGGTAGTACAAGAGATGCCCGACTTCAGCATCCTTGGCAATCTGCGCAGCTTCGATAGGCGAAGCATGATAATCAATAATGTCGGCCGTTACCTTAGCCACAACCCTATTGCCCATTTTCACAGCGGCCGCATTCATCATGTTGACCAGGTTTGGTGCCAACGCTTCATGTACCAGTAAATCGATGCCTTGTGAATGTTGACGAACGCTTTCAGAAGCAACCGTGTCACCACTGATCAGCGTAGTGCGGCCCTTATAAGTGAAGCGGTAAGCAACCGCCGGCTCAACGGGAGAGTGGTCTACCGCCAGCACTTCTATTTTAAGTTCATCGTTGTCTAACAGTGGCATCATTCTTTTGCCTTCAGGCATCGCAAACTCATTCGCGATCATGCCTTTGCCTGAGAGTGGCGCAGCCGTATCGCCGTGATGGTCATGCCGATAGACAGTATCCAGCGAGTAAGCCAAATTAAAACCGTCAACTACCTTTTGTACTCCTGTTGGTCCATACACGGGTAAAGCTGCAGTGTTACCCGCACTCACCCATCGGATAGTTGCCAGCTCGCCCAAGCCATCTATATGGTCGGAGTGAAAATGGCTAAGAAAAACGGCTTCGATGCTTCCAGCAGGTATCCCCATCCGACCCAGATTACGCAAACCGTCTGTTCCGGCATCAACGATAAATAGTCTTTGCCCCGCGATTACAGCGACGCAGGGACCTGAAGCATTAGGCGCAGGTAAAGGCCCGCCCGCACCACACAGCGCGACATGTAAGCCATCAGTCAACTCAGACATAACGTTGGTTGCTATTCGTGACTCAATACCTTTAGACATGATGGCCGTGAGAATTGGCTTCTTCATAGAGACGCCAACTATTAGCAAAATAGTAACCAGCCCCAGACCTATAATTCCTGTTCTTTTCATCGGACTATTATTGCTTTCGCGCTTTTAAGTGTTCTTGGATTTTTCTTGAGACTAACCACAATCGGTCTTGCCCCCAGAGAGCGAGTAAAGAGCTACCCTCTTCATCGAGAAGTCTATAACTAGGCACTCCCCACAAACCCATGTCGTACATTGCCTTGCGATTAGTTTCGAGTTCTTCTTGCCAACCTGTGTTCCCAACAATTTGCTTCGCGTGCTGCCAGTCTAGCCCAGCCCTCTCTACCGCTATTTTCATACCCTTGTCGTTATTCATGTTCACGGCATCAACCCATGCGCACTTTAAGAACGATGATATAAATTCGACCAACTTACCTTGCTCTCGGGCATAGCCAAACAACGAATACGCTCGCCGTGCTGGTTCTCCGATTGGGTCTGCACACGGCCCGAACTGCACACCCGCAGCACGGCCTTCTCGGCCTGTATCAAACAAGATGTACTTTCCTTTTTCTCGAGTCATAGGTGCGCCTCTCATTACCATTGGCAATATGGGACGGACACTTAAATTAATGCCAAGCGCTCTGGCCATCGACACAGTTTGGTCAAAGCCTATGGCCGTGTAAGGGCTGCGCAATGAAGGATAAATCTCCAACGTTAAACGACCATCATCAACTAGCGGGCCTAGCTCGATCATTGGTCGCGGTATTATTGGCGGTTGGCCTGATTCAGAATCAAGCCCCAGTTCCATGAGTCTAAGCTCTAAGTGGCATAGCCGATCAACGCCCCAATACCATTCGCCGCCGTAATAGAGCATGGCGCCTGAGTAGTGCTTTAAATCTGCGCGTCGGGCATTTCCTTTTGCAACAGCCTGCTGAGTCTGTGACGTGTCGCACACACCTAGCGTCTTTTCTAAACTGAGAAGGTGTTGTTTGCTACCGCCCCATAATGCTGCACTAATCTTGGCCACGCTCTCAACAAACTGTGTATCGTCCAGCGAAGCCAAAATATTGCTTGCCTGCTGAACCAGATCAAGACCTAAAGGCGCTTCATGTTCAGCAAACTCTAGTCCATAGTGTGGCGCGATTTGGTACGAATCGTATCGCGACAACTTCAACAACAGGTCTGGCTCGGGCGCGTTTGCATCCATAACGCCACTCACGAGGTGGCACGCTAACTCAACTTTATAACGTTTAGAAAACCGCTCTAAAATCTGCGCAGTTAAGTGGCTATAGCCGTCTTCTACTTGGTGGAAGTATTCAACAAGGTGTGGCTCATTTGATTTGGCACGCTTTGCTTCAAATTTCTGACGTTGCGTATTTAGGCGAGATTCGCTCGACATCGTCGTCATTAACTTAGAGGTTATCCAGCGTCGTAACCAACTTGGATCCATGGTCGACGCACCGCCTTGCTCCTTAAATTCCTGGGTCACGATACATCCTCCATATAAGTTATTACTGGCCGCATAGACTTGTAGAGCCAACGCCCACAGAACTATGAATTCTTGATTAGATCCTCAACCACAGAAGGATCCGCCAAGGTGCTGGTGTCGCCCATATTGCTGGTATCTTTCTCGGCAATCTTGCGCAAAATCCTGCGCATGATTTTCCCAGAACGCGTTTTAGGTAGGCCCGGCGCCCAATGTATAACATCTGGTGTTGCTACTGGACCGATCTCGGTTCGCACATGTTTTATCAGTTCGGCCTTAAGAGCATCGTTGTAGTCCTCGCCCGCCATTAGAGTCACGTAAGCGTAAATGCCCTGCCCTTTAATATCATGCGGGTAACCTACGACCGCCGCTTCGGCAACGCTGTGGTGTAGCACTAACGCGCTCTCAACTTCAGCCGTGCCCATACGATGGCCCGAGACATTAATCACATCGTCTACGCGGCCGGTAATCCAGTAGTAGCCGTCCTCATCACGACGACATCCGTCACCGGTAAAGTAGTAACCAGGGTACATCGAAAAGTACGCATCATAGAATCGTTTAGGATCGCCGTAAACTCCGCGCATTTGACCAGGCCATGAACGCGCGATTGCCAAGTTGCCTGAAGCAGCGCCCTCTAACACTTCGCCTTGATCGTCTAACAGAATAAGCTCTACGCCAAAGAAGGGTAGCGAAGCCGAACCCGGCTTTGCATCAACAGCTCCAGGCAAAGGCACAATCATTACGCCACCTGTTTCGGTCTGCCACCATGTGTCAACAATAGGACAGCAGCCATGACCAACCTTATGGTAATACCACTCCCATGCTTCTGGATTAATCGGCTCGCCGACCGAGCCCAATATACGCAATGATTTACGACTGGTGGTTTGTAAGAACTCATCGCCCGCGCCCATTAACGACCGTAGAGCCGTTGGCGCAGTATAAAAAATATTAACTTGGTGCTTATCAACCACTTGCCAAAAACGACTCGCGTCAGGGTAAGTTGGTACCCCTTCAAACACCAGAGTAGTTGCTCCATTAGCCAATGGCCCATAGAGCAAATAACTATGCCCCGTAACCCAACCCACATCCGCTGTACACCAAAAGACCTCGCCTTCTTGGTAATCAAAAACGTATTTAAACGTCATCGCCACGTGTAACAAATAACCCGCCGTGGTGTGCAATACGCCTTTAGGCGTACCGGTTGATCCCGATGTATACAAAATAAATAATGGGTCTTCGGCTTCCATCACCTCGGGCTCAGACACCTTAGCTTGCTGGTCCACGAGATCGCTGTACCAAACGTCGCGGCCATCGTTCCAACCTACCTCGTTGCCCGTTACTTTGCAGACTAATATTTTTTCTACAGACGGCGTATCTTTACACGCCGCATCAACGTTGGCTTTAAGAGGAATCGGCTTTTGCCCACGCAAGCCTTCGTCGGCTGTAATCACAACTTTGCAAGACGAGTCGTTGATCCGCCCCCGTAACGCTTCAGGTGAAAAACCACCAAATACAACAGAGTGAATAGCGCCAATTCGAGCGCACGCCAACATTGCATAGGTGGCTTCTGGGATCATAGGCATGTAAAGACAAACTCTATCGCCTTTCTCCACGCCTATTTCACGAAGTGCGTTAGCTAGCTGACAAACCTTATCGTGCAATTCTTGGTAAGAGATGCGTTGTGAAACTTCAGGGTCATCGCCCTCCCAAATAAGAGCGGTTTGATCGGCTCGCGTGTCTAAATGTCGGTCAATACAGTTATAGGCCAAATTGAGTTGGCCGCCTTCGAACCATGCAATTTCTGCTTTGTGGTAGTCCTGGCGACTTACTGTGTCCCAAGGCTTATACCAATCCAACATAGTATTGGCTTGCTCACCCCAAAATGCGTCAGGGTCTTCGATAGAGCGCCGATACATTTCTTCGTATTGCGACTTATTAACATGCGCCGTAGCAGCAATAGACGGTTTGACTGGATACACTTTTACTTCTGACATGAGGTCCTCACTTACTGCATTTAGGGTCTTAGAACGATTTATTAAAAGACGTTTGATACTGACTAAACGCCATAGACGTCTCAGCATAATACTTTACATTATTGGCCTGCAATACGATCATCATTTGGGTATATTCGTCGAGCACTAACGTCGTATCCAACTCCCACGAGGAGGTATCAGCATTAAACGACATGGACGTTGGCTCACTGAGTGACGTGTTGTCTATTCGAGAAAAGCCCACAGTGACTTTTTGAACTGCGTGCTCTGACTCCACGATAAGCCGCCCAACACCTTTACGCTCTTCAACTCGAACCTGAGCACTAAACTCATTGTTCTTTAGATCACAGCGCCCGCTTGTATAGCGACAGTTGGATTGCGCCACTAAGGGATAACTAGATCCCGCGCGTGCTGCATGCGGTTTTTCTTTCACCAACAGATCAACACTGTAATAGCTCACTACAGCCAAAATAGGCGCAACGATAAGCGCTGTCACCACATGTTTATTGCTAAAAAAACTCATGCAGCCTGAATGAACATTGCTAATGGCCTGTGGCGGCGCCCGCACTAAAAGGCGAACGCACGTTATCAACCAGCTGTTGGATCTCAATGGGCGGTTCGGCCGTAAATCTACACACCAGCATAGCTACGATAAAATTCACCATTGCACCCACAGCGCCGAAGGCATTGGGCTCAATGCCAAAGAACCAATTTGGGCTCATATTGCCTAAGAACGATGTACTTTGGACAAACATGATTCCGGTATGCTGGAACACATACAACAGCGTTACGCTTATGCCCGACAACATCCCCGCGACAGCCCCCGCTGTGTTCATACGCTTATAGAATATGCCCAGCATTAGAGCAGGAAACAGCGACGAGGCCGCTAATCCAAAGGCCAATGCGACAGTCCCTGCTGCGAAGTCAGGGGGGTTAAAACCTAGATATCCCGCAAACAGCACAGTAAAAGCCATCGCTATTCTTGATGCGTTCAATTCCCCGCGCTCGGTAATTTTAGGCATAAACACACTTTTTAATAGATCATGAGAAATAGCCGAAGAGATCGCCAGCAATAATCCCGCGGCGGTAGACAACGCAGCCGCTAAACCACCTGCGGCAACTAACGCAATTACCCAGTTGGGTAACTTCGCGATTTCTGGGTTCGCCAACACCAATATGTCGTTATCGATTTTCACCATCTCGTTGGTGATTGGGTCGGCGCTGTATTGAATCCGGCCATCGCCATTCTTGTCTTCAAATTCGAGTAAACCTGTGCTTTCCCAGTTTTTAAACCACTGAGGCCGCTGGTCATATTGCAAATAATTGCCCGCCGTAGGCTCTATTGTGCTCATAAGGTTAAGTCGAGCCATACCGGCAACCGCTGGAGCTGTGGTGTAAAGAATGGCAATAAAGACTAAAGCCCAACCGGCTGATTGGCGCGCGGCCTTAACGCTTGGAACTGTGAAAAACCGAATAATGACGTGCGGCAAACCCGCCGTGCCAATCATTAGGCTTAGCGTGTAGAAAAACATATTTAGGGTGCTGCCACGAGTCGACGTTGTGTACTCGCTAAAGCCGAGCTCCATAACAACTTGATTTAGCTTGTCGAGCACATAGGTGCCGTCGGAGATAAGAGTGCTGCCTAAACCCAATTGTGGAATAGGATTACCTGTGAGTGATAGCGAAATAAAAACAGCCGGAATCGTATATGCAAAAATCAAAACCACGTACTGGGCTATTTGCGTATAGGTAATACCTTTCATCCCTCCTAACACAGAGTAGAAAAAGACGATGACCATACCGATACCCAAACCAGTATCGTAAGATGTTTCCAGAAAGCGACTAAAGGCTACGCCAATGCCTTTCATCTGACCAATCACGTAAGTGATCGACGCTATGATCAAGCATATAACGGCCACTATCCTTGCCACATTGGAGTAATAGCGGTCGCCAATAAACTCGGGCACCGTAAACTTGCCGTACTTGCGCAGGTAAGGTGCTAAACACATAGCCAGCAACACATATCCGCCTGTCCAGCCTAATAGGAATACCGAGCCGCCATAACCTTGATAAGAGAAGCCGATTAAACCTGCCATGGAGATGAACGACGCCGCAGACATCCAATCTGCCGCAGTCGCCATGCCGTTTGCCACAGGGTGTACACCACCACCGGCAACATAAAAATCTTGGGTAGAACCTGCTCGCGCCCAAAAGGCTATGCCTATATAGACGGCGAAGGTAAAACCAACAACTAAGTAAGACAGAGTTTGGAGTTCCATAATTAACCCTCTCTCTCTTGCAGTCGCCGTTCGTCCAATTGTTGTTCATCCAATTGACGTTGATCAAAGTGATCATCAAGATCACTCATCTTCTTTGCGTAATAGAAGATGATCGCCACAAACAAATAGATTGAGCCTTGTTGCGCAATCCAAAAGCCTAAAGGGTATCCGCCTAGTCTAAATTGGTTGAAAAAGTCTACAAAGACAATGCCGCCAAAAAAGGGAACGACAAACCAGATCGCCAGTAACTTTAGAATCAATCTAATGTTTGCGCTCCAGTATTCTGCTGCGTTGCTCTTCATGTTTTTTCTCCTTATCCAACCAACTCTAAAGATAGCCATTTCTATATGCTGGCTTATTCTTATTCTGCGTAAATATTATATCTAGGTTCTAAATTTAGCCTTTACTAAATCGCGTGTCTAATACCTTTCCTAACACCGTGTCCAAGACCACGTCTAATACCCTGTATCGAAGTCTATAAACAGATTTGCGGTAAGACGACCTGCGGTTGGGTCATTATTTATGTCACGCGCTGGATCAACCAAACCTGAATGTAACAAACACCCTGGATACAATACTAAGCGATTTTGTTGATAGGGAACCTCAAAAATTAACTCAAAGTGATCCGTAGAGGCATTAATATATTCTGCGGGCGGCATACCATATTCTGCTACATGCGCTTTCGCCGCTCCAATATAAGCACTGGTTCGGTGTTCTGTAATGCGCTCGAAGCCTGTAGGTCTATGCCTAAAAATGCCTGTACCTGCAAACTCACCTGGGCTTAAGTAATGAACCGACGCAAAATAGAATGGTCGATTAGAATCGTAGTGCGGCAACCTCTGTAGAAGCGAAAGTTCATCTGGTGATTGTGTTAACAAGGAATACAATTCAAAAATGACCTTTGGCTTGAACCTGTCTGGGATTCGATACACGTCACGAAGCGTTGGAATCAATTCTTTTAACACAGCGTTCGAGTACACGTTAAGTAATACGGCGCGAACTCCAGGATAACCAGCGCCTAGGTCATGCTCGAAGCTGTCATGCGCGCAACCTTGCTCGCGCAGGCGCTCAACCTCACCAACTAGATCATCAATAATCAGCACAGGGGTGTTTTCATTACCTACGCGCTGAATATCAAGCTTAGGCGGAGTGTTTATTTTGATCGTAGACATAATCAGTCTTTATGGACGTTGACTTACTTTAGCACCAGAGCATTTATACTTATTAGTGTTGTCGCAACACCTGCTAACGCCTTTCAATTCTTAAAAAGGTTACGACTTTTGCATTTTAACATGCTAAGTTTTGTACGCTGAGGCATTAGATAAACACAATTATGAGGCTCCCACAATGAAACTGTCTGTAAACGGAACAATTCACGAAGTAGATGTTGACCCCAACATGCCGCTTCTATGGGTTCTGCGCGATGAATTAAATATTCACGGCCCCAAATTTGGATGCGGTATCGCTATGTGTGGAGCTTGCACTGTTCATTTAGATGGCAACCCGATCAGATCATGCTCTTTCCCCGTCTCTGCTGTTAAAGGAGAGATCACCACTATTGAAGGTGTCGGCACTCCGGATGCGATGAGTATCGTTCAACAAGCCTGGGTAGATCATCAAGTAGCCCAATGTGGTTATTGTCAGTCTGGACAAATAATGTCGGCAACCGCCTTACTTGAGAAAAACCCTTCGCCGACAGATGATGAGATAGATGCTGCCATGTCTGGCAATCTTTGTCGTTGTGGTACTTATCCGCGAATTCGATCGGCGATTAAATCGGCCTCGGCTTCGTTGCAAGCCCCTGCTATTAAAGCAACCGAGATTAACCTAAACAGCACGCAAGACGATACAACTAAAGCGCCAGTCGCTGAGGAGGCTTAATATGGGTAAATTAGGGACTATTACGCGTCGCACTTTTTTAATCAGCGCTGTCGCAATTACGGGTGGTGTGGTATTTGGCTATTGGAAATACAAGCAACCACATGGCAATCCACTATTAAAAGACATTGATGAGGGCGCCGGTGCCTTAACACCATATGTGCTCATTGATCAGAACGGAATCAGCATAGTTGCGCCTCGCGCAGAGATGGGCCAAGGCATACACACAACGCTTGCAGCAATGGTGGCCGAAGAACTAGATGTTACGCTCGAACAAGTCAATGTATTACATGGACCTGCATCTAAAGCGTATTTCAATGCCGTTTTCATGGAAGACGGTTTACCGTTTGCCTCGCTAGACGAAAGTGGTTTGGCCGAAGGTGCACGAAGCTTTACTGAAATACCCGCAAAATTAATAGGCATGCAGTTAACCGGAGGCTCAACCTCAACCTATGATCATTACGACAAGATGAGAACCGCTGGTGCGGCAGCACGCGAATCCTTGTTGCAAGCGGCTGCGAATAAAACGGGGATAGACGTAGGTTCATTATCGACGTCTAACGGTAAGGTTATTACGCCTGAAGGAAAGGAGCTGACCTACAACGAACTTGCGTCCGCCGCGGCAGAAATTGAACCAAGCGCCGAACCGGCTTTAAAACCTCGTTCTGAATGGAAACTGTTGGGTAAGTCACAAGATCGCGTTGATATAATTCCTAAATCAACTGGTACGGCCGAATTTGGGGTAGACATCGACTTGCCGAACATGCTGTATGCCACAGTTAAGGTAAACCCAAACCTGCTTAACCCAATGAACTCATTCGATGCCAGCAAAGCTGAGTCCATGCGCGGTGTTAAGAAGATCATTGAGATAGAAAACGGAATAGCCGTTGTCGCCACTAATTCTTGGTATGCCTTTCAAGCGATCAAAGCGATTGAATGCGATTGGGTACCTGCCAACTATCCAGTATCAACAGATGGACTACGCCAATTGGTCGTCGATAGCTTTGAGGGCTGGTCAAATTCTAAAAACCGTAACGATGGGGACGTTGATGACGCGTTAGAGAACGGCGAAGTAATATCTGGCGAGTATGAGGTGCCATTTTTAGCGCACGCAACAATGGAACCAATGAACGCTACAGCATGGCTGCACGACGGACAATTGGATATTTGGGCAGGCAATCAAATACCTACTCAGGTAGTTATCGACGCGAAGAAAATTACTGGGCTGAGCGAAGAAAACATTAACGTAAAAACACCGCTTATGGGTGGCGGCTTTGGTCGACGCGCCGAAATCGACTTTGTAAAACAAGCCGTACAAATTGCTAAAGAAATGGAAGGTGTGCCCGTTAAAATGACGTGGACACGCGAAGAAGACACCACCCACGATTACTACAGACCACTTGCCATGGCACGGTTTGAGGCCGTAATGGGTGAAACCGCACCCACTGCGATTGACCTTAAACTCGCCGCGTCAGGCGTATTCGGCGCGCAGTTTGGCCGATGGGGCTATCCGCTTGCGGGCCCTGATAATTCCATTGTTCAAGCCGCTTGGGATCAGCCTTACGGGGTAGAAAACTATAGAGTCACAGGATATAAGGCAGAAACCATATTCCCGGTTATGTTTTGGCGTTCTGTCGGAGCCTCACAAAACGCGTTCTTCCACGAAAGCATGATCGACGAGTTAGCACACGCTAAAGGCTTAGACCCACTGCAAATGCGCCTCGACATGATGACCGACGAGCCGAGTAAAAAGGTGTTGGAGAAAGTTAGAGACATGTCTAACTGGAACCAATCACTTCCTGAAGGGCACGCACGCGGCGTGGGATTTTGTTTGTCGTTTGGTGTGCCAACAGCGCAAGTAATCGAAATCGCAGAACAAAGCGGTAAAATCAAAATCGTTAACGCTTATATTGTCGCCGACGTTGGTATTGCTCTAGACCCGCGTAATATCGAAGCGCAATTAACGGGCGGCATGTTGTTTGGTTTAACCGCTGCAATTATGGGCGAAATTACGATTACTGATGGAAAAGTTGATCAGACTAATTTTCATAACTATAACTCGATTCGCATGAACCAATCGCCGAACTTCGAAGTCGCTATCCTAGAGAACGGCAGCAAGATCAAAGGGGTTGGCGAACCAGGAACACCACCGGCCGCACCGGCATTAAGCAATGCGATTTTTGCCCTAACAGGCAAGCGCATTAGAAAGCTTCCTCTGAACAAAGAAGTCGATTTTGCTTAAGGTTTGATTTCCTGATCACTAAATTCAGCTTTAGGAGAGCCGTTAGTTTATGCAATCACCTAAGTTAAGCGAATGGCTTTCTATATTGGCTAATGTCGGAGTTCTGATCGGCATATTTTTGCTGATAGCCGAAGTGAATCATGCTTCTCGATTGTCAGAGGCTGAAGGACATCAGGTCCGCACCAAAGACATACAGGAGTTAAACCTGCAATTGGCTTTGTCCGAATCGCTTGCGGATGTTTTTGTGAATGAAAAGACTGGTGGCATCGAATCTCTAACGCCAAGCGAGTTTTTACGTGCTCAAGCTTGGTACTCTGCAGTATTAAGGGGAATGCAAGGACAGTATTACCAGTACCAACAAGGGTTCTTAGACAGAGCTTCGATTGATCATACGCTCGATGACATAAACGAGGAGTTCTATCAAAAATGGGAGACCTACGGCTTGTTAAGGCTAATTGAGTCCGAAGAATGGTTGAAAGAAATCGAACAACGTCTGAGTAAACACAGTGGCGTTAATTCAAGCAAAAAATGAAGACTGCGGCCTCACACCGCACCTCTAGTCTAAATTAAGGCAGCTCTCTACTACATCATCAACCATAGCAATAACATGCTCAGGGCGAATTCCGTTGTAGGCCTGAGTATATTCGTCGCTATCTACTTGAAGTAGGGTGCGCGTATTAGACAGCTGCGTTGCGTATGGGTTTGCAGCAAGCCAATCTATCGAACGAAACCTAGGGTTGTTACTCGGCGCCCATTCCTCTGGATCAGAAAACGGCGAAAAGACGGTTACGGTCGGTACGCCTAATGCTTGCGCAATGTGCATCGGGCCACACTCGTTGCCGATAAAAATGTTGGCGTGACTTATCAGTGCCATTAATTCTTTGAGTGTTGGGGTCGCAATGTTGTTAAAGACGTGATCGTTTTGATTTACTAACGCGCAAAATCTTTCGCCGTCTTCCATTTCATGCGGAGCTCCAGCATAGAGCACAATCTGCGCATTGTATTTAGCAATACAATGCTTAGCGATTTCAGCTTGATACTCCAACTTCCATTTTTTATAACTAATTCGTGAACTTACTGAAAACACAAAAATGGGTTTGTCTAAGTTCACGCCGCTCTTTGTCAACGCGTGACGCATACTTATAAGTTTTGTCTCGTCTACGTGAAGCTGCAACCGGTCAATTGGCTTAATATCGTACCCGTCATCAATAAGCGGTTGAAGCATGCTAAGCCGCTGATCAACTTTGTAGCCAATTTGCTCAGGAATTAAATGGGTATAAAAGTGAATCGCTTTACCTTTATCTCGACCAATTCGATATTTTGCTTTTCGTGACAGAAAACTGATCCACGCACTTCGGCCCGTAGATGTTGCGTCGATAATGATGTCATAGTTACTTTTGGCAATCTCGCGAACCTTTCTGAAAAATTTCAGCGGGCTTTTGCGCTCAGCTACCGACAAGCCGATTAATGCATCAATAAACGGTTGCCCTTCCAGCATTGGAGCAGAGACATCATGAACAAGATAGTCTACTTTCGCCTCAGGGAAAGCCCGTTTAATGCTGTTACACAAGACCGACGTAAGCACCACGTCGCCTATTTGTTTAAATCGAATTACTAAAACTTTCATGCCTTACAACTATCAAAAAAATTTGTCCCCCGTTGCATTAACTCGCATAGTTAGGTTCTACGCAACCCAATTCTTTGTAACAATCGAGAATTCTGAGTTGAATAGACCGTTATTGAATGTGGCATCTAGCCCTTCACACATAATAATCGTGGCCATTACAAGCATCTCTTTCAAAACTACCGTCAACGTGGCTAGGCGTTGGAGGCTTAGATTTGTTCTTACCCGAAAATCTCGAGTTTGCCGAGAAACTGAGGGATGCTGGCATTAAAGTAAATATAGACATATACCCTGGTGCACCTCACGCATTTAACTTGGTAAGAGAGGCGCGTGTTACACAACAATTCTATAAAGACTTTTTCACAGCAATGAAACTCGGAACGGCCTAGACCTTAATCGAAATCGCTTGTCTTCGAGGTGATAAAGGCGTGCTGTAAAACCTCTAGCCATTACCTGACCGATTGAATTTTAGACATTCTTTTCGAGCCAACATTGTCTCATCCCAACTCACATTTTCCGTTGGGTTGTCGTTTTATTGCCTCCCTCTTTACGTTTACGTTAACGTAAGCTATGTGGTATTCTATTTGACCGTAATTTATTGAGACGATCCTCGTCTCAGCTTATTTTGTTGCCGATGCAAAAACAGTATTCCATACGAGAGCTCGCCGACGAATTCGACGTCACTACCCGCACGCTTCGATTCTATGAAGAGAAAGGCTTATTGAGCCCGCTTAGAACAAATCAAATGCGTAGCTATACAAGTGCAGACCGGACTCGCTTGCGCCTAATTCTGCGCGGTAAGCGCTTAGGACTCAGCTTAGAAGAAAGCAGCAAAATTATCTTGATGTACGACCAGCGCGCGAGTAACGATGAACAATTACAGGCATTAGTCGCCAAGATCCGAGAAAAACGCCAGCAATTGGCCGAACAACAGAAAGACTTGGAGCTGATGCTACTTGATCTGCGAGACGCAGAAGAACGCTGTTTAGATGCTCTTTCGAATAATCAGAACGAAGACGTTGCCTAATTTACGCCGCTTCTGAATCGAAGCGGCTTATTAGTAACCCCTAATTTAGTTATACCTTTTACTGGAAAAACATGACCACTCAATACAAATCTCTCAATTTTGATCTAGGCGAAGAAATCGACATGCTGCGTGATATGACGCAACAGTTTGCCGCCGCTGAGATAGCCCCGCGCGCTGCTCAAATTGATATCGATAACACGTTCCCTGAAGATTTATGGCGCAAATTTGGCGACTTAGGTCTGCTCGGGATTACCGTTGAAGAAGAATATGGCGGCAGTGATATGGGTTACTTGGCGCATTGTGTCGCCATGGAAGAAATCAGCCGTGCCTCGGCTTCGGTCGGCTTATCGTATGGCGCTCACTCTAATCTTTGTGTTAACCAAATTCGTAAAAACGGATCTCACGAGCAAAAGCTAAAGTACCTACCTAGGCTCTGTTCTGGCGAACACGTTGGTGCTTTGGCTATGTCCGAACCTGGAGCGGGCTCCGATGTGGTGAGCATGAAATTACGCGCAGACAAGAAAGACGATCACTATGTGCTTAATGGCAACAAGATGTGGATCACTAACGGACCGGATGCGGACACCTACGTAATTTACGCGAAGACCGACATTCACGCTGGCTCTAAAGGCATAACCGCTTTCTTAGTTGAACGTGGATTCAAAGGATTTAGCCAAGCGCAAAAACTAGACAAGCTAGGTATGCGCGGCTCGAACACGTGCGAGCTAGTGTTCCAGGATTGCGAAGTGCCTGAAGAAAACATTCTTGGTTTTGAGGGCGGTGGTGTTCGCGTGCTGATGTCGGGCTTAGACTACGAGCGCACCGTATTGTCGGGCGGCTCAGTCGGTATTATGCAAGCCTGTATGGACGTTGTTGTGCCCTATATTCATGAGCGCACTCAGTTTGATAAAGCCATTGGCGAGTTCCAGCTGATGCAAGGTAAGATCGCTGATATGTATACATCACTCAATGCGAGTCGAGCATTCTTGTACGCCGTTGCTAGAGCGTGTGAACGTGGTGAAGACAGCCGAAAGGATGCGGCATCGGTCATTCTGTACACCTCAGAGCAAGCTACTCAGATGGCCTTGCAAGCGATCCAGACCCTAGGTGGCAACGGTTATATAAACGAATACCCAACTGGCCGTCTGTTACGTGATGCAAAACTGTATGAGATCGGTGCAGGCACATCAGAAATTCGCCGCATGCTAATAGGCCGCGAACTGTTTAACGAAACTCGATAGTACTGCACCTCAATCCATTTAAAGACAAGCAAATACTACACATTAGAGAATTGAGCTTATGCCAATAATTAAAAGCATTGTTAATCCACGCTCTGCTGAGTTCATCGCTAACACCGAAAAGATGCAAGCGCAGGTCGATGACCTGTATGCGTTGATAGACCAAATAAAACTCGGTGGTGGTACAGAACGCCAAGAGCGTCATAAATCCAAAGGCAAGTTGCTGGTGCGCGAGCGTATTGAAGGCGTGTTAGATAAAGGCACGCCCTTCTTGGAGATTGGTCAGCTAGCGGCTCACGAGGTTTACGAAGGCGATGACGTACCCGCCGCCGGTGTCGTTGCCGGCATCGGCCGTGTTGCTGGGCAGGAGTGCATGATCGTTGCAAACGACGCCACGGTTAAAGGCGGTAGTTACTACCCGCTTACTGTTAAAAAGCACTTACGCGCTCAGGCGATAGCTGAGCAAAACAATCTACCGTGTATTTATTTAGTAGATTCAGGCGGCGCTAACTTACCAAGACAAGACGAAGTGTTTCCGGACCGCGATCACTTTGGCCGAATCTTCTACAACCAATCTAGAATGTCAGCGCGCAACATTCCGCAAATTGCCGCCGTGATGGGATCCTGTACAGCCGGTGGCGCGTACGTACCTGCGATGGCTGACGAATCGATTATTGTAAAAGGGCATGCGACGATCTTTTTAGCTGGACCTCCGCTCGTTAAAGCAGCGACGGGCGAAGTAGTTACTGCGCAAGAATTAGGTGGCGCTGACGTACATTGCCGTGACTCTGGAGTAGCGGATCACTACGCACAAAACGACAACCATGCATTGGAATTAGTACGTAACTCTGTGGCACGCTTAAATCGAGTAAAGCCTCAGCAACTAGATACTATCGAAAGCGTTGAGCCCTTGTACGATGCTAATGAACTGTACGGCATCATCCCTACTGACATGCGCCAACCTTTTGATGTTCGCGAGATAATCGCTCGTGTAGTCGACGGCTCGGAATTTGATGAATTTAAAGCCTTGTTTGGTACGACGCTAATCTGTGGCTTTGCCCGAATCTATGGCCAGCCCGTAGGCATAGTCGCCAACAATGGCATCCTCTTTAGTGAATCTGCGCAAAAAGGCGCGCACTTTATTGAGTTATGCGGCCAACGTAAAATTCCATTGGTGTTCTTACAAAACATCACCGGCTTCATGGTTGGCAAACAATACGAATCAGGCGGCATTGCCAAACACGGTGCGAAGATGGTGAATGCCGTATCAAACGTAAACGTGCCTAAATTCACTGTGCTCATTGGCAACTCATATGGCGCAGGCAATTACGGTATGTGTGGTCGTGCGTACGAACCCAACTTTCTGTTCATGTGGCCCAATGCACGCATCTCGGTAATGGGTGGCGAACAAGCCGCCGGCGTTCTTGCCCAAGTTAAGAGAGAGCAAAAAGAACGCGCTGGCGAAACCTGGAGCAAAGAAGACGAAGCCAAGTTTAAGCAACCGACTTTAGACAAATACGAAAAACAGAGTCACGCGTATTATGCATCGGCTCGTCTTTGGGACGACGGCGTTATAGACCCTGCTGACACTCGGCAAGTTCTTGGATTGGCTATTTCGGCATCGCTCAACAAGACGATCGAAGACAGCACCTACGGCGTTTTTAGAATGTAGCCGTACTCGTCTTTTAACAGACTTATAAGTGATACTGTAAACCAGCAAAAGGAAGAGAATCTAAATGAGAGCGTCTCTCGAAATAACAAAAAGCAATGGTGTAGCCACTGTTACCTTGAACCGCCCAGAAAAACACAATGCGTTCGACGATGCCGTAATCGACGAGCTGACTAGTGTTTTTGAAGACATAGACTCAGACGACTCGATTCGAGTAATGATTCTTGCTGCCAACGGCAAAAACTTTTCAGCCGGTGCAGACCTTGCCTGGATGAAACGGATGGCGACTTATAGCTATGAAGACAATCTTCGTGACGCTCGCGGTCTAGCTAAGATGCTCAGCACACTGAACAGGTTAAGCAAGCCTACCATTGCACGCGTGCAAGGTGCCGCCTTTGGTGGTGCGGTTGGCTTAGTTAGCTGTTGTGATATTGCCGTTGCTACTCCTAACGCCAGCTTCGCTTTAAGCGAGGTAAAGATTGGCCTGATACCAGCAACAATCTCACCATACGTAGTTCGTGCTATTGGCGAACGTGCAGCGCGTCGCTATTTTGTAAGCGCCGAGCGGTTTGATGCAAAACAGGCTCATCACATAGGTCTCGTTAGTGAGATTCGCGGTGAGGCAGAGTTAGATGCTTACATCGTTGATTTGGCCAACACCATCAAAAACAATAGCCCTAGCGCTGTAACGGCTGCAAAGAAGCTGGCGCTGGATGTGGGTACTTCAGAAATCAATGATGATCTAATTGAAGATACGTGTAAGCGCATTGCGCAGATCAGAGCATCTAACGATGGCCAAGAAGGGTTAACCGCCTTCTTAGATAAAAGAGCGCCCGCTTGGATTAACGACATTAACGAGAAGAACTAATGTTTACTAAAATATTAATAGCCAACCGTGGTGAAATTGCATGCCGCGTAATCAAGACGGCAAAACGACTTGGCATTCGTACTGTGGCCGTTTACTCCGATGCCGATGAAAAAGCCCTGCACGTTAAGCTGGCTGACGAAGCCGTGCATATTGGAGCATCGCCTTCGAGCGCTTCTTACTTATTGGGTGATCGGATTATCGCTGCTGCCAAAAAAACCGGCGCGCAAGCAATTCATCCAGGTTACGGCTTTCTGTCAGAGAATGCCGAATTTGCTGAAGCATGCTCAGACAACAATCTAGTTTTTATAGGGCCTCCTACCGGCGCGATAGAAGCGATGGGATCTAAGTCTGCCGCTAAATCCATTATGGAAAAAGCCAATGTGCCTCTGGTACCTGGGTATCACGGTAAAGATCAAGATCCAAAAATCATAAAGCAATGCGCAGACGATATGGGCTATCCCGTATTACTGAAAGCCGTTGCCGGTGGTGGTGGCAAAGGCATGCGGCAAGTGTGGTCGGCGGATGAGTTTGAGCAAGCGCTCGCTGATGCAAAGCGCGAGTCGAAAGCCAGTTTTGGTAACGACGACATGTTGGTCGAAAAATACCTTACGCAGCCGCGTCATGTGGAGTTTCAGGTGTTCTGTGATCAACACGGCAATGGTGTTTACTTATTCGAGCGCGATTGCTCAGTACAGCGTCGCCACCAAAAAATTATTGAAGAAGCCCCTGCCCCCAACATGAGCGATTCGCTGCGTACCGAAATGGGCGAGACGGCGGTACGCGCGGCGCAAGCAATCGATTATCAAGGTGCAGGAACAGTAGAGTTTTTATTAGACGTAGATGGTTCATTTTTCTTTATGGAAATGAACACGCGTTTACAAGTAGAACATCCTGTAACCGAAATGATTACGGGAGAAGACCTCGTTGAGTGGCAATTAAGAGTCGCCAATGGAGAGGCTTTACCAAAGCAGCAAAATGAGCTAAAAATCAATGGCCACGCTTTTGAAGCGAGAGTCTACGCCGAAGACCCTAACAACGACTTTTTACCCACCACCGGCGCACTCACTACATTGATCACGCCACAAGAAAGCGATTATGTGCGTATAGATACCGGCGTGGTTGAAGGTGACGAAGTGAGTCCTTTCTACGACCCCATGATTGCTAAGCTGGTTGTGTGGGATCGAGACCGTAGCAGTGCGTTAGCCCGCACGGCCAGTGCATTGCGTGACTACCAAATAAGTGGTGTTACCACTAACCTCAATTTTCTATACGACCTAGCAAGCTCTAAAGCGTTTGTGAACGCTGAGTTGGATACAGGCTTTATTGAAAAACACAGCGATGATTTATTTAATCCTGTGAAAGTAGATCTCACACAACTCTTATCCCAAGCCGCGTGTTACTTAACACTTTGCGTAATCGAAAAAGCTGAGTCAGACCCATGGGGATCAAGATCAGCGTGGCGCATGAATCAGAAAGATATTTACAGCTATGATCTTGTTGTTGGGGATGAGCTTCACAACGTTGTATTGGAACGCAGCACCAATAATACGTTTCTAATTAGCGTTGGCGATTCAGTAGTTGAAGCCTCGGCTAGCTTAAACGGGTCGTCGCTAACCGCGACGCTAGAGGGTCACAAACAAAGCGTAACGGTTGCCAAACAAGATGATGGCTATGCAGTTTTCGGTCAACTTGGCGCTAGCGTTTTCTCAGTGGCCGAACCTGACTGTGGCGAATCCGACAAAGCGGATACTAGCAAGGAATTTACTGCACCAATGAATGGCACCATTGTTGATGTGCTGGTTAGCGCCAATGACAATGTAACGAAGGGACAAGTACTCGTCATTATGGAAGCCATGAAAATGCAACACACAATGCGAGCGTCTAGTGATGGCACGGTAAGCGAACTATACTGTGCCGCTGGCGATCTCGTTGATGGCGGAACAATTCTACTCGCCTTTGCTGCCGATCAAGACGAGGCAGAAAAAGGCAATGACGCATGAGTAAGATCACGCTCTACGAAGTAGGCCCACGCGATGGTCTACAGAACGAAAAAGGATCCATTGAGATCGCCGACAAGATTCGCCTAGTCGACTTACTGTCTGCATCCGGTCTAACTAAAATAGAAACCGGCAGTTTCGTTTCTCCAAAATGGGTTCCACAGATGGCAAACAGCGCGCAAGTGTTTGCTGGCATTAAACGCGATAGCGCGATTAACTACGGCGCGCTGACTCCCAACATGCAGGGACTAGAAGCGGCTCTAGCTGCAAAGGCAAACGAAGTGGCCGTATTTGGTGCCGCGTCCGAGAGCTTCTCGCAAAAGAACATTAATTGCTCGATTGAAGAAAGTATTCAGCGCTTTATCCCCGTAATCGAACACGCACTAGCATCAGGCTTATCCGTACGCGGATACGTTTCTTGTGTGGTTGGATGCCCATACGAAGGCGAGGTCAAACCAGGCGCCGTTGCAGCCGTTGCCCAGCGGCTCATCGATCTTGGCTGTTACGAAGTATCGTTGGGCGACACGATTGGCGTAGGCACGCCCAATAAGATCGCCAAGATGATTGATGTTGTAGCTCAGGAAGTTGCAGTAGAACAGCTAGCAATTCATTGCCATGATACTTATGGACAAGCTCTAGCTAATGTATACGCGGCCATAGAAACAGGCATCAAAACCGTAGACAGTTCAGTTGCAGGACTCGGTGGTTGCCCGTATGCCAAAGGTGCTAGCGGTAATGTCGCCAGCGAAGACGCGCTGTACATGCTTAACGGCTTAGGACTTGAGACTGGCGTAGACTTAAAGAAATTGATTCATGCGGGAAACTTTATCTCGGAGAAACTCAACCGGCGCAATCAATCGAAAGTGGCTCAGGCGCTTTCTTCAATCAGTTAGAGAGTCGTTAACCGGCTAAAGAGTCCACAACCAGCTAAAGAGTCCTCAACCAGCTAAAGAGTCCTTAACGCGCTAAATAGTCTTTACGCTCGCTCGTATAAGCCCACCATGGCTTTGGGTCATCCCCCTCCATAAATCGTACAACCGATATGAAAACATCAATCACGCAAGGATCATGTTTTACCTTGGTCTTGGCACACAAAGTTGCGTGCATATCGTATGGACAACGGCCGATCAAATCTTGTGGATGATCTATTCCAAGTAAGATTAAGTCTTGTCCTCCAGCCTTACCGACATTGGGCAAGTCGGTCAACTTATTCAAATTGGAGCGGCTAACTTTGGCAGGGTTCATTTGCCTTCAGCAACTGCATTACCAGCCGTTTCCTCTTTGGACTCACAATTAGGCAACACGCTTTGGATATGCGCAACGAAGTCCTCGTGATAGACCGCTTCGCCGTACTCATCCCAAAAAGATCTATAACCCGGCATCCAAATCATTTGCTGGATGTAGCCTTTTACTGCGCCCCAATGATACTCGCCGATAGTGCCTTCATTGAGCGCTAGATAGGCAAACTCAAGTTGACCCAGCCGTGCTTGCGCCATTCTATAAAACCTAAACAGCTCAGCGTCGCTAAGTTCTTGTGGCGTATTTTCACCACGCATAATAACGCTGCTGAACTCAGGGTCTGCAGCCTCGCTGGTATCAAGGTCATTCATTTTATTGATGATTCCTTGCCAAGAGCCACTCTGAGCCGCCTTTGTATTGCGGTCAAGTTCGAGTCCCACATAAACAAGTGTCAGTACCAACACTATGGACGCAAATATCTCGGCGATGTTCGCCCACCTAGCCAATTCAATCTTCTTCAATTTGACCATCCTATAAGCCGAAGTAGACTTGTTTCATGCATTTCTTACTCGTTTGCAGAAGAGTCTGGTACCGGCAAACCTACAACCGCTAATTTTTTACCATTGGGACTAATAGCAACCCGATTGGCACCGCGCACTCCAAACTCAGATAGGTCAGATACCGCAACCCAGCTTCCTGAAAGTGGTGCGAGCTTTCGGTAAAGCACATCTCCTTCGATCAATAATATTGAACCGTCTTCGGTCCACGTATAGTTTGCATTCGATCCTACAAGCGGCGTGAGTGGACGTATAGCTTTGGTGCTTGGATCAAACTCCTTAATCACGTCTTGGCTATTGGTTTGACGATGCACAAAGCTAAACTTGTCTGTGCCAGGAATAACATGTGGTGTAGACGGCATCGCATGTCCAGAAACAAAGTGGTAAGTCTCACCGTCTTCATTCGCTAGAGTCACCGTGAAGCCATATTGAGACCAATACAGAACATCGCCAGTACTGTGATTCCAGGCGAAATAGCCAATCGGCTCTTGGTTGCCCTTGAGAGCTTCGGCAGGTTTTGGCGAGTCAATGTCTTTACGGCTGCTGTACCAAATACTATTGCTCCTGCTTGTAACGAAAGCAATCGACTTGTTGTCTGGAGATGGCGTTGGGGAAAACTCGGTTGCGTCAGAATGGGTGATTCTCTTAGTTTCTTGGGCGTCAAGAAAGTACTCGTACACATCCGTTTGATAACCGTCGTCACGCGAGAACACAAATGAGTCGCTTTTGTTAGTGAAGTAAGGCTGGTTATCGTAACCTGCTCGGTTAGTCACGTTCGCTCCGTTTGAGAGAATGTTCTCTTTTGAGTTCAGGTCAATATCGAACAGAAAAATTTCTGTCTCTGGGTAATCAACTTTTTCTTTAGCTTCTTCTTCGGCCGTTACGTAGCTAGTGGTAAGAACAGCGAGTAATAGTATTGATACAAAAGTTTTCATGTTTAGCTCCAACTATAATTTTGCCTATCTTTACTTTAGTAACGGCCGTGGTCAAGCATAAAGCGTCTGTGACCAACTAACAGGTACTGAGAAACAAGTTTTAGAGAGTTATCTAGGGTAAGACCGAATCGATTTGGATCTGTATGATGCCCGCTCCTTGGGCATACGCGGAATCAGTTTCGCATTGACTGATCCACAGTAAATGCTGGCTTGGAATTGTTATTGGTTGGGGTTTATCGGCGGACCACCACTTACCCGGTAGTTCAGCCGCATAGAAAAACTGGTGTTGGGCATCGCTCGCCACATCGGTTTTCTGATCTGTGATTATCTTTGGCGGGCGGGCCTTATAACGCCCCTCCCGACACATAATATTGAAATCGGTGATTGGACCATCATGTAATGTCGCATGGGTGTTTGTCTCACCCTTGAACTCACAATAATCGTATCTTGTGATTAGAGGACTTTTCTCCTTATGGTCGAGAGTCATGCCGTTGCCATCAAGCAAAATCAAAATTCTCTGATAATCAGTAAAGTCTGAAAAAAGACCATCTTCAACGACTGATGCGATACTCAGCCTCCATAAAAAACCAGTATCATCGTCGGACTCCTCTGAGTTCAACTCCAGTGTTTCGCCCTTACCGTTTTTCCAAGGCATAGACACATAGTTACTGGGCCCCAGTAATGTTATAGGCATGCAGCGTTAGTCATCCTTCGCTTGAACAAATATTCCAATTAGAGCGATCAGGCCGGCATAACGAAACGCAGACCCTAAAACTGGTCCTCGCATCACGTCAGACCGCCACAGCTCAAACCAACTTTCAGCAACCACAATAAAACCACCAAACAGCATAATAACCGCGACCGCAGAGCCAGCGAGCGCGAGTTCTTTGGCCTTATTAAAGTCAGCGGCTGATTGATTTCTTGCCTGCCACATCTTCCACCCACCCGCACTGCATAATAGTGCTGCGGTGATCTTTGATAGCATAATAAAAAGAGCGCCCAGCAACACGACCATTGAATTAGAAGTCGCCTGCCAAGCATCTGCGCCACCTTCAAATGTGGTCATAGACGTTGCCGCTGAAACCGCACCCTGAGTGCCAGCCCAATCCATTAAATTGTGCATAGCGCCTAGTAAGCCCCAAAGGACTACTAGAAAAATTAAGACTATCTTGGTAAGCCGTAACATAGTTTCTCCTTAGTAAAATTCACTGACACAACATCAGTATTCATACAGCATTACACTAAGAAACAGTAATTTCAAGTCGCTAAAAGTAAAGCATGCAAAGCGACAATGAGTCAGCCACAATGCTATCCTAGGTCGATGTTATTACGTTCAAAACAAAAAAGAGCTCTAATCGAGGCGGATATAATGAAGTACTGGATCTATGCAATTGGGGAAGTTTGTTTGGTGGCCATTGGCTTATTGATCGCTCTCCAGGTTGACAATTGGAGTAACGAACAGGACAACCGAGCATTGGAGCAGCAGTACTACGAGAGCATGCTCGCGCAGCTGGTAAAAGATAAAGATGCTCTGGTAACCACAATAGAACAGGCCCAGTACTTATCAGATCGGTTTGATCTCGCTATTTCGATAATCGACAAAAACGATCGTGAACAGAGTGCTCTGCTTGGTGCTATAACAATTGAGCTCAAAGACTACGCCGACTTCAGGCAAAAAAGCAGTATTTTTCAAACACTCGTTAATAGCGGCGAAATTAAGCATATTCGTAACAAGAATATAGTGTCCACATTGCAGGAAGTCGAGAGTATGTATTCCTACATAGAAAGGCTCGAGGGCGTTCACGAGCAAGCGGTAATGACGTTAATCGCTGATCAGCTAATCGAAATCATTCAGATTCAACCACTTGAAGTAAAACAACCTGAAGCGCTATACGGCTACGTATTGAAAAACACCTTCATGTTAATCCGAGGGCTCAATGTCGAAACAGGCTCTGTTTATCAGCAAACGGCACAAGACATAGACTCGGCCATAACCATGATTGAACAAGAACTAGAAATAAATAATCAGGAATAGTTAACTTGAGCTTGCACAAGCTCTAGAGCCCCCAGAGCGTTAGTACGCCCGGTCTAGCGCATGCACAATGGTATCTGTTGAGCTTTCGCCTGCGACGCATTGTCGTTCGAAGCAAGCTTGTTATTAGATATCACTGACCTTGCTCACACCAGGAAAAGTCCAGGTGCCATCAAGAATCTCCTCGCGCGGGCGATAAAGGCGTACGACATAATTCCAACCTTCTACAATTGGCACATGATTGTGGCTCGTCGCGTCCCCGCCAAAGTGTATTGTCACTGACCCATCATCGTTACGTTTCGCTGTTCTGTCGTTAACGCCATATCGACCGTATTGATTTTTTTCGTAATAGCCGTCCGCGTTATAAACGGCCAATGACCAAAACCCATCCACCGGCACATCCTTAACGTTGAGCGTGTACGCTTGATCTGCAGGTAAGTTTGGATGCACATTTACAAGAAATGATTCTGTTTCTGGAAGTGTTCCAAAGCCATAGGCCGTCGTTATTAACTGCATTATTGGATCCACTTCGCCCTTCTTGCCCGCCGCGCCTGAATTGCTCGTTATGCCAGCACCGAGTTCGACCAGCAGCTTAGTGATTCTTTCAAAACTAGCGGGATCGTAAGGCGCATGACTGTAGTCTCGCTGGGATCGGCTAATAAGTCCTACCTTATCTTGCAATGCGTGGGCTGCTTGCATATCACCAGGAATAGATTCTGAGACGAGCGTACGAATCAAGACCCAAACGAATGGCGTACCAAATTCATCGACCGACAAGGGGTGCTTGCCTGCGCCGTGTATAACGTTATTGGTGAATCCATGCTCGTTAACCACCTGTGCGGACATATAACGATTGCCCGTGTCAGGCAAAACTAGAGTCGCCCCCTTACTGATATCAACAATCGCTACGCTGTACAGGGTATCTCGATTAAGCCGTTTACTGCTCTTAGCTTCGACTCCTACAAGCGAACGGCGATGAGCGAAGCTGTTCACCTCTCCCTTAGCTAGAGCGAGATACTTATCAAATTGAATCGCTGTTTTGGCCTCAACATAATTAAACGCGTTGACCACCACAGGCTTTGTTACATCGTTGGCACTATCTGTTTGCTCAGCTGCATGCACTGAACTAAACATGAGTGCAGCAATAACCACAAAGCCTATCTTCTTTAGGCCAGATAAGGGCTCATCGTGAGATAAGTTGGTATTCATTGTTAACACTCCTATTCGTTCTTCTTTCAGAAAATTCGCCTATTTATAATCGCGAATTGTCATCTTTCCCAATTGCGACATATGCACTTCGTCTGGTCCATCGGCAATTCGGCAAAATCTTGCAATCGTGAACGCTTCTGGAATCATGGTGTCTTGGCATACGCCTTGACCTCCAAAGATTTGCATTGCTCGATCAGCGACATCTTGGCACATCTTAGGTGCCACAATTTTGACCATCGAAACATACGGTAAAGCGGCCTCAAGACCACCTTCGTCCATTTTCTCGGCGGCTTGCATCACCAACAATCTACATTGTTCAATATCACATCGTGAGCGTGCAATTTCGTGCTGCACACTGGTTTTCTTAGATAGCTTTTCACCAAACGCAACACGTTGCTCTGCTCGGTCACACATAAGCTCTAAACAACGCTGTGCTAGTCCTACGAACATCATTGCGTACTGAAAGCGGCCAGGGCCGAGTCGGCCTTGGGCAATTTCGAATCCACATCCTTCGGCCTTAATCATATTAGTAACGGGTACTCGAACATCTTCGAATAAGAACTCAGCCTCGCCTCCAGGCGAATGGTAACTGTCGAACACACGTAAAGCTCTCACCATTTTGATACCAGGCGCATTACGCGGAACCAAAATAGTGGAGTGCTGTTTATGCCGTGGTGCATCGGGGTTAGATCGCCCCATGACCAACATAATTTTGCAACGATCACCGATCGCATTAGTAGTCCACCACTTACGTCCATTTAGAACATACTCGTCGCCGTCACGGCGAATCTCGAGTTCCATATTGGTAGCATCAGAACTCGCGACCTGTGGTTCGGTCATTGCGTAGGCCGATCGAATGTCGCCTGCGAGTAATGGTTCTAACCACTCCTTCTGTTGTTCTGGCGTACCGTACTTGGCCAACACTTCCATGTTGCCTCGATCAGGAGCATTACAGTTGAATACCGCTTGTGCCCAAGGGATCTTGCTCATGGTTTCAAACAATGGCGCAATTTCCACATTGGTTAATCCTGGGCTCCATGGTTTGTATTCGTCAGGCAGGAACAAATTCCATAGTCCTTGAGCTTTCGCTTTTTCACGCAATCCATCAAACCAATCAGGAACCTTCCAAAGGTTATTATGGTCCAACGTAAACTCTTGCCAATCATGTTCGCGTGGGTAGATATGCTCTTGCATAAAGGCTTCGACCTGCTCATTCAACTCGATTGATCGCTTGCTGCTTTTAAAACTCATAAATACTCCTTGTTAGAATTTGTTGCCTTGTGTGAATAAAGACTAAACCTGTGGTGTTCGCGTTGTAAAAATCTGTACGTAGTTAGGTCAAACAACCGAGTAATACGTCAATGTCTCGCTCGTCTGTATAGATATGTGGCGAAAGTCGTATTCCGTATTGCCGCGCGTCAAACAACACGTTCTTGTCTCTTAACCTTGCTTCTATCTGCTCTGAATTCGAAAACTTAAGAACAACGGTACCACCCTTTTTGGTTAAATCGGTCGGCGACGCGATACAGTCTTCCGGCACATTGCTCATGATCTTTTGGCAGAGGTTTCGATTATGCTCGCGAATATTTTGAACGCCAATCTCGGTCATTAACTTAATGCTATTGCTCGCAATAATATAAGACGCCACCGAAGGAGTGCCCCCCCAGAACCGCGCAGCCGTGCTAGCATAATCGAAGTTATTGATATCAAACTCAAACGGGTTCTCGTGCGAAAACCACCCCACATCAATGGGATTCAATTGCTGAATGCGCTCTTTTCGCAACCACAAGTAACCAGCCCCAGGACCGCCACACAACCACTTGATGCAAGAACCAACCACAACATCCACATCCAAGACCTGTAAATCGATAGGCACTATTCCTACCGACTGAGCAATATCCATGATACTCATGATTCCACGTGCTCGGCATAGCTGGGTGATTTCTGCGGCGGGTGTTAGCGTGTTGGTGTTGTAGTGAGCGTGAGTAATAAATGCACAATAAACGTCGTCGGCAAGCGCCTCGCTCCATACATCCAGTGACTGAAGGTCCTGCCCTTTTGCAATATACCTAATGGTAAACCCTAACCGCTCCGCTTGCTGCAACACGAACCCCGCTGAAGGGAAGTCGCTTTGTGTTGCGAGAATGACATTACGCCCTTCTACTTTTGGCAGGCTTTGAATGAGTTTTGCCAAACCACTTGAAACATTCGCCTGCGGGCAAAATTGTTCGGGCTCTGAATTGAGCAAGCTGGCTAACGCACCATTAAAGTTTGCTATGGCGTTTAACCACTGCGGCCAAATATCTTCTGCGCCTGATTGCCAAGGTTTGAGATAGGCTTGGCTAAGATGTGCCTCGGTACTCTTTGGCATTAGGCCAATAGAGTGGGTTAGAAAGTAGTGGCTACTTTCTGGCACACAAAAAAGTTCTTTTATCTCAGACATATTTAGTTAAGCGGATTCAGCTTATTTATTTGGCATTGTTATTTCTATTGATCTGCGATATTGGCCCGCGATATAGATCTGCTAATTGATGCTTTTTCGCAATCGATCAAAATCAGCGTAACGACTCCCAATACCATCAACATCGGCAGCTGAACGAAGATCACATAAGCGCTTTAACCCTTTGAGCATAACCGGCAGCGGCGGACCGCTCGCAGTAAGGTCAGCTTGCTCACTGAGGTTTGCTTTATCCGCGGGGACTTCAATGAACTTCTTAATGAGAAGATGATGGTGTTGTTGAGCCGTTTCGCCATGAGCCTCACACACTTTTATAAACTGCGTTACGTTGTTTTGGTACCACTGCTTGTCGCCATGCCCTTCATCAAGGACGGTTAGAAAACGATCCAGCAAGCTTTCGCGCCGCATGCAATCTCTTAAGATCAGTTGATCATCCGGCCGCATAAACAAAAACTTATCGACCAGTAACTGCGAATAGTAAGGATCATCTGCACGACAAAGACCTAACAATAAGTCGATCACGTTAATACCCGCGAAGTCCCCCGCGTTTGCGCCACGGTACTCTCTTAAACCCACTTTATGTGGCTTATAGTACGGACGCACGTTATAGAAAAAACGATCGGTGTCTAGCTTTTCGAACAACGCTTGATTGTTAACCACCACATCATTCAACGCCGTCTCAGCGGTTAGCAAGAGGTCGTAAGTTACTGCGTGGGAAACGCCCAAAGGCAGAACGTGAAGCAGAGCCTCTGACGCTCGAATAAACGCAAAAACGCCACGAGTGTTGTATTCCAAGAACAAGGCCTCGTCATCAAGTTCGGTAAACGACTTGTAGCTACCCGCAATCGCTTTGTTATGCGTTTCTAAATGCGCTGAAGCAAACCGCGGCACCACGCCTAACGATGCACCGAGTTGCAAAGACAATGCCGAGGCGACTTGCAGAGAGGGGACTAGTTCTGGGGTTTTAAGTTCGTCTATCTCATGGCGCCTACAGGCGGCCATAAAAAAGCCCACGTTGCCTAATAGATCAAAACCTCGATCAAAGCCTTGATCGGTATTGCCTTCGTCAAGCAATGCCTTTAATAAACTACTGCCTTCGTTGGTCAGCTGAGTTTTTAGAGCCTTGCCCACACCAGCAATATCATCTGGAGTGTCGAGCGAATTATAGAGTTCTTCAAGCTGTGTGTTGATCTGCTTGAAGTCGTGCCGAATCCAAGTGTCTAGCTTTTGCGCATTAGATGTCATTTTTTTAGAAAGAATTTTTTACCAGACCACACCATATCAACAATTGGGGGCTTAGTGGCATTTCAAGCACATTGAACTGTACCGCTAGGTTTAGGTCAACCAAAAGAAAAGCGACTAACCACTGCCCCTCATTACTAAAACTATGGAAAAATGACTAATCCTCAAAACCAATGTACTTAACAAAATCACTGTTGTCGGCTCTGACTGACCGAACATCATTAGCCGCAAAATCGTCATCCGGGTAGCCCAGCGCAATACAAATCATTATCGCTTCGTCGTCTGGAATGTTGGCATGTTCATGTACTACGTCGGATTGCATAATGCCTTGTCCGTTGATCACACAACCCAATCCTAGATCCCATGCCGCTAGTACAATGCCATACGCAAGCGCGCCGAGCCCAAACTGAGTTATACCGGCTGGCTCCAAATTTTTGTCATACGTAAGCACCAAAGAGACTGGCGCATCGAACTGACGAAAGCCGCGTAACATCCAGTCGGTACGTTTTTCTTTGTCATCGCGCTCAATGCCCATGGCTTCGAATAACTGTATGGCAACATCTATTTGGCGTCTACGATGAGTACCTTCGTAGTCTTCTTTATACGGAAAGTCTCGCACGTGCGGCTTACCCGCCATTGTGTTTTTGGTGTTGCCCTCTCGAATCTTATCTAGAACATCACCAGAAACCACATGAACCTTCCAGGTTTGAGTGTTGTAGGACGAAGGAGCCCATTTAGCGGCATCCATAATCTTCTCGATAGTCTCCCTAGACACGGGTTCCTTCGTAAAACCGCGAACACTTTTTCGCGATGCGGCAAATTCTGCAAAATTCATGATGTTATCTAAACCTTTGTGAGTAGTGCACTGCGGCTTTCAACCCAAGCTGTTCAAGAGACGAGTCGGGTCGGTAAAAGCCTGGGACAAGAAGTTGAAATGATACGCGCTGGCAACCACCGATTTCAAGTTTATCGAAGAGTTACGCTGCGCTGATACTGAAGTTTAGCGCAACCGCCCAACCTCAAACGTTGATTTTAGAAAGATGCCAATGTAATTTGGAGTCGGAATGGGTAAGCCGCTGCACACTTATTAGCGGCAAACGTAATATCAACAGACATAACACTCGGAGACAAATATGACACCTACAATTCGTATTACGACACTCTTGTTACTGGCCAGTTTAGTATCAGGCACAACATTAGCCCAATCTGGCGGACAAGGCATTTTTAACATCTATAACGACACGACCAATAACATTGTCATCGGCTTTTATACCAATGATGGTAGTGGCTGGAGCGATAACTGGTTGGATTCAGATCTGGATCCTGGTGAGGCGGCGAGCGCTCAGTTTCTTGCAGCGCAGGGCAGCTGCGACCAGACATTTCAAGTCGGCTGGCTAGGCGAAGGCGGTAGCGAAGTATTTGATGAACCGATCTCGATAGATATTTGCGCAGCCAGCAATGTTTACTTGGAAGACAATGAAATTTATTTCGATTGAGACTTAACAACAACGGCATCTTCCAGAACCGGCTCGCTTAACCTGCAGCTCGTTTCTACCCATCTCGGCATAAATTTACGATAGCTATGTGCTTAAAATTGATGACGCCCTTCATCTCGGGCGTCATCAAATAGTCGTCCCGTTACGCCTACCGACGCCAAAAGAGAAGATTCCCTATGAGACTAGGATTGTTAAAATCGAATCCATTGACTCATTTCAAAACCCAAATTCTATAAAGTTGCGGAGCGACTTATTCTGGCCCTCGCACCGCCCAAACGTTTTCTCCAACTCCGAATTCGACTCCTGTACTTTTGCCAGTACCATCGACCACACCATTTCCAAAATTCACGCGTAAGGCATTGTCATAGAAATCATCGTTTGTAATTGAACTTACACCCACGCCGTACGTTGTAGAAGACCAGTACGCAGAATCAATGACTAGGTTACTAAATACTGGGGTATCAAGATAATGACCATTGCCAGCCAGATCGGAAATATACGGTGCGCCATGATCCCCGTAGTTTAGTAGGCTCTGAAGCTCCTTTATATTTGGCAAGCGCCAATCCGCTTGATGGACTCCTTTGTTGCTGAGATCACCACAACTATTTGAGTTCATGGTTCCCGCACTGTTTAGTTCAACAACCAGTAATAAGGCTGTAGGCCAATTCGCAATATCATTTGCGCAGGCTGCATCTTTCAGCCAGATCAAACCCGTTAGCTTATCAAGAACCGTACCGTTTGCATTATCGACAAATCGAGGTTGGGCTTGCGCACCGGCAGTAAAGGCCCCATCCTGACCTGAAATATCAGCGGCTACGCTCACGCAATTTTGTAACGCCCAATGATTTCCTGCTACAGGTTGAGTGCAGTAATTATTACCCGTCTTTGCAACCCCAACGTAGATTGTTGTTTCCTCAAACATTGGAATTACGACAACCTTGTTTTGTGCGTTAGCCATGCTCAAAGGCGCAAGAACGCTTAGTAAAATGAATAAAACAAAAACATATTTCATGGGCATCCCTTAAGATTTGGGCTGCATAATTCGCCTCGCGACCACTTCGGTCTAAACCATCGCAGCGCAGAGCATCAGCCTGTTCAAAACATTCTTAGACGATGCACTTCAATACTTAAGCTATCCTTAAGAGCTAAGATTGATGCGCAAGCAAGCGTTTGAATCTTGCAGGCTTCTGCTCAAGCCTTAACTAAGTGAAAAGATATGAACCACCGCAAACCGACTCTGTATGACCCTTTTATTGCCCCACTATGCACTGAGACAATTCAGATCTTGTATGAAGATGAGTACTTATTAGTGATTGAAAAGCCCACCGGGTTACTGAGCCTTTCGGGCAAAAACCCGCTCAACAAAGACTCGGTTCATTACCGCTTAGTTCAAAATTACCCTACCGCCACAATGGTGCACCGTTTAGACTTTGGCACGTCTGGACTCATGGTGGTGGCGCTGAACAAAGCCGTTAATGGCGAGCTAACAAAACAATTTCAAGAACGTTCTGTAGTAAAAAACTATATCGCCACATTGCTAGGGCATTTAGCAGACGACGAAGGTGTTATCGATGCACCCATAGCAAAGGCCGACTTCCCGCGCCAGAAGGTTTGTCATAAATCAGGTAAGTCTGCACAAACTCATTACCAAGTTCTTGAGCGCTCGCAACCCACCTTGAACGAGGCAAATACTACCAAGGTGCTCTTTACACCGCTTACTGGGCGCACCCACCAGCTGCGAGTGCATAGTCGTGAAATTGGCCATCCAATTATTGGTTGTGATTTGTATGGCTCAACGATCGGTGGAATTAACAGCCAATTTTTAGCCGGTCGCCTGATGCTGCACGCGAGCAGTTTGAGCTTTAATCACCCCGTTAGTTGCCAGCGGATCCGTACCACTTCTAATCAGCAGTTTTATTAACGCCTCTTCACGCAAGCTAATATTTTTTTAAAGTGACTATAACCACGTGAATCATGTGCGTTCTAGCATAGTCTTCGCTAGGTTGTACACAGCCTTATCTACTATGATATGAACGCCCAACGAAAACTGTAAGCCACAAAGCTTAGTTTTGCGTTTTAGCTAAGCACAAAGTAATCACCTGGATACTTCATTGAACAAGCCCATATACTTTCAGTCGATTGATGGAATCCGCGCCATTGCCGTCATGGCCGTTGTGTTCTTTCATTTAGAATTATTCGGTTTTTTTGGTGGGTTCGTCGGCGTCGATATGTTTTTTGTGATATCGGGCTATCTGATTACTCGCAATATTATGCGGGACTTAAATGGCAATGGTTTTTCGTTTAAACGGTTTTACATAGCTAGATTAAGACGATTAATGCCCGCGTTGTTCGTAACCATTGCACTGAGCCTGGTTTTTGGTTATCTACTTTTTTCGCCAGACGCTCTGATCAGACTGTCTGGATCAGCCATAGCCGGCGTCGTGTCACTGGCAAACATTCGGTTCTGGATGTCCAGTGGGTACTTTGACGTTGGGGCTGATCTCAAACCATTACTTCATCTATGGTCTCTCTCTGTAGAAGAACAGTTTTACCTTTTTTGGCCCTTGATTTTGGTGCTCCTAGTTTATTGGCTGAGAAGTAATAGGTCATTATTTATAGTCATTACAATGATTGCGCTGGCGTCACTTACCGCGTCGCAAGTCTTGTTAAACGGCTCTCCGGAGATGGCATTTTTCTGGGCACATACAAGAGCGTATGAGTTTCTAATTGGTGCTTTATACGCCTGGAAAGAGCTCAATACTAAATCGGTCCAGATTAATAGCGCAAACCAACTGAATCCCTTGCTGGTTATCCTGTCCTTATTGGTCCTCGCTTACTGCTTTATAGAGTACGACAAATCGGTGGCATTCCCTGGGCTTGCGGCCTTGCTACCGTGTTTTGCAACAGTTGCTTTGATTAGCCAAAAAGAGACTCTTTTCGTAAAAACCCTCTTGGCAAACAACGTTATGAGCTGGATTGGACGAATATCCTACTCAGTCTATTTAGTACATTGGCCTGTCTGGGTGTATTGGGTTTTTTGGAGCAACCGCACTCCAGATGTCTGGGAAAAGTCATTGATGCTGGCTCTGATTTTTCTACTTGGCTACTTACTCAATACGCTGGTCGAAAAGCGCTTTCGAATAGCCAAAAACTCCGAACAAGCTCAGCCGAAGAACACCGGTTTTTTAATTAGCCTTACATTATCGGCAGCGGCTATATTACTGTTTTCTTGGTTTGTAAGAACCAATCACGGTTTGCCTGAACGACTTCCTCAGGCCGTTGAAAAGTATCAATCTTCTACATTGAAATGCGCTCTTATCGAAAACCATCTCGGCAAACGAAAATGTGCTCTTGGCGCTAGCACAGGACACACAATTAAAATATTGCTGCTCGGAGACAGTCATTCATTAAACCTTTATGACGGGTTTGACAAATTCGGCAATGAGCATTCAGTCTCGATTGAAACACTGACGTATATTGGTTGCCCACCCCTGTTAGGCGTTTCGGTGAAATCTATCGATAAATCTGAAACTAATCAGGCGTGCCTTGAGTTTACCGAAAGGCTTGCGCGTATTGTGGAAGAGACGGACGCAGATGTAGTTGCTCTATCCGCTAGATGGATGCGTTTCTATGAACACCAATTTTACTACCATGGCTTTGATGGTGCAGAAGCGTACCTAAGCTCTCCATTAGATCCAGCATCAGCACATGAACCCACACATGAGTTGAGCGCCGCAGAATCCTCACGTCAAACGTGGCACGTGGCACGTGGCATTAAAAAGAACGATTGATTCGATAACTGCACGCGGTAAGAAAGTTATTGTATTTTCTCAATATCCCGTATTGCACAACAAGGTTGGTGAATGCGATAAGTCACCAGGCTTTTTGATCGACAAACGAAAAGATGAGGAGCGATGTTCCACGCAGGTGCCATACGACAAAATAATGCAGCGGCTTGAGTTCACAAATGGTGTCATAGAGGCGCTAGAGAGCAATCAAGTAATGGCGATTCTACCGTCGGACTACCTTTGTGACCACGAACTAAAAACATGCAACGTGTTCTCAAATTCTGGACTTCTATATTATGACCACAACCATTTGAGCAGTCAGGGGAGCCTGTATTTGATTGGAGAAATTTCTAGCCTGTTACGAGAGTTTTTACGGCTCGAATAAGCAGAGCATGTGCTAAAAATGCTCAGCCGCGACGCCCCCTTGTTAATTTAAAAAAGCTCGATAGATTCGAGGCACTATTGCAGATGTTTGGTATCACCCTGCACTGTTTTACACGACCATTAATAGACATGCTCAAACGGGCTCGATTCTTGGGGATAAATGACGAAGCAGCTAAAAGTGCCTGTCCCCGCTAGCACCCTCTGGTGCTACGCCTCTAAGCGTAAGCGTCGAACCGACCTCCCCGACAAATTCAGCATCCTTTGCGGCAACCGTTAAAGCGCCGTTGGTTTTTTGATCAACGATTGCGGCAACTCCGGTAAAGGTATCGCCTTGTGCAACGGGCACGATAATTCTTCCATTATCAGGAATCGAGTACGCATTAAATTCCAATTTCTGGTCTGCTAACACCGAGGCCACTAGACCCAACCCAATCGTCAAACCGACGATGACACGCACTATAACACTTAACTATTTCACAGTTCTTTCTCCGTTCATATCTCTTGACTTAGCTCAGTAATCTCGCGCCTCCACATGCTTACGCAGCTGTGCTTACCCTTACATAAATTTTAGTCTGACATATAAATCGCATGATTTTGTGACCGCACTGTTTACTCGAACCTCCACAGTTTGTTCCCTTAAATCCAACAGGCATTAATCCACATGCTGTGTTACTCAATCAAAAAACCCCCTATAATCTATTACGCGAATAAGACTGTAGGGAAGAGCGTTCGTGCGATGAGCGTCTAAAAACAGTCTCTTTGTTTGGAACTCACCAAACCCGACGCGCAATATGCAACACACTCTGCTACCGACCCACTATAAGCACATATGTCGAATTACCTACTACGAGATCATAAAACGGGGTTTAAATTAACCTCCAAAATAGTCGAGGAGATTGCATCTCACGTCGCTATTACGCGCCGTACATTTTTTGCTTTTTGGGACACTCATAACTTCGAAGACCGGTTTATTGTTGCCGTTAGAAATCCAAGGGAAATAATCATATCCGGCTATTTCTATCATTTGAAATGCCAAGAAAAATGGGCCATTCAAGAGAACGGATATTATTACGATTACTGGGCAGACGTGCATTTTACCGAGCAAGCATTGAGAGAGAACCAACATCTTTTAGACTTCGCTAAGACATTTTCGACTCCTATTCCCTACCAACAAAAGCTAGCCAGCTTAAGTGAAGAAGACGGCATTATTTTTGAGATGAACCACATTGCAAAATTAACCATAGATGGAATGGCTAAATTGAGTTTTTTGCAGGAGAAAAATGTTCATGTATTGAAACTTGAAGATCTTATTTTCAAGCACGACGAGACGGTTAAAAACATATGTTACTTTTTAAATGTCGCCAAAGTACATCACGATGAGATCGTTAAGAGGGCGCTAAAGCACAACCTATTGCATAAGCAAAAGGAGTCCACTCTGCCGGCGCACGCCACCAACACCAAAGTAGTAGAAGACAGATACAAACAACACTGGTCTGAAAGAATCGAGAAAGAGTATCAAAATATTTTCCCAGACGACCCAGCCTTATTATTTGGATATGCACAGCCCTAAATAGGATTGCTGCATACGTATCAGTAATGCCGAGACATTTGGAATTTGGCGTGTAGAAATCTGTTACGGTCAGCCAAATTACGGTTTAAAATGGCTCAGTAAAAGTTTGCACAAAATCAGCTAAAAGTGCCTGTCCCCGCTAGCACCCGCGTGAAGGTTAGTTTAGAAACGAAGAGAGTGGTTTAAAAACTATAGCGAATCGAAAACGTGCCTTGAGTGTCATCGGATTCCAGCAGCTCGATATCAGCAAAACTAACCGTAGCATCGCCACTATTTATTCCGATATTGGCCGATAGGCCGCGCGCTATTTCATACCGCAACCCAAGCGCGACCGATGTTTCGCTTTGAGCGTCGGTTTCCGCTACGTGTACTTCGGCTGAGCTTGTCCATGCTCCCCATTTGCGCGCGAAGCCGACATTAAGATAGACACGATCTACTTCAGCTTGCGATACGGCGAGTTGTTCAACTCCAAAGCCAGCGTCTAACACTGTGCTGCCATAAGTTAGTTCAGCGACCACAGTTAAAGATTGTGATTGAATAGCCTGACTCTGTGTAGACGTCAGAAACTCAGTGTCACGCCACCGTAGAGAGAAACGGTAATCTTTGTTGCCCATCGGCCGTTGATAGGTTCCAGCCATTTCGTAGTTGCCCTCTTCGTCGGCCGTGACCATCCAACGCGATGGACCGAAGCGCGTAATGTAAGAAACTCCAAGACTCTCCAAGGTGCCCAACTCATCGGCAAAAAATAGCAGGCCATTACCCGTACCGCGGCGACGGCGAGTCAGTTCACGCGCTGTGCCAGTAACGTCCCCTACCGCCAAAGTTCCCCAAACGCCGCTGATAAACAACGCTATATTTTCTGTGTAGCTTTCGTCAGCGCTATCTGCCGTATCAACCGACCCAAAATAGGCTGCGCCTAGCGTCCAGCTATTAGCCAATTGAGTTTCGGCTTGCACCTGAAAATTACCAACCAAGAACGAATCATTGCCAGCCTGATTGCTAACATCATCAGGGACTAATATAGCTGCGTCGACGAGTCCAGAGAGCGAGAATGTAATTTCTCCAAGCTGGGTAGCAATAGGCTCTTCTAAAGATGAAAGGTTGTCATAGTTTAGATTGACAGCCTTAACCGAGCCAGAGCAGGCAATGGCAAACAACAGAAAAATGCCACGCAACCAAGTTCGCTCTAAACCCTTTAAAATGTTGGTTGTACGCATACTCACACTATCGCTCGAAACAAGTTTAGGTGAGCTTGCCGAGCGATATTACGCCCTGCGGTCATAGCCTCGGTATGATCTATCTCCCAATGCACGCCACCGTATAAACGACTCATTCCGTTTTCTTCGGCGATGTCACGCAAGCTAGTCCAGTATCGAGTAATCCCTCGTAACTGTGGCCAAATAACTTGATCGGGGGACTGACTCAGCAGAGATATTTTGTCGCTGCCTCTAAACAATGCTATTAATTCTGTGGCCGCCGCACCAAACGTAGAATGCCCAGAGGAATAGGATGGAAACGCCGGTGTAGGGATATAACTTCGCCAATCGCGCTGCGTAATTACACGCGGGTCTGGATTTGCAAATTGTTCGGCACGCTGACGTATTGCGCTCTCGGGCCTTAAGATGTCGTGATGATATTTATTATCCCACGCTGAAATTGATGCGTCACACTGTGTCATAGCAAGTAGCGCAAAATTACGTGCTAATTCTAGAAAAGGTTGAGGCGAATCTTTTAGTACCTGCATAGCGATATACATAAAGTGACCCGGTGGGGTTACACCCCAGGGGCCGTCTTCCCAAAAAAGTGCGATCGTAGATTGTTCCGCACTACGCAGTTGGCTATTGGCTCCACCGAGTTGGCGAATATGATCGAACTCAAGGGCAAATTCAGGGCTGTCAGGCGAATAGAAATCGGTCGCTCTAAATTGAGCACTCGAAGTCATAGTCCAGGGTTTAATTTGACCCTGACCTGGAAATAAGCCTCGGTCAAACGTCGCAAAGGCTGGACCTGGTGAAGCACTGTAAAAAGGACCCGTTGGCCGCCATCTCAAACTATCTTCACGGCGCTCGTATCGTCCCAGATAGAAGTTCGCCTCGCTGGGTTCAGCACCATCGTTGTTACGCATCTTAACGACGTGACGGCCAACTTTTTCACCCCAAGCTACTGCAGCAGACTTTGCATCCGAGTTTTTAAATCGATTCAGAAACCGGTATTTTTCGATTAAGAACGGCTGCTGAAATACCTCGGCAGCGGCAATCGAAAATGCAACGCCATAGGCGATCTCTGGATCTGCATACGCGGGACCTTCACCGATACCAAAAGGTTCATCGTACATCTTGGCAATGCCATTTGCAGCTAAGAACCCAGCCGCGAACGGCATGGCTATATTGTAGGCAGCTCGTGGCGGCGTAAGCCTTTGGTCGCGAATTTGCTGCAACACAATATCCGTCCAGAGAAAGACGGTATTTTGTTGTTGCGGCTCTAGAATTTGACTTAAATAGGAATCGGTACTGCCGTAGGGAGAGGTACTACAACCAGCAACGGAGGCAAGGGGGATACTAGCCAAACCCTTTATTAATCGTCGTCGTGAGAGGGAAATCATCGGCAGGCTCCTATCGCCAAAATTGCATCTAGATTGAAAGGCGTATGATAGACAGTTCCACGTAAAAAGCCCAACTCGTGGAGACGAGGTTCAATACTCAAAGCATCTTAGCGTATATGCATGGACATTACTGACCCTGTAGCCAACTATGAGTTGCGCGTATTTGAAGAGTATCAAACCTTACGCGATAAAAACAAAATCGACGCTTAACTTTAAATATACTTTTTGAGACCTAAGCAGAAGTCAGGGGCGAAATACAAATAGGATGAAATTCTCCAATTGAGGCGAAAGACGACGGTAATAGCTGAGCTATTGACTAGTCTTTCAACGAACAGTGGGGGCATTTCAGTCATTTTGATTCACGCATCGACTTATGCTGAGGACTCATTTGATAAGAAGGCTAAATCAGCCTAGACCGAAACGACCTTCCTTTTAACTTGCCTGAGCTAAGTTTATTCAAAGCGAGTTTCGCACTCTCGCGTTTTATCGCAACATAGCTCCAACTATTAGCGACTTTGATCTTTCCGATGTCGTCGGCACTTAACTCACCACCATTAGTGAGTGCGCCTACGATATCGCCTGGGCGGAGTTTTTGTTTCTTGCCGCCTTCAATCCTTAATGTAGACATCACTGATTTGGGTGGGGCTTGTGAAAGCAATTGCTTAATAGGCAATTCGCTCGCTGATATCTGCATATCTAAATGTGACTGCAATTGGTCAAGCCTGAAACGTTCGTTTTCATTATGCAGCGAACACGCTAGACCTTTAGCGCCAGCTCGCGCGGTACGGCCAATACGGTGTGTGTAAACATCTAACTCTCGCGGCAAGTGAAAATTAATCACCAAATCCAGCGATTCAATATCCAAGCCGCGAGCGGCGACATCAGTGGCCACTAAGATTGAAATACTGTTGTTCGAAAAACGAATAAGCGTTTGATCTCGATCAACTTGTTCCATGTCGCCATGCAGAGAAGCCGCACTAAAACCAGCGCTCTTTAATGCACCAGCCACCTTTTGCGTGTCTTGACGAGTATTACAAAACACCACGCTCGCTGGAACAGGGTTGTCTAACAATACTAGTTTTAGCGCATCCATGCGGTGTTGTTCGTTCTCGACCAAGTAAAAACGCTGTTCTACTCTGACCGTATCTTGAGTTGGCGCCACTTCAACCACAATCGGAGTGCGCATAATTTTTTTGGCAATCGACTTAATCGGGTCAGGCAAGGTTGCGCTAAAGAGCAATGTTTGTCGTTGCCCAGGAATTTCATCGACAATAGCGTCTAATGTTTTCTGAAATCCCATATCCAGCATTCGATCCGCTTCGTCTAATACCAATGTGTTTAGTTGGCTCAAGTCTAAAGTTTTCTTAGTAAGGTGATCTTCAATACGACCAGGAGTGCCTACTACTATATGCGCGCCATGCTCAAGCGACGCAGCTTGTGGCCGCAGAGACGTACCCCCACACAGCGACAGGATTTTTACGTTTGGTGTATTTCGAGCTACCCGTCGTATTTCCTCAGCAACCTGTTCAGATAGCTCTCGGGTGGGACACAACACTAATGCTTGTACCTTAAATAGCGATGTGTCCAGCTTAGACAGCAATCCCAACGCGAATGCCGCTGTCTTACCTGAGCCTGTTTGCCCTTGTGCCAGCACATCTTTACCTTCCAAAATGGCCGGCAAGCTGCTCGCCTGAATCGCGGTCATTGAGTGGTATCCCAAAGAATCGAGATTTTCCAAGACTTCCTTGGCTAGATTTAACGACGAAAAAGCGTGTTCACTCATGGTTTCATTATCCGCAACGTCGACTCGACCTTTGGTGGTTGACGTTTGATTATTGACTATTTTTGAAAATGGCACCGTTCTCACGGAAATCCATTGTTTTTTGGCCAAAGTTAAACTGGGTTTCTTGACTAGGCCAACAGGTGCATCATTATACTCGCAGATGGGACGCTGGCTATGTGACGAGCTTGATAGTTGCAAAAGAGTTAGAGCCTCCTCAGACATCAGGTTTAGCCTAGACGGCATGTTGTATCATATAGTTCGCAATCAGTTAGGCTGCTTATTTCCCCAAGTGAAGGTCAATGCTATACTTTTTGGCCTGGTAGATCAGGTGCCTCATGACCTTGGTTAAGCGTTAAGTTGATTTACCAGAGCTGTCTCTTCAAAATCTACCGTTGATCGCTGTTTGCTTCACAGCATTTTGTACTCATTTGGTTTAGTGTAAGGGTAATATTGTCATTAAATAAAGATTCAGATGTCTCTTACTAGGGATGTCTCAAGAACAACAACATGGTGAAATATATGGTAGACAGCAACAGGTTAATAATGAGCACAGGATTTGCTCGATTGGCAGCTTTGGCCACTATAATTTTATCCCTGCTTATATCTACTCAAAGAGCACATGCTGTAGAACCTCTGTCAACTCAAGAGCTGGCTGAGCACTGCTCTCACTACTCTGAGGACCCTGCCGGTGTAGACGCGATATTCTGCGTGCATTACGTTCAAGGGTTTATAGACGGTGCCGTTGCTACGGATGCAACCGTAATGAAGAACGTTGTTGCAGAATACGAAAAAGACGAAACATTTACTGAGCGCGCGCTTAGAACTCGAAGCCCGTCACGCGAACTGAGCAGCGACGACGCTAGCGTTTATGCCGAGTTTTGTTTAGGCGCCGAAATATCATTAAAAGAAGTCGTCGAACACGTTATTGCAGACCTTACGAACCGCGAAGTCGTTGAACACACCTTGCTAGCGTGAGATGCGGTTTATGCGATGCTTAAAAGAGATTACCCTTGTGGAACTCAAGATAGCCAATGAGTCAAACGGTTGGAGTTAATAGTCGGTCCATCCGGCTAAAACGAGCATTACTGCTCCTTACTTTGCTTATAGTTGCTTGGCTGCTATGGTCTGGCATCTTTTACCCGCTCTTGCTCGCGCTTGGGGCGTTCTCCTGCCTCCTCACCGTGTATTTAACCCACCGCATGGGCTATTTCCAAAATCAGGCTTTTGCCCTTAGATTTGGTGTTCGTTTGATTGGTTACTGGGTTTGGCTCGCACGCGAAATATGGCGCTCGAGTATCGATGTCGCTCTAATCGTAATGAATCCCCGTCTGCCTATAAGCCCTCAAACTGTAGAAATAAAGGCGACCGCTGACCACCCTGTGGATCAAGCTATTTTGGGCAACTCCATTACCCTAACGCCCGGCACACTTGCGCTCGATGTCTACCGCGGGGTCATTCAAGTGCATTGCTTAAACAAAGCAGGCGCTGACGAACTAAAGAAAGGCGAGATGGATCGCCGCGTTGCCGCGCTACGGCAGGGTTAAACATGTATTACGTCGCGACTATTGCAACACTCATTACTATGGCACTCGCCTTGGTCCGCGCTCTGCAGGGGCCAAGTGTTTATGACCGCGTCCTCGCCGCAAACATGTTCGGCACTAAAGCTGTTTTACTTTTTTCCATAATTGCTTTTCTATACGGACGTCCAGACTTTCTTGATCTAGCCCTTACTTACGCACTTATTAACTTTATAGGGGTGTTTGCGATTCTTGAGTTTATTAGACGTCGGCCAAACGACGCTATAGAAGATGACGTCACCAAAGGCGACGTTAATGACGACAACGTGGTAGGTCGCTAGGATCATGGCTATGGCTTTAGATATTGCGAGCTGGGTACTGCTTTCTATGGGCGGGCTATTCGTCTTTATTGGCGGTGTCGGCGTACTGCGCATGCCGGACTTTTACACGCGCATCCATGCGTCCAGCCTTACAGATACAATGGGCGCAATACTAATTATTTTGGGTATTATGCTGCAAGCGGGCGCTTCGCTCGCAGCCATCAAACTCGCCATGATTCTGCTCTTCCTGTTGATCACTAGCCCTACGGCAACTAATGCGTTGGCTAGCGCCGCCTTGCTCGCTGGTGTTCGACCTTGCGGCACAGACCCCGTTATGAGCGCAGACAAGGGTATAGACTTAGACACAAATGCCGACGCGGGTAGTCTGGGCGAGGGTAAAGACACGTGACTATCATTTTTGGTGTTTTCTTACTGACCCTTATGGTCATTACAGCCCTTGCCATCGTGCACACACAGCACTTATTTGTTGCTGTAATTCTGTCGGGAATTTTCAGCCTATTAATGGCGGCCAACTTCTTCTTACTTGATGCAGCCGATGTAGCCCTGACCGAGGCGGCTATTGGTGCTGGTATTTCTACTGTTTTATTTCTTGGTGCTCTTACGCTCACAGGCGAAGCCGAGCGTTATCGCTCGTCGTCCGTTAATCGAGTCGTTGCTCTCGGTGTGGTTGCGGCCATTACTTTAATGGTGATCTACGCGACGTTTGATAAGCCGGCATTTGGCGATCCCCAAACGCCCGTTCAACAACACGTTGCACCGTGGTACATCGACACAACAGCAAACGACATTGATATCCCAAATGTCGTTACGGCTGTTTTAGCCAGTTTTCGTGGCTACGACACACTCGGCGAAGTATTTGTTGTGTTAACCGCAGGCATTGGCATTTTATTTCTATTTAGCGCAACGCCAACTCGACGCAAGAAACCTCAAACTGAACAAGAGAGTGAAGTAGAAAGCACCGCTGAGATTAAGTTCGGCGAGGGCTTGCGCCACTTTCTAATCCCGCAAGTCGTGGGTCGCCTACTCATTCCGTTTATTCTTTTATTTGGCCTCTACGTGCAGTTTCATGGTGACTACGGTCCAGGTGGCGGATTTCAAGCCGGCGCCATAATTGCGGCCGCAATAATTCTGTATGCCTTACTTGAAGGCGAAGCCCGCGCTCTTAGAGTGATACCTCAATGGGTATTGACCGGCATGATGGCGGGCGGAGCAATCCTATATAGCGCCGTTGGCGTTGTTTGCATGATGCTTGACGGCAATTTTCTTGAATACTCTGTACTCGCGGCGGACCCAATTACGGGCCAGCACATCGGCATTATTGTCATCGAAGCGGGCGTGGGTATAACCGTAACTGGGGTGTTACTCAGCATATTTCATGCCTTTGCCGGCCGTAGGAGATTCTAGTGGAATTACTTGGCCTATATCACTATTGGGTATTCGCGGTACTGCTAATGATTGGTTTCTATGCGGTGATCTCTAAGTCGAACCTCATCAAGAAACTCATTGGTCTGTCTATCTTTCAGGCGGCGGTGTTCTTGCTTTATATCACTATGGGTAAAGTTGCAGGCGGAACAGCGCCTATTATTCAAGCCGGTGTTGAAAACGCAGTGTTTTCCAACCCATTGCCGCAGGTACTTATATTAACGGCCATTGTTGTTGGTATTTCTACGATGGCATTAGGGCTTGGAATTGTGGTTCGCATTAAAGAAGAGTACGGCTCTATTGAAGAGCGCGATATTCAGGAGATCGACAGACGATGATCGACTGGAATATGCATTTACCTGCTCTGCAGGTCATCATCCCTATGCTGAGCGCGGCTTTTGTATTGCTGCTGCGCCCGCGCGGATTAGCCTGGGCTGGCGCTACCGCTGCGAGTGCGTTTACATTCGCGATAGCGATCATGCTAACTATTGGTGTGCTTGATGGGCAAAGCTATGTGTATCAAATGGGCAATTGGCCCGCTCCCTATGGAATTGAGCTTGGGGTTGATTCATTCAGCGCCCTAGTACTCCTTATTGTCAGTGGTGCATCAACACTTGCCTTACTGGCCGGGCGCAAGAGTTTAGATACCGATATTGCTGAAGAACGGCAGCCGCTTTTCTACGCCGCATGGTTATTGGCACTCGCTGGTCTTGTTGGTATTCCTGTTGCCGCAGATGCGTTTAATATCTTCGTATTTATGGAGATTTCATCACTCGCGAGCTATGTACTCATTGCCGGTGGGCGCGACCGCAGAGCTTTGCCTGCGGTATTCAAGTACTTAGTCATGGGCACTATTGGCGCAACGTTCTATTTGATCGGTATTGGTTTGATTTACCTTATGACCGGCACGCTTAACCTCGCTGACATGGAACTTCGAATTCATGAGGTGGCCGACCAAAAACCGATTCTGGTTGCAGCAGGCTTTATCACCATAGGCCTCGCGCTTAAGGCCGCCGTGTTCCCGCTGCACGTTTGGTTGCCCAATGCGTATACCTACTCACCAAACATAGTGACTGTATTCCTAGCGGCCTGTGCAACTAAGGTTTCGCTTTATCTCTTAATTCGCTTTGATTTTTTCGTGTTTCAGCCAAACCTGATTAATCACGATATTCAGTTCGCCTACTTTTTAATGCCATTGGCGGTATTAGCCATATTGGTCGCATCCGGTGTTGCCCTATTCGAGAAGAACCTAAAGCGCCTGTTCGCCTATTCTTCGGTCGCACAGATTGGCTATATTCTTTTAGGTGCAAGCCTCGTCAGTGTGGCTGGCTTAACCGCAAGCGTAGTCCACATGTTTAACCACGGATTAGCTAAAGGCACTGTTTTTCTTGCCATTGCGTGTCTTGCAACGCGATACACCAACTTACGCATGGACAATATCGCGGGTGCTGCTAAACATATGCCGTGGACTATGGCGGCTTTTGTGGTGGCGGGCTTGAGCCTTGTTGGTGTGCCCGGTACGGCAGGTTTTATAAGCAAGTGGTATTTACTCAGCGCGGCGCTTGAAGAAGGCACGGTTGGCTGGATTCTGGTTGCTGCGATTATTGTTAGCTCATTAATGGCGATGGCGTATGTGTGGCGCGTTATCGAAACTGCTTATTTTGGTGTTCAAGCCAATGGTAATGAGCCGGTAGTTACAAACACGCAAGCTGTTATAGATAGCCCTCGAGAAGCGCCTATTGCATTACTCAGCGTAACTTGGGTTGGGGCGCTGGCAAATATCTACTACGGATTGGCTCCATCACTACCCGTTACGCTTGCAACCAATGCCGCTGAGACACTGATGAAGGTCGCACCATGAGCTCGAACACGGCTATTCTGGTAGCGTTGGTCTTACCACTTTTTGGCGCCTTTGGTATCGCGCTCGCCTCGCGTTTCAGCGACAACCTTCGCGAAGGCGTAACGCTGGTTACCGCGGGTGCGTTGGCATGGACCGTTTGGGGAATGCTTCCCGAACTGTTGGCCGGTGCTCGCCCCTACGTACACATAACGGACGTACTACCAGGCATTGCAATCGCCTTTCGCGTAGAACCGCTTGGCATGATGTTTGCCGCGCTCGCGTCGCTACTATGGATAGTCAACTCGATTTACTCCATTGGCTACATGCGTGGCAACCAAGAGAAAAACCAAACTCGCTTTTACATCTTTTTCGCTGTAGCGATAAGCGCTGCGATGGGTATCGCATTTGCTGACAATCTTTTTACCCTGTTTCTGTTTTACGAGATTTTAACGCTTTCTACCTACCCCTTGGTGTCTCATAAAGGCGATGCCAAAACGATTAACTCGGCACGCGTTTACTTAGGCATTTTACTCTCAACGTCTATAGGCCTATTGTTGCCCGCCATAATCTGGACCTACTACGTAGCCGGCACAGGAACCTTTACTGAAGGCGGCATTCTTGCTGGCAATCTAGCCGGACCTGCTGTTGGCTTACTACTAGGGCTTTTTGTATTTGGCATTGGTAAAGCCGCCGTTATGCCAGTACATCGATGGCTGCCTGCCGCGATGGTTGCACCCACACCGGTTAGCGCATTACTGCATGCCGTTGCGGTTGTTAAGGCCGGCGTATTCGCGATCACCAAAGTCATCGTCTACATCTTTGGTATTGAGTTCTTGTTCGCTGAGCCTAGTGGCGGATGGCTTTTGTACATAACGGCATTTACCGTAATTGCGGCAAGCCTAGTCGCACTCAAACAAACGAACATTAAGCGGATGCTGGCCTATTCGACTATTGGCCAGCTTTCGTTTGTTCTAATGGCCGCCGCCACGCTTAAGCCGTTCGCAGAGGTCGGTGCGGCCGTGCATATGGTGGCTCACGCCTTTGGCAAAATAACCCTATTCTTTGCCGCTGGTGCCATCTACACAGCATCCAAGAAAACAGAAATTTTTCAATTACGCGGCATTGGTCACAGAATGCCGTGGACCATGACGGCGTTTACAATCGGTGCGCTAAGCATGATTGGTGTACCCCCCACAGGTGGCTTTGTGTCTAAGTGGTTTATCCTAGCGGGCGCACTGCAAGCCGATAATTATGTAGCCATTGCCACCATTGTGATCAGCACGGCACTTAATGCAGCTTACTTTCTACCCATCATTTATTTAGCGTGGTTTGCTACCGAAGACACGGCCAATACTAAGAATCATGGTGAAGCGCCCTTCCCTGCGGTGCTGGCACTGACCATTACGGCCGGCTTAACGCTTGCGTTGTTTTTCTTCAATGGACCGCTCCTAAATCTAGAATCGCAACTTGTACAGGATATGCCATGAGTGACGATCAGAACACCGAGCACTGGCTAGTTCGAGCCACCACCATTGCGTGGCTATGGCGGATTTCCATTGTTATCTTGGCATTAACCGTGCTGGCTCAATTTGTGTTTCCCATGAAAGGCTATTTCGGCATTGATGGCTGGATGGGGTTTGGCGCTCTCTATGGCTTTGTTGCGTGCTTAGCGATGGTTCTAGTCGCCAAAGCATTAGGCCTAGTCCTAAAGCGCCAAGAAAACTATTACAAAGACCTGCAAGACAAGGATGGCAAGTCTGATGATTGATTTTCTACCACCCGCATTAATTATGATCCTTGGGGCGATTCTCACCCCACTGGTTCGTGGCCACCTTCGCACCACCGTTTTATTGGCGGCACCGCTGGCAACCTTATGGGCCATTTGGCAAGTTCCTGACGGCGTCATTACGACCTTAACGTTTATTGACTACCAGATTGAACCGGTTGAAGGCAGCGCTGTACGCCGTTTATTTGCGACTATCTTTGCGATTATGTCATTCGGCGGTGCGTTGTACGCATTTCGCCAAGCTCGAACCGTCGAGTTAGCTGCAGCGCAAGCTTATGCGGCTGGCGCGATAGGCGTGTGCTTTTCTGGCGATCTCATCTCGATGTTTATCTGGTGGGAGCTCATGGCGATCTTCTCTACCGTTGTTGTCTGGAGTGGCGGTACCGCAGACTCAAAGGCGGCTGGGATACGCTACGCGATCATGCACTTGTTGGGCGGTATTATTTTAAAAGTAGGTATCGACGGGATAGCGGTTCAAACAGGCTCGGTAGACATGCAAGCCATGTTGGCCAACAGTTTTGCCACCTGGATGGTTCTTATAGGCATACTGATTAACGCGGCAGCACCTCCCGTTTCTGCGTGGTTGGCTGACGCTTACCCTGAAGCGAGTCCAACTGGGTCCGTGTTTTTGTCTGCGTTCACGACTAAAACCGCCGTGCTCGCATTAATTCTCTTATTCCCTGGTGAACCTGTACTGATCGGTGTTGGCCTGTACATGGTGATGTACGGAATTATCTTTGCGTTGTTAGAAAACGATGCGCGGCGGATTCTGGCGTACTCCATCGTCAACCAAGTTGGCTTTATGGTGTGCGCTATTGGCATAGGCACCGAGCTCGCTCTGAACGGCGCTGCTGCTCACGCATTCGCTCATATAATTTATAAAGCACTATTATTTATGAGTGCAGGCGTAGTGGTTTACCGCGTCGGCAAATCTAAGTGTACTGATCTTGGCGGGCTGTTTCGAACCATGCCGCTCACCACCATCTGCGGCATTATCGGCGCGCTGGCTATTTCAGGCTTTCCAATGACCTCTGGTTTTGTGACAAAAACCATGATCTCCCAAGCCGCCGCCACCGAAAGCCTAATGTTTGTGTACATGGCGCTCGCCGCCGCGTCGGCTGGCGTGTTCTTACATGCAGGTATTAAGTTTCCTTGGTTCGTTTTCTTTCAAAAAGATTCAGGCTTACGGCCTAAAGATGCGCCTTGGAATATGGCCGCGGCAATGGTGTTGTTCTCAGCCATTTGCATATTGATCGGTATATTCCCAGAAACCTTTTACCAGTTGCTTCCTTACGCGGTGGACTATGAGCCTTATAAAGCAAGTAAGGTGGTTTTCTATCTGCAACTACTGCTGTTCTCAGGTCTCGCGTTCTTCTTACTGCTGCCGCTAATGCAGCGCACGCTAACCGTCAGTTTAGACACCGATTGGATATGGCGTGTTGCCCTGAACAAATTGGCTGGGATGATTGCGACGATATTGGCCGCAATAACAGGAGTTCTATCGCGTATTTCTAACGGCACGCTAAGAGCGCTAAAGCTGCAAGCTGAAGCGCGCTTTAGTGAGAGCCCAGAAACTGAAAGGGCAGGCGTTTTTGCCAGAGCCTGGGAAATTGGAACAACCGCACTTTGGATAGCGATTTTGCTGACGGCCTACGTACTGTTTTATCTTATCTAGAATTTTACTTTGAACCTCTAACGTCTTTCATAAGTAAAAAACGGATGGTTTAGTCTGAGCGCAGCCATGCCGGAAAGATGCGAGCAAACTTCAACAAAGAGGGTGAGTCTCGCTAAGTTGAGGCCTCATAGGTATTCGTAAACACCTCACAGTAAGCGTTGAACACATTCTCTAGCGTTTGAAACCCGAGATAGTTTCATCTATTAACTGGTTGTCGAATGCAACAATCTTGTACGGGCTGACTGCTCTCACAATGACTAACTTAAAGGCGGATCTACTGAGTAACAGTCTGAGATCGCCATTATCTTTACTTCCTGTGATTAGAATCCCTTCTATTAGCGCTAAATGTATCTTCCTGACTTATTTTCGCTATCTCGGTCCTTAGTGACCTGTTCGTAGTGTTTTTAAAAAATCTTCCCATAGCTGCTGCTACTCCCATCAATACCACAGGCCTTGTTTTCGCGAACCTCAAAGGTTTATAACGATGATAATTCACGCAGATTGCCCGCCTCAAAATAGTTTTTGTAATTATTCAATAGCGTCTCTAATGAGTACATCAATAGATGTTAAAACAAAAAAAATACCCTTTAACCAGGCATTCGACCATAGACGTCTTCGAATCGCACAATGTCATCTTCGCCAAGATAACTGCCCGATTGAACCTCGATTATCTCCAAGGGAAGAGTTCCTGGGTTTGCCAGCGAGTGTGTTACACCAATAGGGATATAGGTAGACTCATTTTCGTTGAGCATCATAATATTATCACCGTTGCGGACCTCGGCTGTACCTGACACAACTACCCAGTGCTCAGCTCGATGATGGTGCATTTGAACAGAAAGTTTAGCGCCCGGTTTGACCATAAGGCGTTTGACCTGAAATCGTTCGCCGTAGTCAATCGAATCGTAATAACCCCAAGGCCGAAAAACCTTACGGTGAAACATTGTTTCTGGTCGATCCATTTGCTTAAGCCGTTCAACTATTTGTTTAACGTTGTGTACTTTATCTTTGGTGGCAACCAATATCGTATCATCAGTTTGTACAACCACAACACTCTCTAATCCCACCGTAGCAATTAACTTACTCTCACCTTGGATGTAACAGTCAGTAGTATCTTCAGCAATCACATCGCCTTTTATTGAATTTCCATTCTCGTCCTTCTCGCTTGCTGACCATAAACTTGCCCAAGAACCCACATCGTTCCAACCAGCATCTAAAGGCACCATTACAGCCCGATCTGTTTTCTCCATCACGGCATAATCAATGGAGTCGCTAGGGCATGCTTCAAAGCTTGATTTGTCTACTCGAACAAAGTCCAGATCATCTGTTGCCAGTTCTAATGCTGCGCGACAGGCGGCGACCATTTCTGGTGCGTGTTTTTGCAATTCTTCAATGTAGCGCGAAGCCTTGAATAGGAACATACCGCTATTCCAAAAATAATCACCACACTCAATGTATTTTGACGCGTTTTTAACGTTGGGCTTCTCTAAAAATTGGTCCACGGAAAACACTTCGCTGCTACCCACCCTAGCGTCACCAGCCTTAAGATAACCGTAACCCGTTTCTGCATACGTTGGCACTACCCCAAAGGTCACTAAGTCGCCTTGCATAGCCGCTGATTCGGCGGTAGATACCGCCGCTAAAAAAGCATCTAAATCAGGGATTATATGATCTGCCGGCAGTACGATTAACAACTGGTCTTCTTTTTGCAGAACTCGCAAAGCGGCTAACGCAATGGCTGGAGCCGTATTGCGTCCCACAGGCTCTAGGATAATACTGTTGGCTTGAACATCTATTGAACGTAATTGCTCCGCTACCATAAAACGGTGCTCTTCGTTGCAGACAACGATTGGCGTATCAGATTCGTTAAACCTCAGCACTGTCTCTTGCAACATGGTTCGCTCGCTCACCAAGGGTAAAAATTGCTTCGGGTAAGCCGAACGAGAATAGGGCCAAAGACGTGTACCGGATCCGCCGGAAAGAATTACAGGTACCATTTTTAACCTCTGAATAAATTTAGTGAACGAAAGAACATAGGATCACGTGATTAACAAAAAAACTCAGCGATCAGCAAAATCATTAATAGAACTAGAGCATCAACTTTGCCGCAAGTGTTCTCGGTTACTCAAAAACCAACTATAACTCTCAGCTAGACCGTCCCTAAGTTCTACAGAGGCTGTCCAACCCATTTTCTTCAATTTTGAGACATCCATCACTTTTCGAGGCGTACCATCTGGCTTGCTTGCATCAAACTCAAGTGCCCCCTCAAAGCCAACAACTTCTGCAATCATCTCGGCTAAATCACGAATTGTACAATCCTCGCCTGTGCCCACATTGATATGCGACATCATAGGCTCAGTAATTTTTGCATACTGATCAAACCCGAGGTTCATCACATAGATACTGGCCGCTGCCATATCATCAACATACAAAAATTCGCGCTTTGGAGTACCCGACCCCCAAACGGTTACGGTCTTTGCCCTTTCTGCTTTTGCGTCGTGAAAACGGCGAATCAATGCTGGGACTACATGACTGTTTTCTGGGTGAAAATTATCAAAAGGACCGTATAAATTGGTTGGCATAACAGACCGATAATCAACGCCATACTGCCTATTATACGATTCGCAGAGCTTTATACCGGCGATTTTGGCAATCGCATAGGGCTCGTTGGTGGACTCTAAAACGCCAGTGAGCAACGCTTGTTCGGACATAGGCTGCTGAACACCACGAGGGTAAATGCACGATGACCCAAGAAATAACAATTTCGGAACGCCGCCCAGGTACGCTTGGTGAATTACATTTGCTTCTATCATAAGATTTTCGTAAATGAACTCTGCCGGATAAGTATTGTTAGCATGAATACCACCTACCTTTGCCGCCGCCAAGTAGACTTGATCAAAACGGTTTTCAGAAAAGAAACGGCTTACAGCATCTCGGTCAGTCAAATCCAACTCAGCGCGTGTACGAGTGTTTACAAAACACCCTTCTGTTTTTTCAAGTTGGCGAACAATTGCGGACCCAACCATACCGCGATGGCCGGCCACAAAAATATTAGCGCTCATCATTTACTCCTTTGAGACCGAAACGTCGTAACCACTTTCTTTTAATAGGGCATGACGCCTTGCTTGATCTAGATCAGCAGCAACCATCTCGGCACACATTTCCTCGACTGTGATTTCTGGCACCCAGCCCAATTTTTCTTTTGCTTTAGTCGGATCGCCCAACAATGTTTCAACCTCGGCTGGTCGAAAATAGCGTGGGTCCACACCAACGATCACATCACCAACGGATATACCTGGAGCTCGATCTTTATCGACGGAAGTGGCCGTTGCAATTTCAGCCAAATCTTCGCCACTAAATTCGAGTTCAACGCCCGCATACTTTGCACTCAATCGAACAAAATCGCGCACAGAAATTTGTTTGCCTGTTGCGATAACAAAATCTTCTGGCTGCTCTTGTTGCAACATCATCCACTGCATACGCACATAGTCTTTGGCATGGCCCCAGTCGCGAAGCGCATCCATGTTACCCAAGTACAAACAAGACTCTAAGCCCAACGCAATATTTGCAATGGCGCGCGTAATTTTACGTGTTACAAAAGTTTCACCTCGGCGCGGTGATTCGTGATTAAACAGTATGCCGTTACAGGCATATATCCCATAACTCTCTCGATAATTTACCGCAATCCAATAGGCGTACATTTTAGCAACACCGTAAGGGCTTCTTGGGTAAAACGGAGTGGTTTCTGTCTGAGGGATTTCTTGAGCGTCACCATACAGCTCAGAAGTTGAAGCTTGATAAAAGCGAGTTTTGTTCTCGAGCCCCAAAAATCGAATAGCCTCTAGCAAACGTAAAGTGCCAAGAGCATCAACATCGGCCGTATATTCTGGCGCTTCGAACGAGACAGCAACATGAGATTGAGCACCTAGGTTGTAAATCTCATCTGGTTGAACTTGCGCGACAATTCGAGTTAAATTTGACGCATCTGATAAGTCTCCGTAATGCAGAGAAAAGTTCCTATTTTCGATATGAGGATCTTCATAAATATGATCTATTCGCTGAGTATTAAAGGAAGAGGAGCGGCGTTTAATTCCATGAACTTCGTATCCTTTCTCTAACAATAGTTCAGCTAAATAGGAGCCGTCTTGGCCTGTGACTCCGGTAATTAATGCTACTTTTTTATCACTCATTTAAGGCTCCTTCCATAGTCCTAAAATATTATACGTCGAGCACATAGAACTATCGACTTATTCCTGCATTCTCAAACAAAAATTGGATCCACGCTCCTATCTGATCAAAGATGCCCACTCCTATTCGCTCTAAATTAGGAGCACCAAAGAAATTAATACTCTATCTGGGCGCAAGCTGATTCTAGACAAAAAGCTGTTATCGCATCACTCCCAACATCACGAGGTCATAAGAAATTCAATTGTTTAATCTGGGGGGGGCTTGGTTCGCTCAACGCTTGTTTATATCGCGAATGCGTTAAACAATAAAGACCAAGGTTGACCAACGCTGAATCAGCACAAAATTTTGAAATCACCTAAGAGTGACTATGTCCGAATTTGAGCGGTTTGGCTCTCTGACTCATTGTGTGAAAGTTCCGAGAGTTTACACCCAACTCTAGACTATGTGAAATTAAGCAGACGGAAATACTGTCCTAGGTTGGTTTAGTTGTACACATTAATTTGAGAGCTTTGGTGCAAATAATAAGCACACCTAGCCTAATTTAATTTTCTAAGAGACCTTAGGGGCTGTGAATCGCGCTCAAATAACTGAGATACTCAAAAACAGTGAATCTCCGGTTTTTGTCATCTTTTCATTAGTCGCACACGTGGTTTACAAGATTCAAAAACGTGGGAATACCGCGTGATACATTTTGTATATCTAAGTGACTTCAACCCAATTCGCGTTCGAAAAAACTAACCGTCCGATCCCAGGCAAGTTCTGCATCGTCTTGGGAATAACGCCCTGTCGAGTCATTATGAAAACCATGCATAGCGCCTTCATAGAAGTGTGCGGTATAACGAGCTTTATTAGCGTTAAGTGTTTTTTCGTAGTCTGGCCACGTAGCATTAACGCGTTCATCCAAACTACCAAATTGCAATAACAGTGGGCCGCGAACTTGGTCGCGCAACTCTAGCGTCGCTGGCGAGCCATAAAACGGTACTCCTGCGTCGAGCTCATTAGGGATGCTTGCGGCTAACATATTCACTATGTAACCGCCAAAACAAAAACCTACCGCACCTAGTTTTCCAGAACTCATCTCGTGGTTCTTTATGAATTGAGCAGCCGCGATGAAGTCTTCCTCTAATTTAGTGCGATCCATACTCCCTTGCATCGCGCGACCATCGTCGTCATTGCCCGGATAACCGCCCAACGGATAAAGTGCATCGGGTGCAAACGCGATAAAGCCTTTGATGGCTAAACGTCGAGCAACGTCCTTAACATAGGGATTGAGACCACGATTTTCATGCACGACTAATACCACTGGTGCTTTGTCGCTTAGCTCTCGCGGCATAACTAAATAGCCTTGGCATTCTCCATGTCCTTTTGGAGAATCGAACTTCTGGAACGTCGCTTTAATACTGGGGTCATTGAACGAGACTTGTTCGGCAAGCGCGTAGTCGGGTAATAGTGCCGAGGTCAACACAGCCATGCTCAAACCTAATGTTGCTAAGCGACTCATAAATTCTCGGCGGTCGATCATGCCGTGGGCATATTCGTCGTACCAGTCAAATGCTTCTTTAGGAATTGGGCGGATCGCTTGCTTAGTCATAAATGGTTATCTCAGGCTTAGGATGTTTCTCTAATTTAATCACATCAGGGTGTCGCTGTAGTGATTTTTTCGAACGCCTGCGTTAATGTTAGCCTCATGGTTGTTCTTTCAAAACCCTCAACTTCAATATGCATAATGAAGTTTGACCAAGACTCTAACGTCCCTAACGCTTTCTATCGTTGCGTGTTCTCGGTATGCTCATTAGAAGCAAAACGAAAATTCGGAAATTCGTTTTCCAAAACCAGCGCTAACTCACAACGCAATTTGCGAAAAGTAAAAATGCAAAACCTATTTCGAACAACATCTCCGCTAAAGCCGGTGGTTCTTTTAGCGTTCTTTACGCTTTTGTTCTCCTTCTCTTTGGTCGTGCCCGCGCAACAAGCACAAACAGATACCCAAGAACTCTCTGAACCAGAGACCTCCCCAGAGGAAACAGAAGAGTTAGACCAGAACGTTGCTAAGGCTGTTTCACTGGAAGAACTTAGTCTCGCAATTGATGAAAAAAGCAAACAACTCAAAGCGCTTGAAAAGTCGCTGCAACGAGACAAAGAAAACCCCGAATTACAAGCCAATGTTAAGGCCACCACTGAAGAACTAGAAACGCTGACTAAGAGTTTCGAACAGATTGCGATTGGTAGCACCAATCTCGATATTTTGGGTATCGAAGAAGAACCCAAAACATGGCAAGAGGAACTGACCCTTGTCGTAAAGCCTTTGTTAGAAAACCTGCGAAGCTTAACTGAACGGCCGAGAAAGCAAGAAGATCTTAAACGCGTTATTGACCTGCAACGAGAAACCGCAGCACAAGCCGATAACGCCATAGCGTCAATCGACGAACTCATTGAGCTAGAACCCTCTAAAAAAAAAATTAACGCAATTAAAGCAAGTGCGCGAAAAGTGGACTCGCTCAAAAGACGATGCCGAACGTCAAGCACAGCTTGCTGAATATCAACTTAACAGTCTTAATGGTGGAAGCTCCCAGTGGTTTGAAAAACTAAAGTCTGCTTTCTCTCACTTTGTTCAGGAGCGCGGATTAACACTCTTAATCGCGTTAATGGCATCGATGGCCATATGGTTCCTATTTGCGGGCATTCGCAAAATCATTGAACACCGCGGAAAGTCTTCGCGTAAACAAGCCAATAGAACAACGTATCGGGTCATAGCGTATACCCAGAAATTACTCACAATAATTCTAATTGTCATCGCAATTATCACTGTGTTTTTTATTCGTGGTGACATTCTGTTATTGGTAATTACCCTAGCGTTTCTATTCGCCAGTGCGCTTGGGCTTAGAAGCCTGCTGCCACTGTTTATTGCTGAGAGCCGTCTACTCTTAAATATTGGCGCGGTAAGAGAGCACGAACAAGTAATTATCGACGGTGTTCCTTGGCGTGTAGCGGCGATCAACGTTTACTCAAAGTTTGTGAATCCAGAAATACAAGGCGCTTTGCGCTTACCTCTTAGCACTCTTAAGGAGTTGACCTCGCGAGAAGTTAGTGAAGAAAAGTGGTTTCCAAGCTCGATTGGTGACTGGGTGCTTAACGATGACGGCAAGTTATATGAAGTCGTCAAGCAAACGCCCGTTACCGTTGAATTACAAAGCGCTCAGCGCAGAACCAAACTAATTCCAACCGCACAATACTTTGCAGCCGGCATGGAAAATCTAACAAAATCTAAGCAGATTCGAATTACCAGTTATTTCGGCATTGGCTACGAATTGCAGAACATAGCGCTTACCGATGTGCCTGACACATTCCAAACGTATTGCCAGACCCACCTCGAAGAATACGGATTGGGTACAGAACAAATCGAGGTAAGAGTCGAGTTCAGTAAAGCCGGCGAATCATCGCTCGACTACATCATAATAGCCGTAATAGGCGCCAAGGCCGCAAAACACTACTACCGAGTAGATCGAATAATACAAAAAGCCTGCGTGGCGGCGTGCAACGACAAAGGTTGGGGAATTCCGTTTCCACAGCTTACGGTTCATCGCGGAGAGTAATATCAAAGACTGCGTATGTCTTCGCGTTAATTGAAGGATGCAACGGCCCAATCAGGTCAAGGGTAAGGGTTCGAGTATCGGCAAGACTTGAGATACTATGTCGCAACATTTAAAAGGTAAAAAGCGGCAAGAACAAACGCTAGTAATTGGTTAACGTTAGTTAAAAAATTATTCTTTTGGGTTGTGCTCTTTGTGTTGAGGATGCCTATCCCCTTGCTTCTTCTAGAAGACGGTGGCCGAACGTATATGGGAATGGCACATGGCTTCGAAGGAAAGCCCTACGGGTTGTGACGGATCGGTGCTGTAAATCGTGAGAATTCTATGGGGCTGTTTTTGTAACTCAAATACAGTAAATTCTTGTGCAACCATGTGGGTTAGCGACACAATTTGGAGGCCCTAAATGGAGGTTCACTATGCCAGGAAAAATAATCGAAATAAGCTGTGACTCTGGAAACCTCGACACGGTTCTATCACTCGCAGAGGATTCAAAAGTTCGAGTTTTATCTGCAAGCGTAAATGACGTTTTAGAACGTAGAGCCTCCATAAGGCTCTACGTTGAAACCCGTGAGCTTCAGGCGATGCTCGATCGATTGCAAACATTTCTATCGACTAGAAGCGATTCCCTCATTTTGCTTAGCGCTGTAGATGCGCAAATTGGCGGTACTGATAACTTAGTAGACAGCGATTTAAATTTTGTTGTTGCAACAAGAGAAGAGATTTTTCTTGAGATTAGTAAGGGCACCGAGTGCGACCGAAACTTTTTGATACTGGCAGTTTTAGCAACGATCGTTGCCGCCATCGGTATATCCGAAGACAACGTGGCCGTTGTAATTGGCGCTATGGTAATTGCCCCGTTACTAGGCCCAAATCTTGGTCTCGCTCTTGGCTCTGTGATGGGCGACAAGGAGCTAATGAAAGAGGCTATGTTTACCAATTTTATAGGCGTGTGCATTACAATTTTAGTGGCAATAGTCTTCTCCCTGCTCTGGACACCCAATCTAGAGAGCAATGAGCTTATGTCACGCACCACGATTCAACCAGCCTCTATTGTGTTGGCTCTGGCCTCTGGCATAGCCGCGGTTGTTTCGCTTACTACTCGCTTAACCAACACGCTTGTTGGCGTAATGGTTGCCGTAGCGCTAGCACCACCAGCGACAGTAATGGGTATGATGATCGGTATTCAAAACTGGTCTTTGGCCGCGGGCGCCGCGCAATTATTGATGGTAAATATTGTAGCCGTTAACTTCTCTGCTCAACTGGTTTTTCTAATTAGAGGTGTGCGTCCACGCACATGGTTGGCGCAGCGTAAAGCTAAACAATCGACCGCACTAAACTTAACTGTCTGGACCGTGCTGTTACTCGCGTGTGCTGGTCTTGCATATTTTCGGGCCTGGTAGCGTTCTTGCAACATATCCAAGGGATTACAATCTATTTATCCTTGAGCCTCTTAACCCTTTCGTAGATCACTATTGTGACTAGCACCGTTACTTGAACGGTTACCTGAGCAGAAGTGTTTCAACAAATTAGGGATTTCGTTGTTGTGTAACGTTGTCATGTAACAACGCGAAAAAAATTGCTTATTGTTCGTGCGACTCTATCTCTCATTTGCCAGCACACGGAAAAACATTTGCGGAATGATTCATGTAAGCCCCGCAATCAATTAGACTATCAAAATGATTAAGCTGATCTCAGAGTTACAACGCCGCGGAGTATTCAAAGTCGCCGCAGCCTATGCGTTCGGCGCATGGATATTAATTGAATCTGGTTCTGTGATATTTCCAGTGTTTGGTGCTTCTGAATCATTTGTTCGAGGCTACGTTATTTTTGTAGCTATTGGTTTCTTAGCTTCTCTGCTCTTAGCTTGGTTCTATCATTTTTCAGAAGGACGATTACATCGTGAGGTAAGTGCGGAGCAATCTCACATAACCGGCGATCAAGATGGCGAGTCTCGCCGGGCCATTCCTGTATTGGTGGTTACGTTAGTAGCCGCATTGTGCATTTCAATTGCTCTAAATATTCTCGGATCTCGCAACCCTATTGTTTCTGACAGCGTTGCTGATGATTCTTCGTCAATAGCGGTTTTGCCTTTTACCAATATCAGCAACGATCCGAGTGACACTATTTTTGTTGACGGAATACACGATGACCTGCTGACCAAGCTGGCTAACGTAAATGCGTTACGCGTAATTTCACGAACCTCGGTATTAATGTACAGAGGCACCAATAAAAATATGCGCGACATAGGCCGAGAGTTGGGTGCGCAACATATTTTGGAGGGCTCAGTGAGACGCGTTGGCGACAATATTCGAATCAACATGCAGCTGATTAATGCTTCAAACGATGAGCACCTTTGGGCCCAAACCTATGACAGAGAATTAACCGCAAAAAATATCTTTGATATCCAAAGCGAGATTTCAACACAGATTGCTGGTGCACTAAAGGCAACCTTGAGCGACAGCGAATGGGATCGTGTACACACGGTTCCCACCGAAAACATTGAAGCTTATCGTTTGTTCGTATCTGGTCGGCAGAACCTTCATCAACGACGCTTCAGTACCACCCAAAGCGCCAGAACACAGTTTCAGCAAGCCATCGAGCTTGACCCCAATTATGCCGATGCTTACGTGGGGTTAGCGGATGCTGTGTTATTGCTTCATATAAATCACAACGACATCCCAGAGGCAGAAGCACTCAGAGACTCTCAGCTTTCGATAGATAAGGCGCTGCAACTTAACCCTAGCCACCCTGATGCGTTTGCCACGCAAGGGCTAATCTACATGCAGCAATCTATGACTGACCCGCAAGCGCGGGCTAGAGCAGAAGAAAGTTTTAAGCTTGCATTAAAACTTAATCCAAGCAACGCGCGAGCCTGGATGTGGTACTCCACCTTGGAACAAGACATCGGCGATTATGAGCGTGCACTGGAATACAACAAAAAATCGCTAAGCTTGGACCCCATTGGCCGTATACCTTATTTAAACATTGGCAAATTGCTATCGGCTCTTGACCGCAATGAAGAGGCCACCCAAGAATTTGCCAAGGGGATTGAGTTACACCCCGATTGGCCTTCCATTTACATGTCGATGTCCATACATTTACAGCGGCTTGGCCGCGTGGATGAGGGAATTGCCTGGACTGTCTTGGCGTCGAGTCTAAATGATAAGCAATTCACTGATACAAACTTAATCGGCGCTCAAATTGAGTTGGGTCAAAGTGAACTCGCACTCAAAGCAATTGAAAATATAGCCGATGACGATCCGCTAAAAGGTCTTTTTGAAGCCTATGTGCATGTCTTGCAAGGTGAACCAAAAATCGCACTTGAATCGATTGAAAAATTCTACGCGGGTCGCGAAGAGATACTTCCCATGCTCTCTACTATAAAATCTGATGTCGCACTGATGGCTGGCGATCTAGATGCCAGTCGAAAATACCTTTTGGAATCTCATCCTGAATTTAACGAACGCGAAATAACAGTAGATGACATGAATGCCTCTGCGGTATTGAAACTCGCGTACCTGACATTGCAAAGTGGTGATCAATCTTCAGCGCAAAACCTGCTCAATGAGGTATTGAGCATTACTTCTAATCAGACTCGCTTAGGCGTAGCGGGTCATGGTATTCGTGACGTACAGGCATTGGCTCTACTGGGTCGCACTGAAGAAGCCATCAGCGCGTTTAAACAAGCCGTGTCAGCGGGCTACATAAGTTCACTATCCTTTGACGGGTTTGAACTTAGCAAGGATGTGTATTTACGTTCGATCCAGAATGATCCAGAATTTGTTGAACAAGTTGAGATTATCAATCACCGTATCACGTCGATGAGAGCGCGCGTTGAAACCGCTCAAAGCACGGGTGACTGGGAATCGTTACGCGCGATAGCGTTAGACGATTAATGTAAAAAATTCGTAAGTTGCTCGCGCCTTAGATCTACCCAGACGGATAAGTCTTAGATAAAATTAGGGACCCGGTAACTAAACCACCAACAAAGATTCGCTAATAGAATGTTCGGTAGATCATTCTGCATGCGACGATACTTAAGAACACACCAAATAAAATGCTTAGTTGGCGACTATTAAGCTTGTGTGCGATTCGTGCGCCAAGCGGAGCAAACATTACTGTGACAGGGGCGATCAAAGCGAACCCAATTAGGTTCACATAACCTAAACTGCCCATCGGCAACCGAGTATCGTCCAGCCCAAGAACCACAAAACCAATGGCTCCCGGCAAACTGATGAACAGACCGAAAAGAGCCGCAGTGCCCACGGCCTTGTGTATAGGCTGATTCATCAGGGTCATGGCGGGCACGCTGAATGTTCCACCCCCGATACCCATCATGCTGGAGAGCGCACCAATAATAGTCGGCGCAACGGGAGCCGCTATACCTCTGGGAACATCTTTGTAAAGACTAATACCTTCTAGCGGCAATAACATCTTAATCGCTACAATTAGCGCGACTACACCAAAAATTCCAGACAACATTTTGCTATCAAGTTGAGACGCTAAAAAGCTTCCAAGTAGCGCGCCGATCAAGATGGCGGGACCCCACAAACGAATCAAACCAAAATCAACGCCGCCCTTCCTTTGGTGCGACTTGAACGAAGATATTGACGTGGGAACAATGCAAGCAAGCGATGTGGCAACGGCAATATGCATTCGAATATCTGGATCCACACCGTACCAGCCCAATACTGTATCCAATACTGGAACGATGACAATACCGCCACCGACGCCTAACAAGCCGGCCAAGACGCCCGCGATAACACCGGTGGCCGCCATCATCGCGGCAAGCGGCAAAATCTCTATAATTGATTCCATTGGATAAGCTGTAAATGAGTATTGTCACCAGATACTCGGTTATACCAAGCCGTCTTCGAGGTAAATAGGGTTTCTTCAGTTGCCCGAAAGAGTGATGCGACTAAGTAACGGCCGAAACTCTTTTAAACTTCTCTTGATCCCAAGTTCCATTCTGCATTATTTCTTCAAGAACTATTACTGCTTGCCATACGTCCACGTATTTCAAATACAAAGGCGTAAACCCAAACCGCATGACATTAGGTGCACGAAAATCACCAATGACTTTTTGGTCAATCATCGCTTGAACTATCGGGTAGCCCTGCTCGTGTGCAAAGGAAACCTGACTTCCTCTCTCAGTAGAATCAAGCGGAGAAATCACTTCAAAATTATAGTCTGAACATTTCTCATCGAGTAAGCGTATAAATAAATCACACATCTGCACAGATTTGTTACGCACGGCTTGCATGTCGGCCTTTAGAAAGAGATCGATCGAGACTTCTAGGCAAGAAAGACCAAGAACGCCTTGAGTACTGCAAAGCATGCTGCTGATCCCCGGACCCGCTTCGTACTCATCAACAAACGCGAAGGGTCTGGCATGTCCCCACCAGCCAGACAAAGGCTGTTGAAGCTTTGCTTGGTGTCTTTTCGCCACGAACAAAAATGCAGGAGCACCAGGTCCGCCATTTAGATATTTGTAACCACACCCAACCGCCATGTCTGCGCTAATTCCATTTAGGTCAACCGGCAATGCACCTGCGCTATGGCATAAATCCCAAATCACCAACGCGCCTTTTTTATGTGCCCGTTCTGTTAGGGATTTCTTGTTGAGCAAATGGCCTGTTTTGTAGTGAACATCCGTTAGTAACACCACAGCTACATCTTCGTTTATCGACTCTTCAATGTGATCTCTGTCTACTATGACTAGCTCAACCTGGTCACCCAACATCGACTTGAGGCCTTCCATCATGTAAAGGTCGGTTGGGAAGTTTCCCGCTTCACTAAGAATAACTTTGCGCCCAGTCCCCTTTTGCATATTCAGAGCGGCTACCATCAACTTAAAAAGATTGATTGAAACTGAGTCAGTCGCAATAACTTCTCCATCATCCGCGCCGATTAATTGTGCAATCTTGTCACCAATTCTCAATGGTGCTTCGAACCAATGGTTGTCATTCCAGCTTCTAATGAGGTCTTCCGCCCACTCTCGCTTTAGAACATCGTTCATTCTGTCGATAGCCGCAAGCGGCATAACGCCTAATGAATTGCCGTCCAAGTAAACCGTATCTATGGGAAGATGAAAAAGCTCACGAAAGCTGGCCAGTGGGTCTTGCTGATCCAGCAGCTCGAAGTCCTTCCTAACTAATTTTTGTATCGACACCGGACTATCCTATTATTGATCGAAACATAGATTGTAAGCCTTTGCGGTCGTTAAACGGTTATTCCTCGTGTTTTTTTTGTAGGCAAAAATTGTTTGGTTTCAATCTCAACACTCTCTCAGCCTCCTATTAAAAATCGTGGTGGTCGTCATTAAAACAGTCTATTGGGGTCATAATGAACCTGCCATAGTTTGACGGATACATTAATTGAGCGAACAAACTCACCACCCAACAACGTCGACAACACTTTTGTTGAGCCAGTTTGGTATATAGAAAATGAAGCTCTGCCTTTGCCTAACTCCACTAAGTCTGCAAACTTGCCTACTTCTATCGAGCCTGTTTTTGCCTTCATACGCTGTGTGTAAGCTGCATCTAGCGTGATCACTTCGATCGCTTTGGCGATAAAGTAGGCACATTGTGACACGTGCTGTCTGGGCGAACTAAGCCTCTTCGCATCGTAATCGCCACTCGGTAAAAACTTAGCATTTTCATTTAGCATACTGTTTACAGGGGCCAATCCAGAAGCACGACTTGTACCCAAAATGCTATTCAAATAGCTCTTATAGTCTGCGGTTAGTGACCTTGGGTTTATCTGAAAATCAGCTGAACCCAAGGTCATCGAAGCGCATTGGATCCGCGGCATCGATAAAATAAGCGTGAGTGACTCTATGTCTTATGTCGGCCGTACTATTATCCGATGCGGCATCGCTAATGGCATCTAGTGCGACCTTAACGCCTTTGGCTCCTATTGCATGAAAATGCATTTGAAAAGCCGACACGACAAATCCTGACCTAGTGTTGGGGACAAACTAATAACTTTCCTTTCTCAATTCAGAATTAGTTAAGCTCGAACAAGCTTGGCGATTATTTTACCGCCAACTAAACAGCGTTACTCTAGCTTCTGTGATGGAATCGAATCCAAATTGAGTTCGCTTTGTTTCTGAAACTGTTCTCCATAGAGCCAGTCGTATTGAAGCAATGCATAATCTCTAGTAAGACTACGGTATTTCTTGGGAGTTGATCTCTGCAGACCCCCAGAACTATTTCTCACTAACATTGAGAAAACACCGATTTCCTTCCTAAGTTTGTCATTTAGCCCGAAAAAACCACTTGGCTTTAGTCTGAAGATTTCAGAAACGACGTCAATCCATACTTCGACTAAATTAATTGTCGACCTGCAAGTCCATGCAAATTCTCTTCTTAGCTTTCATGAACAGGGCTGGAGAATTAATGGCATCGAGGGCAATCATTTTGCCGCCTCTAAAATAAGACACCGTAAATTTACGTGCTGCCACATCGCCTTCTACTACCACTTCATCATGCTCTTGCATCAGCCCGGCCGTTTGGAGCTTTACGTCATACTGGTCTGACCAAAACCATGGGAGTTGATCATATACACGATTATCTCCGCAAATAGACAAGGCCGCGGTTTTAGCTTGAGCTACGGCGTTAGGAACCGATTCAAGCCGGATGCGCTTTTGGTATATCTGGCTAGGATGATTTGAACAATCGCCCACTGCGTAAATATCAGGGTCTTCGGTTTGCGTAAATTCATCAACAATGATGCCGTTGTCGCAGGCCAGACCGGCGTGTTCCGCAAGTTCGACATTAGGGATTACACCTATACCAATGATCGCGCAGTCAAATTTTACTAACTCTCCGTCCGCTAACTCTGCAAAATTCTCATCCTCTTTTGTCACAAAACGCTTCAAGCCAACACCTAAACGAAGGTCCACCCCGGCTTGACGATGAATGTCTTGATAAAACGCAGATACAGGCTCACTCGTTACACGTGCTAAAACTCGTTCTTGTGCTTCGAGCACAATCACTTCTATGCCTTGCTTTATAGCTGACGCGGCCACTTCCAATCCTATGTAGCCTGCCCCAACAATGAGCAACTTACCGCCTGGAGCTAGAGTAGATTTAATGTCATCTACATCCGCCACGGTTCTCAGATACTTAATACAAGGTGCATCGGCACCTTCAACAGGTAAAAGTCGGGCACGCGTTCCCGTTGCCAAGACTAACTTGGTATAACTAACTCGCGTACCATTTTCCAACACAACTTCTTTATTAGCGCGATCAACTGAGTCAGCCCGAGCACCAAGAACGAGACCTACCTTCGTCATTTCGTAAAAACTAGGATTCTTGATCGCTAACTTGTCCGTATTTATGTCACCGCTGTAATATGCTTTTGATAAAGGCGGGCGCTGGTATGGCAAATTTTCCTCATCGCCAATCAGCGTGATTTTTCCCTCCCAACCCGCTTTCCTTAAGGTAGATATGACCTCTGCGGCCGCATGACTAGCACCAATAATGACAACATTATCCGCAGTGTTTTTCATTCTTAAATTTCTCTCTTAAGGAGCACAATAATTAGAACTGTTCTTCGGGCATTTGAACAACCAACCCATCCAACTCATCTGAAACCGTGATCTGACAACTCAGGCGACTCGTTGGCGTTGGCTCAGGTACCGCATCAAGCATCTCTGTTTCAGTTTCGTCGGGCGCATCCAGCTTTTCGTACCAAGCGCTATCAACGATTACATGGCAAGTTGCGCAGCTACAGCAGCCGCCACATTCGCCAATAATCCCGTCTAGCATGTTATCCACCGCTCCTTCCATGACGGTACTGCCGTTTTTTACTTCAACTTCGTGTTTTGCGCCAGAGTGTTCTATATAGGTAATAGTTGCCATTTAAATATTCCAATCTTGATTGTTACTTAGTGAAGCACTCGTAGCATTGTGTTTCGAGCACTCAAGTTTCTAGTAGGTGGGCTATTCAGCCGAAGCTTCTTTAGCTTTAGCTGCTTCTGCGGCTGCTCTTTCTTGCTTGCGCATAAATACAGTTTGAATACCTTTTTCCAAGTTAGGACCTGGCCCGAAGGCTTCACAGAACACAGAATCAACCAACGCTTCAACCTGATGAATAACATTTGAGGGAACAGTCATAATATCGCCCGGCTCCATCTCAGTATAAATCTCCTCATTATTTGGTCCGCTGCGGGCCCTAAGCTTGCCACTGATAAGTACAACAGTTTGTTCGTCTTCGTGACGATGCAAAGGTGATACGTTTCCTTGCTTCATCTCTACCCAGGTTTGCGCAATCGTGCCCATGGCGATACGACGAAGGTCGATGCCTTCACCGAACTTCTTTACAGGAATATCTTTATTTTTGTAGACAACTGCATCTATTCGCTTATTTTCTTCTGACATTTCGGTCTCCAGAGATTGATTGATAGAACTTCTTGATCGCAATTGTTCTAAAACTAGCAAACGATCGATTCTGATAGCAATATAATTTATACGAAAAAAAGTAACAATACGCCAAATATAGACCCAACTATTCTAAAATAACGAACAATTCAATTTGACTAAACAAGAGGTAAAAGGCCATGTCGGGCCTATTCGCAGTGCGAGCAATAAAACAGTAACTAATTTTTAGTCCTTTCGGGAATGTTGGCCGTCTAGAATGTAAGTTCCTGGGATGTCATCGTAATCTCTAGTTTCTCTCATAGTTTTTTAACCACCAATAATAAATTTATCCGCTTCAATTCTGATCCACCTTGTACTGCATCGAGTATTTGCAGAGTATCAGTACCTTTACTCCCTGCAATGCCTGAGCTTTTCTCCAACTCGGCTTTGCGTAAAGCAGTTGTTATTGAATATCCTCGCAGCAATCAGCGTGGCACCTTTTGCAAGCCAAAGTTTTACTACTTCACTGATATCAGCCTAATCAACCATATGGGCATCCAAAAATGTTTTGGCCACCCGTCTACTATGCTGGCGCATCTCGTCTTTTGAAGGAAATCTTTCGCTAGTGTAGAGATAGCGGACATACCAATCGTGCATCAACGTGCCAATGTAGTCTTTTGCAGCTTGATTTTCATCTGTAATGTTGAGGCGGTTTTGTTTTAGCAGGGACGCGAAATACTCTTTTAGTATCTCTCGGCTACGCAACGGGCCTAACTGGTAATACGCTTCCGCAATTCGTGGAAATCTATCTCTCTCAGCTTGAATTAACTTTAATAAAGACCAATGCTGCTTGGCAAAAACGATCGCGAGCCGACCGCAGCCAAACGCGACTAGAGTTGCTTCAATATTTGCCTTAGGATCTAAGTGACCGTCTTGCATATCTGCAACAATGGAGCTCACTACAGATTGAAATAAATCCGCTTTGGAAGGGAAAAAGCTATATAACGTTGATTTCGATCCGCCAGCAATTTTTGAAATGGCATCGAGGCTAGTAGCACCATAGCCATGTTTCAAGAATTGCATGGTGGCCACTTTCACTATTTTAGTTTCTCTGCTTTTACCCCGAGGAGATGTGGGCACCTTGCCTCGTGCATTCAGCAATCCTATAGGTGCAGCTTGAGTCATTGGCCGTATCCGTTTTTATCGCAGCTTCACTAAAAATTGTGTCTGAAAAGTGTTTCACCGCACATAATTTATGAGAGTGACAAATCTAGTTTTTTAATTGTGCCTGTCGCTACCGCGCCTGCATCCACGGGCAGCAGGGCACCGTTTATCCAGTTTGATTGATTGCTCAATAAGAATACTGCGGCATTGGCAACCGACTCAGGTGTAGCAGATCCGAATGATTCTAACCGCGCTGCAGCTTCGGCTCCAAAACTGTCCAGAAAATCATTCATAATTGGGGTTTCAACTGCAGCAGGTGCAACCGCATTTATTCTTAAGTTTTTGGGGCGACAGATGCTGGCCATTTGCATGGTCCACACATTGAGTAGTTGTTTGCTCAGAGGGTAAGCTGAAGTATTTCCTGTGCCGTCATTGGTGATGATGTCTTGCTCAACCATCGCCTCTACATCTTGCAGGTTTTCAATTTTGAGCCATTGTCGGAGCATATCCAAATTGCTCATCCAGCCGGCACCGGTACCTGAAGACATGTTAACAATCGCACCGCCCTCGCTAATAATTGGCAACAGGGAAAGTGTCAGTTTACGAAGCCCGTAAAAGTTTATTCGGAGCACGTCGGTTGGCGAAAATCGAGAAGAAGGCGCAACTCCCGCCACGTTAAGTAGGCCATCGATGTTATTCGGTAATTTGGAGAGTACAGCCTTGATCGAGTCATGGTCGCCCTGATCAAACTGAATGGTTGAAAGCCAAGTCCCACTAGGGTTACTCGAATCTTCGAAGGCACGGTCCATCCCAATAACTTTTGCCCCAAGTTTGTTTAGATACTCAGAGCAAGCAGCACCAATACCAGAGGCCGCACCGGTTACAACAATTATCTTATTCTTAACGTCCATTATTTCTAAGTCTCCTCAATGATGATTGTAGTTCGTTTTTTCGCACTTCTATTTTTCGATATATTAGTACAATACTGTACACCAATAAAGAATGAAAGTTTCTTATCAAAAAACATAAACGCTAGGAATAAGTGATGGAACGAGCCATTCAATCCGAAAATGGAATTCGGCGATTACTCTGGAGTACATTTTTGTACACTACCTTATGAATTCTATTTGGGCTCAATACATGCATTGTACTCAGAGTGGTGTTCAACATGGCTGTTGGTTCGCTGCGCGTAGCTTGGCCCTAGCAATCAGTTTCAAGTAACTTACTAGATTGCATTGATATAGAAAATTTTTTAATTTCTTTTATTATAATAAAGCATTCAGCCTAATCTATATAAGCGGAAATAGAGCTATATTCAAAGGGTTGTTTGGTTAACTAAGGCTGAGTCAATTTAAGCGAGCGGCCGCAATATAGGCGTTAACACACCTAAGGTGTGTGAATATGATTTACCCAGAGTTTACGGGGCACCGCGCATCTCGAACTACGGGTGAAATTGGATAACAATCACGAATTAACTCAAGGTCTTAAATCTTGTCTACATCAAACAAAGTACCAAATTTGCTACTGGATTGTGGCAAGCCACTTATTTTCAAAGTAGCTAATGCAAAAGAGGCTGGATTGAGCCCTCCAACTAGGCGCTTGGGAGAAGACTTGAGGACCGTTGTCAATTCAATGACAATTTTCCAAAAAGAAGCCTTGGTGACTTCCGCTCGAACAGGTACCACATGGCGCATGGCTAGCGATGAAGGCGCCTACCTTGATGGAACTGATACTGCGCCGGCCCCGCTATGCTATCTCACGGTTGGGATGGTTGCGTCGTATATGAATGAGATATTGGCTTTGGCCAAAGCTCGCGACATTGACATAAAAAATATTCGATTGGTTCAGGATAACTACTACCGCATGGATGGCAGTATGCTTCGCGGCACTATGCAGGCCAGCGCCTATAATGTTGACCTTGAAGTGCAAATTGATGCAGATGTCGGGCGTGATAAGTTGATGCGCCTAGCGCTCGATGGTACCGCGGCTTCACCTTTAAATGGATTAATGAAAGTCTCTCTTGAGAGCTTGTTCACCCTGTCTCATAATGGTGTTGAATTGACTCCGGAGAAAGCATTACCGATAGGAAGACCCGCGGAAAATGACCCGGGCGTGATGCATGATGTTGTGGTTCCGCAAGCGGGTGATTGGAGTAAGCATTGCGTCAAGGGAGGGGTAACCCCAGTGCATAAAAACTCGGCGAGTGAGGCGGGGTCATCACTCAAAGATCAACAAAACAGACTTTTGCATTTGCGCGGCATATGCACGCTTAGAGCCGATGGTATGAAGGAAATAGTACAACATCTCTTTAACCCGCACGGATCAGTATTTACTCTACTTTCTGACGAAGGCGAGGAAAATAATGGCAGCGGTCGCGCACCAGATGCTACTAGCTATATTTCGGCCGGCATTGGGTTTTGCTTTATGACCCAGTTTGGACGCTATGCGAAAATGAAGAAAAAGGAACTCGATTCGTATCGTATTTTGCAAGATTCATATTTCACTGTGGGCGGTGCGTCCGGAGGAACTGGCAAACCTGGAATGGCAGACCCCTTAGAGACGCATGTATATTTGGAAAGTGATGAAGATGAAGAGTTTGCTAAAACCATATTGGATGTTTCAGAGCAAACTTGTTTCTTACACGCCTTTTGTCGTACAGACTTGAAAATGAAAATTAAAGTGACGAATTTTTCGTAATTACTCAAGATCACTATCGGAACAGCCGGCGAGCTGTTCTCTAAGCCATTTGTGCAACAAATCATTTTGACTTCGCTGATGCCAAATTACTTTGATAACAACATTATCTGTTTTAATCGGGCAGGGCATTATCAAATGATCATATTGCTTGCTGCTGATCTTAGCTAAAGAACGTGGAATAGTCGCTATAAGATTAGAATCTTTTATGATCACGCCTTGAGCCAGCATGTCATCGGCGTAAAAACCAATCTTTCGGGCGGGTTGATTTTGCTTACGCAGAGCACGATCGATAGGGTCGTCTTTGTCCTCAAGAAGTGTGTTCTTGATATGTGAATAATTCAAAAAGTGTTTTAGCCCCCAGCTATCTTTCGATGGATGGTTTTTATCGATCAAACAAACGCGGTCTTCTTCTTCAATTCTTCTTTGTAAAAAGCGCAAAGGTGCCTGCAGACCGGCCCCAATGATCATATCAACAGCCCCTTTATCCAACTGCTGATAACTGTACTCAGAAATACCATGTGTTTCAAAGGTCAAGTTTGGAGCTTGTTGATGCATCTTATTAAAGAAGGGTGAAAGATAACTTGCAATGATAAAGCTGTGCGTCTGCAGCCTAATTCGGGTGTTTACTTTGGACGGATCAAAACTCTCCGGCGCAAGCAGTTTTCCGATGTCATCTAGAACCGTCGATAAATCTTCTGCCAACCCGAGAGCACGGCCCGTTGGTTCTAAGCCTTTGGCGGTACGCACAAACAAGGGGTCAGAAAAAGTATCACGTAAACGAGCCAGAGTATGACTCATTGCTGATTGGCTTACGTGCATTCGTTTTGCAGCCTTGCCTACATGCTTCTCCTCTATGAGGACACGAAGTGATTTGAGCAGGTTAAAATCAACCTTATCAATATTAAATTCATTCATAATAACAATCCATCATTTTCGCTTTATTTAATAATGCTGGATTGCTAATCTTAATTCAAGTGATGGTTCCAAGCTCTCATATGGTTAGCAATTTCAATCAACAAGCAGGTGCTCAAAATGACCAAAAGTGTTCATACTCAATTGTATATCGACGGAAAATGGCAAGACTCGCTGTCAGGAGAAGAATTTGCTATTTATAATCCAGCACGTCCTAACGAGCTGGTAGGTTATGCCGCAAATGCGGACTCAAGGGATGTGGATCTTGCCTGCGATGCTGCTTCTGCCGCATTCTCCGAGTGGTCAGAACTCAGTTATCAAAAAAGAGCCGACTACTTGACTAAAGTTGCAGATTATTTGGTTGAAGACGCGCAGGAGCTTGAGAACCGAATCAATTTATTCACTCGCGAACATGGAAAAATACTGCGCGAAGCAAGTATTGAAATGAATCGATTCGGTGATAGATTTTTTCTTTGCGCCAACTACGCGCAAAAACTGGCAGAAGAAGAAAATCTTGCCGGGCCTCCGTTCGACACGATACTAACTCATCAAGCGCGTGGACCTGCTGCATTGGTCGTACCCTGGAATTGGCCAATCTCTATTTTGGGTGCCAAGTTGCCGCAAGCACTTATTGCCGGTAATACTGTGGTGATCAAACCTTCACAAAATTCTTGTTTGGCTACCAGCCTAACAATCGGACGACTAGCTGAAGTTCTACCAAAAGGAGTGGTGAACTTGCTTACCGGCAGCGCATCTAGAATTGGTGATCAGCTATTAGTTCATAAAAAAATCAAGCAGATTAACTTTACCGGAAGCGTACCCGTAGGTCGTCACGTGATGCGACAAGCAGCAGAAAATCTAGTACCAGCCACTCTAGAACTTGGCGGGAATGATGCTGGATTGATCCTGCAAGACGCAAATTTAGATGGGGCAGCGATCCAACGAATATATTTGGCTTCGTTCATGTCAACTGGTCAGATATGTATGGCGCTCAAGCGAATTTATGTACACCGGTCTCGTTATGATGAGTTGGTGGCAGGCTTATGCAAAATCGCTGATAAACAGGTAATTGGAGACGGCTTGTTACCCGAGACAACAATGGGACCAATCAACAATCATAACCAGTATAAAACGGTGATGAAGATGATTGATGACGCCAAAGCAGCGGGCGCAGATGTGCGAGAGTTGGGACAAGTGCCAGACCAGGAGTTGTATGAAAAGGGGTTTTTTCAGAAACCAACAATTGTGCTAAACCCTGATATAGAATTAAGCATTGTTAAAGAGGAGCAATTTGGACCGGCCGTTCCTATCGTACCCTTTGATACAGAGGAAGAAGCCATTGCTTTAGCTAATAACTCTGAGTTTGGTTTATGTTCCTCGGTGTGGACTGAAGACCGAGAGAGAGCGCTTAACATAGCCAGAAAAATCGAGGCTGGTTACACATACTTAAATGGGCATGGGCCCTTGGCGCAAGACGCACGTGCTCCTTTTGGCGGTTTCAAAAGTAGTGGTATTGGGCGAAACCTCGGTTTCGATGGCATTCGTGCTTTTCAAGAAACGCATGCTATATCCGCCCCTCAGGGATGGTTGTTCTAGAGCAATAAAAGGAGGGTAGTGATATGAAATTTTTCTCATATCGAGACAGGCCTGTCCACAGAGGGCCTTACCCTGTGGAACAACTTGTACGCAGTACAGTTCAGCCAGATATATCTAAGCTAGACGAATTGCGGCAATTAGAAATGGTTGATGGTGATGATCCCCATTCGATCTCACGGGCAATGGATGATTACTTGTCGTTACTGGATTCGGTTAGAGCCGGGCCAGTAACCTATGCGGCTGCAGAAATACCTGATGACCCTCAAGAGAGATCGGATCATCTGAAAGCAGCAGGCTACTTTCTCGACAGCAGTATGGTTGGTATCTGTAGGTTAGGACCCGAGTTAAGTCTCTCAAACGCCTTTAATCACCCTAAGATTGATCAGTGGTTACTTCAGGGAGAGTCGAACAAGATACATCTCCGACTCAACGTGTCTGCGATCTACAAGCGCATGGAGCATTCAACAACCAGCGGCTCTGATGAAATAAATTCGCACACACATGCCATTGTGTTTTTACAGGAATTTCCCCGAGATCCAACTCAAAATGAGCCCGGCGCTGATTGGATAACTGGCATGCAACAACAACGCGCAAGTTTGCGAGCTGGCGAAACGGCATCTGTAATGGCGCTGTATTTGCGTACATTAGGCTTTGAGGCAAGGGCGCACTCAGCCACCAGTTCTGATATAGACCTAAATAAAGCCGCAGTTGCCGCTGGTTTAGGCATTATTGATAGTGATAGCAAAGTGAGTAACCCATTCGTGGGCCGAAGGTTTGGTCTGTCGGTAGTCACCACCAATCTTGAATTAAAACCCGATATGCCCTTGGCGCAAGCTTCAGGCTTGAGTCGATTTAAGGACAAGGGAATGGCTTGGATGTTAGGTTTAGGAGCTCATAAGAATATTCGCAACTTCCAACCTTATGGCAAGCGTAGTTTTACAGACGGCGTATTCCCCATGGAGAAAGTAAAGCGTGTTGACTCTCCTACTTCATTGATTGACGAAGATAAGATTCCACGAATCCCAAAGCGCACGGAATTTTTTGTGCGTATCGCCTTTGGTGATTTGGGCGAGGCTGCACAAAAAGCATCAGTGGACGGTTTCTCAGTCAATAAACACCCTCTTGGAAGGGCACTGTCAGCCACCTTAAATTGCTATTCAATTTTGCAAAGAGCAAAGGAGAAAAAAATTCGAGTGGCGGGGTATGAAGATCCAAAAAGTAACGCCGATATCATTAAGGCCACCTTACATTTTTTAGGGGCGGACATGGTGGGTATCTCGCGCGCGCCCGATTGGGTATGGTATTCACATACCGCCGACGGACAGGTATTAAAGCCAGCTCATAAATATGCGATTACAACTCTAGTAGACCAAGGGCATGAAAGTATGGATGGCGCTAGCGGAGACGATTGGATTTCAGCAGCTCTGAGCATGCGCTCATACATGCGCGCCTCGTTAGTAAATGGAGTCGTTGCACAGCATCTAAGAAATCTAGGTGTTTCAGCCACCAACCACACTGCCGCAGATGGTGATGTTCTTCAGCCCCCTTTGATGTTGCTTTCGGGCTTGGGGGAAATAAGCAGAATTGGTGACCTAATACTCAACCCCTATCTGGGGCCAAGATTGAAGTGCGGGGTTATTACCACCGACTTACCGCTAGAGGTCGACAAACCTATCGACTTTGGGCTGCAGACATTTTGTAATAACTGCAATAAATGCGCGCGCGAATGTCCTTCAGGAGCAATAACTGCCGGTGGAAAGACTATGTTTAATGGCTATGAAATATGGAAGCCAGATGCGGAAAAATGCGCTCGATACCGAATGACTAATGATTCTGGCTCAATGTGCGGAAGATGCATGAAAACCTGCCCTTGGAATCTAGAGGGAGTATTCAAAGAGGCTCCTTATCGTTGGTTAGCAACGCATTTACCAAGCTTGGCTCCTGCGATCACGAAGGTTGATGATTGGCTGGGGAATGGTGGCATTAACCCTACCAAAAAGTGGTGGTTGGATCTAAGAACTGGTGAGGACGGTACCACTCGAATTGCAGAAAATACTAATCGGCGTGGGTTAAATATAGATTTAGTTCTAAAGGCTGGAGATCAAACCTTAGCGTGTTATCCGGCCAACTTGGCACCACCCCCTTATCCAGCGCCGTCGCCGATAGACCGTGAAGCAGGCATTGAAGCCTATCAGTCAATGCTTACCCCTGAGCAACACAAAAAGCGCATCGCGGACGGCGATGATGCTGACTTAGTCCCTCAATATGTAAAAGGCAGGGAGCCATCGCCAGTTATCTTGGCCATGCTCAAAAAGCGCACACCGACTTCGGATGACGGCAAGGTGGTCAAGTTTGAAATCACCGCATTAGACGGATCTTCACTACCAGAATTCGACGCTGGCGCACACATTGATATTACTCCGGCACCGCAATTTATTCGCCAATACAGCTTATGCGGTGACCCAGCCGACACTTCGAAATATATGATTGGGGTGCTGCGCGAAGACGATGGTAAAGGAGGCTCTCTGCGGATCCATCAAACGCTTCGCGAAGGCAAGCCTGTAATAATCTCTACGCCCAGAAACCACTTTCCTCTGTATGACGTTGCGAAGCGTTCATTGTTGTTGGCAGGCGGCATCGGTGTGACACCAATGATAGCCATGGCGCATACTCTATATGCCCAAGGAAAGGAGTTTGTTTTTTACTACAAGGCCAGCACCCGCGCCAGCGCTGGGTTTATTGAAGAGATAAAGTCTTATCCCTGGGCCGATCGAGTACATTTTCACTTTAGTGATGAGGATCGCTTGGATATCGCAAGCGTACTGGGAGATTTTCAGCAGGATGATCATCTCTACACATGTGGTCCTTCTGCGTTTATGGACGCTGTCTTCCAGTCAGGACTGGAACAAGGTTGGCATGAAGATAACTTACATCGAGAGTATTTTAGCGCACCCAGTTCTGAGCATTTTGAGAATCACGATTTTAAGCTGGTGTTGCACAAAGCAGGAGTTGAAATTGATGTTCCAGCCGGTAAAAAAGCCACAGAAGCCTTAGCTGAGGCCGGCTATGCCATAGATACAAAATGTTCGGACGGAATTTGTGGAGTTTGTTCTACGGCCTATATTAGCGGTGATGTTGAGCATAGGGATTTTGTGTTGAGCAAGCAGCAACGCGAGCAAAATGTAATACTTTGTTGTTCCCGCGCGGCAAAATCTGGCGGCAAAATCGTCATTGACCTCTGAAGTTTTTATTAGGTCAGTTGCCAAGGTTAATTGCCCTTAGCGCGTCAATACCGGCAAGTAGAGTCAAAATTGCTTCTAGATGACCTGCACGAGACTAGGACGACGTAAGCCTTTAGTTATGAGTCATGGGGCCGGCACGCCTTTTGGACTGCCTTACGTGACTATTTTTCAGCTTCTATTACTCCTTAGATGATTCAACGGCGGATTTTCGGTCTTTATTGGCCTGCAGTTCTTGTGCAACCGAGAGATAGTAATTGCGCGCCGGGGCGTTAGTTTGTAAACGTGCGGCAGATGTAAGAGCGGTTATTTTCAACTCAATGGCGTCTTCTTTGCGGTATGACAGCGTAATTAGGTAATCTGCCAGACGCATGGCCCACTGATAATCCTTGTCTTTTATTGATTGCTTTAATCGACGAAAAAGGTTTTTAGCTCCCCCAGCCAATTTCGCAATACGACTGGCTTCTTCAAATTCCGTCAGCGGTAGAAGACTTGAAGGGTTACCATCAAACCAACCCAGATAGCCAGAAAAAACTGATCTGACTGCCCACGGGACTTTCCCATAAAATTCTTGCAAATACGGTGAAGCGGCGAGTCTTTCCGGAAGTGTGACCATTTCTGCTAATTGGTCTGGTGTATACCCACGGTTCATCCCAGCAATAGTTTGATCGTGAATACTCCTAATTCCAGCCGCATAATCAGATAAAGCTTTATTGACTTCAGCCCTGCCGCTGATTGGCCGAGTATGGCTAGGGACCAAGTGAACAGGGTTTTCGGCAGTCATTTTTTCGAGGCTATTGGCCCAGAGATTAACGTCTCGGTAACGGCTCCCTCGAATTGGGTAAAGGTTAGGAAATGCTTTATAAAAATTATCACCAGCAAACAAGACTTCTTGATCAGGCAACCAAATATAGCGTTGGTCATCAGTCTCGCCAGGTGCGGCCACGATATCGATCCGCACGCCCTCAATAGTTGTGGAATATCTCTCGTCTGAGATGTGTACGGTGACAGGTAAAAATCCACCACCAAGGCCATCAGACCACATCTCCTTACCCACTCCGACGTTGATAACTTCTGTTTCAGGTTTTAGCCCCAATCCAAATTGCCGTTTAGTGCGCTTGAACAAGATTTCCCCTGCCACATGGCCACCAACAAGCTCATTTGCAAAATTAGCGCTGGCGAAAATATCAGGTGTTTGGTCTCCGGCAAAAATACTCGCCCCACTGATGTGATCACGATGGCTATGAGTGTAAATAATTGCTGTTACCGGTTTATCAGAAATTTTTCTAAATTCACGATTTATTGCTTCGGCGGCGGTAATGCTCTGACCGGTATCGACGATAATTAGCCCTGTTTCACCTATAACGAGAGCTGAGTTTGATGCCCCATAACCGACAGCAACATAAACGCTGTCGGTAACTTTAATGACTTCTCGACGAAACTCATTTGAATGCTCTCTGAGAACCGCTTCGGCTTGAGTGCTTGAGGCTTGTGTCGCACCAGTTGAAATTAGGGATACTAAAAGGAGCCTTAAGAAAAGCCAGAAGTTCGGGTTAATCGATTTATTCATGAATTCATCTATTGAGTAATTTTGCTAAAGAGCGGTATCCAATTTTTTACTTGGCTATGTGTTCTCTTTTGCAAGCGCAAAAAAAAGGTGGGAACTCAAATTGTAATATTTGATTTCCCACCCAATTCAAACTGTTGTGTTGTTTAGAATTTATAACTAGCGGCAAGCCCCCATGACATGGGTCTGCTAGTGGTTTGTAGAATGGGCCCTAGACTTCGAACAGCGGCGTTGGTTGACTGGCCGACAACCAATTCATCCGTCAGATTCCTGCCCCATAGAGAAACCGACCATGTTTCATCTGTGTTGCCTAATGAAAAGCGTAAGTCAATCGTTTCAAATCCGTCCTGCATAAAACGAGGGTCATTTTCAGTGCCAGTTCGATAGTCGTCAATATAGGCCAAAGACAAGGTTGTATTTAACTGCAGATTATCCGAAATTGGCCGTATATGATCAAAGTTTAGTACCGTGTTCCAATCAGCTGCATAGGGCAAGGCTTCACCTGTCAGAGAGCAGGAAGTAAGTCCTGCAACCGTCTGCTGTCGAGAACAGGAGGCCCCTTCAAACTCCTCGTAATAAGCATCTAGAACGGCAGCCGATGCGCTTATCGTTAGGCTGTCTGTAGCAGCCCACATAAAGTCGACCTCAACACCTTGAGAGATTGCAGACCCAGCGTTGGATATCTGGAACGCAATAGCTGTCGGGTTGAATATACTTTGTTGTAGGTTGGTAAATTCATTACGGAACACCGCAAGATTTAAGCGCATTGAACCCCAATCCATTTTTGCACCCACTTCAATGGCTTCTACTTCTTCAGTATCAAAAGTAAATTTGCCACCAGCTGAATCTGGCTTACGAATTAAATTGTCATAACCGCCAGCCTTAAAACCCTCTGAATAGGTGGCATAAAGCATGGTTTCTTCGTTAATAAACCAGGTCGCATTGATATTTCCGGTTACTTTCTCTTCGGAGACATCTACGTCATTAACCTCAAATGCAGTGAATGCACTTCCAAGGGCAGGTATAGGGTTTGTGCGAACAGGTACTGCAGTATTGTTCATCGTAATGAACAGATCTAGATCATTGTCCGCGCTCTTGGAAACTTCTGAGTAGCGCAAACCCAGAGAGATATTAAAATCCTTGTTTACATTCCAGGTGCCCGATGCAAATGTGGCCCAAGAATCGCTTTCTTCTTGAAATTCACCGGAAACCAAACCTAGAGCACCTCCTTGAAAGCCAGTAGCATCTGGCGGAGGAAGCAGCGTGAAAGTTTGATAACTAAAGTCTACTTCGTTTGTTTGGTAATAAATTCCAGCCGCCCAATCAATGGTTTCATCCCCAGGAGAAACAATTCTGAGCTCCTGACTGAATTGATCAAACTCTTCAAAACGGTTTGTTGATATCGAGGCTATAGGTGTCTGATCCACGTCAAATTGGCGCTCAGAGTCATATGAAGTAATACCTGTGACAGATGTTAGCGTGTATCCATTAAGGTTGTAGTCTAGAGTTAAGTTATAGTTTTCCGTATCGAGATTGCGAAACTCGCCGCCATCTTGCGCCAATACCGAATTTATATTTTGTGGCGGTATACCACCCGCATTAAGGCCGCCTGTTTCAATCACCTCATCAAAATCTAGGGTTGTCAAACCCGTAACCGATAGCGCGATATCGCAAAGCCCGTTACCAATTCCAGGAGGTCCTTGCAAAGCTAGTGAGGAAGGGCAATCGTCCAGTTGAGCTGTGCTACCGATGGTTTCTTCATCACCAACCTCTGCTTTAAAAAACACTTCAAGGTCGTCAGTGGGCGTCCAAAGTAGGCTCACACGACCTACAACAGTATCTTTTTGTGGTGTTGCGCCACCATCATACAATCTTAGGTATCCATCTAGTGTTCTATATTTCAAGGCGGCTCTCGCACCGAGAGTATCGGACACCATACCGCCGTAGGTAATTGTGGCGTCAAAATCCTCATCATCTGGTGCATAGCTGACGGAGATTGAGCCTTCTGTTTCTTGCGTGGGGCGCCTGGTTGCTATATTCAGCGCACCAGCGATTGCATTGTTGCCGAAGAAGGTACTTTGAGGGCCACGTAGTACTTCTACGCGCTCAACATCTAAAAATGATGCTAGTGATTGTTTAGATCTGCCGAAATAGACCCCGTCAATAAATGTAGCTACCGCTTGTTCAAAACTAGGGTTGGCTCCAGAGCCAAAACCGCGAACACTGATTGTTTCGCCTGCAAAGCCTTCATTGATATTGACGTTTGGTACGTAGGCAGAAAGATCGTCTAACCTCTGGATCCCTGCATTCTCAATTGCATCTCCAGTAATTGCTTGAACTGAAATAGGAACATCTTGCAAGCTTTGAACTCTTTTCTGAGCTGTAACAACGATTTCTTCAAGGTCTGCTGCCGATGCCGCAGATGAGCCAAAAGCTAACGCTAGAGGAACTAGGGGAAGTAGTCGCTTGGAAATGAATTTAGTTAGTGAGCGATGATCCTCTTTCGCTCTTCGGCCGGCTCCCGTTATAGAGCGGGGTTTGATTCGATTGCTAATTAGTGACATGTCGTTACTCCTAAGTATGGTTTGTTTTTACGTCAAGAGCTCTACTTCACTCTTTGCTTCACTCTCTACCCGCGATGCTAAATAGATATCGCGGAACATGACTAGGTTAGATCGGGCGCAATATGAATTAAAGTGTATTTTATTGATTTATATTATGAGTAGTATCGATAATTGTTACTTTCATGTCGTTAAATATCTTGTTGTGACTTGCATTTAGCGAGTCTTAAAACAATCCAAAAGGTTCGGTATGCGGTGCTTACTGAAAGACTTATTTTGTGTGGTTTTGTAATCCCCCCATTTATACCCGCAGCTTTAAGTACAAGGGAGCAGATCGAGCCATTCATGCCGTTCTGTTCGATTAAAGCGTTCGATGCAAGCTTTCTGAGTCGGTTTGCCGGGCTGGATATAAAGCAACGTGATTTTGTTTTGATTGGCCCAGTTTACTATTTCACCACTGATGTACTCTGAACGATCATCGCAACTAAGCGCAGCTGGTTTGCCTCGCCATTCAATCACTCGTTCAAGCACGTGTATTACGTGCTTGATTGGTAGCGAGCAATCCACATCAATCGTTAAAGCCTCTCAGTTGTAATCGTCCAGTACGTTAAACGTGCGCAGTTTAAAACCTTTCTCCAAGCTATCACTCATAAAATCCATCGACCACACATGATTAATGACTGTTGGAACTGACAGCTCGTCTGGTTTATCTCGTATGATTCTTCTTCGCGGTTTGATGCGAAGGTTTAACTCCAGCTCGCGGTAAATTCGATATACACGCTTATGATTCCAGCCAAAACCTTTGATATTTCTGAGGTATAAATAACTAAGGCCAAAGCCCAAACGTTTATAGGTTTGGGTCAACCGCAGCAGCCAGTCCGCAATCAGTTAATTCTCGCTAGAGAGCTTTGCTTGATAACGTTAGTAGCTCTCGCTAACGCTCATACAAACGCACGCGAATTGGATTGTTACCGGTCTCTTGATAACAATATTCTGGGCCATCTTCTTTCGTTGCGATGGCCTTAGTACTTTCACCCCTCAAGGGGGTATTGCAAATAACCCTCGAGAGGCTCCTGACGGATCTCAGTTTTGAGACGCTTATTTTCAGCCTTAAGCCCTTTCATACCCTCATCAATGAAGCGTCCATAGCGGCGAACTTGGCTCGCCACTTATACAAAGTAGCTGAGCTCACACTGTGCTCGCGGCACAAGTCACCGCTACGCCGTTCTCGTTTTGCTTGAGGATTCTTTGCTGGCATATTTTAAAGACCCATCAAATTACTAGCCACAGAACCGAAAAGTAATTCAGGAGAAGTCCCTCGGACAGCCGCAGCCCATTTTTACCTAGAAGAAAAATATGCGCTCTAGAATTAATTATTAGATTGGCTTACTTCGAACTTCATTAGCCGCAACTTCTATCATAGCGCGGCACCTTTAAGGAGAGTCAACGATCACACTTTGCGTCATCTTAATCTAGCGCCAATTCGAAAACAGCGTTACGGCTTGATATCGTTGGCGTCTTCGGCTCGTTTTCGTAACGCTATTGCGCTACTGAGATAGTAATTTCTAGCTGTTGCCGTAGGTATCTCATCAGCCAACCCGGTTAATGCATCAGCCTTGTTTATCATTGCCTTTGCATTGTTGGGTTGCAATGACAATACATAGTCAGACAGCTGAGCGGACCACTGAAAATCTCGATCTCTGGTCGCTTTAGTCGCTAATTCCAAGAGTCCATCAACACCGCCGGCAACCTTTGCAAACCGCTCTGCTTCTTGCTTATCAGTGAGTGGAAATAGGTTTGTTGCATTTCCGTCAAACCAACCTAAGTAACCACTAAAGATCGCACGTACTGCCCACTCGGGATTACCATAGTAGGGTTTTAAATAGTCTAGATCTCTATATTTATCGGGAAGCACTACGTACTCGACCAACTGATTGGGCGACAAGCCTTTATTGATACCCTCAACCGTTTTATCAAAAAGAAAACGGATAGCATCTCTATAGTTACCCAGCGTCTCAGTTACTTCGTTCTCACCGATTATGGGTCGGGTGTGCCCCCCGACAAGGGCCACTGCGCCCTCATTCAAAATATCATCGATGACGTTGGCCCAAGCTCGAATATCGCGGTAAGGGGTGCCACGAATTGCATAGAGGTTTGGCCATGACTTGTAAAAATTATCTCCAGCGAAGACAACCCGTTCCTCGGGCAACCAGACATAAAGTCCGTCCTGTGTTTCACCATTAGCGGCAACTAACTCTAGGTCAATTCCTGCCACACTTACTTTTTTGCGTTCACTCGAGACTAGTTCAGTAGGAGCAATGTTCTGATCTGCCCCCCATATGCCACCTTTACGATTTGGCCAAAAAGCTTTAGCCACACCGTTGTTGATTCGCTGTTCAGGTGTGAGCGAAAAACCCGCTTGCGCGCCACCTCGTCTCTTCTGGATCAGGATACCTGCCCGCTCCAGCGTATTTTGCTCATGCCCGAATCCTTCTCTTGCCCACACTTGCACATCGGGTGAGTCCATAAAAGCCGATGCTCCGTGAGTGTGATCAGGATGCCCATGGGTAAAGATAATAGCCTTTACAGGCTTGTCGACAATGCGTCGAAAATCTATTCGTATTGCCTTGCCCTGTTCGATATCTAGACCGGTATCAACGATTACCACGCCATCGTCCCCGACGATCATACTTACGGGGGACACGGCATAACCAACAGCCGTGTAGACGCTGCTCGACACTTTGATGATTTCCTTATCGAATTCCGCTGTGCGGTTTTTCAGTAATTGCGTAGCCTCGGAGTCAACAGCGTTAACAGTGCTCGACAATAGAGCGCTTATAAACACCGTCGCTATCATTACTGAAAGGGATTTAACAAACGTATTCATGGGCGCAACGTCCTAATCTAAAAAAGTGAAACGGACCTCTCTGGATTCAATTCCAAGCGAGGTCCGTATGAAAAAAGCCAGCGACTAACAAGCAGTTCTAAAAGTCGAATCCAAAAGATACACCATAGGTTCGAGTAGAAGCACTAGTGACTCGGCACAATGCATTCATATGAATCGCAGTTCTTGCATTCGTAGTGTCACCAAGAAGTGCATTGCCATCGTTGAGCAGCACCCCACCGCAAAAATGCTCATCGGTTAAGTTTTTGCCATACACCGAAAAGTTATATTGCTGTTCATCGCCGAACCGATAGCTAATATTCGCATTTAGCAAGGTGTAAGCGTCAATGCTGAGCTGGTCAACAACCTGACTATTACCATTGGTAGGGGTAGCGCCAATGCGTTCGCCTGTATGAGCGATATTACCGGTTAAAGTTAGCAGAGAGCCACTGTCGAGTTCAAACTCTTGAGAGCCAAGCAACATAAAAGACACGTCTGGTGAATGTGCGAGTTCTGCGCCTGCAAAAAAGTTTGCGCTATTGCCTGCATCAGTCACCTCGGTATCGAGCAAAGAGAGACCGGCTTGCAAGTAAAACCCGTTATCACTTCCATACTTGATGTTTGCGTCGAGCCCTTTTATTTCAGACTTAAGCGCATTATCTAATGTCGGTACGCCTCTCGCGGTTACGAATTGCTGTAAGTTTTCATAACTGTATTGAAAAACGGCCGCATCGAATTGAATACGGTTGTCCCATAAATCAGCTTTATAGCCAAGCTCATACGCATCCAATGATTCTGGCTCAAGACGAGTCTCCTCTAAACCGGAAATAACATTGGCCGGAGGAACTAGCGCGTATACGGGGCGTGTATCTAAGGCTGAGCCTTTGAAACCTTTTGCTGCGCTAAGGTAAATCATGGAATTGTCGGTCGCCTGCCAATCCAGTTTAATGGTGTAACCCACATCCTTATTATCTAGATTCTGCGTTACCTGGCGTGCTATTTCGTAGCCGTTTGCATCGAATCCAGGCGTGCCGGGGTTTTGCGCGGCCACAAGTGCTGTTATGTCTTCGCTAAAATAGTTTGTAGTTGAAGGGCTGCCTGCTACAACTGGACGAGAAGTCAGGTAATTTCCCTCAATTTGTTCATCAGACCATCGTATGCCTGCGGTTAATGTGAGTGCATCACTAAGGTCGTATTCACCTTGAAAGTAAACTCCGAGGTTTTCTTTAGTATGGGCAAGTTGAACACTAGGCACTAAATTGCCGTTTCCAAATGTGACACGCGCACCACGAAGACCGGTGTAAGAATCTGCATCATCATCAAGATAATACACACCAGCAATCCAACGAAACGCGCCATCACCGGTGGACACTAAACGAAACTCTTGTTGAGTTGTGTCTCGATCATCTTGGTGAAAAGTATGCAAGCCGAGGGTGTCGCCACCGTCATTGTCATTTGCATTCTTATAATCTAAATTATCCCAAGAAGTAATCGATGTAAACGTAGCCCATGGAAGATCATAATCAACCTTAAGGTACGCGCCCTTAGTATCTAAAATTTCGGTACCAAAGTTTTGAGCTGTTGTTTCCCAACTGCCAGTCGACGGGTCTGAGGCGGCTTCACCTGTTCCGCCGCCATCTCGGCTGAGACAATTAGTGTTCGTCTCGAAGTTGATGATGCCTCTAGGAGCATCCGCACAAAGACCGCCTGAACCATCAGGGGATCTAGTGCCTACCGCTTTAATAGCGGTACTGTTGTTGTCCGAGCTAAGCCCATGCACATTTAACGTTACGCTGGCCAATTCATTAGGTTGCCAAAGAAAAGTAGCACGTGCTGCCGTGCTGTCCTCGTCACCGTACCTTTTTCCATTGCTAACAGATCTAAACGCACCATCGTTATCAATGCTTTGAAATGCAACTCTTGCTGCCAAAGTACCTGACAGATCAAAACTAATAGCAGTATCGACTTCAGTATGACCAAAGTTACCTAACTTAAGGTTTGCACTTCCGTTTGTACCCGAGCCAATCTCTGGTTTTTTGCTAATGTAGTTAACCGCACCGCCCGTTGTGTTTAATCCGAATAGTGTGTTTTGTGGTCCTTTGAGAATTTCAACACGCTCCATATCAAACAAGGCTGCTTTGGCATGAAAACCACTTGTGAGTGTTACTCCATCAAAGTATTGGCCTACTGCAGATGCGGCTGTCACATGCACGTCACTAGTGCCGACACCGCGTAAAAAGTAGTTCCTATTTGACCCTTGCTGAGTACCAGAAGCAAACCCTGGGGTCACGTCGACTAAATCACTGGCGTTTGTTATCCCCAGCGTTGCCATTGACTCACCGGTGAACGCGGTTACAGCAATCGGAACGTCCTGCAGAGACTCTGAACGTTTTTGAGCTGTTACCACTATTTCTTCCAATGCTGCGTGAGCAACACTGCTGCAGACCAGTGCGGTCGATACCGCCAGTGCTTTTGCTACTTTGGTTCTAAACATCTTGCGAGCTGACATATTTGAATCCTCCAACCCTCACTGGGGCCTATAATTTTAGTTATTTATCCTAGATACTTTATCCGTTCAGCTTGAATCCTAGTAATCAATACTTTTGAAAACGCGATGAATTCGACAACACAGCAAAGTTCATTAACTCGTGCACATTGTTTTAATGTGTGCGTGCTTTTGGTATCTTGTCCACTACTATAATTTGAGACTAAATTTAGAACAATAACCAAAATATAGAGTTTAACGTTCTTAATTTACGAACAATGGAAAACTAAGATGAACGAACTAGAATGCATACGTACCTTTGTAAAAGTAGTAGAAGCGGGCAGCTTCGCTGAGGCGGCACGACAAACTAGCACCGTTAAATCCGTGGTTACAAAACGAGTAAATCAACTCGAAGAACATTTAGAACTGCAGCTGTTACAGCGATCCACTCGGCGCTTAACGGTTACTGATGGTGGTACCGATTTTTATGAGCGCGCGGTGCACCTTCTAGCTGAGTTAGACCATGCGAAAGCAGCCGTAAGCTCAACAGAGTGGGGGCTCACAGGAAATTTCCGAGTTAGCTGCATTTCGTCCTTCACTGCAGCTTATTTAGCTGATGACTTATGTGAATTTCAAGTAGAGCACCCAAATCTTAAAGTGGAACTTCGCCAGCACGATCGATTTTGCGATCCAGTTCAAGAAGGGTTCGATGTATGCTTACAACCGGCCGTGAACGCTGTTGGAACATTAGAAAAAGTAGACGTGCTACCGTTGCGACGCTTAATCGTCGCAACGCCCAATTACATTGAAAAGCATGGCCTACCGCAACGACCTAAGGACCTCAAGTCGCATAATTTTGCGCACAACCATCTAATCGAACCGGACTGCAATATACGTTTACTCGATGGTAGAAGAGCGACAACAGTTACAATAGACCCCAATATATTAACCAATACTGTTTGGATGCTTCGTGCGGCGGTTATGCGCGGTACGCATATGGCAATGATGCCGGCGTTTTTTATTGAAAAGGAATTGGTATCCGGAAAATTAGTTCCGATTCTTCCGCAGTCTCGAATTCAGTGCGCGCAACTGTCTGCCTTCTACGGCCGATCGCCTTATGTGCCAATGAAGGTTCGCATTTTTATCAATTTCCTAAGAAGAAAGCACGGCGATTTTCCGTCATGGGAGAGACGAATACTAGAAAAACGCCCAGAGCTTTCTAAAGCACTCGGCCCTGACGCGACCTCCTAACAATCGCGAATCAACAATTACTTACCCAGCGAACTAGACCGAAGTCTCCTCATCCGGGTATTTACCAAGCGCCAGAAATAAAGCGATACACAACACCAAAAGGCCTATAGAAACCTGCAGCACTGTTGAGTAACCGCCAGCCGCTTGAGCGGCTGCCCCATATACTGGCGGAGCTATGCCTGCGCCTACTGCAAAAAATGCAAAAATTGCACCAAAAACTGTTGGGTAATTAGCCGGCCCAAAGTACTTACTGGTTAAGAATGCGAGCAAATCTAATTCAGCACCCGCGGCTAATCCAATCAATATTGCGATCAGAAAGCCCATTCCAACAGTGACATCCACGTTCAATAAAACAATGATGGCTATTGTTGGAAGAACAAAAAAGCTTGCCGCGACACCCGGCGCCCAAAACTTATCGACCAAGAAACCGACGAGCAGTCGCCCCAGAATAATCGTTAATCCCATTACCGAAGCAATCTTTGCAATTGTTGCTCGTTCGATTCCCTCTTGAGTCATGATTCGTTCAAAATTGGAAAGCAGCCCCACGATCACTACAGCCGACACAAACAAAACCAACCCTAAAACCCAAAACCGGTAGGTCCCCATCGCTTCTCGACGTGTAAGCCCCCACGTTGAATCGGTAGAGCCCTTATTCGCCACATCACTTTTAATGGGAACGGGTTTTTCTTTGAAGAAGGCAAAGACGAAAGGCAGCGCCAATACTGCAGCACCTACCGCAACACTTTGATAGGCAAAACGCCAGCCATGGTTAGAGATCATGTACTCAACTAATGGCGGAAACAGAAATGCACCGAGCCCGGTACCGGCCATCGTTATCCCGATAGCCTTACCCCTATCCTCTTTAAACCAACTGTTTAAAACAGTTGTCCAAATGATCGGGAGTGACCCAGCACTTAAAATTGCCAACAAAGCAAAACTCAGATACCACAGAGTTAATGATCCGTTGTTCAGCGAGATCAGTACGTAGGCCAACGCATGACCGACCAAACCGATAATCCCTAATACTCGAATGCCGTACTTTGCAGCAAGACTGCCTATTACAGGCCCTGTAATTAGCCCTAAGCACATGAGAACCGTATAACTTAGGAAAAATTGTGCGGGAGTCCAACCAAACTCGGCTGTTACGGGTCCTACAAAAAAGCCTTGCGTGTAGTTGGTAAACGCGAATATTCCACACATGGTACCCAACGTTGCTGAAAGTAACGGCCGCCAACCTGCTCTGATTTCATTCATACCAAATTTCCTATTTAGTTATCTATTAAATTATTTATTCAGTTATCTACGTTACTCGTGAATGACGCTTTTCAAATGCAAACAGCATGCGAAAATTGTAACTACTCGCTGTTAGTTTTGAATGCGTGTTTTCCTCTTAGTAATTAAGGGCACCACCATCTATATTCATACACTGGCCAGTCATAAGGTCACTGTCTTCGCTGGCGAAATAATACACCGCACCCAATAAATCCTCTGGCACCATTGGCCGCTTAATGATCCGTGCCGCTAGGGTAGCTTCTTTAGCCGCGCCTAAAATTTGTTCATGGTTTTTTACACCCTCGCTTTCGGTTAGGCCAACGATAATGCAATTTACAGCAATATTATCATTGCCGAGCTCGGGTGCCATCGCCCTAGTTTGACCTATTACTGCGCCCTTTGAAGATACGTAATGACACATCATTGGCGCGCCCCGAAGAAACGTTCCTGACGCAATATTGATTATTTTTCCACGACCGTTCTTACGCATACTAGGTACCACAGCCTTTGCGCACTGAAAGGGCCCGCGCGTATTCACTTTCATAACTTGGTCCCATTCTTCCTCTTCAATCTCCATAAACGGTTTCATGACTAGAGATGAAAACAACGCCGCGTTATTGACCAGTATTTCAATGGGGCCGAATTTTGCCTCTGCTTCTTCGACCATGGCGAGCAAAGACGGATTATCATTGACATCTACTTTGCAGCCTATCGCTTCGCCACCACTGTGGTTTATTTCGCTTACAACTTTAGAACTATCAGAGCGGGCGGCGATCACTACCTTCGCGCCCTGCGACGCCATTCCTTTAGCAAACGCGGCACCGATGCCCTGTGCGCCGCCGGTAATAACCGCTACTTTTCCTTCTAATCTATTCAAATCTCAGTCCTGAACTTTGCCTGTTGCCTATTTTTAAATTACAACCTGGTGATGCAGTAAAGCCAAAAGTAGCTATCCAGCTTATTGCTTTGATACACGCACTACTTAAAATTTAGGACACCACTTAAGAACGCCCTTCTGAAAACTATCTCTTTCTCGCAACCGCTCTGCCCACGCCTGTACTGCAGGATATCTATCAAAACCGTAACCCGCTCCAGCCAGTGTAAAATGCAACGGCACCCAAGTAATATCAGCCAATGAAAAATTGTCGCCTACAAGCCATTGTTGACCTTTTAAAACCTGATCTGCTTCTTCGAAGAAGCGATCTAGAATTAGCTCGGCGGCCTTAGCCTCCTCTGCTGAAAAGCCCTCACCGCTACTGTGTTTGTGAAACGCGACAAGCTCTTCATTTTTCTGAAGCTTTTCGTACTGCTGTTTTTGCTCATCAGTCTGCTTCATCTTGCCTTGCATCTTATGGAAGTAGATAAAGGTTTTGACGGCCTTCACGTGGATTTGAACAGCAGACCTCATCCACCAATACATTTTTTCTAGCTCCTCCTCTGATGTTGGCCTTAACGGTGGCTCAGGAAAAGTCTTATCAATATGATCAATAATGTCATCTGATTCAATAATCACGACTCCATCGTGAACCAAAGTCGGTACCACGCCATTTGGGTTTATCCCAAAATATTCTGGAGTGACATGCTCCTTTTTAGTGATGTCTAAATGATGACTTGTCCAAGAAAGGCCCTTCTCTTCCAAAGCCATACGAACCCGCATGGAACAGTTAGATAAGCCAGAATGATAAAGATGCAGCCCTTCAAAACCGAGCACTTCTTTATTTGTGGGGGTTACTACACCCATAATGCTACCTCAACGATAGGTCAGTTGTTGCCAGGGAGCGCCGTTGCTTTTTGCCCCTGAAATTAAATTAATGAGTTCGAAACAGATAAAACCAAACAAGTCATTGGGCATACCTAAGCATGCCCAATGACGTAAAACCTAGATTAGAACTTTGCTGAAAATCTAAGTGCAAGTTCGCGCGGAGTATTCATCGTTGCAATAATGTTTGGTCCCGATGGCACACACCATGCACAATACGCTTCTTCTCCAAGGTTTTTTCCGAGCAATGAAATGGTGTATCGCTCCGAAGGAGAGACTAAACGAAGTCCAGCATTCCAAACAGTACGACTTTCCGAGATGGTATCTTCGCCATAGGAAATATCCGTAAAGGCATCACTCGAATAATTAACGTCTGCATTAACTGAGAGGTCCCATTGACCCACTGCATCAGGAAAATATAGATTCGCATAGATCGACCCTTTCTCTTCTGGTGCATAGATTAGCGGTAACCCAGCAAGATCGCACGTACCGTTTGCACCAGGCGTTACACCTGGAGGACAAACTTCAGCGCCTGGAAATGAATCGTAAGTCGCATCCGTATAGGCAAAGCTAGCACCTAAAGTCAGTACGTCATTAACACTCCACGCACCATCAAACTCTAGACCTTGGCTTGTACTATCAGCCGCATTGTCTACCGAGAACGCCGGTACTGAGCCAGGTATCTGAGTAGAAAGCTGCATCCCTTCAATAGACATATGAAAGAGAGCAATATTCATAGTCATATCTCCGCCGAGCAATGCTAACTTAGCACCAAGTTCAAACGCGTCAACGTTTTCGGCATCAAACTCAAAATCTGCAGAAGGGTTGTCTATACGATCACTAAACCCACCGGTTTTATGCCCTTCAGAAAAACTGAAGTATGTCATGACATCATCCGAAACTTCCCATTTCAGAGAGGCCGAACCAGTGAATTTACTCTCTGACCGACTTGCAGAAACAACTAAAGGAGGTCCGCCGGGCCCACCAGGGATGGGTAATACAGTTTCTGTACCATACACACGGAAGAAACGCTCAAAGTCATAGTCCTTATCTTCGCTACCATAACGCCCACCAAGAGTAAGGCTCAAGTTTTCTGCAAAGTGCCAGCGAAACTGACCGAACGCGGCCAATGTCTGGGTGTCTTGAGTCCATGGCTCAGTTCGACCAAGAAATGCGCCACCTGGATCCCTAAAAACAGTCACAAGATTAATGTCCGAACTTTGAAAGCGAGCTAAGTCGCTATCCTCATAGTACGCCCCGACGATATAATCGTAGTTTTCGCGCTCAGTCGATGTAAAACGAATCTCTTGACTAAATCCGCTATAGTCCTCATTACGAGTTGCTCTGAACCCGCCAGCCAAACCCATATCAAGACCAAAGAATTGATAGTCATATGTGTAATCTTGGTAAGCACTGATCGACGTAAATGTGCCTCCCTCAACGTCGTACTCAAACTTAAGAGTTGCGTTCTGAGATGTTTGATCACGCTCTGGGCAAAAGGACCCCGTATTGGTACTAGTATCAACCATGCCGTCGCCTGTTGTATCACGGTCTGCAATGATATCGGTACAGTCATAATCAACTATCCAGTCTAAACCTGGCGTAAATTGAGGCGAAGAAAGTTGATATACAAACAATGGCGGGCCACCCAATCCACCAAATTCTGCGGTATCAGTACCAAACTCATCATATGTCTGGTACTCAAGCTTCAAGCTAGCTGTAAGCTGATCATTTGGCGTCCATTCAAATTTTGTTCGAACGCCATAATCCGTGCGTTGAGCTCCATCCGGGCCTTCAAGATTGTTTTCATAAAAACCTTCTCGATCTCGATAACGAACAGCGATACGACCATTAACATTTTCGCTTAACGGTCCAGAAAGATACCCTTCAAACTCCTCGTATCCACCAACTGTGCTGTAGTCACCTACACTGAAGTTAATGCCAGACTCAAAAGTTTCTGTAGGATCCCCCGTTCGTAAGATCAAAGCACCGCCAACTGTGTTCTTACCAAACAATGTGCCTTGAGGGCCACGAAGCACTTCTATGTTAGCGATGTCCATAAATCCGTGTAGATTTATAACCGCTCTACTTATGTAGACATCGTCAATAAAGCGACCTACCGATTGCTCGATGGAATGCGTAAGACCACCACCCATACCTCGTATATAAAGATTCGGAACAACCGCAGCACTATTAATTTCAAAATTCGGAATATAGAGAGACAAGTCTTCCATATCCGTTATCCCAAGTGTCTCAATCTGCTCAGCGCTGATTGCGCTGACAGAAACCGGAACATCCTGAATGCTCTCTGCACGTTTGGTGGCAGTAACTAGAATTTCTTCTAGTGCAGCGTGAGCAACATTGCTACAGACCAGCGCGGTCGATACCGCCAGTGCTTTTGCTACTTTGGTTTTAAACATCTTGCGAGCCGACATAATTTCTCCTCCAACCCTCACAGGGGTCTATAATTTTAGTTATTCAACTTAAGACACTTTAGCCATTTACGAACAATTCAAATGTTCAATTTTTCCAAATGCAATGAGTTCTGCAACACAGCAGCGTTCATTAGTGCGCGCGCACATTGTTGTAATATGTGCCCGTAATGGGTATCTTAAGCATTACTATAATTTGAACATAAAAACAGAACAATAGTCTAAATATAGGGCTTAGCGTTCTAAATTTACGAACAATAAAACACTCAGATCAATGAACTAGAATTCATACGGTTTTTTTGAAAGCGGTGGAATCGGGCAGCTTCGCGGAGGCGATAGCCCAAACCAGCATCGTTAAATTCGTGAATACAAAACGAGCAAATCAACTCCGAGGACTTCTAGAACTGCGGCTGCTACAGGGTTCCACTCGACGCTTAACGGTTACGGATGGTGACACCGATCTTTAAGAGCGTGCCGTGCACCATCTGGCGGCGTCAAAGCATGCGAAAGCATGCCGTAAGCTCAACAGAATAGGGGCTTACAGGAAACTTACGAGTTAGCTGCATTTCGTCCTTCACTGCAGCTTATTTAGCTGATGACCTTGAAATATAGAGAGACATGTACTGCATATCTGTTATCTTAAGTGGCTCTATCTGCTCAGCGTTGATTGCGCTGACGGAAACCCAAACACCCTGAATGCTCTCTGCACACTTGGTGGCAGCAACTAGAATTTCTTTTAGTGCAGCCTGAGTAACATTGCAAAATGCCATAGCAGTTACCACGGCAAATAGTATGATTTTATTAGGGCCAAATATTGGTCATCTCATCTTATCTCTACGGGGAGATTGACTTCGATTTTTGACCTCTGCATCCTAGCCTTTAGGTGTCCATCTGAATAATCAATAATTCTGTAATTGTCATGAGTTTTCGAATACAGTAAAAATACGAAGTTATAGTTTTCATACCCAATAGAGACTCGATAATGCACTTAATACTCTTAGTCTACGTCAATAACCAAACCGTCTCAGACGCTGGTATTTCGCCTTTAAACCCGCCTTTTATTTCTCGAGTTTCAAGCCGAGTGATTTCGTAATTCCGGGAGTATCTGTTAAGGACTTCGTCCTTAGTTAGAGAAAATGGAGGGCCTTGCATCAAACCTTGATCGTATTCAAGGCACACGAGCAACTGCTTCGCGCTCTGCGTAATGAGGCATAAATGTTTAGCGTATCGACCACGCATTGGGCTAGGTAAGGCGATTAAAGCTGCTCGGTCGTATATCGCATCTATAGAACCGAGGACGTCGGCAGTGAAAGCAAAGATATCACCCACAAAAACGTGTAAGTCATCGCCACGATACAGAGTTAGCTCTCCTCGTTTGGATATTTGCGGCTGCATGTCCAAACTATCAAACAACTCTTCAACCGCAAGTTCGCTTAGCTCTACCCCTACAACTTGATAGCCGCTTTTTAACAACCACTCGATATCCAACGTTTTACCGCACAAAGGCAAAAATATTCGCGAGCCCTGCGCTAGACCCAATTTGTTAAAATGAGTCGCAAGCAAGGGATTAACTTTTGACTCATGAAAGCCAATTTGATTGTCTTTCCAGATCTTGTGCCAAAACTCAGATTCCATTGCGCATCGTGTCCATCAGTTGATTCAGTCGCTCTTACAAACTAACACTCGTAGTCAGCAACTTAAGACTAGAAAGGAAATTGCTGCTGTCCAGATTGAATAGTTATCCATTTCAAGTCGGTAAATGCCTCCATGGCAAATTTACCTCCCTCTCTTCCCATACCACTATTTTTCTGGCCTCCAAAAGGCACTACGGCCTCATCACGAATACTGGGCCCATTTACATGCACCATGCCTGCTTCTAGACCTTCGGTAAATTGAAGCATCTTCTGAAGATCGTTGGTTAGCACGGCTGCCGTCAGGCCATACTCTGAATCGTTTGCCAATTGCAGTGCGTGATCTGAATCTTCGGCTTTAACAACCGCCGCGACGGGCCCGAAACATTCTGTACTAAATACGCCCATTTCTGCAGTCACATCGGCAAGCGCTGTAGGTTGAAAAACACTTCCTTCATAATCGCCACCTCCTAACAAACGAGCGCCATCAGCAATCGCTGCATCGACTAAACCTTTTATAAAAGCGGGTTGCGATTCTCGAATGAGCGGCCCTACAATTACCCCAGGCTCTCTTGGATTTCCAAACTTAAGACTCGCTATTTTAGCGGCGAACTTTTCATTAAATTCATCGTAAATCCCAGCCTCTACAATTACACGCGAGCCAGTCATGCAAACTTGACCTTGGTTCATGAAGTTAGAAAACGCTGCTGCATTAACGGCATAGTCAACGTCTGCATCATTAAGAATTACAATTGGGTTTTTGCCACCCATTTCCAGCGTAAACTTTTTGTTGTGTGCAGCAGCAATGGCACCGATTGATTTACCCACGGCGGTCGAACCCGTAAACGTTATCTTCTTTACTTTTGGGTGGGTAATCAGCGTTTCGCCGAGATCAGCCCCTTGCGCAGGCAGAACGTTTAGAACGCCAGGAGGAAATCCGGCTTCTGTGAATATTTCAGCGATCTTAAGCCCAATAACAGGCGTCGCTTCTGAAGGTTTAAGCACTACGCAGTTTCCAGCCGCAATCGCCCAGCCGATTTTTCGTATTGCCAATAGCAGCGGAAAATTGAATGGCGCGATAGCGGTAACAACCCCCATAGGTCGTCGCACACTATAAGAACGAACACCAACATAGTTAGACACGTATGTCTCACCAGTAACACGCCGACATTCTCCTGCCATGCCGCGTAGAAAGTCAGGCGCGTGGTGAGTTTCGTAACCCGCCTTGAGCATCGTCGAACCTCCTTCATCGATGAGCACATCTCGCAACTCATCGCCGCGTGCCGTCATCACATCAGCCGCTTTTAGAAATAGGGCTTCTCTGGCTGACGGAAGTAAATCCTTCCAATCTTGAAAAGCCGTATAACAAGACTCAATTGCCGCGTTTGCATCCTCTATACCTGCCTGATGTACGGTGGCGTAAATATCGCCGTTGAAAGGGTTTAAAGAGTTTGCTGTCTGACCCGATAGTGCATCGCGATATTCGCCGTCTATGAAAAGTTTATATTTGGTCATTGAGTCCTCTATTCTTTATTGCTTTAGACTAGGCTTTGAGGCGACTAAATACTTTGCGCGCGTTGCCTTCGAATATATTATATCGATCTTCGTCGTTTAGTTTTGTGTTCGCATCAATATAACGTTTTGTATCATCAAAATAATTGTCGGTTTCTGGGTCAATACCGCGCACAGCGCCAATCATTTCGGAGGCAAACAATATATTGTCAACCGGGATAATATCCAGCAATAGATCAATCCCTTTTTGGTGATACACGCAGGTATCAAAATAGACATTGCGCAACATTACTTCGTTTAAATCACCCAAACCTTTGTCTTGGGCGATACCACGAAAGCGCCCCCAGTGGTAAGGAACGGCGCCACCACCATGAGGAATTATAAATTTTAGATCAGGAAAATCATCAAACAAATTTGAGTACATCAATTGATCAAATGCAGTAGTGTCTGCGCCTAAATAGTGTGACCCCGTTGCGCTAAAACAATCATTACATGATGCACTCACATGAATCATAGCAGGCACATCTAGCTCGACCATTTTTTCGTAAAATGGATACCATGATTTATCATCTAGGCGAGCGTCTTTCCAAAATCCCCCAGTCGTGTCAGGGTTAAGGTTAACGCCAATAAAACCCATCTCTTCAACGCATCTAACCATCTCACCGATACTCTTAGATGGGTCCACGCCAGGCGATTGAGGAAGCTGTGCGACAGGCGCAAAGTTTTCAGGAAACAAATCACAAACTCGACGAATTATATCGTTTTGGTGTTCAGTCCAATACTTGCTGGTGTGCTCATTGCCGACATGATGCGCCATCCAACTTGCTCTTGGCGAAAATATGGTTAAGTCGGTGCCTCGCTGCTTTTGTAGCTTAAGCTGGTTCTGTTCAATGCTTTCGCGTAACTCGTCATCAGTAACACGCATTGCGCCTTTGCTACCTACGTAACTGGGGTCCTTTGCCAGTTCGGCTTTTTGCGCTTCTCTCCACTCACCCACTCCTGCAGGCGTAGTCGTGTAATGCCCATGGCAATCAATAATCATGGTGAATCTCTAAGGTTTAAATTATTTATTTTCAAGAATCGTCAAACCGTACCCTGTGTTAGAAACAGGCACATGATAAAAGCGATACTTTTCTTCAACTTGGTCGTCCATAGCACCGCGCATGATCAACCACATAATCATTTCAATGCCTTCAGAACCAGCCTCACGGATAAAGTGAGTGTGTGGTTGCTTGGCAAGCTCGGCGGGATCGCTAACCAACGAATTCAGAAAATCAATATCAAATTCTTTGTTTATTAAGCCCGCACGCTCGCCTTGTAACTGATGAGACATGCCGCCCGTGCCAAATACGGCCACGGTTATATCCTCACCGAACGAATCAATGGCTTTGCGAAGCGCCTTACCTAATTGATAGCAGCGGTTTGCCGTTGGTGGCGGGTATTGAATAACATTCACTGCAAATGGTATTACCTTGCAAGGCCATTCGTCTGGCTGATCGTAGGCGATAGACAATGGAACGGTTAGCCCATGATCAACATCCATTTTGTTACTAATAGTCAGATCGAACTCACTCAGAATGAGTGACTCTGCTATATGCCATGCAAACTCTGAATGCCCTTGCACACTGGGTACTTTACGCGGTCCATAACCCTCATCGGCCGGCTCAAACTCATCGGCGACTCCAATGGTGAAGGTTGAGATATTTTCTAACGAAAACGACGACGCATGATCGTTATAAACGATAAAACAAACATCTGGCTTGTTCTGCTTGATCCATTCCTTACAAGGCTCGATTCCAGCAAAAAAATCCTTCCAGTAATCTTCACCCTGCTTACCATGATCAACGGCAGCGCCAATTGCCGGCACATGCGCGGTGCCTATTCCGCCGATTATTTTGGCCATTTTGGATACTCCTGCACTTCGTTAGTTTTACTGCGATTATTTTCAATCGAACGACCACCCGCCAACATCATGTCTCGAAACTCTTCAAAACTCATGCCGTTACCTGACATGGCTGCGCCCGCGTGTTGCATCGACAGCCCATCAAAAATTGCCAATTTGAAGGTATAGTAGATATTCCCTCCCAAGCGGAGAAGCCCGAGAAAATCTCTATCCAATATCGCCTTGCTCTGCTCTGCAGTCATAGGAAATTGCTCCAAATATTTAGCTTCGTCTGCACGAAATGCATCACGGTTATCAGCCTTATTCAAAGACATACAAAACATATTTAGGTGGTAGCCCTTTCGGGAATGTTGACCATCTAGGATGTAAGTCCCCGGGATGTCGTCATACTCTCTAGGTTCTCTCATATTAGCCTCTAGGTTCTCGCATAATTTTAAAAACTTCCTCAGATAAGGTTCGTTCGTTTACTGTTATGAATGTTTATCAAAATCCTCTTCAAGCTACTTCTGCTTGAGCTTGCTCTGGGTACTTACCCATCATCAAAAACAACACCATTGATAGAACACACAGACCAATGGAAACGGCTAAGATTAAATCGTAGCTTCCAGTACTTTCGGCCGAGCCACCAAAAATAACCGGAGCTATTCCAGCGCCTACGGTAAACGCCGCATAGATGCCACCAAAGATCGCGGCATAATGTCGGGGACCAAAATAGCGCCCTGTTAGATACGCCATCATATCGAGCTCCGCGCCTGCCGCTAGACCAATACATATCGCAACGAACACCGCAGTGGTATAGCTCACATCGCCGCCGAGCAGTAGATACATACCAATAGCAGGCAATGCAAAAAACACACACGCGACGCCTGGTGCCCAAAACCGATCAACTAACACGCCAACGGCAAGTCGACCGAATATAACTGTGATACCCATGATTGACGCGATGCCCGCAATGGTTGGCCGGTCTAGTCCTTCTGCGCCCATAATTCTTTCGAAATTCGAGAGCAAGCCAACAACCACAATCACAGTCGAAAACAACACGGCGCTAAGAATCCAAAACTTAGTAGTACGCATTGCTTCCTTGCGCGTAACTCCCCATCCCGCTGAAACCGAGTTGCCCTTATCTACTTCCTCGCCCTCTTTTTGTTTGAATAAGAAAAACACAATTGGCAGCGATATGGCCAAAGCTCCAACACCGATTGCTTGATACGCTGCACGCCAACCATAATCAGAAATAATGCTTTCAACTAAAGGCGGCAAAATAAACGCACCAATTCCAGTACCCGCCATCGTAATGCCAATGGCTTTACCACGGTGTTGTTTGAAGTACCCGTTTAGTGCCGCCGTCCAAATAATCGGCAATGACGATGCGGCTAAGATCGACAAAAATGCCCAGCTCAGCAACCAAAAAATAAAGTTGCCGTTATTAATGGATATCAGAAAGTAACCGAGCGCATGACCTACAAGGCCTAGCATGCCGATTTTCTTTAAACCGATTTTTTCAGCTAACGAGCCTACTAGCGGCGCTGTAAGTAAACCAGCGCACATCATTACTGTAAAGCCTAGAAAAAACTGGGGCGGAGTCCATCCGAACTCTTGCGTAACGGGACCAACAAAAAATCCCTGCGTATAATTTGTAATCGTAATTAAGCCACACAGGGTGCCAATTACTGCGGCGACTAGGGTCCCCCACCCTTCTTTAAATTCGTTCATCTATATCACCACAACTATTTTGGTCGTAATTATTATTATTTAGAAATTAAGTCTAACCATTAGCTGGCGATAAAAGAAATCAACTATTCTGAAATAGTCATGAATTCTGCAACACGACAAATTTCACTATTAGTCATATCAATTTCAGTAAAGTGCTCATGAGACCTCGTAGAATCGCGAGTATGAAACAAGACCGCAAATCGGCCGTCAGAGAACTGCAAGTACTCTCCGTGCACAAAATCAGTCCTCACTATCGCAGGATCACTTTAGGTGGAGAGAAGCTTTTAGGCTTTCCCGCTGATGAAACAGGCGGGTACATAAAGTTACTTTTTGAAGACTCAATATCTCAACTACCTTTGTTGCGCACTTACACAATCCGCAACACACGCATTGATCAGCTCGAAATTGATGTGGATTTTGTTTTGCATGAAGACGGCGGGCCAGCCTCATTATGGGCCGAGCAAACCGAAGTCGGCGCTATCATAAAAGTCGGTGGGCCAGGGCCAAAAAAACTCGTTGACTTAAACGCTGACTGGTTCTTGCTCGCAGGAGACATGACAGCACTGCCCGCCATATGCGTGAACCTGGAGCAACTGCCGGAAGATGCCCAAGGGCACGTCTTGCTGGAGGTTCCGAGCGAACAAGATATTCAGCCTATAACCATGCCGTCAGACATGGCTATCGAATGGATAATTAACCCACAACCAGGGCAGAATCCAGACCTACTTGTTGATGCTGTTAAAGCTATACCGTGGAGAACAGGTATACCAGGAATATGGTCAGCCTGCGAATTTAAGGCGATGAAAGAACTTCGTAAATATTATATGAAGGAGCGCGGCATCGACCGCAAGCAGTTCTATATCTCTAGTTACTGGAAACACGGCGTCAGTGAGGATGAGCACAAACTGGTTAAGCAAAATGATGCCAAAATACAGACTGGAAGCTAAAAAAAAGTGTCGCGGAAACTCGGCGGCACTTTCTTTGCAGTTCTGCAGATCGCGGTTGGGCTAATTATTGCTAACGCTATTAGACTCGTTAGACCTGATCGCCCCCACCGCAGACCAGGTTGAAACACTGTACGGCACGAAATAAGTCAAAATGACTTTGGCAAGATCCAAGCTTGTCATCGACACAGGTAGCATTTTGTCGCCATGATTTATTAGCGCCAAAATAGTTCCTACAATAAGTGCTACCCTAATTGCTCTGGGCAGCACTCGCTGAGACAAAGCAATCGTTAAAAAGCTTTGTTTTGGGAGTGTATCGTTTGAGTGAAACATAACTTATTCAGATCGCCAATCAAGCAAGAGGATAGTTTACAACCCGTTCATTCCCGTCATGACGTGGGCAAACATACCGCCATCACAAGGAATGTTCGCGCCGCGAATCCAAGCACTGGCATCGCTGCACATAAATACGGCAACCGGGGCAATGTCTGTCGGCAAACCCGCTCGATCCATAACTTTCATATCTTCTTCCGCTCGCTCGCCTAAGGTCTCTAAGAAATCCTTTAGGATAGGCGTCTCAACAGGACCAGGGCTCACGCAGTTCATACGGATCCCTCGCTCTCGCCATGTCCAACGGTTTTGCATTGTCCATGCGATCAACACTTCTTTAGCAAAAAAGTAGCTGCGCTCATCATCCACGCCTAACTCTTCACAAACTTGCGCCAAGTTCTCGAACGTCGCTTTAGTTTGAAAACCTTTAATCTGGTCCACAGCGTCGGGCCAGCCCAATCCTGCCAGAGAAGCTATATTTACAATTGCACCACCATCACTCATTTTTTCGATGAGACTCATGGTCAACATTTGCAAACCCAACACATTGACCTTCATTACTGGCAGAGCACCCGCCGTTGGCGGCAAGCCGGCAATGTTGCACAAGCCATCAATACCGCTCGGGATTTCTGCGGCTGCATTGGCAATGCTGGCAGGGTTGGACAGGTCGATTTCGATGTAGTGGTCAACATGCTGTTCAGGTTTGTTTCTATCCAAGCCGATTACCTTGGCACCCACCGCTTTCAATTGCTTCGCAGTTTCGGCGCCGATGCCTGACGCAGCGCCCGTTACTACGATTGTTTTTTCTGAAAGGTCAAATAAAGACATAATCTTCTCCAAGTTTTTATTGTTCTAATCTAGCGGATATGGGTAACCATGAGCAATGGAAACTGATTCTGTCGTCATGCATAAAACAAGACAGTGCTGCGGCCATGCGGCGCATTGATCTGAACTGAACTGAATAAAAGCACATTATTCTGTTGGTGAGGCTCCGACGTCTCGAACGCGAAATTCGCCCTCTGGGAGCACCACATTATTACTTTCTACGTACTCCCGCCATAGACCAAGCATCTCGGCCAATTTCTGAGGCTCTTCGGACGCCAGATCAAATTGTTCTGCAATATCATTTTCGAGGTTATAAAGCTGCCAATCACCATTGCCCATGGGCGGTGGTTGATTAACAATCTTCCAACTGCCCGCTCTTAAGCCCTGTTTACCCCATATCTCACGGGCCACAACTTTTGAGCTACTAGTCGACGCCTCGATTGAATTTCCATCACTCATTAACTCGGGTAAAAATGAACTACCTGTTACTGGCACTTGATCTGCCTTCACTTTTGGGGCTTGTGCATCAACCCCAGCCAGCTCGAGAAAGGTTGGCATAATGTCTTCGATTCCCGCCAACACGTTACTTATCGATGATGACGACTCAGGTAGCAAGTGCTCTGGCATTCGCAAAATCATTGGCACTCGAATTCCACCCTCTGACGCGCTACCTTTAGAATGCTTATAGGGCGTATTGCTGACTTCAGCCCATTGTTTTCCATAAAGAATAAATGAATCAGGCTGACCCGCATTCTCATAACTATTGTTGAATGTGTTCGCCCAATCTCGAACTGCTGGCGGCGAAGTATCGTTACCCCAAGGACTGGCACCGTTGTCTGACAAAAACACAATCACCGTATTCTCGTACAATCCTTTGGATTTTAGATAGTCAACCAAGTTGCCAATATTTGCATCCATGTCGTCGACCATAGCGGCATAGATTTCCATTTTTTTAGCACTGAACTGTTTTTCTTGTTCGGAGAGCGCGTCCCAATCAGCGCCAAAAGGTGCCATGTCGTTCGCCTCAGACACTATCCCTAGGGCTTTTAGTTTAGCTAGCCGCTGACCACGAACTTCCGCCCAGCCCTTTTTGTAGGTTTCAGCGTATTTGCCGTCATACTCTGGCGGAAGCTGTAACGGCCAATGCGGTGCCGTAAACGACAGATAAGCGAAGAATGGATCTTCACTAGCGCCACCATCCTCGATGTTTTGAATTATTCGATTGGTGTAATAGTCGCTGCTAAAGAAGCCTTCTGGCGCACGATTTAATAGCTTGCCGTTATCTCTATAAAGAGCCTCGGTTCGATGCATATCCGGACCAAAGCTGTTGTCGTAGTGACTGCCTCCCCCAGACAATAATGCAAATGATTTATCGAAACCTCTTTCGGCTGGGCCGAGCGCTTTGGTCATACCCAAATGCCACTTACCCGCCATATACGTTTGGTAACCACCACTCTTAAGGGCATCGGCCAAGGTAAGAACCCGCTCATTGAGATAGCCTTCATAACCAGGTATACCCAATTGATTGTCCGCGAGGGTTTCATCCATGTTGCCTAAGCCCGCTAAATGATTGTCTGCACCAGACATCAACATGGCTCTAGACGGCGAGCACGTTAGCGATGCGTAAAAGTCCACCATTTGAGTGCCTGACTCAGCTAAAGCATCAATATTGGGAGTTTCGATTTCTCCTCCAAATGCCCCAAGATCGGAATACCCTAAATCATCAGCGATGACAATAAGTAGGTTTGGTTGCCCAATGGTCTTCTCAGGACCATTCGAGCTATGCTCTTTGGCAGCTAGGACTTCTGTTGCATCGTTAGTGTTTTGCTCGGCGCACGCGCACAGCGTGAGAGCCATCGCCCCTACCACAATGACACGACTTACAATTTTGACTGAAAGAACCCCACTAGTAATACTGGAGATGGTTGGTCTTTGCATAACTGCTTCCCTTCGGGTCGAATACTTACGACAGGTAGTCTGTCAGGTGTAATCGCTTGCGCGCGATTATAGTCGCCCAGCATAATGCCTGGATGCCACTAAAATCGATATTTTTCTATATTAGTCATGACCTTTAATCGTTTTGGAATGTTCTCAAATGACGCAGGCGAAGTAAGCTAAACTTGCCTTGTGAACACCTTTGGTTTAGCAACACCATTGCGTTAAGAGCAAAAAGGCCTTCAAATAACTTAAGTAACTATTACGCACTATAGAATCAATACTATGAACATCGTATTAGCGGGAATTGGCGCGTTTGGGCTCAAGCACTTAGATGCTATCCAAAATATTGAAGGCGCAGATATTCTCTGCTTGGTTGATCCTGATTTAACTAAGGCCGAAAAAATCGCCGAGGTTTATTCGGTTAAACACACCGCATCAAATTTAACCGAAGCTCTCGCCCTACCGAACATAGATGCAGTAATTTTATGTACGCCGACTCATCTACATGCTGAACAAGCTCTACAATGCATGAACGCAGGCAAGCACGTGCAAGTTGAAATACCGGTAGCCGATAGCGCACAGGATGCGCTGGCCGTCGCCAAGTCCCAACGCGAGACTGGCTTAGTTTGCATGGTTGGCCACACACGAAGATACAACCCCTCGCATCAATGGATACACAACTCTATTCAACGAGGGGAACGTTCGATTCAACAAATGGACGTACAGACCTACTTTTTTCGTCGATCCAACATAAACGCGAAGGGCGAACCACGTTGTTGGACTGATCACTTACTATGGCACCACGCGGCGCACACGGTTGATTTATTTCAATATCAAACGGGCGAACCCGTGATGATAGCCAATGCCATTCAAGGCCCAATCCACCCTGATTTAGGCATTGCGATGGATATGTCAATTCAGTTGAAGACCCCGTCTGACAAGATATGTACTCTTTCATTGTCTTTCAACAACGAGGGACCTCTAGGAACATTTTTCCGCTATATCTGCGATAGCGGTACATTCATCGCGCGCTATGACGATTTAGTCGATGGCAATGAGGAAACCATTGATGTCTCCAAAGTTGACGTATCGATGAATGGCATCGAACTGCAAGACCGTGATTTTATCCATGCGATAAAAACCGGCACTGAGCCCCGAGCCAGTATTGTCAATGTTTTACCGTGTTACCAAACCCTACATGAGCTCGAACGCTCTCTCGGAAAGAACTAATAGTCCGTGCTTACAATTAGATTATCTAGAGCTTGGGCTTTATAGGTCATCCAAGCTATCCAAATATTCGAATCCAGCCTCTTCCAGCCGTGGGCGCATATTATATATGTCCAAACCAAGCTTGCCAGACTCAAGAACTATACGCTTTCCTTCTTCGGCTTTCTCGCGCTTAATTCCTGCTTCTAATACCTGCTGAGCGACCGTGCGCTGCACTACAACGACACCGTCGTCGTCAGCCACTATGACGTCACCAGGCGTGATTAGCTGCCCCGCACAAACGACGGGGACATTAACTGCGCCTAGAGTGTTCTTTACCGTGCCTTTGGCTGATACCGCTTTCGACCAAACCGGGAAATCCATCTCGGTCAAATCCTTAACATCACGAACACCCGCATCAATAACTAATCCCTTAACACCACGCGCTTGAGCTGAGGTAGCGAGCAGGTCCCCAAAAAAGCCGTCCGTATTGTCGGTTGTACAAGCGACCACCAAAATATCACCAGGCTGACACAACTCAATGGCCACGTGAATCATCCAGTTATCACCTGGTTGCGCCAGCACGGTAACGGCGTTTCCACCAATCCGCGCGCCGGCATAAATGGGTCGCATATAAGGCTTCAAATAGCCGGTACGTCCTTGTGCCTCATGCACCGTAGCCACCCCAAGCCCGCCGAGCTTTTGGCTTGTTTCTGGGTCAACTCGTTTAATGTTTCTTACGGCAACTGTACGCATTTTATTATCTCCGCTCTATGCTTCAAATTGGTATAACCGTTGCGGGTTTGTGACCAATAGTTTGTTTTGTAGTTCTTCGGTTTCTGCAAACAAGGGAATGTTGTCTACGAGAGCGCCATCATCTGGCATATGTGATTTCATATTGGGGTGTGGCCAGTCTGTTCCCCACAGCACCTTGTCAGGAAAGTTCTCTACAAAGTGCTTAGCGTAAGGCACAACATCCGCGTATTGGGGTGGCTCACCCTCCGTTAGCCGTTCGTGGCAGCCGACCTTAATCCAGGCATCAGGATGGTCTTGCAGCAAATTGCATATCCTTAAAAAGTCAGGGTCTTGCAATCCATTTGTCACGTTGGGCCTACCCATATGATCGATCACCAGCGGCACCGGTAGGTTAACCAACAGATCGTATATATCCACCAATTCCTGAGATTCGAAATAGGCAATGATGTGCCAGCCTAAATCAGCCAGCCGCGCGGCCATCGATTGATAGTATGCATATGGCTTTACATCCACTAAACGTTTAACAAAATTAAAGCGCGCGGCTCGCACTCCTGCTTCATGCATAGCCCGCAACTCTTCATCTGTAACGTTTTCAGATAGAACCGCCACGCCACGATAACGACCTTGGCCTGCCTGGAGCATATCTACCATCGCGCGATTATCTGATCCATGGCAACTCGCCTGCACGAGTACACTGCGGTTAAATCCTAAGTGTTCGTGTAGTGCAAAAAGTTTTTCTTTGGGTGCATCTACTGGAGTGTATTTCCGGTTAGGCGAGTAAGGGAATTTGTCGGCTGGTCCAAACACGTGGCAATGTGCATCGCAAGCATTGGCAGGCAATATGAACTCAGGCTTCTTCGGGTTTGGATGTACTTCGAGAAATGACATAGGTTTTTACAAGGTAATATTATTAAGTATTCTGTGGCACAAACAACTCACCGCGACTCAGCAAACGAGCAGTACGCAAAACACCCGCACTATTTACAGCCACTGGGGTTTTTGTTTTATCAACATCTAAACTAATAGCGAAGGCTCCCGCGGGATGTTCAACAGATTGGAAACTGCCTGGTACAGGATTTGCCATTTGGTACACATTTGATTCTGGCAACAAGCAAGCTGTAGCAACCGAAACGGCACCCAATACACCTATAGACTTATGGCACTCATAGGGAATAAACGTGCGAGTGTTTATAAGCCCGCCATTTTTTGCAGCAGACACGAGACACATTTTAGGAACTGCCGCGCCTTCCACATTGCCTAAATTCATTTTGGGGCCAATCTGTTTGCGTATCGACTCTAATTTTTCCTTGAGTGCTGAATCACTATCCAGTGCCTGAGGCGATTCATATCCGCTGATACCCAAATCGGTTGCGCGTAGAACGACTACAGGCATGCCGTTGTCTATGCACGTAATCTCTATTCCATCAACGATATCCACCGCGTTTCCGGTCGGCAAAAGCGCACCCGTTACAGAGCCCGCCAAATCTGAATACAGGCACGTTATCGGTGCCGCAGAACCTTGCACTCCATCGATCTGTGCGTCGCCGCTATAGGTGACTTGCTTATTGGGAGTCTGCAGAACTAGATCGCACAACTTGTCGCTGTTAAGCATACGAACAACAACTCGGGTTTCGTCTCCTGCTGGTTTGACTAAACCAGCCTCAAGAGCAAACGGGCCTACACCCGCCAAAATATTGCCACAATTTGGTTTCTTATCTACCCTATTCTCGCCAACCACCACCTGAACAAATAAATAGTCCACATCCACGCCTTCTTGCTCAGAAGACGAAACAATGGCCACTTTGCTGGTGAGAGGAACACCGCCACCCAAACCATCGACTTGGCTTGCATCGCTGCCTACCGCATCAAGGATAATTTGATCCCTAAGATCAGCATCGCTTGGCAGATCATTCGCAAGAAAGTAAATTCCTTTCGAGCTTCCGCCTCGGAACTGCATAAAAGGTATTGTTGTCTGGGGCATAGGGTTTAATGCGAAATTAGTTGTTGAGACCAATCTTAGAGTCAAAGTATGATCCTTTCTACCCTTAAGAGTGCAATGGGTTTTGCTTGCGTGGTCATGCATAAAAGACTGACGCGAAACAGCCAAGATCTTGAACTTCTGTTACTCTTAGCTGAATTAACGTTGGTGATTAGTCATGAAAAACATTGCGCGCGAGGAAATTGAACTGAGTTCTCGTCAGTTAAAAGCAATGCTATATGTTGCGCGATACAAAAATCTGACCCGAGCCGCCAACAAATTAAATCGCTCGCAAACAGCGATCACGAAGGCCGTTAGTAAACTCGAGGAGCAACTTGGAGTAAGACTGTTCGACCGCTCGTCAGTCGGAATGACACCAACGGTATACGGCGAAGCTCTAGCAAAACGTATCTCTAATGCGGAAGCCGAAATGTTCGCCGCAAGCGAGGCTTACAGACAATACAATCCCGGGGTTCGCAGAGCGAACAACATTCCTCTATTCACCTTAGAAATTAGCTATAAGCGACTCGCCTCATTCGTCGCGGTTTACGACACTCGAGGAGTTGCCTCTGCCGCCAACAAATTACAAATTACTCGGTCGGCAATCTACAGCTCAATTCGCCAAATAGAAGAGCTGTTGGAAATAAGCTTATTTGAACGTGACCCAAGTGGATTCACTCCTACATCGTACTGCCATGTACTTGCGCGCCATGTGAAACTTGCCTTTGCGCAGTTTCAACACGGCGTAGAAGACATCGCGAAAGTAAATGGCGTTATGAGCGGCAAAGTCGTAATAGGAACACTGCCTTACACACGCACGATTATCACCCCCCGAGCCATCAATCACTTGTTAACGCAATATCCTCAGCTCGAGGTTTCTACTCGAGAGGGACCATACGCTATGCAAGAGTCGTTACTGCGAAGCGGTGAGATAGACCTAATTATTGGAGCCACTCGAGAAGATGTTGAAGATTTGGGGGTTGCCACTGAAGTTCTGCTGCAAGATCAATTGGCATTGATCGTTCGAAAAGATCACCCACTTTCAAAAAAGAAAAATCTTGAACTTTCTGACCTTCAAGACTGTGGTTGGATTTTACCGGCAGCCAATACGCCATCGCGAAAACTGTTTGACGAAGTATTAAGCAAGCACAATATTCAACAGCCTTCGAATTACATCGAGTCTAGCTCTCTGATTACGATCAGAGGTCTGTTGCTCGAAAGCGACTACATTGCTTTGCTTTCTGAACACCAAATATACTTCGATAAACTCTATGGCTTGTTAACAACTTTACCGCTCGAGTTGGTCAATACATTTAGGCCCATTGGGGTAACGGTTAACGCACAAGTTGAGCCCTCACCGGCTGCGAAGCTGTTCTTAGAAAGTTTGCGAGAAGTCGTACAAGATTGGTCACAACAGGGGTGCTAGGGTTATTGTCGTACTAATGTAATGAACCACCCCGACACTCAATCAGGCCGCTCGTGTTGCTACTGACTAGTAGCAACAGTTTACAAATTAGAACAATCAGAACCTATATGGGCCTGAAATACCCCAAGAGAGTGATCTTTGCGTAGTATTGTAGTACGGTCCAACCGACCGGACCGCACCATAGGTTGTTATACCTGGCAGCAATTCATCCGTAAGGTTACGCCCCCACAAACTGATGTCCCAGATGCCGTCAACGTGTGCAAGTGTCTCTCGGGTATCTACCTTTTCGTAAGAACCAAGCTGAAAACGAGGATCCAATTCAACGCCTGAACGGTAGCCGTCGGAAAGATTTATGGTCAAGTCCGAAAGGAGCCCATAGTTTTCACTGATTGCCATAACGTGATTAAGTCCGACAACAAAGTTCCAACTTGAAATATAAGGTAAACCGGCGCCACTTAGATCACAAGACACAGCACCTGCGTTTAGCGGACAAACGGTTACAGGATGTCTACATTCGGCGCTGCCACTCCTGAATCCAGCGCCGACGCATCAGTGTTTCTGCTAAGCGAGCAAGCAAATTGGATTAACGGCGCCCTGCTGCCAGTAGACGCAGGCGCCATTGCAACAGGGACCGTAAAAAAGTTAAACTTGTTCAGGTTACGAACACACACTTAGAGAGTTAAACAGGGCATGCCTTAATCGGAAGACGGTGGCCTGTATCAATGATGAAACAGGCCACTGACTATATGAATGCTGTTAGATTATTAAGTGGTAGAGGCGAAGTACCAACTTCTGAAAGAGGAAAACGGCGCGAATCGCAAATCATCAAAGTCGCCACTGAACAATTCCTGAAGCTTGGCTATGGTGATACCAGCCTAGATACGATCTCTAAGTTAGCAGGTGGATCCAAAACGACGCTCTATCGATTCTTTCCTTCTAAAGCTGACTTGTTCCAATCGGTTGTCAGTTCGATTGTAGCAAATCGGCAAGATATAGATCTTGATCCGACTGCAGACATATTTTCATCTCTAAGCGAATTTGGTTGCCGCCGCCTTGAGGTGGTTTTCGCCAAGCAACACTGGTCTTTACTCAAACTGATACATGCAGAAAAAGACCGATTCCCAAGAATCGCTGAGGCCTATTACCAGTTAGGCCCGGTATACAGCAGAACGCTGCTGACCGAGTACTTATCTGAACTTCATGAATCTGAACGTCTGCGGATCAAAAACCCAGAGCAGTCAGCAAACTTTTTCACCTCAATGCTGATGCACGAATGGTATCTGAAGTACCTTTATACCAACGACCGCTTTCCTTCCAAAGATGAGATGAGACAGCACAGCGACTTTGTAGCCACCAACTTTTTAGACATCCATAAATTTGGTTGAGGAGGGTATCACGCTTTCGGATCATCAAAAAAGCCCGGTGTAGCCGATACTGCATGAGATTCAGTGAACCCCAAAACTCCCTCAATACCCAAATTCCTACCAATACCGCTGTCTTTAAAACCGCCGAAAGGTGCTCGGTTGTCCTGTGCCATTGGTCCATGGCCATTCACGTAGGTGTACCCCGCCTCGATCTGCATCGCCAATGACTTTGCTTTTTCAGAGTCTTCTGTCCACACCGATGAGCAAAGGCCAAACGGAGTATCATTGGCAAGAGCGATGGCCTGCTCCTCAGAATCAAACTTCACAATTGGTAGAACAGGACCAAACTGCTCCTCTGTTACTACCGAGAGCGAGGGATCAGCATCTAAAACTAATGCTGGTCGTTGAAAATATCCTCCTCCGTAGTAAAGAGAATCATCCGGTATCGTGCCACACTCAACGACTTCCGCACCGGCATTCCTTGCCTGATCTATAAGACCCCTAACAACTTCTAACTGTTTAGCATTATTTACGGGTCCCATAGTCGTACCTGCGAGCAAACCGTCTCCGACCACACTGAGATTACAGGCTGCCTTGAGACCATCAACCACCTCGTCATAGCGACTCGCATGTACATATACACGTTTAAGTGCCATGCATACCTGACCAGCTGAACTGAACGCCCCAAGATACATTCTCTGAAATGCAGACTGATCAAGGTTTGCATCTTGCAAAATCAAACCAGCATCATTACCACCTAGCTCTAGCGTTACGTGGGCCAGGTTTTCAGCAGCAGTTCGCATAACATGTTTGCCGATTCGGACCGAACCGGTGAAATTAACCGTTCTTACCTTTGGATGTCCTACTAGCGCATCGCCAATTTTTGACGCTGAACCTGTGACCACATTAACCACCCCTTTTGGTAGGAGGCTACCTATGATTTCCAGAGTCTTACTCGGCGCAAGTGGCGAATTTTCGGAGGGCTTAATGACACAGGTGTTGCCGGCGAGAAGCGCCTGAGGAAGCTTTGCGCCCAGGATCGAAAGCGGCCAGTTCCAAGGCACAATTAACGCGGCTACCCCTCTAGGTTGTTGAACTATAAACGTATCAAATGGCGGGGCTCGATAAGACTCGGGGGTAGCGATTCGCTCAGCTAAATCCGCGACAGACAAAAAGCGGTCTCCAAGCCGTGATAACTCCATATATGTCTCGCGAAGAATCTTGCCGTGCTCACGAGTAAATAATTTTGAACGTTCCTTTACTTCCTCAGTCTCCTCGGTCAACACTTTCGCAATGTTTCGTAGGTATTCTGCTCGTTCGTGATAACTAAGCGCAGACCACGCAGGAAAGGCATCGTGCGCAGCCTCTACAGCCAAATTAATATCATCAACGGTGGCCAACGCGGCTCTTCCAACCAACTCATTAGGTCGTGCCGGGTTGTGTACATCGTAATATTCCTTTCCAACGGATGCTCGTGGCTCTCCTGCTATAAACAGTTCTGTGCGTTCAATTGCTGTCATCTTGATTACCTCATAATCGATTCAAAAAAAGCCAAACATTCCACTGGGAATCCTATTCAAACCCACTCAACCTGATCTTGGTCTTTAAATCAGTGCGACAAAATGCATGTAGAAAACAGGTTTGTTCAGAAACATCCAGAATATGCCGTGCAAACTCATCGTCTTCCGAGCTTGTTAGATAAACATGGGTTTCTAGCGGGTCCGCTGTCCCAGCCTTGCCGGTTCCACCGGATGCGCCACCGAGACTATAATGCGAATCCTGTACGATCCTGTACGATTGCAAATCCTTTTTCTGCATCTTGGCATAGCGACCAAATTGAGTCATAAAACAAAATCCTATTCCAGCAGAAATATAAGATGTCGCATCAGGTGCTCTGCCTTGCCCGCCATTCTCTGGTCCTTCTTCACTGAGTAACGTAAACATTGATCCAGCTGGATTATAGAGAAATTGAGTAATCTCCTTGATACCGTCAGGGCGTATTTTGCAAACACCACGTAAATGCAGCATTCGATTTTGCTGGTCTTTGAGAGCCGATCCGGCCCCGCTGACAGAGTGCTCCAATTTTGGGGTTGGGCCTTGCTTAACGCAATGTTCATTCCAATTGCCGTCGGCTGGTTCTACTTTGTCCACCATCACACCTGGATCACTCAGTGTTGGGCCTTGGACTGGTAACGCCTTATCCGGTTCTATTTCAGACCCATTATGTGAAAGAGTAAATAGACTCTCGTGCTCACCCCGCATCAATCCATTCAGCGGAGAGGCAGAAACCGCATCATATATAAGCTTTAGTATTTCACTCTTAGGCATTGGTGAATCTATTTTCACCTCAAGGTCGACATCATGAGCACTCGCGACCATTGTCCCCTTCATCATGCTGCCGTCCATCCTGTAATAATTATCCTGAATCAATTCAATTCGATCGATGGTGACATCTCGCAACTTCGCCAATGCCACAATCTCATTCATATACGAAGCGACCATGCCAACCGTTAGATGACAAAGCGGGGGTGGCGCTGTATCGGTTCCCTGCAAGTATTTACCTTCGTCACTGGCAAAGCGCCATGTTTTACCAGTCCGATCGGAGGTTACGAGTGCCTCCTTTTGAAAGACCGTCATTGAATTGACAATTGTTCGTAAGCTTTCGCCATGCCTGTTTTCGGCCGACACTAAAGACAGATTCTTGTCGTTCCCAACTTCAAAAATCAGTGGTTTTCCACACTCGAGTAATATATTTTTCGCTACATCAGTCATAGTTCTTGAATAGTTTTAACTGGTTGTTTGATTGTTAGTGTACATTATTGTACATTAAATTATAACATTTATGAACGGTACATTCTCTGAGCGCTCATCGAGCTCTGAGCACTCAACGAGAAGTTACGTCACCAGACTGAGGGTCCCAAAAATGCACAACATAAAAACTCAAGTAACCATCATTGGTGGCGGTCCGGCAGGCCTCACTTTGTCGCACATATTGGATCATGCCGGTATCGAAAATATTGTTCTTGAACGCCAGAGTAAAGAACATGTTCTTAGCAGAATCAGAGCAGGAGTATTGGAGCCCGCCGCGGCGCAGTTACTGCGCGACATCGGTCTGGGTGAACGGATGGATGCCAATGGGAAATCCAAAGATGGTACAAAAATCGTCTGGCAAGACAGACCCGATTTCTTCATAGACACAAAGAAATGGACAGGCCAACCAATGATGGCGTATGGCCAGACCAATATCACGGAAGACTTGTACGAAGCCAGGGAGCGAGATGGCGCTCAGATTTACACTGAAGCGAAAGGTGTTCAGATTCACGATATTGACACCTCGGATCCATCAGTCACCTTCACGCAAGGCACAGAGCAATATAAGATTAGTTCTGATTACATTGCTGGCTGCGACGGGTTTCACGGCCCCAGTCGGCAAGCCATACCCACCAGTGTTCGCAAGGAATATGAGAGAGTGTATCCTTTTGGATGGCTCGGGATTATGGTTGAGAAGCCTCCGCTTGAAGATTTCATCTATGCCTATCACAAGGATGGAATGGCGATGGCTGCGCAGCGAAACCCAATGCTCAGCCGTTACTATGTTCAAGTTCCTACCTCGGACAGTATCGATGATTGGTCGGACCAACGCTTTTGGGACACGTTGTTACATCGCTTCCCTGAAGAGCTGTCTTCCAAAATTCAAACAGGCCCATCAATCGAAAAATCTATAGCTCCATTGCGAAGTTTCGTCAGTGAACCGATGTCCTTTGGAACGCTTTTCTTGGCCGGAGATGCTGCTCACATTGTGCCACCAACAGGCGCCAAGGGATTGAATCTGGCTTTCAGCGACGTCTATTACCTGTCCAGAGCCCTGCAACACCATTACTCAGAGGGATCAGATCATTATCTGGAAAAGTACTCTGAAATGGCTTTACGGAGAGTGTGGGCGGCTGAGAACACTTCTTGGTGGTTAACCAAGTTGCTTCACTACTTTCCTGACGAAGATAAATTTGATCAAAAAATCCGTGAGAACGATTACGATCTCCTCCTCACCTCCGAAGACCATCAAAGGGCGCTAGCCTACGAATACATCGGCCTACCTTTCGAGGATTAAGTAACTGCTTTCAAAATACCCGAATTAGAAACACATGTTGCTTAGCTTTGAATGAGCGGTTCAACCTTTACGGCCTCGTGAACAAGCCAAAAAAAGGGGAGCACAGCTCCCCTTTTCTAGACTAGTCGGTATATCTCTATTTAAAGTTATACTTGAGTCGTACTCCAATAGTTCTTGGTGGTAGTACGTTAGTTCTGAACCGACGCACGTTGGCACCCGCCACATTCTGGTTAAACAACGGTGTGTTGGCCGCACTAGACTCTGAGAAGTCATCGAATAGGTTATCGACATAACCCGTTACTGACCAGTTATCTGTATGGTAACCCACGGCTATGTTAGCGCGACCGAAGCTTGGTAGCGTATAACTGCCACCACGTCCACCAGCGAACGACAACACATCGTCTTGCCAAGCATACGCACCATTAAACAACAGAGTAGCTCCATTATTGAGGGGGTGCTCGTATTCAGCGAAGAGCGAGAATTGCGACTTAGGCGAGCCTGGTAATTGATCTCCAGAGCGACCGTCTTCAAACTGCGTACCAAAACCAGGAGTACTGATAGTACGCACCAGCGATGGAACATCTGCTGACAATTCTGCGTCGGAGTAGCTGAAGTTACCGTTAACCACTAGCTTTTCGTTAACACGCCAGTTGCCCGACAATTCGAAACCTTTGGTTTCGGCAGAATCGCCATTAATGGTGATTGCTGTTCCAGCATTTACTGAGGCTGAGGCTACTTGTGGGTCATTCCAATCCATCATAAAGATAGCGGCATTCAAGTTTAATGCGCCGTCCAATAGAGTGGTTTTTATACCAAGTTCATAGTTATCAACCGTGTCAGGTAAATACTCTAGCTCGTTCACCTGCGAGATATCACCAGCGTTTGGCCCAAATTGTTGACCAGGCGACAATAGACATAAACCTTGATTCCCAGCTACAAACACATCTGGGCATGATTCCCCACCATTAGAAGCACCTACTCGAAAACCTTGGCTGAAAGTCGCATAAAGCAAATTACCGTTCTCAAAAGTGTAAGAGGTATTAACCTTAAACAACTCGTCTTCAAACGATTGGTTTGGCGTTAACGTTAGCTGTCCTTCTATTTCTGACAATGGGAAAGGTCTAAATTCTGGGCCGGAAAAATAAGGGAACTCAGTCAGGTTAGCCGTCTCGTATTCGTACTCATAGAAACGCGCGCCGAAGGTTACGTCCCAATTTTCAGTAATCTCGTAGGCGATTTCACCAAAAACGGCCTTTTCTTCAAGGTTTGTACGATCGCCTTCAAAATATTCTAGATCGTTTAACTGATCACCAAAGCCAGTAAACAAGCCGTAGCCCGGAGTAAACTCAGATGACAAAGCGTTGTATTCGTTCTTATTGTAAAAAGCACCAACAATCCAGCTCAAAGGGCCTTCACTTTTTGAAACTAAACGTAGCTCTTGATTAAAAATGTCTGTCTCTTCGTCTTCAAATGTAAACGCGGTAAACGTTGGGAACGTTTCGTAAGAGTATTCCAGTGAAATCAACAAATCGGTTTGATCGCGCTGGCCATTCTCTTTAACCGAAGCGATACCTGTCGCTGAGGTCAATTCGGCAAAGCCTAGGTCAGCTACAACTTCAAGAGCGATTAATTCGCTATCTCGATTGTTTGGCTCTACCACTCGTCCACCAAACTCATACTCGCCTGAAGGTACAGAGCTGCGCAGTGAACTAGTGTTACGCCCACCAAATTCTCCGTCCTGAAAGTAGTAGGTTAGCGTCGCATCAATTGTATCGGTTGGCTGCCAACGAGCCGCGAGTCTGCCCGACAAAATTTCTTCCGTATTGGCGTCTTCAACTGGGCTAAAGTTTGCATCACGAGCGGCCGCATTACTAAAATCTGGGTCTGGATTTGAAACACCGATTTGACGAACCACATACGGGTAATCAATAAAGCCATCGTCATCTAGCGTATCAATTGAACCACGTATAGCAAACTTGTCCGAAACCGGCATATTGAAGGTAAAGCCAAGATCGGTGCTAACACCATCTCCTTCACCGTAAGAATAGGCATCTGCCCTCACCTCGTATTCGCTTTGATCAAAGTTTGGTTTGTTAGGAATGTAGCGGATCGCACCGCCCATTGTTCCTGCGCCGTACAGCGTGCCCTGCGGGCCAAGCAGCACTTCAACGCGCTGCAAATCATTTAAGCGAAGGTCAACGAATAACGGCACCTCACCGATATAAGTCGCAACTGTGCCGCCGCCATTCTCTTGCCCAAAGCTGTTTTCAACAGGATCGGCATTTAAGCCACGTACAACAATGCGATTTCCGTCACGACCACCTTGGTCGGCGATATTAACGCCAGGAACAAAGGCCATAAGTTCAGACAAGTCATCAAAACCTTGTTTATCAATTTGCGCTCCACCAATCGCAGAAATATTAAGTGGAATATCCTGGATAGATTCAGAGCGCCTGGTTGCAGTCACTACAATCTCTTCCAGCGCCTGCGCCTGCACACCACCCACGTAGGCCGTCATGCCCAATGGTATAGTCAGCGCTGTTATAGAGCTGGCAACCAGACTCTTTTTAAATTTTTGATGACTCGACATTATCTCTCTCCAGATATTATTTATTTAATTGGTTCTCTTATATTCAACCAACATTACAGCATCGCCACAAAATCACGTCTCAAATATACCGCCAAACAAACAATATCGTGCTCAATACAGTGCGCTATACAAAATATATTTCAAATAGGCCATGTTCTAATGAGAAATCTACTAATAAGTTTGGTTCGACGTGATCAGTGAGGATCGGCTCGCTTCGTTATATAATTCGCGAGATGGTATTGTCTTTAATTTTCTCAACTCCCTCTAACAGTGTTACTCCGTCGTAATGAAAAAACTCACTCTAGACAGCGGCTTGCGTTTACTCGCGCAGCAAAATTTCAAACAAGTGCATACAGCGTGCATTGAAGCGATTAAGGTCGATGTAAAGAACCCTGTCGCTTATTTTTTGTTGGGCGTGATCGCCAGCGAGCATGGCAACCATGACAAGGCAGTAGAGTTGTATACGACTGCAGAGAGTTTTGACGCTAACGAACCCTACTACCCAGCTTACTTGGCGAAAACACTATCTACGCTGAGAAAGCAGAATGACGCTAGAATCGCCGCTGGTCGCGCAACGGCCATTGTTGGCGATAATGCTTACCTTCTAGACACGATCGCAGTGGTTTATAGTCGGGCTGGCTTTCATGAAGACGCCATTCCTTTATTCAAGCGTGCAATCGCTCTTGTGCACGACCAAGCAAACATGCATTACAACTTGGGCGCATCTGCACAGTTTATTGGTGATTTTGGACTGGCCTTAGATTCTTATAATGCCGCCCTACAGTTAGACCCCAGTTTCTATCGCGCGTGGGCCTCGCTGGTTTACTTAGGCAAACAAAGCGCTAATGACAATTCATTGCCAACCTTAATCAAGCTGTTCAAACAGAATGACAGTAACAGTGATGCAAAACTGCAACTCGGCCATGCAATCGCCAAAACTTACGAAGACTTAGGTGACCATGAACAAAGTATTAGCTGGTTATTACGCGCTAAGGAAGGCAAAAGAACGGAACTACGGTATGACCGATTATCGGGGGCCGAAACATTTAGAGAGGCAAAGGGAACGACCCAAGGAGACAATCATCAAAGCCAGAATGCCGCGACCCAAGACTCCCCCATATTCGTAGTGGGCCTACCGCGCACTGGCACAACCCTGGTCGACAGAATACTGTCGTCACATTCTCGTGTTACTTCAGCCGGAGAACTGAACGTCTTTGCAGAATTAATTAAGGGCGAATCCGGCACGTTGTCCAATCTGATTCTGGACGCAGAAACATTGCGCGATGCACAGAGAAATGACTTGAGTCATACCGGCCGCGAGTATATCGAACGAACACGCGAGTTGGCTCGAGGAAAACCATTCTTGTTGGACAAGATGCCGCTTAATTTCTTTTACGCTGGCTTAATCCACCGCGCGTTACCCAACGCGCGAATCATCGCGTTACGACGAGGTGCAATGGATAGCTGCCTATCCAATTTTAGACAACTGTTCTCCACCCAATATTCGTTCTATAACTACACGTTCGATTTGGACGACGTAGCTTGGTTCTATCAGCGTTTTGACAATCTGATGGCTCATTGGAGATCTTCTCTTCCGAGTGATCGATTCACCGAGGTTCATTATGAGGACATTGTGTTTGACCAAGAAAATCAAACGCACCGATTACTTGATTTCTGTGGGCTCGATTGGGAGGAAGCCTGTATGAATTTTCATGAAAATGAGGCGCCCGTCTCTACTGCCAGTTCAGTACAGGTACGGCAACCACTTTACTCTGGATCAATCGACCGCTGGAAAAAATACGGCGACAAAGTAAATGACTTACGCGCAGCACTCGGTGTCCTTTCGGAAGGCTAAGTCTTGGCTTTCTTTACTACGCGAATTAAGTCTCGTTATTTAGATCTTGTTTTAGAGCTCCTCTAACGGCACGTAGTCCAGATCAAAGCCAAAGCAACGCGGGCCAACCACTTTCAGAGATCTTTCTGACCGGTAAAACTCTGGGCAACCCACTGCAAACACGGCAACACGTTGGCCATATCTGAGCCTCTCAGCATTAATTGGCGTAGAGGTTTCATAGTCCACAATAACAATTAGGTCCGGCACACTGGCTATAACTTTACCATCTAGCTTCGCGAGCAAATACTCATTCTTAATGCTGATATTCAAGGTGGGGCCAGTTCCGTCGAACGATTCAATAGTGGCTTCGCCTACGTCGTAGCCACCTGTTATTCGAGTCGCCTTATCGGTTACTTTGCCAGTAAATAGGTTTCTGCATTCACCGTAGATCGAGTTCTCAAACAATGCTTGTAGGGGCGCTAACATGTCGTCAGACGAACCTCTATTTTCACGTAGTGTCCGGCCCAATTCTATTGAAAAAGTCAGTGTTCCTGGGATGACCGAGTCTTTTAATTCTCGGCCCGTCATAGGGTGCTCGGCCGTGGTTATCATTCCGCCAGAGACCATTGCCAAACTACGAATATGACGTTCGTACACTTCGGTTGATTTAGTAGAGAACGAGGTGACATTACCCTCGTAGTCGTAAGCCACTGCCGGAGTTGGTTTCACCCCAGCGATTGCATAGCTCATCATTTGCGCTTCTGGCAGTGCGCGCCCCATGCCATCGCCATCAATCACTGGCACGCCTTTACCCGCTGCTGCAACCAGCGGCAGCAAAGAGTTGCCTCCGCCAATCTCAAACGAGGCTACCGCGTCTACTTTACGACCCACCTGTTCTTCAAAGGCATCTAGTGTTCGCGCGGCGTCATCCAATGAAGGCAATAGCTCAAGGCTAACAGTCGGTGCACCCACGCCACCAATAGTTACGACAAAGGCATCATCTGCCAAATCCTCAGGTGCGATTACATCCACCGGGCCCAATTTCGCCAAGACTTGTTCAGCAATGAGCAGTGGTACGTGTGGATCACCGCCGCCGCCAGTCGCCAAAAAAACGGATCCAAGAGCAAGGTCATCTAAATGCGTTACGTCAATTTTCATTAGGCGATTTCTCCAATCACTTTCACTCTGACTCGAGTAGTACTCTCGTCCATATAGGGCACTGTGGTTTCTTCAATATCCACTGTACGTATAGTAGCGAAATCTGCGCCCGCTTTAACAGCTCGCTCAGTGGCTACCTGAGTTACCTTGGCAATCGCTTCGTCACGCGGTACTTCGCGATAAGACATCAAGCGTTCTGACTCGCCGCCAATTTGGGCAATGGCTGCGCCTATGGCGTTGGCTACGCCAGCATTTTCTGGTCTGTAGATTTTAGATGCTGCCTGTAAATCACCAGTAACAAGAACGGACCCTCCACCCACCAAAATGACAGGCATAGCTTTACCGCCAGGTTTCATCATCTCGATATTTTGATCCAGCATTTGATGCATTCTCGCTAGCGTATTCTCAACAACTGATTGCTCCAAGTGAGCTACTTTGCTTGAATCGCCAATGTCAGCGACGCCACTGGCAACGATAATGTCTGTGGTGGTCAGGGTATTGCCTCCAAAGACTAGGCCTTCGTCAACCAGACGGTGGCCAACTGACTTCGGCCCGATTACACGACCATCGTCAGACACAACACTGCCACCGCCCAGACCAATGGCTAAAATGTCTGGCATTCTAAAGTTTGTACGTACACCGCCAATTTCAATTACGGTATTTGATTCGCGAGGGAATCCGCCTTGTAAAACACCAATATCAGACGTGGTGCCACCGATATCAACCACAATCGCATCCTTCAGCCCAGTAAGCTTATAGGCACCGCGTAATGAGTTAGTAGGACCTGATGCAAAAGTGAGCGCGGGATAAGCACTAACAAAGTCGGCGCTCATCAATGTGCCATCGTTTTGACTAATGTAGACCGGGCACGTTAATCCACGGTTAGTGAGCGCCTTTAAAAACGATGAAATCACCTTTTCGGCGAAGGGCAGCAAGGTTGTGTTGAGTATCGCTGCGTTTTCACGCTCCATTAATCCTAGACGGCCAAAATTGTGTGACAAGGTAACTTTGGCATCAGGAATAGCTCTAAGGATTTTTTTGGCGACGTACTTTTCCGGATCCGCATTCATAGGTGAGAAAGCCGAAGCTATGGCGATATTTTTAACACCACTGACCACTAAATCAGCAATCATTGCGTCGACCTCAGCGTCGTCCATATCGGCCACAGGCCAACCATCGTATAAATAGCCACCCTTTAGTAGATAGTGCTGGCGACCAATTGCCGTAGCAATATCCTCCGGCCAATCTACCATCGGCGGTAAGCCTCTACCTGAAGGCAAGCAAATTCTAACGGCCGCCACAGGCGCAAGTTCACGTCGTTCAATGATCGCGTTAGTGAACTGCGTGGTACCGATCATTACCGTTTCTATCTGGCTCTGTTTTACCGCACCATCGTTCAGCAAGGTATCCAACGCATTAGTAATGCCGCTAACCACATCCGCTGATGTTAGCGCCTTGGTGGCGGCGATAACGTCGTCACCGTTTAAAATGACGGCGTCGGTATGCGTGCCACCTACATCTATTCCGATTCTCATAATAAATTAGACCGTGCTGTGGTTTTGTTGGGCTCGATGGCCCCACGACAGCAGCGTATAAACGCCGCCAGATAATATAATTGCGTCTATTGCAGCGATGCCAGAAATCGCAGGAACAATGCCTTCGGCTCCGAGCAATGTCAGAGCCGCGCCAAGAGACCAAGCGACAAAACCTCGTACATTCATACGGGTACGCTGGTCCAACGTTTCGATCTTATAAGCCTCGGGACGAATAAATAAGTAGTCGCTGAGTATCACGCCAGCAACTGGCACAAAGATGATCGATAGATAAAACAGGAAGGTGACGAAACTATCAAGAAAGTTCATCAACGCAGCAGCGATACCAATCGCGCCGAGCGCCAGTATCACAGCGGTGCTGTTTAACTTAGGGAACGTTGCTTGGGTACTCAATGCCGCGCTATAAAGGTTCAATGAATTCAAAACCCAGCTGCCAGCAATCACAACGACAAACGCGCCGAGGCCCAGCCCCATATCTAACATGATCTCAAGTATGTCGCTTTTACCGCTTGATGCCCCAGCCAAGCCTGCGGCAAACATCACGATTACCTCGACCACCATATAGGCTAAAAATGCTGTATAGAGTGCGCCTTTCCAGTGTTTGATGAAGCGAGTGATGTCGGGAAGAATTATTGCGCCAATGATGATTGCACCCACTACCGCCGAGGCTCCTTCACCTATGCTTAGACCTGACGCTTTTTCCATACTCATGATCTGCCCTAGTGACTGCGTCTCTAAGGCTGAAGTAAAAAACAAAACGGTCACCACCGCCAACACGGGAACCATGAGTGTCGCCAGCAGATTAATGGCCTTAAAACCGATGAGAGTACTTGTAGTCATACAAACACTGGCAAAAGCCACCAACGCCCAGGGGTGAACGGCGTAGCCAAACACGTCTAATAACAAGCGGCCCACCGCATCGGTAAACAGATTGATGTTAATGCCGAACCAACCCAGCAAGGATATGGCGAAAGCTATATTAACAATACCAGCGCCGGCATCACCAAACGCGACCCTAACCAATAGATATGAACTCATTCGAGTGCGTGAGCCAATTACCCCCATCACTCCGCCAATTAAAAAAATAATAAGCGAGCCAATCAGAACAGACCAGAGCGTGTCAACAGGTGCCAAACCATGTGAAAGCTCTAAGCCTGTGACGAAAGTAGGTAACGAGAACGACACCATCGACGCAACCGCAGCGACCCTATACCACGGCACCAACTGACTATCGCCAATCCGCACCGCAGAAAATTCGTTATGCAACTCAGACATGATGGTCTCCCGAAAAACAGAGATTAATACCAATCCCGATGTCCCTTTTCTTTTCTATCGTTTGCTTGCAGATAGTCTTTTTACCTTTGTTATGGGTATTACATGAGTCCTGTTTACCGATATGTCGGCATTTATCAATCCAGTATAGGTCAAACTTATAAAAATCAGAGTTTGAAAAATGAGGTAATATGAGCTTGATTTAGATTAAAAATCTGCAGTCACAAAATAATATTTTGAACTGGCAAGAACGAGGAATTTAGAAAGTGTCCAATAGCAAAAACATAAAGATGGACCAGATCAACAGGAAGATACTGGCGATCATCCACAAAGAAAGCGATATCTCCAACCAAGATTTAGCTGAACGAGTGTGCCTTTCTAGCAGTGCCTGCTTCCAACGCACGAAAGCTTTGAAAGAGTCTGGACTTATCAAAAATTTTACGTGCGATCTCGATTTGGACCAAATTGCAGAAAATGTGCTTGCGTACGTCGAGTTCACACTTGAGAACAATAGTCCCATCCACCGCAATAAATTTGAAGACGCCGTGGCAAAATCCCCAGAATTCATGGATTGCCTGCGAGTCACAGGAGACACAGATTACATTGCGTTTACCTGCTGCTCTAATACACAGGCGTTAAATGCGCTCTGTGACAGCATAGGCGGCGACCCTACGCTTGGTGTTCAGAAAATAAAAACCCGGATTATCGTTGAGCGCTCCAAGTGGTATCTTGGCTTTCCACTAGATAAGCTCAAATGGCACGAGTAATTCATTGATCAGAGCTTCATGAGAATGCAAACTCAAATGATTTCACATAGCGAAGACACAGGCGGCATCAAAATTAAGTTCTGCTTTGTAGCTTAGATCGGGGCATTGCTTTTGTAGATTCAAAAACCTACCAGGCCTTCCTAATGAGGATTCGCATGATACAGAAACACAACAAAACCTTTCATTCCATAAAAGCGGGCATCATCGGCGTCCTTCTGGTAGCCCAATCGCAAATCGGCCTAGCGGCTCAAGCGTCAGCGAGTAACAATGATTACACCAGTCTAGTTGAGCTATCCGAGAAATTCTTTGCATGGAAGCACGAGAATGACGACCCTCTCGATAAATCTTCTGAGCAAGCTGCTGTACATCTTAACGAGTTAAAAGCCATGCAAACGCAGTTGAGCGATACAGATGTCGCAGACTGGGGCCGTTCAGAACAAGTCGACTATCTTGCCTTGCGCTCTGCTATGGATCAGCACGACTTTATGCTGCAAGTAACCAAACCTTGGGAGCGTGATCCGGGTTATTACATTGACCGAATGCTGTGGCTGACATTTGTAGATCTACCGGCTAGCGATGAGACATTGACCAGACTTAAAGCAGACCTGCACTCAACTGTCGCTTTGGCGGAGACAGCAAAGCGCAATCTGATGAATGTACCAACTGATTTTGCAGCTTTGGCAATCCATAACCTAACCCAACCCGACGGCGTGGGTCATGGTCACCCTTATCGCGCTACTCCACCGGCTGGCGTTATTGGATGGTATGGCGATTTATTAGAACGAGCCCGTTCGGCTCAACCTGAGTTAGTGACGGAAATTGAGTCTGCACAGAATGCCGTTAAAAGCCTTCATGCTTGGCTGCTTGAAAAACAACCCACTATGACCGCTCATGCTGGCGTAGGCGAAGAGTTGCTTGATTGGTATCTCATGCAGGTCAAATTTATGCCCTATACTTCAGATGAAGTAGAGGCTCTGGGAGAAAGAGAGCTCGATCGAACTTGGGCGTTCTATGCACTCGAGCAGCATCGCAATCGCAAATTGCCTGAGCTAACTCTGCCTAAATCAAAGCAAGAGTACGAAGAACGAGTCGCTTCCGTCGATAAAGACATACGCAACTTTATCGAAGCCGAAGAGTTCATGACAATCCCGGACTACGTTCCCGCAGACTTTCGTAAAATCGGTTTTAATGTACCGTGGATCGAAAGAGACGGAGGGCCAAACTATTGGGAGCAAATACAATTTCGTGATCCGTCTCCCGATCACTGGCATGCGCATATTCCTGGGCACAAAGTTGACGCGATCATGCTTAAGACTAACCAGCACCCGATTCGAAAATACTTTCGCGATGGCGGCCGAATGGAAGGCTGGGCACTGTACTTGGAAGAAGCACCTTTGCAACTAGGCTTCTACGAAGACCGACCACGCACTAGAGAACTGATTTATAACTTCGGTATTTTTCGTGCGGCGCGCACACTCGGTGATGTACGTTTACAGCGTAACGAAATAAGCATCCCTGAAGTGGTCACTTTCTGGCGCTCAAAAACACCGTGGTTAGACGGCAATGTTGCCCGCGTTGACGCAGAAATCTATCTGCGCAGACCTCCAGGCTATGGCCTCGGATATACCGTGGGCAGCTTTCAGATGTATAAGCTACTTGCAGACCGCAAACAGCAGCTGCGCGATGACTTTGTACTGGGTGAGTTTCACGACCAAGTAATGGCGGCAGGCGCTATTCCTTTCGCGCTAATACGTTATGAAATGACGGGCCTGGATGATGAAGTACAGAAGTTTTGGGACTACCAGCCACTGGATGCAAAGCTTAAAGAGCTTGGTCGCTAATTTGATCTTGCGTCGCAAGCGGTACATTCATCCGAGCATTATTAGCCGTTAATGCCGTCGGTGCAAAAAACTCTAAACTTCTTGTATCAGTTTAACGTTTCATCACCACAACGATTGCTTCCCTTCTTGGTGTCAATCACTCACATATGTATCTTTGGCATTCATTTCATAATCGACCCAAGCCAATCAACCAACGCCCTACCCGTTACATCGCTGTAACGCTCTCCACCCTCATCGGCATAGGCTTGTTCCATAGAATCGTAGAGCCAACTGCTGTGCCCCATCTTTTCTTGAACAATTAGCTTCGCGGTCCCAGGTGATTTACGATTCACCGTATCTACTATAATTTGGTGCCCGTGCTGTGTTTCAAATTGATCGAACTCGTTGAAAATTACGAGCACCTTAGAATTGAGCGATTCCCAAGCGGCTAGAAAGTTCTGTTGAGCGGCCTGTTGATGCCATGTAAATGGTCGGCCGTATTGATTGTCTTTATCTAAGCCTCGCACATCATTTCGTATCGCCTGCATCGCGGAGCTATCTTTGGCAATCTCGTCTGGGTGTCTGCCCTTGGCTAAGTATTCAGTCTGAAAAATAATTCTCTGAGTCATCTGCTCATGAATCTCAGCTCTGGGTATAGCAGTAGGACGGCGCTCTAAATAGAACCGCTCGAAGTTAATCATGCGTTCTAAATGTGTTAGTGCGCCCCCGCCTTGCACCATCGCCGCCTCAATGTTGTAGCCTTTGTTTTGTAAGGCACTTGCAACTAAGGGTGCGGTGGTCGAGCCCAAACTTTGCCCGAAGACATAGACTTTTGACGCATCGATCCGTTCATCTTTGAGTAGTTCTTCAAAAGCTGAAATGTAGTGCGCTACTTCAGTGTCGTAATCTAGTTTGTCGCACGCTGGTCCTTGGCTGTCTCCAGCGCCCGCTCGATCCACACGTACTAATGCCAAATTCGATTCTCTGGCCAGCATTCCTAACATGCCACCTGCGCCAGGACTGAGCTCCACCGATCCGCAAGATACCCATTGAGTAAATAGTAAGGGGTGCATTGGTTTATCTATAGAGCTGGGTCGTGATATTAACGTTCGTAAACGAACACCCGGTTCAACCTCAACTGAGCCGTAGAATGTGTCGACATCTGTAATTGCTTCCAACGGCTTGTCAGCTTGGCGCGGCAATGGGTCATCCAATGCGGTATTGGCCAGTGATGGAAAAGAAGAACTGAAAATCAGAGCCAGTCTGCTGGCCATGCAGAATATAGAACGTAAACGCGGCATAGGTGCCTCTCGGTGTTATTTGTTGAGTTCGCGTTCTATACTAGATTTCATACATGCCATGCACAGGGCTTTTATACCAAGCGATAGAACTTTTATGTCAACCACCTGTTTTTCATGACGAGCAACGCAGCACCTTTAGACCACGCAAACTCAATGCAGTCACGACTGCTTAAACACGCGTGCTTTTGGGTTGCGTATTACGTGTTGTTTAGCCTGATTTGGGCATCACCGCCTGAGCGCAGTTATTATGTTTCGTTCTATTTAGAATTCGTATTGATGCCCCTGCGCATCATTGCGAGCTATTGCATGATGTACATGCTGATCCCTTCATTTTTGAGCAATCGAAAGTTAGTGGCCTTTCTTTCTAGTTATTTCGTTTTGATTGTTGCGGCGGCGGCTTTGCAAATGGTCATAGGCCATTTCTTTTACGACCAACTCCTAGTCGATCGCGGCGAGCGCTTTTCGATATCAATCGCATCCTTGCTCCGCAATATGGTACTGATCAATTCAACGGTAATTTTGTTGGGGGCTGCCAAGGTGTTTCAATTGCATTTTCAATTAGTCGATTCGCTAGCCGACGAACAAGGCTCTGCCTCCAATACTACTAAGACTAGCGATACGCCATTCATTGAAGTGAAGTCAAACAGACGGACACACCGCCTACGAATCAACGACATTCGATACGTAGAAGGTATGGGTAATTATGTTTCTTATGTCACCACGCAAGGCAACCGCACAGTGGTTTACAGTTCGCTCAAAGCGGCTCAAGACCTATTACCAGACAGCTTTGTTCGTTTGCATCGATCGTACTTGGTTAATCGAACACATATTAAAGCCTATGATATCGATACCGTAACTGTTGGTGACAAGACCATCCCTCGAGCCAAGGATATAAGTGATGTGTTGCTAAAGGGAGGGTGAAGGATTTACTTTGCTGAGCAAATCGAGCTTACAGGTTTTATCTATATGTGATTAACCCACAATAGACGCTATTTTAGTAACCTGCTGACTCTTCATCCTGTGCATCGTCAATATATTCAGCCGCCAGCTGGCGCGTTGCATTAGCTAACAGAGCAGCGTCAACCCCAACTCCGATAAACTTAGCACCTGCTTGTTCATACTTCTCGACCAACTCCTTAGTCACCGCCAGCACCCCTGCACTCTTACCGGCTTGTTTTATTGCCTCAAAGCCGCGCTCTATTGCAGTGACTACATCGGGGTGACCAGGGTTGCCAATATGGCCCATTGCAGCTGACAAATCCGAAGGGCCAATAAACACAGCGTCAACGCCCTTTACCTCTGCGATTGATTCGATATTTTCGATGCCAAGCATGGTCTCAATTTGTACGATTACACAAATCTCATCATTTGCATTACTTAGATAGTCTGGGTCTCGATTCCAGTTTGCTGCACGAGCCATAGATGTACCCAACCCTCGGCAACCAACTGGCGGATACTTAGAGGCTGCAACAATTTGTTTCGCTTGCTCCGCTGTATCTACCATTGGAACTAACAGCGTTTGCGCGCCAATATCAAGAAGTTGCTTAATGAGTGCTGTACTACCTTCCACCGGCCGCACTACAGCCGATACTGGATAAGGTTCAATGGCTTGTAAATGCGCCATCACTGAGCGCACATCAAAAGGTCCGTGCTCGGCATCAATGAGCACCCAATCAAAACCTGCTCCTGCGCCAATTTCAGCAACGGTCGTATCAGGAATTCCTTGCCACAAGCCAAATTGAGTTTTAGTACCCTGTAGAGCCTGTTTAAATTGGTTTCGCTTAGTCATATGTTCCCTTCACGTAAAGTTTACTGATATGTCGCCTAACACGCCATATTCAGCAGTGACACTGTCACCCGCTTTTACTTTGATGGGCGCTGTAAATGAACCACTTAACAGTACCTGACCAGGTTCCAATGCAATGCCATGAGGAGCGAAGCGTTTAGCAATCCAACAAATTCCGTTTGCAGGGTGATCTAACACGGCAGCGGCCAAACCTGTTTGCTCAATCACTCCATTGAGTTTAACAATTGCCCCAGCCCAGCGCAGATCCATGTCACCCGGCTTCACTTTCTTGCCTCCCATGATGATCCCTGCATTGGCAGCATTGTCCGAAATCGTATCAAACACCGTTCTCGTATAACCTGTGTCCGGATGCACTCGATAGCTTCTAGCAGCAATCAGTTCAAAAGCAGGAATTACATAATCTGTAGCCGCCATTACTTGTTCAGGTGTTACATCTTCGCCAAACAAGCGTTCTTTGAGCACAAACGCCAATTCAACTTCAATTTGTGGGTCTAGAAAATCTGATGTTTTAATATCACCACCATCTGCAAAGACCATGTCGTCGAGCAAGACTCCATAGTCTGGAGTTTCGATCTTCATCACTCGCTGCATAGCACGTGACGTTAACCCAATTTTGTAACCAACGATTTTTCTACCGTCTTCTATTTTTCGATTAACCCACGCTGACTGTATAGCGTAGGCATCAACCATACCCATATCAGGGTGACTCAACGTTACAGGATCGATTTGCTTACCCTTCTGTTCAGCATGGTAAAGATCCATCGCTGCCGCTAGTATTTCGTCTTGAGTAAGCATTAGAGATGATCCTGTATGTTGTTTTTGTTGTACTTTAGCACTGGCTCGAGTTCACGCATTTCAAATGATAGAGCCATTCCACGTTGCGTAACTTGCGCGGTAAAATGCTCACTGAACACGTTAAAGAATGATTCCGCCGCCGCTTGCCGGTCTTGCATACTTCGGCCTGCCCCAAGCTTTACTTCCAAATGCGCAAAACCGTGCTCTGAGTTGCCGTCGGCCATGCGATGCTGAGTACAGCAATAGGCTCGACTGCGAATACCCTTTAAAGGAAACAAGCCTGTAGTTTGTGCGGCATCGTGCAGGCTTGAAAACAAGCCTTGAATCGAGTCATCCGTCTGACTGAGATTGTCAGAGTATTCAAGAACAAAGTGCGCCATATTATTCTCCTCTAAGAAAGACCGCCAAGTACTGGAATTTTATGGGTACCAAGCGCGACGCAAACATTTTTAGTTTCCATATAAAAATCAAAACTATAGTCTCCACCGTCACGACCAACACCAGACATTTTTACACCACCGAAAGGGGATGGTAGATTTCGATTATTCTCAGAATTAACCCATAACATGCCAGCTTCAATACTTCTTGCCAACCGCATGCCTCTTCCCGAGTCGTTAGTCCAGATATAACCTGCTAAGCCAAACTCAATATCGTTTGCAAGCTTGATAGCTTCGTCTTCAGCATCAAATTCAATGGCGGTCAGCACTGGGCCAAATATTTCTTCCTGCGCAATTCGCATATTATTTTTAGCCTCTACAAATAGCGTGGGCTCGACATAGTAGCCTTCTTCAGTACCGTTAACCGGTGAGCCACAAGGAGCACCTCCAACTAGGGTTTCAGCTCCGTCGTCCTTTGCCACAGAAAAGTAACTGTTCACTTTGTCGTAATGTACTTGACCGATCATTGGTCCTATTTCAGTATTTGGATCAAGAGGGTGACCAACTTGCAAGTTCGCTACTCGCTTTGCCAAAGCCGCAAGAAACTTATCTTTGATACCAGACTGTACGAGTAAGCGACTTGAAGACGTGCATCGTTCGCCATTTAGGCTATAGATCATGAACACCACAGCATCCAGCGCGCGATCAAAATCGGCATCATCAAATACAATCACGGGGTTCTTTCCCCCCAATTCTAAGTGCATGCGTTTGAGCGTATCGGCGCCTTGCTTCATTATTAGCGGCCCCGTAATACTTGAACCGACCAAAGCAATCGCTTTAATATCAGGGTGCTCCGAGAGCCGCTTGCCAGCGACTTGACCGAAGCCATTAATGGTATTCCAAACGCCATTCGGAATTCCTGCATCTTTAGCGATTTCGGCAAGTAACATTGCTGTCATTGGCGATAGTTCTGCAGGTTTGTGCACCACCGTGCAACCGGCTGCAAGAGCTGGAGCAATTTTCCATGTAGACAACATAAACGGTGTATTCCACGGCGTTATTATTCCAACGGCTCCAATAGGCGATCGACTGGTGAAATTTGTATGCTCTTCTTGAAAAGATGAGCTACCCGCCGTGGCCTCTGGTGCTTTGTCTGCGAAGAACCTGAAGTTAGCCGCTCCACGTATCGCGGCCTTTTTCATAAATTTGATTGGTTGACCAGTATCCATTGACTCTATCAATGCGATTTCGTCTGCTCGCTCTTCAATCTTGTCGGCGAAATGATGCAGCAATTTGCGACGCTCACTGCCTGGCATATCTCTCCACGCAGGAAAAGCATCTCTAGCGGCTTCGCACGCCTGGTCCACTTCGCGCTCGGTAGCGACCGCGACTTTCCCCACAACGGACTTGTCTACGGGGCTTAAATTCTCAAACAGTTCCGATCCGCTAGGGACAACCATCTCTCCATTAATAAAATGACCGATAGTCTGATTTTTGAATTTAGCTAAAAATTCTTCTGCCGCTGAAACGTTAGATTTGAAAGTTGTCATAATAAAAGTATTTAACCGGTTAACAATATAGTTAACATGTTAATTTAATTGGGGTATGATTGCAAACACAACCGATAAACCATGAGAGCATGAAATGAAGTTTATAAGTTTTGAAATCAATGGCATCCAATCTTGGGGTGCCGTCAAAGATGAAACTCAAGTCGTCGATCTTGGCTCCTTAATGGGCCAAGACCTCAAATCTGTAATTTCCGAGGGCCGATTAAGTGAAGCGCGCGAACTGGCTGATGCCAACGAGGCTCGTGTCTCGATAGATGACGTAAAGCTACTTTCACCTATTCCAAATCCCAGAATGATTGCCTGCATCGGCGTTAATTACGCTAATCGAAACGCAGAATATAAAGACGGCTCAGAAGCACCTAAATTTCCTAGCCTTTTTATGCGTGTGCCGGAGTCGTTTACTACCCATGGCGAACCTTTATGGCGCCCGCCTGAGTCTGATCAACTGGATTATGAGGGCGAGATTGTTGTTGTCATCGGTAAAGCGGGTCGCCGTATTGCAGAGGAAGATGCCTATGATCATATCGCTGGCCTAACGGTTATGAACGAAGGCACTCTACGAGACTGGGTAAGACACGCAAAATTTAACGTGACTCAAGGCAAGAACTTTTGCAACTCAGGTGCTATTGGCCCTTGGATGGTGTCAGCCGATGAGTTTGATGCCAACATGTATGAAAACATGCGCATCACCACCAAGGTTAATGGTGAACTCCGCCAAGACGATACAACTGCGAGCATGATGTTTCCTCTTAAATACATTATTCACTATTGCTCCAAGTTCTTCGAACTTCAACCGGGTGATATCATTGCTACTGGCACGCCCAATGGCGCTGGCGCTAGATTCGACCCGCCTAAGTATTTGGTACCCGGCGACGAAATTGAAGTAGAAGTCGAAGGCGTAGGTAAACTGATCAACGGCGTAATAGATGAACCTAACCTGAGCTAGAGACATTGCATGGCAAGAACTAAGAACGAGCTGGAATTATTAGAGGAAGGCCTCAGAGACTTCGACCGCTCACTACCGATGTCGTTACTTAAAGCACGCGAAGCGGTAATGAGAGAATTTTTGCCTTCTTTGCGTTCGCACCAGCTCTCTCCTGAACAATGGCGCGTAATTCGCGCGCTCGTTCAAGAGGATGGCTTAGAACTTGCTGAGATTTCACTTCGCTGCTTCCTTCTCGCGCCCAGCTTGTCGCGCATCTCACAGAATCTCGAAAAGCGAAACATTGTTGAACGCAAGAATGTCGACAGTGATCAAAGAAGATCCAAATTGTTTCTCACAAAAGAAGGCAGAAAGTTGTTTGAAACACTGGCACCCGAGTCGGAGCAACAGTACTTAGAGATCGCCAATAAATTTGGCGAAGAAAAACTCGACACTTTGTACGAATTGCTCTCTGACTTGGTCAACGTACTCAACAAACCTTAGACAAGTCTCTCAAGGTAATACGCAAAGGAATTAATACAATGACTGTTTCATTAGATAGTACGCTACTCAAAGACAGTAGCTATGTAAACGGCCAATGGCTAGGCGATAGCGTAGACTTCGTAAGCGTCAGTAATCCGGCCAATGGCGAGTTGATTCAACGAGTAGCTAGCTGTTCGATGGATGATGCACAGGCTGCAGTTGATGCGGCCAATGCTGCACTTCCAGCTTGGAGATCGAGGTCGGCAAAAGATCGCGCCGCTTTGCTCAAACGTTGGTTTGATCTGATAATGCTAAACCAAAATGCTTTGGGCGCAATTTTAACCGCTGAGCAAGGCAAGCCCCTAGCGGAAGCCAAGGGTGAGGTAGCTTACGGCGCGAACTACATTGAGTGGTTTGCCGAAGAAGCAAAACGCGTTTATGGCGACACTATTCCATCGACTGGGCCTAGTTCTCGTATAGTTGTAATCAAACAACCCGTTGGTGTTGTATCAGCAATAACGCCCTGGAACTTCCCTAACGCAATGATCACTCGCAAGGCGGCACCAGCCTTGGCCGCCGGCTGTACGTTCGTTGTGAAGGCGGCCAAAGAAACTCCTCTATCTGCCCTTGCCTTAGCCGAATTGGCGGAGCAAGCAGGGATTCCGAAGGGCGTATTCAATGTCTTGGTCTGTAAGCAATCTAGCGCGGTTGGTAAAGTGCTAACCCAAGACCCTCAAGTCGCTAAATTTTCGTTTACAGGCTCCACAGAAGTCGGAAAAATTTTGCTACAGCAATGCGCTACAACCGTTAAGAAAACTTCAATGGAACTCGGCGGCAACGCGCCCTTCATTGTGTTTAATGATGCCGACCTAGACGAAGCTGTTAAGGGCATTATGATCTCGAAGTATCGCAATGCAGGTCAAACGTGTGTGTGTACTAATCGAGTTTTTGCACAAAGTGAAATTTACGATGACCTTGCGCAAAGGCTCAAGATAGCTGTAGATTTACTCAAAGTGGGTGCAGGTCACGATGAAGGTGTAGAAATTGGACCACTCATTAATGCCGATGCCAAAACATTTGTTCAGGAGCTGCTCGACGAAGCAGTTGCTGAAGGTGCAACGGTCTTGACTGGTGGCAACGAGCAAGACCAAGGAGATCTATTTTTTCAACCCACCGTCTTAACCAATGTCTCCACTCACATGCGAGTTGCTCGCGAAGAAATATTTGGCCCGATCGCACCACTTATAAAGTTTGAAACAGAAGAGCAAGCTATCCAACTCGCCAACGACTCAACTGTTGGACTAGCGGCCTACATGTACAGCCGAGATATAGGCCGGGTTTGGAGAGTCTCAGAGGCACTTGAATACGGAATGGTAGGTATAAACGAAGGACTCATCTCAAACGAAATGGCGCCATTTGGCGGTGTGAAAGAATCCGGTATGGGCCGCGAGGGTTCAAAATACGGGATCGAAGACTATCTCGAAATTAAGTATCTCTGCATGGGCGGTATCGACAAATAGGTCTGTGAAGAAAGAAGTAAAAAAGACACATCAATACGCTAATTTCCACGAGTTCTATTATGAGCACACCCACTGAGATAATCGACACCAGCGCCGTGAGCGGCCGGCAAATTCTAATTATCATATTGTGCTTGCTCTTTAATATGGTGGACGGTTTTGACATCACGGCAATGGCCATTGTTGCCCAATCGGTTGGGCAGGAACTGTCTTTATCCGCTGAGAAACTCGGCTGGATTTTCAGCATGGCTCTCGCAGGAATGATGGCTGGAGCTATGCTTCTGGCTCCATTATCTGACGTCTTTGGCCGGCGCAAAATGATCATCTCGAGCCTAGTTTTAGTAGGGTCTTCCATCGTCCTTACGGCTAATGCAACGTCGCTAACAGGATTCATGTTATTACGGTTCATTAGTGGCTTGGGCGCTGGCTGCCTCTTAGCGACGCAAGCCACGCTGGCATCGGAATATAGCCCCGAGCGATTTCGCACATTGGCGGTCTCTGCAGTAACGGCTGGATACCCAATAGGCGCAATGATGACGTCTGTTGTGGCCGCCTACCTTATTCCCGAATACGGATGGAGAGGCATGTTTTGGTTTGGTGGAGTCATGACTCTATTGATGGCCTGCGTTGCATTTTTTCTAATCCCTGAATCGTTGAAGTTCCTTATAACAAAACGCTCGCCAGACACTCTGGAAATAGTTAATCAACAGTTAGCGGCTATTGGAAAGCCACTTGCAACGTCGCTACCAGAAACAACTCAGACCATCAATGATTCAGCCACTACAGGTCTATTGAGCAATGTAGCAACGCTACTGTCGCCAGAACAAAGGCGAACCACAATTTTACTTTGGTTCGCATTCTTTCTTTCTTTTGCTACGCTCTATGTGCTGATGAGCTGGATACCCAAAATGATTGAAGACAGCGGGTACGACTTCAGCATTGGACGGGATGCTTTCTTTTTATTCAACTTAGGCGGCGTTATTGGAATCTTCCTAATGGGGGCCATGTCAACTCGGTGCCGTCTTTCTATCTTACTTTCGATACTACTTATTGGTTCTGCGGCAGGGATGGTTATCTTCGCCCTTATCTCAGTAGAACTGAGCATACTAATGCTCATTATCTTTCTCATAGGATTGTTGCAACAGGGTGGCTTTACGGGTCTCTATGCGGCGGCGACAAAATCTTACCCCACAGAAATTCGCGCCACCGGTGTTGGCTGGTGCATTGGCTTGGGACGTTCGGGCGCCGTTTTTGGACCAACAGCCGCAGGTTATCTAATGGTCGCAGGTTCGGACATGTCTGAGATATTTCTTGTCTTTGCGATACCCATGCTCGCAGCAGGCGTGATCGCGTATTTCCTAAAAATCGACTAATACTTCATATTGTTTTCGATGCACGTGATTTGCGGCTCATTGGCGTGTTGATGTACTAAAATTTTTATACACGAACCACTTCACAGAATATGCCCACCACTCAACTATCCACTATATTGTCTATTGTCAGCCCCGCATTCATCCTAATTGTGCTGGGTTATTTAACCGTCAAATTTGCTTGGCTTGATAAGAGAGGAGTCAGAGCACTCGGCTGGTTTACAACCCGTGTTGCACTACCGGCAGCTATTTTCCAAGCTTTAAGTTCTAGAAACTTAGCCGACATTTTTCACGCTGATTATCTAATAGTCTATGGCGTTGGGTCGTTGATAGCCTACTTCACCGTTTTTATCGTTGCCAAAAGCATGTTTAAGAAACCGTTAACCGAGTCCGCTTTTTATGGGCTTGGCTCCAGCATGTCTAACACTATTCTAATTGGCTACCCAATCATCATTCAGATCTTTGGTCCAGCCGCTGTAATTCCATTTGCACTAACTTTGATCATAGAGAACCTAGTGATCCTGCCTTTGAGCTTGGCTTTGGCTGAAAGCGGCATGCGCAAAGAAGGTCATTTTCTCAAGGCTCTTGTAGGTTCCTTAGGCACGTTGGCCAAAAATCCGATTATTCTTTCCATAGCAATGGGGCTGCTCTTTTCACTCTTATCAATTAGCCTGCCTTCTGCTGCCGATAGTGCGATCCAATCATTAGCGGCAACGGCCTCTGGCTTGGCTCAATATACGATTGGGGGAATACTGGCAGGCGTTGCATTGACTGTGCTGAGCAAAGATATGAGCTTGGTTATTTTAGGGAAACTAATAATTCATCCTGCAGCCATATTGCTAATGATATTTATGCTGCCTCCGATGGATCCAATGTTCACTTCAATTGCTGTGATCTTGTCGTGTCTTCCAATGTTTAGTGTGTACGCGGTGTTGGCGATGGACTACGAGCTCGGAGAGTTTTGTTCTGCAGTGCTACTCCCTACTACGGTACTATCGTTTATCACGATTAGTCTGGCCATCTGGTTTCAAGCAGCATAAACCCAATTATTGATTGGCCAGCGAGTGGTCTCAATCTCTACTATTAGACTGAATAGATGACGAACGCAGAGAGTCGATTAATCATCAGACAATTCTAGGTAGATTCTCTTTTTAGCTTTTACAAATGCCGCAGGAGAGTTAATCGCATCAAGCGCTATCAATTTACCCTCGCTATAGTATGCGACACTAAATTTACGCGCTTTGATATCGCCTTCAACGATAACCTCATCGTGACCCTGCATTAACCCAGCGGTCTGAAGCTTAACGTCATATTGATCAGACCAAAACCAAGGTAATTGATCATAAATAACGTTATCACCACATATAGAAAGTGCGGCTGTTTTCGCTTGGGCTACCGCATTGGGTACCGACTCAAGACGAATGCGTCTTTTGTACTGAGGGTTTGGATGGTTAGAACAATCGCCGACAGCGTATATATCCAAATCCTTTGTTCGGGTGTATTCATCGACAACAATTCCGTTATCACATTCAAGGCCGGCTTGCTCAGCAAGCTCAACATTGGGAATCACTCCGATCCCCACGATTGCACAATCAAACTGAATCAACTCACCATTATCTAACTCAGCGAAATTTCCATCCTGTTTGTAAACAAATCGCTTTAGACCAACGCCTAAACGTATATCAACACCAGCGGCACGGTGCATGTCTTGATAAAACTTCGATACCGGCTCACTGGTTACTCTAGCCAACACTCGTTCTTGTGCCTCAAGCACTGTGACCGTAATACCTTGATTGACGGCTGAGGCTGCAACTTCTAAACCAATATAGCCTGCACCAACAATCAACAGCTTACTGCCTGGCTTAAGACTATCTTTAATCTCGTCTACGTCTGTTACTGTGCGCAGGTACTTAATACAAGACGCATCAGCGCCCTCCACGGGCAATATGCGGGCGCGTGTTCCTGTTGCCAATATCAGTTTCGAGTAAGCTATGCGATCACCGTTCGCTAATGCAACTTCTTTAGTCTCTCGATCGATAAATTCAGCTCTTTGGCCAAGCATTAGATCAACCTTGGTCACCTCATAAAAGTTGGCGTTTTTAATGGCGAGCTTGTCTGCGCTGATGTCGCCTTTATAATAAGCCTTAGACAGCGGCGGACGCTGATAAGGCAAATGTTCTTCATCGCCTATGAGCGTAATTTTTGCGTCCCAGCCAGCTCTTCGCAATCCTGCAATTGCTTCAGTAGCCGCGTGACTCGCACCAATAATGACAACGTTCTGCGTAGTACTTTTCATTTTATTGCCTCTATTTAAGGACTCTGAACGCCTAATTGTCATTACAAACACGTGAGCAAGCTCACTGAATATCTTCCAATGGGATGTACTCTCTGCTCGCTAAATCGTTCACGAGCACAGAGAGTCTCTCCGTCACTATATCGAGAAACGCGCAAGCAACATTCTTTGCTACTTCATCACTTTAAGCGTTTGGATATGAGTAAACTCTTTGAGCCCTTGAGTGCCAAATTCAACACCGAAGCCAGACTGCTTAACGCCTCCAAATGGTGCATCCGGCTGAATAGCTCCGTGCTCGTTTACCCAAGAAGTACCGCACTCAAGTTGCATTGCAATTTTTGAAGCTTTATCAATATCATTTGACCATACAGATCCACCCAATCCGTTTTCACTATCGTTGGCCAATCTAACGGCTTCTTCAATCGTCGAAAATTTGATGATCGGCAATATTGGGCCAAAAGGCTCTTCGTCCACAAGTCGTGAACCATTAGTGAGTCCGGTCACTATTGTTGGCTCAAAGAAATAACCATTGCCTGCAATCTTGTTACCTCCGGCAACGATGGTGCCTCCTTGAGCTTCTACAGAAGCGGCAAGATCTTCGACAACCTTGAGTTGATCGGCGTTTTGTACTGGGCCCAACTGCGTTCCCTCGTTGAGGCCATTACCAACTATTGTTTCTTTTGCAATTTGTGCAATTTCTTGCGCGAGTTCATCGTGGATATCTTCATGTACATAGAGGCGCTTTAACGCAGCGCAGGTTTGCCCATTGTTGTGGAAACTTACGCCGAAAAGTTTAGATGCTATCTCTTTAACGTTAACGTCTGGCAAGACAATTCCCGCATCGTTACCGCCAAGCTCTAGCGTCAACCGCTTTAAGTTGGCCGCAGACGCTTCCATAATTCTCCGACCTGTCGGAGTGGATCCTGTAAATACAATTTTGCTTACGCCAGGGTGCTTGGTTAATGCCGAACCAACGCCGCCCTCGCCTGTAACAATGTTTAATACCCCAGCAGGGAGAACCTGATTCGCCAGCTCTACCATTCTAGTTGTCGCTACAGGAGTGAAGCTAGACGGTTTGATCACTACTGTATTGCCTGCTCGAATCGCTGGAATCACATGCCATATGGCAATTAACAGAGGCCAGTTCCAAGGTGTTATGGAACCCACAACGCCCAGTGGCTTTCTGTGGACTTCGATACGTGCTTCATCATTATCTTGGATTAATTCCACAGGCAATTCAAAGCTGGCTGTTGCGCGAGTCCATCCAATAGAGCCACCTACCTCCATTCCAGAACCTACTCCATTAAGCCCTTCAAACGGCTTGCCAGACTCCATTGTGACTAGTTCCATAAGCTCTTTCATATTGGCTTCAAGCGCATCGGCAAGGGCCATACATCCTGCCCGGCGCTCGTCGTCCGATTTCTTACCCCAACTAATAAATGCTTCTTGAGCTGCCTGCACCGCCAAATCCACGTGCTCTGCAGTACCCGCCGAACATCGTGCAAACGGCTCACTCGTAGCAGGGTTAATAACCTCAAATGTATGGTCGGTTGATACGGCTTTGCCGCCTATGTACATCGGATATTCTTTCATTGCTTACCCCTGAAATTGTGTGATAGCTACATTTACAACGAATCGAAATGCGCAATAATTTTGTTTCTATAGATGCTAGTTGCTGGTATTTCCGATCAGGCTAACGCCCTACGCGAGACTAGCGTCGCTTTAAACTTTTTTTACATCGCAAATCATATCCCACACCCTAGACAACCATAATGTTCCAAATAATAGCTTCACCGTTTCCGAAATGGCGTCAATGTAGACCGATTAACACTGATAAATGCTGATAAATGCTGATAATATTAGAGTTATATTCATTAATGTTTCCAAAACACGTTCAATAGGTATTTATGAATGAACTAAATTGCATTAGAGCTTTTGTCAAAGTAGTTGAAGTGGGTAGTTTTGCTGAAGCTTCTCGCCAAACTGACCTGGCTAAATCCGTTATTACCAAGCGCGTTAATCAATTGGAAGAGTATATGGAACTCCAACTGTTACAACGATCTACACGCAAACTGAGCCTTACCGAAGGTGGCGCAGCTTTCTACGAAAAAGCAGTTTCAATAGTTTCGCAGCTTGATCAGGCATTGGCGGAAGTCAGCTCTGTGGAGTGGGGACTAAGTGGTACGTTGAGAGTAAGCTGCGTTTCTTCATTTGCATCCCGCTATTTGGCAAAGGATCTCTGCGAGTTCCAAATTGAACACCCAGACCTTTGCATTGAACTACAACAGCATGATCGATTTTGTGACCCCATTCAGGAAGGGTTCGACGTGTGCATTCAGGTTAGCAATGACAGAAAAAGTGCGTTGGAAAAAGTAGAGCTATTTCCGCTACGTAGATTGATCGTCGCCACCCCGCGATATTTAGAGAAGTACGGAACACCATCTACACCTGACGAACTTACAGAGCACCGACATGCGCACAATAACTACGTAAACTCGGAATGTGATATCAATTTTATGTCCACCAAGCGCACGAAATCTGTACACATCAACCCGCAAATATTTACCAATGCAATCTGGATGGTTCATGCAGCAGTAATGAGCGACAACTACATGGCTTTGATGCCGGCATTCTTCATTGAAGAAGAACTGGCGAGTGGTCAACTAGTGGCCGTGTTAACAGATATGAAAATCGAATCACCAACTTTAACCGCCTTCTATCGCCGCTCATCTTTTGTACCAATGAAGGTTCGGATTTTAATAAACTTTTTGCGCAGAAAGTATGGCGATCGACCGCCCTGGGAAACCCGCTTAGTTGAGGATTTTCCGAATCTAGCAGTCGCTCTAAGAAGTGACGTTAAGAATCGTACTGCGTAACTATGCAGTGTCGAAAGTGGCTCTTAAAAGATAAGCGACACAAACCAAAAGCCGGCAGTACATCCAACGCCAAGTCCTACAGCAGGATTGAACCAGCCTGGTTCCTTCATTTTGTTCAAAATATGTATCAAAAACACACAGACAGCAACAATGCACAACTGGCCGATTTCTACGCCCAAATTAAATGTCAATAATGCTAGTAAAAAGGTATCTTGAGGCAAACCTATTTCCAGTATGGCTCCAGCAAAACCTAGCCCATGGAAAAGCCCAAAAATAAATACAATAGGCCAGTAATCAACAATACGGATTAACGAGATATCCTTATTTTTTACTAAATCTACTGCAAGGAGCGCAATCGAAAATGCAATCAAGGACTCAACTGGCCGGCTTGGAATGTGCACCCAACCCAATGCGGCGGCAGATAGAGTTATAGAATGGGCTATGGTAAAAGCAGTAATTAAACCGATCAAAGTACGCAATACACCTCCCGCAAGAAAACATATCGCTAACACAAACAATAGGTGATCAGCTCCACCAAGAATATGTTCTACCCCCATCACGAGGTACTGATAAACGCCTTTTTGCGATGCTTTTTCTGGCACTAACGCTAGCGGTTCAGAGTATTCGTTTATAAAGTGAATTTGCTCAGCATTTTTTTTATCTACGATACGTAGAACAACAGACCTCTCGATTGAACGTAAGCCTTCGATCTCAACAGAATGGGGTTTGGACTCATTGAGTTCGCATTGGTAGTGTTCTTCTCTAAGCCACCGATTGTCTTCTACTGAAGTCAGCGTTGAACCACTCATAGAGCATTCAGGCGTAAACTGGATCGAAAGACTTCTGGGGTCAATGGCTCCTTGGTTGCGTGAAAATGACCAGAGTACTTTATAGTCGCTCTCGGTTTGTTGAGTTATGGTTGTCAACACTGGAGCCATCGTATGCGCGGAACTACTGCTAGCAAACTGAAAGAGCAGCAAGCCCAAAAGACAAGCTCTACGTAGCACTATAGAACAAGTCATTGACGGTCAGTTTGTCCGCTTCGAGTCATCTCTATCTCAACATCATACTGCTGTCTCAATCTATTCAATGCCTCCTCACGTAATTCACGGCGCCTTTGTGAACGCAGACTGTTAATGAGTTTTTCGCGCAACTGTTCGTTGTACACTAATGCGCTAGTCTCTATATCACTAACGAGAACCACGTGATAACCGAAAGTGGAAGAGAATGGTCCGCTCCACCTACTCGTATCAACGTTCATCAATGCATCGGCAAAGCCCTGTCCAAAGTTAGCCACAAGCTTACTTTTGCTGAGCGCTTCAAACTTGGAGCCCATTAAAAAAGGGTCACCAATTTCTGTTTGTGAGACTGCGCCAGAATCAAGCAGCTTTAGTGCTTTGGTTGCCTCTTCTGATGCATGCCCCTTGTGATTATCGAAACTGAAAAAAACGTGGCTAAAATCAAAGCGAGGTTGCGATGTTGTTGATCTTTGCACGAACTGTCTTCGGATATCTGCTTCGGTGTATATTTCCGAATCTGCTTCGCCTTCGATAATAAAAGCCAGCGTTTGAGCTAATCTGCGCCGAACCACAACGTCATTTTTGTAGAGCTCCAATCGTAATGCTTCTCGGTATAAAAGCTCTTCGTCAATGTAGGCCTGCAATTCAGCGTCCAACTGGTCCAGACTAGGCAGCTGGCCATATCGATTGGTTAGCTCTTTCTCGAGTTGCTCTACTTTAATGGCCGACACCAATATGCGTTGACTATCTGAATTCAGAGGTCCCCTCCACTGCTCCAATAGAAACAGTAGGACTCCCACAAAAAGAAATATTAACAGTGGAGAATTTCTCATCATTAATCCAACAACTTACAGACGCATTATCCAAACACCATCATCGGCTGAGCCGTTTAGTATCACCTAATTTTTGCGCTACCTGGTTACGAAAAATCAAATACGCTCGAATAGCTTCGGCCTCTTCTTCAGATATTTCTGAACCAAAACCCACCATTCCTCCAGCCTCCAACAATCCGTCCAATACTGCTGACTTGAATGCGGCAGCTTCCTGAATAAACCCTGAATATCGGAGATCTGGAACCACCCCTCCACCAATGGCTCCTCCTCCATGGCAACCCGCACAAAACCGCTCGTAAACACCAAACCCAAGCTTCACTACTTCAGGGTCCAAGTCAATCGCAGTCAGATCAGGCATGTCTCTTAGCTGTTCACTGGCCGGAGGCAGTTCTGCCGAACCACCGAGTTTAAAGGTGAGCAAGCGGCTTCTATTGATAGGCTGTCCGTCCGCAGCATCCCAAGCCAACACCCCTGAAATCAGAGGGAAGATACCACCCCAACCTGCACTTACGGTTATATACTGTTCACCATCGACCGCATAACTAATAGGCGGCGCTACAACACCGGTCTGGGTTGGAAAACTCCATAAAGCCTCTCCATCAATTGCGCTATAGGCATTTAAGAAACCAGTCGCAGTACCTTGAAACACTAGTCCTCCAGCGGTGGACAGTACTCCCCCATTCCACGCGCCAGGGTACTCAACGCTCCAAACCTCTTTTTGCGCAACTGGGTCCCATGCTACCAAGAGGCCTTTTGACATCTTCTTAATCTCATCGATTACTTCTGGAATATCTGGAATCGCCGAGAAAGTAGTATCAATCCCAATATTAACCGCTAAGTTCTTGGGAACCTGGTTATCGTCGGCCATATAAGGAAATGCTAATTCTTGGGCCGGCAGATAAACCAACCCAGTATCTTTACTATATGACATAGGATGCCAGTTGTGCGCGCCTAAGAAAGCTGGCGACACAAATGTTGTCTTACCAGTTTTCCAATATTGAGCCTCAGGATTAACCACTGGTCTTCCTGTTTCAAGGTCTACATGACTTGCCCAATTTATGTCGACAAAATTTTCGGCTGATAATAGTTCACCCGTTTCTCGGTCGAGAACATAAAAGAAACCATTTTTAGGCGCCTGTATCAGTACCTTTCGAACAATTTCCTTAATCTTTAGATCAGCAAGGATCATGTGTTGAGTAGCGGTGTAATCCCAACCCTCTCCCGGTGTGGTTTGATAATGCCATTTGTACTCTCCACTATCAGCATCAACTGCAACAATAGAGGACAGAAACCAGTTATCACCTTCGCCCGCAGAACGAAGATTCGGGTTCCAGGGCGTCCCGTTGCCAACTCCAAAATAGAGCGTATTTAGGTCGCTGTCGAAAGCCATCGAATCCCAAACAGTACCGCCACCCCCCAACTTCCACCATTCGCCATTCCACGTGGAGGTCTGAGATGCGACTGGCTCCGTACCCGTTGGATCACCCGGCCCTCCAGGCACACCGTATAAAAGCGCCATAGCATTTCACCGTTATTTGCATCATAGGCAGAGACATAGCCGCGCACTCCATACTCTGCGCCACCATTGCCAATGTAAACCTTGCCGTTTGCGATCCGAGGCGCACCTGTAATCGTATAGTTCTTATTCTGATCTACTGTAACTACTGACCAAACTTGCTCTCCAGAGTCAGCATCGAGTGCTATAAGCCGACCATCTAAAGTGCCCACAAATACGCGGCCATCCATGTAAGCCACGCCACGATTGACGGCGTCACAACATGACTTTACACCGGTCGATCTAGGTACTTCAGGGTCGAAATGCCATATCTTTTCACCTGTCACGGCATTCACAGCCATCACGTTACTCCAAGCCGTCGTGGTGTACATCATTCCGTCAACGACAATTGGTGTAGCCTCCTGACCGCGCGGCTCCGGCATATCCATATGCCAAGCAAGGTCTAGCTCACTCACGGTATCTTCATTGATTGCATTCAAAGGACTAAATCGCTGCTCTCCTAGCGTTCGACCATGGAGCAGCCAGTTATTTGTATCATCGTCTGCGTTTACCATACGTTGTTGATACGCATGTGTTTCTCCCTCAGCCTCCACCGAATGGGTCGGCTCGGTTTGGGGGGAGATATTACTTACTTCGCAAGCGCTTAAGACCCAAGTTGAGCAGACCAGTACCAAAATGGGTTTAATAGAGCGAAAATTGTATTTCATAGCGTAACCTAAATTCATGCAGTCATAGTTTCTGGCCTGTAGTTTCATCTAGCAAGTGCTCCAACCAAGACACTTAACAATCACTGAACCATTAGCCACACATACCAATAATCTATTTTGGGGTGTACCAAATTGGAGAAGTCCATGCCATCTCCTGAATCACTTGCCTTTTAGGTTCTTCACAGGCTGCAGGCCGTGCATCCGTCTCTAACTTCAAGCAGTCTAACAAGCTCCAACGCGGACTTGGGTTCTCTACTGCCCGTAGGTAGTAATAAGAAGGAACGTCTGGATCGAAATCATCATCTGTGAAAACGGCACACAAACTATCGTGACCGCTACCAAAACGCTCTCCGTTCGTTACGTTTACACCTGCACCGTTGTCCGAAGAGCCGGCAACCGTATGAACCTCAAAACGGCGCTTGCCCTCTGTATCAACCCACCCCTTTATGATTTGTAACTGCTGAAGAGGTGTCTCTTGTCCGCCAGAGTCTCTGTTTGCTGCCAGCAAGAAGCTTGGCTTCATATCAGAGTCTGAGTGCGCAACCAAGTCTCCTCCCATAGGTATCCCTTTCTCATAACCGTGTTCAATCATATCCTTACGGCTACAGCTATTAGAATCCAATTCCCAACCACCAAAAAAGCGTGGAAGGATTCTCGGACCTGAAGTACCGAAGGTCTCTCGACGTAACATGGCATTAAAAATAGCGTCCCGAGAATTTTCTTCCGCCCATACTCCAGCTAAACCACCTGGATTGCCTCTGATACCACTAGGCAACATCCCTGGCTTGAGCCTTTGCTCAACCGTCATTTCGCCACTAACAGAACCACTCCACTTATCTTCAGCGACATTACCTGGCGTTCCATAGTGGCCGTCAGTTGATGCAATGATTCCGAGTTTCACTGGGTTGAGACCAATATCTTGCTGCTCTTCCAATCCAGTAATTAGAGCGCTTCGAACAAAATCATTACGCGATATACAGCCGCCGCCAAACATACCAAAATGTCCAAACTCCCCATCTTTGCATTCTTTGGTTACTTCTGTAACGGGATCATCCATGTGCAAATCAGCACCCTTCAGTTCAAAATGCCTTGCGGTAGTCGTCTGCCCAAGGACGCGAACCTGTTCGACTTCGCACAACTCGTCTACCGCACCAAGCACCGATGTTAAACCGTTAACGCACTCTGAAGCGCCCTTGTGTTGAAATACCTCCATTAGAGGCTCGCGCTTCAAACGTGATTGAGCGTACCGAACCTTGTTTTCATTGGTGGCTTCCATACCAGCGTAGGGTGTCAACAGCTTGCCATTTGACATATTAGTGTTGTGAGGAATGGTTAGATAATCGCAGTTCTCAGCGGTATCACACTGGCCGTCAAGCTGATCCCATAACATGTGATCTAAGGGCGCCTCATAAAACGATATAGGCAAGTCAGGAGCGTTGTCGTTTCGAAAAATAACATTTCGATGATAGTTCGACTGTCCAGGAGAACCGGAGTATTCATACCCAACAAAACTTGTGAATGTGCACTCTTCGCTGCGATCATAAGCCGCTTCGGCTGCGTCCAATGTCCGCTGCCATGGCTTCACGGCGGCCTCTAGACAACGACTGTTGTCGGCACCACAAAGCATTCCTACTCGTTGGGGGATATCAGGAAATACGGCACCAATCGTGCTGGCCAACATCTTTGATCCCCTAAACTCAATTTCTCTATATTTTGTGCAAAACTCGCCATCATACTCAGATGATTCTGTGTTGATACAGAGCGCTCGCTCTCCAAGAAATTCGGCGTGGTCGGTTACGGACATAAAATCAAGGGCCCGTTCCAACTGAGCTGTGCCTATCGCATCTCCATTTTCATTCTGAGGAAATGATGCTATCGGCATGCCTCTTGCGAAGTCATAGGCATCTTCTGGCATGGTATTGATTCGCCCAGCCACCGCATCAAAGGAGAGCCCAGTGTGAACATGTAAATCTCCAAATAGTGGCTTACGAACAGCGACGTAATCAGAACATGCGGCTCGGTCCTCCGAGTATTCTATTGGGTGCGAGGTCGTATCTGTAGACTGTGTTGTAATTGAGCGGTTTGAACTACTATCAGCGTCGTTAGAATACGTTGAAGAATTAGAAATATCGTCGTCTGAATTACCTGAGTCTTCATTATTGCTGTCGCAACCCACTAATGTGACTAGCAAGATAATCAACCCCAATACTGCCTTAGTTGAAACAAGTTTGGCTGAACTATTCTGCATCCTATTACTCCTTCTTAGTAATTAATGTATTGGTGGCTGAAATTGAAACACACGGAAAAAATTTACTATGCTTCGTTAACGACCCTATTCTTTTGTCCTATTTAATTAGTACTAACGCAAAAAATTAAGGCTGCCAGAGGCAGCCTTAATTGTTACTAATCAAAAAATCACTTAATCAAATTTTGCTGAGAATCTGAACAAGATTTCTCGAGGTGTGTTCAAGGAAGCAGGGCCTCCATCTAGACACCACACGCAGTAAGTTTCATCCGTTAGATTTCTAACTACAATCGAAGCTAAGTATTTCTCACTTGGAGATACAAAACTCACGCTTGCATTAACTAGCGTACGGCTATCGATAACCTCTGTAGAAAGAAATGTATCATTCGAAAATGCTTCACTAGAATAATTGACATCACCGTGTAGCTTCACGCCCCAATCTCCAACTGCGTCTGGAAGAAAGACATCGGCATAAACCGATCCTTTGTTCTCAGGAGCAAAAGGAAGAGTGAAACCTGCAAGATCACAAGTACCGTCCGCAGCTTGAACAGCTCCTACAGGGCAAGATTCAGAACCTGGATACGAATCATAAGTTGCATCCGTGTATGCATAGTTACCGCCGATCGTAAGCCAGTCGTTAACGTTCCATGCAAGATCCATCTCGAGACCTTGACTTGTGGTATCGGCCGCATTAATCACTGAAAATGTCGCTAACCCAATGGCATCTCTCTGTCTAGCAGCCGCCTGTAAACCTTCAATAGACATGTGGAAAAGGTTAACGTTAAATTGCATCGAGCCATCTAACAGCGTCATTTTGGCTCCAATCTCGACTGTATCGTTAGTTTCTTCGTCAAACTCGAAATTCGCATTTGGACTCTCAATTCGATCACTGAATCCGCCGGTTTTATGTCCTTGCGCAAAGCTTAAATAAACCATTGAGTCATCGGAGACATCCCATTGACCCGTTACAGAACCTGTGAACTTGCCTTCTGAGCGGCTGCCGTTAACGGATATAGCGGCTCCACCTGGGCCACGAGGCGCTCCATTTGCAACTGGAGATTGGTAATTTCTAAAGAAGCGTTGAAATGCAAAATCCTTTTTTTCGTCCGCATAGCGCCCACCAAAGATCATCCTCATTGTGTCGCTAACATTCCAACGTAGCTGACCAAATGCCGCCAAACTCTGAGTATCCTGTTCCCAGGGTTCACTTCGCCCAGTGAAAAATGGAATGCCAAACAACTCTGTGAAATTAAAGTCCGAATCCTGATTTCGTTTCAGGTCGCTGTCTTCGTAGTACAAACCAAGGATGTAGTCGTACTTCTCGTTTTCGGTCGAAGTAAAACGAAGCTCTTGACTGAAACCAGAATACTCCTCGTCTCGTTGGGCTTTAAATGCTTGTGCCAGGCCTCCATCGACGGCATTAAAATCATATTTATAGTTGTATTCTTGAAACGCTGTAATCGAGGTAAAAGTACCTGCATCAACGTCATAGTCCAACTTCAACGTTGCGTTCGTATAATCTTGGTCGCGCCCCGGACAAAATGTACCAGTGTTAGTTCTTACGCCGCCAACAGTCGCGAACGTATCCGTGCAGTTAACAAAAATTTTGTAGTCCAGCTCTGGTGTGAAATTGGCCGCGAACGGTAGATAGTTCTCTACCACGCCCCTACTGAGACTTGGCAGCTCGGCAACATCAGAACCTACGTAATCATATTGCGCATACTCCAATTTCAAATTAGCTGTGAACTTATCGTTTGGCGTCCATTTTAACTTTGCGCGAATGCCTTCGTCTGTACGTTGCTCTCCATTTGGACCGTCAACCTGGTTCAAATAAAAACCATCTTTATCTCGGTAACGTACGGCTATTCGTCCGGTAAGATTTTCAGCGACTGGGCCAGAGATGTATGCTTGTATCTCCTCAGCACCACCGGTAGTTTCATAATCACTAATTGAAAGATTAACACCGGCTTCAAACGAATCAGTAGGCTCTGCAGTTCTAAGAATTAACGCTCCTGCCACCGTGTTTTTACCAAACAAAGTGCCCTGTGGTCCACGCAATACTTCAACACCGGCCACATCCATAAAACCATGCGTGTTGATGACAGCACGACCAATATAGACGCCGTCGACATATCGTCCAACGGATTGCTCAATCGAGTGAGTTAATCCACCACCTAGACCTCGAATATAGAGATTGGGGACTACGGCCGCTGAATTTATCTCAAAATTGGGAACATACACTGATAGGTCTGCCATATCGACAATACCCATATCTTGTATTTGTTCACCTGAAATAGCACTAACCGAAACGGGCACATCTTGAATGTTCGCAGGACGCTTAGTCGCAGTAACTATTATTTCTTCCAGAGCAGCATGAGTACTGAGCGAACTCGCTCCAAACATAACGGAACCCAGAAGAAGGGTTGCTTTAATCTTATTCATATCTCACCTTTATAATTGTTTTTACTATGTATCAAACAGAAACATTAAGGGCAGTGACAAGAGTTTATGTCGAACGCCCTAGTAAGCCTTTTAATCAGACGAATACCATTATTAGGGAGAGGCTAGCAAATAACTATACACATCAACATGCACAGAATGTTCTCAAAAAGAGGTGCAATGCGTTTTTCTAGGGTGTACTAAATTGGCACTGCTGACTAACTTGATTGCATCGTATGTTAGTTTGCATCACAGTTGTTTCTAGAGAAAACTAGAATTTATATAATGAACGATGAGAACACTAATGAGTGTTTCGGTTGCCTTTTCTAATACCAGAGGAACTAGCTTTGCGACGGCACAATAACTCGAGGTGTCTTTCTGGTAACGTCTTTCCAGATGACTGTGTTTGCTAAGACTTCTATTATGAAAACCCTATTTGGTGATTGCTGTGATATTCGAAATCACACGCCCACAAGAGTCTGTATTTATTGAAAAGCAGACTCAGGGAAACGCCCACCACGAAAACCGTAGAACGCCTCAAGCATACGGCAAGAGGGCTGCTAAAAAGCTACCAACTTCATCCTTGAAAAAAGGTAGCGATGACACAGGTTGTTGCAAAGACGGGAATTGGTTCAAAAAACAATACCTCACCAACGGTTTCTTCACAAGCCGCGGCCACACAGATAGACGTACGCATTTCGCCGGCACCGGCGCCACCATCTATAAAGGTTTGTTGGAATTTGTAATCCAACAATTCGTCTTTGCGTTTATGAATCAACTGATCGACGAGTACCTTGTCCCATTCTAGGTTGATCTTTCCGGACTCAGGCGTACAGGGCCAATGCGACGTACCGCCAGTACTTATAAGTGCGACCTTTTCGGGTACCGCATCGATCGCTTGGCGAAGCGCCTTGCCCAATGCCCACGCTCGATGCAGTGGAGTCAAAGGGGGTGCCTGACAATTGATATTTACCGGGATAATCGGCATTTTATATTCTGGTGTTAGGAAGTTCAGCGGTACGGCTAAACCGTGATCGAATTTCCATTCCTGCGCCCAACTTATATCAACCGTTTCGAGGAGCTGCCCGATTATTCTCTGTGATAAATCTGGAGATCCTGGGATTGTAACTTTTGGCACTTTAAGCCAGTCAGGATTCTCTATAGGGCTCTCGTATTCATCGGCAATGCCCATACTAAAGGTGGGCATATTATCCATGAAAAAATTTGCGAAATGCTCCGACGACACCATAACCAACACTTCGGCGCCCGCATCTTCGATCGCCTGTCTTTGCTGATCAAACGCTGCATGCAAACCAGCAAGCAATTCAGGGTCAGCTTGTTCAGGTCGCACCGTAATACCCGGTGCATGGCAGCACATGCCTGCATATACCAAACTCATTGCATCACCTCTTTATTTTTCATTGGATTCACTCATAACATATAACCCTGATCTAACCGGACCGTGCTTCTCTAATCCTTCTTCCATAACGCGCAGGTATTCTGCCCACGGCATATTAAAGATAGCGGCATAGTGCATAAGAATTTGGCCATTGACACCCATGACATATAACAAACCGATGTCGGGCTTTGTGAGCGCTTCAAGCTCCTCATCAGTGAGCTTATACAACGACAAAACATCTTCACGATCTTTATCGAAACGCTCTCTGAGATCGGGATCTCGATTCAGGTTGTACATTAACTTTTGAACGTAATAGACACTCATATATTCAATACCTTACTCGCTGTTCCAATGGTTTGGCAGCGAGTAGTCACGGTCTTGTTGCTCAATACCTACTACTCGCTTTACGGCGGGTCTTTGCCATACCCGTTCAGCTAAAGCATCCCAGCGAGACCGATCCGGCACCGAAGGAATCCGGCTATCGGTCGTCCACAAATACATCACAAACAGATAAGCATCGGCTACAGAAAACTGATCGCCTAAAGCCCACGTGTTATCACCTAAACGCTTTTCTACAACTTTAACGGCCTTCGCTAAATTCTTAACTCCCTGCGCAGCGACATGTGCGTTAACAGATTCATCATCTCCCCCATAAACAGATGGGCGGAAAATTGAGCGTATATAGACATGAACACTACTGGACATAAAATTCATCCACTCATGGGCCCTGTATCGCAAAAAATCTCTCGATGAAGGTATTAACTGTTTCTCTGGAACTAAGTCTCCTAGATAGGTCAATATGGCCTGTGTTTCCGTCAATATGGTTTCGTTAACAACCAAAGCAGGGATCGCACCTTTTGGGTTTAACTTAAGATATTTTTCACTTAGGTTTTCTTCTTTACGTAAATCCACCAAGTGACGCTGATAAGGCAGGCCGACTTCCTCCAGAATAATATGAGGAGCCAAAGAACACGCTCGCGGGAAGTAGAAAAAATTCAATGTCGGCTCTGTTGCCATTAGCAAACCACCTTTTGATTATTTAGCATGCGTGGATAGTGATTGGCATCACTATAGATTCAGAACTGCTCTTCGGGTAACTGCACCACCAAGCCATCAAGCTCATCTGTTACCGTAATTTGACAGCCCAGTCGGCTGGTCTTACTAAGGATAGGAACGGCTTCGAGCATTTCGCTTTCATCGTCTGCAGGTGAGCCTGTCTTATCAAACCAGTCGTCTGCGACGATCACATGGCACGTTGCGCAACTACAGCAGCCCCCGCACTCTCCGATAATTCCGTCAACAAAGTTATCCACAGCTCCCTGCATAAGAGTGGTTCCGTTTTCGACTTCTACTTTGTGCTCTTTACCAGAATGTTCTATGTAGGTAATGATGGCCATTAATGTACTCCGCTATAAATATTTATTGCTGATGGATCGATTCGTTCAAACTAAGATGAAGAATGGTGTTTTGGAAACTGATTAGCCCTTTACTTATCGTCGGACTCTTGCGCAGCCTTGGCCTGCTCTTCTGCCCTACGCTGTTTGCGCATGTAAACAGATTGGATGCCACCGTCAAGATGAGGGCCGGGGCCAAACGCTTCACAAAAAACAGAATCCTCCATGGCCTCTACCTGATGAATAACATTTGAAGGCACAGATAAAATATCACCAGGCTTCATCTCCGTATAAGTCTCTTCGCCTTTCGCACCACTTCGCGCCCGTAACTTACCGCTTATTAAAACAACGGTTTGCTCATCTTCATGACGATGCAGAGGGGAAGAATGACCTTCTTTCATTTCGATCCAAGTTTGGGCAAATGTTTCCATTTCTATGCGGCGAAGGTCTATACCTTCTCCAAACTTTTGAACGGGAATATCTTCATACTTGTGGACTATTGCGTCCATTGTTTTATTCGCATCTGTCATGTCTATCTCCACGATTGTGTTGTTTTTCAAGAGGCCGATCTAGTGAAATCAGTCTTAGTGTTTCGAGAAGAAACTTCTTCCCCATTACAAATGAATATTACGTTGAAAATTCCACCACTAACAATGCTTGCGATTACACTCAGAGTGTTTCCATTTTGGGAATAATCGACATCGCGCGAAACGTTTTAATTCGGCGAGTACTTGCCAGATAGGCCCGCAGTTTTAATTTACGCCAAAATAAAATCAGCGCAACGCTCTGCAATCATCACGACGGGTGCATTGGTGTTTCCACTCACGAGTATCGGCATTATTGAGGCATCACAAATGCGTAGATTGTCTACGCCATGAACGCACAACTTGGTATCAACGACTGCTTCATCGTCAGTCCCCATCTTGCACGTGCCCGAAGGGTGGTAAACCGTTTTGGAATATTTTCTAATATGACTGATCAGCACATCATCACTTACATCCGCTTCTGCAGAAGGTAATAACTCGTGCTCTATAACTGAAGCCATTGAGGGCTGTCGTAGAATGTTTCGGGCTATTTTAAGGCCTCTAAGCATCGCATCCATATCACTTGGCTCAGTTAGATATCGTGCGTCGATCTCTACTGGTTCATCTGGGTTATTGGATGTTAAACGAAGTTCACCGCGCGACTTTGGCTGTAGATAACAAGGGTTGATGGATATACCGTGGCCTTCTAACGGCTCAATGTCCGCATCACCTACTAAGACTGGCAATACATGAAACTGAATATCAACAGTACCGTCGCCTGTAGAGTCAACAAAGCCACCAGACTCTAGAACAGTTGACGTAAGCAATCCCGACTTGAACGCAAGGTATTGTAAACCGTGCTTTAGCGCGCTAATTCCTTTGTCCTGCCCCAATAATGATATTGGTTCTTTAGTTCTACCGAACACGGCGATTTCCAGGTGATCTTGATAGTTCTTACCAACACCGTTCAGCACTTTTACAGGAGCAATATCGACTGCTTCCAGCACATCCTTTGGACCAATGCCCGAATGCATTAATATTTTTGGGCTTGCCAAAGCACCCGCGCATAAAACAACTTCACTCTTAGCGAATACAGTTTTTTCTAGGCCCTTTTTATCTTTATAAATTACGCCAGTAACCTTACTTCCCTCTAACAATAATCGCTGTACCGACGCGTCAGTTAAGACAGTAACGTTGGACATTTTTTTGACTTCATTTAGATACGTATCTGCAGTTGAAGATCGTTTTCCGTTGAACGTAGTTGTTTGATAGAAACCGATACCTTCCTGTGACTCGCCGTTGAAATCATCGTTATGAGGATATCCGGCTTCTTGCCCAGCTTTAACAAAAGCGAGCGACAGGGGGTGCTTATGTTTCGCGTCAGAAACTTTGAACGGTCCAGTAGTGCCGTGATATTTACCGGCTAACCGCTCATTACCTTCGGCACGTTTAAAAACGGGCAATACATCATCCCATCCCCAACCGGCACAACCACTTTTTTCCCAGCCATTGTAGTCTTCCGCGTTGCCTCGCATATAGACCATTCCATTGACAGAAGAGCTTCCTCCTAAAGTTCGGCCTTGGGGTATTGTTGTAGCTCTACCATCCAGTTCAGGCGCACTTTTTGATCGGTAAATAAAAGTACGTTCGGTGCCAATTACTTGCATAATCGTCGCAGGAGTATGTACAAAAAAACTGTTGTCTGAAGGACCAGCCTCAAGCAGAAGAACCTGTTTTCCTGCTTTAGCTAACCTGTTGGTGACCACACAACCAGCCGACCCAGCACCGATAACAATATATTCAAATTCTTTTTTTGTATTTGTCATTTTATCTTCGTGTTACTAAAAATATTATGTATGCGGGCGACCTTTCGTGAAAACTCAACCCATTAAAAAATTAGTGTTCTTCATCGGGATAGCTGCCCAGCGCGAGAAACAATCCTATAGAGATAGCGAGTAATGCGACTGAGATTGAAAGAATCACAGAGTAGCCGTCATAAGCTTGAGCCATAGCTCCGAATATGGGCGGGCCGATACCACCACCGAAAGTGAAAAAAGCCAGTATTACGCCAAAAATTGAGGCGTAATGCGCCGTACCAAAGTACTTACTCGTCAGGAAGGCCAACAAATCCAACTCAGCACCTGCGGCAAGACCAATCAAGATGGCTATCAAGACGCCCATACCAAACGTGACATCGATATTTATAAGCAGTAGCAGCGCGGCTATTGGCATTAGGAAAAATAATGCAGCAACCCCCGGTGCCCAGAAACGGTCTACAAGGGTTCCGACTAAAAGCCGACCGATAACGATGGTCAATCCCATTATTGACGCGATTGTCGCTATCGAGCTTCGCTCTAGACCTTTCTCAGTCATAATGCGCTCGAAATTTGATAGAAACCCTACTAATATAATCACGGTCAAAAACAGCACCGCGCCCAAGACCCAAAAGCGAGATGTTCGTATCGCTTCACTGCGCGTCAACCCCCAAGCCTCAACTTGTGTTTTAACTTGCTCTACACCACTGGATACCGAGCTCAGCGCTTTCTCCTTAAACATCAGAATCACGACGGGCAGCGAAATCACTAACGCGCCAATACCAATTACACGATAGGCTGCTCGCCACCCGTAGTTTGAGATGAAGAACTCTGTGATTGGAGGCAGAAAAAATGCGCCTAGGCCTGTTCCAGCCATAGTGATTCCAATTGCCTTGCCCCGATGTTTCGAGAACCAAGCATTAAGTACACCGGTCCACACGATCGGTAATGATCCAGCACCCAATATTGCCAACAACGCCCAACTCGAATACCAGAGCAGTAACGAGCCCGTATTCAACGAGAGGAGTACGTAGGCTACTGAATGGCCAATAAGGCCTATTAGACCTACCTTACGAAGGCCTATGCGTTCAACAATCGAACCAACCGCTGGCCCGGTCACAAGAACGAAACACATCATCACCGTATAGCTCAACAGGAACTGTGGCGGAGTCCAACCAAACTCTGCAGTAACTGGGCCCACAAAAAAACCTTGCGTATAATTCGTAAGCGTGAAAATGCCACACATGGTTCCAATCGTCGCGGCGAATAGGGTCTTCCATCCTTCTCTAAATTCATTCATATACTTGCCCTCTTAGTCTAATATTTACGGCTTCCATTGATTAACGCTTGTCGTAGAATGAAAGATTTATTCTGGGTGTCCTTCTGCGGTCGAGTTAACCACCAAAGCCGGGCCACCAGTCCAACACTGCTTTTTTAAAACTTTCGCGCTTCGTAATTCGCTCCGCCCATGCGTTGATTTCTGGATATTCATCAAACGAAAACTCGGCCCGAATCAATGTAAAATGTAATGGCACCCAGGCAATATCGGCGAGGGAAAACTGGTCTTCAACCAACCAATCTTGATCTTTCAGTGCGCGCTCTGCTTTCACAAAGCAGTCGGTTAAAATCTTTTCAGCTTGCGCCACTTCTTCTAAAGTGAAACCGCCGCCACTACTGTTTTTAGTATGAAATTTCTTTAGGTCTTGATCGCTCTGTAACTTTTCATACTCACTTTGTTCTTCTTCAGTTTTACGCATGAATTTTTGAACTTTGTGATAGTAAATATAAGGCTTTACCGCAGTGATATGATTATTGACCGCCAGTTTCATCCACTCATACATCTGCTCTTGACCTTCTTCAGATGTGGGTCGCAATGGCGGTGAAGGAAACTTCTTGTCGATGTGATCAATGATGTCGTCTGATTCAACAATCACAACACCGTCGTCAACAAGTGTAGGCACCAAGCCTTTTGGATTGATACCGAAATACTCTGGTGTTAAATGCTCCTTCTGGAGAATATCCAAGTGATGGCTTGTCCACGCTAGGCCTTTTTCCTCCAGCGCGATTCGCACTCGCATAGCGCAATTTGATATTCCTGCGTGATAAAGATGGAGGCCTTCAAAGTCCAAAACTTCCTTATTAGTTGGCGTGACGATTCCCATTAATTTGCTCCAAATTTGTTCAAAAGACACATGAGTTTGATAATTGAAGCGCCGTTATTTTTCGGGCTCACTTCTATTGAGTCAAACTATAGTAGATAGTCTGGGATGGCATAATAGTCATCAAAGCGTTCACACTGTTCGCGTTTTGCTTAGCTATTGTCTTAGCTGTAAAGCTGGAAATTCAAAAAAAGCGACTAGGTGAAAGCGGCGCTGGCACCTCGAATCCAAAGAATTACCTCTAGGACATTGAGCAACATTCAGTCGGTTGCAAACAATTGTCTCTTGATTATTTTATGGTCCGTGTCTGTTAACCCTTGCTTCCAATAGCTCGAGTAGTAAGAGTTCTCCTTGGGAACAGCGTTGTCTATTTTAAAATATCGCCGCAACTGCTTCACTATCTCATACTCGCCCGCTACCCAAACAGAAGGAAGTCCAGTCAACCAAGGCTTACTCTGGACGATACTCAGAACAGTCTCTGCCTCGGCCTCAGAAGAGACATCAGAAACGATCCATTCAACGGCGATGCCAGGTGGAACATCGAGTGTTTGGCAGTCTCTAATATCGTTCACAATTATCAGCGCATACCCAACTGCGCTCCGTTTCATTGCTTCCAAATTTATCGCTAACGCTGGCAATGCCGATAGGTCCCCAATCAAGAAAAACCACTCGGCTTGGTGATTGACCATTTTACGTGGCCCTGGTCCAGCTACGTTTATCACGTCTCCAATGCTAACCTTCTTCGCCCAGGAGGATGCTAGCCCACCCCCATGGAGAACAAAATCAACATCAATCGAGCAGCTCTCGTGATTAAAGGACCTAATGGTATAAGTTCTCAGGGAGGGCTTGTCTTGTGAATCACCATCAAAAAACAGCTTCACATAACCACCAACACAACTTGGGTCAAGCAGAGCTAGCTTCTGTCCCTTTAGAGTTATCCTTCTCATGTGTGGTGACAGATCTACGATTGCTTGGACGTTTACTTCTATTGGCGATGGTTTCATACTTTTCATACTGTTTCGAAGACAGATTATTTACACGATAGAATTTCCTGGCCGCTTCTAACCGTTATTGTTTTGAACTATGAGAACTCTCTCGCATATACAGCGTGCTATTTGTCCAGAGCAATACCGGTTCATAAAAGACGGGAACCTTACCTTCACCTGCTTTGCTATCTATTCTTCAGAATTGCATCGACCGCAGCATAGGTTGAGACGCAGTACGGCACGCAAAATGTTAGCGGTATCTTCCACCAAAGGTCGGCTGAGAAAACGCCATAGAACAATGTATTTCCTTGATTAATCGTCGTCAATATTGTGCCTACCAAAATGGCGACCTTGGCGCTCCTCAGCACAACATCTCTTCGTCGAGCTTCATGCAACCAACCCGTTTTGCCGGTATCCATAGCCATTAGTCACTTTTTGGAGATGCAACACTAGATCGCGGCTCCAGCACTTGAATTGACTTGCCGACAGTAATGGTCATGAGATCCTCTGCTACAACCAGCGGTCCGTCCCATACTTTTGCAGTATCGTTTAACAATTCGTCCTTGAATTTGGGGTTATTGTCTAAATGAGTATACGCAGCCATTCGCGGTTTAGTTTTTTGAAAAACCTTGCCTGCGTCCTGCGCCAAAGTATGCAATGCAATAATTTCGTCAGCCACCGCTGGCTCAAAGTGCTTACGCACGAAACGCTCTTGGGTAGGTGACATTACTTCGTGAATAAAGAGGTCGACGCCTTGGCTTTTTGAAATCAAGTTTTCCGAATAGGTGGTATCTCCAGAAATCACAACCGTATACCCTTTATAATCTATACGGTATCCGAAGGCTGGGCTAATAATGTGGTGGTCCACTTTAATCACAGTGACTGTTACTTCGCCTAGCTGGATTTTGTCACCATCGGATACTTGTTTGGAAATGTATTCTAGCGATTCTCGTGTCACCTTGTGATTCTGAATATCTGCTCTAAAAACGACATCTTGCTCGAACGCTTTACGTAAGTGGTGCATCAAGACATCAACACCTTCGGGGCCGTAGACTTTTAAGTTCTTGGTCCGACCAAGATTCCATCCATTCATATATAAGTCAGGTATTCCGACGATGTGATCTGAATGCAAATGAGTTACGAATAGATGATCGGTTGACCTAAGCAAATTGTGATCGATATTCCATAAACGATGAGCACATCCGCGCCCGCAATCAATCAATATTTTCTCTTCGCCTGCTTCGATCAGTATACTTTGGCCGAACTGGCGCGAATTTGGTACTGGTGTACCCGTCCCTAAAAACGTCACCTTTATAAATTCATCTGAGTGATCCTCTGCAGCGTAAAGCGTCGAATCATTTTGAATCAATAAAAACAAACCCGCCAACAAAACGAACCCGCGAAGATACCTAGAAGAACGCAACACTCTTACGTCAGCACCTTGGATAAACTGTTTATAACTCATCACTCACCTTGCTCTTTTTAGAATCAACCAAAACACCCGTTACTTCAATCAACACGGTGCACTCCTACTTTCAAGGAATGTTAATGTATTTCAAAAAACTAGATAAGCAGGCAAACCGTATGTTATTAATTGCCAATTCGCGAACGGTGCCGCTTATGTTTATTACATATATGTATTCGGCGTACACGTCGCCTTGTTGGCATTCAGTACGCGAAAGAGCGGGATAACTATGTTTCTTACTCAACACACAAAGCAACTGCACAGTTCTATTTGGCTGTACCCATCGCATCCAGTTAACCTTATCCATATCATGGCTTACGACAATCAGACCGTAACAGTTGGCGAAAAAAACCTTCCGAGCACAAAGGCTATTCTTGATAAAATGCTTAAGGTTGGTTGATACGGCCGATCTCCCAGTAAGGTATATAAAAGTAGCAAAGACGCTGGCATGATGTTTGCCGGTCAAGCACAAACGAATCAGCATTACACTAAGAAGAGTACCACCATGGAAGCAACCAACCTGTATCTGCAATACACCCCTGCCAGCTTAAGCGAAATTTCGCTCTCCTGGCTTTTAGTCACGGCCGCTGGAGTGATGCTTTTTTCTTTATTCGAAGCGTGGCTAGCGACGCTAATAATCTACGGCAAGGTTTCGTTTTTAAGAAAAATATTTCGAGTGCCGCATAATCTTATACGTTCTCATGTTGACTATTTAATTATGACTGTGCTGCTGTGCGTCAGTTATTTTCTATGTCTTCATTTGGCAATCGAAATACCCAAATGGCTAATAGTGACGTTGTGTTTCGGGGTAATCTACAACCCTTTTGGGTTCTTTATAAAAGCCATAAACCCTGACGCAGGGAGTGCAGAAACGGTCTTTGGACGAGTAATGGTATGCCTAAGCTTTGTTCCCACGACAGTCGGCTTTGGTTATGTAATGGTGGCCGTTTTGGCAAAGCTGTTAAACGCGTAGTGTATTGAATGCCCACTCAAAAAAGTAAAGGGCTTGCCGTACTGATCATCGCGAATCCAATTAATCTCGGTTGTGTCGCAACGCCTCGGTAGTCGTAGCACCCACCATAACCCGCATGATGACCACACTCGTTATGCCGCAAACCGAAATTACCGCTGCCAGTGGCAAAGCAGTGCCGTCGTGCAACCAACCGACAGCGACACTAGCCATAGCCGCCAAACTAAACTGAAGCGTACCGAGTAGAGCAGCGGCCATACCGGCTCTATCTCCAAACGGTGCCATTGCGGCCGCTGTAGAGTTGGGGAATGTAAAGCCCAAGCTAGATATAGCCGCAAACAGAGGCAGGGCTACACCCCATAACCCACCGATATCGGCCAGTATTAAGCCCAGCATCAACAAGCCGCAACAGGCGTTAAACGCCAAAACAAAATGCAGAATATGCTCCGCGCGGTATCGCCTTAACAATCGGGCATTGGTCTGCGAAGCAATAATTAACCCCGCTGCGTTGGCTCCAAAGTACCAACCAAAATCTGTTGTGGACACTCCGTAAACCTGAATATAGACAAAAGACGAAGCGGCTATGTAAGCGAACATTCCAGCTTGTGCGATACCACCCGATAACGCGAAGCCCATGAAGCGACGATGGCAAAGCAAACGCGCATAGGTCGACAAAATCTCTCTTCCCGTTAACAGCTTCTCTGGCGGCTGCCAGGTTTCTTCCATACCGCGCATCACCAACAGCAAACAGAATAAACCAAAGCAAGCTAAAACTATGAAGATAGCCTGCCATCCAAAATAGACTAGAATTTGAGAGCCCATTAGCGGCGCAAGTATCGGTGCCAGACCCATAATGAGCACTAGGGTCGACAGCACTTGGGCCATCTCTTGAGGTTCAAAACGGTCACGAACAATCGCTCGTACAATTACCATACCAGCACAACCACCCAGAGCTTGCAACAGCCGCAGCCAAACCAGCGCCTCTGCACTCGTTGCCACAGCACACGCGATCGACGCTAGGATATAAACAATCAACCCAAAGCGAAGGGGGCCAAGCCGCCCGACACGATCTGAAATAGGCCCATACACCAACTGACCAACAGCAAGCCCAATAAAATAGCTGGCTAGGCTAAGCTGCACCGTACTGGCATCTGTATTGAAGTACCCTTGCAGTGCTGGCAATGCAGGCAGATACATATCAATCGACAAGGGGCCGATTGCAACGATCGCGCCAAGGATTAAGAGTAACTTCTTGTGATTATTCATAGGTTTATCAAGTAGTGACGGGTTCGACCTCCGCTATGCGACGGCTTACTTTAGATATCGTCTTTACGCTTTCATACTCTTCTTTGAAAAACACTATACCTACTCTTTTGAGCTTTAAAACAATGTCTTGTTCAGTTTACAAATAAAAGGTAACTAACGAGCCAATATCGCTGAACTGGTATCGCTTTAAAACACCTACCACTTATAGTTGGCTTTTAAAAAGACATTTCGACCATAGCCATACAACCTGCCCCCGACAACAATGTCGGGATTGCGAGCACGGTTATAGCCAGTCAAATGGTCTTGATAGGTTTCGTCCAACACATTGTCTACTCCCATAGATAGTCGTAAATTTTCGGTCACAAGATAAGAACCACTTATATTCATAAGTTCATAACCTGTGGTTGTTTCTTCGCTATTGATCAGACTTACGTGGTTTTGTGAGGCATAGGCGACAAGCTCTGCATTGAGATTCCAGTTTTCTTGCTCATAATCCACAACAAACGTCATGTTTGCTGGCGCTACTCGGTATAGATTGTCGTCTACGTCGCTGCGCTTGCCACGCACATAATTCATGAGGCCAGAAAAGGACCAGTTTTCGTTAAGCGTGTATTTCCAGTCGATGTCTAAACCGTAAAACTCCGCGTCTACGTTATTGAACCGAAGCGGGTTAGGATTGTCGGTCCGATTACGTAGGTTCATCATGTTAACGAACATCAAAGCGGCTTGGTTCTCGGTCGGCGTACCTTGAATAAAGTCTCTCACCTCACGATAAAATAGCCTTGGTGAAATATTGAAACGACTATAGATTAGATCGAAACCAAGCTCGATATCTCGTGACTCTTCTGCTTCTAGGTCAAGGTTACCCGTATACGTAAAACCATCAGCGAGCCCACCAGTTGCTTGCAACGGCAACCAAAGAAATCGCTCTTGAAACGACGGCGAGCGCGTCTTTTGTGCAATACCTGCGTAAAGCGATAGGGTATCACTAGTACGGTGCCACAGCTTGGCCACCATATCTAGGTTGGTATCAGATGAATCGCGATCAGCCTCATTAAACTGATCTCTGAGAGCCATGGCTGGCGGCATCATGCGTGCGGGAGTACCATCCACAGCGTCTGCAGACATTTTCACATAGTTAATTCGCGCACCAATTTCTAGTTGAAATTTTCCGCTAAAACGGTGCTGGTGCTCAGCAAATACACCACTCACCGAGCGCGTTGCATTATTAAATCCCTCGACGAAGAACATGGTGTTATTAGGATTGTCAATCAAACTATTGTTAACGGTACTAAAGTAATCAAAGCCTATCTGCCATTCACCAAAATCATCTTGATGAGTACCGCTTATAACAAACCCTTCGTTCTCAGCAGACGTCGTGTTTTGGCGCCACAACGTTTTATCTATCGGCGTTGGTCGCAGATGGTAATTAGTCATGCCGTGGTGTAGCTCACTTCCAAATAAACGGGCATCCAATGACCAGCCTTGCCCTTCGTATTGGTAGCGAGCATTGAATAAATCGCCACTAAAATAGTCGATATCCATAGCAAGCGTTGGAGTACCTGCTTCTCCCGTAGTATTGCGCGTGTAGTTAATTGAAAAAGTGTGGTTTGCTGACCTAAAGCCGTATGAAACTTCACCACGCTCACGTTCATAACTCGAAGGCAGAATTCGACCTCCACTAAATCTAGCATCGTCGCCTTCTTCAGACATGGCGGCTATCGAAACGTGATGACTATTATTGGCAAATGATGTTAACCCACTTAACAAGAACCCATCGTTTACGGATTGAGCAGAAGTGGTCAATATGCCTGAGCTAGTGAACTCCTTTGTGTTTGTAAAGTCGGCACTTACCGTTTCACTGATAATCGCGCCACCGATTGTCTCTTGGGGCACGCTAACAGGTGCGATGCCTCTATAAACCTCTAGCTTTACCAATTGTGCAGGAGCCACATATGACAACGGAGGGTCCATCCAATTTGGTCCCGCAGGTGCTAACAAAGCACCATTGATTACAAACCCTATACGTGCGCCAAACATCCCACGGTATTGTGGAATTCCTGATAGAGGCCCATTGCCATTAACATTTGCGCCAGGCACTTTCTTGAGTAACTGGCTAGTATCAGGAGATATATCGAGTTGATCCTCTAAATATATGACTCTTTTGGTTTGTCTTTCAGTAACAATTATCTCGTCGAATAAATGTTCTCCAGCCACGGCTGGTTTAATACTCACGGCCAGGAACGCCAGCGCGAGCAAAGTTCTTAAATTTTGCATGATATTTTCTCTTATATTGACCAAAAGCCAGCGCTTAGTAGCTAACTCTTTGGCAGGTCATAAAATCTTAGATTGGCAACCTGCGGGCGCAATTCACGAGTAGCTCGCGCAACCGCCGCACTAGATCACATCAATAAAATAGCCTAAACAATAGTATTGTCTAGAGACGCAGGAGGCGCTCGACTTAAAGAGAAAAACTGAGGGGAGTGTCCAAAAACTATATATGACGAGATTGATGTCGCTTTAGCACTTACTGTCGCTGACGTGAACGATGGTATGTATTCATCAATCACTAAATCAGCATTGTCATCAGGCACCAAACAAAGTGCACATCGAACATCTGACCGACTGGTTTCGGTTGATTGCACATCCAACGAAACCCACTTATAACCTTGAGATGTACAAAGGAGAACCCTGTTGTCATCTTCAAGTTGACCCGCCAACGCAGGCGCCAGACTGTTGTAGAGAAATGCCAGCACCAATAATCGCAGAACGTAGAGGTTCAAGCCCCCTCGTCGTGAGTACTGATTGGTTTTAGATCGCGAGCGCATCACTAAATTTTAATTGATCCCATTATAAGGTTCAATAAAATTAGATGTACCTTATTGAATAGGCTGCTTAATGCTAATTGCGCCTCGCAGATCACCCAAATCATAGCCCGTTGCCTGATCATACGGATAAAGCTCATTTAGTCGAGTTGCTACGCCTTCGGATATGTGTTCGGGACTTGCGTGACATGACAAGCAAAGCCCACCTGTTTCAATCGCTAACATGTAACGAAACGACTGACCTATAGGCTCGTCAACCACCTCGTAATAAGATAACGCACCTACCGTTTCGCCACTCGCTACGCGCTCTTCGAAGCTGTTAAGTACATTTTGCTCCCATGCGTCTGGCATTCCCAACAATGAATTGCGGGGCTTGGTGCTCACCCGTGAGACTTGCCAACCATTTCTTAAAGACAACTCCGTTGCCATTGCGGGAGCAACGTCGCGGCACACAGATATTGCTGACTCTGGCCCGCCATCGGCCAATTCTCTTTTAAGTTGGCCGCCCAAACGAGTTAGAAATTCATAAGAAGTATCTTCAGCCGCTGCGACTCTAGCTTGAATCGAACTAACATTAGCGGCTTGTGTACCCGTAAACAACATTATAGGTAAAGTAACCAATACTACAGAAAACTCACAGATTCTATTCAATGCGCAACCTCACCTCTGATTTATCTCTGAACTAAACGCCGAAAAAAGATAGTCCAATTAAGCAGTCAACTTTAGCGCTCTAACTGGACCTATCCTTAAACCGTTTCTGTCTAATTAGAGCCTCGAAAAGTCGTCCATAGAGTTTACTCTACAACAATATCAAGACCACGAAAGTAACCAACCCGAGCCCCAACGAAACGAGCGTTCTCTGCCGAAGAGCTTTATTGCTAAGCCCCATCCATAGGCCACTAAGCATTACAAAAATAAGACCAACCGCCACCCACTTCTGATACGTCTTATATAGAGTTGGGCCATGCCCCTTGTGCAACTCCATCATAGAGCTTTGTAAGTCTGGAGTTCTTTTAAGAATCTCCAAGCCTTGATCCGTATTACTTACGAATAAATGTTCGCGCGAAGTGGGTCGTGTTGTTAGCGAGGTGCCGCGAACCCTTAAATATTCGAAATCAATATCTAGACCGAGTTGATTTATAAGCGCTCGTACGTCTGCTTCTAAGTCACTTGGATTTCGACTTTCGTCTATGACTATGTCAAAAGTTTCTTGAGATGGAGCACTAATATTCGTCTCAGCTTCAGCCCCTTTCACCCCGAGCAAATAAAGACCTCCAGATACGGCAACCATGATGAAAGCAGGAGCCATAAATGCAGCAAGCAATAGATGCAGCGTTAATATTTTTCGTCTCATTTATTTATCCAATTGTTTCGAGCTAGCGTTGAGTGCGAAGCTTCAATATACCCAGAGACACAAGCACCTGCAATACATACGGGTCGATAACGAAATACTTAAGTCACAATTGATTCAAATCAATATGCGACTGCCCTATTAGCTCGATAATCTAACTGGAAGAACTGTTTTCTAACTCAATCTTGGCAGCTGGTTATATGCAAAACAAGATTGTAAAACTGAGGTAAAAACCATGATTACAAACGAAGGTAAAACTGATCGAATTATTCGAGTGCTACTAGGACTCGCTCTTCTGAGCCTAACCGTCATTGGCCCACAGTCAATGTGGGGTTTAGTCGGACTGGTGCCGCTAATCACAGGAGTTTCTGGTATGTGCCCGATCTATAAAGTGTTGGGTATCAGTACGTGCTCTATTAAGTAGTTCATAAAAAAAGCAGACAGGTTCTAAACCTGTCTGCTTTTCACTTAATAAAACTAATTAGGCACCGAACCTACTTTATTACGGTTGTCGGCGCTGATTAAACTTAAATATTAAGTTAGTAGAATCTAAATTCCGGCTCTATTTTTTAATAAGCCGTATCAGAAACAATAAAATAATAGCGCCTACAGTCGCCATTATTACTGCGCCTACTAAGCCTGCTACTCCGACACCGAAGAAGTTAAATACGACGCCGCCTAGAAAAGCGCCAACAACACCAACCACGATGTTGCCAAGCAGTCCAAATCCGCCGCCTTTTACTAAAGTACCGGCCAACCATCCTGCTACCGCACCTACTGCTAGATATACAATCAAGTCAGGGACCATAAGTCACACTCCTTCTCTAATAGTTATTAAAAGTTAGCAAGCGATCAGTGGACGATTTCAAGGTAGTAATACCTCACACAGCCGCACCAAGCATTGCCTTCGATGACATCAGTAAACACCTTTTTGAGGATTCTGACAAGCGACTGATTCATTTTCCATCATCTATTGACGGCTACAACCACAGACTCAATCATAAAGAGTTGAAGGGCGTGAAACGCTCTAACCATCCTACTAACAACTGGTCTAAATCAAGTTTTTGTTCTTACAACTGCTCACTATTCCTCCCCTTCCATTAAAAACACCAAGAATTATGTTTTTGGTACCTTGATATAGATCATTTTGCGGTAAATCGCCTTCGACTACGATGACTGTTGAAATAATCATTCACAGTCTCGTTTGGAGGAAAAATGAGTGCAATTTTAGGTTTAGGCGTTGTAACAATTGGATTGTTGGTAGCGACAGCTATCTGGACAATCAACACGGTCATTTCTGGCCGATCAACACAGAGCAATTCAGTTGCGTTAGTAAGTTCATTTCCCAACGCTAAGCGAGGCGGTCAATGAACGCGTATACGTTGCGCGACAATCACTGGCGCACCGCAGCCCTGCTGGCGCTAAGCGTTTCTTGGGTGGCCGGAATTCAAGCCAAAGATTCTCCAACGGATGAGCAGCTTGTATTAGATGAAATTGTGGTAGTGGCAAGCAAAATTCCTCGCCCAATCAATAGCATTGCAGCCAACGTCACCGTGGTCTCTAAACAGGACTTGCAAGAAAGCTTAGCAACGTCGGTGAGTGATGTTTTTCAATACACGCCTGGCATAGACGCCCTAACGTCGGGCACTCGGTTCGGTACTGAAAGTATTAACATTCGTGGTATCGGTGGAAACCGCGTTGCAATGCTTATTGATGGCGTGCCGATTGGAGACCAATTTGACATTGGAACTGCGTCAAACGCCACTCGCGACTTTGTTAACGCTGGGCTAATCCAGCGTGCCGAAATACTGCATGGCCCCGCGTCTACCTTGTATGGCAGTGATGCCATTGGCGGCGTAGTAGCAATGTACACGCCCGACCCCCAAGATATTCATAAAGGTAACGCTTCAGGTGGCGAAATTCTAACCACTTATAGAGATGCCAATGACAGCTCACACATTCAAGCCTTGTTTGCCAGCGGCAGTCCTGAGTTAGGTTTTTTAGGTGCATTCAGTTGGCGCGAAGGACACGAGTTTGAACCCGTTGAAGCGGCTGAAAATCCAGACCTTAGAGATCACCAGCGAAATTCAGTGCTGCTTAAAGCCGTTGCCGATGATCTAGCGGGCCAGAGCTGGCGTCTTGAATATATTCATCAAGAATCAGACACCCAGTCTGAACTGCAGTCTTTACTCGGTACGGGGCGCTTTCGTTCGACTACTCGCTTGCAAGGCGATGACGAGTCGAGCATGGATCTAGGCATGTTCGAATATGACCTTCAGGTTCTAGAACCTTGGCTTGATTCAAGCGTTTTTCGGGCTTATCACCTTCGAACCGACGTAACGCAGAACACCTTAGACGAACGAAAGAATGCGCGCACTCCAATTAGTGTTAACCGATTATTTTCTTACCAACAGAACACCACTGGTCTAGAACTGAATCTACAGAAACAATTCAGCACTGACGTTCTTGAACATCAAGTCGGCTTTGGTCTGGAATACAAACATAAAACCACCGATGAATTTCGTGATGCAGCGCAAACAGACTTAGCGAGCGGCGCAATCACCAACACCGTGCTGGGCGAAACCTTTCCGCTTAAGGATTTTCCAAGCAGTGCAACCGATGAAATTGGTGTCTACCTTGAATACACCGTGAGCCAAGATCGCTGGACTCTAACAGCGGCCTTGCGCAGTGATCATTATAAATTGGATGCACGGCCCGATGCCGTGTACCGCGAAGACAATCCAGGGATAGACGTGGTATCGCTATCTGAGTCAGACATTTCACCCAAGCTTGGTTTTGTTTATGACGTTAACGACAACAGCAATCTGTATGTGCAATACGCACACGGCTTTCGCGCACCCCCGTTCGAAGACGCCAATATTGGCTTAGATATTCCTTTATTCAACATTCGCGCTATTCCAAATCCAGACTTAAAGTCAGAGACATCAAACGGGGTTGATCTTGGGTATCGTTGGTACAGCGGCAAATCTAAATTCCACATCGGCTACTTTCGGACCAGCTACGACGACTTTATTGAAACTAAAGTTCGTCTTGGTCTAGACCCAGTAAGTGGTCGCTTATTGTTCCAGTCACGCAACATTGCGTCAGCGCAAATAAGCGGGTTTGAAACAGGCTGGCATTTTGAACTACCGCATAACTTCAACTTTAGCGGCTCAGCCTATATCGCCGACGGCAATAACCAAGATACCGACCAGCCACTCAACTCAGTGGGCCCAGAACAGCTAACCCTAGGGCTTGGTTGGTCGTCTGCTACTGGCCGCCGAGACATCAAATTACGTGGCACCTATACGGCCAAATGGAACGACAGAGACCTAAGCAATGGCGAACTGTTTATCCCAGGCAGCCATACGTTATTTGATCTTTATTACACAGAAAAATTGACCAGCAATCTTATTTTGCGCGCTGGTCTACAGAACCTGACCGACCAGAAATACTGGAATTGGTCAGACGTACGTGGCATCGGTCCCCAAGACCCGTTGCTTTCAGTAGTAACGAGGCCTGGCCGACAGCTTTCGGTAAGTCTTAATTTTAATTGGTAAATCTGTAAATTAATTCGCTGATTCAAGCGAGGAGGAACAAAGTGAAGAACTTGATAAAAGTACAACATGGCTTTGCACAACTAGGTAAAGTGCTGAATGCCATAGGATCGCTAAAAGCGCCATTGCTGATGGTGTTTGCGGTTGCAAGCATGCTGGGGTCAACGGCTGCGTATTCGCAGGCAAGCGACACCGCTGTGCATGATGCCGAAGTCTCAGCAGCTCAAATGGACGAACGTATTGCCAATGGCAAAACGGTCTACATGGGTAACTGCTCGGCATGCCACCAAGCCAACGGCGAAGGTTTAAAAGGCGCGTTCCCTCCACTTGCTGGATCTGATTACTTAACGGGTGACCGTAAAAAAGTACTAGAAGCTGCTATGTTCGGTTTATCTGGCCCGATCACCGTAAATGGTACGGAGTGGAATTCTGTAATGCCAAGTATGGGCTACTTAAGCGACCAAGACTTAGCGGATGTTTTAACTTACGTGCTTAACTCATGGGGCAACAAAGGCTCCGCCGTTAGTGTTGACGAAGTTGCTGCGCTCCGAACCCAGCTAGGTCAAACAGACCGCGCTAGTGGTGAACGCCACAAAGGCGCTAGCGAAGGCGAGCTGCGTTATCAAGGCGCACCTTCTGCAATCGCAATGGACGACGTTCGTCAGCACAGCGCAGCAGATGACCTTGCGCTTAGCGATACCGAGCTGCAAGAATCAACTCAGCTCTACTTTGAGCGTTGCGCGGGTTGCCATGGTGTATTGCGTAAAGGCGCTACGGGCAAACCTCTTACCGCTGATCTAATGAAGGAGAAAGGCACCGACTACATAAAAGCGTTGATCACTTACGGCTCACCGGCCGGTATGCCTAACTGGGGTACTTCTGGTGATTTAACCACAGAACAGATCGACGCTATGGCGCGTTTCTTACAGCGTGAACCACCACTACCACCAGAATTCGGAATGCCCGATATGATGGCTAGCTGGAAGCTGATAGTAGAGCCAAAAGATCGACCAAAGAAACCTCAGCACAAACGCAATGTTGATAACTTCTTTGCTGTAACCCTGCGTGATGCGGGCCAGGTAGCGATCATTGATGGCGACACTAAAGAAATAGTGAGCATTCTAAAAACCGGTTATGCGGTACACATCTCTCGACCTTCAGCGTCTGGACGTTATGTGTTCACAATTGGTCGCGATGCAAAAATCGACATGATTGATATGTGGATGAACCCACCCGCAATTGTGGCCGAAGTTAAAATCGGTCTTGAAGCTCGCTCTGTTGAAACATCCAAGTACAAGGGCTACGAAGACAAGCTAGCGATAGCGGGTGCTTACTGGCCTCCACAATATGTGATTATGGATGGCGACACACTAGAGCCAAAGAAAATTGTCTCTACTCGAGGCATGACCGTGGACACTCAGGAATACCATCCTGAACCGCGTGTTGCAGCGATTGTAGCCTCGCATGAGCACCCAGAGTTTATTGTTAACATTAAAGAAACTGGGCATATCCTGTTAGTTAACTACGAAGACATCGATAACTTAACAGTTACCGATATCGAGGCAGCCAAGTTCCTACATGACGGCGGCTGGGATCGTTCACTTCGCTATTTTCTAACTGCGGCTAATCAGAGCAACAAGATTGCCGTAATCGACTCCAAAGAGCGCAAGCTCGAAGCGATGATTGATGTTGAGAAAACACCACATCCAGGCCGAGGCGCTAATCTAGATGATCCGAAGTACGGACCAGTATGGGTTACCAGCGCATTAGGTAATGGCAATATTACGTTTATCGCCACTGATCCTAAAAACCATCCTGAGCACGCTTGGAAAGCAGTACGCGTGTTACAAGGTCAAGGCGGCGGATCAGTGTTTGCTAAGTCTCACCCTAAATCTAAAAATCTATGGGTAGACTCTCCGCTTAATCCTGATGAAGCCATTAGTCAGAGCATCGCGGTATTTAACGTAGATAACCTAGAAGCCGGTTACGACGTGCTACCTATTGCGGAATGGGCCGAGCTAGGCGAAGGACCAAAACGGGTAGTACAGCCTGAATACAACAAGGCTGGCGACGAAGTTTGGTTCTCAGTGTGGAGTGGCAAGGAACAGGAGTCTGCGATTGTAGTAGTAGACGATAAAACCCGTACATTGAAACACGTTATCAAGGGTATAGAAATGGTGACGCCCACTGGTAAGTTTAATATTTACAACACTGTGCACGATGTCTACTAGGACAAAATGCGAAATGACAGGGACGTCAAACTTAACTGTGGAATTGTTAACGCAATAACACCATAAATGATTGCCGCTGCGGGTTTGCCTGCAGCGGCATTCTTCTTCAAGACTACCACCTCTGAGTCTCTGCGACACAGAGCCTGCATTGAATGAATCACCTGCGGTTACTAGTATCTATAGGCACGGTTGATTTTGCCTCGACAGATATCGTTCCAAAATCTGAAAAAGACAAACACCCATCACAACCCATCTTAACGACAATTTCTTTTACACCGAAGCTACTTCTTTTACACCGAAGCTACTTCTTTTACACCGAAGCTACTTATTGCCTCGAAAACATTGATGGGTTCAACGACCAGATGGGCGTATCCTAGTCACAATTGATACAGCGCTAAGACTGATTGCATCCGTTGGGGTATCAGTTTGACTATAAAAGCGTTAGCCTAGCGGCTTTTAGACAGCAACCTTTATTAGAGAAGCTTCTCATGACAACAAGTAAAAAATACGAGCTAGAGCTCAGCGAAACAGCGGACGGCTGGTTAGCCAAAATAACCCGAAAAGTCAGTTATAAAAAGCGGCTTACGACCAAAGAGCAAGGTGGCTTCGAATCCGAATCGAGTGCCAAATTATGGGCTGAATCAACTCTGGAAGAATTGACCAGCAAACAGCGCAGCAGCAATAATGTTCAATCTGATAAGCGCAAGAAGAATGAAGAGATCAAGCTTTTGAGATCAGAGAGACGCGCGAGCAAGACCCAGAAAGCTAAGGCCGACGCAGCTGCACCTAAGGGAAAAACCGAAAGGCTTGAGGAAATTTAGAGACCTAGTTTGTATCAATATACAAACTTATCGTGCCAAGTTTTATAGTCCCTCTTAGGGTGTACACTTTTATCGCACACTAGCGGCCAACGGTCGATAGTCGCCGCCTTTTGTAATCTGTGACCATTGTCGCAAATGCGGAGAACTGTCATCCAGCCAATACGCCTTACCACCGTCAATCACTAATATTTCCTCCCACTTAGCGCCAACAGGTCCAAAGCCCGCATGCGGTTCGACCAGCCATAAACCATCATGAGCCTTGTGATCTGAAGTCTTATGCCCATTCCATAATGGGCTTTGCCTTCCTAGCCCACTGCTTGCGAGACTGTCTTTAAGTTTAAACCAAGTAAGTGACACGGCATCGAAGCCTTGAATACGCAATTGGAAGGGCAACTTGGGTGTCTTTATTGCCCGATGACCAAGCACTTCACCTGGGTGTTTGGTGTGAACTGGCTCATATCCAACACCAATCATCGTTTCCAATACTTGGTCAGCGATCTCCTTAAAACTGTGACCGTTGTTGATCGCCGCGGGCACACTGTCTCGATATTGCGCCAAATGTTGCATCATCGCACGGTGGTCATCACTCTCTCCGAAACAAAAGCTATAGGATGTATCGACTAAATATCCGTCAAATAAAGGCGCAGCATCTAAAATAACGCTGTCACCCTCTTTAAGTATTTTCTTTTTTGGGAAGAAATTACCGACAGACCACTCTCCCGGTAGTGCGGTTCGTTCTCCGAATAGAACGACGGGCAGATGAAAAAAAGAGCCGGCTCCTGCAGTGCGATAGAGCTTTACCAGTTGGTGTGCTACTTGTTTTTCTGTTTCGCCGCCAGAAAGTTTCGACGCGGCTTCTTCTAAAATCGAAAATGAGGTGCGCTGCAAATCGCGGAAACGCGATAACTCTTTGTCAGTAAAACCCTTTGTTTTAATAGACACCTATCAACTCCCAAATATGTGTTGCTGTAAGCAAATTGAATACGACTATGTTAACGAAGAAATCAAAAATGATCGAATTACATGTGGTTTCAAATAAGTAACATCGTTCGAGTTGATGATACCTCATTTCATATTGGTAGGATGCTAGTAGGAGTAAAGGGAACTCAGTTACGGGAGTGGCAGGAGTAACAGGGACAGTCACTTTAGCTCTTTCCCTTAAGGAAATTAGGTTCGTGTCATGGCATTTTTTTACGCGGTAGATCAGGATGAGCGCCTCTAATCAATACCGATTGTAATCACCTCAAGATGTTCAATGGCCTGTGTTTGAGTGTCTCCTAAACAGCTCTCTCTCCAAATATTTTTCTTACCACTTGATGTCTTTAATACATGGTGTCGTGTACTTTGTTTGTATAGACATTAAATATTTTTTGGGTAGTGGTGATTCTTGATGACAGGTAAGCGGTTTATTGTGATTGGTAAGGTCTTGGCGCTTTGTGTAGCCCTGCTCACTTTTGGCGTTTGGTTAGCGAGCGTATTAGATCAACCAGAATTTATAGAATGGGAAGACCCTTGGCAGAAAGAACGCGTTCATGCGCAAGCTCAAAACCAGATGGTGGTCGCAGGCACGCCATGGGCTGCTCAGGCCGCTGCTGATATTTTAGACGCCGGCGGCAATGCTTTTGATGCCGCTGTTGCAGGCCTCTTGGTACTCAATGTCACCTTTGGCGAAGCGGCCAGCTTTCCCAGCATTGCTCCGTTAATGATTTACGATGCTAAGAAAAATGAAACGCGCTCTTATGTTGGCGTAGGCACAGCACCAGCCGCCGCTACCATTGAAGCGTTTGAAGCGCGGGGATTTGAAGTAGTGCCCAAGATGGATATCTACTCTCAGTTGGTTCCAGCCTCTCCAGACGTAATCGCCACTCTGTTAAGTGAGTACGGTACAAAGTCATTTAGAGAAGTCAGCGAACCCGCAATCCGAATTGCGAGAGAGGGCTTCCCCGTCCATAAAATCATGCAACGCAACCTCGACTTAAATATTGTTGAGCGCTTTGGCTTTAATTATTTACTACCTTACAACTCAAAGGTTTATTTGGATAACCGTTGGTGGCGCCCGTTGCGTCATAAACAAAAATTTACGCGGCCCGATTTAGCTAATACTCTTGAGCAACTAGCGCAGGCCGAAACGGATGCGCTATTAAATGGCGGCGATCGAAATACTGGCTTGCAAGCAATGCGAGACTATTTTTATAAAGGTCCGCTAGCCGAAAAAATTGTTCAACTGCATAAAGAAAAATCAGGCTTAATCAGCGCCGCTGATTTAGCCAACTATTCTGGCTATTGGGAAGAGCCGCTATCAGGCGAGTTTCAGAATTTTGAAATTAAAACCAACGGCACCTGGACGCAAGGCATTGTAGTCCCCATGGTGCTGCAGGTTCTCGATGGCATCGACTTAAAGTCTATGGGGCATAATTCCGAGCAATACGTGCATACCGTAGCTCAGGCTATAGAGTTAGTTATGGCAGACCGAGAGGCTTTTGTGGGTGACCCAAATTTTGTGGATGTGCCTCTTGAGCAACTATTGAGCAAACACTACGCCGCTTTGCGTCGCCAACTAATTACCGATAAGGCTTTTGATGGGTTGCCGACCGCCGGCGCTCCGCTGGACATGCAGGCGGTTGGCCAACGGGTTAACTTGACTAAGCAGGTAGCGTCGCTCTACAACAAAGATATTGGTAAAGACACAAGCTATCTCAGCATCGTGGACAAAGACGGCAATGCGGTATCGATGACACCAAGCGACTTCCCTAATTCACCAATGGTTACAGACACTGGCATGACGCTGGGCATTCGCATGACTCAATTCAGGCTGGATAAAAGTCACCCATCGTCATTAGCACCCGGTAAGCGTCCGCGCGTTACGCCACATGCGGTAATGCTTTTGAATAAATCAGATCAATCACTGTATATGAGCTTGGGCACACCGGGGGCCGACATGCAAACGCAGGCTTTAGTTCAAGTCTTGCTGAACCACTTAGTCTTCGGTATGGATATACAAACAGCAACGGAACAACCGCGTTTTCGCTCACAAAACTTACCCAGTTCGTTCTCGCCGCACAGTTACTCGCCAGCAACCTTGGATTTAGAGGAAGAGCTGTATGAATCGATCTCAGACAGTCTAAGTGAACGTGGCTATACAACCAATCGATTTGAAAGACTACATAACCACTTTAGCGCCGTGGGTGCTATCGTTATCGATGGCGAGCAGCTATCGGCGGGTGCTGACCCTAGAGAGGGCACTACAGCGGTGGGTCTTTAATGTACCAAAAACGACTGAGGCTTTTTGTTTGCGGCTGTAGTCGCTCGTAACTAAGTGTTCTGTCGAGGTCTTGTGGCGTCTTAAGATGCTATATTGGCATAAAACATTGAGACTACTCACTGTATTATTCTGAGTAAATTTGGCCTTGCCTTGACCTTTCCCCTGCATTAGCACCACGGCTTGGATGAGATGGACTTCCCCCTGACTAGTTGACACCTCCGCGCTATTATTTGGACTTCCCTCTGTCAAAAATCCTTCCATTTTGATTCACGTGGTTGCCATTGGTTTTCAGCAACATTTATGCAAGTTTTTAAGTTCGTACCCCAAAACTCTATCCGCGAACACGGATAAAACTGTTTTACCTTTGTACGCGGATATTGAATATATATGCGCGATCGCGTATATTTTACATTGGAGAATTGATATGACGATACGCGATACAAAACAACTTGGTACTGCGCTTCAGCGCGAGCGGAAGCGCCAAGGCTTAACCCAAACCCAGTTGGCTGATCGAGCCGGAGTCCGGCAGCAAACTATCTCAGCGGTTGAGGCTGGTAAGCCTCGGTCTGAGCTTCAGATCATTTTCGATATCTTGGCCGCTCTTGGTCTTGAAGCTTCACTAAGAAGCCGCGGAGAAACGAATATTCCGAGTCTTGAGCAATTGTTCTAATGGGTAGAAAGAGAAAATCCGCCGCTCTAACGCTCGCCCTGAACGGTCGCGTTGTCGGCCGCTTAACGCGGGCAGCCGATGGGGCGACACGCTTCGATTATGCCCGTGAATGGCTAGATTGGGAGTATGCAATAGTTGTCTCCAGGTCTATGCCGCTAGTCGATAAGCCCTTCACGGGCGACACCGTTAGGGCCGTGTTCGATAACTTGCCTCCAGATGATGAGCGGGTTCGTAAAATGATTGCGACTCGTGTTGGCGCACAAGGTACCGATGGTTTTTCGATGCTCGCTGCTCTAGGACGCGATTGTGTTGGTGCTATTCAGTTTCTGCCAGAGGGCAGTCAACCTGCTCCACCTTGCCCTCCAGAAGGCAAGCCGATTTCTGATAGGGAGATTGCAGAGCGTATCCGCTCTTTAGGTATAGCCCCACTAGGAATACGCGGTGGAGATGATGCTTTCCGTATCTCTCTAGCGGGGGTCCAAAATAAGACCGCTCTCCTCTATCATAAAGGCCAATGGCTTGAACCAATCGGCACTACACCAACCACCCATATACTCAAACCACAAATTGGCAAAGTACCTACAGCCGATGGTGAGGTAGACCTCACTGCAAGCGTGCAAAACGAGCATTTCTGCATGGCTCTCTGCCGCGCGATGGGGCTCAAAGTCGCACAAACAGAGATTCTCAAGCTAGACGACAAAATACTAGTCTTGAGTATAGAAAGGTTTGATCGACAACTGGATAGCAAAGGACGACTGCTACGATTACCTCAAGAAGACATGTGCCAAGCGCTAGGGATCGTGCCGACCGCGAAATACGAATCCGAAGGCGGCCCCGGGGTCAGTGCTTGTCTTGACCTTCTTAAATCCAGCGACACCCCGGATGATGACAGGCGTGCATTCATGAAAGCTCAGATCGTTTTTTGGCTGATTGCAGCAACCGACGGACACGCAAAAAATTTCTCTATTTTCCTGAACCCCCAAGGTCATTTTTCGCTCACACCTCTTTACGACATCCTGTCAACGCAATGGCAATATGATCGCAGTCAAATCGTTCGCAAATCATTTCGTCTTGCAATGGCAATCGGGAGAAACCGCCAGTACAACGTTACGCAAATATCGCCCCGTCATTTTGAGCAGACGGCCAAACAAGCAGGATTCAGTCTGAGTTCGTTACATGATTTAATGACAGAAATATTTAAGCAACTGCCAAATGCAATCAACACGATTCAGGCATCGATGGATAAGACTGTACCCGAAGAGATGATCGAGGCCATCACAAAAGCTGCAATAAGTCGCGCGCAGCAGATCGAGGCTTATCTGAGCGATTGAGGGGTAAGTATGCGTCAGTTATAACTTCGCTTCGAAGCGAAAACGACAACAACATTTAAGACACTAAATCTTCGCATGTAGCAGCAATAGATACTGCAGCAACATGAAATAACAAACAGATTTAACTCGACTCCTCAGGGCGTTGTAATACTACCTTCAAGGATCGGTTCGTTTAGTACCTCAAGATTGCAGCTTGATGGTTCACCGACTCCAACGGGACAATTTTCTTGACTCTTCTCTCCCATCATTTCCGTAGACTTCATTCTTGTAGACTCATAGTCACCCCAAAAACAGGACGGGCAAGCGCGCTGCTCACTTGCTGTTGGGAGTTCTAGGTTATCTCCAGTCGCGTAGCTGCGTAGAGGCAAAATATCGACCCAGGATAAATCAGCCACATCTGGAATCTGCTCCGATCCTAAAAAGTGCCCCCAATCATGACTTAGCACAACGTCCCAACCTAAGTGCATCTTGCTCGCTACGATCACGCCATTAATTAACACGTTATTAGGATCGTCATAAGCGAGTCCGCCACTCTCCGATTCATAGTCTAAGCGGCCAAATTTATCGACTGCATTGCGCAGCTTACCGAACAGCTCTTCGTCTTTAAATTCCTTAGACGCCCAAAGCGCAAATATTTGTGCAACCTGATCAGGCTCACCTTCTGTCTGACCCAAAACAGCTGCGTACGGACCAAACTCTTCGATCAAATGTTCTTTAAAGGCAGGATAGATAGCTTCCATTTCCTCTTTTAGAAAAGGTCTTAGAAATGTCAGTATCCAAGCGTTTGCGTAACCACTGATCTGTTTCTTAACTAAGTCATGGTTGGGAAGGTAGGCACGATAAAACAATCCAGTTTTGGGATCACGCATGCGGTCCATAATAAAATCCAACGACCACTGAATTTCATTATTGGTGTGTTCAGTTCCGTAAATCAGGTCGTACACGTGCAAGCTCAACATGCCGATTGTATTGCACTCAACAAACCACGCATTGGGCTCACACGTTACGCCCTCGTAGATGCCTTGGTGATGCAATCGCATCTCGCTGGCTAGCTGCTGAGTCAACCATGTATATTCTCGGGCGTATCGCTGATCGCCGGTAGACAATTGATAAAGGCCATACATTAAATTTAAATGGCCTTTGTACATAATGTTCTGTACAGAGATTGGATCTGCGCCAAAGCCACGATCGGTAAAATCACTCCAGACTTTCTTGGATTTCATTTTCCAAATCATCATGTCCATCAAAGCCTGATACTCGGCTTTATGCTCTGGGTCGATGATCATTGCTGAAGGTAGACCATAGGCTGCGAACGCGATAGAGTATTTCCAAAAGTCCTGCTTCTCGGTGTTCCATTCCTCGAAATCATCACCGGACAAAGACAATTTAAAATAGTCTTCTGTGACACTGCGCATTTGCCCAATCTCATCGGTTTGCAAAGTACGTGCTGGCGGCGTTACAAAATAACTAGAGGCGGCGGGAAAGCCATAAGGAACGAAACGCAGAGCGCCATAAATAGCCAGACCACATAAGAGTACGAGCCCCAGCAAAAGAACGCGCTTTTTTATATATCCGAGTTGTTCTTTGTTCATAAGAATGGAGGGTACTGCTCGGTTGGCTCAGAGTAAATCATAGTCTCACATTGCGAACATTATGACGACACCGGTATTGTATTCGAGTTATTACCTTTAAGTACGCAAAGACGATGCAGCAAAGGAGATAAGCGTGTGCATAATAGCGAAGGTAGTTACATATTAAACCTACCGTTGCTAGAAGCAAGACTTGGCGATATATCCGAGATCATGTTTACATTGGTGTGCGTTAGACGCGTTAAACTCAACAGCCACATTAGAATAAGCTAGATCAGATGAACCCAATTAGCCAAGCACTCGCCGAACGCTACTCTTGCAGAGACTTCAGCAATACACCCTTAGAAAGCGAATTATTAGACGACATATTAAACGACGCAATGCGCTCGCCAAGTTGGTCCAATACTCAGCCGTATCGTATAGCGCTAGCTCAAGGAAAAACTAAAGAGCACCTGTCAGCTGAGTTACAGCGTCGCTATGCAAAAGCAGTCAAGATTCAAAGAGGTTCAACCTTTACAAAATTGACTGCCTTTATAAGTGGTAATGACGGCTTACCCAAAGGCGACTTTAAACAAGCATTGTCGTATCCAGACGAACTACAGAAAAGAAGACTCGTTACGGCTAAAGGCCTGTACTCCTTGCTGGATATTCAGCGTAACGATGCAGACAAACGTGATGCACAGACGGGGCGTAATTTTGACTTCTTTGGCGCGCCGTCGGTGCTGTTCGTGTTCGTACACGATGGACTCGGTGTGTACAGCGTATTAGATGCAGGAATATTATTACAGAGCATCATGCTCGCGGCTCAATCGCGGGGTGTAGCTACATGCTCGCAAGGCGCTTTGGCACTGTGGCGCGCGCCGTTAGATAAGCACTTTGATATCCCCAGAGACTATAAATTGTTGTGCGGAATATCATTGGGTTATGCGAGTGAACACTTGGTAAATACTTATAAGAGTGAGCGGTTGCCTGTTAAGGAGTTGCTTATTCCTAGTCGTTGATGCTCGCATGTAGAAACTTAGAATATATTGTCCAGCTTGCTGCTGCAGGGTCAATCTAACTTACTTGATAATTCGATGATAAGACGTGAGTTGACCTACGTTAGAGCACCAAAGCGTCGAGCGATTAAAAAGTCAAAAACAAAACCAATAGCTTGGCTGACCTTAAGTATCATTCTGTAATTTCAAATATTCCGGCGAACAAAACATCTCCGCTAGCATCCTCTCTGATGGTAATCGACTTTACTCCAACTGAAAACACATGGGTTTTCGGGATTCTTGCTGTGATATGTTCTTCTTCGACAACAGTTCTCAGCGCTGGTTGATCATCGAAATATACACGGGCTTCAGACAAGTTATGCCCCTTCTTAACTTTAAACCATATACCGAGATCACCATCAGGAAGGGGGTTGGGGTTAATGCCAGCCTTGGTGCTTTTAGGCCCCCAATCGCTAACCTTTAAGGGCGGCGAGTTTTCAATATTTGCGTTAGGTTTATACTCAGCCTCGTTAAACAGATAAGCCGATAGCTCTTCATGTCTATCAACTGCTATTTGCGATGCAAACTCGTATGAAAGATGATTCTTATCGTAAGTAAACGGGACTCCACTATCATTAAAAAAGCGGCACTGGTCAACATCACAAAATGCGTCCTTTACGCTTAAATAAAAATACCCTTTTGCCTCCACCATTCGCTTTAACACTGGATCTCTAACTGGAGTTCGTGCAGCGTGTAAACCCTCGTCAAAGCCCTCCATTCCATGCCGGTTCACAATCTCAGACATTTCCTCTTTTAGGATATAGTAGTTTCCCAACACAACTACTCTCTGTACTCCCACGCTTCTAAGGAATGTAAGATATTCATCTAAGTGCTCAACTCGGTATCTATTAAAAAGGACATTTACAACCAAGTAGTCAAACGCTTTCAAATACTGTTGGTTATACCTATTTTGGTTCAATTTCAGACACTTGGCCAGATTAGGATGACTAGCTGAAAATAAGGTATCTAAACTTTCATGCGGGGGACAGCCTCCTAATTGAGACATTGAAAAATCATGATTTGGAAATACTTGGTACATTGCATTAAGGGCATCAACTGAGTGGCTGTCTCCCATTATCAGCGCGTTGATTTCTCCCGCAATGGGATCATCGCAGTGATCCCAACCTTTTCTGGCACAAATCTTTTGCCTTACAGAAAAGCGCTTCTCCTTCCCATTTGTAATTTCATTTACCGTATAGGCATTTGGCGCCCATGGCCTCCACTGCCACCCCGAATTCGCCCACATAGACGCACCGATGCAAATCAAGAAAACGCTGAAAATTGTTGCTAGCCGTACGGTTTTAAAATTCCCTGTCGACTTTCTGCGAAAAGGTCTTTCGATAAAATAATACATCCAAGTCGCGAGACAAAGAGAAACAAGAAGGAGGCACGACGCATCGAAAAGGCTCAGCTCTCTGTATTCAGTGACGTATCTAAAAAACACGACCAACGGCCAATGAACCAGATAAAGCGAATAGCTAATCAAGCCAATGAAGACACACACCCTGTTGGTCAACAATGCTCCGAGCGTGGGTGCTTTATCAGCTGAGTAAATACACAGAGCGGCGCCTAAACAAGGCAGCAAGGCGTTCAATCCGGGAAACTGCGTATTTTTGTCGAAAGATAAAATGGAGAAGCTGATAAGACCTAGTCCTATGAAAAATAGAGTGTTTGCTAAGCTCCTACTCTTTAGCTTTGAGGTATCCGCACACACCAATAAGGCCCCAATAGCAAACTCAAACATTCTAAATGGCATCAGATAGAACACTGCGGAGGGCGCTGCCTTGATAAACAACTCGACCAGAACGAAACTAACGACACCAACAATTATAAACGCCGTGGCATATCGGATTGTAGTAGCCGCAAAAAATGCCAACATTACTGGCCATATGATGTAGAACTGCTCTTCTACACCAAGGGACCACGTGTGTAGTAATGGCTTAACCTCAGCGCTGCTATCAAAATATCCACTACCGAAAAAGAAATGGATATTCGAGACCGACAATACTGAGTACAGTAACGAAGCGCCGTACTCCATCAAGCGCTGAGGACTGAAAAGTAATATCGCGGCGACAGAAACAATTAGCAAAGTAAAAAACAGCGCTGGAATGATGCGCCTAATTCGTCTTACATAGAACTCACGATAATTTACAGATCCATTTTCTTCTAATTCTATTACCAGCAGATTCGTGATTAGATAACCGCTAATTACAAAAAAGATATCTACACCAACAAAACCTCCACTTAACGTTTCAAACCCAAAGTGGTAAAGAACAACAGCCAGTACAGCAAACGCACGAAGGCCGTCAATTTCAGGTCTGTAATTAGAGTTATGTTGGGGCATAAGCAATGTGATCAATTTTTTAAATTGGTTAGCGACATATTTCTGCACCCCCACTAATGAGCGAGAGTTTAAGCCCACGACCTAGGCTGCACTCAACGCCAAAATCCAAGTAATTCCAATAATTGCTGAGAGCAATGGTTTACTATTCTAATTCCAGAACCACTCTATGGCTAGGTGCCATGCGTGCTCTATTATATTAAGAGAAGCGTATCGAGGACTCCAATAATTAGGCATACGCACTCTCATTTTGCTTAAGTATTGCCTAAATCTTAATGCCGCAAACTGTTGTTTTTGCCTAGATGATTGTGTTTTTGGATTGCAAAAAACTTTCAACGAACAATGTCAGTTCATTGTTGAGAGAAACTGCAATTTACAAATCAACTCATAAGCACCCTTGGCGGTTTGCCTAGTATTTGTAGTCTTGTCCGTCTATTATTTAGCGTTGGTAGCAATATTTATTCTTACGAGTAAATGTGTGCGATTAACACAAGGCTTCCGCTCAACTAAAGCCCTAAAATTCTCTCCTCTCTATATATGGCTCATAATATTTCACACATTAGTATTGTTTTAGGAATGCACCGCAGCGGTACGTCGGCTCTGACCCGTGCAATGCACGCCGTGGGTTTTGAGTTGCCAAGAACCATTATGTCACCGGTTGCTGGTGATAATGCGCAAGGGTTTTATGAATCTACAGCGATCATGGAATTAAATGATCGGATATTGGAATCCGCCGGTCAAAATTGGTACTCCTTAGGATCAATTCCCGATGTATGGTTTGATTCTGCGGATGCAAAAATATGGCTACCTGAAATTAAAGATACCGTATTGGCGGAATATCCCAATACCAAAAAAATCGTAATTAAAGACCCTCGGATTAATAAGTTGCTGCCACTATGGCTTGGGGCTCTAGAGCAGATTCAATCTAAAATAAGCATAGTAGTTGCGTGCAGGCACCCCTTAGAAGTTGCAGAGTCTTTAAGAAAACGTAATAGCATTGATATCGAACACGGGGTATTACTGTGGCTAGAACACAATCGTGAAATTGCTCGATACACACGGGGGCTGCAACGCCTATATGTTGGTTTTGATAACTTGCTTAGCCATACAGAATCCCAGCTCAACCGACTCTTATCAGCCCTGTCTGTTGATTTAAATGAAGCGGCTATAAAGAAATCCTATGAGGAACTAACAGAATCATTACAAGGAAACCTCAAGAATTTTAATGTTGATGCCAGTGAGCTTTCAAAATTCGAACTGCGAGACATTTCATTAGCTTGGCAGTGGCTACAGTTTCAATGCAATGCCGATTTGAGTTTACTAGATAGAAATTCAAGAATCCCCAGCATAGATGCACCTTTGATTGGCACGTACGAAAAACCACTCGATCGTCTCCATGCGACATGGGCCAATTTTAGAACGACTCGCTTTAATGCACGACTACTAAGCGGTTTATTGAGCGATGCTAATACTGAAATAGAGAATGTTAAGGCCCAAACAGACAAAACTAATACATCTCACATCGAGGAAAACCATGCATTAGAGAAGAAAATTAGCGGCTTGGCTCAAGAACTTGATCACGCGAAAGAACAACACCTCATTTTGAACGAGCAACTTATTGCGTCAAGCGATGAGCTGAGTTCTGAGCGTAAATCAGTATCCAACTTAACAGCCCAGCTCAGCCACTTAGAACAGCATAGCCATGACACTTTGGAAAAACTGATTACGCGCTCGGAGCTACAAGCCTCTGCTCATGAAAAGGTGCTCCAGGAGGAGACTCAGCGGCTTGAAGCACTCATCGTAAAGGCCCAATCAAACGTAACGGACTTACGATCTCAATTGGTTGACCAGCATCACAGAGCAACGGCGCTGGATCGCCAACTGGTAAGCACGCGATCAAGCGCGGCATTTAGGGCGGGAAGTAAAGTCTTGTCATTAACCCGTCGCTTTAGAGGCTCGGTCGTTGGTCGTTCGCTTTTGTTAGTGAAAGCCGCAGTAGGTTTCAGGTTAGGACAATGGCTGCGAATTAGGCGCAACATTAAATTCTTGGAACGAAGTGGTGAATTTGATGTAGAGCACTATCTATCCACCTATCCCATATTAGCGCATTCGCGACTAAGCCCCATTGAGCACTATGTTTGCAATGGAGAAGCCGAAGGACGAACACCTTCGGCTAGTTTTAATCCGCGAGTATTTGCTCATTCCCAAAACTACGACCCTAATTCAAGCTGGGGCATCTTCGCTCAATACTTACAGTTATCGGAGGCAGTTCGTGAGGACGAGCGAACGATAGAGAACCCGCAATATGTTATTGCTTCCTCTGCAACCCAAGAATCCTCGCTTAACGAACCTTTAACGACTAAAAAATCGCATGAACTAGTGGTAACCGAAGAGACGTCCATTGATCCGCGACTTCTCCAATTCAGTTGCTCAGACAAGCCTATAGCTTCTGTAATTATTCCAGTATTCAACAACACCAAAGACACCTTGGCATGTCTCGAAAGTTTAACTCAGCAAAGTCTCAATGACTTTGAAGTTATTGTCGTTGACGATGGGTCAACAATTGATATGTCGGACCTAGGTTTGGTAAAAGGAATTCAACTGATCAAAAACCGGCAAAACCTAGGCTACTTGCACTCCGCTAACAAAGGCGCATCACTTGCTAAAGGTCAGTTTATCGTTCAACTAAATAACGACACCATTGTGTCGCACGGTTGGCTAAAGGCACTGTTAGCGCCATTGCAAGAAGATGCCTCTATTGGACTTGCAGGCTCACAAATGCTCTCTAAAGATGGTTTGTTGCAAGAAGCTGGCGGCATCATTTTTGCCGATGGTTCAGGTTACAACTATGGGCGTACAGACAACCCTGACAATGACCTATACAACTTTGTACGCGATTGCGACTATTGCTCCGGTGCGTCGATAGCTCTACCTGCTAACGTTTGGAACAGTTTAGGTGGTTATGATGCCTTTTTTACACCAGCGTACTATGAAGACACTGATCTAGCTATGCGTGTTAGACAAATGGGTTTGCGCGTTGTTTATACACCGTTTTCTAAGCTCATTCATATAGAAGGCGTCTCGTGCGGGTCTGATGAGTCAGATGCGAACTCAATGAAGCGCTTTCAAAAAATCAATCGCGTCAAATTCGTTGAGCGTTGGAATCAAGAGCTCACGCGTTACGGTTCGTTGGATGACAACAGGGAAATACATAATCATGTTGCCAAGACAAATCGCTTAGGCCGGATTCTATGGGTTGACGCGAACACCCCAACACCAGATCAAGATGCGGGCTCAATTGATACGGCGCAGCACCTCAGTCGACTTAAAGCCGATGGCTGGGACGTCACCTTCGCTCCTTGGGACGGCTACCGATATGAAGGCAAGTACACGGACAACCTCAGGGCTATTGGCATTCGAGTACTGTGCCAAGGGCATGCGCATACCTTGGCCGCGATAGAGAGTTTAAACATAGACTTTGACGTAATCACCCTTTCACGAGCGCCAGTAGCAATAACTGCCCATCCAGTTCTAAAAAAACTATTTCCTCAAGCTAAAATTGTTTTTAACACCGTAGATCTTCACTACCTTAGATATGAGCGCGAATTGGAGCTTATAAGCAGTAATAACAGCAACAGCAAACCAAAAAATCAACCTGTACAAAAAAAAGACGAACTCGCCATAATGCGTTTAGCCGATGCAACGCTAGTGGTTAGCGATATGGAAAAACAGTTGCTTGAAACAGAGCTAGATCAGCGCGATGCATCACGGGTTGCCGTCATTCCATCACCAAGAAATGTACACCCACCCACAAGAACATTCGAAGAACGAGTTGATGTTGGCTTTTTAGGTAGCTATCAGCACCCACCAAACATTGATGCAGTTGACCACTTTCTAAGCAACATATGGCCACGATTTAGTGCGCGTATGCCCGGGGTACGATTCATTATTGCGGGTTCGAGTATTCCAGAAAAATTCCTAAAACTAAAGAGTGATACGATTCGACCAATCGGCTTTGTCGAAGACCTAGAGGGCTTGATGGAGTCGGTTCGAATTATGGTGGCACCTTTGCGCTATGGTGCCGGTATTAAAGGCAAAGTAATCAGTTCCATGTGTTATGGCATCCCTCAGGTAGCTACACGAATGGCCGCAGAGGGCATGCCGTTAACCCATAACGTTGAGTTACTTATTGCTAACGACGATGCCGATTTCGTAGAACAAATGATCGAACTCTATACTAACGAAACGCTGTGGAATCGGCTTTCGACCGAGGGTATGAATTGCGTAGATAACACCTTCTCCTCAGCAGTGGTAGAAACTAAACTGAGCGCAGTATTTAATGCTCTTGCGGGTACTAGATGACGCAGAATAATTCGTATGAAAATAGAATTCAAAAAGAACTTGAAACGTTCTCTAACAATGTGGATGTGCACGCACTCCCTGAGATTCATCAGTACTGGTTAACGACCTACATTAACCCGATGATTAGAGAGCTTGGAGCAAAGTCACACCTGGACTTTTATTGCAATAACATCGAGGCTTCTCGACCAAACAAAGATGATCACCATTGCGTGATTAGCTTAGGCGCTGGAGATTGTGCCGTTGAACTGCAGATAGTGGAACATCTAGTACGTAGTGGTCTAACCAATTTGGATTTTACGTGCATGGATTTAAATGATTCAGTCCTCGAACGAGGTAGAGCACAAGCAATTGAAAAGGGTCTTGACCAATATATGAGTTTCGAAGTTGCCAATATAAATGAATGGCAACAGACGGAGACTTACTCCAGCGTTATAGCCCATCATTCCTTACACCATTTTTTAGAGCTCGAACAAATCTTTGATCGCATTAAACAAGCTCTAAAGCCTGGAGGAAAGTTTATCACCATTGATATGATCGGCCGTAACGGTCATCAACGTTGGCCAGAGGCTTTAACATTAGTAGAAAAATATTGGCATGAGCTGCCCTTATCCTACCGGTTCAACCTTCAATTAAATCGTATGGAGACTGAGTTTTCAGATTGGGATTGCTCCACAGAAGGCTTCGAGGGCATCCGTAGCCAGGATATTCTACCTCTACTGGTAGAACGCTTTCACTTTGAAGAGTTTTTGGCGTTTGGCAATGTAATCATGCCCTTCGTTGATCGAAGTTTTGGACATCATTTAGAACCGACCACGGCTTGGGACTCTGGTTTTATTGACCGTTTACATGGAGTTGATGAAGCCGGGTTTAAGTCTGGAGACCTAACGCCCAATATGATGTTTGCAGCTATGACAACAAACAAATCAGATAAAGAGATATTTGTTCGCGGCCTGAGTCCTGAAAAATCCATTAGACCTGTAGCTGACAAGTGAGTTTCGAATAGTGGTTAACAAAGATCTCAGCCTCCTCCAACTTCACAGCATGGATGAGTACTACGCATACGCGCATGCGAATAAAGAGAACCACCAATATAAACACTTGATCCTCGAGGAACTACTTGAAGAGGCTAAATCTGGCGTGGTACAAGAAAACGGTATGCTCAAGATTGGCGGGGTTTCTTATCCAGCAAATTGTGCTACTCAATTTGATTTGAGCATGGGCGGCGATACAACAGATATTAACTGGCGTGAATCATTGATTTGCCCGATAACGTTGACCAACAATCGTCAACGAGCGGCGGTACACTTCTTTGATCTGCTAAGCAAACCGTCAACATCAGATATGATATGGGTTTCCGAGCAAGTAACGCCCCTGTATCGAGTCATAGATCAGCGCTTCCCGAACACCATCGGCAGCGAATTTTTAGGCTCGAGCCTAGCAAGTGGCAGCGTTAATAAAGAGGGGACGAGGCATGAAGACTTTACAAAACTTTCGTTCGATGACGAAAGTCTAGACCATATAATTTCTCTAGACTGCCTTGAGCACATACCTGATTACGAATGTGCGCTGAGTGAAGCCGCAAGAACTTTAAAACCTGGTGGCACATTTACCGCAACGTTCCCATTTGATATTAACAGTCAAGAAAACCTTATTCGTGCCGAAGTTAATGAAGACGGACAGATCGTACATCATTTAGAGCCTGAGTATCACGGAGACCCAGTAACGGGTAAAGGCGTTTTATGTTACCAAGTATTTGGCTGGCAAGTATTAGACCAGTTAGTAGCTTGTGGGTTTAGCCAAGCAAGCATATTTTTGATGTGGTCTCAAAAATACGCTTACCTCGGACCTGATCAAGTTATTATTTTCGCGAAAAAATAGAACGAACAAACGCTATTCCTTGAGATTTAGAGATGAGCCTGCGTGACCAATTTTAACAACACTTTAGATTTTCTTGATTGGGCGTTCGTCGCTCTGCTTAAACGCACCCCCTCACCGCAAGAATCTCAGCACCTTGAAGCGGCTATAGAAACGCAGTCTATGACTCAGCTTCAAGTCTTAGCTCTAATCATCGACGGCCAAGAGTATCGCAATTCGAATATAGACAATGAGTTTGTACCCTCAGGTCATTTTTATTCAGCAGTCCCCTCTTTAGCTGATCGACGCAGGGTTCTAGATAGCCCCACGCAAAGCGCCCCTCCGCCAGGCATTGACCTAAACCATACAACCCAAGTGCAGCTTCTTAAGTCCTTTGAGCAGTACTATGACGACAATTTGTTTGCCGTAGAGAAATGCTCTGAACGTCGGTACTATTCCAACAACCCTGCGTTTTCATGGCACGATGCGTTTGTGTTACATGCGATGATCAAGTCTTTTAAACCGCGTTCTATCATCGAGATTGGATGTGGATTCTCATCAGGCGTCACTCTAGATTGCATTGAAGATATTGATAACTACACCCCGGAAGTCGTTTTCATTGAACCGTTCCCAGAAACCCTTAATAGCGTGTTATACCCCCAAGACTCTATCCTCTGCGGGCTGATTGATACTCCGGCACAAGAAGTCGCTTTTGAAAAATTCACCGCTCTAAAAGCAAACGATGTGCTGTTTATTGACTCTACTCACGTCAGTAAACTTGGTAGCGATGTAAACCATCTTTTTTTCGAAATATTGCCGCGCCTAGATTCTGGAGTTTTAGTACATATACACGACATCTTTTACCCTTTTGAATATCCGCGCGACTGGATTGATCAAGGACGTGCATGGAATGAGTTATATTTAGTGCGTGCACTATTGGCTGCCACTGAACGCTACAAAATTATTGCGTTTAATCACTATCTAGCAGCAACAGAAAAGTCATACTTAAATCAAGCTATGCCGAGATTAGCTGAGGGAAACTGCGGTAGTCTCTGGCTTAGGATAAACTAATTCAGGGCTCGTTGATTTCAAGGCCTGCGATCCTAGCTTTTCTGAAAAGTTCCTGCTTTGCCCTCTCATACAAATCGTAGTCAGATGCTCGGCGTTGTTTAAAACGAGCGACTAGATCGTCATCTAAATCTATACTTTTAGGCCGGGCTTTACCGACGTTGGCTCGCCTCTGTAGATTCAAACCTGTGCCTACTGGCCAATTTAGAGTTTTCGTGAGTAACGTTGCACTCAGCTCAAAGTGTTCGGTTATTCCAATAAAATCAAAACTTTCATAGTTCATGTGCCGTCCGACATAATCCGAAAAATAGCCGCTTTTTACAAGACTGGCTCGCGGATCTATGTCGTCATACTTAGGGTCATAATCCAGCCATGGAATAAAGTCAGCTTCAGTTAGATCAAACCGATCCATCTGGTAAAAGAATAGCGATATATATCTTGAAAGCGGATCACGCAAAAAGGTAACCAATGAAGCTCGACGCATTTTCATATAGTCTTTGCGCATCACAGTATGACCATGAAAACATCGTGGCATCTCTATTTTCGTGTCTCTATGGTCTCCATAAAAAAACTGTAACTTCTCGGCATACACATCTTCAAGCAAATCCATGAATGAGGTGCCAGCTGTCTTACTTTGATGAACACTGACCAGTCGACGGGGTTGTCTCGATATCGCATCAAAGACTTCTCCCAAGTCGTGCTGAAACTCAGAATTTAACAAGGCTTTTGACATAGCCATTTCACTTTTTTGTTGCCACAGCACATCGTCTGTTAGCACCGAATTTATAGTGGACGCAATCTTTTGAATCGAAGGCCCCAGAACCTCAACCCCCCCCGCTGACCAACCCAGCTGCTTTTGAATGACAGGACTGACTATTGAAGGAACCCCTCGCTCTGCGGCCCATTGCACTCTTTTATCAAGGCCCCTGGAGCTTTGGTCAGCAATCACAACCATCACCCTTGCCTTATCAAAATACGTTAGGTCAGCAGATATCTCATCTATAAACTCAATACCCTGGGCGCTAAGGTCGGTGCTAGGCAAAAACGTAACATCTAGCGATGTCATTGGAACTAAAAGCCGCACCTTAAATCCTGCAGACTTTATTTGTGGCAGACAATCATTGATAAACTCATTGAAGATTGATTTGGCGATGCTTTCAACATCGCAGCATAAAATTAGTGAATTACGATCACTAAGAGTTGCTTTGCATTCCTTTGCACCAGCCAACCTTGACAATAGGTATATCGACTTTTCGAAGCGGGTATGCTCATTTACCCACTTTTGAGTGACGTCATCTGCAACAAAAATGATATCCGCCATACCCATCATCTTTGCAGTGAGATCGAGTGGGTCTAGCAAAGGAGAAGCACCATTTACTATATTAAGTTTGTCTAAATCACCCGCCGCGTCATAGATAACTCTGGTCGAAGTATTTTCGCTTTGAGCTGCATTCTTTTTCAAGTCAGACACGATTGGCTGAATCTGATCGTAAAGATGGCCTTGGCTAATCCATAGAACATCGTAGCGGCCTAAATTTTTTATTAAGAATCCTTTCAGTTCGCGAGCAGAGAGTTCGGTTGGTCTATTTTCTCTTGATGAGCCAGACGCAACAAACCACTGAAGTAGTTTTGATACTAAGCCATGCCCGAACTCGCACATATGCAATTGATGCGTACCCGCTTTGATTGCCTTCAAGACGAACTGATTCCGCAAACTATACGGCTTAATAAGTGGTGTACTCTTATGATCATAGAGCCACAACACCCGCTTATTATCCAAAACAGGTAATGCCTTCATAAGGGGTTCAGGCTCGGCGGGTCTTTGAAGATCAATTTATCCATAATCTTAATGATTCACATTTTCTACCGCGTCGCTTTTTAACATGGGCTCGACTCCGAGTTTACTTAATAGACTCGTATACTCTCTGTGTTTCTTTACTTGTATTAGCCCAAGAAAAATCAAGAGATCGCTTTAACCCAAGATTAGATAATCGAGATCGCTCCTCACTATTAACTAACAGGCTTGATAGTCCATTTGCAATGGTTTGCGTGTCTTCAGGATCAATAGCTAAAGTTGAACCCGCTGATACTTCCGCTAGTGCACCGCGATTTGAGCTAATGCATGGACACCCGCTTTGCATTGCTTCTACAAGCGGTAACCCAAACCCTTCATAAAGTGATGGATATACAAACGCTAGGGCAGATGAGTACAGCAATGGTAGTTCGAAACCGGGAACAAACGCCAATCTCTTAATACGACCTTGGTGGCATGGCGCAGTGAGCCTTTTCTCTAATGCCTCACTTTTCCAGCCAAGGGGGCCGGCTACCACCAAAGGGTACTCTTCTTGAGTTTTAGCTTCGAGGCTCAAAAAAGCATCAAGAATTCGGGCCAAATTTTTACGTGGTTCCACAGAGCCTACGCAAAGAAAATAACGTTTATAATTAACCCCATATTTATCCAACACGCTTTTACACGCTATCTGAGACCTTGGTCTAAAATCTTGCCCTGCAGCAAGGTGCGTTACATGAATACGTTCTGGAGATATTTGATACTGACCCACCAATTCATTCTTCACACTGTTGCTAATAGTAATAATCGCTTCTGTGCTTTTAGCCAACCTAGCAAAATGGCGATTCATATAATTAACTCTATGCTTGGGGTGTGTCTCTGGTGCATATGTGTTCGAAAGGTCGTAAACCGTAGTCACCGAACGCATCGCCCTATCACACGGCGTGTAGTTGATGTCGTGATACAAAGCACCGGAATTTAGAAGGTCCTTTGCTAGATTCGAAAAGCTCCTACTTTGCAGAAAGCGAAAAATATCTCTGCTAAATGGAATAGACCCGATTCTAGACCTGGCAAGGTGTCCGACCTGCTCGGTTGTTTGCAGCAATTCTTGCGTTAAAACTTGCGCTGTTGTGCCATCATAAATTTTTCCATTGGAGACAGCATAAACTGGCTGGCTATTACTGATCTGACCTTTTAGAAGCTCCACGGCGTATCGTCCTATGCCCGTGATGGGTGCTCGCATGCTAGAAAAATTGTATATCGTTGGGCGCATAAAATTATCTACTGGCCTGTTCAATAATACTGCGATATAAATCGTGACTCTTCTGCGCGAATTTTTCTACGGAGAATAGATCATAATAACGGCGTAGCCCACCCTCCCCCAGCCTGCGGGCAATCTCAGAGTCCTTACTCAATAGGTCCATCGCGTTGAGTAAAGACATGGTGTCATTTGGTATGACCGTTATAGCCTCCTTATTGTGCCTTGCCACCCAGGGTGCAGAAGACTTTAGCTGAGTATTAATAATAGGCTTGCCAAGGCGCATTGCCTCTAATTGCACAAGAGCAAACGCTTCGTTATTGGCGTTTGAAGCAGACACGAGCGCAATTGAATATTGCAAAAGATCAACAACGTCTTGATCGCTCGCATCACAAACAAAACGCACACTGTTAGCGAGCCCCATATCAATAGCCAATTGTTTATGCCTTTCTAGCAATGGTCCATCACCCACCAAAACGAGTTTATGAGCCGTATTCCTAATTGAGCGAATTGCAACATCTATACCCTTATACGAAACATGACGTCCGATTAAGACAAAGTACGCGTCGCATGCGTCAGAAGATTGCATTGATGCTTTCGCTTCTGCAATGCCATATGGAATTATCTGTGTTTTTTTTCTAAATGCCTTTAGCATTGTGGAGTTGTCGATCATTGCAGTTGAACTCACAACTACTGATTTGGCTCTCAACAACATCAATAAAGTAAAGGGCGCAACTATCCAGCGTAACTTTCGCTGGGCTACTATATTCGAATGCCAATGAACCACAACAGGCACTGACTTGAAGCAAAAGACCAGAGCAATTTCTGCCAATGGAAAAGGGTAGTGAATTGCAATGAGGTCTTGACGTTTGAATAATCGAACCATTCTAAATATGAGAGATGGCGCAATTGGCATAGATGCGATTTGCCCATAGGAGCGGCAACGACTAATTGCAACCCCATCAATTTCTTGCTCTAAGATGGCACCATCTTCACCAGTCGTAAGCACATGATGTGAAAATTGCGGGAGCAGAGACGTAACAAGCGACACAACTTTTTGAACTCCGCCCATAACAGGGAAATACACCTTGCATACATGCAATATTTTGTATTGGGGGGGGATGGTCATTCTGTTTTGCTTGTTTTTAAGGGCCGATACAGACAGCCATACAATGCTACGATAATTTTAAGGCAGATTCTCCACCAATAAGATTATAGCGCAAAAAAGCGTCTCAAAACATAAGGTCAAGAAACTAATAGGTTGTTCGTGGGGCTAACTAATTTTCGTGCCGCATCCTCGCCCACTGAACTTAACAACTCGGAATAAACCATGTCGGTAATAATATCCTTGAACGAAGATTGCACATGCCAATTAAGTTTTTCTTGTGTCTGCGTCGGGTCGCAAAGAGTTTGCTTAATATCCAGCGGTCGCAATAATGCGTCTTTAACTAATAGATGGTCTTCGTAGGCCAACCCCAATACTGAAAAGGCAGTGTCTAGAAAATCTCTGAGACTATGAGTAACCCCTGTCGCTATTAGGTAATCATCCGGCTCCGTCTGGCGAAGACTCAACTTAGCTGCTTGCATAAAATCGGTCGCTGATCCCCAGTCTCTATACACACTAAGGTTCCCTAGCTCTATGCTTGATGCTGCGCCGATTGCAATTTCACAAGCCGCATTAACAATCTTAGACGTCACGTAATTTCTCTGTCTTAGAGGTGACTCGAAGTTTGAGAGAATTCCGCTTACTGCATAAAGACCATAGGCCTCTCTGTAATTTTTAGCTTGATAATGAGCACAACTTTTACCAATCCCATAAGGGCTCTTCGGGTCATGACGCGTACGAACCGTCGCAGCGTCATAGCAATTACCAAACATTTCAGTAGAAGTGGCAATAAAACAGGGAATACTCTTATCTGTCTTTCGAACAGCATCAAGCAAGTTTACCGTGGTAAGAGCAATGCTATAAATAGTTTCAGCAGGTTGCTGAAATGATCTAGCAACCGATGAAGGCGCTGCTAGATGATATATTTCATCGGGTCGTAACTGGTCGACTAGATCTAAAACTGCATCCGCTTGTCTTAAATCCATAGACCTTAAAGAAATATGGTCGTTTATATTTAATACTTCTAGATTTGACGTGCTAACGAGTTTAGCATCTCGAGTGGTTCCAACAACAGCGTAACCATCATTGAGCAACAACCTTGCAAGATGTGCGCCTCCTTGGCCAGAAACACCTGTAATAAGGGCGGTTTTCATTATTAAATCATAAACGTATGGATAGCCACTTAGTTTAATATAATGCGAGCCACCAAGATAGACAAATTGCCTACAAGCTAATACTGTTTAATCAGCGTCTCATTTGATTTGTGCCAAACCAACTTAACGACAAAACGTTGACAATTCGATTCAATAAATAGAACCCAATTTTCCATGCAAATGCCACTAAACCAGTACTTCAAGTTAATTGATACGCACGCAAAACTGCAATTGCGAGCCGATGCGTCTCGCTATTTTTTTGGTTATTTATGGTGGTTACTTGAACCGCTTCTTTATGTACTGGTCTTTTACGTAGTGTTTGAATTATTACTAGACTCCGGAAGAAGTGATTTTTTAGTATTCCTTATGTGTGGAAAACTCGTCTTCGTCTGGTTTTCAAAGTCTGTAACGCAAGCATCCAATAGCATTATCGACAACAACGGTCTAATTGGAATGATCGACATCCCAAAGTCACTATTCCCTTTAGCTGTATTGCAACAAGGCATCTATCGTCAGCTCGCAGTATTTGTACTACTCATCGCGTTCTTATTGTTGAGCGGCTATTCGATCTCCGTGGAATGGCTGTACCTGTTGCCGCTCGTAATAGTCAATTATTTGGTTATAGCTGCCTGCGCCTTGATTGGCGCCAGTCTAGTATGTTTCATGCGTGACGTAAGCCTTATTATCGGCCTAGGAATGATTTTTATGCTCTTCGTTTCTGGGGTGTTCTGGGACGTGCGAGCCTTGGACAACGTGGAAATGACTCGCATGATTTTGATTTGGAATCCGCTCGCGTTTCTTATAGATGCGTATAGACAGATTTTTATGTTTCAGCAAGTCCCTGATTTAACGCACTTGTTCTTATTGGGACTGAGTTCCGGATGCATTGTGTATATAGTGTCCAGCCTTATGCGCAAATACAGCCAAGCTATTGCATTGAGGGCCCTTTCGGCATGATAGAAGAAAATCAAAGTGTTGCACTTGATGTTCAAGATATCTCACTTCGATATCTGAGCAGTAATAACACATTTGGAGCAAGCTCTAAGCTGATACTCGATTCTCTTTCTCTTAAAGTGTATGAAGGTGAAACTCTAGGATTAGTAGGTAAAAACGGATGCGGAAAATCAACACTGCTCCGTTTACTTGCCGGTATTTTGGCGCCAACGACAGGTTCTGTGCTTCAGCCTACCCCCAAAACTATTTCTCTTCTAGCGATCGGTTTAGGCTTTAATGTGCAGCTAACCGGTCGAGACAATGCTCTTTTTGCAGCGATGTTACAAGGCTCTACCAAAAAAGAGGCTACATCCTACCTCTCAGAAATAAAAGATTTCTCTGGGCTTGGTGATTCTTTTGAAGATCCGGTAAAAACGTATTCCACGGGAATGCGCGCTAGACTTGGATTCACAACAGCGCTCATGACTAAAGTTGACATACTGCTGATCGATGAAATATTGAGCGTGGGCGATGCTGAATTTAGAACCAAAGCTTTTGATGCAATGAAAGAGAGAATAAGCGGAGATCAAACCGTAGTGCTTGTCTCACATGCAGATGATCAGATACAGACACTCTGTGACAGGGTTGCTTGGATTGATAATGGCAAGATCAAAGCCCTAGGCAACCCAAAAGACACGTTACGAGCCTATTGCGTATCTATTTACGAAGAAAATAAACAAAACACAAAATAGAATCATCGCGCGCATAGACGGCATGAACAAAGCGACATGTAGCAATGTTGCGTCAAACGGATTGGGGCGGCTGCTCTGACATACTGCTGGTATCTAGCGTGTTTAATCTTGCAGTTCGATCGCATCGAGTTGAAAAACAACACAATGTTGATAATTCGGTTCCTTATAAAAGTAGTCGTCAGAAACGAAGCGAGCGCTCAAGTGAGAGTTTTCCTAAAGTAACCTGGGGATTGCATCTAGAGCTTAAGTCACCTGAGTAAAGACTGTTTTCTATTTTAAGGCAGATCTAAATCACAACCACATTGAGTTGCGCCCAATGAGTCTACAGTTTCAGTTACGGCGCAAAGTTGAGCACTTTGTGCCGCGGCTTCCGCTTCACAAGCGGCTTGACAAGTGGCGGCACCAGAAGGATGGCCGATTAGGGGCCCGCCAACTGTTACATCAGTAACACACTTGTTTGCGCGTGTGCTGGCAGTATTACTGAGTCAATAATAGGCTTGCTCCACTTGGCGGGCATCACCAAAGACGCAACCGATCCAATTCCTACAACGGCTATCATTTTTCTGCGGTCAGCTTGTTGAGTCCTAATTTCTTTCATTTTTTTACCCTGTTCTTCAATAGTTGTACTAGCCAATAAAATGAAAACATCTTCTTTTTAATTTAAATCTTTAATCAGATAATATTCTCTTCAAATAACAATGGGAACAGTATGTTGGGTACGATCGTTCGCATTCTACGTTCGTCAATAGAGTCTGGTACACCATTATTGTTTTCATCTAAATCGGCAACATTTGGATCTGTACCATAGCGATACTCTTCCAAATTGCTAAAACCGTCGCCATCAGGATCACCCTGTTGATCGAAAGAGTTAAATGGGTCTAAGCCATTCTCTATTTCCCAGTCGTCAGGCATTTGATCGTTATCACTGTCGTTGTCGCACGCATCCCCCAAACCATCTTTATCTAAATCAGCTTGATTTGTGTTGGCGTCATTTGGACAATTATCAATTTCATTAGGGACTGTGTCATCGTCAAAGTCCACGTCCACGTCCACAGTTAGCGTTGCGCTGGCTGACCCGCTACTTCCTGCTGATGAAGTTAAATCACTAGTCGTGTTAACGAACACACCGCCTATCGCCGATTGCACGTTTACAGATACGCTACAAATCGACGTAGACCCTACTGAGCTGTCAGAGACGGTAATCACGGACGACCCAGCATCGGCCGTTATGCTTCCGCCCAAACAAGTGGAAATTAAACCAGGTGATGGCGACACAACCAAACCAGCAGGCATAGAGTCTATGAACCTGATAGTTGTCGCCGCACTTGGAGACGATAAATTATCGATAATAAATCGCAACACACTTACTTCGTCGGTTTCGACAGAATCTGGAGTAAACACTTTTGAAAAAGTGGGTGGAGTTGGTACGATTGTTAATATATCAGTAGCCGCTTGGCCAGTAACGCTAGCTGCGCCCACCATACCGGCCACAGAACTTGTTGTGTTTGTATAGACATCTGAAGGTGTCGCTCCAGGAACCGAAACAGGCACATCAAATTGACACTGCTCACCAGCAGCAAGAGCACCGCCAGAAAAGCCTATGGTTCCAGCATCGGGATTTGCCGCTACTGTGCCCCCACAAGCCGAGATCGGCAAGCCTGTTGCCGTCATACCGCTCAGCGCGGCGTCGAGATCATCGCTGAACGATACACCGCTGATAGCACGGACTGCATCAAGATTGGTAAGCATAAAACGCAAGCTAGTCGTGCCGCCAGCGCCAACGGTGCTATCACTGAACTCCTTAGTAAGCGAAATAATCTCATTGTTTATCACTAAACTAGAAGTACTGTTGTTGGCTCGTACGCTCGAGGCACCACCCAAAATAGCCGTTAGAGCACTAGTTGAATTAACAAACTCACCATTGGCAGCACTCACTGGTATTTGCACTGATATATCAAAAGTACATTGCTCACCTACGGCGAGTGTGCCACCTGTAAAAGTTAGGAATGTTGTCCCACTTATGGCACTGCCAGCACCGCAAGGGCTACTAGGTAGAGGAGCAATCGCGCTTAGCCCGGAAAGCGCCGACGTCAAACTGTCCGTAAACAGGATGTTGGTAATATCATCGGTTGAACTAATATTGGCTAGCGTAAACCGCAGCGTTGCTTGATCTCCAGGAAGGAAAGGATTGCCTATAAATTCGCTGTCAAACGTAATGCCAGCGACCACCAAGTCGCTAGTCGCGGCGGCGCCTGTAACGGGCAAACCGCCTACGGTTGCCGTAGGGGCGCTGGAAGTGCTTGTTACTGTTGCCACCGGCGCGGCGGCTGGCACATCAAGCGTAACGCTGAAAACGCAATCTTCACCGGGAGCAAGTGTGCCCCCCGTTAATGTGAGCAACGTATCTCCAGCCGACCCCGTTAACGATGAGCCTGCGCCACAGGGAGGATCAGGTGATACGGGTAAGTTCGCTATTAAACCAGCAAGGGCTGCGTTTAAGTCATCGGTGAAGGAGATGTTAGTTGCGGGGCCAGCCGCATCGGCAGAATAGTTAAATCTATATTCAAGCGTTACGCTACCGCCAGGAGCCACCGGGTCGTTAGTGAAGTCTTTTGATAACTCAGGCATCGGTGTCACGACGATCGAGACGCTTGCTGTATTTATACTCTGAGATTGCCGATCAACAGTTGCCGTACCAGCTTCGGCGACCACTGGGTATATGCCTGGAGGTGCATCGTTGCTCGTTACAATGGCAAGTGAGAAAGTACAAGAACCAGCAGTACCTAGATATCCGCCTGAAATGCTAAGGTTCGCTTTATCGAGACCAGAAATAGGATTAAACGTAAAGGTAGAGCCAACACCGCAGGAACCAATTGCCGGCGTCATACTCGGGGTAGTAATGAAACTGGGAAACGTGCTACTAAACGTTATGTCGCTAGCGCCAGACGTAGAGCTCGTATTGGTAACCGTGTATTCGAGCGTTGTTGTGTCGCCAGCAGTGACGGTTGATGGCATAAGGGTCATACTAATGATCGGAGCAGTGCTCACTACTAGGCGGTCGGTCCCAATATAGCCGATAAAGGGCGATCCATCGACCGTTGCTGTTACACGGCTGGTGCTGCTGGTGTATGTTCCTTTCGGTGCGTTCGCAGGCAGATTAAGGTTGGCACGAATGGTGCAAGAACTTTGAGGCGCGATGGTGCCGCCGCTGAAGATTAAGTTAGCAGTGCCAACACCGCCTACTGACCCGCCACAATCATTTGATAATAAACTGCTATACGTGAGGCCAGCTAGAGCGGCGCCAAGGTCATCGCTAAAGGCGACTGCTGTAGCCGATGAGTTACGATTAAGGTTAGTGAGCGTATATTCGAGAACTACACTTCCGCCAGGTGCAACAGGATCATCAAGAAATGATTTGCTGATAGCTTCTCGAGGAACATTTAGCGTTGCGCTTGCTTTACCACTATTTAAGCCGCCAACAAGCAGATCTCCAGACACATTGTTATAGGTGCCCGCAGAAGCAACGGTAACATTCACACCAACAGTGCAGGAACTTTCGTCCTCAAGTGCAGGAAAGCTCGGATTAAAGCCGTTAGCAAACATAGAAATGCTCGAGCTGCCTGAATTGGCGGTTAAAGTAACAGGATATACGTTGATGCCGCAATCGGTTACCGCATTTGCTAGTGGTGCGATGACCATGCCAGATGGCAGGCTATTGCTAAAGCTTAAGCTTGCTAATCCAGATGGGTTGGCCGTATTGTCTATCGTAAAAGTCAGTCGGCTAGTTTGACCTGCTGAGATCGTACTTGGCGAAAAATTCATGCTGAACCCAGCACGAGTAACATCAACGATTAAGTCGTCTGATGCTGTGCCAGAATTACCCAGCGTTGATGTCAAATCTCCAGAGACATTCATGTGTGTCACTGGGAGGCCTACAGTTGGAGCTGCGCTGCTCACTACATCGACAAACACTCTGCAAGAAGCTCCCGGTGCTAAGCGACCCGCATTAAGGCTTACGCTGGTAGCGCGATCGGTCGCGTATAAAATGGCTGCCGGGCCACAGTCGTTGCTGGCGTTACCCGGTGAAGCAATTGTTAAGCCTGATGGAAAACTGTCGATGAACGCAATGTCATCGGCCGCGGTCGCGGTGGGGTTAGTAATATCAAACGTTAAGGTACTAACACTGCCCGGACCAATGATATCTGAGGCGAACGTTTTATCAAACGTCAGTTGCGCAAAAGCGGATTGACTGATAAGCAGGCTTACAAAAAAAAGTGCTACTCTAAATGCACCGGATCTAATTCGAGATGATTTGGTTAAGGAGTAATGCGCCAAATTTATACTATTCATCATTTACGACCACTTCAGTTGTTACTGCGTCATTCTTATCGAGTTGCTGCGTCATTTTTATCGAAAAGTCGCAAGCGCATTTTTTAAGCACATTTAGATGTTCATAACTAATGAACAAAAGTGTGCACATGTGTCCATGAAGAACTACCTTAGTCCCTCATAGGCTAATCAAAGCTAATTCGAATTGGTCATCGTAACCACGAAAACCTGCAAAACCCCACGTTAGCCAGCGTGTTAAATTTTGTTAACTTCTGTTTACTCTACTACACCTTTGTAATGAATGAAATTAGACGGCTAGACTAGTTACGCTTTTTTTCGAAAAAAACTATAAAGTTTGATCAAACTTTGGGGCTCTCAGGCGTAAGCCACTCGACTTTAAATCATCAAATGATACGCAATTCTTAGTGTTTCAAATGCGCGCGTATTTGGACTTTTTCTGGTGCTTGACACACTTCGTCGGTGCACGCTTGAATACTTAGTTCCGCCGCCAATGTTTGGCATCGGCTTTTAGTATTTTGAGATAAGTCTGCACTTAACGTCACGGATTTCTCATAAACAAGCAATTCATCGTCTTGAAAACCCAGAGACACGAGCTCGCCTTGTGGATAGTTCACTTTGTCGAATGTAGGGCAGTCAGCTGAAGAGACCAACAAGGCAGGCTTTAGAGCGGTTGGGATTAGGTATTTATTGAGTACGCGTGAAGCATTAATGTGCCAGCCTTTGGCGATGTCAATATTAAGCATTAGCGTATTGTCTGAGCTCGTGTTTGTCGTGATAGTCACTTTTCCTTTAGCCGCGTATTGTCGGCCACCAATATCACCATAATTTAAAATATCAGCGGCAAGCAGCATGCCACTGAGCGCTTCGGGGTTAGCGAGTAACTGCTGCGAAAACGCTGAAATAGTACTGGTAGCGGTCAGTTTAAATTCTAAGTTTCCAGTACGTTGTGCCATACGTGCAAGCACCTGTGCGGCCACCGAGCTACCTGAATAAATAGCATCGTCTCGCGCCGTAACCAGCTTCATCATTGGAACTTTATTGTTCGTGGCGTTGCTGATTAAAAAGCCACCGGCTTGTTTGTCGTGAAAGCGCGAAATCATTTGTTTTACTATTTGATCTGAGCGCTCAAGCCATAACTCATCACCCTCGACGTCGTAGATATCAATTAAGGCGTTGGCAAAGTAGGCGTAGTCTTCAAGAGTACCGGTTAGGCGCCGTTTATTGTTTGAAATGGTTCGAGCCAAGCCATCTTGTTGATCATATGATTGCTCCCATAATCTATTAGCGGCCTTTATTGCAGCCCCTAAATACGCTTCTTTATCCGTCGCACTGTAGCCAGTGACCAAAGCGCTAATCGCCATCGCGTTCCATGAAGTAATGATCTTGGTATCCAATCGCGGTGGCTTTCGTTGTTCCCGAGCAACGGCGAGCTTATTAATCACCGAAGCAATTTTATCATCAGCCTCTGGGCTTTGATTTACATCAGCAGAGTCGAGATAGCTATTTTGCAGCACGTTACTACCGTTGAAGTTGCCTTTGACGCTTGTTCCAAGAAATGTGTTCGCAACCGCCATCTCGTCTTCAGTGAGCTGCGAAGATAATTGTTGGTATGTCCATGTGTAAAATTCTCCTTCGCCTATTATTCCGCTTTCGTCCTCACTCTGGGCGTCCATCGCCGAGTAGAACCCTCCGTCGGGTGCCTGCATATTATTTAATAGAAACTCGACCGTTTTGTCGCCCACTGTTCTTAATGTGTCGTTACCACTGAGTTGATACGCAAGAAAATAGGCACGGCCCATCTGGGCTTGGTTATACAGCATTTTCTCGAAGTGCGGGATGACCCAATTGGAGTCGACGGTATAGCGATGAAAGCCCCCGCCTACTTGATCATGAATGCCACCAGCCGCCAAATCTAATAGTCGTTGTGTGACGATGTCTATGATCGGCTCAGACAAGCTTCGTCGAGCATGATTGAGTAAAAACAGCATCTCAGGCTCTCTCGGAAAGCCAGGTTTGGATTGGTTGTTACTGCTATTAACTGAGTTAGATAATTCAGTTTGGATTCGCGTAGCTGCTTCAGAAATAATGCTGGCGTTAATGGTCTTGGTATTGTCAGACGACTTATTAATGGCTCTAAGCGCACCGCTCAAGCGATTGGCCTGTTCTAATACGGCATCCTGGCGTTGAACCCAGGTGTCACTGACTTTATTTAAAACGCTTAAGAGCGCCGCCGGTTGAAAATAAGTGCCTCCAAAAAATGCTTGGCCATCGGGCGTCAGCACCGCGGTCAATGGCCAGCCCGCCTTGCCGCTCAGCATTTGCACTGACGTAAGATAAAGTTCGTCAACGTCGGGGTATTCTTCTCGATCAACTTTGATTGGGATGAAGTGCTCATTGATGAAGTTGGCTATCTCTATGTCTTCAAAGCTCTCCCTGGCCATTACATGGCACCAGTGGCAAGTAGAGTAACCAATCGATAAAAAGACTGGTTTGTTTAATTCTCTCGCTTTCGCAAAGGCTTCATCGCCCCAGCCCCACCATTGAACTGGGTTGTTTGCATGTTGCAACAAGTAGAGAGAGTCTTGTCGGATTAAACGATTTACGAATACGGGTTCTTGCTCCTCATTTAGATGGCGGGTTGTCAGCGGATAGCTTCCTTTCTTGCTGTTGTATACACTTTCCAAACTTTCATTTTCGAAGCTGCACGCGCCTAGAAATAACAATAGAGCAAGGCCTAAACCGAGCACCAGCATTTGCATGGCTTTGCTGGCGAAGCTTTGTTGGATGGTGTTTTTGGAGTCAGAGAGAATCATAAATTTTACAAGTTTGGGATGCTGTTTTAGCCCAAGTGAAGTTGCTTGCGCGTTGCTGGCCTGCGCTAACATAATGGGAGCGTAACTCAGGGTCATGCAATAGTAGGTTTAGTTGCTGTGCTATGTCATCACTTTTTTGTGGGTCAACTTGGATAGCTGCGCCGTTTGACACCTCTGCGAGCGCGCCAGTGTTGGATGTAATACATGGGCAGCCGCTTTGCATCGCCTCAAGCACGGGCAAGCCAAAGCCTTCATAGAGCGAAGGGTATACAAATGCTGTAGCGCCCGAGTACAAGACAGGCAAATCATTTTGAGCTACAAAACCGAGATGTTTTACGACTCCTAAATCGTTTAGCTGACGTATTCGCTTTTCAAGTGCTGAGCTCTTCCAACCTAGTGGGCCAACTAATACTAAGGGGAACTCTTGTTGTACTTGTTTATCAAGCAGTTGATAGGCGTTTAAAACGGCGGATAGATTTTTTCTCGGCTCTAAGGTGGCAACACAAAGAACATATTTTTTATAGCTCAGTGCGTGCGCCTGCAGTATCGAGTGGCAGTCATGGGCTGTTCTGGGGTAAAAGCTACTGTCGGCCGCTAGGTGAGTAACGTCTATCCTGTTTTCAGAAATACCATAATGATCCATCAGTTCTGACTTTACGGCATGAGAGATGGTGATGATTCTTGAGCTGCCGCAGCGTATTTTTTCAAAATAACTATTGAGGTAGTTAACTCGATGCGTAGGGTGCGTTTTAGGACATACGATATGGGACAAATCGTAAACGGTGCTTACGTAAGAGCTACCCTTAGGATTCATTGAGTAATTCAAATCATGGTAAACCGCTCCATCGACAATGAATGCTTTACTTAAGGCATCAAAATTAATGCTATCCAGCTTACGGTAAATTGAACGAGTCAATGGAATATTTCCAATTATGCTCCTCAGCTTACGAGCAGAGATAAGCTGACCTGCATACGAACGTGATGGTTTGTTTTTTGCCGGCGTGTCGAAACCGCCCAATAGTGCGGCTAGATTCGTTCCAGTGTGAGCCTGACCATTCTTTATTACCGTTAGATTAGGCCTTTGAACTAGCATCTCGCGTATTAACTCGATTGAGTATCGGCCAATACCAGTAAGCGGCGGCCGAATGTTGTTTAGATTATAAATAATTGGCTTCATTGTTGAGAGACGAGCAATTCTTCAAAAAGAGCATCCAGAGCTAGCTTGAATTTAATATCGGTAAACTTCTCGTTAAAACGTTGGTAGCCATTATTTCCGAGTGTGGCAGCCCACGATTTATCAGAGGCTATTTGAAGCATTGCCTGAGCTAATCCTTCAGGATCATTCGGTTCAACCGTTAAGCCTTCTTTTTGATGACGAGCAATCATCGGTACGGTTGAGGGTAGCCATGTATTAATGACTGGTTTTCTAAGTCGCATTGCCTCAAGCTGGACCAGTCCAAAAGCTTCGTTATGCATAACAGAAGGTATGATTAGAGCCATACTTCCTTGGATAATGCTCTTAATTTCTTCATCAGAAGCGTATTGCTCAAAGCTTACTTTGTGGCTCACCCCGAGCCTTTGAGACAGTAATTTATGTTGCTCAAATAAAGGTCCATTGCCAGCAATCACGAGGTGGGTCTCAATGTCTTGTAATGCTCGAATCGCGATATCTATTCCTTTATAAGAAACGTGGCGCCCAACCAGAACAAAGTAATCATTCTTCGTATTTGCCCGAGTGTCGGTCGGAACTTCCGCAACTATTGGTAACCCATAGGGAATTATCTTTACCTTCGCTCTAAAACGTGTAAGTAGCGCAGAGTTCTCTATCATTCGCTCTGACGTTACAATGATCACTGCAGCACGCTTAAGAGTAAGATAAATCAGGGGGTAAGTGAGCCACTTTAGTTTTTTTTGCGCGACGATATTAGCATGCCAATAGACCGCCAAAGGCGGTAGCCTGATGATCATCGCTAATGCAAGATCAGCGAGCGGAAAAGGATAGTGTACGCAGATGAGATTACTTTTTTTCACTCTTCTTCTAATTTCGCCAATCATACTCGGAGCGATGGGCATAGATGCAATTTCTAGGTGCGATCGACAGCGAGTGACAACAGCGCCATCCAGGGTTTGATTTGAAATCGCACCATCCTCGCCACTAGTCAGCACCTGATGGGTATATCTCTTTGACAAAGAGACAATTGACTGGACTACTCTTTGTACGCCACCGTTAACTGGGAGGTAGACTTTGCAGATATGTAGAATTTTTGTTTGAGAACTATCAGACATAATTAATGAGACGCGAGGGAGTGCTACGACCTAGTAGGCATAAGACAAAGATCTATAGTGCAGTAAAAGGAAGCTACAAAAATCAGTTTGCAGTGTTTATGCCAATCACATTTTGCTGTGTCTTTGGTGTGCTTATCCCCAATAGTTTGCAGGCTTTTTCATGCGTTGAACTGCGCGTTAATTCCGCATATAACATTTGAGTAATAATGTCGTTTAGATCCATCTTGGCACGCCATTTGAGTTTGGATTCAGTGAGGCTTGTGTCACAGAGCGTTTGCTTTATGTCCAATGGCCGTATTAAAAAATCTTTTGAAATCAAATGGTCGCGATAGTCCAAGCCAACTCTCGAAAACGCGATTTCTAAAAAATCGACTAAACTATGGGAGACTCCTGTAGCGATAATGTAGTCGTCTGGGCTCTCTTGTCGCAATGTTAAACTCGCTGCGCTCATAAGGTCTTCAGCCGCGCCCCAATCTCGAGTGATATCAATGTTTCCAAGCTCAATCTTATCGCTGTCGCCTAGGGCGATCTCACATGCGGTATTTACTATTTTTGAGGTTACGTAATTTCGCGGGCGTAGCTGGGATTCAAAGTTAGATAAAATGCCGCTACACGCAAACAAGCCGTACGCCTCACGGTATATTTTTGCTTGGTGTTGGGCACAGCTTTTACCGATACCGTAAGGACTTTGAGGATTGTGGCGTGTGCTTGCAGTGGCCGGTGATAGACAATTTCCAAATATCTCGGTTGAACTCGCGATGAAGCAAGGTATGTTTTTGTCGGTTTTCCTAATAGCATCAAGAACATTTACGGTGGTAAGCGCTATGCTGTATATCGTATCGGCTGGTTCGATAAATGATCTAGCAACCGACGAGGGTGCGGCAAGATGGTAGATTTCGTCAGGCCTAAGTTGATCAACCAGGTCAAGTACCTGTTGGCCATTTTGCAGGTCCAATGCACGCATACTCACACTGTCTTTGATCTTAAGTTCCACCAAATTCTGAGACTCACGTTCGGCGATAGCTCGAGAAGTCCCAACGACATGATAGCCCTCAGAGAGAAGCTTTCTTGCCAAGTACGGTCCTCCTTGGCCTGAGACGCCTGTGATTAATGCTGTTTTCAAAGTTTCTGAACTCTGTTATTCGAAAAATATTATGTAAGATCTCAACATAACCCAGGATCGAAATAAAAGTAGCTTGGAATGGCTCCATTTATGCGAACAGTGGAGGCATTACAGACATGTTAATTCAACCGTTAGGTATACTGAGACGTCTATGTTGCTTACTATGCCAATTTCATTAATGAAATGCGAGCTAACACAAACATATTTCGGTTTTCAGATAAGACTCTTTAGAAAAACCGGCCTAATTATTGGACTTGTAAGTAATCGAGATGCTGGTGATTAACTCGAAAACTAAAATGTACGACTGACTAATTAGTGCGTGATGAACGAATGAGCTCTATATTTTTATACGCATTGAGTATGCATTTTAAGTGTTGCATACTTGTTCCACTTCAACTGAAATAGTCTACTAAATTACGGTTTATATGAATGCAACAAAGAAGGCTGTTGACGATATATTGCGCGCCGTAAGAGAGAATCGAATCTGGATGGCCTTAGGTTGGAATGATGTGAAAGGTAGATATCATCGATCTAAGTTAGGTGCTTTATGGGCCAATGTTAGCTTAATGATCTTGGTGTGTGCATTAGGGCCAGTGTATTCAAGGATAATGTCGGTGAATCTTGATGTGTACCTCATTCATCTATTACTTGGATTCGTTATTTGGAATTATGTTTCTAGTATTATCTCTGAATGTGGGCGAGAGTTTATTACCTCAACCGCCTATTTAGTCTCTTTTCAGCTAGGCTATTTTACTTTAATAATGAGAGTGGTTTGGCGAAATTTTATTGTATTGTCTTACCAGATGTTGGGCTTTGTTTTGCTTGCGATTATTTTTGGCAAAATTCCGCAAATTGTATGGCTGTCTATACCCTTTGCATTACTGCTGATTACATTGAATGCAACATGGATGGGGCTTTTGTTGGCGGTATTGGCAACTCGTTATCGAGACCTTGATGAACTAATGAATAATATTATTAGATTGGTTTTTTTTGTCACTCCAATCATGTGGATGGCAGACTACTCAGAAGAGTTACGCTTCATTGCCAACATTAACCCCTTCTTTCATTTAATAGAAATTTTCCGCATGCCCCTGGCTAATTCAAGTTTACCTATAGATAGCTGGCGTTTTATGGCCATAATGTGTTTGATCGGATGGCTAATTGCTCTGCCTGTATTTATTCGATACCGATCGCGTATCGCATTTTGGCTATAGCTGCTTTGAGGTAATGTCAGTGACTTATTTGAATCTGGAAAATGTCTCTTTGGATTATCCTCTGTACGACTCGGCCAATCGATCATTTATGAGATCCATCACCAAGAACATTCCAGTTGGCGGTGTTATTAAAAAAAGAGAAGGTAATAAGTCATCGATACTCGCTCTCGACAGCATTAGTGCGTTTTTCGAAAGCGGTGATAGGGTCGCACTGCTTGGTCATAATGGTGCCGGAAAGTCTTCGTTGCTGAAGCTGCTAGCTGGTTTTTATGAGCCAACAAGTGGTAAATTATCCAAGCAAGGTAAAGTTTCAGCTTTGTTAAGCTTAACCGCTGGAATGGATGCGCAAATAAGTGGCTATGACAACATTTTGTTATGCGGAATGCTGCGTGGCTTGTCTAGAAAGCAAGTCTTAGCTCAAATGGACGGTATTGCCGAGTTCAGCGAATTAGGAACCTACTTGCATATGCCTATCCGTTTATATTCGGATGGGATGATGCTGAGGTTAGCGTTTTCTATCTGTGCCAGCATGGAGTATGAAATATTACTGATGGATGAATGGTTTGGAACTGGCGACTTAGCCTTTTTAGACAAGGCCAAACAACGTTTGTCTCAAATTATACACAGCTCTTCAATACTGGTATTTGCCACACATAACGCAGAGGTGGCTAGGCAACTGTGTAATAAAGCGCTTTTTTTGGAGCACGGCAAGGTGATTTATCAAGGTCAAATAGAGGATGTTTTGCGGTTCCAAAAAGAGCAACTTTCAGTCAACACTAGATAAATTTAAAATCGCCAAAACTTTCCAATAAAACTAGAGTTTTGAAGCACGACTACTGATTAAATCAACTCTTGATTTAATCCGCTTGCCAACACTTTCAGGAGAGTTAAATTGTTTAATGTCTGATAAGGCACGCAAGATCTTTTGTTGCGCAGATTGAGGTTGGGTCATTATTTCCAGCAAACAACTTGCGGCATGACCAACATCAGGATCAGCCCATATTGAACCCTTTTTATAGGGGCCATAGTCTTGATCAAGCTCGACTAAGTCGTACTTGATTGGATAAGAATTATTGAGTGTCATGAAATCCATATTGGACGACCAACCTGTAGCCACAACAGGTACACCAAGGAACATCGCTTCGGCCAGGGGAAGCCCAAAACCTTCAGATCGATGCATTGAAAAGTAACAATCACTCGCGGCCATGAGGCTGATTAACTCAGATCGCTTTAAGTATCGATCAATAAGCGTAACCGGTAAGCGATCTATGTAAGATTGAACTTTTTGTTTAATTTCGTTTGAGCATCGATCTAAATTCGACAACTTTAATACCAAATGCGCATTCTCTTTTTGTGTGACACAAAGCTTATCAAAAGCCTCCAACACACCAAATGGATTCTTTCTTTCAGGAATACTTAGCATATCGATGATTGATAGAATCAAAAATGATTCTTCAGGCAAATCCAACTCTTTTTTCGATATTAGATTTTCTGTTGCCAAATCAACACACAACGGAATAAGTGTCACAGGGATATTAGCGTGTTTGCTAATAGCATCTTGACAAAACGTAGACGCTACCCAAATCTCATCAAGATAGCTATATGAACTTAAGTACTCAATGGGAAGGTCTTCTAATTCCCAAAACCAAAAACCAATATTGTAGCGACCTTGGTGATTTCTGGCATCTAGGCTGTTAAAAACATCGGGGGTTTGATCGGCATTTATATGAAAGATATTGATATCATATTTAGTCTCTTTAGAAACTTCAATTTCCGGACTTTCCTCCATTCTAGAAATATTATTGTTTCGAACGTCAACACCAACCAGCTTAAGGCTGGTCGCATTGCAGGCTCGAATAGTAGAACGAGCAGCTTCCCCTGTGCCGCTTTCAGCATGGAGGTAGCCGATAACATTTACACCGTCGTTTGCAACTAATTTCGAGCTCGAAATTATCTCTGCGGTGGCAGGGGGCACTACATTCACTTGTCCGAGTAATTTATGCTTTAAACGTGTTCTCAGGTTTTTCCCAGGCAAGTAGCCAACCAGCTTTAACAGCTTAGGATTTGAATGCACCTTCAAAAATATCGTTCGGCCTAAATTTCCTTTTTTGGGTTTTTGTTCAGTAGATTCAGATTCAATTGCTTCAAGAACTGAAGCAGTAAACAACGGCGATAAACCATATTCTTTTCCAGCACTTGCAACAAACCAACCTGCAAATGCTCTACTGTCAGTACCGAAAACGTCTGGGAAAGCCACCTGTAAATCTTGCCTTGAGGTATAGAGTTTGTGAGCCAACAAAGTTACAAATGGAGTTTTAAGGCCATTACTTGATTGAGCGGGCGTATTCATCAGCTCTACCAACCAGCTTGATGGCGCGTCTAAAGCAAAAACAGGTGGTTCTGCTAGACTATCCTCAAGAGACAAATACGTTTCTCTTAAAAAGTTTGGCAATGATGAACCATCTGCATATTTGCCATAACCGTATTCAATATTTGAAACGTCATCTGCATCATTGGCAAATAACTCTGACGAATAGAGCTTGAAAAGCTCACTCACAACATCGCCACAATTATCAAAGTCAAAGCGGTTTTGATGAATACTTAAAATATTATCTTTATGCTTAAAGCCTGAGTAGTGAATAAACACCAATGGCGCACTGTTAACTAAGTACTGACCATTTTCTCCTTTGCTAATCTGACGATGATTAAGATTCCAATATGCAACATTCCATCCAGAGTTTTGATTGATATAAACACCTTCAAATAGACTAGGCGCAAGTTCCATCCATTTTTGGTCTACAAACAAGCCTCTGGCGACATCATTGACGCATAAAGTACGCAAGCGCCTCATCCACCAATCTAAAAACTTAACTGATTCATCGCTGTTATTAACACCAATGTATCCAAGGTTATATGTACCGGCCCTTAAGATATCAACCTCATTGGGCCGCATACCATCGTCTAATTCGCCAGTTAAGTGCGGTGTTAGAACAACGTTATTTTGTGAAATTACGGCGCACATATCATCTAGCGTGCTAAATACGCGGATGTCCGGGTCGAAGTAAATAACATTGCTGTAACCTTCAGCAATAAATTTTGCAAATGCAAAAGGCTTGACAGCTGTGTTTAGCTCAAGAATGTTATATCTGAAAACAAATTCTGCAAAATCATCTACATCCAAGTCTTTGATATTGACCATGTCAAAGATTTCATTTTCAGGGATTAACCCACCTTCAGTATCGCAAATAACTACAATGAGTTTTGCATCAGCACACTGCTCTTTTACGCTGGCCATTAAAGTCCTAGCGTAATGGAGATAGTTTCTTGAGACGATAGTGAAAATGCAGACTTTTGACATAGTATTTCTTGGTATTGTGTTAACTACGTTGCTCCTACAAATACTCATTCTCGCTGGAACTAAATTGTATTGTTGTTAAAATATTCACTTAAAATCGATAAAAACGGCTGAACCAATAAAACTGGCGTTTCACTAAAGTTTCTATGTTTTGTTTTTTTGCTCCGCACCAAATGCAGAAGTAGAGGAATCAATCTTTCTGAAACTCTCAAGCTTTTCATCGTAAATCGACTTGGCGTAGGCATAACCTCTGTCTCCATATCTACCTTCATTGACCAGTTCAAACTGTGCTTCTCTGACCATTTCAACTAGGCCAGCTTGGTTTGGCCCCCATTTGTTCGTTCCATCACCATACAATGTGTCTGCTGGGAAGAATTGACATAAGGGTGTATCAGACTCAAGGACAGTAACATCCGTTGCCAATTGCGTCTCTACGAACAAAAGGCCTTCTGACTTTGTAACGCTTCGAACCTTATCAAGAGCAAGAAGTGGATTTCGTAAATGGTACAAAACCCCTAAAAAAAGCACCATATCAAAGGTCCCAAACTCAGCCGGATTTAGATCATAAACATTGGCAATCCTATGTTCAACGTTACTATTAAGCAGCTCCGCAGCTATTGAGAATCCTCTTATCCCTGGCGCGGTAAAATCAATCGCAAGAACATCCGCCCCTCTCCGCTCCATCTCAAACGAGAAAAAACCGTCACAACACCCGATATCCAACACTCTTAAGCCTGAACAGTCTAACGGTAACCCTAATTGATCGAGTAATGCCAGTTCTTGATTGGAATCGTGACTACCCGGAGTTTCAATACCCGAGGAAATGGTGATGCGGTGATACCAATGCTTAAAGCTAGCGACCTTTTTAGATGCATGCTCATTGATCTTTTTACTATTTTTCATTTTTATCTAGCACGTGATGATAAATTAATTTCCAAGGAAGCGATTGTAAGAGACCTCGGGTCAATAGCAATGAATACTTAATGAGTCTTAGGGCTTTTCTTTCTGTATATGGCCTTCGAATGATTTAGCGTATTCGGTAACTTTTTCCAACTCAGACTTCAAGGATTTAGCGTATTCAGCCGCCTTTAAGGCTTCTTGCATGTGACTTTCAAGTGATTGAGCATATTCTATGACAGTTTTTAATTCAGACTCGAGAGAGATAGCATAGTTTGCTTTCTTTAATGCTTCGGCTTTCAATGAGTCAATGTACTTATTGGTGTTTTCTTCAGATCGTTCTATTGTCGCTACGTATTTTTTCGCATCGGCTAGCTCACTTTCTCGATGCTGCAACAACGTTGACACCTCCTTTATTTGAACATTAAGGGCGTCAATATGCTTAAGCCTGAGCTTATATTCAGTTTCAAGAGAGGTCGAATACTTAACGGCTTTTTTGGATTCGGCTTTTAATGCTTTACTGTACTGAGCGATTTCTTCTATTTTTAATTCCTGTGTTTTAACCAAAACAGAAATTTCTTTTATCGTTTTTTCGCGATCATCAATTTGCTGAGTTAGAGATTCAATATTTTGTTGTTTCTTTGTTAAGTTTTCCTTAAGTGAATCATTGTATTGATTGATATCTCTTGTTTCATGAGTTCTTTGCTTTATGACATTATTCAGGCTAATAACATCATTTTGATAGCGGTCAATCATAGAGCCAAGGTAGGAAACTAGGTTCGCCACTTGGGGAGAGGGTGGTATTAATTTATGCGATAAGTGTGATTTTTCAAGTATCGCAAGATTTAAGTCTTGTTGTTCTAGTGTTAGGTATTGAGAGCGATCAAAACCATCAGCAGTTGCTCTAAACAACTTTTTATCTATAATTTTCTTGGCTTTATTTGTTAGTTCAGCAGGAGTATTTTGATAACCCCAGTCTGCTAATGTATCGCTCAGCTCAGTAAGTGTTTCTTCAGGCTCAGAGAGTAATCGGTGATGGAAGACATAACTAAAACTGCAGGTACGAACATTGGCAATTAGTGCTTTTGCGTAGTATTCCCAAATACCCACGCTGTATTGGATCGGAAATAGGTCTCGATTCTGCAGAGATTGGGCTACTTGCATTGGGTCTCTGTGCATAGCGATAACACATAAGCCAGGAATGAGTTCTTTCCAAAAACCTAAGGTTAGACACATCCTAGGATCTTTGACGACCCAGTTTGGGTGATGGTCCATCTTGCCTATAGCTTTCTCGGCTAGCACCTTAATTTCGTTTAACCTGACTTTACTCAACTTATTAATACTGAACTTGTCTGGCTGATTCCAACTAGCACCTGACTCCTTAAGCAGTAACTCATTAACCAGAAGGAAATCCTTATGCTCCCAGTAGCCGTTAGGGTCAAGTTCATCAGGATCATTGAAATCATTAGCGTCTCCTGAATAGAAACCATAATCAAGTAATAACCTCGTGAGAAGAGAGGTTCCTGATCGGTGCATTCCAGTAATAAATAATTTCATCTGATTAGTTCGATTTAATTCATTGAATTATGATTGCTTAAATGTAAAGCGGCTGCTTTTGAAAGGTGACTAGCTTAAGCTCAACAAACTGTCATCTATTTGCCGTGCGGTCATATGCCAACTTGTAGGTACGTATTGTTGTGCTCTTTTTTGTAAACGCTGATATTCAGCCTTATTTAAATCCAAGCGACACACTGTTTCAATGAGCTCATCAGGTGTTTTTTCAGAAAAAAGTATTACATTGTCGGCACCAATTTCAGGGAGGGAGCCCCCTTGAGAGCATATTGTTGGACACCCCCTCGCCAAAGATTCAACAACGGGTAAACCGAACCCTTCGTATAGTGAAGGAACCACATTGAGCCAGGCGTTTCGATACAAAGAATTAAGCTGCTCATCCGAAGCATTAGGTAAGTAATGCATTCGCTTACCATTTTCTGGATGGTTCTCGATAGCATTGGTCACCTCTTCTGACAACCACCCTAATTTACCTACAATGACTAAGTTCAAGTCCGTTTCTTGACTGATTATATTAAAAGCCTGCAATAACATTAAATAGTTTTTTCTAGGTTCGATTGTACTAACTGATAATATGTATTGGCCATATTTAAGACCGCAATCAACTTGATTGCGCTTCGGCTTCTGCCTACCAATGCTACTACCAAGTTCTATAGGTGTTAGATTGGGGGGGGGTATCAATTGTTTTTCACAATACACCTCCACATCTAGTAAGGTGCGCCTACTGATGCAAATAAACAGTTCTGAATAACGCAAATGAGCGAGAAAGTGATCTTTGAATACTTTGATCGTATTTGGGTGAGAGGTTTCTGGAAATAATAAAGGAATAATGTCGTAGTGAAGCTTAGCCAATCGAACATTTGCTTGCTTTAAGGACGGCAATAAATATTCACGTTTAAGTTTGGAATGCCACGAGCTTTCAATATCTAGAAAAATCGAGCCTTCGGTAAAATTGGTTATATATAAGGTTTCGGATTTTGGAATATACGAGCCAATTTTGCGAAGAACCCGCTTAACCAGCGTGACAGATCTAGGCTTTGAGCTCAGTAAATTCTTTTTTTCATTGCGACTAAGATGTCTCCAACATTGCTTGCCATGATCATAAACAATCGGAATATAACGATGCTGAAACGCACGGTTATTAGGTATCAAGACTTGCTTAGAAAACTCACGACACACCCTCTGAATACCAGTGATAAATGGAAGCTCAAGGGTGTTTGCAACATCATAATATACCTTTCTCATCGATCAAAAACCTTGTTTACCCACGTTCTCAATTTAAAAAACTTTAACAGTCCAGGCAATTGTTCTGGATGCCTGAGTGCCAATTGATACTGTTTCCAGGAAATCAATTTGTTGATATTGTCTTGCGCGAGCGCATCGATATCTTGAGCGCTCGATGCAAAGTCAGCAAACACGTGATTGGATTCATAAAGTAGCGTTGTGAAATTTTCGAACACGGCAGACTGAGGTTCAACAAACAACTTCCAAGCAAGCGGATGCTCTGGCCAGCACAGCGTTTTAAATACTTCTGGTTGATGAAATTTTTCCGGCGATATACTCGGCGCATAATTGAAGTAGGTGCTCCACTCACAAAGAGGATGATTCTTTGCATGGCGTGAAAAAAAATCGTTGGTTTCAATAAACATCGCTTTGTCGATTATCTGGGGCATATGACTGGCATATGATAAGTGTTCGAGATTCTCATAATCAAGCACCGCGCAAGTGGCGATTTGCCCAGCATCAAACTCCGTTTGATTACTGCTCCAAACCGCAAGATCGTAAAAGAAGTATCGGCGATGACGGCCATCCTTGATGAAGATGTCGAGTGAAATTGGTTTTAATGGTCTAGCGTCATCGTCGGTCATTATAAATTGGGAGTCTACGATGTCAGACCGAATTAGCCGTCCTCTTAGGAGGTAATTTCGTCGCTGATGATCTAATGCGCTAAAGCTTGAGATTTCTTCTTTAAGGAGTACTGAACTTTCTGGCACTACTTGAATCTGAAAACTTGAAGTGGTGGACCTATAAACGGCTTCGAGCTTATCCGGCACGCAGACAACTACTCGTTCAATAAATGGCATGAATAGAGCTACATGTTGTAGGGTCTCGGCAAAAACAGTTGGCCGGTTACTTATATAGACAATCTGCATTGAGTGCGTATGAGTTAACTATGATAAATAGAAGTTGATGGTAATATACTAACCTCTAATTGTCGTTTCACCAGCCTATTTGTATAGTTGTTATTGCTGGAACGATGATTTCAAACATCAAATTCCCCTTTATTTTGAGGCCACGATAGTGAAAAAAATAGTTCTTGCTCTACTTACCATTTGGTTTACCACCACAGCGGCTCAAGTCCCCGGCCCGACTCATCAAGAGCAAGTAGACAATCGTGGAGAAGCGATTAATCTAGCCGATACTCGTCGCAAGTTAGACCAGCTTATCTGGGGGCCTGAAGTATTAGCGCAGCAATACGAGACTCGCATTGTTGAGTTATGGGATGATTTATTGAAGGCGCAGGACAAGCTTAAGGTGCTTGCCGATTTAGATTTTAATTCGTTGAGGCTCGCCGCACATCAAAACAGCGAAGGACTTCAGCATCAAATAGCCCGTTATACCTACTCCGGCGATGGCGAGACGTGGAGTGCTAAACAATGGAAAGACTTTATCGCAGAAGCCGTTGCAAATAAATATGTACTGGAACAATCTGAATGGCACCATAGCGGGTTTACACCGCCACAGGACAATGAAGGCGCTCACTCAGAAGTCAGCTTTGAGCTTCATGTCGCAAGGGCCGAACCAGCTCATAGGGTTGTCTTGAAAGGAGTTTTGGATGTTTCCTGGAAAGTGAGCTTAGGTGCTACGGCTGAAATTGAGCCAAATGACATTGTTATAACGCAAATGACCATATTGGAGCGTCAGCTACCACCCGCGTTTGAGGAGGTGTTCACGGTAAGTGGTACCGAAGAGACGCCTTTAATTAATCCGTTGCTGGTTTACGACTTAGATAAGGATGGGCTGTCTGAAATAATTGTTGGTGGCCAAAATCTACTGTTGAGAAACGAAGGTAAGGGCACACTAGTAGCCGAAAAATTATTTGATAAAGCCAGACCTCTTTATGATGGCGCGATCATTGCTGATTTTGATGGTGATGCCCAAGTCGACTTTGTTGGCGTTGACAATAACAACTACCCTCTCCTCTTCAAAGGCAACAAAGATGGTTCGTTTAGTGACGAGCCTATTAAAATGGCCGATACACATTTAGGCTTACCCAAAACCTTTACAGCTGGCGACATAGACGGTGATGGTGATCTTGATATTCACATAGGCAATTACAAATACGCATACCGACAAGGCCAAATGCCCAGTCCTTACTTTGATGCCAATGATGGTTACCCTGCCGTGTTATTAAGAAACGATGGCGAGGGCAAATTTACCGATATCACTGACTCCTCGGGTTTGGGAGCAAAAAGAAACAGGCGCTCGTATAGTAGTTCGTTTGTTGATCTTGATGACGATCAAGACATGGATCTAATCGTTGTAAGCGATTATGCGGGCTTCGATGTTTATCTAAATAATGGCAAAGGTAAATTTACCGACATTACCGATGATTTTGGTCTTGATAGGCACTTCTTTGGTATGGGACATACATTTGATGATTTTGATGGCGATGGCAAGTTGGATTTTTACGTTATCGGAATGAGCTCTACTACGGCGCGGCGACTTGCAGAGCTTGGTGTTGGACGTCAAGATTTGCAAAAACACACCGAGATGCGCGACGCCATGGGCTATGGAAATCGAATGTTCCTAAAACGAGAAAATGGCTTTGTAAAAGCACCGTTTAACGACCAAGTGGCTAGAACAGGCTGGTCTTGGGGTACGAGTACGTTTGATTTTGATAACGATGGCGATAAAGATATTTTTATCGCCAATGGGCATTACAGCGGTGAAAGCACGCAGGATTACTGCACTACATTTTGGCGCCACGATATCTACGAAAGCGGTGGCGAAAATGTTGCTCGAGATATGTTGTTTCAAACCGAATCAACTGACTTGCGTGAAGCCAATATTTCGTGGAACGGTTATGAGCACAAAGTTTTATACCTTAAGCACAAAGGCGAGTACGTCAATATCGCGTATTTGATGGGCGTTGCATTTGAATACGACGCCCGCTCTGTTGTAACCGAGGACATTGACAAAGATGGCCGCCCCGACTTATTGGTCGTGGAGCACGTTGCCGAGGGCTTAAACAAAACCAGCTATCGCCTACACATCTATCGCAACGCCTTAAGTAATGCTGGGCATTGGGTTGGCGTTGAATTAAGCGACAGCGTCGGGCGTTCGACAATAGGGGCTAATGTTGAAGTTGTTACTAAAACGGGCAAGCAATTTAGCCGCATTGTTACTGGTGATTCGTTTTCTTCTCAACACTCGGCCAATTTACACTTTGGTTTAGGCGCGCAAACTGAAATTGAGGAAGTTCGTGTAACTTGGGCTGATGGGACGCGAAGCACGCTTAAACAACCCGAGGTCGATCAATATCATAAAGTCACAAATTAGTAGATCTTGTCTAATTGGATGATAGCGATCAAAGTGACAATATGTTAACTTATGTCCAAAGAGGACGAAGTCGCGACTGTTTTGGATCTTAAATTAATAGAGTGTTGGTCATAGTTACTGCGAATGAATAGACGTCTCACAAAAGTTTTTGGATTAACTGGCTGTGCAATTGGCCTGGCGCTTTTGTCGTCGTGTTCTGCTGACGTTCCTGCCGACAAATCGGAAATCAAACGAGATACTCAAGCGACAAGCGCTTTAGGTGAGCTTACGTCTGCTGGGGAAACTGATGTTCATTCACATGAATCAACTGATCAGATTTTTAAGTCTGACACGGCTACCGTCTATACGGACGGGTTTGATGACGAAGGATCATCTGAAGATATTCAGGTAGAAGATGAGTATGACTACGAAGTTTATGATGAACCATCTCGTACGGTATCGATTGATGTCGAGCCAAGCGAAGGAATAATACGATGGGAACAGCCTCAAAATCTTGCATACTCTAATGCCAAAATCACTCTTTTTAGTGACAGCGGAGAAACGCTAGTTCGAGACTTTAGTTCTGGAGAGTCAATTGAACTTTATGGAGAGTTACCTGATGGCGTATATGGCTGGGAATCAGTGATTACTCCACAGATTAGCGAGTCGGTTATGGCTGAAATGCGGGCCGTTCGATCTTCTGGTGATTTTAATGCCGAACAAGAGTTGGTGGCAAGCTTGCGAGCTGAAGGCAGCATACCAACCGAACAAGAAGCGCGTGACAATGTACAGTCGGGTAGTTTTGTTGTATTGAATGGAGTTGTTAACCCTCCAGCCATTGACGAACAGAGCGACGCTGATTAAAAAGGCGAATTAGGTGATCAATTCGCTAGTTGATAGTAGGTCTAAATTTAAGGTTTAACTTAGGGTTTAAACTTAGCAACCTATTAGAATGGAGCCATGGCCTACATAACATGGCGCGATCGAGGCGTGTAAAAGCGTTTAGCAGACTACAGTTGTAGAAAGTAGCCATAATTATCGGGAGGAAGGAAAGGATATGAAAAATATAAAATCACTGTCAATGTTGATGCTTAGTGCCTCAGTTGTGACAACAATCAATACGGCCACTGCAGACATTGTGCATAACGACGACGTAATAGTCACCTTCAGCCAATGTGTCGGCAACGATTGCGTAAACGGCGAGAATTTTGGGTTTGATACACAACGACTCAAAGAAAACAACTTGCGTATCCATTTCGATGATACAAGTAGCTCGGCAAGTTTTCCTAGCAATGATTGGAGAATCAAAGTTAATGATACGAGCAATGGCGGCGCAAGCTATTTTGCCATTGAAGATTCTACGGCAGGCAGAACCCCTTTTAGAGTAGATGCCGGCGCACCCAACGACTCGTTGCGAGTAGATAACGCGGGTGATGTTGGTATTGGCGTAGCGAACCCAGTTGTTGAATTGCACGTTAAAGACGGAGACTCACCAACCTTGCGCCTAGAACAAGACGGTTCAAGTGGTTTTACACCACAGACTTACGACGTCGCCGCAAACGAATCCAATTTCTTTATCCGCGATGTGACCAACGGCTCGCGTCTATTCTTCCGAGCCCAGCCTGGTGCTCCCGCTGATTCGATGTTTATTGCGAATGATGGTGATGTTGGTCTTGGCACAAACAGTCCTACAGCCGATTTACACATCAATTCTAACGACCTAAACGGTTTATTGATTAGTGGTAATGGCGTGAAGCTTGCCGATTTAAAAAGTAATGATGGCGGAATAGTGCAATACCGTATGCTAACAGATAGCAGCGATCGTCGTTTTGTTGGTTTAAACGGCGCAGGAACCGTAGTTGAGTCGCAAATTCAATTTGGGAATAACCAGGTAGTCATCGCAGGCGCAACAATTGGCACTCCCTTTGCGACGTTTACCGCAGCGGGGTTAGTTACTACTGGTGCTGGCGCATGCGCCCCTGGGCCCTGTGACGGAACTTTTGATCCACGTGTATACAAAGTAGAGTCGATCGAAGAGCATGCTGAGTATATGTGGGATAACCGGTATTTGTGGGGTGTTGGCGCGACGCCTGAAGGTGAGCCCATTAACTTGACTAAGAAGACCACTGGTATACTTCACGAGTTAGAGAAAGCACATATTTATATCGAACAATTGCATAGCCGACTTTCTGCTTTAGAGGAAAAATTGAAAAAGTAAACTTGTGCAATTAATAAAATAAAGAACCCACTGTTGATCATATTAGACAGTGGGTTTTTTTATGCACAAATGATATCGAGAAGTCTTTGTTTATTGGCGCCGCCATTCGAAGGGACTAACAGATTCATCGCGCTCGAGAATTAAGCTTTTATAGTCCATTAAATCAAGTGTGCTAAATTCTCTAATAATAGGGTTGTAATGGTCGGTCAGAACTCGGTCGTTTTTGTTCAAGCCTGTTATTAGCAGCAATCCTGTAGGTGAGCTGTCGATCATTGTTAATGACAAGTCCGGTCTATACCGTTTTAAGCAGACGACTATTTTCCATACATCACCTGTCCACACATTTGAGGCCCGTTGTCGAGACGCCTGTACGGGATGATTTGGGAAAATATCGTCAATGACGATAGTCGCTTCATTTGAAGATCTGGATTCGATATTTATAAAATCACGAAGCACGAATTCAAATAGATGCATGCCATCAATAAAGGCAAAGTCAATTGGCGTTTTCTCAAAATCAATATCAGTTTGATGAGAAAAAAAGTAATCACTCGGCATTTGGTAAAGATCGAGCTGATTGAAATCATTCGTATCGATGTTGGGTTCAGGGTCTATTGCAATTTTCTTGCTTTGTGCTAAACGAAGACTATGCCCATTTCTAACGCCTATTTCCAAATAATTTGATACGTCTAACGTGTCGTGCAGTATCGCAAGGACATCCAAATAGCCTAGCTGGCCATTTGTTTTATTTTTTTCCGTAGACTCGTCATTAAACTGGGTATTGCTAGGATTTCTTTGCGCTGAATATTTGTTTATTTCGGTAGTTTTCAGCGGCCTCCATTGATTGGCGATTGGTGCAATCTCTCTAATATTGTGAGCGAATACGCCGACTAAATCTCGCCACGGGCCGCGCTCATCCAGATGCACATCAATCGTAGTTAACTTAGCGTATCTAGCTAGCGCATAAAAGGCATCTGGATAAAAACGATAACAATCGACGGGATATTGATGTATCGGACCAGCAGATGGTGCAATTAGGAATAACCAACCATCGTGAGAAAGTACTCGAGACATCTCTTCAAACAATAGCCAGAAATACTCAACATGCTCAAAGGCTTGCCCAGAAATAATGACGTCCACTGAATGATCTGCGAAAGGAAGTTTGTATGGGTCATTTAAAACAAGGTCAACACCTTCGGATTCTGAAATATCCGCAGCAACATAGTTGAATTTGTCTAACGAAAATATGTCTGCATATGAGCCATTAACATTTGCTCCACCAATATCAAGCACAGTAATGTTATCGCGCTGACTAAGATAATCACCGCAAATAAATCGTTCATAGCACCAGTGCATATTTTCCAGTGACGATGCGTGCATAAAATCTCCTAATGGTTTTTCGAAAGCATTCTTTGCTCTAGGTGACGGACAGCAGTTAGCATTTACGTAAGAACCCCTTTGGGTTCCAAGTGATTAAGAATGACTCTTTACTTCTGTCTATGATGAAGTCACTTCGCTTTGAGACAAACTCCGTGATTGCTTCGTATGGCCCTGGATTGGAGCCAACATCGAGCCCATGATGGCAGATACTGTCTTCAACAATAAAGTAACCACCGTCAGGTATTAGTGGTGAGTAGGTTTCCAACACTTTAAGCGTATTATCGAAGGTGTGTGCACTATCCTCAATCACTAACACACGCTCACCGTTACTAATCTGTTTTTGAACTTGCTCAAACGCCGATATGGCATCATCCTCAATCCATGAAATTCGGGGATGTGATCGCACTTTGTCTATCAACTTGTTATGGCTAATGTCAACTCCGATAATTCGTCCGTGGCCTATATTATCTAAATAGTGTGCTAGTGCTAGAGTGCTACCTCCCCAGTTGTTACCAATTTCGATTATGATATCTGGCCTTTGCGCGTATATGATTTCTTGATATACCCAAAAGTCCATTGGGTTTTTCAGCGTTTTTATCCCGCAATAAGTAGTTGCGGTCATAATACGGTTTTGAATCAATGGAAGTGCGTCAGAAATTTTTAAATCCAACGAATCTTCAATACCCAGTTGTTCGTCATCGATGTTTATCAAAGTCGCGATATCCTAAAGTTAGAGACTGGTTAGTTTGCTGAGCAAACGACATAGTGCTGAATGAAGCTTTTTGGGTCCGCGTCGTGAAATAATTCAACTTGCCAGCCTGCTGACGCTATTAAATGTTCCATGTATTTCCTTCCAAAATAGGCATGTAATAGAGGGCTTTCTTTAACCCTATCTTCGAAACCATCTAATTCGTCATCAATGAATGCGGAGAAAAAAAGCCTTCCGTTTGGCCGTATATGCTGCCTGAGTAATTTTAAAATCAGCAATGCATCTCTTGGTTCAAGATGAGTAAATACTGAGAAAAGCCAAATTACATCAAATGTACCTTCAGTGGGTAAGTTGCTGTGTTTCGTAAGCGTCTCGCCGCTCGGATTATACATATCGTTTTGAGCATTCCAATGAGCGAAACTGAAGCGGTCGTCGCGGCGTTCAACCTCATTTTTGAGATATTCAATCATCGGCTGATTAACGTCGATTCCGGTATATGATTTAATCGGAATTCTCTTGTTAATAATACTCATAGTGAAGCGCACGCCGCAGCCGACATCTAATATATCTGCATCTTTAAGGCAGGTTCGGCCGACGCTTTTTGTAGCAACGTCAATTAATGTTTTACCCGTATATTCAAAACCAGCGGCCGCCACGGATGGCGCATTTTGGTGAAATCTTTTTGGAACGTCTAGTTGGTCTATCAATTTTTATTGGCCTTTTGAAGTAGTTTAAACCCAAGAGCGAGGTGCGAGACGAGATGCATGTTTAGAATTGTGATAACTATTTCTTGTGAGGACAATCATTTTTTCAGACCTAAATAAACTTCAGCGCGGGTTTAGGCATTGAGCCTAAACAGTTAATATCTGTAAGCGCTGGCTGAACTAGCGGTTCGAATTCCTTTCCTCTAATTTCTTTATATTCCTTGGCAAAGCTAGCGAATGGGTGTTCTTCAGGTTTCGCATTGGTAGCGACTCCGCCATGAAATTGATGAAACGAGCCTTCACCCAATAACATTACGATGTCTAAGTTATCAATCTTCAGTGCGCGTTGTAAAAAGTCGTTATTTACCAAGCCTCCTCCAGGAGATTGAAACTCTTCACAGAACCCTCCCATCTCGAAAAAACGAGCCTTTCTAATTATGAAGTAACTTAATTCTTCTGGTATGCCTCCTAAGAATCCAAGTCGCGATGATGAGGCCTGGGCCGCTATATTAAACAGTTGATAGCCATCGTTTCTCCAATCTACCGTTTCTAGAAGTTGGTCCTCTATCGTTTGATTGTACCCTTCCAGCATAGAAAGGTTTTGTTCTTTTGGGCCGAGGTGCCACGCTAGTGAAACGATAAGAGGGTTGCTAAATGCCTTGCTGGCAAGCAAGCTATTCTTAATTATTCCTGGTGATAACATTCTCGCCCCATCAACGATGCATGCGAGCAAGTCGCCGAGCGCTAAACTTGCTCCATAATTAACGGCTTCGGCGGGTGAGGCAGATCCTGAATCGAAATAATGGTACTCGAAGTTGGAACCAAAACTCGCTACAGTTTCTTTACTAAGTGGCAAGCCTGAACTGTTATCAATGACAATAACCTGATAGTCGTCTACCTCAACTTGACGTTGATAATTGCTACTCAATGAATACAAAGTTCTTTGAGCTTCTCGACGCATGTTGAAAAAAACTACAACGACTGAGAGTTTCGGTTTGGGTTTGGCGCGTTGGTTCATAACGGTGCGATAAGCCAGTACTTATTTAACTCAAGTAAGACAAGTTTAACGTAAAAATCGGCGCGGGGAAATTATGTCTTAATATTCAGATTCACAAAAATTGTCGCATAGAGGGACACACACTTTTAAAAATATCACTACTCAGCAGTTCTGGTTATAACTAAGTTTAATCAATCTCAATTATTTAAGGGGTCAGCAGAGCCCGATAATATCGGGAGCATGGTTGACCTATGCCTAAGGTGGCATTCCGCTCTCTACCGCAAATGAGATAAATGGGCTTGGCCCCTCTTAATCGCATTGCTCAGAAAGTTCCAGAAGAAAGTAAGTCCTAGAAAGTAATCGCTAGAAAGCATCTTCAATTATTTTCGCTCTGCTCCAGCAACAACCAACCGCCGCCTAATGCTTTATGCAAGGCAACACTGTGTTGCAACAACCGCGATTGCGCTCCCAGCAAAGCCACCTGACTTTGCATCGCTTGCTGCTCTGCAATAAGCCACGCCAACAGGCCAGTACTACCAGCCTGATATTGCTGTTGCATGTTTTCAGCGGCATAAAGGGACACACACTTTTAAGACTATCACTATTCATCAGCTCTGGTCATAACTAAGGGTACTGACAAGTTAACTTTCGACTTCGTAAAAATCTAGAATCAAAATCTCATGCCACTGCGTTATTCCATTCTGTAAACGCACTTGCCCTGAGATCACGATAGTGTTCGGCTCGAATGCAGTGACGCTGCAAGTTGAATAAATTGTAAACCGCCGCATGCGATTCGAGAAATCGTTGCGCCTGGTTTGTGGACTTGAAGCGCCTCATCACTCGCTCCCTAACTCTCGTTGGTTGATGCGAGAGCTCAGATAGATTGTTGGCGTACTTCGATGTTTCATGAAGCGTATCTGGAATCATTTCGCGATGTGCAACGCGATAGCTCACGAGGTTATCAGTGACGATTTTTCGTGGCTCTCCGCCATGCTTGGTGACTAATCTTTTGAGGAAACGCTTTGCTGCTGTGGCATTGCGTCGCTTCTGAAGAAAGATATCGACTATCTCACCATCTTGATCAACAGCACGCCACAAGTAATGCTGAACGCCATTGATCCGAACAAAAACTTCGTCCATGAAAAACGTATCACCGAAACCGCGACGATTACGCTTTAAACGACGACTAAATTCTGCACCGAACTTAATACACCAGTAACCAATCGACTCATAGCTAACTATGACGCCACGCTCTGCGAGAAGATCCTCGACGTCGCGATGGCTAAGATTAAATTTGTAATACAGCCAAACTGCATGGCTGATGATTTCGGGCGGGAATCTGTGTCGTTTGTAAGTATTCATCTCCGGGAGTATGAATTATCGTGAGTTAACTTGTCAGTACCCCTTTGAGAGTCTTAAACAACAGGGGTTGTTCACTCGCGCAGTATGGATCTAGCTACAGCGTAATATTTACGTTTCATTCATGACTGAAAGAATAGAAAAGCAAAGCGAGCAAATCGCGACGCATGCCCAATATACGCCCAATATACGCCCAATATGAAAAAAATCTTAAGGGGGTAATCTTTTTAAAAAAGGGATCTATCGAGTAAGTCGTTGATCTATAAAGGAAAATATGGTGGTTATGGGTGGACTTGAACCACCGACCCCAGCATTATGAATCTTGTTTATTTGATGCCTTTAAGGATATTTTATTTTACTTTAAAATACCTTATTTAGCGCTGAACTTATTTAAGTCATTGATTTATATATACAAGATAAAATGAATTAGCGCTTTTTTGGTAGGATTTTCGAAAACCTTATTTCGCACCGCGTTGATAATTTGAGCGGTTATGAAAAATATTTGGTCTCCAAAATAAATGCACAACTCGACTAACTGTAGAGGTCAAACGCTGTTTAGATAGAGAGTTCCGTAAGTAGATTTCATGGAGTGTTGATTACCAGTTGTATGCGCGATAACAATCTTGAAAACTGATTGCCCTTCCCCGGACGATGCGTCTTCAAATTCCTACTAACTTAAATTACACCAGGGCCTAAAGCATCACTCCGGCTACAGGGCCCCAGCTCGCTGGGTTAACTTGTCAGTACCTAAGCTTGGAAGTTATCGGGTTGCACATTGCGAAATGATTCCAGATACGTTTCACGAAACAGCACAATACGCCAACAATCTATCCGAGCTCTTGCCTCCATGGATGGAGGTAAGGGGCGTTAGCTTGGAGCGGAAGCTTCGCATCAATCGACGAGAGTTAGAGAACGAGCGATGAGGCGTTTCAAATCAACATCCTAGGCTCAACGGTTTTTGGAGTCGCATGCTGCGGTTTACAATTTATTCAACTTGCAGCGTCACTGCGTTCGAGCGGAACATTATCGGCGACTTAGGATAAGTGCTTTCGGAGAATGGAATAAGGCCGTAGCGTAAAGCTTGGGCTAAAGGTTTTTGTGATTCCAGAAGTTAATTTGTCAGTACCCAATCTGAATAGGCTAAATTTATTTGACTTCCCTGCACACTTAGTTAACATATAGTTATGTATAAAGTTAACTATAAAAAGCGAGCAGTAAAGTATCTCACCAAGTTGCCTATAAATATTCAAGAGAGCATTTTTGCAAGCCTCGCTGAACTATCGTTAACAGGTGAGCACAATAACGCTATTCAACTTAAAGGGAGCCAAGGCTACCGAATCAGAGTTGGAGAATACAGAGTTATTTACTCAAAGAATGAAACCGAGCTAATAATCCTAGTCGTTAAAATTGGCGCTAGAGGAGATGTTTACAAATGACCCAGTTCATTACAGATGACAAAGGCAATAAAACCCATGTGGTAATCGCCGTCAAAGAATACAACCGCCTGCTTGATCTTGCCGAAATGGAACAAGATGTGCGCGACTTCAAAAAAGCCATGGCTGACGATGATGAGATACTGCCCTCAGAGCTGGTCGAGCGACTTACAAGCTCTGACAGCAACATTGTAATCTATCGTGAGTATCGAGGCTTTACCCAAGACCGGCTTGCCGAAGAAGTTGGCGTATCGAAGCCATACATTTCGTTGATTGAGTCCAGACAACGAACCCCGTCAGTTAAAACGCTAAAAGCGATTGCTAAGGTCTTGGAGGTTGACATTGATGATCTCACTGATCTCTAAGCGACTTCATACAATGCTTGGTAATCAAACTCTAAAGGAACGCCAAAATTATGACATCAATGCACGATGTTGGCGGGTACTGACAGGTGTTGTCAGACTAAACTGAACGAGCCTTAATTTCTAGGTACTGACAAGTTAACTCGAGATAATTCATAATCTCACAATGAATACCTATAAGCGACACCGATTTCCACCTGAAATTATTAGTCACGCAGTTTGGCTGTATTTCCGGTTCAACTTGAGCCACAGAGACGTTGAGGATTTGCTTGCAGAACGTGGAATTATTGTCAGTTATGAATCAGTCAGATATTGGTGTATTAAGTTCGGCGCAGAATTTAGTCGTCGTTTAAAGCGTAATCATCGAGGTTTCGGTGATACGTTTTTTATGGACGAAGTTTTTGTTCGGATCAATGGCGTTCAGCATTACTTGTGGCGTGCTGTTGATCAAGATGGTGAGATAGTCGATATCTTTCTCCAGAAGCGACGCAATGCCACAGCAGCAAAGCGGTTCCTCAAAAGACTAGTCACCAAACATGGCGGAGAGCCACGAAAAATCGTCACTGATAAACTGGGGAGCTATCGCGTTGCGCATCGCGAAATGATTCCAGATACGCTTCATGAAACGGCGCAGTACGCCAACAATCTATCTGAACTCTCGCATCAACCGACGAGAGTGAGGGAGCGAGTGATGAGGCGCTTCAAGTCCACAAATCAGGCGCAACGATTTCTCGAATCGCATGCGGCGGTTTACAATTTATTCAACTTACAGCGCCACTGCATTCGAGCCGAACACTATCGTGATCTCAGGACAAGTGCGTTTGCGGAGTGGAGATCAGTTGTGGCTTAAGAACTGGCCTGAAGAATATTTCGTTCTCTAAAGTTAACTTGTCAGTACCTAGCGGAAGGGTCGAGCTACCAAAAAATTAAGGACGAACGCAGGCGGGACTTCGCTATAGAACTGCACTGTTTAAGCGACACCAAAATATGCGATATCAGTGACCATATTGGCTTTTCAGATACCAGCTCATTTGTTCGATCATTTAGGGCGTGGACTGGGCAATGGTGTTTAACCGTATTCCATAGATTATTCACTTCACTCAACAAAACATCAGAGCGCAACTCCATTCGCAAATATTGTATACAATATTTACAGTAAATCAGCTATATAAGATTGAAAGGCACATTTGTCAGTCGGTATTGTTGACAATTATATTCAGTCTAGGCATGATTCACATCTAATTTTGGTCAGCGAAACAAGCTATGTTGAGCGTTAAAGAAGACAGCACCCTAAGTGGTCGCACAACTGTTGCGTTGCGAGAAGCCATCATAACTGGCCAAATCACTGCGGGGGAAAAACTTAATGAACCTCGTTTGGCAGAGCAGTTCTCTGTAAGCCGCGGGCCATTGCGTGAAGCTATCCGGCGGTTGGTTTCAATGCGTCTCGTTACTTACGTACCCAACCAAGGCGCTTCGGTGGTCACCCTTGACCCGCAAAGCATAATTGATCTATATGAAGTGCGAGAAGCTTTGGAAGGTAAAGCGGCTGCATTAGCAGCGCGGAATATGAGCGAGCAAGACATAGCAAAGTTACACGACCTGCTTGAAATACATCGCCATCATCATCAATCAAATTCAGGCGAATATATGATGACCGAAGGGGATTTTGATTTTCACTATCAAGTCATTCTGGGTAGCGGTAATCAATTACTGATAAATCAATTATGTGACGAGCTATATCATTTAATTCGCATGTTTAGATATCAAACTAGCCGAGTTAAAGCGCGCTCAGACAGTGCATTGATTGAGCACGAGCAGCTGATTTATGCAATCGAACATCGTGACTCAACCATGGCCGAGCTTGTTATGCGCCATCATATTTCACGCGCACGCCTGTCGATTCAAGAAACTCTTGAAAACATAACCGACTAAATACACCTTAAGACGGTGACTATGACAATTAACAAGCATTCTTCGGGCGCCCGTTTCAGAAGCGCATTAGCCAAAAACTCGCCATTGCAGATTGTCGGCACTATCAATGCTTACACGGCTTTGATGGCAACTAAAGTCGGCCATCAAGCCATTTATATTTCAGGTGGAGCATGTGCCAACGCCTCCTACGGCTTACCGGATCTAGGCATGACCAGCATGAATGATGTGTTGGAAGATGCTCGACGCATTACTGCTGTAGTTGATACCCCTCTCTTGATAGACATTGACACCGGCTGGGGCGGCGCATTTAACATTGCGCGCACTATCAAAGAATCAGTAAGAGCTGGTGTGGCTGCTGTGCATATTGAAGACCAGGTTGCGCAAAAACGCTGTGGCCACAGGCCAAATAAGGAAGTTGTATCGGTTACTGAAATGGTCGACCGAATAAAGGCGGCGGTAGACGCAAGAACCGACGATAATTTTTTCATCATGGCTCGAACTGACTCCTACGCAATCGAAGGTTTACAAGCGTCGATTGATCGAGCCTCCGCTTACGTCGAAGCGGGCGCCGACGGCATTTTCGCCGAAGCGATGGCAACACTTGCAGAATACCAAGCGTATGACAACGCGATAAATAGGCCATTGCTTGCGAACATGACAGAGTTTGGCATGTCGCCGTTATTCGATACTAAAGAATTATCCGAGCACGGGGTTAATATGGTCTTGTATCCCCTGACAGCAACCAGAGCGATGAACAAAGCCGCTGAAATGGTGTATACGGACGTGTTAACAAAAGGACATCAACGCGACATGGTTGCGCACATGCAAACTCGCTCGGAATTATACGAGCACTTGAACTATCACGACTACGAACAGCAATTGGACAATTTATTTTCCAATGAAAAAACTAACAAATAAGAGGCTCATAACATGGCAAAGGATAAAAAATTAAGCGGCGCTGGACTACGCGGACAAGTAGCTGGGCAAACCGCATTGTGCACAGTCGGCACGCAAGGTTCTGGTCTCAGTTACAGAGGCTATGATGTTGATGACTTAGCAGAGAACTGTATCTTTGAAGAGGTAGCGCACTTGATCCTAAAAGGCCATCTACCCACTCAATCAGAGCTAGATAACTATTTAACAAAATTAGCTGGCTTGCGTGAATTACCAGCAGCCTTAGTCACCTGCTTGGAATTGATTCCGGCGGATGCACATCCAATGGACGTGATGCGCACCGGCGTCTCTTTGCTCGGCAACCTGGAGCAAGAAACAGATTTTACTCAACAAGGGGAGATGGTCGATAGGGTTATGGCTCTGTTACCTGCGATTATTGTCTACTGGTATAAGTTTTCACATGACGGCGTGCGTATTGATACCAACACACAAGCGCAAACTCTTGGTGGGCATTTCCTACACATGCTTCACGGTAAAAAACCAAGCGAACTGCATGAACGTGTAATGAACGTTTCACTTATTTTGTATGCAGAGCATGAATTTAACGCATCCACCTTCAATGGCCGCGTTGCTGCATCAACGCTCACCGATATCTTTTCAGTCATCACTGGTGCAATCGGCACTCTACGCGGACCTTTGCACGGTGGCGCCAATGAAGCCGCTATGAGCATGATCGAACAGTGGCAAACTCCAGACGAAGCCGAAGAGGCCATACTGCAAAAGTTGGCCAATAAGGAACTGATAATGGGTTTTGGTCACGCGGTCTATAAAGAACGCGACCCACGCAACGCCATCATTAAGAAGTGGTCAGAGAAGCTGGCCATAGAAATTGATGACCAAGTACTCTACCCTGTTTCGGTACGCGTCGAAGAGGTCATGAAACGTGAGAAAGGCATGTTCTGCAACGCAGACTTTTTCCATGCATCCACCTACCATTTCATGGGTATACCGACTGGACTGTTCACACCAATATTCGTGATGTCTCGAGTAACTGGATGGGCAGGACATGCGTTTGAACAACGTGAGAACAACCGCATTATTCGACCAAGCGCAGAATATACCGGCCCGGGCCACCGCAAGGTCGAATCAATTACGGAGCGTGGTTAGAAGACTGGCACGTAGAGTTAAATCACTCGTGCTATACGCCTAAGCAGATCACAATAGCGCCTTCTCAGGCACAAAAAAGGCCTCGTAAAACAATGAGTTTCACGAGGCCTTTGCGTCTAATGTGTTCTCTTTTTTAAACCTTCTACAGAACAGCGATCTACACCCACTTAGGGTCTAACTTGTTGACTCTAAGAAATCCTGAGCAAAGCGCTGTAAAATACCTCCGGCCTCATAGACGCTCACTTCCTCTGCTGTATCTAGTCTGCACAACATGCGTACTTGAACAACTTGGCCGTGTTCATGGCGGATAACTAGGGATACTTGCGCGCTAGGGCTCAACCGACCTACTACATCGTAGGTTTCGCTGCCATCGAGCCCCAAGGTCTTGCGCGTCGTTCCCTTTGGAAATTCAAGCGGTAACACGCCCATACCGATTAGATTAGTACGATGAATTCGCTCGAAACCTTCGGCAGCAATTACTTCTACGCCTGCTAAGCGCACACCTTTTGCGGCCCAGTCACGCGAAGACCCTTGCCCATAGTCAGCACCGGCAACAATAATAAGCGGTTGCTTACGTTCCATGTACGTTTCGATAGCTTCCCACATTCGCGTTATCGTGCCTTCGGGCTCAATACGTGCAAATGAACCTTGCTTCACCTGACCGTCTTCAACAACCATTTCGTTAAACAATTTTGGGTTGGCAAACGTTGCTCGTTGAGCGGTTAAGTGGTCGCCCCTATGAGTCGCATATGAATTAAAATCCTCTTCAGGCAAGCCCATTTTTGCGAGATACTCACCGGCCGCACTATCCAGCATTATCGCGTTGGATGGCGAGAGATGGTCAGTAGTGATATTGTCACCTAATACAGCTAGCGGACGCATACCGGTCATTGTTCTGGCACCCGCCAAGGCTCCTTCCCAGTATGGTGGACGACGAATGTATGTACTCTTCTCTTGCCAATCGTAGAGCGGGTTGACGGATGTCTTGTCGCTAACTTCAACAGCAAACATGGGATTGTACACTTGTTGATACTGTTCTGGCTTTACGCTATTTTTAACAATTTCATCAATTTCTTCATCGCTTGGCCATATATCTTTAAGAGTAATGTCATTCCCTTGAGCGTCTTTTCCTAACACGCCTTTTTCAATATCAAAACGAATCGTACCCGCTATGGCATAGGCTACAACTAGCGGTGGTGATGCCAGAAATGCTTGCTTAGCATAAGGATGAATTCGTCCATCGAAATTTCGATTACCGGACAACACCGCCGTTGTATAAAGGTCACGATCAATCACTTCCTTTTGAATTACTGGATCAAGTGCGCCACTCATGCCATTGCAGGTAGTACAAGCAAAGCCAACCACTCCAAACCCAAGGGCTTCTAATTCTGACAATAAATTGGCTTCCCGCAAATAGAGCTCCACTGTCTTGGATCCAGGGGCTAAGGAGCTTTTAACCCAAGGCTTACGCAGCAAGCCCAATCTATTCGCATTACGTGCGATTAAACCCGCGGCGACCATGTTGCGAGGGTTACTCGTATTTGTGCAGCTAGTAATCGCGGCAATAATAATTCCACCATCAGGAATTAACCCCTCTTCCTTTTCAACTTTACCGGCAATACCTGCGCTCAGTAAGTCCGAAGTTGATACGCGACTATGCGGGTTGGACGGGCCAGCAATGTTTCGACCAACACCAGCTAAGTCAAATGTGAGTACTCTTTCGTATTCTGCGCCCGACAAACTTTCGGCCCATAACCCCGTGTGCTCAGCATACGTTTCGACAAGCGCAACTTGTTGTTGTTCTCGCCCAGTCAACTTCAGATAGTCGATCGTATTTTGGTCGATATAAAACATGGCCGCAGTGGCACCGAATTCAGGCGTCATGTTTGATATAGTCGCCCTATCACCTAACGTCAAGTTGGCTACCCCTTCGCCAAAGAACTCAAGGTAGGTCGAGACAACTTTCTCGTTGCGTAGAAACTCTGTTATAGCCAAAACAATGTCGGTTGCTGTAATGCCAGGCTGACGTTGGCCCGTAAGCTCCACTCCAACGATGTCTGGCAAACGCATATACGACGGGCGCCCCAACATTACACTTTCTGCCTCGAGCCCCCCAACGCCAATTGCAATGACTCCTAGAGCATCAACATGCGGCGTGTGACTATCTGTACCGACTAAGGTGTCAGGAAAAGCGACTCCGTGTTGGGAGTGCACAACAGGAGACATTCGCTCCAGATTGATCTGATGCATAATGCCGTTGCCGGGCGGGATCACATCAACATTCTTGAATGCTTTTTTAGTCCAATTTATAAAATGAAAGCGATCTTCGTTGCGACGCTCTTCGATCGCGCGGTTTTTTTCAAACGAATCTGGGTCAGAACCGGCATGCTCAACGGCCAAAGAATGATCAACGATCAGCTGGGTCGGCACTAATGGGTTTACCAACGATGGGTCACCCCCTTTATCCGCTATAGCATCGCGTAGACCAGCAAGGTCGACTAACGCTGTTTGGCCAAGGATATCGTGACAAACGACACGCGCAGGAAACCATGGGAAGTCTAAATCGCGCTTGCGTTCTATTATCTGCCCTAGATAGGCTGTCAGCATGGCGGGGTCACACTTGCGCACCAGATTTTCGGCTAGCACTCGCGACGTATAGGGGAGCTTTTCATAGGCACCTTCGCGAATTGTATTGACCGCTGAACGTGCGTCAAAATACTCAAGTTTGGTACCAGGCAATTGTTTACGGTGTGCAATATTTTTCATAAATGGATGGTGTGATAGATATTCGTGATTTGGGCAATCAGTTTATGAATTTGAGCACTGAAATCAATAGCATTGTATACAATAATAGCGATATTTATGCTAATAACATCATTATCGTAATGGTATCTTATATATTGTTTACAATATGGATAAATTGATACTGACAAGTTAACTCGGGATAATTCATACTCCTGAGAAGAGCACTTATAAAAGACACCGCTTCCCATCTCAAATCATCATCCATGCAGTTTGACTTTATTATCGGTTCAATTTAGGTCATCGCCGAAGTGTCGGACCTTTCGTGGAAGACCTACTCGCTGAGCGAGGCATCATTGTCAGCTAAGAGTAGGCACGTGATTGGTGCATTAAGTTCAGCACCAAATTCAGTCGACGTTTAAAACGCATTCATCGAAGATTGAGAGATACTTTCATGGATGAAGTGTTTGTTAGTATCAATGGTGTTCAGCATTACTTGTGGCGAGCTGTTGATAAGGATGGTGAGATAGTCGATATCTTTCTTCAGAAGCGGCGCAATGCCGCAGCAGCAAAGCGTTTCCTCAAAAGATTAGTCACCAATAATGGCGGAAAACCCAGGAAAATCGTCACTTACAAGCTCGGCTATTACAAGGTCGCGCAGCGCGATATATTGCCAAATGTGATCCACGTTACAACGCAATACGCTAATAATCTGTCCGAGCTTTCACAGCAACTGGCTAGGATTAGAGAGCGAGTGATGAGGCGCTTTAAATCTGTGAACCAGACTCAACGTTTTTTGGAATCTCACGCAGCAGTTTATAACTTATTCAATTTGCAGCGCCACTGCGTTCGAACGGAGCATTATCGGCGACCTAGGTTAGGTGCGTTCGCAGAATGGAATAAGGCCGTTACGTAAGGCTTGGGCTAAAGGTTTTTGTGATCACAGAAGTTAACTTGTCAGTACCCATATTCGTCATGGTAAATCGCAGCACCAGAAAGCTGGGTATTGCTTTTTAAGTCAATGACTAAGTCGTTTAAGTACCATATGCCTGTGGCGTTATTATCATCAACTATTTCTATCTCTGGTGTATGTCCATGGTGCATCGACAATAGCGTTGGTCCAGACATATGCTTAGACATAAACGCAACAATTGCATCGCGCCCTTCTCGAACTAATCTACCATCACTGTAGTTAGCGACGCAATCTTCACTTAGACAGTCACCGAACAAAGGCCATTCATTGGTGTCCAACGCTCTGAAGTAGAGAGCCTTAAGCTGTTTTATTTTTTCAATATCGTAAAGTTCTTGCATAGCCATTCTCCTAGTTACATTTCATTTGATCATTACGGAGTTAATCAATTTTGAGTTACAATGACCAGAGCATGAAACTTCAAACTAACGAGCAATTAAAACCAAAAAGGATGGATAACTCCACTCATAAAAATTTCTCTGGCAATAAACTGCCTGCCCGCAAGATGCACCGACTGATCGAATACCTCGATAATGTTGGCTTGTCTCCCGAAGAAATAGCAAGCCGTGCCGGCATTGACCTAAGGCAAGTCTTAAACGCATCGTCGAATGATACTTTTCCGAGCATTTACTACGCCAAGATCTACAATGAAATGGTCACCGAGTTGCAGTCAAACGGTAAGCATATTCCGTGGGCAGCAGGCTTAGGCTCTGACGCATTCAAAATGATGTGTTACAGCATGATATCGTGCAAAACTCTCGGTGAAGCCTTAATTCGCGCACAGAAATTCAATCAACTTACATATCCCCTATTCGGCCAGCAAGTTAAATTAATACAGACTGAAAAAACCACCGCAGTAATCGAATATGATGTAGACGAAGCATCTGTGCGCAGATCTTTCTCACCGTCCAACTGGTCAATCCAAGAATGCGTTTCGGTAGCGCGCTCTTCCGGCATTGAGATGTGGTTGGGATTGGCGGGTTGGTTGATCGGGCGTAAAATAGAGCCTTCTCGAATCACCATCGCAGGCGAGAAACTATCTGATTCATACCGGGCCAGAATGCGTGATGTATTCCAATGCATCATAGGATTTGATTCAAGCTCGACCAGCTTAGAACTGCCCGCCGAACTGCTGGACTTTAGAATTGTGCACGACGGCGAATCTCTCGAAGAGTTTTTAGATACCGGCCCTTATCAATTGTGGTCGACCGAGGATAAGTTAGTCAGTACCACCGCCGCCATAAAATCGCTTCTAGGCAATAGTTTTTCCGGTGGTATGCCTAGTTTCGAAGATATGGCTAGCAGCATGCATATGTCAGCGTCTACCCTGCGTCGACACTTACTCGTAGAAGGCTCCAGCTACCAGAAAATTAAAGACGAACGCAGACGAGATATAGCGATTGAACTACTCTGCTTAAGCGACACAAAAATTAGTGACATAAGTGAGCAGATTGGCTTTTCTGATACCAGTTCGTTTGTCAGATCTTTTCGTACCTGGACTGGGCTAACACCAAAAGGCTATCGCGATTCGGTTTGATTAATGCAGGATGCTTTTACACTCTTCGACAGAAAACTAAATAGCCAACGGGCGCATTAAGCCGTTTTTGACTTGGCTCTGCGCTTTCTAATCTTGGTGCCGCGACGTACAACTTCATCATAGTAACCTCGATGAATATCGTTCAGGGTTCTGCCTATTTTTGACTGAATCCTTATCATTTCTATCTTAGGCCAAGTTGACCTTCATCGATACTTTTTCTAACTAATGTATTCAATGAATGATTTCTATAATCGGGTACCTTTGTTCGGTTCCTCGGAATCTTGGGAAGTTTAGATTTGTAAAAATCCACATCATCGTATGTAAGCTTATCTGAATCTTTATCCGTAACTAATTCAATAAATACATTTACTTGAGTACGGTACAACTTCAATGTTGCAAAAGTATTCCCACTAGATTGGCAATCTTCCAAATAGACTTTTAAGAGTTCGCTCTACTTTTTTGATTTTCGACCTGTAATACCAATCTGGCTCTGAGTCGTCGGTTCATCTTTTGATTCATCACGATACTCATCTAAAACAATATGATTGTCTGAAACATATTGCAGACTGTGTCAAAACTCAAAACTTTCTTACTTGGAGTCTAGCGTATCTATTCGATTGTTCCAATCGAGTAGATTTGAATAAAGTTAAAGAAGCCTAGGCCGCTTCGATAGCCCTGATGAGTGGCTTTACACCCATAATGTTGATCATTCTTGTCATATTGTAAGCCAGTACGTGCAAACTCATTTCTGTACTCACGTTCTTCAGTCGCTTGGTTTTAAAGTGAGCC